>Ga0335082_10000013_pt1 | contig 208365 bp, 190 predicted proteins | sample Lox_Sample_41_FD_206718 | JGI IMG/M metagenome (GOLD analysis project Ga0335082, IMG submission 206718) | Soil microbial communities from Loxahatchee National Wildlife Refuge, Florida, United States - Lox_Sample_4.1 | ecosystem: Environmental > Terrestrial > Soil > Wetlands | place: USA... | reverse complement strand
CGGGAGCATCGGGTTCACCGCCGTGCACGAAGGAGCCAGCCGGGTCGCAGGAAGTCAGCTGGGTGACCGGCGCGACGAAACGATAGCCGACACGCGGCACAGTTTCGATGAAACGCGGCGAGGAGGATTTCTCGCCGAGGGCTTTACGCAGAGTAGAGATGTTGCGGTCGAGATTGTTTTCCTCAACGACGGTTTCCGGCCAGACGGCGGCGAGCAATTCTTCCTTGGGCACCAGCGAACCGTGGCGCTCGACCAGGACGAGGAGCGTTTCGAAGGCCTTGCCGGTGAGCGGGATCTGGCGATCCCCGCGCAGCAGGCGGCGCTCCCGCGGTTCCAGGCGGAACGGCCCAAACTGATAGACAGTGATGGAGTTGAGCGAATTCACAATTTCAGAAAAACTCCAGAAAAATTTCAGCGATAACAAAGTACAAAATGACCCGGTCGGCGCTTGAATGGACGGGAACGGGCGCCGTATGGAGACCTGGGTTGATTGTATCGCAGAGGCGCCCGAAGGAGGAAAGATGGTGCGCCGAACGATGGCATTTACGTATGGAGTGTTTTGCTATGGGTTGTCTCTGGGGGCTTTTCTATATGCAGCGGGTTTCCTGGGAAATTTCGGGGTCCCCAAGTCGCTCGATTCCGGTCCAGAAAAAAATTTTGGAGCGGCTCTGCTGATCAATGCAGGGCTGCTCGGGCTCTTTGCGGTGCAACACAGCGTCATGGCGCGGGAGTGGTTCAAGAAAGCCTGGACGCGCATCGTGCCCGCTTCGGTGGAACGGAGCACGTACGTTTTGTTCTCGAGCGTGGCGCTCATCGCGCTGTTCTGGAAGTGGGAGCCGATGGGCGGAGAAATCTGGAGCGTGGAAAATCCGCTCGGGCGGGTCGCGCTGTGGGTGTTGTACGGCGCAGGTTGGACGCTGGTATTGCTGGCGACGTTCCTGATTAACCATTTCGATCTGTTCGGGCTGAAGCAGGTGTGGTGTGTGCTGCGCGGCGTGGAGTATCAAGGGCCGAAATTCCGGACACCGGGACTCTACCGCTACGTCCGGCACCCTCTGTATGTCGGGTGGCTGACGGTGTTCTGGGCGGCACCAAAGATGACCATCGCGCATCTGGTGTTCGCGGTCGCGACGACGGGGTACATCCTGGTGGCAATCCAGTTTGAAGAACGGGACCTGATACAACGCCACTCCGAGTATGCGGAATACCGCCGCCGCGTGCCGATGCTGGTGCCCGGGTCGGTCGAACGGGTTCCAGCAAAGATTCGCCGGCCTGCGGTGAATCCAGCGGATTGAAAAAATAATGTTGGGGCAGCCGCGGCGAGAGCGTGGGCTTTCAACCGGCCGCCGGTAAAGGCGAGGCGCAGCGGGGACTGCGCCGGGTGACCGCAAGTGGAGGGCAAGGGAGGGCCCCACCCATGAAGAAGATACCGAATGAAACCGCGCCAGGCGGATGGAACGACAAGGAGCGCATCCTGACCGAATGCATTCGCATTCGACCACTGTTGCGGCAGATTGCGCAGCGCTTGCTGGACGGCAGAGACGATCCGGAGAAAGCAGTGAATCGCTGCATCGTCCGGGCAACGAAAACCTATGTGGAAGCGCAATCGCTGGGGGAATTCCGCAGCTGGATTTTGCGTCTGGCCATTGATGAGTCGCTGAAGATTCTGTCCGAACACCGGGCAGCGGCGGAAGCAAATCAAAGGGCCATCCACGCGAAGGATTCGCGTGAAAACGGAATTCCCATGGCGTTGCTGTTTGCGAGGTGGATGATGGTGGGAGTGGCGGACTAGCGGAGATGCCGGAGAAGCTCGGGGAGGCGAGGCTCGACTTCGTGGCGGTGGGGATACGAGGCGAGGGTTTCCCGCTTCTCCGTGGAGAGGGAGGCCGCGGCGACGCCGAGGGCAATGGATTGGAGGATGGGCTGGCCCTCACCCAGGCCGACGGCGAAGCCGGCGTTGAAGGCATCGCCGGCGCCGACGGTGTCCACCGGATTTACACGCAGAGCCGGGACGGAGCGCACGCCGTCACGGGAAGCCCAGAGGACGCCCTGTGCGCCGCGCGTGAGAATGACGTTTTGTGGACCGAGATCAAGCAGGGCGCGGGCAAGTTGATGGTCGTTGGCGGGATCGTCGGAAGGCAGGCCGAGGCAGACGCGAGCCTCGGTTTCGTTCGGTGTAAGCGCGAAAACGGCGGAGAGATCCGAGTTGCGGAGATCGCAGGCGGGGGCGGGGTTGAGGATGGATTTGACGCCGTGCTCGCTGGCCAGGCGCGCGCCGGCAAGGGCGGTATCGAGGTGAATTTCCAGTGGCGAGATGACGGCGGAGGAAGAACGGATGACGTCCCGGTGCTCGACGAGGTCGGTGGGGGAAAGCTGACTGTTGGCGCCGGGATCGATGGCGATGAGATTCGTGCCGATGGAATTGAAGAGGATGATACCGACGCCCGTGGGGAGATTCTTGGAGTAGAGGACCGCTTCGCGGTGGACTCCTTCGCGTTCGAGCATGGCGACAAAGTCGGCGGCAAAGGAGTCGTGGCCGAGTTTGCCGAGAAACCAGGAATCAGCGCCGAGGCGCGCGGCGGCGACGGCGGCGTTAGAACCTTTTCCACCAAACGTACTATGAAAGTTGCGGCCAACAACGGTTTCGCCTTCGATGGGAAGGCGGTCCATGTCCATGACCAGGGCGACGATATAGCTGCCGATGACGGTGACACGAGAAGGAGACGGCACGGGGAAGGATTAGAGCATAGTTCGCGGAAGAAGAAAAAAGATAACGCGAGCACCTTTGTAAGGACCGGACGTTGAGATCGTTCGGGCCGCGAACTAGGTGGCCCTCAAGATGACCGGAATTTGCAATTTGTGCGAGTGGCGGAAATACGCATAGGCCATAGGGGAGAAAAACGGAAATTTGAGAAGAGGCTGTGCCCCTAGAAGGCGGGCGTTACAAGTTGTGTTTGGCAGCGAAGGAGCGGATGGCAGTTGTGGGAACGCGGAGCAGTGGCTCGTAGTTGCCGTAGTCGCGGACGCGCTTGTATGGCTTATTTTCGACGGTGTTGTAGGAAGCGATGTAGTTCCAGCGGCGATGCTCGGAGCGATTGGCATCGGAGCGGTGCAGCAGATTGCAATGAAAGAATACCGCGTCGCCGGGATTAAGTTCGAGGTAGACCAGAGTAAAGCGGGCGCGAGCGGCTTCGACGTGTTCGGGATTGGCCATGGTCTGCTCGTTGATGCGATCGTGATTCACGCGACCCAAGATGTGCGATCCGGAGAGCACCTGGAGGCAACCGTTTTCTTGCGTGGCACGATCCACGGCAATCAGGCAACTCAACATGCTGGGCACGAGGCAGCCATAGTCGTACCAATAGCCGTAATCCTGATGCCATTCCCAGGCGCCGCCTTCGCGCGCGTTCTTCATGATCATCTTGGCACTGTAGAGATAGGCTTCGCCACCGAGGAGCGCTTCGACGTTGCTGACCACGCGCTCGTTGCGGGAAAACATGCCGTAGATGTCGTCCTCGGCGCGGTTCCACATGGCCAGGTCCACGGGATTTCCGGCGCGGTCGGCTTTTTTCAGCAGGGAGGCTCCGGCGAGATTGCGCTCCGCTTCGCGCTTCAGGAAACCAATTTCGTCCTCGGCGAACAGGCCGGGGACAATCACAAAGCCCTTCTCCTGATAGGCCGCCAACTCAGCCGCGTTGAAGTGGGGAAAATCGCCGCCAGCACCGGGGCCGGAAGTGTGGACTTCGGATTTCGTCGCCATGCCTGCCTCAATCCTTGGTTTCCGCGGCCAGTTTATGCCTACGCGAAGAGTTAGGCAAAAGATTCGCGGAGGGAGCGGCGGGCAGCGCAGGTGGCGGAGATTGCAAGCACAGCTTCGCCGCCTTGATATTACCGCGCCGACGCGCAGCCCCAACGCCGCTACGGATGGAGCGACTTCGCGAGGGCCTCGAGATTTTGCGGGTGCACGCGGATGATGCCGCCGCGGGGACTATCAATGTCCGCAATCAACAGGAAAGCAATGGAAACGATGAGTGGGAAGACTACGTGGCGGCTTGCCCTTCCCGCTACCTGGTGCGCGGAATAACCGATGAGAATATTGCAGGCAATGGCAATGGCAAACATGAGCGCCCAGGCGGCGACGGGGATGCGGTTCCACCAGGCGGCTTGCGTATAGCCCTGGGTATTGAGGACGTCGTTCATTCCGGAGACAGCGAGGGCGCCGACGGGATTGGGATTGGCGCGCCCCAGGCTTTCGACGCCGCGCCACATTTCGGCTTGCAGGCGAGCCTCCTCGGCGTCGAGTTGCCGACGGTGGCTTGGATCACGGTCCTGATAGTAAGTGATGCGCAGGTCAACGTATTCGCGGAGTTTCTGTTGCAGCGCCGGGCCAACCGGGCTGCCCAGCAAATCAATGCGGAGGTATTCCGTGCCTATGGCGTTGGCCTCTTCTTCTTCATAGTTCTTCCGCTGGTCGTAGCGCGTGATGGCCATGGAAAAAGTGAAGCCGATAATGAGGCCGAGAAGCGTCAGAGCAGCGGCAACGATGACGCCTAAATCCGCCTGCTCGGCTTCCGACATCGCGGGCCGCCGCTTTTGAAGGATGGAGCCCAATCGGGCGGAGGCCCACAGCCCAAGGAAAGAGAGAATGAACACGATCACGGGGAAATTCATGAGGTGCATATAGTACAACCTCCGGGGCGGGTTCGGCACCGCGGTGGGCAGGAGCCGCCTGTGGCAATCCGCCGCAGAAGCAAGGAATTCCAGTCCCCCCGCGGCGATTCAGAGCTTGGAATATTGTGAATTGTCGGTCTGAATCTTGAGCTGTTTGGCGACGCTTTCGACGATCACGCCGGAGACGTGGCTGGGGCCGCTGGGAATGCGGTCGAAGTTGACCGTCAGCTTGATGGCGTCGCTGGGATCATCGAGATAGGTGGCCACGGCGTATTGCTCCAACTGCTTTTGCGCCTTGTCGAAGATGAGGGTCACGTTGTCGCCGGGTTTCACGTAGTCCTTGATCGCCAGTTTGACCAGAGTGGAGCCTCCACCTTCGGGTGCGAGGGAGACGTTGCCGGCGGCGACGGCCGCCTGGATGGCGTCGCGGTCCGGAGGCACGTAGCGGGAGATGAGAGATTTCATGCGCTCCGCATAGTCTTGGTATTCCTCTTTCTTCTTTTCGATGACGTGCTGTTTCACGCGGCCGCCGCGCCGTCCGCCGGACTGATCCTCAGGAGCGGCGGCGGTATCGAGCGAAGTCTTCTGGGGCTTGCCGTCGGGCCCGAGGCGGACCTGGTAGTGCTGCTGCTTTTTCTGTTCGCCCTTGAGAAAGATCGTGACGGTCTCGACCCAGGTGTACTGGGCGAGTTCCTGTTTGTTCTTCGCCATCGATTCTTTCAGGTCGGCAACGCGGCTTTGCAGTTCCGCTTGTTGGGCGAGCAGAGGTGCCGCGAAGATCGCAGCGGCCACAACGGGGAGACTTAAGAGCGCAAGAAGCGCACTCCACCTTGATAGCAAACTCGAGCGAGCGTTCATGTGTATTCTCCGAGGACGCGACAATTTTTATTTGGGAGGAAATTTTTTCAGGAGTTTGGCCATGGCCTTGTCCAGGTTTTTCTGGGTTTTTTCCTGGCTGGCCCCGGAATCGATGGACTTGGTGGCGCGGCCCTGCCACACGAGCTTCTTCGCCCCCGGATCGTAGAAATCGAGAACGATGGTGCCAACGCTGATGGTCTGGCTGGTGGCGGTGCCCATGCCACCAAAGCGGATGCCGCCGCCCATGCCATAGCCGGTCCATTCACGCTCGTGGCCGATGGCTGTTTGATAGGCAACAATCAGATCGGAAGATTCACCATCAACTTTCGTGAAGCCCTTGGCGGCGAGTTGCTGATCCACGGATTGCTTGATTTCGGCGTCCACGATCTGGTTGGGATGCACGGCGTCCTTGATGCTTCCCCACCGATAGGTTTTGTATTTGGAAAAGTCCGTGCCCGGCATGTAGTTGGAAGAAACGTCTTGCGCGAAGGCCATACCGGCAGTAAGGGCAAATGCCAAGGTCAACAGGGCCATCGAAAGCAGCGTGCGGAGTCGGTAGAAAGACAATTGCAATCTCCTTCGGGAGGTTAGTCGAACGCGGGGATCGGATGGCGGGGATCCCTCGTGCAGCCGTCTGAGGGAGTTATACGTCTGGCGGGATTGCTTGTAAAGGAGAAATGGAAACGGGGCGGAAAAAAACGAGTGGGTCGGGATTACGGATACTGAAATCAGATATCGGATATCACGAGGAGAGGGGGTGCAACGCGGGTTGGGCGTCGCGGTAGGTGCGCCACGCCAGCCAGGCCATGGTGGCGAGCAAGCCGAGCCAACCAAGGACGCGGACGAAGTGGCCAATCTGCAGATCGTGGTCGAGGATGCCCCATTGGCCGAAGAGCAGCGTCCAATCGCCGATTTCGGCGTTGACCAGCGGCAAGGACTGCGAGCGCGCGTCCTTCATGTACGTGCCGACGTAGAGAAAATTCTCGAAGAACCAGAAGGAAGAGAACGCAAAACCGAGGCTCTGGCCATGGAAATAAAAATACGCGCCGCAGAGCAGCGGAACGAGGAGTTCGCCGAGCGTGCCACCCAACAGCATGATGGTGTGGCCTCCCCAACTGAAAAAGAGGTGGCCGGCTTCGTGAATCATCAGGTTGACGAAATCGGGAAAGAGAAAGCCGGAGGTGTTGCGAAGCGCGTAGAGGAGAAAAAGCGCGAAAACGGCAAGCCAAAAGAGGCCCGCGATGCGCGAGATGCGGTCCCAGGGCCGTGGCTCGGGGAAAGAAAACTCCATTGGTGCAGGGTAGCAGGGCGGGATTCGGCGCAGGGCACGGGCGAGCGAGGAGTTTCAAAAAGACAACGAGGGCTGGAACGGGAAGCGCATCAATCTTCCGTCGAGGGTGCGGCCACCGGCCCGCCGGTGATGAGGCGGGCGTTGCGGCTGAAGCTGAGGTAAAGAAAGCCCCACTGAATCATGACAAGGATGCGGCTCTGGAATTCGACGATATAAAGAAGGTGGATGAAGACCCACACGAACCACGCGGGGAAACCGGAAATGTGAAATCCGAAAATGTTGGCGACGGCGGCGGCGCGCCCGATGACGGCCATGTCTCCCTTGTTGAAATAACGGAAGGGGCCGATGGAGCGGCCGGCAAGCCGCGCGCGAATGGCTTTGCCGGCGTAACGTCCTCCCTGAATAGCGACCTGGGCGACGCCGGGAAGATGCTCGCCATGTTCATCGAGCGAGAGCGCGAGATCGCCGAGGACAAAAATTTCCGGGTGACTGGGAAGCGTGAGATCGGCATTTACTTTGAAGCGGCCGGTGCGATCGGTTTCGGCGCTGAGGCGCTCCGCGACTCGGCGGGCAAAGGGCGTGGCGGTGACGCCACCGGCCCAGAACACGGTGCGCGCGGGAATGTGGCCGGTCGTATCCCCGCGCTTGAAGCTGACGCCGTTGTCGTCAATGCCGGTGGCCATGGCGTCGGGCATCACTTCGACACCGAGATTCTTCAACAGCTTTTCGGCCTTCGCCGAAAGATTGGCGGGATAGGTGCCCAGGACGCGCGGGCCTCCTTCCATCAAAACGATGCGGGCCTCCTGCGGACGGATGCGGCGGAAATCGTGCTTGAGGGTCTCCTGCGCGATTTCTGCGAGGGCGCCGGCAAGTTCGAGTCCGGTGGCGCCGGCCCCGATGATCACGAAGTTGAGCCAGGCGCGGGCCTCTTCGTCGGATTCGGCGCGCTCGGCGCGTTCGAAGGCGTAGAGCAGTTTGTGGCGCATGGCAACTGCTTCCTCGACGGTTTTCAGCGCGGGAGCGCACTGGCGCCACTGGTCGTTGCCGTAGTAGGAGGTCTGCGAACCGGTAGCGATGATAAGCGTGTCGTAAGGAAACTGGCCGCCGTCGGCCAGAAGAACCCTTTTGGCGGCGGGATCAATGTCCACGGCTTCGCCCAGAAGGACTTCGACGTTTTTCTGGCGGCTGAAGACAGCGCGAAGCGGCGCGGCGATTTCCGCGGGCGAAAGCGAACCGGTGGCAACCTGATAAAGGAGTGGTTGGAAAAGGTGAAAATTGCGCTTGTCGAGGAGGGTGATCTCAACGTTGGCGCGCTTGAGGGTTTGCGCGGCGACAAGCCCCGCGAAGCCACCACCAAGAATCAGGACGCGGTGCGGATCAGCCATGAAGCCTCTTCGCGCAGAGAAGCGGCGCGCCTGGGATTCGCACGGGCATCATTGCTACCATAAGAGTTCGATGCCATGACACACCCCGAGGAGACAACCGATTTCCGGCAGGAGCGGCAGGCACTGCGGCTGCTGTGCTCGAATCTGATTCGTCCGCAAACGCGTCTGGAGCTGTGCAACCTCCTGGCTCCTTCCCTCTTCCAAGATACCTTGCATCGCGTGGCGTTTGAAGAGATTCAGAGCGCGGGGCCGATTCCCGCCGCGCGTCTGCGCGAGGCGCTGCCCGGGCGGATCACGAACCGGGGCTTTCCAGATTTCGAGTTGTTGGGATTTCTGGGGGAGAGCGCGGCGAGCGAGGCGGAGATTGAGGAGCTGTTCATGAGCGTGCTGCGGCTGATCCGGCTCGGAAATGGAAACGACGAATTCGAGTTTCCAAATTGATCGCGAAATCCAACTGGTTGCGAGCTACGTATCTGGCGGAGCCGCTGGCCTTCGCGGCGTTTGTGGGAATGTATATCTGGCACTGGCAGGCGGAATGGCCGGAATCGTGGTGGGTGATGGCGGCGTGGCTGGTGCTGAGCGCCGCGCTGCGGAGAGACACGCCGAAGACGCTCGGATGGCGAGCGGACAATCTGTGGCCGGCTGCGAGGCGGGCGTTTCTGTTTTTCGTGCCGGCGGCAGTGACGGTCTGTGCGGCGGGAATGTGTCTGGGGGCGCTGCGGCGTCAGCCGGTACATCTGCTGGAGCCGCGGCGGTTCGCGGGCTATCTGGCGTTTTGTGTGTTGCAGCAGGTGGCGCTGAATTCCTTTGTGGCCAACCGGCTGCTGCGCTTTTTTGACGGCGCGTGGCCGGCGGCGGCGCTGGCGGGGATGATTTTCGCGTCGCTGCACTGGCCAAATCCAGTGCTGGTGCCGCTGACGCTGATCGGCGGTGTGGCAATGGCGTGGCTCTTCGCGCGGGAGCGAAATATTTTGCCGCTGGCGTTGGGGCAAGCGATCTTAGGCGCGCTGGTGTGGTGGGCGTTTCCCCTGGCGTGGCACCATTCGATGCGGGTGGGGCCGGGGTATTGGGCGTTCCATTTGTAATGGGAACGGCGCGTTGGCGTTGAACACGGCCCCAGCCCGGAATGGGACAGGATGCCGAAGTGAAAAGCCATCACAGGAAAAAGTGATGAAAGTCACACAGGACTGTGGCATCTGACGCAGGAATCACCGAGTTGAAACACTCGCGTGACGGGCGAAGCGCACCAGCCGGGAAATAAGTGGCTTGCAATAAAGGGGATACGGGAGTGTTGCAAAATTCCCCGGTTTGCCCACAAATGGCACGCCGTGTGCCTTTCTCCTTCGCGTTCACGCAAACACTCGAACGCCGCACAGCGGAAAGGAAACTCCACATGCCAAGCGCAATGGTTGCGGAAAAACCCCAGACAATGGCGTTTCGGACGCCGGTGACCACAGTCCGGCGGCCGGGCGCGCTGCACGGGCTGCCGCCGGGCGAGAACTGCGCGGTCTGCCGGATGCAGAACCAGGGCTTTTTCTGTCGCATGTCCGACCCGGCGACCCGGGAATGGGACCGCATCAAGCATGTGACGTCGTATCCGGAAGGCGCGCTGCTGTGCATGGAAGGCGAAGCGGCGCGGGGCGTGCATGTCCTGTGCCAGGGGCGCGTGAAGCTGCTGACAACGAACAGCGAAGGAAAAACATTCATCATGAAGATCGCGCAGGCGGGGCAAGTGTTCGGGCTGAACTCGATCGTGACCGGGCGGCCGCACGAAGTGACGGTGGAAACGATGCAGCCTTGCACGTTCTCATATGTGAACAAGGAAGATTTTCTGCGGTTCATCCACGAATACGGCGACGCGTGCATGCGCGTGGTGCAGCAACTGGGACAGGAATGCCATTCGGCGTATGAAGTGATCCGCGCGCTGGGGCTGGCGAGCTCGGTTTCCGAGAAGCTGGCGAAGTTTCTGCTGGGCTGGTCCGCGGAAGGAAAAGAAAGCGCGGGCGCGGTGCGCGTGAAGCTGGCGCTGACGCATGAAGAGCTGGCGCAACTGATCGGCTGTTCGCGCGAAAGCGTTACGCGCACGCTGAGCGATTTCAAGCGGCAGAAGCTGGTGGAACTGAACGGCTCGACGCTGCTGGTATGGAATAAGCCGGGGCTGGAATCCCTGGCCGCGATGTAAGCGAAGCAGTTTCCCGTAGTTATTCCCGATGCATGGCTGTTGATCCTCCGCCGGGGGCGCGCTGCGCTCCCGGTTTTTCTTTTGCGCGCACCGAGCAAAGCGCCGGAAAAGGGATTCGGGAGTTGACATCTGCAGGGCGCGGCGTTAGCGTGAGGTTTCGCTGTGCTCCGCTCTTGCAGCCGCCCACCAGGAGTTCCTTGATACCTTTGCAGTAAGCGCGCGTGCAGCCCCGCTGTCTCCGCGATTGATTTGGATTCCGGAGACGCCGATTGTGCAAGCCATCCGTGGGGCGCGCTCGAGGGGCTAAGAGGGGCTAAGCGGGAAAGTTCAGAACGTCGAGGCCCTGCCATGGAAGTCACGAAATTCCGGTCACAACTGGCTGTTGTTTGGGAACAAGCATCCGCACGCCTTCGAAGCGCAATGGAGATGCTGGCGAGATTGCGTGTTGGAAGCGAGGAAACGCTGAGGAAGGCGCGCAGCAAGTCGCAAAAATACTGGAATCTGGCAGAGCCTCACTTGCAGAGAGCAATGCTTGCCGCAAAGGAGGCCCTTAGGGCCGCGCAAGCCGATATCGCCGACGGATCGAAGCAGGCGGCCATGCATCTTGGGAAGGCACGAGTGCGGCTGGCCGATTTCGGAAGGAGGGCGGCGAGCAGAGCCGTCGTCGCACGCCACGAAGCGGAAAAATATTGGAACACGGCCAGGACAGGCACGCAGAGGGCGATGATCGCCGCCAACCAAACGATGGGTGCGTTGCGAGTCGAAGCCGCCTTCCGATCCAGGCAGGCGGCGGTGCAGCTTGAAAAGGCACAACATGCGCTGGCGGATGCGGGAAGGAGTACAGCCGCTCGAGTCGGAGCCGCTCGCCGCGGATTAGAGAACGAACTGGATAGGGTGGAGGCCAGTTTGCGAAATGCAGCCGTCGCCACGACCGAGAAACTCACGAGCGTGGGATCCGGAGTTTCGGACGCGGCCGGGCGGACTGCGGCTAGCATGGCTGGAGCTGGCCGCGTTGTGGCCAGTGCCGTGAAGAACGTGATTGAGAAGCCCCGTCGGTTGCGGGAGGCGCGGCGCGCGAAGGAAGAGGAACTGCGCGAGTTGCTGGTGGCTTCCGGCGACGGGATCGTGGTTACCGATGACAGCCGGCGCCTGGTGGTTGCGAACTCGCTTGCGCTGGAAATGCTGGGAATTTCCGAGTTCAACATGAGGCAGTTCACGATTGACGCGTTCGTGGAGCATGCGGACCAACTGGCAGCAGAGCGAAACGGCTCGACCATTGAGGCGGACGAAACAAGCCGCAAGCAACGCAAGATCCGAAGGCTGGACGGCGGGCTCCGCCTCGCGGACTGCGAATATGCGGCGGAGTTCGTGCCGAAGCGCCATGTCTACACGTTCCGGAACATCGGACCATATCGGCTCGCTCCGTTCGGAGTTGCAGGAAGAAGGGCGCGAACGAATAGCGGCGGCAATGTACAAGCTAAAGCAGCTCCCTTCCCACGGGTGGCGCAGGAAGCCAAGAAGCTGCCGAGGCATGGGGTCAGGCCAGTCGTCTAAGCCAATTTTGGGTGGCAAGCTAGGCCCGGCGGGTGGCTAGCGAAGCACCTTCTATCCTCGAACCGCATTCCGAGAGCGTGGTACTGGGACCAGGCGCCAGGCGCGGACCTCGGCCATCCACAAAATTCGACAAAACTTCGGGAACTTAAGCGTGGGGGTGTCCGTATAGCTGGGATAAGGAGAACCTCCATGAACTATTTTCGGGGATGCCTCATTGTGAGTTTCGCGGCCGTGTGGGCAGCGACTACCCTTTTCGCAGGAACCGCGCTGGCACAGAGCGCTGCAGAGGGAACCAGCGCAAAATCGGAACAGTGGATCCACGTGCGCGTGGAGAACAAACAGGACCATGGAGAGACAGTGCGCGTGAACGTGCCGGTGGAGATGGCAGAAAAGGTGCTGCCGGCAATTAATAAAGACCGGCTGCACGACGGCAAAGTCCGGATCGATTCGGCGCACCTGAACGACGTGGACCTGCGGGCGATTCTGGATGCGGTCCGCAGCTCGAAGGATGGCGAATATGTGACCGTCGAGAGCCGTGAAAATAATGTCCGCGTGGCGAAGAAGGGCGGGTATTTGTACGTCCATGTGACTGACCGGGGCGATTGGGAAAAGGGAGCGTCGAAGGACGCGGCGAGCGCGGGCAAGGCGGCGTCCCACGAATCCAAGGTAGAAGTGAAGGTGCCGATGAAGGTGGTGGATGCGCTGCTTTCGGCCGGGAAGGATGAATTAGATTTGGTGGCCGCGCTGCGGGTGCTTTCGGCGCATGGAGATACCGACCTGGTGACCGTCAACGACGACGAAAACATTGTGCGGGTGTGGGTGGATTCCAAGAACGCGTCGGATTAAGCGAGCACGATAAGGGAAAATCGGAATACGAAACGCGTGGCGGTCGGGCCAGAGAGGGCCGCCACGAGGAGGCTGGCATGCTGATAGTGGCTAAGCTTGCGCTGGGCATGGGTGCGACGCTGGCGATGGCGGGGGCCTACGTCTTTCACGAAGGCGTAATCCGCGTGGACGTGGACGAACACCAGGTGGGCGGAACGCGCGTGCATTTCTGGGTCCCCGCGACGGTGGTTTCGACCGGGATGCATTTCGTGCCGGACAACAAGATGCGGGAAGCGGCAGCGAAGTTGCGCCCGTACCTGCCGGCGCTACGTGAGGTAGCCAAGGAACTGGACAAGTATCCGAATGCGGAACTCGTGGACGTTTCCGACGCGCAGGATCACGTGCGGGTGGTGATGGAGAACGGGAAGCTGCGGATTGACGCGGTGAGCGGCAACGGCGACGTGGTACATCTGAGCGTGCCGGCGGGCGTGCTTCGGGATGTGGCGGAGGAATTGGAGTCGAAGGCGCCGGGAGTCTGAGAGCGAGTTGTCGGTTATTTGTTGCTGGCTGTTAGCTCTTAGACGACGGGGACACCGGGAATCGCTCGGCCGCTAGCGGTTTCCGGGCCATTCCGATATAGCCGCCATTAAGTCTGGAAGTAGACTTCGTCCTGGAGGGATTGCTTGGTCCAGCCGGCGCGGAGAAGAATGCCGCGCCCGGTTTCGACCATGCCAGGATGGCCGCACAGGTAGGCGGTAGTTTCCTCCGGCCGGAGTTTCCAGAGCTCAATATATTTGCGAATGAGATCGTCCACACGGCCGACTTCCCCGCGCCATTCCGGATTGTCCCAGGCACGGCTGATGGTCGGGACGTAGGTCAGCCAGGGAACTTCGGAGACGAGTTTTTCCAATTCTTCCCGATAACCAAATTCGCGGGCGTAGCTGGCCCCGTGGAGGCAGAAGAGTTTGTGCTCGCCGGGCATAGGGCCCACGCCGCTTTTCCAATCCTGATACAACGTGCGGACATAGCTGACGTAAGGAGCGACGCCGGTGACCGTGGCGAGCAGCAGGTGATTCTTGCGGCCGCTGCGGAGGTCGAGCGTGAAGCGTCCCTTGGCGAAGCGACGAAGCAACAGCGGCGCGCCGGCATCCATGGCATGTAAGAGCGGCGAGAGCTTTCCCTCCGTGACGCGTTCGACAAAAAATTCCAGCGCGGATTCATAGGGAGAGGAGCAGATGGAGTACGCGCGCTCGATGCGCTTGTCGTCCACTTCGACGCCGAGTGTGGCGTATTGCCCGGCAAGGTAGCTGAATGGGGCGCCCGGATCGACCTTGAGGACGAAGAGGTCTGGCGCAATATCACGGCGATCGAGGATACGAGCGGGAAGAAACTTCTCCGGATTCGCGACCAAGCAAGCCCCCACATGTAGGATGCAAGGCGAGGGAAAACGATACAGGGGCACGGGTTGGGAGGCAAGGACGAAAAGTTGACAGCCGTTAGTTCTCAGTTTCGGATGGGAGACGCGGGTGGATTTCCGCGCCTCCTATTCTTACTTTCAAGGCTCCGCGCTCACTGTGGGGATTGCTGGCGGCGCTGCTGCATCTGCTGCATCATTTCCTGCATGTCAAATTGCTTGACGGGGCCGGTGATGCGGTCAGGAGCGTTGTCGAGGGTTTTCACGAGGAGTTCGGTGCCGCCCTTGGGGCTGACGGACTTGACCATGCCGAAGGGGACGACTTTGTCGCTAGTCCAGACGTCGGCGTTGGTCTTGTCGTTGTGCCAGTGATCGCAGGAGAAGGTGCCGGCGGGAACGGTGATGGATTCCGTGCCGACGGAATGCCAGTCGTTGAAATTATCCTGCATTTTCTGCTGGTGCGCGGCGTTCATGTGCATGGGCATCTCCATGGCCTGCTGGCCCGGCGGCTGAATGATCATGCGATGAATCTGAAAGTCGTCGGGAGTGATCAGGCTCTTGCCGACAATGGTCTTGCCTTCCTCGGAATTGGAGTACACCTGCATCCAGTAGGCGGTTTTGCCGTCCACGGTTTCCTTGCCGACGATGGAAAGCTCCATGGTGCGGGGCTTGGAATCCTTCGTCGTGTCTTCGTAGACCGCCCCTTTGCCAATGACGGGATGAAAGACCTTGGTGATGGCTGGCGGCTTGAACAAATCCATGCCCATCTGGGCGTGAGCCGGAACTGGAAGAACGAAACAGACCGCGGCAAACATTGCCAGGACGAGACAACCGCGCTTCATGGAATTCTCCTTGTAGGACCGTGGGCGGCGAGCCCGGGATTAGAGTTCGGGCTGCTTACTACTGTTGTTCATATCAGGTCCAGCGTGGAGGGCGCAATCGGAGCGTTGTGCAGGGTTGTGCAAAAGCAGAATAGTGGGGAGGAGAGGCTTTATTCGTAGGCGAGGGCTTCGACCGGGTCAACACTGCTGGCGCGGAACGCGGGAACCGCCGCGCCAAGGGCCGCACCGATCAGCGCCAATCCCAGCGAGCCGAGAACCCAACCTGGAGTGATGAGAATCGCGAGGCCGGGATTGGCTTGCTTCAGGATGGCTTTCGCAAGAAAGGTGACGCCGATGCCGAGGAGACTTCCGGCAACGGTGAGAGCAGCCGTTTCGCTGAGAAACATCGTTACGACGTCGAGGCGCGAGAAGCCGAGAGCCTTGAGGATTCCGATTTCACGCGTCCGCTCAAGGATCATGGTGTGCATGTTCATCAGGACGACGAGGAAGCTGATGATGACACCGAGACCGACCATAGTCCGGATGAAGGGCTTCAACTCCGGGAGGCTGGACGAATTCATCAGCGAGACGTACTCGGCCATGGAGCGCACGCGGTTTTGCGGATCGAGCTTGAGGATTTCGGCGCGGGCGGCTTCGGTGTTGCCTTTGGTGCGGACGAAGACCATCGAGACGTGGCTGTCGGCGCCGATGACTTCCTGGCCGGTCTTGAGCGGGATGAAATAGCGCGCGCCTTTGCCGTGGGCGACGATGCCGACGATCTTGAACTGATGATTGATCAGGGTGACGTTGTCGCCGACTTTCAGGTGCCGTGTCTGCGCGATAATGTCGTCGGCGAGGGCGTCGTCGGGGCCCTCCATGGGTCCGCCGGCGCGGAAGATGAAACCCTGGCTGAGGGCGTTGAAGCGTTTGTAATCAATACCATAGATGATGATGAGCGTTTTGGGGTCGGAGACCACGAGCGTCGGGGCAGTTTCATCCACGTCGGGAAGCTTGGCGATTTCGTCGCCGATCGCTTCCGGCATGACGGCGCTGGAAAACGCGAAGAAGATGGAGGAGTTGGGGGGTTGCACGAGAAGATCCGCACCGACGCCTTCGACGCGCTTGCCCCATTCGGAAATGATGCCGCTGGTCATGCCAACAATCATCAAAACGAGCACGACCTGGATGGCGATGGCAACGATACTGAGTGCGCAGCGAAGCGGGCGCGCGGCGAGATTTCCCCAAAACATGCGCAGCAGGGAAAAAGGACCTTCGTAGGATTGCTGCATAGGTGTTCGTGCCAATGTAGCATCGCGGAAGGCAACCGGTCAAAAGTGAAGCGGGAGGAGTTCTAGCACGAAAGCAACCGAAGCGCCGTGGGAAAGATTTATTTTTTGTTAAGTTTTCAACACAAATGTTGAAAAGTTTGTGGAAAGGACGCAGAAGACGCTGGCTAACTCCACAAAATTCAATGCGATGATGCGGATTGCACAACTTTGGTGCAATGGCGGCGGGACGAAAAACGGCGCGCGTGATTTCCTCCCGAAAGTGTGATGTGAATCACGGAGATGCAGGGCCAAGCGCACAAGAAAAGCGAACGAAGAGCTTGGCATCTGCAAAGGAAACTGGACCGAAGCAGACGGCTTTGCGCGCCGAGTCAGTTTTTTCGGCAGGCCAACTGCATGCGTGTCGAGACAAGGGAGCGAATTACTTGAAGAAGGAACTCAGTACCACTTGGGCGGCCGATCGAGATGAATCTTGATGGACTGCCTGACGTCGGTGATTTCGTACCAGCGGCCATACGGCTTCCAACCATCGGCGACAATCTGTATGAGGACACGGCCAGTCGGCGGGTCAGGAACATGCGCGACGCCATTCGCGTTTGTCTTTACGTTCAACTCGAGCTTTTTGTCCTTCAGCAGATGCTCTTCTTCGGTTTTGACGTAGACGCTGGCGTTTTCGACGGGCTTGTTGGCGTCGCCACCGGTGACTTCGATGGTGAGTCGGGGGATCGGTTGCGGCTCGGTCTTCGGGGGGCTGTTTTTTTGCTGCGCAAGGCCTGCGGCCGCAAGCGCGAGAGGGAGAACCGCAACAGCAAGCCAACGCCAGACTTGAGGTGATCGCATGGCCATTTCCAAAAATAGTTTGGCGGGAAACCCGGCGCGGGTCAAGCCAAAGCGAAGAGGCCGCAAGGCAGTGAGCCGGACGGCAAGTTGTTAAGAGAAACCGCGCAACAACGAACGCGGGAGCGATTGACTGATCCGGCAGGCTCTTGTAAGTATGGTGGGCTGCGAAGCGCGGGAATTTCGAGGAGAAGATATGGGATTCGCAACGAACGCGATACACGTGGGCCAGGAGCCGGATCCTTCGACGGGGGCGGTGGTCGCTCCGATCTATCAGACCTCGACGTACAAGTACGAGGAATTGGGCAAGGCCAAGGAAGGGTTTGATTATGCCCGGACGAATCACCCGAACCGCAAGGCGCTGGAGCGCACGGTGGCGAAGCTGGAAGGCGGGCATGCGGCCTACGTATTCACTTCGGGGATGGCGGGGATTGACGCGGTGTTCCGGTTGCTGCGGCCCGGCGACCACGTGGTGCTTTCGGAAGCGGTGTACGGCGGCGTGTACCGGCTGAGCACGCAGTTGCTGGTGCATTTCGGGCTGGAGTTCAGCTTCGTGGATACGACCGATCCCGCGGTGGTGCTGGGCGCGATGCGGCCAAACACGAAGATGCTGTACATCGAGACGCCGACGAATCCGACGCTGCGGATTACAGACATTTCGGCGATGGCCAAGCTGGCGAACGAGCGGCGCATTACGTTGGTGGTGGACAACACGTTCATGACGTCGTATTTGCAGCGGCCGATTGAGCTTGGGGCGCACATCGTGGTGCACTCCATGACGAAATACATGAACGGGCACAGCGACGCGACCGGCGGGGGAGTGATTCTCACCCGTCCGGAGGATGCGGAGAAGATTTACTTCACGCAGAAATCAGCTGGGGCCGGGCTGGCGCCGATGGATTGCTTCCTGGTGTCGCGCGGATTGAAGACCCTCGCGGTGCGCATGCTGCAGCACAATGCCAACGGATTAGCGGTGGCCCGGCATCTCGACGCGCACCCCAAGGTTCGCAAGGTCTATTACCCAGGATTGGCGTCCCATCCGCAGCATGAATTGGCGCGACGGCAGCAGAAGGGTCCGGGCGCGATGATTGCGTTTGACCTGGGCGACGAGGGCGCCGCCCGGCGGTTTCTGAATCAGGTGAAGATCTGCACCCTGGCGGAGAGCTTGGGCGGAGTGGAAACGCTGATTTCCCTGCCCGCGCAAATGACGCATGCTTCGATGCCCAAGGAGATGCGGGACAAGATTGGGATCACGGAGAGTCTGGTTCGGCTGAGCGTGGGCATCGAGGACGTGGAGGATGTTATGGCGGATTTGGATCAGGCGCTTCTGTACGTCTGAGGAAGTTATGAAATTGAAATGTAAGAAAGCCGGATTTGACCGCCTGAACGTGGCCGCTACAGCGATGAGGAGAGCCAGCGGAGATAGGCTCGGGAGCCGGAGGAGATGGGCAGGGAGATAAATTCCGGTGTGTCGTAGGAGTGGAGGCGCAGGACTTCCCTTTCGAGAGCTTTGAGGCGGCGGGTGGTGGTCTTGATAAGCAGGAGATGCTCGCGGGCGGTTTCGACTTTCCCCTTCCAGCGATAGATCGATTCAATTGGGGCGGTGTGGATGTTTACGCAAGCGGCGAGGTGTTTTCGGACGACGGCGTGGGCGATCTTTTTGGCCTCGGGGAGCGAGGCGCAGGTGACGAGGACGATGCGGCATGGCGTCGGCATGGGTGATTGCTGACGGTAGTTTAGCGGATTTAGGAATGATGAGCTTAACGAAGAGACGCGGAGAACGCCGAGGGAGCGCGGAGGAGCGGCGAAGCAAGCTCAGCTGGAATGGGTTTGCGGACGAAGAGAAGGCAAATCGCCTGGGCGGGGATATTGTTGACGCTTCGGCACTTTGCGCGAGGAAAGTTGTATCACTCCACCGTGCCTTGCCGCAGAATTTCCACCCAGGGGAAGCTACGCACGTTCCATGATCGAGCAGAAGCCCAAAATCACCGACAAACTGCTGCACTTTGCGCCGCACCTGATGGTGGTGTTCGTGGCCGTTTTACTGGTACACGATGTTCTCGGGACGCACGGCTACCTGGCGATGCGGCAGAAGCAGCGGGAACTGCAAAAAGTCCGGCAGCAGCTGGAAAAGCTGGACAAGGAAAACGCGCAGCTTCAGCAGAGCGTGCAGGATTTGAAGAGCGACCCGGAAACCATCCGGAAGATTGCGCGGGAGCAGTACGGCCTGGCGGCCCCCGGCGAAACGATCATCAAGTTGCCGGCGCCGAGGCCGGCCGAGCCACCGACTGTGAAACCTTAGTCTTCCCCTTCTTGTAGCGCGTGCGCAGGATCGAAAGCGCAAGCATCGCGAGAAAAATCACCAACAATCCAAACGTGGCCTTGGGAATGGAACAGGCGCGCTTCGGCAGGATGGAAAGTCCGCCGTAGACGAACTGGATGTGCACCCAGTAGACGAGCAGCGAAGTGACGCCGAGTTGAATTGCCGGGCTGAAGCCGATTTGCGCGAAGCCCCAGCGGCACCAGCCGTACACGAGGGACAGAATAATCAATAGGACACCGCAGCGCATGAGAAGAAAATTAGGATTGGAGTGCCAGTAGTCGTAGACGGCGTAAAGATGAATCGGCGAGGCGTCGAAGAGAATCGAGAGCACGCACGCGGCGATGCCGGAGAGTCCGAGCAGGCCGAAGAAGAGCGTTTCGCGGCGGCGCGCGAACGGCGTGTAGACCAGAAAGCCGACGGCGAGCCCGGCAAACGCGAACGCGGACCATGGAAATAGCGGGAACAACCAATGCTGCGGCGCCTGAAAGATGTGCACACCGTTGATGTAGGACTCCAGCGGCCAGGGGAGGAGGCGCGGGCGGTACGTGGTCCAGAGCGGCGGCGTGAGCATGGCCACGAGCGTGGCGGCAAAGAGGCCGCCGACAATGCCTCTTGTGCGCGAGGCGCCGATTTCCCACGCGGCGGTGAGCCAGCACAGGAAGGCCATGAGGATCATCGAAAGGCCAAGAATGTTGAGGATGTCCACGCGGAGGAGATCGGTCCAGGGAGCGGTCTTGAAGCCGAGAGCGTACTCCTGAATGCGGAACAGGAGGCCGAGGCCAAAGATTTCCGCGCCTCGCGAGGCGGTTTGCTTGACGATGGCGTTGCGTGCAATTCCCTTTGCGCGGAGGCGCTCGGTGACTAGAGCCATGGAGACTCCCGCCAGAAACAGGAAGAGTGGGGCGGGGAGCGTGCCGCCAAGTTGCGACAACTTGTAGAGCGCCGAATCGCGCAGGTCTGGGCGGAGCCAGGAGTCGTAACAGTGCGTCTGAAACATCAGCAGGCACGCGAGGCCGCGCATCCAGTCGATGTAGGTGAGGCGTTGCATGGGCGGTAGCTGGCCGGTGCGGAAATTGGATATCCGAGATCAGATATCAGCGAGCGGAAAATCAGAGATCAGATATCAAGAATCGGATATCAGGAAAAGAATAACAGCGAACGGACGGTGGGTGGAGAGAGTTTTCCGTCTTTGGCTTTAAGTCTTAAGCTCCAAGTTTTGAGCATAGAGCCTGATGCCAGATTTTTGGTTTTAAGCGATTGGTTCCTCTCATCTGTTCGCTGTGATCTGCTCGCCGGTCGCTGTTATCTTTAAATGCGCGATCGAAGAGTTGAGCCCTGATATCTGATTCCCGATATCCCCTCTGCTTCGAACGCTATCGTTCACCATGCAATTCACTTCTCAAAGGCGGGATAAACGACAGCGATGAGGCAATGGAGTATTTGGGCGGTCCTGGGACTTTGGGCGGGACTGACGCTGGGCGGCACGTTGTATGCGGCCCTGCAGGGGTACAGGGGGCGGGCGTTCGCGGCGACGGCAGCGACGTTTGCGATTTTGCTGTTGGCGATGCTGCTGTTTGCGGCGCGAGGAGCGGCGGAAGGCCTCTCTGGAAGACTCGGTGTGGCGGGCGGGTTCGGGCTGGGCGCGGCTCTATTTGTAGTGTTCGTAATCTACCTCGTGGGGACCGGAACGTTCGGCGTCGCCCGTGCCGCGGCGATGGCCACGTTTATTTTTGTGCCGTTGGGGCTGGCGGCATCCGCCGATGGTGCGTCGCCAGGCGCGTGGCAGGACTTCCTCAACATTGGTGGCGTGTGGGCGTTCGTGAAGTTTGGGCCGACCCATTGGCTGTGGCCGTATCCCGGCGGGCGCCTCGCCTATGTGTTTACGGTGCTCATGGCCGTGAACGTGGCGCTGGCCGCGTTTCTGGTGGTGCGGCGCGCGAAAGGCGTGGGCTATTGGATTGGGTGGGGCAACAATTGGGCGATCTACGTCGGCGGGGGTTTCGCGGGGTTCGCGCTAGTGGCGATTCCGCTGGGCATTTCGATGAAGTTTATCGCGTTCGCGCCGCACTGGAACGGTCCCGGCGGGTTCTTGGTGGGCTGCCTGGGGATTTTGTTTCTTACGGCGTGGCCGGAGGAGCTGCTGTTTCGCGGACTTCTGCAGAATTTCCTGGCGCGGGCGTCGAAGAGCGATTTCGCGGGCTGGTGGACGGCCTCGATGCTGTTTGGGCTTTCGCACATAACCAACCTGGGGTTCCCGAACTGGCGATACGTATTTCTGGCGGCGATCGCGGGAATTTTTTACGGGTGGGCCTGGAAGCGGACGGGATCAATTTTTGCGTCGGCGCTGGTGCATGCGGGGGTAGACGTGGCATGGCACTTTCTGTTTCGAACGATCTGAGAAAGAAAGACTAACCACAGAGGGCAAGGAGGAGCGCGGAGAGGTTGCGCTTGGGACGGCTAAACAGCCTCATGGACAGAGTGGCCTCAATCGGGGAACCAGTTGCTGCGATAAGCGATCCACCAGCTGATGGCCATGATCGGGACAGTGGCGATGAGGGACCAGACGAAGGGCAGCGTGAAGTCGGCGACGAGTCCGATCGCGGCGAACAGCATCCAGAAGACCTTGCGCTGCATGAGAACAGTGTAACGCCTGGGGCTAAATCCGATAGCGTTGCAACGATTAGCTGTGCCACATGGGTTAGCGTGGGACGCGCCAGGGGATGGCGAAGCCGGGTGGGTACTGGGCAAACTGCAGGAAATAAGGTACAACGCGTACCACGCTTGGCAAGATGCCGGCGACGAGCGGAGAGGTGCAACGGTGGTACAGGACGGAATGAGCATGTCGCGGGGATTTCGTGTGCAGCGAACCGACCTTGCGGAAGGCTGCATCGTGGAATGTTTTGGTAGGCTGACGAACGACAACGTGCCACTACTGAAAGAAGAAATGCTGGCAGCTTTCGGCAAAAAGTGCCGCATCGTGCTGGATCTGAAAGAAGTGCCGATGATGGACAGCTCCGGTCTGGGCGCGGTGGTGACCCTGCACGTTTCGGCACGCACGCGTGGCTGCCGGCTGGAAGTGGTCAACGCCAGCAAGCAGATACGCGAACTTTTCAGCATGACGAACGTTCTGGGACTGTTCGAGGCCACGGGACGCCACGGCGGCAAACTGATTTAAAAGCGGCAAGGCGGGAGTTTGGGACACAGGAGCGGAACGCGTGAGCGAAGTGGAGCAGGATCTGAAGAAAGAGCGCGTGGGATTTGCCTGGAAGAACTTTGACGACCAGCAGGCGATCATTCGTGCGGTGGATTTGAAGGCGGGCTACCTGGTGACGTTTTTGCTGTTTTTCGCCGCCAGCACGATTCCACTGGGGCAGCAGGTCTTGCCGAGGCTGCGCTGGGGAAGCGGCGGTGAGAAAGCGATGTGCAGCCTGTATGTGGGGACCTATGCCGTGTTCCTGATGGCGTTCATGTGGGCGCTTTACCTGATTTCACATGTTTTGACGCCGCGAATCGCGCGGCACCACGCGAAGCCCCCTGATGGGCGCGAGTTGCTCTATTACGAACACGTGGCGCGGTATCCGAATAACGCCGACTATTCCGAAGCGATGGCCAAGGTGGGCCTGGAGGAAATGCTGCGCAACGTGACGGACCAGGTGTACGAACTTTCGCTGATCTGCAAGGTCAAGGTGGACGGCCTGCGGGCGTTTTCGCATGCGTTCAAGATCACGCTGGCGGCGTGGTTTGTCAGTACCGCAGCAGGATTTTGGATCATGACGTGGATGAAATGATCGAAATTGGAAAATGGAAAATAGAAATTAGGGCATCCCCGTGTGACCCGGCCGTGTAACCCGAAGATTACCATCGCTATTCTTGCGGAAGCAGAACGATTTTGCCGGTGATTTGCGCGTGTTCGAGCAGTTCGTTGGCCTTTGCGGCCTCGCGGAGCGGGAGTTTGGCGGCGATAACCGGCTGAATCTGGCGGGCGGCCAGGAGATCGAAGAGTTTGCCAAGATCTTCGCGGAACCAATCGGGATGCTGGTCGCGTAGAGTTTTGACGTTGTACCAGGTAGCACGCTTGCCATCGGGCAGCAGCTTGAGCAGGCCGAGCGCGGCGAAGCCAAGTCCGGCGGACAGCTTCCCTTCCGAGACTGCCGAGCTTGCCCCGTAGCCAATGAGCGCGCCGCCCGCGCGCAGGCAGCTATACGATCTCAGCCAGTTTTTCCCGCCGATGGGATCTAAAACACAGTCTAGTTTAGCGGGAGCAAGTTGCGCGATGCGCTGGACGAAATTTTCGGAGCGGTAATCGATCGGCGTGGCGCCGAGGGAAGAGACAAGCGCGTGTTTGGCTTTGGAGGCGGTGCCGAACATCCGCAGACCGACGATTTTGCCAAGTTGCAATGCGGCCGTGCCTACGCCCCCCGCGGCTCCATGGACAAGCAGCGACTGGCCGGCTTGCAGCCGCGCCACGCGATGCAACATTTGATAGGCGGTAACGTAGTTGAGCACCAGGCTGACCGCTTCGGCGGGGTCGAGCCCTGGCGGAACCGGAACCAGGTGCGCGGCGGCGACCATTGTAAATTGCGCGTAGCCGCCAATCATGGTGAGCGCGGCGACGCGCTGCCCAATCGAGAGTTCCAGTACGCCATCGCCAAGCGCGTCGATTTCGCCGACGATGTCGTAACCCGGTGTGAAGGGAAACCGCGGCGCATCCGGGTAAAGCCCGTGACGCATCAGGACATCTGCATAAGCCACGCCGGAAGCCAAATTTTTTACGCGCACTTGGCCAGGACCAGGAATCGGGGTTTCGTCCTCGACAAACTTGAGGACCTCCGGCCCGCCCTTGGCGGTGATGACCACTCGCAGATTCTTCTGAGCAGGCATACTCGTGACTCAAAAGCGGTCTTCTTTGCCTTCGGCAAGGAGTCCGGCGGCGGAGACTTTAAGTTTCTTCTCCCCAAAGCTTTTCTTCATCCGCACCGTAAAATCGGGGAGATCGCCCAACGCGCGTCGCTCGCCCCCACGGACATTCTTCCTAGGGGTAGATTTAGGAGCCTACTTCACGCCCCGCATTATTGCACTGCCCACCTCGGGTGGCCAGGATGGAACTTGAACTGCACTCAGAAAGGAAGAGGAGCGTTTCCAATGGCGGTGGCGCGCGTTATCAATCGGGGCAAAGAACAGTTCCTTACCTTTCCTAAGGAAATCATGATTAGAACCAAGCAGGTAGAGATCTTTCGACGGGGCACCGATATTGTCGTTCGTGAGAGGAAAACCCGGAGCAAGAACAAGACGGCACAATGGTCCAGCAGGCAAAAAAGATAGCGTGGCAGCCGGCAAGGAAACGCCCGCCTCAGAAGGCGGCCGCTACATCAAGCATCGGCGCCGCTCTCTGTCAGCCGGCTCGCGTCAACCACTTCGATTGCGGAACAATCAAAAACTGCATCAATGCCGAAACTCGGGTCAAACTCCACATGGAATTTAACATCCCCAGAATCTCCATTTGCTGTCGCATGAATGGCAAGGCCGAAAATGACATTTTGATGATTGAAGCCTTGCAGCTTCAGTTCCTCCAATCCTAAAAATTGTAGTGTCACCAAGGCGTGATCTTTCGTAATGAAATATCCCTTGCTGTCAATCTGGTCCGTCCTATCCCAAAGATGAATCTTCACAACCAGGCGTGGATTTCCGATTATTGCTCCCGAGGTCTGACGGGTCTCCACGAGAGATCGAACTCGATTATTTCAGCGTCGTGAAACTACGGCCATCGACCAAAAATAACGAAGATCTTTTCACTTTACCGAATTAACGATTCAACAGGGGGCATTCGGATTCAGCGGACGACGCCGGCGAGGGGAGACGAGGCAGAGGCATAAAGACGCTTGGGCATGCGGCCGGCGAGGAAGGCCTTGTGGCCGGCGACAACGGCGTCGCGCATGGCTTCGGCCATCAGCACGGCGTCGGCGGCTTCGGCGATCGCGGTGTTCATCAGGAGACCGTCCGCGCCCAGCTCCATCGCCACAGCAGCGTCGGAAGCGGTGCCAACGCCCGCGTCCACAATCATGGGAACTTCCGTGATGCGTTCGCGCAGGATGCGAAGATTCGCAGGATTCTGAATGCCCAGGCCGGAGCCGATGGGGGCAGCGAGCGGCATGACGGCGGCCGCGCCAGCGTCAATCAATTTGCGCGCAGCGATCAAATCGTCATTCGTATAGGGCAGAACGACGAAGCCTTCTTTCACCAGCACTTTCGTCGCCTGCACGAGCTGCTCGGTGTCCGGGAAAAGCGTCTGCTGGTCGCCAATGACTTCGAGCTTGATCCAGTTGGAGAGGCCGACTTCGCGCGCGAGGCGCGCGGTGCGAATGGCTTCGTCGGCGGAATAGCAGGCAGCCGTATTGGGCAGGATGAAGATTTTCTCGCGGTCAATGTAGTCGAGCAGCGATTCTTTCGACTTGTCGGTGAGATTGACGCGGCGGACGGCGACAGTAACCATGTCCGCCCCGGAAGCGGCATGTGCGCGCGCCATTTCCGGAAAGCTGCGGTACTTCCCGGTTCCAACGATCAAGCGGGAGTAGAAGGCGCGGCCGGCGATGACGAGTTGATCGGACATCAGAAGTCTCCGAGGGAATTGTAGTCCTGGGAAGGGGGTGAGGACAAACTGGTGGGAGGCCGTGGCGGCATGGGTTGGATCGCGGATGGGGACATCAGCGATCAGGTATCAAATATCAGATATCGGCCGTTAGATAGCAGCGAGCAGAAAACGGATAACAGAACGGAGAAGCAAGAGGACCGAGCAAGCTCGGCCCCTACAAACGGCGCCGCGACCTGCTGTTCGTCTTGCGTTGAACTGGGTCGGGCAGCGGCTGAAGATGTGCGACTGGGGTCACACTTGGATGTGGGCCTCGAGGAACCAGAGGTCTTTGTCCATTTCGCGGGTCATGGTGGTAAAGAGATCGACGGTGATGGCGTCGTCGAGGTCGTCCGCCTCCTGCACGGCGGTGCGCAGCGCATTGGTGAAAAATCCAACATTGTGGACCAGGAACTTCACCATTTCCGGGCCGTCGACTGCCGCGAGATCCGCTTCCTGAATGCTGGATTTTGCCGAGGCTTCGCGGACGGTGCCGTTGGCGACGCCGCCGATTGCGGCGATCCGCTCGGCGATCGTGTCAATGTGTTCTTCGAGATGCGTGGCGATGGAATCGAAGAGCAGGTGGAGCTGGTAGAAGTTCTTGCCCTTCACGTTCCAGTGGGCCCATTTCACCTGGCTGTGAACATCGATGCCGTCGGCCAGGCGAAGATTCAAAAGGCTGATGAGTGCCTGACGATTGGTTTCCGGAACACCGGCGGTGGTGGGGTAGGTGCGAATTGCTGCGGTCGCGGCTTTTGCCATGGACTTAGTCTCCTCTCGTGGAGCGATACAAAGATTTGGATGCGCGGGGCGGCCGAGAGGGTTCCGCTAATTATTATCGAGGCGAACCAAGAAGGAGATTAGTCCTGGATGACGGGACGTGGCTCGGCCACGTCGGCGTAGAGTTTGGCGATGAGTTCCTGGTACTGGTGCTCGACAACGCGGCGCTTGAGCTTCATGGTGAAGGTGAGGCTGCCGTCGGCGAAGGTGAAATCGTCGGGGAGAAGCGCGAAGCGCTTGATCGTTTCATATTGCGCGAGATGTGCGGTGAGGCGGGCGACTTCCTTTTCCATCAAGGCGTAGGTACGCGGGTAGGCGGCGAGTTCGGCGTTCGAAGAGAATTTAAGCCCTTCTTCGGCCAGCTTGGCCGCGACCGTAGCGTGATTGGGGACAATCAGCGCGACGACGAATTTGCGCTGATCGCCGACGACCATCGCGTTCAGGATGTAGGGGCTGGTCTTCAGCGTATTCTCAATGGGTTGCGGCGCGACAAATTTCCCGGCGGCTGTTTTCAGCAAATCCTTTTTTCGGTCGGTGATGAATAGATAGTTGTCTTTGTCGAGATACCCGATGTCTCCGGTTCGGAACCAGCCGTCTTCGGAGAGCACTTCGCGCGTGGATTCGGGGGATTTAAAATAGCCCTGCATCACGCACGGGCCCTTGGCAAGGATTTCGCCGTCATCAGCGATGCGAAGCTGGACGTTAGGGATCGGGCGGCCAGAACTCCCCATGCGATTCTTGGGATAGTTGCTGGTGAGCACCGGCGACGTCTCCGTGAGTCCATAACCCTGGTAGATCGGGATGCCAATGGCACAGAAAAACTCCGCGAGATCCTTGGAGAGCGGTGCGCCGCCCGAGAGGACGACGCGCAACTTCCCGCCCGTGCCCGCGCGAATTTTTGCATAAACCAGTTTGTCCGAGATGGCCCACCTTGCGCGCAGTCCAAGGCTCGCCCGCTGCTCGCCGCAGCGCCAACGGGCCGATTCGCGCGCGGTCTGCATGGCGAAATCAAAGATCTTGCGCTTTAATCCACTGGTCTTGCTGCCCTGCTCCATCAGGCGCGCGTAAATCTTTTCAAAAAAACGAGGAACCGCCGCCAGGACGGTTGGTTGAACCTCAAGGAGAGCCTGCGCAACGCTTTCCACCACTTCGACATAGGCAACGGGGATTCCATTGAAGATATAGAGGTAATCCAGCATGCGCCCATACACGTGGGCCAGCGGCAAGAAGGAAACGGCGACATCCGATTCCGGATGGAGAATCAGATCGGAGCAAGAGTCGCTGACGTTGGAACAGAAATTCGTGTGTGTCAGCATCACGCCCTTGGGTTCGCCGGTGGTGCCCGAGGTGTAAATGAGCGAGGCGAGTTGGCTGGGAAGAACTTTCGCGGCGCGGAGGCGGTAGGCGGCGATTTCCGAGGGGCCGGTGGCGGCAATCAGCGTCTCGTAGCCGAGAAATTCGGGTGGGAGATCGTCTCCGGCGCCTGCAACGATGACTTGCTGGACTTCCTTGAGCGCTTCGCGCACTGCCAGGAATCGGTGCAGTTGTTTGGCGCCCGCAATGAAGACAATCTGCGCGCCGCAGTGGTTCAGGATGTAGGACATGCGGTCCGGCGATTCGTTGAAATAAACCGGGACCGTCACGCCGCCGCAACCGCTGATGGCGAAGTCCGCGGTGTGCCATTCCGGGCAGTTGGGGGCAAACAAGCCGACGCGGTCGCCGGACTTCACCCCGAGTTCGACAAAGGCGTTCGCCAGCCCGGCGACCCGCCGAAGGAATTCCTGGGAGGCGATGGTTTCCCAGCGTTCCGGGCCGCGGAACATCTGTGCCCGAGGCGAGGGATGCTCTTCAACAGCGCTGAGAAACCGGGAAGGAAGAGTGCCGTAGCTCATTGGGAATCTGAATTTACATTATGGGGAATGTTCGTGCAACGGACGGAAAACGCAGGCGCATTGCGGCAAGCAAGCCGGGCAGAAAGAACGCGCGCGGGCGCAGTGTGATACGCTTGCAGCGGAGTTAACGGAGTAAGAAAAAACTTGGCTAAAAGCAACGCATCGTTGACAGTAATTCCCCTCGGGGGACTTGGCGAATTCGGAATGAACATGATGGCATTCCGGTTCGGCGACGACATCCTGGTGGTAGATGCAGGGATGATGTTCCCGGAGTCCGAATTGTTGGGCGTGGACCTGGTCATTCCGGACATTTCCTACCTGAAGCAGAACCGGAAGCAAGTGCGCGCCATCGTCTTGACCCATGGACACGAAGATCACATCGGGGCGCTTCCCTACATTTTGCGCGATTTGGACGTGCCGATTTACGGGTCGCGATTTACGCTCGCGCTGGTAAAAAAACGCCTGGAAGAGGCGGGCCTGCTGGATACGGCGAAGCTCTTTGAGGTAACGCCCGGCCGACAGGTGGAGATCGGTCCATTTGAGATCGAATTCATTCCGGTGACGCACAGCACCATCGATTGCGTGGCGCTGGCGATTCGAACTCCACTGGGCGTGGTGATTCATACCGGGGATTTCAAGATTGACCAGACGCCGGTGGACCATTACCAGTTCGACCTGCACGCGTTCGCGCGATATGGGAATGAAGGCGTGCTGGCGCTCTTCAGCGATTCGACGAACGTGGAAAGGCCGGGGTTCACGCCGTCCGAGCGCGTGGTAGCTCCGCGAATCGAAGAGCTGGCGCGATCGGCTCCACGGCGCGTGGTGCTTTCCTGCTTTGCCTCTTCCATCCACCGCATCCAGCAGGTGATTGACATCGCCGAGCGCGTGGGGCGCAAGGTGGCGTTTGTCGGGCGCAGCATGGTGGACAACGTGGAGATCGCGCACGACCTGGGCTATCTGCGCATACCGGACGGGATGGTGGTGCGATCGCAGGATATCCGCAGTTTTGAGCCGCGCAAGCTGATCGTGATTGCAAGCGGGTCGCAGGCCGAACCGATGTCTTCGATGTCGCGGATTGCCGTGGACAACCACCGGTTCGTAACCATCGACGAAAACGACACGGTGATTTTGTCGGCCAGGATTATTCCCGGGAATGAGAAGGCCATTTTCCGGATGCTGGACCACATGTTCCGGCGGCGGGCGCTGGTCTACTACGACAATTCGGCGGGGCCGATTCACGTCTCTGGCCATGCGAGCCAGGAAGAGCAGAAATTGCTATTGCAACTGGTGAAGCCCAAATACTTCATTCCGGTGCACGGGGAGTTCCGGCATTTGTTCCGGCATGCGGCGCTGGCCCATCAGTTGGGCGCGGTAAGCGGCGAAATCCTGCTGCTGGAAGACGGGAAGTGCGTGGAGTTCACCGAGGATGGCGCGTTCCGTCGCGATCCGGTGACCGCGGGGCGCGTGCTGGTGGATTCGGGCTCGCTGGAAGAGATCGAAGAAATTGTCGTGCGCGACCGAAAGCATTTGTCGGAGGAAGGCGTGGTGATCCCCATCATCGCCATCGATAAGCACACCGGACGCGTGGAGTCCTCGCCGGAGATCGTTACCCGCGGATTGATGAGCGAAAACGGCAACGAGATGCTGGCCGGCGCGCGGGAAGTGGTGGCCCGGACGGTGGAAACCTCGAATCTGGAAGAGCGCGCGGACTGGTCGGTCATCAAGGAAAAGATTCGCGTGGACCTGAAGCGCTACATCAACAAGCACACGTCGAAGCGCCCGCTGATTCTCCCGGTGATCCTGGAAGTTTAATCGACGCCCTGTCGAATTCAACCGCGGCTCTTTCGAGACGACAATGGGAAGTGGACCTCTCTATTCAGCTACTCTTCCGCATCGGAAGCAGCCCACATCAGAAGGAGGTCTTCCGCTATCACCCGGAAATGCACTCGTTGGGAAACGCCAACAATTCCCGGAGAGTCTCGCCGCCGGACAACTTCACGCAGATGCATGGGCATGGTGTTGCGGTCGTGAGTGACGAGGATTCTGCCGGCTTCTGCGGCGATTCGAAGCACCTCCGGACCAGCCTTCCCATCCAATTTGAAAGACTTGTGAGTTTGGAAATCGATCTAGGCTTCGAGCCGATGGACTGCTTCGAGTATCCCGACTGAAAGATTCACGTCGCAGGGGAACTACCGCCTCATTTTACTTTTTGAGGACGGAGAGTCCGTCTGGCTCGTTCCAATTTGCTAAAGAGCAGCGGCCTTTCTGCTCGGGAAACTACACGCATTTTCTCCGCCTCGCGCTCGCCTTCGGCAAGATATTTGTCGATCACGTCCCGGTTTGCCAGGTAATAAGCAAGGGAGCCGTGAACCTGCTCCAGCGTGAGGGTTGGAAAAGATTCGAGGATGCCCTCCGCGGACATTCCGTCGAGAAGTCCGTACAGGATTGAATCCAGAGAGACACGGTTGCCGAAGACGTAGTAGCCGGTTTCACGTTTTTCGATGAAGTCCTTGGCCATGGCGTTTCCTAGCGGATAGATTGACAGAATCCCCGGTGAGTGGGGCCAGTAGGCTAGAATCGAAGCCCTATGGAAATGCGCGAAAAAGCCACGCAAAACGAAGGGCGCGGAGGAACGCCGGCAGCGTCGCGGGCGACGTTCCTTTTCATCATCATAACGGTGGCGCTGGATTTTCTGGCGTTCGGGATTATCGCGCCGGTGTTGCCCAACCTGATCGTGCAATTCGAGGGCGGCAACATGGCCCGCGCCTCGCAGGTCACCGGGTATTTCGCGTTCGCGTGGGCGGCGATGCAATTCCTGTTTTCGCCGCTGTTGGGGGCGTGGAGCGACCGCTTTGGGCGGCGGCCTATCATCCTGATCTCTTGCCTGGGATTGGGGCTCGACTACATCGTGATGGCCCTGGCGCCGACTTTGCGCTGGTTGTTCCTCGGACGAATTATCTCCGGGATCACCACTTCGAATGTTTCCACGGCGTTTGCGTATATCGCGGATGTAACCACGCCCGCCGAACGCGCAAAAAAATACGGCTTGCTCGGGGCTGCGTTCGGGCTGGGATTTGTGATCGGGCCGGCCGTCGGCGGACTCCTGGGGCATTACAGTTTGCGCGCGCCGTTCTGGGCGGCCGCTGGGCTGAGTCTGGTGAATTTTTTGTATGGAATTTTTGTGCTGCCAGAATCGCTGCCGGTGGAAAAGCGCGCGAAGTCCGCGTGGCAGATGGCGAATCCGTTGGGCTCGTTGGCGCTATTGCGATCGAACTCTGTGCTCTCCGGCCTTTCGGTGGTGGCCACGCTCTACTATTTGGCGCACCAGGCGCTGCCGAGCGTTTTCGTCTTGTACACGGAGTATCGCTACGGATGGAACGAGCGGACCGTTGGACTGGTGCTCGGCATGATTGGAATCTGCATCGCTTCGGTCTCCGGCGGACTCGTTGGGCCATACGTCAAGAAATTCGGCGAGCGTTGGAGCCTGGCCTCGGGGCTCTTTTTCGGGACGCTGGGTTTCGCGGGGTTCGCCGCCGCGAGCCAGAGCTGGGCTTTGCTGGCGGCCATTCCCTTTATCGCGCTCTGGGGCGTTTCGGGGCCGTCCATGCAGTCGCTGATGTCGCAGATGGTCGATCCTTCATCGCAGGGGAAATTGCAAGGGGCGATCAATTCCCTTCGGGCGCTGACGGGCATGGCGGGGCCTCTGCTGTTCACGCAGGTGTTCTCCGAAGCGATAGCGCCCAAGGCACGATTCTACTTGCCCGGCGCACCGTACTTCCTCGGTGCGATCCTGCTTGCGGGGAGCCTGCTTCTTACCGTGGTAGTGACGCGCGGCCTCGCCGTGAGGAAAACCGAGCAGCCTGCCTGACTCTTCTACCCTTCTTTACGCCCCCACGGATTTGCGTCACATGCAAACGGCGGACGCGCTGCGCTACTATGGTTGCGAAGGAGCCAGCGAGATGAGCGCACTGACACCGGCAATGAACGATCCTCTGACCAGCCGCGGGCCGTTTCGCGCGCCGCGCGGCACGCAAATTTCCTGCAAGGGCTGGCAGCAGGAAGCGGCGCTGCGCATGCTACTGAACAATCTCGATCCAGAAGTCGCGGAGAAGCCCGAAGACCTGGTGGTGTACGGCGGGACGGGCAAAGCGGCGCGTAACTGGGAGTGCTTTCACGCCATCGTAAAATCGCTGCGGGCGCTGGAATCGGATGAGACCCTGCTGGTCCAATCGGGAAAGCCCGTGGCGGTGTTCCGCACGCACGAATATGCACCGCGCGTGCTGCTGTGCAATTCCAACCTGGTGGGCCACTGGAGCAACTGGGAGAAATTCCACGAGCTGGATCGCGCCGGCCTGATGATGTACGGCCAGATGACCGCGGGAAGCTGGATCTACATCGGTACACAGGGAATTTTGCAGGGAACCTACGAGACGTTCGCGGCCGCCGCGCGGCAACATTTTGGCGGCAGCCTGAGCGGGAAACTGGTGGTAACCGGCGGCATGGGCGGGATGGGCGGAGCGCAACCGCTCGCGGCGACCATGAATGGCGCGGCGTTTCTGGGCATTGACGTGGATCCGGAGCGCATCAAGCGCCGGGTGAAGAGCGGATACTGCGACGTGATGGTGACGTCGCTCGACGAAGCGCTGCGCATTCTGAAGAACGCGGTGCGAAAAGGCGAGGCCACTTCCGTTGGATTGGTGGGCAACTGCGCCGACCTGATTCCCGAACTCGCGAAGCGTGGCGTAGTGCCGGACCTGCTGACGGATCAAACCAGCGCGCACGATCCCATCGAGGGATACGTACCTAACGGCATGACACTGGAGCAGGCGATCGCGCTGCGGAAAACGGCTCCGCAGGAATACCGGAAGCGCGCCATCGCGGCAATCGGTGCCCACGTGCAGGGCATGCTGGAACTGCAGAAGCTCGGCTCGGTGACATTCGATTACGGAAACAACATCCGAACGTACGCGCAGGAAGCCGGCGTGAAAAACGCCTACGACTTTCCAGGATTTGTACCGGCGTATATCCGGCCGCTGTTCTGCGAAGGCAAGGGACCGTTCCGCTGGGCGGCGCTCTCCGGTGAAGCGTCGGACATTGCTCGGACGGATAAACTGGTGCTGGATATGTTTCCGGAGAGTGAGCACTTGAAGCGCTGGATCACGCTGGCGCAAAAACGGGTGAAATTCCAGGGACTGCCGTCGCGCATCTGCTGGCTAGGCTATGGCGAGCGGGAAAAGTTCGGGCTGGCGTTGAACGAACTGGTGGCCCAGGGCGAGTTGAAAGCCCCGGTGGTGATGGGGCGGGATCATCTCGATTGCGGTTCGGTGGCTTCGCCGTACCGGGAGACTGAGGCGATGAAGGACGGCTCAGACGCGGTGGCAGACTGGGCTTTGCTAAACGCGCTTATCAACACGGCAAGCGGCGCCTCCTGGGTATCCATCCACAACGGAGGCGGGGTGGGCATCGGTTACTCGCAGCACGCCGGCCAGGTCACCTGCGCCGATGGCACCAAAGAGATGGCTCGGCGCATCGAAAGAGTGTTGACCAACGATCCGGGGATGGGCGTGGTCCGCCATGTGGATGCCGGCTACCCCGAGGCGATTGCCTTTGCGCAAAAAGCTGGCGTAAAGGTGCCAATGGGGTAGGATAGCGACCACCGAAGTCTGCCGGAGTCCCGGTGCAGGGACCAACGGTCGAGGAGCAGCCGCCCATGTATACGATTCTCGGTGCCACGGGGCACATCGGCACGGTTATCACCAAAATATTACTGGAGCAAGGCGAGAAGGTAAGGGTGGTCGGACGCTCGGCCTCCAGGCTGCAGCCGTTGGTCCAGCGGGGAGCGGAGGCGCACCTCGCCGACCTGAAAGACGTCGCGGCGGTGACCAAAGCGCTCACCGGTGTGCGGGCGGCGTTCCTGATGATTCCGCCGAATCCGACGTCGCCGGACTACAAGACGGAACAAGCGGACCTTTCTGAGGCACTTGCAGCGGCTGTGAAGGACTCGGGACTGGCGTACGCGGTAAACCTGAGCAGCATCGGAGCGCACGCCGCGGCGGGAACCGGGCCGATCGCGGGACTCCACCGCCACGAAGAGAGGTTGAACGCGATCGAGCGGCTGCATGCGCTGCACCTGCGGCCCGCCTACTTCATGGAGAACCACCTTACGGCCATCGGGATGATCCAGATGATGGGGATTTACGGCGGGGCGCTCCTTCCGGATATGAAGTTTCCGATGATTGCTACGCGGGATATCGCGGCTTATGCGGCCGAACACCTGTTGAAAAAGGACTTTAACGGGAAACGCACGCAGGAACTATTGGGCGAGCGCGACGTAAGCATGACCGAAGCGACGGCAGCCATCGCCAGGGGCATCAACCGGCCCGAGGTGCGCTACGTACAATTCTCCTACGAGCAAGTGGAGCAGACTATGGTGCAGATGGGCATGGCGCAGAAGACAGCGCATCTGTTCACGGAAATGTTCCACGGGTTCAATGAGGGCATCGCCGTAAATCTGGAACCACGGAACGCCGCGAACACCACGCCGACGACGATGGAAACGTTTGTGAAAGAGGTTTTTGCTCCGGCATATCTGGGTGCGGCGGTCGGAGCGTAGATGCAAACCCTCGGCGCCTTGGGCATAATGCATACGTTTTGAGCGGCAACCTTCTAATTACAGGTGTATCGCAGTTGCTGACACTTCGCGGCGGAGCTCCGCGGCGGGGCAATTCCCTTTCCAACGTGGGCTTGGTTCGCGGTGGAGCGCTGCTGGTGCGCGACGGAGTAATCGCGGCGGTGGGTCCCCGGAGAGCCGTGGAGCGCCATGCGGAGGCACGGCGCGCCGAGAAATTCGACGTAGTCGGGCGAGTGATCCTGCCTGGATTCGTGGATTCGCACACGCACCTGATTCATGCCGCGAGCCGCGCCGAAGAGTACGAGCTTAAGATTCAGGGCGCGAGCTACGAAGAGATTGCCCGCAAGGGCGGCGGCATTCTGAATTCGGTGAAAAAACTGCGCGAGGCCACGCGCGAAGCGCTGAAGGCGCGGGCATTGGCGGCGCTGGCGGAGTTCGCGGCATACGGCACGACCACCATTGAGGCCAAAAGCGGCTATGGACTTGATTCGGCGAGCGAGCTGAAGATTTTGACGCTGCACCGGGAATTGAACCAGGAACAGCCTATCGAGATGGTCTCGACGTTTCTGGGCGCGCACGTCGTTCCGCGGGAGTACCGCGGCAAACCCGGCGGAGCGGAGCGATACCTATCCTTGTTGACGGAGAAATTGCTGCCCGAGATAGTGGTGGGCGACCTGGCGGAATATTGCGACGTCTTTTGCGACCGTGGGGCATTCACGGTCGCGCAATCGAAAAAACTGCTGGCGAGGGCCAAGGAACACGGGCTCCGGCCACGCTTGCACGCGGAACAGTTGTCGCGCACCGGTGCGACGCAACTGGCCGTGGAGCTTGGCGCTGCGAGCTGCGACCATCTGGAGCACGTGAACGACGCGGACATTCGCCGCCTGGCCAAATCACAGACCGTGGCTACGCTCCTGCCCGGCTGCGACTTTCATTTGGGCTGGAAGAACTATGCTCCGGCGCGCAAGCTAATCGAAGAGGGTGCGATTGTTGGGCTGGCCACGGACTACAACCCGGGGACGAGTCCCACGGTGAGCATGCCGATGATTCTTTCCATAGCCTGTTCGCAACTGCGGATGGCGCCCGCCGAAGCGATTGCGGCGGCAACGATCAACCCGGCGTATTCGCTGGGGCGCGAGAAGACGATCGGGTCGCTCGAACCCGGCAAGCAAGCGGATCTGACGGTCTGGGAAGTGGAGGATTACCGCGAAATTCCTTATTATTTCGGAATGAACCGGTGCTGGATGACCATGAAGCGCGGCGAAATTATCTCCATGAGAGACTAAAGACGTAAGAAAAAAGTTGTTTCCACGGGTACGGAAGAGTGGCAGGAGAGGCCACAAAGAATAGTTCGGAACGGAGAGCGATGAAACGACTGATCGAGTGTGTGCCGAATTTTTCCGAGGGCCGCGACCCGGCGAAGGTGGACGCCCTGGTGCAGGTGATGAGCGGCGTCGCGGGCGTCTACGTGCTAGACCGCGAGATGGACGCCGACCACAATCGCTGCGTAATTACGCTCGCCGGTGAGCCCGATGCGGTGGCCGAAGCGGCCGTGCTGGGCGCCGGCAAGGCGCTGGACCTGATTGACATGACCGAACACAAAGGCGCGCATCCGCGCGTGGGCGCCACTGACGTTGTTCCCTTCATTCCGGTGGAAGGCGTGACGCTGGAGGATTGCGTGACGCTGGCGCGCGGCGTGGGCAACGAAATCTGGAAGCGCTATCGCATCCCGATTTTCTTTTACGAAGCAGCGGCCACGCGACCCGACCGGATAAACCTCGAAAACGTCCGCAAGGGGCAATTCGAGGGCCTGCGCGAGGAATTGAAGAAGAATCACGATCGCCAGCCGGACATCGGCGAGCCGAAGCTGCATCCTACGGCGGGCGTGACGGTGGTTGGCGCGCGCAAATTCCTAATCGCCTACAACGTCAACCTAAACACGCCGGACATCGGCGTGGCCAACAAGATTGCCAGGGCGATTCGTTTCTCCAACGGCGGCTTCCGCTACGTGAAGTCCATGGGCGTCGAGTTGAAAGCGCGGAACCTGGCGCAGGTTTCCATCAATCTCACCGACTACGAGCAAACGCCGATGCACCGCGTGTACGAGACGGTGAAGCGCGAGGCGGCGCGCTACGGCGTGATGCCCGTGGGCAGTGAAATCGTGGGCCTGGTACCGAAGAAGGCCATCGAGATGGCGGCCGACTACTTCCTGCAGCTCGAAAACTTTTCTCCTTCGCAGGTGTTCGAAAACAAGCTGGAGGCGGCGCTTGGCGGCGCGCCCCTGGAAGCAAAGGATGGAAAGCTCGCTCACCTCGCGCGGCCATTCGTGGACGCGGTGGCCGATCCGGCGCCCACGCCAGGCGGCGGCAGCGTTGCGGCGTTCGCGGCGGCGCTGGCGGCAGCGCTGGGCCAGATGGTCGCGGGGATCTCGCGCAAAAAGAAGTCGCAGATCCTGAACGTGGAGAAATTCTCCGAGCACATGGACGCGTTGCGGAAGTTCGCCGATGAACTGACGGCCGGGATTGATCGCGACGCGGCTTCCTACGACGCGGTCATGGTGGCGTTCAAGCTTCCTCACGCAACGCCCCACGAGCAGCAGGCGCGGGAAGAGGCAATTCAGGCAGCGACCAAAGGCGCAGCCGAGGTTCCGCTGGAACTCGCCCAGAAGGCGGAAAATTTGGTTGAACGCCTGGTGCAACTGGAGGCAATCGCGCCCGCATCCATGAAATCAGACCTTTTGGTGGCGCGTCTAATGGGTGTGGCGGGAGCCAAGGGCGCGCTGGCCAACGTGGAAATCAACCTGGAAGGCTTAAAAGACGCGGCTTATGTGGCGCAGATGAAGAGCAAGGTTGACGAACTGCGCAAACGGCTCGGCTAGGCGCGGCGAACTGGCGTACACTGGATTTTCACCCCCCGGCCCCCGAAAGGAGCTTTGCATGCAATGGAACGTCTGGAGGACGAGACTCGCGGCGGCGTCCGCGGTGCTGGCACTGGCCGCAGCCGTGGCGAAGCCCGCCCGAGCGGGCAGCCTGGGCGCGGACACGATCGGCATGTTTCCGAAGGATGTGGGCGAATTCGCCTACGCGGACCTGAAAACCGCGCGCACGATGAAGTGGTATCCCGCGCTGGAAAAGCAGATGCTCCCGGAGCGTTTTCGGCAATTCGAGAAGTTTCTGGCCTCCGCGGGCATTGACACGAACACCCAGGTGGACGAACTCACCTGGGGACTCGTGCCCGTATCGGCGCTGAGCAAGGATCCCGCGATTGCCGGGAAAGCGAATTCCACCGTACCGACCGGCGAGGAGATCGTCGGAATCGCGCTGGGAAATTTCAATCCGGATTCGACCGAAGCGTATTTCAAGGCGCAGAAGTTGCCGACGGTAAAGTCGCACGGCTATACGCTATTTGCGTTCGGGTCAGGCGTGGGCGCCAGCGACCTGTTCTTCTTCTTTGTGGATTCGAACAAGGCCGCGTTCGGCCATCGCGAACTGCTGGAGCAAATGCTGGCGGTCCGCTACGGTGAGCAGGACAGCCTGTTGCGCAACGACAAGCTTTTTAACCTGATTAATGAAGTGAATGGCAGCGGAGTGGTTTGGGCCGTGCTGGATCAAGGCTATACAAAGCTCGCCATGGCCCAGTTGGCTCCCGAAGTGCAGCAGTTCCCGGAAGCCGCGAAACTCGTGGCGCGCATGCAGGCGATGGTGATTTCCGCGACCGCGGACAGCGGCATGGCCGGCAAGTTTCAGGCGATTTGCGCATCGTCGGAAGACGCGAACACATTGAGCCAGTTGATGACCGCGGGCCTGATGTATAAGAAATACCAGACCGCCAAGGACAATCCAGACCTCGGGCAATTGCTGGATCAGGCGAGCGTGATGCCTTCCGGCGACCGCGTCGTGATTAACGTGGCCGTGAGCGACGATCAAATGACCGATCTGATCAAGAAGAATACCTTCGCGTTCAAGATGTAGAAGGCTGTGGTTCGTGGCCCGTATTCCGTGGCCCGAAGATACATTCCCAAAATGAGCAGCGGCACAGACCCGCGCGGTCGCGCCGCTTTTTCATGAATTTCCTCGGATTTCCTCGTGGAAGGTCAGGCGACGGCGGCGATGTACTTGGTGAGGCGCAGAACGCCGGAGTTTTCCCGGTTCTCACACTGGATATCGTCCACACCCGCCCAGCTAACCTTGGGTTTGTTCTCCGGCGCGGCGACTCCGGGAACCATGACCTCGACTTCGATGCGGTCGTCGAGGCGGCGGAAGTTGACCTCGCACGGCGTCGCGGAATCCTGGTGAAAATCGAAACACATCTTGCAGGCGGATACCACGGCCGTCTTCAACTGCTCGATATTGTCGTTGGGCAGGCCGGCGGCGTCGGCGAAGATGCGCATGGCACCGCCCGCGGCGGCGGCGAGCCGCGCGTCGTGATCGAGCGAGAGCCGGAGTTGGAGCGGGTTCTTGGCCACGGTCACCGTTCGTTTGCCAGGGCCACGTCGCAGGCTTCCCGGCAGTCGGGACAATAATATAACCCATCCACGGCCAGACGCACGTTGACTTGTCCTTTACAAATGGCGCAGTACTTTTCGCAGGTGCAATACTCCTCGGACTTGTCGCACTGGGAGCAGCGAACTTGTTGACGGGCAGCCATGCGCGCCTCCAAAAAAACTGTACCCGACTGAAACGGCATCAGCAAGATCAGCAGTGCCTCCCTGCCACTCATCCGGCAAGAGCGCACAGCGAAACCGGAGTGGTCAGCAATTTGCGCATGTCGCCTGAATCGTGGCTAAGCCTCCCGCAACAGCTAACTCGGGTCAATGCTGCGCTGCTTTTGACCCCGAATTGGTGCGCGTGCTAACATCGCGTTCTGCCTGAGTAAACCGAATGGACTCTGGAAACTCACCTACCACATCCCATCTGCGAAAAACGGCTCTCAACGCGCTGCACCGGCGCCTGGGCGCGAAAATGGTCAATTTTGGCGGCTGGGACATGCCCGTCGAATACCCGTGCAGCGGCAATTTGCTCTGCGAGCATCGCGCGGTGCGCGGCGGCGTCGGCATGTTCGACGTCAGCCACATGGGCGACATCCGCATTCATGGCGCGAAACAGCCCGGCGGGGCGCTGGCGGCGGTGCAGCACCTGACGATGAACGACGCTTCGCGGCTGGCCATCGGCCAGGCGCAGTATTCCGCGATGCTCTATCCGAACGGCACGTTCGTGGACGACGTGATCGTCCACCGCCTCGGCGAAGACGATTATCTGCTGGTGATCAACGCGGGCACGCGCGAAAAAGACATCCACTGGGTGCGCGAGAACACCAAAGGCAGGGACTGCCAGGTGGAAGACCTGAGCGACGCATACACGCAGCTGGCGATCCAGGGGCCGCGCGCGGCGGAAGTTCTTCAGAAATTAACCGGCGCCAAACTCGACGCGGTGAAAAATTACTGGTTCACGCACGGCACGGTCTGCGGCTTGCCGAACACGCTGATTGCGCGGACCGGCTACACGGGCGAAGACGGCTTCGAAATTTATATTCCATCGGACGTGGCCACCGGCGAGCGCGTCTGGAACGCGGTGATGGACGTGGGCAAGGAGTTTGGCATCGTTGCCTGCGGCCTGGGCGCGCGCAACACGCTGCGGCTGGAATCGAAGATGGCGCTCTACGAGCACGAAATCAGCGACGCCATCAATGTGTGGGAAGCGGGGCTGGACCGCTACTGCCACCTGGAAAAGGGCGATTTCATCGGCCGCGCCGCACTGGAGAAACTGAAGACCGAAGCGCTGAAGCGCACCCTGGTGGGCCTGGAAATGATTGACCGGGGAATCGCGCGCGACGGCTACCGCTGCGTGGACGAATCCGGCAAGGAGATTGGCATGGTGACCAGCGGGTCGCCTTCGCCGACGCTGGGCAAAAACATTGCTCTGGCGTATGTTCCGCCAGCCATGGCCGCGGTGGGCACCCCGATTTTCGTGGAGATTCGTTCGCAGAAGTGCAAGGCTCAGGTAGTGCGGACGCCGTTCTATAAACGGCCGAAAAAAATCAGTGCGGTAAAGTCCTAATCAAACTCGCTCCAGGAGAGGTGCTTCGATGGGCTATCCAACACAATTCCGCTACAGCAAAGATCACGAATGGATCGACGTGAAGGGCGACGTCGCCACCGTCGGCATCACCGACTATGCGCAAAGCGAATTGGGCGACGTGGTTTTCGTGGAAGTGCCCGCCGCGGGAACACAGGTGACCGCCGGAAAAACGTTTGGTTCGGTGGAATCGGTGAAAGCGGTCAGCGAAATTTACGCGCCGGCCACCGGCGAAGTGGTGGAAGCCAACGCCACGCTGAAAGACAAGCCGGAATCCATCAACACCGATCCCCATGGCACCGGTTGGCTGATCAAGATGAAGCTGGCGAACGCCGCCGACGTGGCTTCGCTGATGGATGCGGCGGCGTATGAAGCGTTCATCGCCGAGAAGAAGAAGGAAGCGTCCGCCTGATGCGCTATCTCCCGAAGAGCCCCGCCGAGCGGCAGGAAATGCTCGCCGCCATCGGCGTCAAGTCCGTGGAAGAGTTGTTTTCCTCGATTCCCGAAGCGTACCGGCTGAAGAAACCGCTGCAGCTTCCGGGGCCGTTTTCCGAGCAGGAAGTCATCGAGTATTTTCAAGCGCGCGCGCGGGAGAATTCCACAGGGTACACGAGTTTTCTCGGCGCCGGCGTCTATAACCACCTGCGATCCGTGGTGACCGACGCGATGATCCAGCGCGGCGAGTTCCTCACGTCCTACACGCCTTATCAGGCGGAGATCACGCAAGGCACCCTGCAAGCCATCTTCGAGTTTCAAACGCTGATGTGCCAGTTGACCGGGCAGGAAGTCGCCAACGCCTCGATGTACGACGGATCGACGGCCACGACCGAAGCGGTGCTGATGGCCGAACGGCTCACCGGGCGCCAGCGCGTGCTGGTGGGCCGCTCAGTGCATCCGGAATACCGCGAAGTGTTGCGGACCTACGCCAGGAATTCCGGGCTGCATGTGGAAGAGATTTCCTACACGAAAACGGGCGTTCTGGACGAAAAGGCGTTGCAGGCCGCGATTCGCGAGGATGTTTGCGCGGTGGTGGTGCAATCGCCGAATTTCTTCGGCGTGATCGAGTCGCCCGCGGTTCTGGCGAAGATTGCGCAGGCCGCCGGAGCTATGCTGGTGGTTACGATTGCCGAAGGCGTTTCGCTCGGCGTCGTAAAACCTCCGGCGGCGGCCGACATCGTCGCGATGGAAGGACAAAGCTTCGGGCTGGCGCCGAGTTACGGCGGGCCGTATGTCGGCGTGGTGGCTTCGCGCGAAAAATACGTGCGGCAGATGCCCGGGCGGCTTGCAGGGCAAACCACCGACGGCGAAGGGCGGCGCGGCTTCGTGCTGACGCTGGCGACGCGCGAACAGCACATCCGGCGCGAGAAAGCCACCTCCAATATCTGCACGAACCAGGCGCTCTGCGCACTGGCCGCGACCGTGCATTTGACGCTACTGGGCAAACAGGGCTTGCGCGAGCAGGCCGAGCAGAATCTTTCGAAGGCGCATTTCGCTTTGAGCGAGCTGGAAAAGATTCCCGGCGTGAAGCGCACGTTTTCCGCGCCCTTCTTCAACGAGTTCACCGTGGAGTTCCCGCGCTCGGTGAAATTGGTAAACGCCGAATTGCTGCGGGAGAAGATTGCCGGGCCATTTGTGCTAGGGTCGGCGTATCCGGAGCTTTCGAAGAACGCGCTGGTCTGCGTGACCGAGACGACTTCGCGAGCGGAGATCGAGCGGTTTGCGGCGGTGGTGCGCAAAGCGCTGGCCGCGTAAGAGAAAGATTCAACGCAGAAACCTCAGAGACAGAACGCAGAGGACACAGAGAAAGACACGATGACGGAGCGGATCAAGAAAGCCACACGCCACACCAATCAGAATGAGGGTTTGATATTCGAGAAGTCGTCTCCCGGCAAGCGGGCGTTTGAGCTGCCGCCGCTGGACGTACCGGTGACGGACGCGTCCACCGCGCTCGGCGACGCGCATCGCCAGGGCGGGGTCGAAGGCTTTCCCGAAGTCAGCGAAATCGAGGTGATCCGGCATTTCACGCGGCTTTCCACTTGGAATTACGCGATCGATCTCGGCATGTATCCGCTAGGTTCCTGCACGATGAAGTACAACCCCCGGGTGAATGAATTCGTTGCTCGGTTGGAAGGAATCGCCACAGAGCATCCCTGCCAGCCGCAGGAGCTTTCGCAGGGCTGCCTGAAAATCCTGCAACTGCTGGAAAAATGCCTGCTGGAAATTACCGGAATGGATGCGATCACGCTGCAGCCGGCGGCGGGAGCGCAAGGCGAGCTGACCGGCTTGCTGCTGATTCGCGCGCACCACACGAAAAGCGGCAATCCGCGGAAGAAGGTGCTGATCCCGGACTCCGCGCACGGGACGAATCCCGCGACGGCGGTGATCGCCGGCTACGAAGTCGAGAACATCAAGTCCAACGCCGAGGGGCAGGTGGACCTCGGCAAGCTGCGCGAACAAGTGACCAGTGACGTGGCCGCGCTGATGCTGACCAATCCCAGCACTCTCGGCATTTTCGAGCAGCAGATCCCGCAAATCGCCGAAATCCTGCACGCCAAGGGCGCGCTGCTCTACATGGACGGCGCAAACATGAACGCGCTGGCGGGCGTGACGCGCCCAGGCGAGCTCGGCGTGGACGTGATGCACCTGAACTTGCACAAGACGTTTTCGACGCCGCACGGCGGCGGCGGCCCGGGGGCTGGTCCCGTGGCGATGAAGAAAATTCTGGAGCCCTATCTGCCCGTGCCGGTGTTGGTGGAAAAAGAGGGTGGCCGCCTGGCGCTCGATTTCCAGCGCAAGGAGAGCATCGGGCGTGTGCGGGCGTTTGTCGGAAATTTTGGCGTGCTGGTGCGCGCGCTGGCGTACATCCTGGCCTACGGCCCCGGCGTGCGCCAGGCCACCGAAGACGCGGTGATGAACGCGAACTACATCCGCAAGGGGCTGGATGGCGTTTTCGATCTTCCCTACACGAGGCCCTCGATGCACGAAGTCGTTTTCAGCGACGCGATTCAGAAACGAAACGGCGTGAGCACGGTGGATATCGCCAAGCGGCTGATCGACTACGGTTTTCATCCGTACACCACGGCGTTTCCCTTGATCGTGCCGGGCGCACTGATGATTGAGCCCACGGAATCGGAATCGATCGAGGAACTCGATCAGTTCATTGACGCGATGAAATCGATTGCCAAGGAAGCCGCGGAGACGCCGGAACTGGTGAAAACGGCTCCGCACACCACGCGCGTGCGCAGGTTGGACGAGGTTGGCGCCGCCCGCAAGCCCATTCTTCGCTGGAAGGGCGACAGGCCACGGAGCGAAGCCGCCGATTAGGCGTAGAGACGCCCAAGCAGGTGCACCGGTAAAACCGCGTGTGCCAACCCGAACCAGTAATCCAGAGCAAATTCCTGCCGAATGCGCATCGTGAGGGTTACGTCGTGAGCACAGAGGTGCACGCGTCACACCGTTTACGGCCTGGCGCTGGTAGAGTTTGGCGATGACGGTTGAAGATAGGTCTGCAAGATCATGAGCGCGACAATTGAGGCTTGGCTCCCGAAATCGGTAATCCTCCTTCGAGATTACAATTCGAAAAAATTTGTTTCCGACCTGATTGCCGGCGTGACCGTGGGCCTGGTGGCGTTGCCGCTGGCCATGGCGTTTGCCATCGCTTCGGGAGTGACGCCGCAAGCCGGGATTTATTGCGCGATTGTCACGGGATTCCTGATCTCCGCGCTGGGCGGATCGAAGACACAGATCGGCGGGCCTACGGGCGCGTTCGTCGTAGTAGTGATGGGTATTATCGCCCGCTACGGCCTGGACGGCTTGTTCACGTGCACGATGCTTGCCGGATTGCTGCTGGTGGTTATGGGCCTCACCGGCCTCGGCAGCATGGTGAAATTTTTCCCGCGGCCCGTGGTGGTGGGCTTCACGAACGGCATCGCCATCCTGATCGCCAGCACGCAGATTCGCGACCTTTTCGGGTTGCGCATGGAGCACGTCCCCGGCGACTTCTTTCATCGGATGGGCGCGATTGCGGCGAATTTTTATACGCTCAATGCGGTCGCGACCACGGTCGGCCTGGTTTCCTTGGCCGTGATGATCATTTGCGCCCGGTTTCTGAAGAAAGTGCCCGGAGCGATCCTGGTGTGTTTCGGCGCGACCGCCGCCGTGGCCATTTTCCACTTGCCGGTGGAAACCATCGGGACGCGCTTCGGAGGCATTCCCAGCGGCTTGCCCCACATGGCCGTGCCACACCTGCAACCGCAACTCTTGCTGCACCTGATGTCGCCCGCGGTCACCGTGGCCATGCTCGGCGCCATCGAATCGTTGTTCTCCGCGGTGGTTTCGGACCGCATGAGCGGGGACAAGCACAACCCCAACGTGGAGCTGGTCGCGCAGGGCGTGGCCAACATTGTTTCCCCATTGTTTGGCGGCTTGCCCGCCACCGGGGCAATCGCGCGCACGGCGACCAATATCCGCTCCGGAGCGAAGAGTCCCGTCTCCGGAATGATTCACGCGCTGACGCTCCTGGCGGTTATCCTGTTTGCCGCGCCACTGGTGAAAAACGTGCCATTGGCGGCGCTGGCGGGAATTCTTTTTATGGTCGCCTACAACATGGGCGACTGGGCGGAGATTCCGGAAATCCTGAAACTCTCAAAGATGGATGTCAGCGTCTGGCTGCTGACGATGACGCTGACAGTCGTGGCCGACCTTACCCTGGCCGTGGAAGTGGGCATGATTCTGGCGGCCTTCAGCTTCATCCGCAAGATTTCCATGACCACGACGGTTTCCAAGGTCACCGACGAATACATCGAGGACGGCCGTGCGCACATCCTGCAGGACAAGGACATTCCAGACTACACGGCGGTTTTTCGCATCCACGGCCCCTTCTTGTTTGGCGTGACCGACAAGATCGCCGAAATCACGGGAAATCTGAAAGCGCTGCCGCCCATTGTGATCGTTCGCCTGCGCAACATGACCGCGATCGACGCCACGGGAATCGCCGCGCTGGAGGAGCTCGCCGCGCAGTTGCACGCCCACGGACGCACCATGCTGGTTTGCGGTGCGCGTCCGCAACCCGCGGCTCTTTTGAAAGAGGCGGGATTCGAACGCCACATTGGTGCGCAGAACATGTGCGCAAACATCGAAGAGGCGCTGAAGCGCGCAGAAGAGCTTCACGCCCTGGTGAATATCTCTTAGCGGCAGGTTTACGGATCAAAAATCTCGGCGCGACCCGGCCTGAGTTTTTGAAGCGAACGCCCTCCAGGATGGCCTAAAACGCCCCGCTGAAATTGTCGTAATTCTTTTGCGGTGTGATGCAAACGAAATAGACCAGCCCGTCCGGACGCCACAGGGCCAACAGCCAGTCGTTTTCCTACCCGCATGCGGCTACAAAAATGATAGGCCCGCGGGAGAAAAGCAAAAGCCCGGACGCTGGTGAGTCCGGGCCTTCGTTTTGTACCGCTGAACCGAAACTGGTCAGCGAGCGAAACGCGGGGCGGGTTCCGGTGGAAGTGGAACGCCCGGGGCCTCGACGGGGCGGCCACCGCGAGCTTGCGCGGCTTTCGTTGCGGAAACTGGCGGCTCGACCCTGCGGACCGGGATGGCAACGTTTTCGCCCTCGCGAATAAAGTGGAGATGGTCCTCGGAGGATTCCCAATCCACGCAAATCATGTCGCCCAATCGAACCTGTTCGGTGGCCAGAAGATTGGCCATGGGATAGACGACGTGGCGCTCGATGGCGCGCTTCAGGTGCCGGGCGCCGTAGCGCTGGTCGGTGCCTTCCTGAAGAAGGAAATCGCGGCCGTTGGTGGTCACACGGAACAGGAACTGGCCCTTGGCCGTTTCCAGAACTCGCTGCTGCACCATGGCGAGTTCGATGTCGAGAACCTGCTCGAGCTGCTTGCGCTGCAGCGGATGGAAGACCACGACTTTGTCCAGGCGGTTCATGAATTCCGGGGAAAACTTGCGGCGCGCCGCTTCCACGGCGGTGCGTTCCACCTTCACGTCGAGGTTGTCCTTGGGCTTGTCGTCCGACTTTACGAAGCCGTAGCCACCGCCCATAAGTTCGGTAATTTCCCCGCCGCCAAGGTTGGAGGTAAGGAAGATGACGGTCTGGGAGAGGTCCACGCGGCGATTGTCGCCCAATGTCAGCGTGGCTTTATCGAGCATGCCGAGCAAGAGTTGCCAGAGCGCGTCGCTGGCTTTCTCAATTTCGTCGAAGAGGAGGAAGGAGAGCTTCAGCTTGTCGGTATGCGAAGCGGCCAGAGCTTCCTGCGTGATCAAGGGATGAGTCTCGCGGTGCCCGAGGTAGCCCGGAGGGGAGCCGATCAATTTCGCGATTTCGTGGGAGTGCTGAAACTCGGCGCAGTCTACCTTGATGACCAGACGCGGGTCGCCAAAGAGGATTTCGGCGGCGGCTTCCACGATCCGGGTCTTTCCGGATCCCGTGGGTCCCAGGAACAACAGGTTGCCCACTGGACGCCCGGGCGAGTTCAAGCCGGCGCAAAAGACCTGATAGAGGTCCACAAGCGCCTGCACGCCCTCTTCCTGGCCAACGATTTTCGCCCGAAGCGACTGGTGAAAATCGCGCGAATCGTTGCTGCGGATGGTAGGGTCCAGCTGTTGCTTTGCGGCTGCCTTCATGATGCCTTCCTCGATCGATGAGGGCCCCTCACCTCACCGGTCTCGCCAACCGGCCAAGACTAGAGAAATCTCAGCCGCGGAGTGGACTGAGAAAGAGCATGGGGAGTGCCAATTGCCAAAGAGTTTCGCAAATTCGAAAAGGGCTGGAAGCTCAATGAGATAGAGGTGTTGCAGTTGTGGAAACCGTCTCAAGCGGTGAGATAGTGTGCCGGATGTGTCAAAAAGTGAGAGGCCTGAAACAATTTGTGTCAGAGAGATCGTGTTAGCGTTAAGGGATTGAACACTTTTGCCGCCGCTCTCCTGGCGGCAAGAATCCACTGCCCTGCTTGTGGAATTTACCGACAAACGTTTGCCGGCTGGAAGCGGGCGCTACCCGCGGCTCAATTCAGCGATGCTCCTTTTTCCGGCCTTGCAGCGACTGGCGCGCGACCGCCGGAGAGGCCGCCGGGAGCGCCGGTCGCGCGGCGGCTTCGTCCGCAACCGCTTCCGCCGGAGCGTCCTTGGCAAGCCCGTCCTGCAGCGGCGCTGCCGCTGACGCGAGCGTCTCTTCGCCCGCTTCCTGCGCGACGATGGCCCCTTCCTGCTCCCGCACGAATGTCAGTTCGTTATGTACCCCATCCCAATCCACGCGTACCAGGTCGCCGAGGTTCACCTGCTGGGTAGCCAACAAGTTCGCTAGCGGATACACCAGGTAGCGCTCGATGGCGCGCTTCAGGTGGCGTGCGCCATAACGCTGGTCGGTGCCTTCGCGCAGCAGGAATTCCCGGCCGGGGTCGGTGACCCGGAACAAAAACTTGCTCGTTGCGGTGTCCAAAACGCGCTTCTGCACCAAGCCAAGCTCGATGTCGAGCACGGCTTCGAGTTCGGGCCGCTTCAATTGGCGGAATACCACTAGCTTATCGAGGCGGTTCATGAACTCCGGCGAGAACTTGCGGCGCGCGGCCTCGACAGCGGTGCGCTCGACCTTCTGGTCCATGTCGGTTTGCGGCTTGTCGTTCGATTTGATGAACCCGTAGCCACCAGCCATCAGGTCGGTGATCTCGTGAGCTCCCAGGTTGGAGGTCATGAAAATGACGGTTTGCGAAAGGTCCACCCGACGGTTGTCGCCCAGGGTCAGCGTGGCTTTGTCAAGCATGCCCAGCAAAAGCTGCCAAAGCGCGTCGCTGGCTTTTTCAATTTCGTCGAAAAGCAGAAAGGACAGCTTCAGCTTCTCCGTGTGGTTCGCCGCGAGCGCTTCCTGAGTAATCAGGGGGTGCGTTTCGCGGTGACCCAGATAGCCCGGAGGCGAGCCAATGATCTTGGCGATTTCGTGGGAGTGCTGAAATTCGGCGCAGTCAATCTTGATGACGGCGCGCGAACTGCCGAACAGGATTTCCGCGGCGGCCTCCACGATGCGCGTCTTGCCGGAGCCCGTCGGGCCAAGAAAGAGCAGATTGCCGACGGGGCGGCCCGGCGAATTCAAGCCCGCCGTGAAGACCTGGAAGAGCTCGACGAGCGCTTGCACGCCGTCGTCCTGGCCCACAATATTGGCCCGCAGCGCGTTTTGAAATTCGATCGTCCCCGCGCTCCGAACATTCGGATTCAGTGAGACATCACCTGTCGCCATGACCGCCTCCCTAGCGCCCCCGGAAATCCGGAGTCGCTGTTCCGTACCGTCCGCCGGCCCGGCTCATTCTCTTCAGTTGGTCCTTACCGCTCAACTGATCGAGCTTTACCTGGAGCGTGGAGTGGAGCAGACGCAGCTGTACCAGCAGCTCCTGCGCCACCGTGGGCGATTCGGAAAGCTGAAGCATCTGGGGATAGAGATCCGCCAGATCAAGATTGAGAGCGCGCAGCGTCTCGATCAGTTTCAAGACGGCGGGCGACTCGGGGTCAGCGAGATCGATCTGGTGATCCAACTGTTCGCGCAGGGAGCGCCAGTTGAGATCGATGAAGGGATGTTTCTTGGAGACTTGCTTGACGACGTCGTCGGTGATCCGGGCGCGGTCGCCAAGGCGAGCGAGATGCAGTTGCTGCACTTTTCCGCCGCGGCGCACATTGTGCACCAGGTAAAAGGCATTGCCCTTGCGGCGAATAAAAGCCATGGCGTTGGCCTGCAGTCTGGGTCTCACGTCGGGTCGAGGACTGAACCTGAACGTAGTGTAAGCTACTTCCACTACATCTATCAAGGTTGGATGCGTCGAATGAGTAATCGTTGCCTGTCCCCCGGATGCGCCCATGTTGGCGCAGATGGGGCTGAATTCCGTATTGGATTTTTCGCTGCGTTTCATCGAACTTTCCTCTACGCGCGGAATCCGTTGTTGCCAGGCAAGCCATACACTTCATCCAACACGCCGGACGCGGAAAGGTCGCTTGCGCCCCGTGCGCTTCCCCACTACCATGTTTTTCCGCGATGAGTTGGGATCCGGTTTACAAACTCGTGCAACAAATTCCCCGCGGCCGGGTTACTACCTACGGGACGCTCGCCAAGGTTTTGCATTTGCGCGGCGGGGCGAGGACCGCGGGCAGGGCCTTGGCAGCGACCCCTTCCGGGCGTGGCATTCCGTGGCATCGCGTGGTGGGCGACCGCGGAAAGCTGCTGATCCCGGAGCCGCATGCCTCCCTGCAACGAAAACTCCTGGAAAGCGAAGGCGTGAAAATCGTGGAGATGCGCGTGGATTACGCCCGCCACGGCTGGAAACCAACACGTTCCTCAGCGAAGCCCGCAAGGAAAAAGAAGTTGCAAAAGTCCCCGCCTGGATGGTCGAAGACTCATTAGAGCGCCAGCCCGCGCTGCGGTATCATAGAAGTTTCGCGGCCATGAACAATCCGATCCTGCAGGTGGAAAACCTCGTCAAGCGCTACGGCAACGTCGAAGCAGTGCGCGGCGTCAGCTTTTCCGTGAACGAGGGAGAAGTGTTCGGCCTGCTGGGCCCCAACGGAGCCGGCAAAACCAGCACGGTGGAAATTCTCGAAGGGTTGCGCATCCCCGACAGCGGCAAGATTTCCGTCTGCGGCCTCGATCCGCAAAAAAGCCCCATCGCCCTTAAAAACGAAATCGGCGCCACGCTGCAAGCCACTTCCCTTCCCGACAAGCTGCGCGTGGGCGAAGCCGTCCGGATGTTCGCCGGGTTTTACAAGCGCAATCGCAACGTGGACGACTTGCTGAAACGGTTTGGCCTGGAGGAGAAGCGCAACGCCTTTTATAACCAGCTTTCCGGCGGCCAGAAGCAGCGCCTGGCCCTGGCGATGGCCCTGGTAAACGACCCGAAGCTGCTATTTTTCGACGAGCCGACTTCCGGGCTCGACCCGCAAGTCCGGCGCGAAATCTACGACATCATCGAAGAGCTGCGGCGCGACAAGAAAACCATCGTGCTGACCACCCACTACATCGAAGAGGCCGAGCGCCTCTGCGACCGCGTGGCCATCGTGGACCACGGAAAGGTGATCGCGCTCGGTTCGCCCCGCGAATTGAAACAAAAGTCGGAGCACACCTCGCGCATCGAAGCGCGCTTTGCCCGGCCCGCTTCGAATGGCACATTGAAAGGGCTCGAAGGCGTGAACGATGTGCGCGAACTGAACGGCGTCTACGTGCTCCATTGCCACAAAACGGCGCCGGCTATCGTGGCCCTGGTAAAACATCTTGAGGCCGAAAGCAACGAACTGGTGAGCCTGGAAATTTTCACGCCATCGCTCGAGGACGTGTTCATCGAACTTACGGGAAGGAGGCTCCGGGATTGAAGACCATCCTCACCCTGGTCTCCATGCGCATCCGCATCACCCTGCGGAATAAGGCGTTCCTCTTTTTTAGCCTCATCATGCCGATGGCGTTTTTCTTTCTGTACGGCAGCGTTTTCGCCAAGGGAAATCCGATTGACGTGCGCTACCTGCTTGGTCCGGTCGTCTCCATGTCCGTCATGGGCACATTCTGGGGCCTGAGCGCGCAGCTGGTGACCTGGCGGGAGCAGGGCATCCTGCGAAGGTTCCGGCTGTCTCCCGTGTCGGCGTTCAGCATGATCGGCTCCAGCATCCTGGCCAACATGGTCCTGATCCTTCCGACCGTGATTCTGGAAATGGGCATGGCGCGCGGCATCTATCACGTGACGGACTTCGGAAATCTGACGAGCGTCTTCGTATTATCACTGGCGGGCATCGGCTCGTTCGCTTCACTGGGCCTGATCGTGGCCAGCGTAACGAACACCATGCAGGAAACGCAGATCATCAACCAGTTGCTGTGGTTCGCGCTGATCTTCGTCTCCGGCGCAACCGTGCCCCTGCCGGATCTTCCCAAGGTGGCGCAGCACGCGGCTCTGTTCCTTCCGGCGACCTACCTGGTAACTGGGCTGCAGCGGGCCATGGTGGACCGCGCGAACGTGTTCACGCTTTGGGCGGAGCTGGGTTGCCTGCTTGTGTGGGGCGCGCTGGCAGTCTTCATTTCGTCGCACCTCTTCCGCTGGGAGCCGGAAGCGAAATTGCCACGCAACGCCAAACTCTGGGCGGCCTCCACAGTTTTGCCCTTCATCCTTCTGGGCATCTGGGAAAACCACAACGGAAGATTGCTGGCGCGGTCCAACGCGATGATGAACGACCGGCCGTCGGAATCAGCTCCTCTCAAAGACTCGCCCATCCATCGCGAGTAGCGGCCAGATTGGCCCGGCCGCGAGGAATTACCGCGCCAAAATGGCTGAAAGTGCACGACGCCCACGACGCCGAATTCGTTGACGCTCTTCCAACGCTCCTCTATCCTGATGTTGCACACAGTCGCGTGAATAACACTTACGGAGTTCCTTATGCCCATCGAAAAAACCGAAAAAATCTGGCACAACGGAAAATTCATCCACTGGGACGACGCCAAGCTGCACGTGTTGTCGCACGTGGTGAGCTATGGCTCGGGCATCTTTGAAGGAATCCGCTGTTACGAAACGCCGCAGGGCCCCGCTATTTTTCGATTGCGCGAACACATGCAGCGGCTCATCAATTCCGCGCGCATCTATCGTATGGAGCTTCCTTACTCCGTCGAGGATTTCAGCACCGCCGCTTGCGAACTCGTTCGTCTCAATAAGATGAATTCCTGCTACGTCAAGCCCATCGTGCTGCGTGGCTACGGCGAAGTGGGCGTGAACCCGCTGCAGTCGCCGATCGAGCACTACATGGCCTGCTGGCACTGGGGCGCCTATCTGGGCCCGGAGGCGCTCTCCAAGGGCGTGGACGTGTGCGTCAGCTCGTGGACGCGCATCGCCCCGAATACGCTGCCGGCCATGTCCAAGGCGGCGGCAAATTATATGAACTCGCAGCTGATTCGCATGGAAGCCTCGTTGAACGGCTTCGCTGATGGCATTGCGCTGGACACCCACGGACACGTAAGCGAAGGCTCGGGAATGAATGTCTTCGTGGTGCAGGACGGCACCCTGTACACGCCGCCCTTGGCCACCAGCATTCTGCCGGGCATCACTCGCGACACGATTGCCAAGCTGGCGGCGGACTTGAACATTCCCATCAAGGAATCGGCGATTCCGCGAGAAATGCTCTACATTGCGGACGAAGTTTTCCTGGTGGGAACGGCCGTGGAAGTGACGCCGATTCGTTCGGTGGACAAGATCGTGGTGGGCAAGGGTTCGGCGGGACCGGTGACACGCCAGATTCAGCAGGAATTCTTCGCCCTCACCAGCGGCAAGAAGCCGGATCGCCACGGCTGGCTGACGCAGGTGAATGCGCCGGTCGCGGCAGGCCGCTGAGTGGCGGCGCGGTTCTCGGATTTCTGATTTCCCATCGCCGTCCCGGGCGTTTGGCTGTTAGCTTAAAGCCCCACCTGACCGCCCGGACCTAGCCCTAACAAACAATTCCAGTTAGAATCCGGGCGTTGCCTGGACCCACCCGGAGGCCCGTGGATGTACAAGCTCTCGCAAAAACTTGCTGCGGAATTGATTGGTACGTTTGGATTTGTGTTTTTCGGCGTGGGAGCGGCGTGTGTGGACATGCAGCTTCGCAACAACGCCACCGGCGGCATCGGCTTACCCGCCGTGGCTTTGGCGCAGGGCATCACCTTTGCCATCCTGGTGTGCGCGCTGGGCCACGTCTCGGGTGGGCACTTCAATCCGGCGATCACCATCGGCTTCTGGGTGACGAAGCGCCAGTCCACCCTGGACACCGTTCTCTACTGGATCGCTCAGGTGGCTGGAGCGACGGCGGCGGCGTTCCTGCTCCGGGCCATCATTCCGGACGATATCTGGCGCAGCGCGGCGCTGGGGACTCCGGAATTGTTACGCGATTTTCCCAGTTGGGCGGGACTGGCGCTGGAGGCCACTGCCACGTTCTTTCTGGTATTCGTCTTCTTTGCCACGACCGTGGATGAACGCAATGCCTTCCGTCCCGTGGCCGGGTTCGCGATTGGACTGACGATTTTCGTCGGCACGCTGCTGGCCGGGCCGTATACGGGCGGCGCTTTGAATCCCGCGCGCGCGTTTGGACCCGCCCTCGCTTCGCACCACATGCTGAATCAACTCATCTATTGGGTGGGCCCGCTCGGCGGCGGATTCCTGGCCGGACTTCTGTACGATTCCGTTTTCCTCAAGCCGTCCGAGGTGTAACTGCGTTTAGCGGCACACCAGTCCACTCCCCGAATGGCGCCGCCATCCGGTTTAGCCTGAGCTTCGGAGGGGCCGCAAGCCTGGCCACCTTCCATTGCAAGCTCCGGGTTGCCATCGTGAGGCCATCCGACGAGGATGGCCGGAGGATCTCCAGTTAAACTATCAATTTAAGGCCCTGTAGCCAGGGGTGTTGCGCCGGCTTTTTGCCGGGGCGGCCACTCCAAATGTTGCGAGGCCTGGAGCGCGCCCCAAGGCCGCCGCAATCTCTTCGCTCTGTCCGCGCAATCCAACAATTCCAACCTTGGGCGTGATACATTTGCCGCGGCTACGATCAATCCAGGAGAGGAATTATGAAATTCGAACTATGGATGCCTTGCGCGATTCTTCTTAGTTTCGGGCTGGGGATGGTTTTGCAGTCCGCGCGAGGGTCGAGCGAGGCAAACGACGCCGCCAGGGTGACCGGTGTGGGCGGATTCTTTTTCAAAGCGCAGAGCCCGGGGAAATTGGCCGACTGGTATCGCACGCACCTGGGAATCGCTCTGGTAGCGGCGGGCAAAGGAGAAAACGCGCCGCAATACTATCCCTTTCATTGGCGCGAGAAGGACCATCCCGAGACCGTTGGTGCGACGGCTTTCTCGATTTTCCCGGCGACCACGAAGCACTTCGCGCCCAGCAAATCTTCGTTCATGATGAATTTTCGGGTCGCGAATCTCGAGCGACTGCTGGCCCAGCTCAAGCAAGAGGGCGTACAGGTCGACGACAAGATCATCGACGACGAATCCACCGGCAAGTTTGCGTACGCGATGGACCCGGAGGGCAATCGCATCGAGCTTTGGGAGCCGAAGGGCGAGTGATTCGGAAATTGGGGGCTGACTGGATCGAACCCAGTGCCCTTGCCTCCTGAATTTTCGAACAGTGGTCATCGCGCCTGTCCCGGGCGAAGTCGCGGGTACCGGCCGGGACCCGGATCCCAGGAGTCAAAAACGCTTGCCTGCTGCAAGCAGGCGCTACCAGGGCCCCATCCAAACGCCCCAAAATATGGCATGGCGTACCTGTCCTCAAGTCTAGGTAACTAGAGCGCAACTCCCTGTTGCGCGTTTGTTGTTGCCCCCCTCCGCGGGTGCTAGTTTCGGATAGGAATTCCTGCGGGGTGTGCGTACATGGCTCTGAGCATTGACGACCTACTGCGACGCGCAGTCGAAAACAAATCTTCCGACTTGCACTTGAAAGTCGGCAACCACCCCTATCTCCGCGTCGACGGCCTGCTGACGCCGATGACCGACGTGCCGCGCATCACGCCCGAAGAAATGCTCTCCATGGCTTTCAGCATGATGACCAACCGCCAGAAGCAGAAGTTCAAGGAAACGGCGGAGTTGGATATGGCGTACGGCGTCGCGGGTCTCGGACGCTTCCGTGTGAACGTCTTCCAGCAGCGCGGCAACGTGGGCATGGTGCTCCGTGTCATCCCCACCAAGATTCGCACCATTGAAGAGCTGAATCTTCCGCTGGTAATCAGCAAGATTTGCGAAGAGCAGCGCGGGCTGGTTCTGGTCACCGGCACCACGGGTTCCGGTAAGTCCACCACGCTGGCCGCGATGATCGACCGCATCAACGCCCAGCGCGCCGATCACATCATCACCATCGAGGACCCGATCGAATTTCTCCATCGCGACAAGCGCAGCTTCATCAACCAGCGCGAAGTCGAAGTGGACACCGCGAACTTCTCCTCCGCCTTGCGCGCCGCCCTCCGTCAAGACCCCGACGTGGTTCTGGTCGGCGAAATGCGCGACCTCGAAACGATTTCCACGGCTTTGCTGGCCGCCGAAACCGGCCACCTGGTTTTCTCCACCTTGCACACCTTGGACGCCACCGAAACGATTCAGCGTATTATCGCCGTCTTCCCTCCCCCGGAACAGAAACAGATTCGCTTGCAGATGGCCGCCACGCTAAAGGCCGTGGTTTCCCAGCGCCTCGTTCGCCGCGCGGACGACAAGGGCCGCGTGCCCGCCGTGGAAGTCATGATCGCCACCGCGTATATCAAGGATTGCATCATCAACGCCGACAAGACGCGCCTGATTCACGACGCCATCGCCGCCGGCACTTCGCAGTACGGCATGCAGACCTTCGACCAGTCGCTGTTCGACCTTTACAGCAAGGAACTCATCACCCTGGACGAAGCGCTCACCCGCGCCTCCAACCCTGACGAATTCAAGCTGCGCATCCAGGGCATCCGCTCCGCCGCCGACGCCGCCCGCGAGGAAATGGCCTCGCAGATGGCCGACTTCGAGCGCTTCGCCAGAAAGTAATTCGCGTAACCAACCGTTTCCCGATACCCTCAAATCTCCAGGGCTCTGCGTGTCTTGCCCAAGCAGATGCTTTGGTAGGTGCCGGGCCTGCCCGGCTCATTGGATCGCTGCGTGCGCAGAAAGCTCATCACGATTTCGATTTTTGGCGGCGTGTTTATTACCTTGTTGGCCGTGGTGCTGCGGCAGGTGGGGATATACCGCCCAGTGCCCTATCTCACGTATCCGGGCGCGTATCTGATGCAGGCGGGCGTGGACCGGGCACTGGGCCACGTGCCCTGGGGGCTTGGGGACAATCTGATCTCCGAGATACTTGTGTTTTTCGCGCTGAATGTTGCGGGCTATGCCTTCGTGATTTTTCTGATCCTGCGGATTTTCCTCCCCGACCGCTCCGGGGAACTCCCTCCAATCACCGGGGAGAGATGACACTTTGGAGTCCGGCTTGCCCTGAGCGGAGTCTTTGGGGAGCCCGTTCTCGTTTTAGAGGTCTAAAAGCAGCTTCCAATTTCGCTTGTTTGCAGGATTGCAATCGCAAAAGCGGAGGCTTCGCCTCCGCACTCCATAAGACCAAAGCGCCGCCGCCGACCTAGTGGCGGCGGACTCAGGTCCAGGATCGAAGCGGACTCAGTTGTAATATGCCGCGTTCTTGGCGATGAAGGCCTGCTGCGCCGCCGGCAGTTCTTCGACCGGGAAGATCGAATTGGTCGGACACACCGGAATGCATGCGCCGCAATCGATGCAGTCCGCCGGGTTCACGTAAAGGTGCGGCACATCGGCAAAGCCCGCCTCTTCCTTGGTCGGGTGGATGCAATTCACCGGGCAAGCCTCGATGCAATGCTCATCCTTGGTGCAGGTGTCGGTAATGACGTAGGCCATGGCAAGTCCTCCCCGCAAAGACCTACCGCAATCGCACTGCCGCAGCACTGCTCGGGACAAACATCCACTTTTCAGCGACTTCGCCGCGAAGCTCAAGTTCATTACAACCCGAATTGCGTGATCTGGCCCACAGGCTGCGTGTTCAAAAGACCCAATCGGAGGTTCATTCGGACCAAAGCAGTCTGCGTTCTTTACTTCTTTCGGGGCGCTGCCTATGCTGCTGGAATGTTCGGCAAACCGCGCCAGCTCGAAACCGAGGACGAAGTCTACGAGGCCGCCCTCAAAATCCTGATGCGCAGCGCGCGCTCCGTGCACGAGATGAAGAAGGCTCTGGCGCGGCGGTGCGAGGACGAGGCCGTGGTCAAAAAAGTACTGGACCGCCTGAAGCGCCAGAGTTTGCTGGACGATGCGCGCTACGCGAAGCAGTTCACGCGCCGCCGCACCGAATCGCGCAAGCAGGGCGAGTTTCGCATCGCCCGCGACCTGCGCGCCCGCGGCGTCCCGGACCGCCATATTGAAGCCGCCACCAAAGAGATGGCCGGCAGCACGGACGTTCCGGCGCTGATCCGCCAGCGCATTGAGCGCAAGCTGCGCTTGTATCGCGGCGAAATCGACGAGAAAAAGCTTGCCTCGCTCTATCGGTCGCTGCTCGGCGCCGGCTTCCCTTCCGACTTGATCCGCAAAGAATTGTATCGCGTCACGCACGAAGAGATTCCCGAGGCCGAGCCGCCGGAAGACTCCGCTTAGAAGGCAGCTCACAAGTGGCTGGATCGGGAGTCGGAGGTTTAGCTCCGACAGGAGAGTCCAGCAAAAATCGATTTCTCTTCAGGAGGTGGCGACTGCAGCTGCCACGCTGTGTGCCAGTCACAATTCGCGAGTCAAAATTCTCCGTCCACCAATCACTAGTCACCCCTACACGCGTCTGCGATAATCAAAACTTAGATTCCACTGCGAGGGCGAAGTGACGTCGAACGGGAAAAAGCCAACCGGTAATGAGATCCGCGAAAAATTCCTGCAATTTTTCGAGAGTAAAGGCCATCGCCGCGTGCGCTCGTCATCTTTGGTGCCGCACGGCGACCCTACGCTGCTCTTCACCAACGCGGGCATGAACCAGTTCAAGGACGTTTTCCTCGGCCTCGAAAAGCGCGACTACGTGCGTGCCACCACCGCGCAAAAATGCGTGCGCGCGGGCGGCAAGCACAACGATCTCGAAAATGTAGGCTTCACCAAGCGTCACCACACTTTTTTCGAAATGATGGGAAATTTTTCCTTCGGCGATTATTTCAAGAAGGACGCCATCGCTTACGCCTGGGAGCTGATCACTTCACCCTCTTGGTATGGCATCCCTAAGGACAAGCTTTACGCCACCGTTTTTGGCGGCGCCGAAATTGCGCCCGGCACGAAGCTCGGCGTGGACGAAGAGGCCGAAGGCTTCTGGCTGGTCCACGTTCCCGCCGACCGCGTCTTCGCGATTCCCGGCCTTAAAGACAATTTCTGGGCCATGGGAGACACCGGCCCGTGCGGACCGTGCAGCGAAATTTTCTACGACATGGGCCCCGAGGCGTCCGAAGAGGGCCACGCGGATTGCAAATTCCCGTGCGAATGCGGCCGCTACGTCGAAATCTGGAACCTCGTGTTCATGCAGTTTAACCGCGACACCAGCGGCACCCTGACCCCGCTGCCGAAACCCTGCGTGGACACCGGCATGGGCCTCGAACGCACCGCCGCCGTCCTCCAGGGCGTCATCTCCAACTATGAGACTGACCTTTTTTTGCCCCTCTTGGAACGTGCGGCGCAACTGGTTGGCGTGGACGAGAAAAAGGAAGAGCGGGCGGAAGATCAGCGAAGTTCCGCCTCTTCCCTGCGCGTGATTGCGGACCACGCACGCGCCACAACGTTTCTGATTACCGACGGGGTGCTGCCCTCCAACGAAGGCCGCGGCTACGTGCTGCGCAAAATTATGCGCCGCGCCATCCGCCACGGCCGGCTGCTCGGCGCGGATCAACCCTTTCTATTCGAAATGGTGCAAACCGTGCGCCAACTCATGGGCCGCGCCTATCCGGAACTTCTTGAACCAGGTGCCTCCCGCGTTCCAGACATTGTTCTCGCCGAAGAGAAGCGCTTCACGCACACACTCGACAGGGGACTCAAAGAATGGGCACACGCCCGCGCACATCTCGCCGCTGCGCCACGAGGAAGGCTGTTGAATGAGCTAGGGCGTGAATTCCCTTCGCTGGAAGTCGAGATTGGGCGGGCGTACCTAGAGAGTGGCGAAGATATTTCAATATTACTGAACAAGGTAGCCGAGGAGGCCGGCGAAGTTCGGGCTCAGGACCTACGGGCGTCCTGGGACCGCGTTTCTGCCGCTCCTATGCCTGGAAATGAAGCGTTCAAGCTCTACGACACGTACGGCCTACCTTTAGATTTCATGATTGACCTAGCTCACGATGAGGGGATCGCATTCGATCTGGCGGGGTTTGAACGGACGATGCAAGAACAGCGTACCCGCGCTCGCGCCTCATGGAAGGGCACGCACAAGGAATCCGCGAATCCGGCGTTTGCCAAACTCGCTGAAACGTTTCGCACCGAGCCGGATTTTTATCATGCCACCTGCGCCAAAGACGCGCACATCGAGTCCATCCTGAGCAAAAGCGGCCCCGTCAAGGAATTGAAAGCCGGCGAATCGGGCGAAATCGTGCTGGACCGCACAGTGATCTACGCCGAATCCGGCGGACAGATGGCCGACACCGGCCAATTCCTCGACGCCTCCGGCTCGCAGGTGCTGGCCGACGTCACCGGAGCCTACTACCCGGTCGTCGGCCTGATCGCGCACAAAGTCATCGCAAAAGAAACACTGCGCGTGGGTGATCGTGTCACGGTCATGGCCGACGCCGAGCGCCGCGCCCGCATCATGCGCAATCACACCGGCACGCACCTGGTGAACGCCGCGCTCCGCAACATCCTCGGAACGCACGTTAAACAGTCCGGCTCGCTCAATTCCCCGGAGCGCCTGCGCTTCGACTTCACGCACTTCGCACCAGTCGATCCCGAAGAACTCCTCGACATCGAGCAGCAGGTGAACGACGAAATTCGCTACAACTCCAAAATCGAAACAGGCGTCATGGGCCTCGAGGAAGCGCTAAACTCCGGCGCGCTGGCCTTCTTCGGCGACAAGTATCCGGAGAGCAATGTCCGCGTGGTCACCATTCCCGATACGCGCGCGCCGCGCGGCTTTTATTCCAAGGAGCTTTGCGGCGGCACGCACGTGGGCCGCTCCGGCGACATCGGCGTGCTGAAAATCGTAGGCGAAGAATCCGTCGCGGCCGGCGTGCGCCGCATTGAGGCGGTCACCGGCCTCGGCGCGCTGGAACATTATCAGCGTCAGGCGCAAACGCTGCGCGACCTCACCGGGCGTCTCAATGTCGGCGAAGACCATCTGCTGGCTTCGGTCGAAAAACTCACCACCACCGCCCGCCAGCTAGAAAAAGAACTCGAGACGCAGAAGCGCAAAGGCGCCCTGAACCAGCTCGACGACCTCTTCGGCCAGGCCAAAACCATTAAAGGCGTCAGGGTGGTGGTCGGCGAGGTCGCCAACGTGGATCGCGAGGGCTTGCGCCAACTCGTAGACTCGCTCCGCCAGAAACTTGGTTCCGGGGTAGTCGCCCTGGGCATGCCGGAGGACGGCAAGGTCGCCCTGATCGCCGGGGTCACCAAGGATCTTACCTCTAAAGTCCATGCTGGCAAGCTCATACAGGCGCTGGCCAAGCAGGTAGGCGGCTCCGGCGGCGGCCGGCCCGACCTGGCCGAGGCTGGCGGAAAAGACACATCGGCCCTAAAAAGTGCCTTGCAGAGTGTCCCGGCCCTGCTGGAACCCTTGCTATAATTCCCCTAGCGTCAGAAGCGTTGCCTCGCAAGTCGAGCATTTCGCTCAACTTGTTCGCAGGGCAGAGCTTCGCATAGCATTATCGCGGCAGCTCGTAGCTCCCACTGAGGCAGCCCGCTACGCGAGGCGGATTTCTATATCTATGCCTTCCCCAAGGCGCATAATCGGCGACCGGATATCTATGTACCAAAGGAATCGATTGGTGTTTTCGATCGTGCTTTGTAGCGCGTGGGCAGCGGCTGTTCCCGCTGCCGCGCAAATCACTACCGCCATGTCAAGCGATGGACGACAAGTGTTTGTGAACGCCGAGCCTCCGGTCGTCACGAAGCTGGGTGCTCGAAAGCAGAAGCCGAAGGCGATTTATCTGCCGGGCGAGATTTCGTTCACCGGGCAGGATCGCCCCGCCGTGTACCTGGATCGCGACGGCGCGGAAAAGATGGTCCGCGAAGCCGCGGAGCGTCACAAGGTGGACCCGGCGCTGGTGCGTGCCGTTATCGAGACCGAATCGAACTGGAATCCCATGGCCCGCTCCCGAAAAGGCGCCCTGGGCTTGATGCAACTGATCCCGGCCACGGCGCAACGTTTTGGCGTGAATGATGCTTACAACCCGCGACAAAACGTGGACGCCGGGGTTCGTTATCTAAAGACGCTGCTGGAGCGTTACAACGGGAATCTGGACCTGGCGCTGGCGGCGTACAATGCGGGAGAGGGGGCAGTTGACCGCGCGGGCGGTGTGCCGACCTACCGGGAAACGCGCAATTACGTGCAGCGGGTGCAAGACGCCTACTACCGGCCAGGTTCTGGACGCATGGAAAATGCCTATACGCGAGCCAGCCAGATTCATCGCGTGGTCGAAGCGGACGGGCGGGTGGTTTTCACGAACGAGTAGGAACGCGCATCCAAGTTGAGGAACGTTAGACGGGTACGGCGTTTGGGGAATGCTGGGGAAGAATGTTTAAATGCTGGGCCATTGGGGGACGGTGTTTCGCCGGCGTTTCGCTGGGTTTTCTGGCTGTGTCGCTTTGTCTGCTTCCCTGCCCGGCCCAGGCCTCCGCGGCCACTTCCTCCTCTCGACGCGCCCAGGCCAGCGCGCAATTCGCGCGCGCCGAGGAGATGCGCGCCGCGCTCGAAGAAAAGCCCGCGGACAAGCGCACCCTCGCGGAATACAAGAAAGTCGTCACCACCTACCAGCGCGTTTACCTGATTACACCCCACGCGGTCGAAGCTCCGGACTCCATCGTGGCGATGGGCGAGCTTAATACGGAGATGGGCGATCACTTCGGCCGCAGTTATTACCAGGCCGCCGCCGATGCTTACCAGTTCCTGATTCGCGAGTATCCGACCAGCAAACATGATCCCGATGTCATGCTCCGCCTGGGCCAGTTGCAGAAATACCAGCTTGCTGATCTCGCCGGCGCGAGCAAAACGTATCAGGATTTCCTGAAGAAGTATCCGCGGTCCGATCACAAGCGCGAAGTCCAGGAGGCGCTTGCGGAATTGACGCTGATGAAAAGCGCAGAGACCGGCGCGGCGCTGGATGCAAGCGCTCCCCAGCCAACCGCCCCAGCGCCTCTGCGCGAAAGTCGCGGAAGCAAGGAGGCGGCCGTCGAGCCCGTGGCGCGCGTCTCCGGCAGCACCAGCGGCGGCGAAGAATCCCAGTCCGGCGAAGTTCCTCAGGTGCGGCACATCCGCTGCAGCGCCACCTCGTCTGGCACGGAAGTGATGATCGACCTCGAAGACTCCGTGCAATTCATCTCTGGTCGCATCGCGAATCCCGACCGCATCTATTTCGATCTGCACGCCGCGAAACTCTCTCCGGCATTGGCGAAAAGCGACATTCGTGTGACTGGCAACCAGATCAGCCGGATTCGCGTGGCCCAGAATCACGGTGGCGTGGTGCGCGTGGTCTTCGATGTGGAAGGCGTGAAGGACTATGCCGCCTCCCTGATGCACAAGCCTGATCGGCTGGTGATCGAGCTCTACAGCGAAAAAGGCGCGGTGCAAACGGCGCGCGACTCCGATTCCAATCCCGCCCCCAGGACGGGAACCACCGAGAGCAGTAAGCCCGCGGCCTCGACCGCCGCCTCAAAACAGAACTCTGGTGCTGGTGCCGGCGCCGGAACCGTGTTTGTAGCCGAAAGCAATCCCGCGTCAGACCGGGTCGCCTCGGTACCCGTGAAAGTGGTCACCTCCAACACGATTCATCGCGCCGTGCCCACCAAACCGGATTTGATCCTGCCTCCCACCGCGCCGCTGCCCACGCGCGACGGCGAATCCACGCTCACGCGCACGCTCGGCCTGAAGATCAACCGCATCGTGATTGATCCCGGCCACGGCGGGCATGACACCGGCACCATCGGCCCCACCGGCCTGATGGAAAAAGACCTTTGCCTGGACGTCGCGCTGCGCCTCGGCAAAATCATCCAGCAGAAACTGCCCGGCGCGGAAATCCTCTACACCCGTTCGGACGATACGTTTATCCCGCTGGAGGAGCGCACGCGCATTGCCAACGAAGCCAAGGCGGACCTCTTCATCTCGATCCACGCGAACTCCAGCCCGGACCACGGCGCCCGCGGGATAGAGACCTACTACCTCAATCTGAAAGGCTCTGCCGACGCCATGGCCGTTGCCGCGCGCGAAAACGCCAGCTCGCAGCAGGGCGTGCACGATCTCGAAGATCTCGTCAAAAAAATTGCGCAGACCGAGAAGATCGATGAATCCAAGGAATTCGCCGAAGACGTGCAGACTTCCCTGACCAAACGCATTCAGAAGACCGCCAGGCCGGTGAAGAACCGCGGCGTGCGCAAGGCGCCATTTGTCGTGCTGATCGGCGCGGACATGCCCTCGATCCTCACCGAGATTTCCTTCCTCAGCAATCCGTCCGACGAGAAACTCCTGAAAAAGCCCGAACATCGCCAGCGCGTCGCCGAGGGCATCTATCAGGGCGTCTCCCAGTACCTGGAAAGCATGAACAGCGTGGCCATGAACCAGTCTTCGAAGCCCGGTCGCGTAACCCCCGCCCGCACGGTCGAGCAGTCCAGGAACCAACAATAGGGCATCGGCATCTAATATACTGGGCAGGTATGCATCGAATCCTTCTTCTGTGCGGGTTGACTGCAATGCTGTGCGCGGGAAGCGTGGCGGCGGATACTTCCCTTCTTCCCAATCAATTCGGTTCGTGGCAGGCGGAAGCGCCGGCGAAAGCCATCCCGGTGCAAAATCTAGGCTCCAGCTGGGCCGCGCTGCCGAATGTGAACTACGTGCTGAAGGAAGCGGGGCTGCAGCGCATTGAAGAGCGCACCTATCGCAACGGTGCGGACGAAATGACGCTGCGCACGTTCGTTCTTCAGGATCCCAGCAGCGCCTATGAGCTTTACACGTTTCTGCTCACGCCGGACATGAAAGATCTGGGCGTTGGCAAGGACTCCGCCGGTGGGCCCGATTCCGCTCGATTTCTGGTCGGCAATCTGGTGGTGGTCGCCTCCTCGCCTGCCACGGTAAAGCCAGACGGCCTGCGCGAACTCCTGCCCGCGCTGCAAGCCAAGGCCGATCCCACTCCGATGCCGCCGTTGAAATCGTACTTGCCGGAACACTGGCGCGTGTTTGGCTCGGAAAAGTACGCCCTGGGGCCCGAGGCGTTTCGTTCGGCTATGGCGGCCCTGAAGCTCAACGCCGCGGCCACCCTCTCCAAGGAGGTGGGCTTCGAGAACGGGGTTGAAGCGATCCTGGCGGATTTTCGCGGCCAGCACGGCAGCGGCACCTTGCTCCTCCTGGAATATCCCACCCCGCAGCTCGCCGAACAGCGCTTGCACCACCTCGAGCAGGCTTTACCCGAGAGTTTCAAGCGCGCCGGGGTGACCATCGAGCGTAAAGCTTCCATGCTCTCATTGGTTTTTGCGGCAACCTCCGCCGAACATGCGCAAGCCATCCGCGATGAAGTTCGCTACGAAACCGAAGTCACCTGGAACGAGCCCGGCCATACCGCCACCGATCCTCCCATGGTCCTGATCATGTTCAAGATCTTCGTATTCACCGGGCTGTTTCTGGGGATCGCTACGGCGGTAGGAGTTGCTTTTGGCGGCCTTCGCGTCATTATCAAGCGATTCTTTCCCGGCAAGGTATTCGACCGGCCGGAGAACATCGAAGTCCTGCAACTCGGCCTCTCCGGCAAGAAGATTGACCCCTCGGACATGTACTGAAGCCCGCGCCTCCCGACTCCCCGGTCTTGAATTTTCGAGCCGACGTATCACCAAACTGCGTTTCCAGCGTCTAATAAGGGACTCTTTTTGCATTCTGATTCCGATTCGATTGACGTAAAATTGGGGGCTGCCAAATCGGCGGCTGATTCGACAGGGGACCCTCGCTTTGCGTAGAAAACTGCTTGCAGGCACTTTCCCGGGGCGCTGCCTGCCCATTGGCCTTGCCGCCTTCCTGGTGGCGGGCTGCGGTCCGAAAAACGAAGCGGCGAATGGCCAGGCCGGAGGCCCGGCGGGTGGCGCCATGCCCGTTCAGGTCCAGCTTATTGAATCCAAAGTCATCCCGCAGGCCACCGAATACCTGTCGTTGCTGAAATCCCGGCATTCGGCCTCGATCAATCCGCAAGTGGAAGGTTACGTCACGCACATATTCGTCAAGTCCGGCGATCGCGTGGCCGCCGGCGACCCTCTCCTGCAAGTCGATCCGTTGGTGCAAGAGGCCAACGTGAGTAGCCAGCAGGCCACCCAGTTGGCCCAGCAGGCCAACGTCAATCTGGCCCACATTAATCTGGAACGCGCGAAGAAGCTTTGGGACGCCGGGGTAATCGCCAGGACGGATCTCGACAACGCGCAAACGAATTACGACACCGCGGTCGAGCAGCTCAAGTCCCTGCAGCATCAGGTGCAGGGACAGCAGGTGGAATTGCACTACTACAAAGTCAGTGCTCCGATGGCGGGCATTGTCGGCGATATCCCTGTCCATGTCGGCGACCGCGTGACCGTTTCCACGCTGCTGACCACCGTGGACGAACCCGGCGCCCTTGAAGCCTACATCTACGTCCCCGCAGTGCGGGCACACGACCTGCGGCTGGGCTTGCCCGTACACCTGCTGGATGCCTCGGGAAATTTACTCTCGGAATCCGAAATCACGTTCATCTCGCCCCAGGTGGACACGGACACGCAGACCGTCCTGGCCAAGGCAACTGTGCCGAACAAGAAAACGAATCTCCGGATCGCGCAGCAACTGCGGGCGCAGGTGATCTGGGGGCACGGCACGGGGCCCGTGGTTCCCGTGCTGGACGTGACGCGCATCAATGGCCAGTTCTTCGTGTTTGTGGCTTCGAAAGAAGCCAAAGGTACGTTCGCGCGGCAGCGGCCGATTAAGGTCGGCGAGATTGTAGGAAACGAATACGCGGTCCTGGAAGGCTTGCAGCCCGGCGATCACCTGATCGTATCCGGTACGCAGTTTTTGCAGGACGGCGCGCCCATCGCGGAGCAGATGGCGACTCCCGAAACCTCAACCAAATCGGAGAACGGGCCGAAGACCGGAAAATAGGCGCCAAACCGCAAGCCAATTTGCTGTGAGTACACGCTCTTCGCAAGGGAAAGGCAAGAGACTCCTTGTTTGTTGACTTCTTCATCCGGCGCCCCGTATTCGCCACCGTCTGCGCGATCCTGATCGTGCTGGGTGGCGTGATCGCCATTCCCACGCTTCCGATCGCGCAGTTCCCCGACCTCGCGCCTCCGCAGGTGGTGGTCACAAGTGCCTATATCGGGGCCAATGCGCAGGCCGTGGAGAGCGCCGTGACCATTCCGCTGGAGCAGGCCATCAACGGCGTGCCCGGAATGAAGTACATCTCGTCCTCCAGCGGCAACGACGGCACCAGCTCCATCACCGTTACGTTTGACGTGAGCCGCGACGTTGACCTGGCCTCCGTGGACGTGCAGAACCGCGTCAATCAGGCTCTCGGCCGTCTTCCCAATGCCGTGAAAAACACCGGCATTATCATCACCAAGCAGACTTCGGGCTTCGTCTTCGGCGCTGGCGTGTACTCCGAGAACGGTCAATACGACAGCCTCTTTCTCAGCAACTACCTCGACATCTATGTCCGCGACGCCTTGAAGCGCGTGAAGGGCGTCGGGGACGCCATCATCTTCGGCGAGCGCAAGTACGCCATGCGCGTCTGGCTGGACCCCGCCCGATTGGCGGAGCGTGGCCTCACCGCCACAAATGTCCTCAACGCCTTGAATGAACAGAACGTTCAGGTTACCGCCGGGCAGCTCGGCCAGCAGCCTGCCGATCCCCACCAGCAATACCAGATCAGTGTCCGCGCCATCGGACGGCTGACCGATCCCCGAGAATTCGAGAATATCGTCCTGAAGACTGGCACGGACGGGACGCTGGTGCGCATCAAGGACGTGGGCCGCGCCGAACTCGGCGCCGAGGACTACGGCTCCATTCTGCGTTTCAATGGGCACGACGCCGTGGGCATCGCCGTCACCCAACTCCCGGGCGCCAATGCGCTGGACGTGGACCGTGCCGCAAAGGAAGAGCTTGCGAAGCTCTCGAAGAATTTCCCGCCGGGACTGAAATACGCGGTCGCGTTCGACACCACCGAAGTCATCGGCGAATCGATTCGCGACGTGCTGAACACCCTGCTGGAAGCGATCTTTCTGGTCGTGCTGGTGATTTACATTTTCCTGCAGGATTGGCGCAGCACGTTCATCCCGGCGATCACCATCCCGGTTTCGCTCGTTGGCACGTTCATTTTCGTGAAGTTGCTGGGCTTCTCCATCAACACCCTGACGCTGTTCGGCATCACGCTGGCAACCGGACTGGTTGTGGACGACGCGATCGTGGTCATCGAAAACGTCGAGCGCCACATCACCGAAGGCATTTCCGAGCCGCACAACGCGGCCAGCGTGGCGATGAAAGAAGTGGCCGGGGCGGTCGTGGCGACGTCCTTGGTGCTGGTCTCGGTGTTCGTTCCGGTCGCCTTGTTCCCCGGCACCACCGGCATTTTGTTCCGCCAGTTCGCGCTGACGATCGCGTTTTCTGTTTCCATTTCCGCCTTCAACGCGCTGACGCTTACGCCGGCACTCTCCGCCATCTTCCTCGGTCATCACCGGGAGCGCGCGCAGGGGGCGTTTTTCCGCTGGTTCAACCGCACCTTCGATGGCGGAGCGAAGCTCTACCGGGAAACGGTTCACCGCGTGGTCCTTCACAAAATTGCGGCGCTCTTCGCGTTTGCGCTGGTGCTGGCAGCCTCCGCCTTCCTGTACCTTCACATTCCACAGGGATTCATCCCGGAAGACGACCAGGGTTATCTCATGGTGATTGTGGAGACGCCACAGGGCGCGTCGCTCTCCTACACGAAGGATGTTTGCGCAAAGGTGGAACAAACCGTCTCCCACGTCCCCGAGGTTACCGGCGCGTTCACGATTGTGGGATTCAGCTTCAGCGGCAGCGCTTCGAATCGCGCCATGATCTTCCTCAATCTGGCGCCGTTCGCGGACCGTAAGGGCAATGCACATTCCGGCCCGGCCATCGTGGCGCGCATCCGCAATCAGTTGCTGGCTATTCCGGGTGGTTTGGTGGTGCCCTTCAATCCGCCGTCGGTGCAGGGATTGGGACAGTTTGGCGGATTCACCTTTCAACTGGAAGACCTGGGCCGCAACACGCTGCAAACCCTGGCGGACACCGCGAACCAGCTTTCCGCCGCCGGAAACAGCACGGGAAAGCTCGCGGGCCTTTTCACCAGCTTCACCGCCAACGATCCCCAGGTGCTCGTGAAAATCGACCGCGAGAAGGCCAAGAGCCTGCAAGTGCCCTTCAGCCAGATTTCCGATGCGCTCCAGGTGTTCATGGGCTCGGTGTACGTGAATGACTTTGATTTCAATAACCGGTCGTACCGCGTGTACGTGCAGGCCGACGAGAAGTTCCGCGCGCGCGCCAACGACATGCGCAGCTACTATTTGCGGTCGGACACCGGAAAGATGATTCCGCTCGACAACGTCGTCGAACTCGTGCAAACGGAAAACCCGCAGGTCATCACGCACTTCAATCTATTCCGTTCGGCGGAAATTGACGGCTCGGCCGCGCCCGGCCTGAGCTCTGGTCAGGCGATCACCGAAATGGAAACCCTGTCAAAGAAGCAACTGCCGCAGGGCATGACCTACGAATGGAGCGGCCTCTCGCGCGAGGAAATCGAGTCGGGCGGCAAGGCCGTCATTCTCTTCGGTCTGGGACTCGTATTCGTGTATCTCACGCTGGCTGCGCAGTATGAAAGCTACGTCCTGCCCCTCATCATTCTGCTGGGTGTCCCGGTGGCCCTGCTGGGCGCGCTGGGCGCCATCTGGCTGCGCGGGTTGACCAACGACGTCTACGCGCAAATCGGCTTGGTGATGCTGATCGGCCTGGCCAGCAAGAACGCCATCTTGATCGTCGAGTTCGCCGAACAATTGCAGGACGAGGGGCTCGGCATGATTGATGCCGCCGTCGAAGCCGCGCGCATCCGCCTGCGGCCCATCCTGATGACCTCCCTGGCCTTCATCCTCGGCGTGATCCCGCTGGTCATTGCCACCGGCGCTGGCGCGGCGGGACGCGTTTCCGTGGGCACCACGGTTTTTGGCGGCATGATCGCCGCCACCACGCTGAACCTGCTCTTTATCCCCATGCTGTATGTGGTGGTGCGCACGCTCGTGCCACGCAAGAAATCGCGCGACGCTGTAGCCTAAAAGCTCTTCAGCGAAGCCGGGATGTGCGCGGTGCCGTTCAACGCCTTCACCTCGGCTCGGCTGGGAACCGCGGCGCGGCACGCCGGGCAAAACCGGCTGCTTTTCAAATCCACCAATTCGATCCCATGCGAAGCCGACATCACGCATTGATAGTCTTCACAATGCGAAAGTGTCAGTGTGTGCCCCAGTTCGTGCACCGTCTCTTTCAGCAGGCGCTCGCGAAGCGCGGGGAGGTTCGGCGGCAACCCATAAAACTCGTCGCGCAAGCGGTGCAGGGAAACCACCGCGGCTTTCCCGTCGAGTTGCGCTTCCCCAAAAACGAACGTCAGAATCGGAATGTACAGGTCCAGGCCGGTAACGCCCACCAATCTCCACGTGTCCGGCGTGTCGCGCAGTGCCAGCGAAGCGAGAATTTCCGTTGAGGAGTACTGCCGCCGCGTAACATTGAAGGCGTAGGCAGGCTCCTCCATCGGCGACAGGATTTCGCAGGGAATCAGGAATTCCCGGGCCAGCCCTTCGGCAAGATCAGCCAGGTAGTCCTGGGCGACGCAGCCCAACGGTAATAGCTGAATGCGTTTCATGAAACATCCGCGGTCACTCGTTTCCAGCCATACTTTTTCAGCTTGTTGTGCAGCGTCACTCGATCGATATCGAGGACCTCGGCCGCCACCGTCTGATTGCCTTTGCACTCTTCGAGTACTTCCAGGATGTGCGCCTTCTCAATGTCCTCCAGCGTCCGCGCGTTGTGTTCCGGCACGGGCATCCGCAGGGCGAAGTCCTGTTCGCGCAACTCGGGTTCCTGTCCCACCACCATCGCGCGCTCGATCGCATTTTCCAGTTCGCGAATGTTGCCCGGCCACTGATAGCGCTCCAGCAGAGTAAGGGCGGCGGAGGACACCCGTGTGATCTTCTTGTTCATCGAAGCCGCGAATTTCTTTACGAAGTGATTCGCCAGAATCGGGATTTCACCGCGCCGCTCCCGCAGCGGGGGCAAATGGATGGGAAACACGTTCAGGCGATAGAAGAGGTCCGGGCGAAACCTTCCTTCTTCGACCAGTTGGTGCAGGTCCTTGTTGGTGGCGGCGATGCAGCGAAAATCGACGTGAATCGGGTGCGAACTGCCGACGCGCGTAATCTCGTGCTCCTGCAGCACCCGCAGCAGATCGCTTTGCGTTTTCAGGCTGATGTCGCCGATCTCGTCGAGAAACACCGTGCCGCCGTCGGCAACCTCGAAGCTTCCCTTTTTGCGGTACTGCGCCCCGGTGAACGCCCCTTTTTCATGGCCGAATAGCTCGCTTTCCAGCAGCGTTTCCGCAAGCGCACCGCAATGGATCACCACCAGCGGATTGTAATGGCGGGGGCTGGCGGCGTGAATCGCGCGCGCGCAAAGCTCTTTTCCGGTGCCGCTTTCCCCGGTAATCAACACGGTGGCTTCCGTCGGGCCTACGGTCTGGATGGCTTCGAAGACCTTCATCATGGCCGGGCTCTGCCCCACCATTTCCTGTGGACGCACCACCGAAGCGACCGTTTCCCGCAGCCGTTCGTTCTCTTTTTCCGCGCGCTGGTGTGCCAGGGCGTTGTGCACCGTGTGGGCCATGTCGTCGGGATCGAACGGCTTGGAAACGTAGTCGTAGGCGCCGTTCTTCAATGCCGCCACGGCGGTTTCCACCGAGGCATACCCCGTCATAATAATTACGATCATCTCCGGATCGATCTCGTGCATACGCTTCTGGAGCTCTACCCCGTCTACGCCGGGCATCTTGATGTCCACCAGCGCCAGGTCAAAGCGGCCTTCGCCCATCTTGGTCAGTGCTTCCTGCGCACTGTCTGCGGTCGTGACTTCGTAGCCTTCCTCGCGAAACCATTTATCCAGCGAGTCCCGCACGATCAGTTCGTCGTCAACTACCAGCAATTTCGCTTTGTTGGCCATGGCGTTCGCTCCTCATCTGGCAACGGCCGCAGGGGCAACGGCTATCGCGGTCTTTGCCTGCATGGGCAGGGTGATGGTGAAGCTTGTTCCCCGCCCCGGCTCGGATTGCACCGCAATGTGTCCCTGATGGCGTTCCACTATTTGGCGGCTGATCGCGAGGCCCAGGCCCAGCCCGCGACCTCGCTCCTTGGTGGTGAAGAACGGCTCGAACATGTTCTTCAGAATTTCGGGCGGCATGCCTACGCCGTCGTCGCGAACTTCTACCTGGACGTCGGAGCCCGCGGCGCCCTTACGCGTGGCCAGTGTCAGCGTGCCGCCGCTGGGCATCGCATCAATCGCGTTCATGACCAGGGCCAGCAGGACCTGTTCGATCTGGCCAGGATCGCAGCGAACCGGCGAGAGATCCTTTGCCAGGTTCAGATGCAATTCGATGTTCTTCAGTTCCAGTTGATGCTTCACCAGCCGCACGCAGCGGTCGATGACTCCGTTGAGTTCCGAAGGCTCGTAGTTCATCGCGGATGGCCGCCCGAAGGTCATCAGGTTGCGCACGATTTCCCCGCAGCGCCGGCTCTCGGATTCCACCAGGTCAAGCATTTCGATGTTTTCGTGGTTGACCTCGGGCTCCTTTGCGGCGCGCTTCTTCAGCAGCTTGGCGTACGTGAGAATTCCAGCTAACGGATTGTTGATTTCGTGGGCCACCACTGCGGCAAGCTTTCCGATGGAAGCCATGCGCTCCACGCGGGACATTTCTTCGTGCGCGCCGGTCAGTTCACGGGTCTTTTGCGCCACGCGTTCTTCCAGCGTCCGCGCCCAGGCGTTGATTTCGTTGCGCGCCTCCTGGAGCTGGCGGCTCATGGTGTTGAAGGATTCCGCCAGTTCGGTTAATTCGTCCTGCCGTGGCCCCAGGTTGATCTGGTAGCCCAAGTCACCCGCGCCCAGGCGGTGCGTCCCTTGGATCAGCTCCGTCAACGGCCCGTGCAGCGTATGGCGCACGAAACCTGCGCTCACCAGCGCAACTCCAAGAATGGCGAATATCGTGTACAGCCATACCTGCCGCCGGCTTTCCGCCACGTTTTGCTCCGTCGTCGCCAGCGAAACGCTCATATCCAAATACCCGAGTGTTTTGGTCTTCGCGGGATGCGCGTGGCACACGGCCGAGGAACATTGCGGCGCGTTTTCGATGGGATTGAGGACCGCCAGCGCGCGCTCTCCGTTCGCCAAGCGATAAGTTCGGATGGCCTGCTGGCCCGCTACAGGATTTGTTGCGCTCTTTTCAAAACCTGGGGCCTGTGGATTCGTGCCGAACGGCCCGCCGGCAAATCGCCCGTTTTCCGAAGTGTCCGAAGAAAAGCTGATGCGGCCTTGGTCGTTGATGATGCGGATACGCAGTACGCCTGGCTCGTTAGCCAGTTCCGTAATGATGTGGTAGAGGCCGTCGCGCTGGTTGCGCAGCATGTAGTACGAAGTGTTGCGAACGATCACGCTGCTCATGCGCGCGGCTTCCGCTTGCGCGGCGCGCTCCAGATGCCGGCGATGGAGCTGGATGTTCAGGTAACCCAGGACTCCGAAGACCAGGGCCATGGAGAGTCCGAGCAGCACCAGAATTTTGGCGCTGAGCGTCCCCCAGAGCTTTTTCCAGCTCGTGTTCCGCGCTGGCTTAGAGACCGAGTTGGCATCAGGTTGCGGCATGGGACGGCTTGGGAATCTCGGCCCGCACGCCCCGGGGCTTCTCCGGAAGCGCGCGCCCGGGGGCAGGTTCGAAAATCGGCAGATATCTCACGGCCATGGAGAAGAGGAAGAAGCCCATGGCGATGATGCTGACGGTGATCATCAGCTCCGTCCACTTCGGAACGTAGCGGTGTCCGGACCAGGTATCGAGGCCCGTGATGGCGACGTTTAAACGGTTGGTGACGAAACCCAGGATCGTGCTGAGCGATGCCAGGTACAGTCCATTCGGCGAGAGCCGCACTTTCTTGAAGCTCAACATGGTAATCGGGATGAGGAAAGCCAGGGTGAGTTCAAGCCACAGGAAATACGACTCGTAGCTCGGCTGAACGATCTTCGCAAGCATTCCGCGATGGAAATAGTCCTCAAAACGCAGCAGCGCGTTGACCCATAGCGCCACGAGCAATGCGCCACCGAGTTCCACCAGAACGGGAAGCTCCAAATGCTTTCCGAATACCTTCGCACTCTGCGTTGACTCAAAGATGGTCATCGCCAGCCCGACCGCAATTGCCGAGCCGAAGAAAAAGAATGGCAGCGCCGGCGTATACCAGAAGGGGTGCAGTTTGCCCCGCATGATCAGGTACAGCGAGCCGAGAGAGCTCTGGTGCAGCGTGGAGAGCAAAACTCCCGCGACGACGAGGACCGGCATCATTCCCTTGACTGCCCTCAGGGCCCAGGTCAGTTTGAAACGCTCCAATACGCTCGGAAGAAACTCGAATAGCAATACCGTCGTGTAGAGCATCACGCACCACCCGACTTCAAACATCGCCGAGTGCGGGTTCATATAAACCGTCAGATGCCAGATGTACCAAGGGCGGCCGAGATCGACCAGCAACCCCACAATAAATAAGCTGTAGCCGAGGAATGCGGTGAGAATTGTGGGGCGCACGATGCTGTGCAACCTCTCAATCTTGAAGAGGTACACCGCGCCGCTAATGCAAAATCCGCCGGCAGCCAACATGATGCCGCACAGGCAGTCAAAGCCGATCCATACACCCCAGGGAGACTGATCGCTCAGGTTGGAAACCGCCCCCAGGCCCCGGGAGTACCGCACGAACGCCGAGTACACGCCCAGGATCATGATGATGACGAAGAGCACGCGCCAAAAGGTGATCTTGAAATTGAAGACTCTCACGCCGCACCTCCGTGCTTTTCCATGGCTTCCGCTTCGGCCACTTCGCTCTTGCGATTCGCAAGCCAGTAGATCCCACCGAGAATCACGGCCCATAGCGGAACGAAATCCGGAATTCGATTCATGACTACGCCCGTATATTCGGGCAGCGGCTTATCGCCAATCTTGGCAATCGTCGGATAACCGAATTGCTCGAACGGCACGGCAGACAGCAGGAACACCGAGGTGCCTCCGACTTCGTCCTTCCCGTAAATGTGCGGCACGTAATTGCTGGGATTTTGCTTGATGCGGTCCTGGGCTTCCAGCAGCAGCTGATCGCGCTCGCCAAACTTCGTCGCACCCGTGGGGCAAATCGCGGCGCACGCAGTCGCCTCGCCCCGTTTCACCAGGTCCGGGCACATGATGCATTTGCGCACGCGCGGATTCAGCGAGCCCCATTCGTACTTGGGCACTCCAAACGCGCACGCTACCATGCAGTACCGGCAGCCGATGCATTTCCATACGTCGTAAACCACCGGGCCCAGTGCTGTTTTGTGGAATGCCCCCACGGGGCACACCGAAGCGCACGCGGGTTCCTCGCAGTTCATACAGAGTTTCCGCATGAAGCGGTCGTTCTCGTTCAGGACCACGGTGAACTTGTGCTCGGATTGCTTCTCTTCGGCGGCAATGGAATCGTCGTACGTCAGGCCGTTGTGTTCCGCGCAGGCCTTTTCGCACTGTTTGCAGCCGATGCAGAGCGTCGCATCGTACAAAATCGCCTTGCTCATAATGGGCTCCCTATCGTGAGGCGTGGCCTCTCGCCGGTGGGCCGGTAACGGATTGCGGATTCAAGTCGGAGCGTGGAGTCCGGAAAAGGCTTGGATCGAGTGTTGCCGTTCGCTGCCGCGCCGCGAGAGGGTTGCGGGGCCGACCGAGCTTGCTCCGCGTATCCCGGCCGCACGCACTTCGCGATTGTTCCGGGGCTGCGGAGAATTTCAGCGAGGTTCACACTGTCGGCCATAGTCCCTTCTTCGCACTCGCTGGCCTGTGGGGAGTATGTTGAAAAACGCTGCGTTTTCCAGTGAAGGGAGTCACCGATTTGCGTGACCCGAGTCACGCGAATCTGCTGACTTTTTAGGCTGTTAATGGATTCCGCGGCGTCGCTTTGGCATGCCAAATGCCAGGATCCCGGCTCACTGAGGAGCCGGGATCCTGTGTTCGCCTTGCTTGCACCGGAGCTTAAAGCGTTCTCATTCAGGTCAGGAAGAATTCGCGCGTGATTTCCTCCCACTTCACGTTGGGGATTTGCGGCGTGATGTCATGAACTACCAGCCCGCCGTCCTGCGCCACTGCGCCCGCCATGGCCGGAATCCGCCGGTGCAACTGCTGCGCGGCGTCTTCCATCCACTTCCGCGCCAGGCTGCCGTTCAGCAGGTTGCGGAGGCTGACCTTGAGGTCGGGCGATAGCACGGAGACAAACCAGCCCTGTCCATAAGGATCCGTGTTCGCGGCCGTCGAATCCGTCAGCAACTCATCGTTTACCGCAGTCACTTCGCCCTCTATCGGGGAAACCAAGTCCACTTGCTTGCCGTTGCGCTGCAGCGTGGCGAACTTCTGCCCTTGCCGCAGCCACTGGCCGCGCTTGGGAAGCGTGATCGCGTCGACCTTGCCCGCCAGTCGCGCTCCAAAATCGTCCATTCCCACGCGCGCCAGTGTTGGGCTTTCCTGCAATGCCCAGGTGTGTCCAGGGTGATAGTTGCGATTTTCCGCCAGCTCAAACCCCGCCACATATTTCGGCTGCACACGAGGAGAAGCCGGGATGGCTTCCTCCGCGGCTTCTGCAATTTCTTCCGCCTTGCCCTTTCTCAGATAGTCGATGGTGAGAAATGTGGCGAACATAACGAGCATCAGAATGACTGTCATAAGGCACCTCCGGTGTTTTTCCCTTCCTCGAATCTCTTTTTCCCTGGCCTTCTTTTTGTTTCTGAACTTCGCCCTACTAAAAGGCATTTGGTGTGCCAAAGGCCGGCAACGCGCCCGCGCGCAAAGCTGCGCAGCTAACTCGCTCATTTGCAATGGGAAAGTAGCTGAGAAGAAGTTTGTCGGGAATTTCGCAACAACGGCTTTTCAAGTCAATCGTTGCAATTCGCATCGGCGAAAAATGCAGCGATTCGCACGTCCCCAGCTAACTGCCAAAGATCAAAGGCTTTGGGCGCATGCGGCGCAGCGATAGAAAAAACAACAGCGCCGCTGCAAGCTTCATCGCCATCTCAGTGCGACCACATGCACGCAAAACAATTTTGAAAAGACGAGACCAGGTACGAGCTTGTGGCTCGGCGGGCTAGCTTTTCTGGAAGTCCGCAATGGCCTGAACGACGCGATCCTGAAGCTCGTCCGGCAGTTCCGGGTAGACCGGCAGGGAAAGAACTTCCCTGCTGGCTTTCTCCGCCTCCGGAAAACTCCCCGGGGCATAACCGAGATACGCAAAGGCCTCCTGCAGGTGCAGGCAGAGCGGGTAGTAAATCTCCGAAGGGACTCCCGCCGCGTGCAGGAACGCCTTCAGCTCATCGCGGCGCGGCGAGCGAATCGTGAATTGATGGTAGACGTGCTCGTACTTCGCCGGCGGTTGCGGCGGTATGCCAATCACGGCGTTGAGTCCGGCTTCCTGAAACAGGCGCCGGTAGCGGTCCGCGCGGTTCTGCCTGCCCTTTTGCCAGGCGTCGAGATGCCGCAGCTTCACGCGCAGCACGGCGGCTTGCAATGCATGAAGCCGGCTGTTCGTGCCCACCATTTCGTGAAAATACCTCTTTTTGCTTCCGTGGACGCGTAGCATTTGCAGCTTTTCGGCGATCGCCGCATTGTCGGTGGTGATCAGCCCGCCGTCGCCCGCGCCACCCAGGTTCTTTGTCGGGAAAAAGCTGAAGCAGCCGTACTTTCCGAAAACGCCCGTGAATTTTCCGTCGTAGCGCGAGCCGATGGCCTGCGCGGCATCCTCGATCACCACCAGATTGCGCGCCTTTGCAAGCCGCAAAATCGGATCTAAATCGGCCGGCAGCCCATACAGGTGCACGGGCAGAATCGCGCGCGTCCGAGGCGTAATCACGGCCTCTATCAAAGTTGGCTGAATGTTGAACGTGACCGGATCGATGTCCACAAATACCGGCTTCGCGCCGACGTACGAGATCGCCCCTGCCGTCGCCACGAAACTGAACGGCGTGGTGATGACTTCGTCGCCCTTACCGATTCCTTCCGCCAGCAGCGACAGAATCAGCGCGTCCGTGCCCGAAGCGCATCCCACCGCGAACTTCGAGCTCAACTTCGCCGCAATTTCCTCTTCGAGGAGCTTTACTTCGGGACCGAGGATGAAATACTGGCTTTCGAAGACCCGCGTGACCGCCTGCATCACCTCGTCGTGAATTTGCGCGAATTGTGCGCGCAACTCCAGAAAATCAAACGGTGCTCTCGGATCCGTGGGTTTCATGGGCATTTCGCTTTGCATGGCTGGCGCGGACATGAGCATTCGCTCCTGCCCTTATTCTAAAAGCAAGCCGGGGGAAGTCCCAACTTTCGCCAAGGTTGCGCTTTATTTCCGCAGCGCCATTTTGGCCGATGCGCTTATTTCTGGACGTATTCCCGGAGGGCCTGCACCATGCCGTCCTGCGCCTCCTGGACGCTGGCGTGAACGTTCTTGTCCATGGCCATCACCACGTCCGCCACAGTCTTTCCGCTGACTGGTTCGTCACGATCGTAGCTATGTCGCCAGACCGTCTTGCCCTTCCGTACATCCACCAATTCCAGATCGTAGTGCAACTTTGCTGCAATCCCGTTGCCGGTGACCTCCCGGAAGGCGTACAGCTGGCCGGTCAAGTAGTAGTCGATGCCCATCTCGCTCCGCAGAGTGGTGACAGCGCGAAATTCGCCGGACGAACGCAGCCCGCGCGCAAGCGCATCCCGTAACAACTCGGAGGGGGGCTCCGACCAGCGGTTGTTGTCGTAGAGGCCGAGTTCCACCGAATTGTCTCCGTAGACGATGCGGTCGTCGCGGTAGAGATGCGTGGTGGCAAGCGGACGCACCAGAATGATCGCATCAATGGGCGTCTGCGCCGTCGAGATGGCGGTCGTTGGTGGATGGGTCAGCTGGAAGTAATGCACGGGCTTAGGAGCCCCGCATCCCGCGGCCAAAACCGCCACAAACGCGCCCGCGCTGGCAACCCAGCGCCCCAGGTTCCGTGTTCGGCTGCGCACGTTCGGCAGTGAGCCCGTATGGCGGATCATCGTTTCGATTGCGCTCATGGCTTCTCTCCGGGTTTATGTTCGCGCGGACTGCTGGAATGAATCAGTTCCGACGGCCGCTCCTTGATCTGTTCCGTGAATTCGCGGAGATTTTCCGAGACGTCGCGCAGATTCATCAGCAGTTCGTCGATCGTCTCCGTATTGACGTCCAGCGTCTGGTCGAGGCGTCGGGTGATTCGCGAGACATTGTTGAGGGATTCGCGGAGCTTCTTGACGGATTCCCTCACGTCCGTGCGATTCTCGTCGATCATTCCCTCCACTTTCTTCAAGGTCTCGTTGGCCCGGTCCGACGTCTTCTTCAGATCGTCCAGCAGCGGGCTGAATTTTGCGCTCGCGCCGTTCACGTTGTTCAGTGTGGATCTCACCAGAGGGCGGTCTTCCTTCAACATGCCGTGCAGGTCGGCCAGGCTGGCCGAGATGTTGGCGCGATTCTCCTCGTTCAGCAGGTCGTTCACGCGCTCGATGGTGACGCTGAGTTGCTTGACACGGGCATTCAGATTCGCCAGCAACTCCTTGGCCTGCGGAATCACCTGATTGAACTGCTCGGTAAGGTCGTTGAAGCCTACATACGGCTCCGATGGCAACTTCGAACCATCCTTCGCTAGCGGCGCCGAGGCCGACCCAGCCTTTACCTCCAGGTGATTGTCACCCAGCGGACTGAAGCTGAGAATCGCCACGTGGCTGTCCGTCTTGATGGGCAGGCCCTTCTCCACACTAAATTCCATGTCCATCATGGACGGATCCGCAGGGTCGATCTTCACGCCTTCGACTCGGCCGATCTTCGGGCCGCCCTCGTACCGGACGCTTGCGCCTCGATCGAGTCCCGCGGCGTTGTGAAATTCTGCGTGAAACTTCATCGCGGGCCCCGCGAACGCACCGGAGATCGAGAAAACCGTGACGATCAGCAGCGTCGCCGCGATCACCACGAAGAGTCCCACAAATACTTGCTCGCGTCTTGCTTCCATCTCTACCTGCTCTTCCCCTGACGGCCTTCGCCGGACTTGGTTGCCGGCTCCGTCAGCATCTGCAGATAATCCAGTTCCTGGGCCACTGCGGGTTCCGGGATGCGGTCGAGAAACTGCCGCACCTTCGGGTGCTTGCTGTTCTTCATCTCGTCGGCGGTGCCCAAGGCCACCACGTCCCCTTTATTGATTAGCACCATGCGATCGGCAATCAGGAACGCGCTGGCCAGTTCGTGCGTCACCACGATGATGGTCATGTGAAACGCTTTTTTGAGCTCCAGAATCAATTGATCGATTCCCGCGGCGATGATGGGATCCAGGCCCGCCGAAGGCTCGTCGAAAAACAGGATTTCCGGATCCATCGCCAGCGCCCGCGCCACCGCCGCCCGCTTCTTCATGCCGCCGCTGAGTTGCGAGGGTAGAAAATCCTCGAAGCCCGAAAGGCCCACCTGGTCCAGCTTCAGACGCACCATGATTTCCACGGTGGAGTCCTCCAGCTTCGTGTGCTCCTTCAACGGCAACGCAACATTCTCGCCCACGGTCATCGAACCGAACAGCGCGCCGCCCTGGAACGACATGCCCAGGCGCTTGCGGATTCCGTCGCGTTCTTCGTCGGAAATCGCCCCGAAATTCTTGCCGCGAATCCACACGTCGCCGGACGTCGGCTTCTCCAATCCCACTAACGTGCGCAATAGCGTGCTCTTTCCGGAGCCCGAGCCTCCCAGAATCACCAGCGTCTCGCCGCGTTGCACGTCGAAGCTGATCCCGTGCAGAATCTCGCGGCCCGTGTAGCTGACGCGCAGGTTGCGCAGCGAAATCATCGGCCCTTCGAAACTGTCCGCGTCCAGCGTCTGCAGGAACTCGCTCATCGCTTCTAGTGCTCTCCCAGGAAGTAGAAAAGCATTGTAAAGACCAGGTCCACCAGAATCACAAGGAAAATGGACATGACCACGGCGCGCGTCGTGGAGCGACCGACCTGCTCGGCGCCGCCAGTCGTCCGCAGTCCTTCCAGGCAGCCCACGGCCGTAATCGTCATGCCGAACATCACGCTCTTGATCAGGCCAGTGACAACGTCACGCAAAAACAGGGCGTCCACAGAGGCCTGGAGGTAGCGCACAAATGTGAAGTCCGCCTGCAAGACCCCGAACAGCGATCCGCCAAGAACGCCCATGAAATTCGCCCAGATGGTCAGGCACGGCAGCATCAGAATCATCGCCACGAATTTCGGCGCCACCAGGAAGCCGACAGGATTGATCGCCATGGTCTCCAGCGCGTCGATCTCTTCGGAGACCTTCATCGTGCCCAGCTCCGCCGCAAACGCCGAGCCCGATCGACCGATGACGATCACCGCCGTAATCAGCGGGCCGAGTTCCCGGGTCATGGAAAGCGCCACGGCGCTGGCCACGTAACTGATCGCGCCGAACCGCCGCAGTTCGTAAGCGGCCTGCAGCGCCAGGATCAGGCCGATGAAAAAAGTGATCAGCGAAAGGATCGGCAGGGCGCGCACGCCGGCTTCCATGGCCTGCCCAACCGCGCGCTGGAAGCGCATCGGCTTGCCGCGAAAGGGCCCGATGAACGTGAAATACGCCGCGTGCCCGGCAAGCGTGGTCAGCTCGCCCACATACGCGAGCCCGCCCTCCACGGAACTCCCTATTCTTCCGAAGAAACTCACGCTCTTAGCTGCCTTTGCGGGGAAACGGCCACACCCCAGACGTCAGGAACCGAGCGCCTGGGCTTCACTCTCGTGTATCTCGAAAATCTTCTGCAAGCGGGAAAGCTCCATCACTTCGCGCACTGACTTGCTGAGCCCGTAAAGAATCAGGCGGGAGCCCTGATCGCGCGAGGCCTTGAGGCCTTCGACCAGTGAGGCGATCCCGGAGCTGTCAATGTAGCGGACCTTTTCGAGGTTCAGGAATACCTTGGGGGTTTTTTTCTCCCGGATCTCGAGGAGCAGCGCCTTGCGCACCGTCGGCGAATGCGCCAGGTCAATGTCCCCCGTGATGTCGAGAATGGTGCCACCAGTTGCTGGGCGAGCCGCGATCTGCACTTTCTATTCTCCTTGTGAACCAGGCAGTTGCTCAGCTGGGGACCGGTACTTCACGAGGCGCAGCTGATTCTTGCCTTTCTTACGGCTAAATTCAACCACATCCATGCTCTGCCGGATGAAGTGCAGCCCCAGGCCGCCGGGCCGGACTTCGTCGAGCCGCCGCCCCTTGAACTCCGAGGGCTTCTGAGGATCGCCTTCGTCTTCCAACAGAATCTCCAGGCCGCGTGCGCCCGCTCGGTTCGATTTCGCCAGCACCCGGTTGCAGCGCACTTCAATCGGCAGCCCGGCTTTTCCTCCGTACGCGTGCCGGATCACGTTCGCCAGCGCTTCGTCCACGGACCGCACGATCGCCCGGGTATCGGCCTCCGGAAACTCCAGCACCTCGGCCGCGCGCTCGATCGTGGCGCGGACCAGGCATAACGCCTCCGGGTTGCTCTCGAGCTCGAGTTTCAGCAGTAATCCCGGTCGATTCCCCCGCGCTCCCGCGAGCTTCCCGCAGTTTTTCTCTAGCCTTTCACCGCGCACTCGTACACCCGTGCCTCGATGGATGTGTAGGAACTCCCTTGTGTCCCGGTTGCCCGGCGAGGAGACAATGCCACGTTCGCGGCCAACTGACAACCGAAAAATTTCTCGACCTTTGCGCGCAAAGCTCCCCCTAACGTGTAGAATCTCTGGCGGCTAGGAACTTTGCCGCTCCTTTTTCCAATGCGCGCTTTCCCTCGCGCTCGGCGCGTCGAAGCTCACCTCTCTGGAGACCTCATGAAACGCTACCTCTGCGCAATCCTCTTTGCATCCCTTTCTTCTGCCGGCATGGCCTTGGCGCAGACCCCACCTACCAGTCCCTATCAAGGCGTTCTTGACCGGCTCGAGTCCCTGGTGACCATCCCCGTCGCGAATTGGAAATATCACGCCGATCTTCCCCACCCCGAAGATTCCGGACTCGACGACAAAGATTGGCCGGCTCTGAAAGTTGGCGAGAACTGGGACACCGGCCCGCGCGACCTTCGCACCCTTGTCGAGATCCCCGCTTCGCAGAACGGATACAGCCTGCAGGGCGCCCGCGTTCGGTTGAACCTTTCCGTGGACAGCGGCGACTTCCTGACCGTCACCGTCTTCTCCAATGGCTCCATGGTTTCCCGCACGGACTCCGACGCACTGCAGCCCATCGTGCTGACCGAGGATGCCAGGGCCGGCGAACGCTTTGTGATTGCCATTCGCATCCAGGCCGCGGATACCAACACGCGGCTCCGCTCCAGTGACCTGCTCATCACTCCCGCCGCCGCCCGTCCCGACCCCGGAATCCTTCGCCAGGAAATCCTAGCTGCGCAACCCATGGTCGAGGCCATCCCCGAGGGCAAGTCCGAACACGCCGCCATTCTCGATGCGGCCGTCAAAGCCGTGGACCTCAGCGCACTCGACCACGGCGACCAGGCCGCGTTCGACGCTTCCCTGCGCCAGGCGCAAAGCAAGCTGGAGGCGCTGCGCCCGTGGTTGCAGCAGTACGCCATTCGCGCCGTCGGCAACTCGCACATTGATATGGCTTGGCTCTGGCCGTGGACGGAAACCGTCGAAGTCACGCGCAACACGTTTCGCAGCGCGCTCGACCTGATGCGCGAATATCCGGACTTCAAGTTCACCATGTCTTCCGCGCGCACCTACGCCTGGATGGAAGAGAAATATCCCGACCTCTTCGACGAGATCAAGCAGCGCGTGAAGGAAGGCCGCTGGGAAATCGTCGGCGGCATGTGGGTCGAACCCGATCTCAACATGCCCGGCGGAGAATCCCTGGTGCGCCAGATTCTGGTCGGCAAGCGCTACTTTCAGCAGAAATTCGGCGTGGACGTGAAAATCGGCTGGAACCCGGATTCCTTTGGCTACAACTGGCAGCTGCCGCAGATTTACAAGAAGTCCGGGATCGACACCTTCGTCACGCAGAAACTCATGTGGGCGCACGAATTCACCGTGTTTCCCTACAAGATGTTCTGGTGGGAAGCGCCCGATGGCAGCCGCCTGCTCACCTATTTCCCGCACGACTACGCCATGGGCATTGATCCCGTGCAGTTGGGGAAAGACGCTTCCGTGTGGCTCCCGGCCATCTACGGCGAAAATCCCCCCACAAATTCCGAGATGATGCATCTTTACGGCGTGGGTGACCACGGCGGCGGTCCCACGCGCACCATGCTCGACAACGCCACACGCTGGATGAAACCCGACGTGGTCTTCCCGAAGCTGGAGCTGAGCACCGCCGGCGCCTTCTTCAGCGATTTGCAGCCGAAGCTTCCCAACATGAAGGTTCCGGTCTGGGATAACGAGCTCTACTTCGAATACCACCGCGGCGTTTTCACCACGCAGGCGGAAACCAAGAAACGCATTCGCACCACCGAGGAACTGTTACTCAACGCCGAGAAGTTCTCCGCCTTCGCCATGCCTATCGGGCACGCCTACGCCTCTGCCGGTTTCGACCGCGGCTGGAAAGATCTGCTCTTCGACGATTTCCACGACATTTTCCCCGGCTCCGGCATCGCCGTGAACTACCTCGACGCCAAGCGAAATCTCGAAGACGTGCAGCGCGTCGGCCGCGGCGTTCTCGATGGCTCGCTCAACGCCATCGCCTCCAACATCAATCTCAAAGGCACGGGCGTTCCGGTGGTGGTCTTTAATTCCCTTTCCTGGCCGCGTAATGAATTGCTGGAAACTGAAGTCAGCCTGCCCGAACCCGCCGCAGCGGTGGAAGTTATGGACTCTTCCGGCAGGCGTGTCGCTTCCCAGGTGCTTTCCGGCAGCCATTCTTCGCGCCGGCTGCACCTGCTGATGAAAGTGAATGTTCCTTCGATGGGCTACGCCACCTACTATGTCGTGCCGCGCGCCAAGTCGCCGGCAACTCCCGTGGAAGTCAAAGCCTCCGGCTACACCCTCGAAAACGAATTCGTGCGCCTCTCGGTCGATCCGAAAACCGGCTGCATGACCAGTCTCTTCGACAAAAAGGCCAACCTGGAAACGCTCGCGCCGTCGGAAACCGACACCGGCGGCCCGAAAGACTCCATCTGCGGCAATCTTTTGCAAACATTTCACGACAAGCCCAAACAGTGGGACGCCTGGAACATTGACGCCGACTTCGAGAAGGAACACTGGGACCTCACGACCGCCGACGAGGTGAAGCTCGTCGAAAGCGGTCCGCTACGCGCCGTGCTCCGCGTGAAAAATCACTTCCAGAACTCCACGTTTGTGCGCGACATCATCGTCAACGCCGGTTCGTCGCGCGTGGACGTAAAGATGACCGCCGACTGGCACGAAAAGCACATTCTCCTGAAGGTCGGCATGCCCGTCAGCGTTCACAACAACATGGCCACCTTCGAAATTCCTTATGGCTCTATTGAGCGCCCGACCACCCGAAACACCCGTGCGGAGCAGGGCAAGTTTGAAGTTCCCGCTCTGCGCTGGGCCGATCTTTCCGACGCCAGGCACGGCCTCAGCCTGCTCAACGATTGCAAGTATGGCTACGATTCAAAGGGTAACGTGCTGCGCCTCTCGTTGCTGCGCTCTCCCACCTGGCCCGATCCCCACGCCGACGAAGGCCTGCACGAATTCACCTATGCGCTCTACGCGCATCCCGGAGACTGGAAGCAGGCGCTCACTGTCCGCCGCGGCTATGAACTCAATTTCCCGCTCATGTCCCGCCAGGAAACCAGGCACACCGGCACTCTTCCCGAAGAACAATCCTTCCTCAAGATCACCGGAGATAATGTCGTGCTCACCGCCGCCAAGAAGGCCGAGGACGGCAATGAAATCGTCCTTCGCTTCTATGAATGGGCCGGCAAGGAAAGTGATATCTCCTTGCACGCGTCGAGCCTTGTGGAATCCGCCGAAGAAACCGACCTGATGGAGCGTCCCATCCATACTCTTCCCGTGCAGCCAAATGGAACCGCCGTCCATACGAAGCCTTACGAAATCAAAACCGTGAAGCTCGAACTTGGCATGCCAAAGGATCTCCATATCCATCAGGACGGCAAACCGTGAACGCCCATCTCGTCAAAGCCGCCACTGTCGGCGCGCTCGGCGGCCTCCTCTTCGGATTCGACACCGCCGTCATTTCCGGCACCACGCAGGCGCTCACCCGCGTGTACTCGCTCAATCCCGAGCAACTCGGCCTCACCGTCTCGATGGCGCTCATCGGCACGGTCCTCGGCGCCACAACCGCCGGCTTCCCCGGCACAAAGTACGGCGGCCGCGAGACGCTGCGGTTCCTGGCCATCTGCTATGTCGTGTCCGCGCTGGGCTGCGCCTTTGCCTGGAACTGGGATGTGCTGCTCGCTTCACGCTTCATCGGGGGCATCGGCATTGGCGGGTCGTCCGTGCTCGGCCCGGTGTATATCGCCGAACTTGCCCCGGCCAAACTGCGTGGCCGCCTGGTGGGTATGTTCCAGATCAACATCGTCATCGGGATTTTGCTCGCGTACCTCTCGAATTACGTCATCGACGCCATGAACCTCGGCGCCACTGAATGGCGCTGGCAGCTTGGGATCGCCGCGCTCCCCGCGTTCCTCTTTCTTGTCCTGCTCTTCACCATTCCGCCCAGTTCGCGCTGGCTGGTCACCCAGAAGCGAGTCGAAGAAGCACGCGGCGTGCTGCAGTTGATGGGCGCAGCGGATCCCGACGGCGAACTCCGCGAAATCGTGGACTCCATCCACCTCGATCAGCTCAGCAAGGCCGAGCCCCTCTTCGCGTGGAAATATCGCCTGCCGATTTTTCTGGCCATCACCATCGGCATGTTCAATCAACTTTCCGGCATCAACGCGATTCTTTACTACCTCAACGACATCTTCGCCGCCGCGGGTTTCAGTAAAATGTCCGGCAGCTTGCAGGCCGTGATCATCGGCGGCATGAATCTCTTCGCAACGCTTCTGGCGATGACGGTGATCGACAAGCTCGGCCGCAAAACTCTGCTACTGATCGGTTCGGTGGGCACCGCCATTTGCCTTTTCGGCGTGGCAAACGTCTTTTATACCAACAGCCACCAGGCGTTGCTCCTCTGGCTGTTGATCGGTTACATCGCCTTTTTTGCGATTTCGCAAGGCGCGGTGATTTGGGTCTACATCAGCGAAGTGTTTCCAACGCGCGTGCGCGCCAAGGGCCAGGGGCTCGGCAGCTCATCCCACTGGATTATGAACGTGCTCATCGCCTTCGTCTTTCCCCAGGTGGCAAAAACATCCGGCGGCGCGCCATTCGTCCTGTTCGGCGCCATGATGATCGTGCAATTCTTCGTGGTGCTCTTCATCTACCCGGAAACCAAGGGCATCAGCCTCGAGCAGCTTCAGCACAAGCTCGGCATCGACTAACGCTCCCGCCCACCCTTTTTTCGGCTCACAAAACCCGGGGCACCGGTCACAGCCTCCTCTACCACCACGACTCCGCCTGCAGCCCAAAACTGATGCCAGCGTTCTGATTCTGGTACGGCACGCCACCCACGAATCCCTTGTACCCGTCCGTCCAGTTCGCATAGGTGAAAAATGCGCGCAGCACCGGCCGGCTGAAGAATTCCCGGCCGCTCGCGATCTGCAGCGCCACGGTGGATTTCACCAGCCATCCGTCGTAGAGATTCTGCCCGCTTTCCGTGTGGTCCACTCCGGGTTCAAACGCCAGCGAAACGTGGTCGGTAAAATTGACTATCGGGCGCACGCCGAACGAGAGCCAGGTATCCGTGCCATGCGCCGGATTTCCGTCCTTGTACCGCTGATAGATAAAGATCGGCATCATGGACCACACCTTGTTCGGCTGCACCAGCACCTGCTCCGTAATGCGAAACGTGTGCGAGTCCGGTACGAACGGTGACGGCGGCGCAATGAACGTATTGAAATCGCTCGCCGCTCCCGTACCATATTGCAGTGTGAATTTGTTGTAGCCCCCGTGGAATTCCGTCCGCAGGTATTGCACCCCGAACGCGTTGCCCTGCGTGCTCGGATAAAACACCCCGTTCGATGTGCCGCCCTTGCTCGCCGCGAAGTTGTACCAGATGCTGAACCGCCCCACTGGCGCCTTCATGTCATAAATCCGCACGTCCAGATTGCTCTTCGCCAGCGCGCCGTTCGAAGTCACGAAGTTCTGGTCCGCCCCCGCAAGGAAGGAAACCGCCATGTGCCCGATCTTCGCATTGATATCCTCCACGCCTCCACCGTAGCCGCTCATGTCCAGCGTGTAGAAATCGTCAATCTCAATGTGCTGCCGGCGGTAATAGCGCTCGCCCGCCCAGAATTTTGCGTCCGGCTGCCAGGCCAGCACGTTGCCCGCCTGCACGAACGCCTCGCGGAACCGGAACTTGTCGTTGTTGTCGTAATTCGAGGAGTTGCTCGTGTCCGCCTCCACCATCGTCTCCGTGCGGAACCATGTCTTGCCCGGCTCATGCGTAGGATTGATCCAGTTGTTCGCAAAGATGAGCTCCGCGTAAGTCTCCGCCTCGTTGCCCAGCCGGTATTTCGCACCCGCGCCCGGCGCCTGAAAGGCCACCTGCTGGCCTCCGTCCCCGTTCAAGCCGTAACCCGATCGCAAATAGCCGTGAAATTCGAACGCTTTGGTTTCCGACTCTAGATTCTTGATGCGCACTTCGGCGTCACGAATCTGGTCGTACTCGAGTCCGGAGCCTACCTGCTGCTGCAGCGCGCTAGTGCTCGTCTGGCCGCCCTGCACAATTTGCCAGATGGGTTGTGCGATGGCCGAAACCGGCGCGGGAACCCTGGCGGCGGCTTGCTCGGCGGAGGTTGCCGCCTTGTTCGGCGCTTTGGCTGCCGCAAGCGCCGTCGCATTCACCGATTCCAGGTCGGAGATGCGCTTTTCGAGAGAGGCGATTTTCGTCTCGTAGGCGCTGCGCAGTGCCAGCAACTCCTTCTGCAACTCCTGCGGCGTCTGCGCGTCGCAAGCCGGCGCGGAGCCCGCGGCGAGAAGCAGCACCAGGGTCAGCGCGGTATGCCGGCGTTTCGATTCAAGCCGTCCCGGCCCCGTCCTCGCTGATGTTGTTGCGGTAAGTTCGTTTTCGATTCCCCGGACCAGACAGCTTGCGCCCTTCGCCATGGCACCTCTCCCGGATGGACGGCATCGCCGTCCGTTGTGACTCACGAAAGGTACCATCGCCATAGACCGGGGGCTACGCCCTGCCGCGTCGAGGCACCCCGTTTGCCCAGGATTCAGATGTCAGTGTGAAAGAAGGAGGTGCAGGGATTTTCCGGCGGCTTCGCGCTTTATCGCGCCGCAACGCTCATCCAGATACCGGACTTCGGCCGCAGCGTCACCAGCGGCTCCGGGACCACCGGATGCCCCGGCACCAGCCGGAACGAAAATTTCTGCGCGATTGCCGCCACCACCAGCGCCGTTTCCAGCAGCGCGAAGCCCTGCCCGATGCAGCGCCGCGGGCCGTCTCCGAACGGAAAGTACCCGCCGGCGGGCAGGCGTTCCATCAGGCCGCCAAGCCAACGTTCCGGCAGGAAGCGTTCCGGCTCGTCGTAAAGGCGCGCGTCGCGGTGCATCACCCACTGCGAAGCCAGCAGCGTGGTGCCGGGCGGAATGTCGTACCCCCCGAGCTGCAACGGCTCCACGCTCAACCGCGCCATGATGAACGCCGGCGGATAGAGCCGCAGGGATTCGTTCACCACGGCGTTGAGATACGGCAGTTTCGGCAGGTCGGAGACGTCCGCGGGCCGCCCACCGAGAACGCTTTGCAACTCCTCCTGCAGCTTCGCTTCGGCATCGGGATTCTGGCCCAGCAGATACCACGTCCAGGAAAGCGAAAGCGCTGTCGTTTCGTGACCTGCCACGAACAGCGTCATCGTTTCGTCGCGCAGTTGCCGCTCGGTCATTTGCGTGCCATCTTCGTGCATTGCGGCCATCAGCAGCGACAGCAGGTCGTTGCGCGGCTGCGTATCTTTTTTGCGCTCCGAAATGATGCGATAGACCATCGAGTCCATGTATTCCAGGTCGCGCTTCGACTGGCGATTCTTTGCCGTCGGCCACGACCCCGGGATGCGCCACGGCGTGCGCGCCCGGTGCAGGTGATAGCGCATCAGAAACGTCATCGCCCGCCCGATGCCTTCCGAATCCGCTGCCAGGCTGGTGCCGAAGAGCGTCCGCACCGCAACCTCCAGCGTCAGCTTCATCATCTCTTCCGCGATGTTTCGCGTTTCGCCGGCGCGCCACTGCTCCATCCGCTGCAGCGCGCATTCCACCATCACGGGAGAATATTCGTTGGTGCGCGAACGGTGAAACGCGGGCTGCGCCAGCCGCCGCTGCCTGCGCCAGAAATCGCCTTCGCTGATCAGCAACCCTTGCCCCAGCAGCGGTCCCACCACCATTTTTGTCAGCGCGCTTTTATGCAGCTTGGCGTGCTCGAGCACCAGAATCTGCTGCACCAGGTCCGGCCGGTTCAGCAGCACACGGCTCATGCCGAGCACCGGCATGTTCACCACGTCGCCATACTCCCGAGCCAGCCGCTGCAGCGTCCCCAGCGGATCGTTGCGCACCGCCAGCGCCAGCCCCAGTATCGGCAGGCCCTTCGGCCCTGGCGGAAAGTGGAACCCGTTGTTTGTCATGGTCGCGTGGCGCTCCGCATGCGTTCAGTCTACTCTTGGCCGCCTTCCTCTTTTGTATGGAACCGTCGCCGCCGCATCCCGCAATTCGCCTCAGCTCCCTCCTACGGCTTCGGCTGCTCCTGAAGCGTTTGCGATCTCCCCGACGCGGGATCTTCCAGAAATCCGGCAACGATCGGGCCGATTGAAATGCACGACGGCGCCAGGTGACCGCACGCCGAACTCATCCGCACCAGCGGAAATCCCCCGGCGGCCGCGACCTCCGTGGCCGGTATTGGGTTTACCATGTGATCTTCCAGCGAAACCAGAACCAGCATCTTGCACTTCCGGCTCTTCGCCCATTGCTCCAGCGTCACCCCCTTCTTTCCCGGCAGATCCAGCCCGATAATGGCCTCCCGCTGGCGAATTTGGTTCCACGCGTCTCCGCCGTCGGTCTGCGATTCTTTCTCCACTTGCGAAAGGAAATCGCCGAAGGCGCCAGGAGTTGTGTGCGCCACGCGGTACGCCGGCGTCGCCAGATTCATCGAATCGATTTCGTTCTCCAGTAGCGCGCCTTTGGTAATCCGGCGTTTGGGATGGCCCGAATTCCACGCCGGATCGGACTGCAGGGCGCTGATTTCCGCCGTCCACAACAGCTTGTCGTATGAAGTCGATTGCGGCGATCCCACTATCGGGATCGCCTCATCCATCAACTCCGGATACAGGTCCGTCCACGTGAAGGTCTGCATCCCGCCCATCGAGATGCCCATCACCGCCCGCAAGTGCGTCAGGTGAAACACTTCCGTCACCAGTCGGTGCTCCGATTCCACCATGTCCCCGATTGTGAATTTCGGAAATTTCCCCAGCCGCTGGCTCCGGCTGTTCGATGGCGAAGTGGACACGCCGTTCCCGATGGCGTCCACCAGAATCACAAAGTATTTGCTGGAATCCACCGTCTTGCCCGGTCCGATTTGGTCGAGCAAGTCCTTCGAAGCGCCGCCCAGCCAGCTCGGCCACAGGACCGCGTTCGACTTCTCCGCGTTCAAAGCGCCCAGGGTGCGATAGCCCAACCGGAAGTCGTGAATCACTTCCCCGCTCTGCAACTTCAGGTCTCCGAGCTCGGCAAACTGCAGCGCCCCATCCTGCGCCCGCGCGCTCCACGCGAAGCCGGCGAACAGCATTCCCAAAATCGCAATGTTGCCCCGCAGTGTGCTTCGTCTCACCGGAACATCCCTCCACGTTCGATTTAGTTTCAAAGTCTTCGCCGTTCGCCGGCCAGGCAAGCGGCTGACGGTCATTTCCACAACGCCAGCAGGCTGGCCAGCAGCGCCACAGGCATCGCCACCGCACCAACCTTCAAGAACTGCCGCGCGGAAATTTCCACTCCTTCGCGCCGCAGCGCGATCAACCACAGTATCGTCGCCAGCGAACCGGTGATCGAAAGATTCGGCCCCAGGTCCACGCCCACCAGCACGGCGTGCCCCAGCAGGCTTGACCCTCCCACGGACTGAATCGCCGCGCCGCTCATCAGCCCGACCGGAAGATTGTTCATCACGTTCGACAGCAATGCCACCAGGATCGCCACTCCGGCCTTGCCGGCCCACGCCCATCCGCCCGTCACCAGCCGGATCGCGCTGGCTCCCAGCGTTTCCAATCCCGCCGTCTGCAACGCACCCACAATCACAAAGAGGCCGGCCACCAGTGGCAGGATGGACCAGGAAACTCCCCGCGCCACGCGTAGCGGCATCGCCCGATTCGTGCATGTCACCGCGGCCAGCACCAGCGCCGCCGCCACACAAGTTGGCGCGCCCAGCGGAATCCCCACCGCTGAGCAAACCAGCAGCCCCGCCGCCGCTGCCAGCAATCCCCCCAACGTGATTCTCCCTCCTCGCGAGAGCGCCACTCTCTCGCCCGGCCCCTCCGCGGTTCCCCGCAACTCCCGCCGGAATATCCCGCGAAGGCAAAAGTAAGTAACCACAATGGCGGCCGCCGAAGGCAACGTGAAGATCTTCAGCCACGCGGAGAGCACCGGCAACTGCCTTCCAAAGACCACCAGATTCGCCGGATTCGAAATCGGGAAAACAAAGCTCGCGGCGTTTGCGACCAACGCGCAGGCAAACAGGTGCGGCCCCGCCGGGACGCGCGCCCGCCGCACCACCGCCAGCACCGCCGGCGTCAGCACCACCGCCGTCGCATCGTTTGAAAGCAGCGCCGTCACCACTATCCCCACGAAATACACCAGCCGGAACAATCGCAGTGGAGACGCGTCCGCGTGATCCGCCGCCAGGTGCGCCAGCCAGTCGAACACGCCTTCTTCGCGCGCCACCTCCGCCAGAATCATCATGCCAGCGAGGAAAAGGTACACGTCCAGCCCCTCGCGCACCGCGTGACCCGCGTTCGTGAGTGAAATCAGGCGCGTGGCCAGCAGCAGCGCCGCTCCGCCGCACACCCAGTACGCCTCCGCGATCCCGCGAGGCCGCACCAGCATCAACGCAATGCTGCCAATGGAGATGGTCCAGATGAGGATCGGGATGGTTTGAGCCATGGGGCAAGGCGAGACCTTGCGATGCTCCTTCGACGCCGCAGCAGTGGCTTGCGCTAGGTGAAACGGTGACCCTTGGATGATTCGGGCGGTGGAAGCGTCAGGGGGAATCTGGAGCCAATAGTGGAAGTTGCACCCACGGCCTGCCGATTGCCCAGCGGCTATTTTATGCTATCTTTTGAGCCGGAATCCTTGGAACTTTCTTCTACGTTTCGGGTAACTATACACAGCGAGAGGTTCGCCCGTCATGCCCGAAGCGCTCGATGGTCTCGATTTGAACATGCTGGCTATTCGTTGCCGAAAGGTCCTGGAGGCTCCGGACATCGATCCTGGAATCGCGGCCGAAGCAAGAATACTTTTCCAGGAGTGGTCTGCCCTGCTGAGGACGCCCACTGTCGAAGCGGGAGCCCGCGAGGCATTGGGCGGGCGCATGACGCGTTTCTTGGCCCGCACCAAGACCGGGTAGTGCCCTGCGGCAAGGGGAAGCCTTGCAATGTTCCTTCGAAATCTTAAGAATGATTTGAACTAAGTGGATCGGTCATTCTTGGATGAGGCGGACGGTGGAAGTGCGGGAGCACCCGCTTCGTGGCCCAGTCTTCCACGCCGCTTGAAGGTGCCTGGAAATATGGAAAATATGGGGACAGAAATAGGGGGACAGGCGGGAGGTTCACTCGATTTTGCCGTGTAAATCAAGAACCATCCGAGAACGTTCCGTCTGCCCCCAGGTTTTCCGCGTTGTGCCTTGATGTGCGGTTGCCTCATGTCACTTGATTCGAGCACACAAGTGTGACACCTGCATCCGCCAAGGCGGATACTAGGAGCCCACCTTCTTCACCGCCGGAGTTTTCCACGAACCGTCCAGAATCGTTGGGTCGGTCGTCTTGGGCCAATACAAACGCATCATCAGGACGAAGTCGTCCTTCGGCGCTGGCAACCAATTCGATTCTTTCGCCTTGCCCGGCGAATCCGCTTGTATATAGATGTCTGTTGAGCCATCGGCATTTGTGATGAATTTGTTGCGTTGGCTTACGTTATAGCGGTTGAGCGGGTTATCCACAAAAAAATACTTTGCGTTGTACATGGTGACGGACCAGAAACCATCCACGGGCGGCATCTTACCTTTGTCGAAGTGCAACACATACTTGTTTGCGCCGTTGTATTTCGAGACGATTTCAGGACCTTCGGAAACGGGGTAGATAGCATCCTCAGGCCGATTCGCGCCCAGCCCATACCAGGTAACCGTCGCCCGCTGAATGTAGTTCGTGCCATAGATCCCGGCCTTGGTAGTAAAGGACCATCCATTCTCAACTTTCATATCTCCTGCGACGATGCCCTCTTTCATCCATGCCGCTATCTTTTCCTGTGCTGCCTTGGGAGCTTTCGCAATTCCCGCGGCTACACCTGTTTCGAGCTTTGCAGAGTCAAAATCCTGTCCGGGCACGATGCCGATTTTCGCCAGCTTCGCAACCATCGGTGCATCCTCTGCCGATGGCGGGTTCGTCTTCCATAACTGGGCGAAAAGTTTGAAGTACGACGCGCCGTCCATCGCGTTCACTTGTTCTCGAACGGCAGTTTTTGAGTCGATGGACGAATCCACTGTACCGGGCGTCGGCGTGTACGGCTTGCCGTAAGAAGACAGCGGAACAGCGGCCATTTCGTCTTGTAGAGCATGAACCGCCTTGTAATCCTCCGGTGTGCCAGTGCAGTAGATGCGCCCCAGAAGCCAGACTATTCCGGTGGGCGATTTGTATTCTGTGACCCCCGCCGGGAGAATTCCGCTCCAGCCCGGCCCGGTGATCGCATACTTCTGTGCTGCCGTGCCCGTGGTTCGTTTGCCGGGTACCTGGAAAACATCGGTCCAGCCATCCAGCATCGGGAACAATGCGTAGCGCCCCTTCAGGTCTGGGATGCTGATGACCCACGGTTCTTTGGATACGTCCAGCCAAACCACGGTGTAGAGCGTGTCCGCATTCGGTGCGGTCACAGTGGTAAATGAGGCGTTTGGATACTCGCGCAGCCTGGCAAACTGGCCCATGGGTGCGAAATTTCCGGCTGGTGCGGCCACATTTGTGGAAACACGCCGGGTCAACTCCATCGTCACTAGAGGATAGGCGTAGATGTATGCATCTTTGGCGGTTTCAAAGGACTCCAATTCCTTCGCATCCTCCGTCACCTTTGAATTCGGACCGCAACCTGCAATTAGACAGGCAAAAAGAGCCGTCGCGCTCCATAACTTTCTGCGCATAAGTCCTCCAATACAGTTTCGCGTCGGAACAAGTCGATGAATGATGGCAGTGCGGATTCTGCAATTTCCAGACTGGCCACGCCATTGTCAAAAGTGACAAGATGCTGCTTAGCGCTTACGGGAAACATAGGGATTAGCCCCCGCAAACGATCTCCCTCACCTTATGCATCCTACGATTCCGTGATGCCCTCCCGTCGGCGGGTGGAGCACCCTTTGAAACAGCGAAGTGAGGAGAGGGTGCCGGCGGGTGGAGCACCCTTTGAAGCAGCGAAGTGAGGAGAGGGTGCCGCACCCTTTGGTTTTCAAGGGTGCGGATTTTCTCTTGGGTCGGTCCTTTTTCTGATCGAATCGATCTCGATTAGTCCGCGCTCTCCTTTCGCGTAATGCGACCAACTGCTCCACGGCCAATCCTGCGGATGCAGGACCAGCTTCCGAGCCACCGGGTTTCGGTGCATGTAAATCAGTTTTTCCCGCACCTTCTTTTCGCTCCATACATTGAAGTCGTAAAATCGCCGCTGCCAGAACGCGAGCGATTTCTCCTCGGCCGAGGCAAAAGGAAGCCGCAGCTGTTTTGACGAACCAATTCTCTTTCCGCGCAAAGCGCGCGACACTCTCTGTTTCAGAACCTGCAGAACTTTCGAGGGATTGCCCGTGCCGGGTTCGCCGATCAGCAAGTGCACATGCTCGGGCATGACGACGTAACCAATCAGGGCAAAGGCGTAGCGCAAGCGTACCTCATCGAGGATGCGAACAAAGCGATTTCTGACACGGACCGTTCCCAGAAAAGGGCGGCGCCGGTAACAGCTGAAGGTGACAAAATGCAGATCCCTGCGTCCGTAAAACCGCTTCAGCGGATGACGAATGGACTTCATGGGAAGAAAAGTCAAAATCCGCACCCTTGCAAAACAAAGGGTGCGGCACCCTCGCTGGCAACGTAGTATCTCTACGAGAAGCTGTCAAATGTTTTACTTCGCACATGCAGCTCAACCAGGTGGATTCTCTGCTCCACCCGCCACCCTCGCTGGCAACGTAGTATCTCTACGAGAAGCTGTCAAATGTTATACTTCGCACATGCAGCTCAACCAGGTCGATTCTCTGCTCCACCCGCCCCTTTCCAGATTTCTTTCGAGGGTCCCACGAATTCTGGGGTACCAGTGCTTTTTACTGCTCCCGCTTTGCGTGCTCGCCTCAGGACAGGCAATATACAGTTCCAGCCAACAAGTACAGGAAATCATTAATAAATCTAAAACACTTCGAGAACTGCTCCATGAAATTAAGTCTTACGGGTATGTTGACATCCCGATAATCCAAGATTTGTCCTTTACGGGTGCAGCTCAAGGTTTTTCAAGCCCTAAATCTACGCCGAAAGGGCCCGTGTATGTGGTTCATGTATCCACAGGTTCTGATGATTTTGTGGGAAATGTTATTGCTCATGAGCTTCTTCATGCCTCTCTTCGTCATGAAGGCTTCTATTCTGCTCCTGCGTCGATAGTGCACGGCACCGAGTTAAATGCGAAGGACCTTAAAGCGATGGAGTATGCCGCGACGAAACTGGTCAACTGCTATCAAGATGCCGAAATCAATCGCAGAATGTTGAAGTTGCGGCTTAGACCACAATTGCTGGAGGATGATAACAAGGCCGCTTTGATTGCCGAAGCAAATTCAGTTCCGCGTGCACCCATCTACAAGCGACTTATCGCTCTCGACATGTACTGTGTATCAATTCAGCCAAATTTCGGGATGGAGGAAATCTACTTCGCGTTCAAATCGTGGTATCCCGAACTTTCTCAGGAAGTTCGAGCACTTACAAATGTTGTAGGCCAAGAACCATGCGACACCGGAAAATCGTGTTTCACAAAGATGATTAAGCTACGGAAAGCAATTAGTCTCGAAGATCAAATAAAATTTATAAGTCCTCTGACACTTCGAAGGGAGTGACTGAGGGGCGGGTGGAGCACCCTTTGAAGCAGCGAAGTGAGGAGAGGGTGCAGCGAAGTGAGGAGAGGGTGCCGCACCCTTTGGTTTTCAAGGGTGCGGATTTTCTCTTGGCTTGGTCCTTTTGATCGAATCGGCCGCGATCAAAAATAGGTGGGCAGACGGAAAGTTCACTCGATTTTGCCGTGTAAATCAAGAATCAGTAGCAGGCGATCCGTCCGTCCCCGAGTTTCGGGAAGGTTTTAAGGGTGCGCCACCCGCCAGATCTGGGGGGGGCAAAATCTGGAGCCGAGAGTGGGAGTTGAACCCACGACCTGCCGATTACGAATCGGCTGCTCTACCACTGAGCTACCTCGGCCCTCTTTATTCACGATAGCATCCGCTGAAAATCACTGTCAATTCGCAGCGTTGCAGCGTGTGCGCATGCACTTCACCGGGAAAACGGCAACATGGCCCAGCCGATCCCGATGCCGATCACCAGAAACAGGATCAGTGTCCACAGGATGTATCGGATGCGGTCTTTCGGGCGGCGGCGTCCCAGAAACCCGAACGCCACCGAAATCACCACCGAAAACAGAAGGAATGCCTGAAAGTGGGTAAGCTGCAGCGACGGCAAATCGCTCACGCCTTCCGCCCCCGCGCGGCCTCGTAGGCGTGCAGCGCCGCCAGCAGGTTCAGCACGCCCGCCGTGGCCAACAGGCGCGTGCCGTAATCGCCATCGGCGTGGGAAACGTCGGAGCCGTCCGGCTCCATCGTGCGCGCCACGGCATAGAAGCCTCCGGTGCCCAGGTCCGCCGCGAAGCCCAGCGTGTCAAAGGCATCGCTGCCGTCGCGCGTAAAAACATTGCCCTTCATCGCCGCGCCCGCGCACGCCAGAATGCCCACGGCCAGGAACACCACAATCGCGCGGCCCCACATGCGCTGCAGCACGTGGCCCATTCCCGGCAGCAACCATCCCGCCGCGCCGTAAAGCAGCGCGCGCGTCTCGCGCGACATTCCTTCGTCAACGGCGTGCTCGGGCGCGCTTTGCCCCGGCTCGCTGGAAGGCGCCGTGCTTTCGGCTTGCAATGGGATTTGCGGCTGTTCGTCCATCGTCTTTACAGAGTAAAGGAACTACGCCAGCAGGGGAAGGATTTCGTTCTGCACCGCTCCCGTGACGCGGGCCTCATGTTCGTCAATGTAAACGTCCACTTCACTGCGGATGCCGAACTCCGGCAGATAAATTCCCGGCTCGACGGAATTGCACGTCGCCGGAATCAGATGCCGCGCGTCGTGCGTTTCCAGCCCGTCCATGTTGACGCCGTTGCCGTGAACCGTCTGCCCGATGTTGTGGCCCGTGCGATGGAAAAAATATTTGCCGTAGCCGGCTTTCTCGATCACGCGCCGCGCGGCCTGGTCCACCTGCCAGCCTTCGAGAGGCTTCCCGGCCTTGACGTGCTTCTGGATCAGCTCGACGGCTTTGTCGCGCGCCTCACGCACCACGCGAAACACTTTCGCGTATTTCTCGGGAACGGCCGCGCCCAGGTAGCCGACCCACGTGATGTCGTAATAGACGCTGCCGGGCTTCTTCTGCTTGCCCCACACGTCCAGCAGCAGCAAATCTCCCTCGCGGATCTGCGCCGAACCTTCGCGCGCCGGCCCGTAGTGCGGATCGCTGGCGTTCTGGTTCACCGCCACGTCCGGCCCTTCCTCGGTTGCAATTCCCGCCTCGTCAAACCGCCCACGAATCCACTGCTGTAACTCGTATTCCGTCAAAGCTTTCTTCTCGCGCACGGACTGTGCCGCCAGCGCGAACGCGCCTTTTACGATTTTGTCGATGGCGCGACCCGCGGCCAGATGCGACTCGAGCTGCTCGCGGCTCCAGCACGCTTCGTATTTCTGCACCAGGTCCGCCGAAGTCGTCACCTTCACGCCGGTGCTGCGCACCAGTTCGATCGTTCCCGCATCCACCATGGCCACGTACGGAATCGCGTTCTTCGGCGAATATTGCATCGCCACCTTCTTCGCGCGCCCCAGCATCTTTTTCAGGTTGCCGCGAAGTTGCTCCTGCGCCGAATAATAAATCGTGTCGCCGGGCACCGCCGCCAGCGCCTGCGCTTCAATCTTGTGCACCAGCTTTTTCGGCGTCCCTTTCGTGGGAACGAAGTAAAACCACCGCCGCGTCCGCATGCCCTCGGGGAGTTGCAGGATGCGGTTGCCGATCGGGTCGCGACCGCGAAAATCGTAAAACAGCCAGCCGTCCACCTTCGCCGCCCGCAGATCCTTCTGAATCGCTTCAATGTTCGCACTCATGATTTGCTCTTCCGCCCGTCGCGTGTGGATTACTATTCATCCCAGGGATGGTAGCGCCCGCTTCCAGTTCATCCTGGAAGGGCCGGCAAGCATGTTTGCGGCAGGCGCGGCAGCCCGGCCCGCGCGGCAATCCTCAAAACGCATCTCCCAATCATCTTGGCTACGCTTCTTCCCGCAGCAACTCCAGAATCTGTTGCCGCGTGACGCCGCGAATCTCCACGCGCTTGTTTCTGCCGTGCTCGCCGCTCTGGATTCTAACAGCCGATTTTGGCGTTTTCAAAAGATCGGAGAGGAATTCCACCAGCGCCTCGTTGGCGCGATTTTCCACCGGCGGCGCGCACAACCGGATCTTCAGCGCGCCCTCCATCGCGCCGGCGATGGCGTCCTTGCTGGCGCGCGGCTGCACGCGCACGGGAAAGCTTATCGTGCCGCGCAGACGGTCCTCGGAAATGTCCAGAAAGCTCATCGCTTACCAGGCGCGCAGATATTGCACCGGCGGGGTGATCTTCGCGCCCAATTCCTGCGCCGCGCGCCGCGGCCAGTACGGATCGCGCAACAGCTCGCGCGCCAGAAAAACCATGTCCGCCTGACCCGTGGACAGAATCGTTTCCACCTGCGCCGGGTCGGTCAGCATGCCCACCGCGCCCATTGCGATCCCCGCATCGCGCCGAATCGCCTCCGCGAATTTCACCTGATAGCCGGGCCCAAGTGGAATTTGCACGCCGGGCACCAGCCCGCCGCTCGAAACGTCAATCAAGTCCACGCCAATCGCCCTGAAGCGCTTGCACAATTCGATGCTTTGCGCCAGGTCCCAGCCGCCTTCCTTCCAATCCGTGGCTGAGATGCGCACGAACACCGGCCACTTCGCCGGCCAGGTTTCCCGCACGGCCTGCGCCACGCGCAGAGGAAACCGCATGCGATTCTCCAGGCTGCCGCCGTATTCGTCGGTGCGCAGATTCGAAAGCGGGGAGAGGAATTCGTGCGCCAGGTAACCGTGCGCCGCGTGCATTTCCACCACCTGAAACCCCGCCGCCAGCGCGCGTCGTGCCGCCGCCCGAAAATCTTCGACGATCTGGTCCATCTCCGGGATCGTCAGCGCCCGGGGTTCCGCATAGTTTGCATCGAAGGCCACGGCGCTCGGCGCCACCGGCACCCAGCCGCCGTCGTCAACCGCAACCTTGCTCCCACCTTTCCACGGCACGGCCGTGCTGGCCTTCCGGCCTGCGTGCGCCAGTTGCATCCCCGGCACCGCGCCCTGCCCGCGAATAAACTCCGCGATCGGTTTCCACGATTCGATGTGCGCATCGAGGTAAATTCCCGTGTCCGCCGGGGAAATGCGGCCGATCGCCTGCACCGCCGTCGCTTCCGTAATCACAATTCCCGCGCCGCCAACGGCGCGGCTTCCCAAATGCACCATGTGCCAGGGGCCCGGATGCCCGTCCTTCGCCGAATACTCGCACATGGGCGAAACCCCGATCCGGTTTTTCAATTCCAGTTCTCGCAATTTCAGCGGCGCAAACAGCGTCATATTTTCTCCAGGGATCCTTTGAAACCACCGTGATTCGATTCACGCCGGCTTAGCGCGGGTACCAAAAATGCCCGTGCCCACGCGGACTTCCGTCGCGCCTTCCTGAATCGCCGCAGCAAAGTCGTGCGACATCCCCATGGACAGCACCGGCAACCGCATCCCCAGCCGCGATTCCAGCGCTTCCTTATGCTCGCGCAGCGCGGCAAAAAACGGGCGCACGTCGTCCGGATTCTCGCGAAACGGCGGAATGCACATCAGCCCGGCCAGCTGCAAATGCGCGCATCCGGCGACACGCTCCGCCAGTTCCGGCAAATCCGTTTCTCCCACGCCGCTCTTCGACTCTTCCCCGCCCAGATGAACTTCAATTAATACGCGCAACGTATCCTTGGTGCCTTTTTCCGCCTGCGCCCGTTCCAGGCGCTGCGCCAGTGACCAGTCGTCCACCGAGTCAATTGAATGGAACGCCTTTGCCGCGCGAGCCGCCTTGTTGCTCTGCAGATTACCGATCAAATGCCAAGTCCCGCCCAGATCCGTCAACGCAGGTAACTTCCCCTCCCACTCCTGCACGCGGTTTTCCCCGAAATGCCGCAATCCCGCCGCATACGCTTCGCGCACCGCCTCCGCCGGTTGCGTCTTGGAAACGCCGATCAGCTCAATCTCCTCCGGACTTCGCCCGGCAAGCTGCGCCGCCGCGGCAATTTGCTCCCGCACGCGCGCGAGATTGCCTTTGATACTGGAAGTTGCGTTCATGGACGGTTCGATAAAATCCTAACACGCCCGCCGCCCGCACCCGCGAACCGATGTACCAGTTCACGCAAACCATCCTCCCATTGCGGGCGTTTCCATGAGCCGCTACACTATTTCCGCTGGTGGCCTGCCCCCACAGTTCGAAAACACATGCCGACACGCGGATTGCTGATCGCTATCGAAGGTATTGACGGTAGCGGAAAACACACTCAGGCAAAACTCCTCGAACATTCCCTTCAGGGCCTCGGGCACACGGTCTATTCCACGGGCTTTCCTCAATACGAATCCTGGTTTGGCAACATGGTCGGCAAATTCCTCAATGGCGATTTCGGCCCGCTGGAAAGCGTCGATCCGCGTTTCACGGCGCTCCTCTATGCGGGAGACCGCTTCGAAGCCAAGTTGCGCCTCGAAGCCGAGCTTAGCTCCGGCAAGATCGTTCTTATCGATCGCTACATCGGCTCGAATCTCGCCCACCAGGTAGCCCGGGCGGCGCCGGAAAAGCGCGCGGAATTTCTCCGCTGGATCGAGCATCTCGAATACACCATCTACGGCCTGCCACGCGAAAATATGATCCTTTATTTGCGCGTGCCTCCCAGCCAGGCGCAAAAACTTATCGGCAGTAAGTCCGAACGAAGCTACACCTCCGCGAAGCACGACATCCTGGAAAAGGACCTGCGCCATCTCGAGGACGCCGCAGAAATGTACGACATGCTCTCGCGCAGCCGGCCCTGGGCCACGATTCAGTGCTACGACGCCCAGAGCAACAATCTGCGTCTGCCCGAGGATATCGCTCTCGAATGCCTCCAGGCGGTAAAATCGCTTCTCGATACCTGGCAAAAGAGTTGAGCGATGGGGTTCTCTGAATTTCTCGGCAATGAAGCCATGATCGCCGCCTTGCGTGGCGCCCTGCGGTCGGAACGCGTCCCGCACGCGATGCTCTTCACCGGGCCTCGCGGCATCGGGAAATTCACCCTCGCTCGCATGTTCGCACAGGCCGCCAATTGCGAGCGCTTGAAGGATGATTTCTGTGGAGAATGCGCAACCTGCCTGCGCATTTCGCAGCTTGCCAACGTGCCTGGCCTGATCACCCAGGGCCTCGCTGAACGCGGCGAAAGCGCGGACGCCGCCACCGTCGAGCGCATGCCTTTGATCCTGCAGAGTCATCCGGACGTCTGGGTGCTGGTGCCCGATCCGGTGCGCCTGAAAAGCCCGGTTGCGCGCCCGGTGCTGCGCATCGGCCAGCTACGCGCCGTGCAGCGCGCCGCTTACTTTCAGCCCATGGGCCGCCGCCGCGTATTCATCCTCGACGGCGCGGAAACCATGCGCACCGACGTCTCCAATGTTTTCCTGAAAATTCTCGAAGAGCCACCGGGTTCCGCCACGTTGATCCTGACGGCGCCCTCGCCGTTCAACCTATTGCCGACCATCGTCTCGCGCTGCATGCAGTTCCACTTCGCACCTTTGCCGCAGGAGGAAGTCGAACGCATCCTGAAAGCCCAGGGAACCCGGAAGCCCGCGGAGATCAAGCTCGCTGCGCAACTCTCCGAAGGCAGCCCTGGCCTGGCCTCCGAGATCAACGTCGAAGCCGTGGCCGAGCGCCGCCGCGCACTTCTGCGCATCCTTGAGCGCGCCGCCCGCGGTTCGGGCTTCTCCCAACTCTTCGCCGACACCGGCCAACTCGCCAAAGACCGCGAATCCTCCTTCGAAGACCTTCTGGCCGACCTTTACGGGCTGCTTTCCGACTTGCTGGAGTTGACCGCCGGCCTGAAATCTCCGCAACTCCGCAATCCAAATCTCTCGAAAGAGCTCGAGATACTTGGCCATGCCGTCGATTCCGCCTGGGTTATGCGCGCCATCACCGGGGTGGACGAACTGGCCGCCGGCGCGCGCCGGAATCTCAACCGTCAGCTGGGCCTCGATGCCCTGGCTACCTCCCTAATGCCCTCTCCGGCGCCCGCGGCGACCCGATCCTGATTTTTTACCTTTATTTTTGTAGCAGCGGCATAATAGACGAAACCCAAATCCCGCCCCTTGCATCACAAGACTAGGAAACCTCTCAACTTAGCGAAGGAGCAGTCATGGTGAATCGCCGCATGTACCGTCCCGGCTTTGCGGAAATGAAGGAGCCGGCTTCGCCTCGCCCAAATCACGGAAACAACGGGCCCGTACCCAGCAAAAAGCCCGCGCCGCCCGAAGTCACCCACGCCGAGAATTTTTATTGGGTCAAGCAAATGCAGAGCCGCACGCCGATGATCATCGTGCTCTCCAGCGGAGAGGAACTCCGTGGCACGGTGGAATGGTACGACCGCGACTGCATCAAGCTCACACGCAACGGCGAGCCCAACCTGATGGTCTTCAAGCGCTACATCAAATACGTCCATAAGGACGGCGAAGACTCCGCCCAGGGCGGCGACGAGTAACTCGCCCAGCATCGGCCTCCTGGTAGCGCCGCCATCTTGGCGGCAGAGAACTGCTAGCGCAATACGTGCCCTCTCGCCGCGGTGAACGTCAAGAGCGCCTTCGCCGCCATCGAGCCCTTCTCCGTGAAAATTTCGCACTCGGTAACTATAAAATTGCGGCCCTTTCGCAGCACCCGCGCGTCCGCTTTCACGCGTCCCCCCGGCACCGGCTCCATATAATTGATCTTGAATTCCAGCGTGGCCAATTCCACGCCTTTCGGAATCACCGTGTATGCCGCAATCGCCGCCGTGGTATCCGCCAGCGCCGCCAGGATCCCCCCATGCACCACGCCATGGATCTGTTTGTGCCGTGGACGCACGTCCAGCCGAAAAATCGCCCGTCCATCGTGGACGCTCTCCACTTGGAAGCCCAGTAACTCCGACGACCGGCTCTCCTTCATGCGCCTGCGTACGAGTTCCGTAACCTTTTTCTCCTCGGCCTTCATTTTGCGTCTCATCCCTCTCGCCTCTCCTACTCCGCCGTCACCCCGCCATCCACGGGAATCACCGTGCCCGTCATCCAGGAGGATTCATCGGAGGCCAGGAACACCACGATTCCGGCAATATCTCCCGGCTTCCCGAAGCGCCCAAGCGGAATCGAAGCCAGCCGGCTGTCGCGGATTTTGCGCGCTGCCTCCGTCTCGGCAAAAAACATTTCCGTCATGGCGGACTCTACAATCGAGGGGCATACGCAATTCACGCGGACATGGTCGCCGGCGTGGTCCAGCGCCATGGCCTTGGTCAGCATCGTCACGCCCCCTTTGGAAGCGCAATAGGCGGCACGGTCCCGAATCGCCGCGATGCCCAGCACCGAACCTATATTAATGATCGAGCCGCCTCCCGCCCGCCGCATCGCCGGCAGCACCGCGCGGGACATCAGAAATGGCCCCTTTACATTCGTCGCCATCAGCCGGTCCCAGTCCGCTTCGGAAATCGTCTCCACGGTCGAAACGCTCAGTGTGCCGGCATTATTGACGAGGACGTTCACACTCCCGAAGCAATCTTCGGCTGTTTTCACCAGGCGCTCCGTATCCTCGGCCCGGGTCACGTCACACTCTACAGCCACCGCTTCCCCGCCTTGCTGTTTCAAAAGGGACAGGGTCTCTTCCAACTTTTCGCGGCGCCGCCCGCCCACTGCCACCTTTGCGCCTTCCCTGGCAAACTCCACGGCGATGGCCTGGCCAATTCCCGTCCCACCGCCCGTGATGACCGCCACTTTCCCTGCCAGCCGTGTCACGATATCCCTTCCCTCTGCGTCTAATCGGTGTACCATGCCGCGGGAAACATAGTACGCCACTTTGACGGAGCGATTGGTTCACAGGTCACCCATGCGCATTGGCATCACAGGCTACCCCACCTACGGCGGCTCCGGCGTTGTCGCCACCGAACTCGGCCAGGAACTTGCTGCCCGTGGCCATGACGTTCATTTCATCACCTACGCCCCGCCGATCCGCATGAACCCGAACGACCCCCGCGTCCACTTTCACCAGGCCCAGGTCGTGCAGTACCCCCTCTTTGACCACTCTCCCTATACGCTTTCCCTCGCGGTCAAAATGCTGGAGGTTTTCGAAAAGGAAGCTCTGGACATTCTCCACGTGCATTACGCCATCCCGCACTCGGTCAGCGCGTTCCTCGCCCGGCAGATGTTTGCGCCGCGCCGCCTGCCGTTTATCACCACCTTGCACGGCACGGACATTACTCTCGTCGGCAACAACCCGAACTTTCTGCCGATCACGCGCTACTCGATCGAACAGAGCGACGGTGTCACTTCCATTTCGCGCTACCTGCTTCGACAGACGGTGCAGGAATTCGGTATCAAGCGCCCCATCGAAGTCATCCCTAATTTCGTCAATTGTGATCTCTATGTTCGCAAGCCGAACCCTGCGCTGCGTGCCGAGTGGGCGCCCGAGGGCCAGCCCATCGTGATGCACCTCTCGAACTTCCGTCCGGTCAAGCGCATTCTCGACGCCATCGAGATTTTTGCGTTATTGCGCGAAAAAATGCCGGCAAAGCTCGTGATGATCGGCGACGGCCCCGATCGCGCCCCCGCCGAAGCGCTTGCGAAAACGCGCGGCATCGAAAAAGATGTTTTGTTCTTGGGCAAGCAGAATGGCATCAAGGAAAAGCTCGGGCAGGCCGATTTATTTCTGCTGCCTTCGCAGCTCGAATCATTTGGGCTGGCAGCGCTTGAGGCCATGGCCTGTGAAGTCCCGGTAATCGCCACGAACGTCGGCGGTGTCCCCGAGGTCGTCGACCACGGCGTGGACGGCTATCTCGTCGAACCCGGCGATGTGAAATCTGCCGCCAACTACGCCATCGAACTCCTCTCGCGCCCTGATCGCGGCCGCAAAATGGGCCAACTCGCCCGCGTCCACGCCAAAAAGAAATTCTGCGCCAACGACGTTATCCCCATGTACGAGCGCTACTACGAGCAAGTCCTCGAGAGCGCCTATTCCGCCAAAGCCGCCCGCGGGTCGCTTGTGTAGGCGCGGCAATCACGCTGACGCATTCGTAGCGGCCGCCTTCTGAGGCGGGCGCAGTTTCCACTGCACCGTAATATTCCAATTCGAACTCTTACTTGAGGGGTGGCTGTGCCAACGCGCATCGCGCCGCCGCGCAACTCCGTTGTGCGGCCACCCAGCCATAGCCCGCGTGCAGCAATTTCATCATGCCGGGAACTTTTGAGAGCCACGCCACCGGCTGACCCCACCAGATCTCGCGCGCGACGGCTATAACCGCGTCGGCTCCGCCCGATACAACGCCAACCGAAGAGAGAAACTTCAATTCCTTGAGAAGCTCCTCGGTCGAAACTCCCAGCAACGCTCCCACACGAGGATCCTGCAGCGGAGCCACGGCCATCCCGCGCCGCGCCAGGCTCGGGGCGATCCATCGCGCCAGCCGCGTGCAGAAGCCGCATTCGGCGTCGAAAAACAGCCACCCACGCGCATGCCGCCCCTTGCCGTCCGTATATTCATCCGCCAGCGAAATCATTACCGGCCTCACTTCTTCTCTGCGAAACTTATTGCCCTCAGCGCCTCTGCGTTATCTTTTCCCCTGCTCTAGCCAGCCTTTTTCTTCTCACCACCGAATAGCGTAACCACCTTGCCGCGCAATTTCCCGACGCCCTTCAACGCGCCCACCGGCATCCGCAGCACCTCGTCGAACAATCCGCTCATTACCGTCAGGAATTCCAGCATGCTCTCCAGCCGCTCCCGCGTATACGCTTCCGCAGCCGGCCCATTCTTCAACTCGCGCACGCACTCGGCCAGCACGCGCAGCGTGGGATCGATCTCGCGCCGCTTGCGCTCCTCGGACACGGTGCGAAAAATCTCCCAGACGTCCTTGGTGGACTCGAAATGGTCGCGGCGGTCGCCCAGCACATGCACCAGGTGGACAATGCCCCAGCCCTGCAATTCGCGCAGGCTGGTGCTCACGTTCGACCGTGCCACCGAAAGGGTCTTCGAAATCTCGTCGGCCGGCACCGGCTTCGGGGACAGGAACAGTAACGCATGAACCTGGGCCACGGTGCGGTTGATGCCCCACTTGGTGCCCATCTCGCCCCAGTGCAGGATGAATTTCTGTTCTACGGGCGTGAGCGATGCTGCAGGTGTATCTGTTATTTCTGTCATAACTGAAAATACTGTAGATGCACACCCGGTGTCAACAGGTTTTTCTCCCCTTCCCTGGGCTCCTATTTTCGATTATTCGCGGCTTCCCGCGGTCGCGCGCCCTTCACCTTTATTTCGTCACTTCCTCACTTCGCTTAGAATACGCTCACTTCCGGAATCGCTGGCGCGAGTTCCGGCACTTCGATGCGGATGGTGGTTCCCTGCCCTTCGTGGCTTTCGATTTCCAGATGAAAATCCTCGCCATAGAGCACGCGCAGCCGTTCCCGCACGTTGCTCAGGCCGATACCCTCCACGTACACGTGAGGCATTTTTTCTTCGGAGATGCCCACGCCGTTGTCGGCAATTTCGATGACTAGCCGGCCCTTGCTGGTCCGCGTGCGCAACAGGATGCGCCCGCCTTCAAGCTTCGGCGCCAGGCCGTGTTTCAGGCTGTTTTCCACCATCGGCTGCAAAAGCATGCTGGGGATAAACGTTTCCAGCGTGCTCTCGTCAATTTCTTTCACGATGTCCAGGTTGTCATCGCCAAAGCGCGCCACTTCGATGTCCAGATAATCGTCAATGAAGGAAAGTTCCTCGCGGAGTGGCACGAACGTTTCGTGCTTGCGCAGCAGCCGCCGCAGGATGTTGCTGAGTTTCAACACCACTTCGCGCGCCGTGTCCGGAGCGATGCGGATCAACGCCGAAACCGTGTTCAAGGTGTTAAAGAGGAAGTGCGGATTGATTTGGCTCGAAAGCGCGTCCATCCTGGCGCGCAAAAGCAACTGCTGGTGGCGCTCCAGGTTCATTTCGATGCGCGTGTTGTTCCAGATTTTCAGTGGCGCCGCCACGGCCATCAGCGTCGCGATCACCACCAGGCACAGCTGCCAGTTCCACATCGGATCGATCGCGAACAGCCACTTCGGCTTGGTCGCCAGCACCAACGCCACGCGGCCCATTTCCAAGCCGATGCAGGTCAGCAGCGGCAGCATTTCCCACATGATCTCCGCGTTGGTGACCATGCGCATCAGCGCTTTGGGAATATTCAAAAACGTAAACGGCCCGAAGTTCCACAGCGTCTCTTTATCGGGAATGACCTGCCGAATCAGACCTCCCAGCAATCCAGCCGTGGCCGCCGCCGGCATGCCCAGCCACTCGTGCGCCATCAGCGCGGGAATGGTAATGATCGCTCCCCCGATTGGGCCCACCACGCGCCCGCCCAGCAAACCCATCAGGAACGCGCCCTCCAGGGACAAATCCGCGAACAGGTAATACGGACGCACCAGGCGCAACGTGACCCCGAGAATCAACGGCGGCGTCATGAACAGCATCAATTTTAGTTTCTGATCGGCGTCGCGCTCTTCCGTGAACAGCACACGGCGAAAGGTGCCCCAGCGCGCGAGCAGCGCGGCAAACGCCGCCGCCACGCCCACCTTCAGCAGCAGCGTGAGGAGAAGTTCCCGGATGGAAAGATTCAGGTTCATCAATCGGCCTGCTGAGACTTACGCTAGCCAAACGCCGTTCCATTGTAAAGAATCTTGGTGGAATGCCGCGGCTTCGTGTGCCCATGGCCCTCCCTGCTATACTGAACGTTTCCTATGACCCGAAAACCCGCGACGAACACAAAACGCAACACGAAGCCGTCAGCACCCCGCCGTGTCGCCACCGCGGAACTGCCCACGCGCTTCGGGCGCTTTACGATCTACGGCTTTCAGGGACGCGGCCCGCAGGAAGAGGCGGTCGCCCTGGTGCGCGGCAACCTGAAAGGACGCGTGGCGCCATTGGTGCGCGTCCACTCGCAATGCCTCACGGGCGACGTTCTCAACTCTCTGCGCTGCGATTGCCGCGCGCAGCTTGAGCTTTCGCTGAAGAAAATCGCCGCGGCGCCTTCCGGCATCCTGCTCTATCTCCCGCAGGAAGGCCGGGGCATCGGGCTGATGAATAAGCTGCGCGCCTATGAATTGCAGGACGGCGGCATGGACACGGTCGAGGCCAACGAATCGCTGGGCTTCGCCGCCGACGCCCGCGAATACGACTTTCCCGCAAACATTCTGAAGAAGCTGGGCGCCAGGCGCATCCGCCTGCTCTCCAACAATCCGGACAAAATCCGCCAACTGGAGTCCTCGGGGATCAAGGTCGTCGCCCGCGTGCCCTGCCAGCCGCGCCTCTCGAAAATTTCCCGCGCGTACTTGCAAGCCAAAAAGCACAAGATGGGCCATCTGCTGAGGGGTGTCTAGACCGCAGGCTAAAGTAGTCGGGAGAGCGCCGGGGCGCGACAAAATGTCGTCGCTCCCTCAATCGCGCATTGTACCGCCGCGCCGGTGCTACGTGTTCTTGTTCTAAAATCCCAGCGCTCACGCGTCTGGCTAGTAACCTTCGTGCCTCCGGCTTTGCCCTGCCAAAAGCCGGGTCCTGAACATACAGCGACCGCAAATAAAAATGCGGCCAATCGTCGGCCGCCTCTCGCTTTTTCTTTACCTAATTACTTCGTTGCTTCATTGCTCCCCTCTTTTATCCTCCTCCCACAAATTGCACGATCTCAAACCGGTCTCCCGCCGCCACGCGCGTCTCGTCCCATTTCGCCTTGGGCAATATCTCCAGGTTGTATTCAACGGCCACGCGCCCGGGATGGAGTCCCAACTGATCGAGCAGCTCGCGCACCGTCATCCCTGCGCGCAGACTCTTGCGCTCCCCGTTCACTTGCACTTGAATCGGATCGGCCACATTCATTGCTAGGTTACCGGCACGCGCGGCTTCGCCCGCAAAGCATACCGCAACGGAGCGCATCCGTTCGAGCCCTCCAGCCGAATCACCAGCGCCGCCTCGCCTCCTGCCAGTTTTGGCATAGCAAAGGTGATTGTGGCGCGGCCGGTCTGTCCGGTCTTGCCGGCATGCGGTTGCGGCGCGGCGCTGCCTTCAATTTCCGCGATCACTCCGACGTCCGGCACAGGCCCTCCAGCTTCGTCCTGCACCGCCACGTGGAGCGTCGCCTGCTTGCCCACCAGCCAGCTCCGCGCATTCAGCAGCGCGATCCCCAGTTTTGCGGACTTCTCTTCGGGCGGAGTGGCAGTTGGCTTCGCCGGCGGCGGCGCAGGCTCCTTCGCGTCTCCCGCGTTCTTCATCGCCTCCGTGCTGGGCGGCACGGTCAGCGCCAGTTCGCCGTTGCCGATCTCTTCCAGCACCGTGCGGTGCTGCTCGTCCACCCGCATCTTCAGCGCCTGCAGGCTGTCTTCATTCAGCGGCAGCAGGTCCAGATAATTGTTCGTCCGCCGGTGCATCACGCGGCCCTGAAAATAGACGGTTGTATCAATCAAGGCGTGGGTTTCCCCGCGGTCCTCGGTCTGCACGTGAAACGTGTGCGCGCCGGACTTGATATTGCTGTTGTGCCCGAAAACCATGCGCATCGCCAGTTTGGCTTAGCTCCCTCTCCGCCGGGTACGCCACGCGCGGCGCCAAATTATTTTCGCGGAAGATTTGACCGCGTGGCATCCCAATCGTTATTATAGCGCCTTGACTATGAGTCCCACCGGCCTGCAAGCGTACCTTCCGCTAGTAATACACCTGCTGGTGGCGGCGTTTCTTGCCGGCATGCTCATCACCCTTTCCACCGTGGTGGGATGGAGACGTCCCAACAAGGCCAAGCAGCAACCGTATGAGTGTGGAATTACGCCCACGGGAGACGCGCGCGAGCCGTTTTCCGTAAAGTTCTACCTGGTTGCGATGGTGTTCATTCTGTTCGACGTCGAGGCCATCTTCCTGTACCCTTGGGCATTCATTTTCAAGGATTTGGTGCGCAACGTCGCAACGCGGTGGTTCGGCTTCATAGAAATGATGATCTATGTGGCCATCCTGTTGGTCGGTTACATCTATCTCTTGAAGAGGGGCGCGCTCGACTGGAATAAGCCAGCGAAGTAAGCTCGCACCTTCTTGAGGAATTCGCTAACGTGCCGGAACTCGCCAACACAAACGCTAGAATTGTAGTCGACCGCCTCCGTGCATGGAAATCCGAGGCCGTATCGCAGGTCGTCGAGCATCGCGGCGAAACCACGATCGTTGTTCCCCACAAACTGCTGCGCGCCACCGCAAGCCAGTGCAAGGAACATCCCGAGCTTGCGTTCAACATGTTGAGCGACGCCACCTGCGTCGACCGCTTCCCCGCCGAGCCGCGCTTCGAATTAAATTATCAGCTCCTTTCCATCTCGCGCTCCGCGCGCATCCGCCTGCGCACCACCATCAGCGGCCAGCAGGCCGTCGTCGATTCGCTCGAGCCCGTGTGGAGCGGCGCGAACTGGATGGAGCGCGAAATCTTCGATCTTTTCGGTATCCGTTTTGAAGGCCATACGGACTTGCGCCGCATCCTTCTTCCCGATGAATTTCAAGGCGCGCCTCTGCGCCGGGATTATCCGGTGGAGGGACCCCGCTAGTTTCCGCGACGCGGATTGAGGCCCATGACTACGGTAGAAACACCAATCGGCACCGCAAAGACGATGGTCCTGAACATGGGGCCCCAGCATCCTTCCACCCACGGCGTGCTGCGTGTCCTGCTGGAACTGGACGGTGAAAACGTCGTCACCGCCGTGCCCGATCTCGGGTATCTCCACACCGGCATCGAAAAAAGCTGCGAGGACAAGACCTACTCCCAGGCCATCACCCTCACCGACCGGATGGACTACCTGAATCCGCTCGGCAACAATCTTGCTTATTGCCTGGCGGTCGAAAAACTGCTGGGCCTGGAAGTCCCGAAACGCGCGCAGTATATCCGCGTTCTGATGGTGGAGCTGCAGCGCATCTCATCGCACCTGGTCTGGCTGGGCACGCACGCTCTCGATATGGGCGCGATGTCCGTGATGCTCTATTGTTTCCGCGAACGCGAGGAAATCCTGAAAATTTTCGAGCGCTTCGCCGGGCAGCGCATGATGACCAGTTACATCCGCATCGGCGGCGTGGCCCTGGAGCCTCCCGCGGGATGGCGCGAGCAGGTGAAGAAGTTCCTGGACATCATGCCCGCGCGCGTGGATGAGTACGAGGAACTTCTCACCAACAACCGCATTTGGTGGGGCCGCCTGAAGGGCGTGGGTTATCTGTCCCCCGAGACTTTGATCAACTTGAGCACCACCGGGCCGGGGCTTCGCGCCGCCGGCGTCGCTTTCGACAATCGCAAGGCCTTCCCGTACTCCTCCTACGAGGAGTTCGACTTCAACGTGCCCACGCGCACGGAATCCGACTGCTTTGCGCGCTACCTCGTGCGCGTGCAGGAACTTCGCGAGAGCGTGAAGATCGTCCGCCAGGCGGTGGATAAAATCACCGACTATGGCCTGATCAAGGCGGATGCGCCGGGCATCATCCCTCCGCAGCGCGAAAAGATGAAGACGGAGATGGAAGCGCTGATCTACCACTTCAAAATCTTCACGGAAGGGTTTGCGCCGCCGCCGGGCGAGGTGTACGTGCCGGTGGAATCGCCGCGCGGCGAACTCGGCTGCTTCATCGCCAGCGACGGCTCGCCGAAGCCCCTGCGCGTGCACTTCCGCGGGCCTTCGTTCGTGAATTTGCAGGCCCTGCCTTTCATGGTCAAGGGCCAGTTGATCGCCGATACCGTCGCCTGCATCGGCACCATTGATATTGTTCTTGGAGAAGTGGACAGGTAACCATGCAACTCAGCCCGAAACTCGCCGCGAAATTCGACAAGCTGCAGAACGCCTATCCGGTCAAGCGCAGCGCGCTGATTCCCATGCTGATGTACGGCCAGGACGAAATCGGCCACGTCTCCGACGAACTGATCGCCGAAATCGGCCGCCGCCTGGACCTGAACAACGTCCAGATCGAAGAGACCCTCGCGTATTATTCCATGCTCCACCGCAAGCCCATCGGCAAGCATCACGTGCAGGTCTGCACCAACATCGCGTGCATGCTGCGCGGCGGCGCGGAGCTCCTGGAACACGCCAAGAAGCGCCTGGAAGTGGGACACAAGGAAGTCACGAAAGACGGCGTGTTTTCGCTCGAAGAAGTCGAGTGCATCGGCGCGTGCACGGGCGCGCCGGCCATTCAAGTGAACTACGACTTCTACGAAAACGTCACGCAGCTCAAGTTCGACCGCCTGATCGAGGATCTCGACAAGGGCAAACGACCCGAGCCGCAGGGTGTCATTAGCGGCGCTCTGCACGAGCGCGCCAAGGGCGAAACCGTCCTGATCAGCAAAAACTGGGGCATCAAGGATTCACAGAAGATCGACGTGGCGCTGCAGAACGGCGCGTATCAGGCGCTCGACAAAGCCCTCAAGCAGTTGACCCCGGAACAGATCATTGACGAGGTCAAGAAGTCCAGCCTGCGCGGCCGCGGCGGCGCGGGCTTCCCCACGGGCATGAAGTGGTCGTTTGTGCCCAAGGATTCGCCGAAGCCGAAATACGTGATCTGCAACGCCGACGAGTCCGAACCCGGCACCTGCAAAGACCGGCCGCTGATGGAGATGGATCCCCACCAACTCATCGAAGGCATCATCATCGCCGGCCGCGCCATCAGCGCGCACCACGGCTTCATCTATATTCGCGGCGAATACCGCTACGTTCTCGACATCGTGGACGCCGCGATCGCCGAAGCCTACGAGCGCGGGTATCTGGGCAAGAACATTCTCGGGTCGGGCTTCGATTTCGACCTGCTGATTCACACCGGCGCCGGCGCATACGAATGCGGTGAGGAGTCCGCGCTGATGGAATCGCTCGAAGGCAAGCGCGGCAATCCACGCATCAAGCCTCCCTTCCCCGCCGTTGTGGGCCTCTATGGCTGCCCCACGATTATTAACAACGTCGAAACGCTCAGCGCGGTGCCGGCGATCATCCTGGAAGGCGGCGAGGCCTACGCCAACCGCGGCACGCCGAAGAACGGGGGCACGCGCCTGCTCTGCGTCGCAGGCCACGTCAATAAACCCGGCATCTACGAAATTCCGCTGGGCATGAACATGAAGAAGTTCATCGACGAAATGGCCGGCGGCATCCGCGGCGGCAAGAAACTCAAGGCCGTCATTCCCGGCGGGAGTTCCTGCCCCGTCTTCAAGGCCGACGAAATCGACGTCGCCATGGACTACGACACCATCGCCAAAGCCGGCTCCATGCTCGGCTCCGGCGGCATGGTGGTGATTGACGAAGACACCTGCATGGTGGACATGGCGCGCCGCATCATGCACTTCTACGCGCACGAATCCTGCGGCTGGTGCATCCCCTGCCGCGAAGGAACCAGCTGGCTGAACAAAATGCTCGAGCGCTTCCACGCCGGCCTGGGCCGCACGGAGGACATTGACTTGATCGGCGAGCTTTCCAAGAACATGCTGGGCCGCACTTTCTGCCCGCTCGGCGACGCCGCCGCGATGCCCACGATCAGCATCGTGGAAAAGTTCCGCAGCGAATTCGAAGACCACTTGCAGGGCCGCTGTGCATACAACAAATCCGCTGAAGCGCTGATCGGTTCGCGGTAGGGATCCATGGCTGAAACGAAACTCGTAAGGCTGAAAATCGACGACCGCGAGGTGGAAGTTCCCGCGGGAACGCTGGTGATCGAGGCAACGCGCCGCCTGGGCGTCGAAGTTCCCTCCTTTTGCTACTACCCGGGCCTCACACTGCAGGCCGCCTGCCGCATGTGCCTGGTGGAAGTCGAAAAAATGCCCAAGCAGCAGACCGCGTGCACGCTGGTGGCCACCGAAGGCATGGTGGTGCGCACCAATAGCGACGCGGTGCGCGCTTCCCGCAAGATGATGCTGGAATTCCTGCTGAGCAACCACCCGCTCGATTGCCCGGTGTGCGACAAAGGCGGCGAGTGCGAATTGCAGGACATGGTCTTCCGCTACGGCGCGGACACCAGCCGCTTCACCGAGGAAAAAATTCATCGGCCCGAGGAAAAGTGGTCCGACCTCGTTTATTACGACTCGCCGCGCTGCATCCTCTGCTACCGCTGCGTGCGCGTGTGCGACGAAGGCATGGACGTGAAGGCCCTGGGCGTGGGCATGCGCGGCGCGCACTCCATCATCATTCCCAACCGGGAGGATCACCTGGAATGCGAAGAATGCGGCATGTGCATCGACATCTGCCCGGTGGGGGCGCTTACCAGCGGCACGTATCGCTACAAAACTCGCCCGTGGGAAATGCAATACGTTTCCACGATTTGCACGCACTGCTCGAACGGCTGCAAAACCACGCTGAGCGTTCGCAATCACGAGATCCTGCGCGCCAATAACCGCGACCTCTCCGGCATCAACAAGGATTTTCTCTGCGTGAAGGGCCGCTTCGGATTCGATTTCACGACGCATCCCGAGCGCATCAAGCAGCCGCTGCTGCGCAAGGGCGACAAGCTCTGCCCGGTATCGTGGGAAGAAGCCGCCCAGGCTGCGGCCGCGAAACTCAACGAGCTGCACACCGCCTACGGCGGCGAAGCCATCGGCTTCATCGGCTCGAACCGCACATCGAATGAGGAAAACTACCTGCTGCAGCGCCTGGCGCGCGGCACGTTCGGCTCCAACAATATTGATCACCACCGCACCGCCGATTACACGGGGCTTGTCACCGCTCTGGGCGAAAAGGCGGCCGAAGCGTCGCTGACCATGGAGCAGCTCTACGAAACCAAAGCGGTGCTTCTGATCGGCAACGACCCGACGAACCGCAACCCACTGGTCGGGTGGCAGATTCGCGCCGGCATTCGCCACTTCGGCAGCAAACTCTTCGTAATTAATTCGCAGGAAATCAGGCTGGAGCGGAAGGCCACGCAATTCGTGAAGGTTGGCGATAGACACGAAGCTGCCGCGGTTCGCTGGTTGGCTACCGGCGAAGGTCAGCTCGCCGGCGGCCTCGCCGAGCGACTTTCCACGCTCAAGTCCGCGCTCGAAGCCGAATCAGAACTCGCCATCGTTTTTGGCTCAGAACTTACCGGCGCGGCAATCAACGATCTGGTGGCGTTTGGCTCGAAACTTCCTGGCAAAGTTCGCTACATGGCGCTCGGCGACTACGCCAATTCGCGCGGCGCCGCGGACATGGGCGTGCTGCCGGATCGCCTGCCCGGCTACGCGTATCTCGACAACAAGGGCGTTTCCGAGAATTTGACGAAATACTGGGGCGCGCCGGTGCCCACGAAGCCCGGCCTCACCGCTCCGCAGATGATCGAGGCCGCGCAGTCCGGAAAGCTCAAGGCGCTGTATGTGGTCGGCGCGAATCCCTTCGCGCATTTCGGAAAATCCGGCGCAGGCCGCGGAGAACTCGGCTTCCTGGTCGTGCACGAAATGTTCCTGACGGAAACCGCGCAGCTCGCGGACGTGGTTTTCCCCGCCGCCTCCGCTTATGAAAAGGACGGCAGCGTCACCAATACCTCCGGCGAAATCCAGCTGCTGCACAAGGCCGCCGAAGTGATGGGCGCGCGCAGCGACTTCGACCTGCTGCGCATCCTTTCGCACCAGCTCGAGCGCCTTGGCCTCGGCAAGGCTTTCCACTTCAAAACGCCCGCGGCCGTATTCGAGGAAATTCGCAAGACCGTGCCGGGCTACAATGTTCACCCGGCGGGCCTGCTGACCGGCGGCGCGGAACCCGTGAAGGTGGAATTCACGCGCAACGGCCACGCACCATACGACGTGCCGGTCGAGCTGATTCGTCCCGCGAACGACAATCTCTTCACCAGCGGCACCCTTGGACGCTTCTGCACCATGATGCAGTCGCTGCCAGAGGCGGAGGCAGAAGCGAAACCGTGAGCGACTTCCTGTCCCAGTACGCGTTCATCCTCATCCCGATCGTCAAGGTCGTCATCCTGGTGTTTCTCGTTCTGACGGTCGACGCTTACCTGACACTGCTCGAGCGCAAGGTGATCGCCCATATCCAGGCGCGCTGGGGGCCGTATCGCGTCGGGCCTCACGGGCTGCTGCAGCCGCTTGCCGACGGCGTGAAATTCATCCTGAAGGAAGATCCGCTGCCGCAAGGCGTGGACAAAAAGGCTTACTTCTTCGCACCATTCCTGACGCTGATGCTTTCGCTCACTTCCCTGGCCGTGATTCCCTTCGGCCCGGACATTACGATTTTCGGCCACAAAACGTACCTCGGTGTAGCCGACGTCAACATCAGCCTGCTGGTGCTTTTCGCGATTACGGCGCTCAGCGTCTATGGAGTCGCTCTGGCCGGATGGGGGTCCAACAACAAGTATTCCCTGCTCGGCGGCTTGCGCAGTTCCGCGCAGATGATCAGCTATGAGCTGGCGATGACGCTTTCGGTGGTCGGCGTGCTGCTGATGGCCGGAACGTTCAGCCTGAAGCAGATCGTGGAAATGCAGCACACCGGCAATCTCGGCATTCTGGGCTGGAATCTTTTCGGGTTCAGCAGGGACGGGTTCGGCTTCACGCAGATCATCGGCTGTGTGTGCTTCTTCATCGCCGCCATTGCCGAAACCAACCGCATTCCTTTCGACCTGCCGGAGGCCGAATCGGAGCTGGTTGCCGGCTACCACACCGAATACGCTTCGATGAAGTTCGCGATGTTTTTTATCGGCGAATACACGGCCATGATTACGGTTTCCTGCCTCTCGACAATTCTGTTTTTTGGCGGCTGGCTCTCTCCTTTTCCCGCTACCTGGACATTCACTCACTATCTGCCGTCCGTTCTACTGATCCCCATCGGGCTTTGGGTCTTCTTCGACGGCATCCGCTATGAGACCATCTTCGGCCGCATCATCCTTCCCGCCATCGGGACGGCGCTCACCGTCATTGGCGTGGTCCTCGCCCGGTTCCCGGCGATCAACGAGCCGATCCAGGGGCCATTCTGGTTTCTGCTGAAGGTTTTTGCGGTGCTGTTCTTCTATATCTGGATGCGCGGTACGCTTCCGCGCTTCCGCTACGACCAATTGATGGATTTCGGCTGGAAGTTCCTGCTGCCCCTTTCCATTGCCAACGTGGTCATCACCAGCGCGTACCTTATCTGGAGAATGAACGGATGAGCGCCGTCCTCGTCATCTTCTATGTGCTCGCGGGCCTCGCGGTCCTTGGGGCCGTGACCCTGATTCTGCAGAGCCATCCGATTCACAGCGCGCTGTCGCTGATCCTGGTGATGGTTTCGCTGGCGGGGCTGTACCTGCTGATGGGCGCGGAGTTCGTGGCCGCCGTACAGATCATCGTCTATGGCGGCGCGGTGATGGTGCTGTTCGTCTTCGTTATCATGCTGCTGAATGCGGGCGAAGAAGAGCATACGAGTTTTTCCAAACTGGCCCGGTTTGCCGGGATTCCCCTGGCGCTGGCGCTGGCCGGAATGATCGCCGCGGCCATCGCGCGATCGAGCGCGCACCTCCCTGCCCCGGCCATGTCCGGCGCGCTGACCTCCACCAAACGGCTTTCGATGCTGCTGTTTTCCGAATTTGTTTACCCTTTCGAGCTGACGTCGTTCCTGATACTGGTGGCCATCGTGGGCGCGATCGTGCTGGCGCAGCGGGAGGGCAACTGACATGGTCCCGACCAACTACTACCTGATCCTCAGCGCCATTCTGTTTGGGCTGGGAGTGCTGGCGTTCGTTTTCAAGCGCAACATCATCACCATTTTTATGTCCATCGAACTGATGCTCAACGCGGTGAATCTGGCGTTTGTGGCTTTCAGCCAGGCACGGGGCCAGTCCGACGGAGAGGTTTTTGTGTTGTTTGTGATCGTGGTGGCGGCGGCGGAAGCGGCCGTGGGCCTGGGCATCATCATCCTGACGGCGCGCAACCGGCGGTCCCTGAACGTCGAGCGCGTGGACCTGCTGAAACTCTAATGCCGATACTCGAACATCTGTGGATCGTTCCGCTGCTGCCGCTGCTCGGCGCAGCCATCAATGGCCTTTTCGGGAAGAACTGGTCGAAGACCGTGGTGAACAGCGTTGCGTTGGGGTCCACGGGGATTTCCTTCGTGTGCGCGCTGGAAGCCGTGCGGGAATTTCTCGAGTATTTCGCGCAATACCATACCGGCTTTCGCAAGGAATTCTTCGATTGGATCGTGGCCGGCAGTTTCCGGGCGGGTTTCGACCTGCAACTCGATCAGCTGACGGTCGTGATGATGCTGGTGGTCACCGGCGTCGGCTTCCTGATCCACATCTACTCCACGGGTTACATGGCGCACGAGGGCGGCTACTACCGCTTCTTCTCGTATCTGAATCTGTTCATGTTCTTCATGCTCATCCTCGTCATGGCCGCCAACTACTCGCTCCTGTTCGTCGGGTGGGAAGGCGTGGGGCTGTGCAGTTACCTGCTGATCGGCTTTTATTTCCTGCGGAAATCCGCTTCGGACGCGGGCAAGAAGGCGTTCATCGTCAATCGCATCGGCGACTTCGGCTTCATGCTCGGATTGTTTCTGCTGTTCCGCGCGTTCGGGTCGCTCGATTTCAATACCGTGTTCGCGAAGGCCGCTACGTGGCAGCCGGACGCCATGGGGCATTACGGCACGATCACAATCGCCTGCCTGCTGCTGTTCGTTGGCGCCACGGGCAAGTCCGCGCAGCTTCCCCTGTATGTGTGGCTGCCGGACGCGATGGAAGGCCCGACGCCGGTCAGCGCGTTGATTCACGCGGCGACGATGGTCACCGCCGGTGTTTACGTCGTGGCGCGCTCCCACGTCTTGTTCCTGCATGCGCCCACGGCGATGTACGTGGTCGCGGTCGTCGGGTGTGCCACGGCTTTCTTCGCGGCCACGATCGGACTGGTTCAGTCGGATATCAAAAAAGTTCTGGCCTATTCGACCGTGAGCCAGCTCGGCTACATGTTCCTTGGTTGCGGCGTTGGCGCGTTTGGCGCAGGCATCTTCCACCTGATGACCCACGCGTTTTTCAAAGCCCTGCTCTTCCTCGCGGCCGGCAGCGTGATTCACGCCATGGGCGGCGAGCAGGATATGTGGCACATGGGCGGCCTCGGGAAGAAAATCAAGATCACGTTCTGGACCATGCTGTTCGCGACCATCGCCATCGCGGGATTTTTTCCGTTCGCCGCATTTTTCTCGAAGGACGCGATTCTTTTCGCCGCGTTTAATTCGCCGGATGGCGGCAAGGCTCTCTATACGGTTGGATTGCTCGCCGCGGTGCTCACTTCGTTCTACATGTTCCGGCTGATGTGGCTCACCTTCGGCGGTGAGAAGCGCTACGACGAACATCACGTGCACGTGCACGAATCGCCCCTGAACATGACCATTCCGCTGATGATCCTGGCATTCCTCTCGCTGACCGGCGGATGGGTGGCCGCGCCCGCGCTTTGGGGCGGCAAGAATTACTTCGCGGAGTTTTTATCCCCCGTTTTCGGCTCAGCCGAAGTTGGCGGCGAAGCTTCCGCGTCGCTCGAACACACGCTCTCGTATGTGGCCATGGCCGCCGCGTTTGTGGGCCTGGCGGTTGCCTGGCGGATGTACTCGAAGAAAGTCGAACGCGGCACTTCCACCGGCCTGCACAAGATTCTCTACAACAAATATTACGTGGACGAGCTGTATCTTGGCGCCGTGGTTCGGCCGCTCATGTGGCTCTCCACCAATGTGTTCTGGAAGGTGGTGGATGCCGGCGTGATTGACGGCACGGTGAACGGCGTGGCCCAGGGCGCGGCAGCCGTCGGCGATACCGTGCGGCACACGCAGTCCGGCAACACGCGGAGCTATGCCGTCTGGGTGATTGTCGGCGCGATCGTCATCTTCGCCATCATTTTCTGGCCGCTCTTCAGTCCGGTTCTCAGCGGAGGGGTGCGCTAATGGAACTCAGCGGGCACCTCCTCTCCGTGGTCATCTTTTTCCCTGCCCTGGGGGCGCTGGCACTGCTGTTCCTGCGCGGAGATGATGCGCTTTGGATCCGCCGGCTGGCTTTCGTGGTTTCCGTGGCGGAGTTCCTGCTATCCCTGATTATGCTGCGCGGGGTCGCCATTGGCGCGCATGGCTACTCGCTGGTCGAATACAAGCCGTGGATCAATTCGCCGCCGATCAATTACCACCTGGGCGTGGACGGCATCAGCCTGTTCCTGGTGATTCTCACGACTTTCCTGACGCCGTTATGCGTGATGGCTTCGTGGAAAGGCATCCATCACCGCATCAAGGAATTCCACGTGATGCTGCTCCTGCTGGAAGTCGGCATCATCGGCGTGTTTCTATCGCTGGACCTGTTCCTCTTCTTTCTCTTCTGGGAAGTGATGCTGATCCCGATGGCGTTCCTGATCGGCATTTGGGGCCACGACCGGCGCATCTACGCCGCCGTGAAATTCTTCATCTATACGATGTTTGGCTCGGCGTTTATGCTGATCGGCATCCTGTGGCTTTACAACCTGACGACTTCGCTGGACCTGCCGACGATTCAGGCGTATCTGCAGAGCAATCCGGCCGCGCTCTCACATCGCACGGAGATGCTGCTGTTCCTTTCGTTCTTCCTGGCGTTTGCGATCAAGGTGCCGCTGTTCCCACTGCACACGTGGCTGCCGGACGCGCACGTGGAAGCGCCGACGGCGGGCTCCATCATTCTGGCCGGCGTACTGCTGAAGATGGGCACGTACGGCATGATCCGCTTCTGCCTGCCGCTTTTCCCGGACGCCGCGCATCGCGCCGCGCCGGCGGTGGCCGTGCTGGCCATCATCGGCATTATCTACGGCGCGCTGGTGGCATTGGTGCAGCCGAATCTCAAGAAACTTGTGGCGTATTCTTCGGTGAGCCACCTTGGATTCGTCGTGCTTGGAATCTTCACGTTCAACGCCATCTCCATGCAAGGCGCGGTATACCAGATGCTCGCGCACGGCATTTCGACCGGCGCGCTGTTCTTTCTGACCGGCATCATCTTCGACCGGCGCCACACCTACGAAATCAGCGAATATGGCGGACTCTCGACACCGATGCCGAAGTATGCGGCGTTCTTCCTGTTTGTGGCGTTGGCCTCGATGGGATTGCCCATGCTGAACGGGTTCGTGGGCGAATTCCTGATCCTGCTGGGCACCTACCAGGTGCACTGGACCTGGGCGAGTTGGGCGGCGCTCGGCGTGATTCTTTCTGCCTGCTACCTGCTGTGGGCGTACCAGCGGGTGTTCTTCGGCGAAGTGACGCACACGAAGAACAAGGAATTGCCGGATACGGATTCGCGCGAACTGTGGGGCCTGCTGGCGTTTGCCGTGGTGATCTTGTGGATGGGGATCGGGTCGCCGTTTTTCACGCACCGCATCGCGGCGCCGGTGGACACGGTGATCGAGCAGACCAAGCCGCACTTTGCCGAAGAAGCGGCGCGCCCGGCGGCGCGGCCCGCGGTCCGCAGCACCAGCGTGGTTTTTGACGGAAGGGTGGTTTCGCGATAGATGGTTCCTCAAGCCGCAGATATCGTTCGGGTGTTGCCGGAAATTATCTGGTGCGTATTTGGCGTGCTGCTGATGCTGCTGCAGCCGTACGTGAAGAACCGGCAGGTGCTGACGTTTTTCGGGATGCTGGGCGCGGCGCTCGGCACGCTGAGCACGTTCCTGGGCCACATGGGGAGCGGGTTTTCCGGGCTGATCCAGTTTGATATTTTCAGCTTGTTCTTCCATTGGCTGCTTGGGCTGGTGGCGTTCCTGGTAATCCTCGCCGCGGATTCTTATCTGGAACGCGAGAATCTTCCCGCCGCGGAATTCTTCGCGCTGATCCTGTTCGCCACGGCGGGGATGGGCGTGCTGGCCTCCGCGCAGGAATTGCTGACGGCATTTATCGGGCTGGAGATGTCTTCGATTGCCAGCTACGTTTTGGCGGGCTACCGGCGCGATTCGGTCAAATCGAGCGAATCGGCGGTGAAGTATTTCCTGCTGGGATCCTTCGCGACGGCGTTTTTCTTGTATGGCATCGCGCTGGTTTACGGCGCCACGGGGTCCACGAACCTTGTAAGAATCGCGGACGCCGATCCCGGCAGCAACCTGCTGCGGCTCGGGCTGGCGCTGATTTTGGTCGGCCTCGGCTTCAAGGTTGCGGCCGCGCCCTTCCAGGTCTGGACGCCGGACGTCTATGAAGGCGCGCCGACTCCGGTGACGGCGCTGTTTGCCGCGGGCCCCAAGGCGGCGACGTTTGCGCTGCTGCTGCGCATCTTCACCACGATTCACGCGGCAACGGAGTTCTGGTTCTGGGCGTTCTGGATTCTGGCGGTGGTGACGATGTTTGTGGGCAACCTGGGCGCCATCGTGCAGACCAGCGTGAAGCGCATGCTGGCATACAGCTCGATTGCGCATGCCGGATACACGCTGGTGGCATTCGCGGCGGTCAGGTTTCTCTCGACCAATTCGGAGATCGGGCCGTGGCCGGCGTATGCCGCGGTGTTGTTTTATCTGCTCGGCTACTCGCTGGTGAAGGTGGGCGCGTTCACGATCGTTTCGGAAATCGGCGGGCAGGGCGAGCGCCACCTGACGATGGACGATTTCGCGGGGCTGGGGACACGGCAGCCGTTTGCCGCCGCCGCGATGACGGTCTTCCTGTTGTCGCTGCTTGGAATGCCGATTACGGCGGGATTTTTCGGGAAGTTCTACGTGTTCAAGGCGGCGATCGGCTCGAAGTTGATCTGGCTGGCGGTGTTGATGACCATCAACAGCGTGATCGCCGCGTATTACTACCTGCGGGTGATCGTGGTGATGTACATGCGCGAACACAAGGGCGAGATGCCCGCGGACACGGCGCTGTCGTTGAGCCCGACGGCGGCGATGGTGGTTGTGGTGGCCGTGGCGGCAACGATTTATCTGGGATTGTTTCCGAATCACATTCTGGGGATCGTGCTGTCTCAGAACCTGTTTGCTTCACGATAGTCCATTCACACCAGCAATCTGACTCGTTTGTGAAATAGGCGCGTCGCACTCCGGGGCGAGTGGGAGAGGTGCGTCCTGACGCTCCGTAGTCCCAACGAGTAGCGATTGCGGAGGTTGGTAGCCACGATCCCTCCGCTCCGCTCGTGACAAGTGGGATGACAGACAGGGGGAGCGAGGTCGAACGAGAAGAGAAGAGGTGGAAGAGAGGCGTTCCAAAATGGAACTTTTTCGAAAAAATGCGATTTTTTGTAAGTGGGGCAAATAAGAGAGTTACGGGGAGGGGTGGCTCCAAGTGGGGCAGGCGCTGGGGTTATTTACGGTAAATCATTTTGGCACGCGGAATAATTCCGCGATAGCCGCATCGCGTCCACACACGTTCCTTCCATCGCGAGGGTAGTTTACCATTCATTACTATGTCTGTCAAGTTAAAAGAGGTGGCCGCCTAGCTGGCCTGGAGGACCCGGACGCCGTAGCGCTCCAAGGTGATCGAGGTGGACAGGGTGGCACCCGATAGCAAGTCCTTGCTAGTCCCTGGAAGGGCGACCGTTTGCGGCTCCGAGGTGTGGTTGAGGACGAAGATGACGGCGGATTGGCCGACGCGGCGCGTGGCAACTTCCACGCCCGGCGGGGTGGTGAGTTCGGGCTTGATCCCCGCGGAAGCGGCGATGGTGTTGAGGAGGCGGCCGAGGGTGGCTGAATCGGTGCGAGCGCCAAGATAGAAGGCTCTTCCCTTCCCGAAGACGTTCGAGGTCATGGCTGCCTGGCCGGCATAATCGCCCATGGTATAGGTAGCGAGGACTTCCGCGGATGCGGGCTTGAGCACATCCGCCCAAATCTGGCATTCGGCATCGGGCCCGGCGAGGAGGCCCGAGAACTTGACGCCCTGCTTTTCGGAATAGATCGGGACGTAATCGATGAGGGTAACGCCCATGACGTCGCTCAACAGTCCCGGCCGCGGCATCTTCACGATCTGGCTGGTGGGGTTCTTGACGCCAAGGCGGAAGCCGGAGACGAAGACGCCGCCGGCGCGGACGAATTCGCGGATGGCGTTGGCCTGGGCGTCGGAAACGATGTACATGAGCGGGGCAAAGAGGACTTTGTAACGCGAGAGGTCGCCGGTGGCATCCACGAGATCGACGCCGACGTGGCCGGACCAGAGCGCGCCGTACCAGAGCGAAAATTCAGTGTTGTAGCGGACCTGCGGCTGGCCGGGTTGGATTGCCGTGGCCCAGTCGGAATCGAAGTCGAAGCAGAGGGCGGCGGGAGCTTCACAGGGCGAGTTGAGGATTTCGTTTCCGAGCGACTTGAGTTCGCGGATGGTTTGCGCGATTTCGTCGAAGCCGGGGCTTTTGGAGCGATCGTGATTGAGGAGGCCGTGCCAGTATTCCTCGGCGCCGAAGGTGGCGGTGTCCCAGCGGAAATAGTTGATGCCCATGGCGCCGTGAGCAACGGCCTGATAGGACCACAGGCGAAGCTGGCCTTTATCAGGCTGGGGAGAAAACTCGGGCTGGCCAGCTTTGCCGGACTGCTCTTCCATGACGAGAAAGGGCTTGCCGTGGAGAATGCTGCGCGAGGCATCCTGCAGGAGCGCGACGGTGGCAGCAACCTGTTCGAGAGGCAGGCTTTGGCCGGGCTCGCCGTGGGCATGCGTGCTGGCGTAGCCGGGATAGTTGTCGTAGGAGACGAAATCGAGCTTGGCGAAAAGGTCGTAAGCGTTGATGGTGTCGGCGAGCATCGGCACGTTGTTGGTGGTGATGAAATGTTTCGGGCAGAGCTTGCGGAGGACGGCGAGCTGGTCCTCGAGCGAGGCGACGTTGGCATGGCTCTGGTAACGGTCGTAATCGAGCTTCAAGCCGGGATTTGGCGGACCGCCGGACGGAGTTGGCAGCGGAATCTGCGAGAAGTCGGTGTAGACCTGGCTCCAGAAGACGGTGCCCCAGGATTTGTTGATGGCGTCGAGCGAGGCGTATTTGGCCTTGAGCCATTCCTGGAACCCGGCGCGGCAGACATGGCAATAGCAGCGCGGATAGCCGGCAAGCGTGTACTCGTTGTCGATCTGCCACCCGATGATGCCGGGAGTTTCGGCGAAAGTTTTGGCCATTTCGGTGGCGATATTGACGGAGAGGCGGCGATAGAGCTTGTTGCTGGGGCAGGTGAAGCGGCGGCCTTCGGGGCTGAGGGTCATGCCCTGCTCGGTGACGATGAGGACTTCGGGATATTTTTGCGTGAGCCAGGGCGGAGGAGCGGCGGAAGGCGTGCCGAGGATGATGGCGATGTTGTGGGCGCGGAGGATTTCGATCGATTTGCGGAGCCAGGCGAAATCGTAATGGCCTTCGGAGGGTTCCATCAAAGACCAGGCAAACTCGGCGATGCGAACGTTGGTGACGCCGAAATCGGCCATCCTGCGGGCGTCTTCTTCCCAGAGGGACTCGTCGGTTTGGTCGGGGTAATAGTCGACGCCGAAGAGCAGCGGAGCGGAAGAGGAGGAAGGCGCGGCGAGAGAACGCGTCCAGGGGTGCGCGGCGGAAAGGCAGAAAGCGCCGGCGGCGGACTTGAGGAAAATTCTACGATCCATGATGGGAGGGCCTCCGGGAAGCGTTTACCGTTTTATCGGAATTCGGACGGAGAGGCCATCGAAAATTGCGGCTGGGGAGAGACGCATTGGGATCACGCGCGAATCCCCAAGTGCCTGAGTAGGCTCCCGCGGACGTCAGGGGTTGAGGCCCGACTCTTTTGTTGCAGGTTACTTGGCCGTTGAAGCCGCCACCTCCTGAAGAGGATTGCCAGAACGTTCCTGGACGCGAGGCCAGTTTCTGGCGGGCCTACGGCGGTGGAACTGGGACGGCGCAGTGAGGAGGAAAAGCCCGAAAACGGGAGGCGCGGCGGCTTGGGTTTCTGGGTGGCGAGGGCGAAAGCGGAAGCGGCGCTTCCGCACTCCAAAGAGGAACCGCTCCGGAGGGCCGGAGCGGTTCGCGAAAATCGAATGGAATGCGATCGGGTTCGGAGGTTAGACCTTGGCGAAGATGATCGCGAGGGTGAAGAGCGCGAGGGTTTCGATGAAGACCAGACCGAGAATCATCGCGGTGCGGATGGCGCCGCTGGCTCCCGGATTGCGCGCCATGCCTTCACAGGCGGCCGAAGCCACGCGGCCCTGCCCCAATGCGCCGCCAAATGCCGCAAGGGCCATACCGAAGCCCGCAGCGAGAGCGGCGAACCCCTTGCTGGAACCGGCAGCGGCGCCCGCATCCTGAGCGAAGGCGGCCGGAGCCAGCAGCAAGAGAGTGCTACAAACGGTGAACAACCAGACTGCTTTTTTCATGACTTCCTCCTTGGAATGCCGCCAGTGGGTGGTTCCCGGCCGAGCGCCCTGCAACCGGTCTCACGCTGAACGGCAAAAACAAAACCTAGTGCTCCGCGTTGACGGCCAAACCGATATAGATCGCGGGAAGAATCGTAAACACATACGCCTGAATGATGGACACGAAAACGTGCAGCAGCAAAAAAGCGATCGGGATGACCAGGGGAAAAAGGCCAACGAAGGCGCCTAATGCCGGGTTCTTGGACCAAGCCCACTCGGTCGGGGTTAGCAAAAGTCCGAGGAAAATGACGTAGATCAAATCGCTGGCAAAAATATTGGCCCAGAGACGCACGGTGAGAGAAAGAATGCGAGCGGTGAAGCTGATCATTTCCACCGGTGCGATGAGCCAGGAAAGCCACCAGACGGGTCCGGAAAAGGTCTTTACATAGCCGATAGGACCGTTTTGGCGGAGGCCATGGGCGTTGAAATAAATGAAGACGAGGATCGCGCAGGCCAGGGGAGCAATGGGCACTGAACCGCCCGTCGGCGAACTGAGCGCCGGGATCAGCCCCAGGAGATTCGAGAAGAGGATGAAAATTCCAATGGAACCCACGAAGGGGATATAGCGCTCGTAGTCGTGGCCGACGTTTTCCTCTAGCAAATCCTTAACGCCGAAGCCCAAGGGATTGGTGAGCAACATCTCCGCGCACTGCTGCATGGCGCCGGGGCGATCAACCTGCAGGCGGGAACGGAGGACGAGCGCGAGAACGGTGCAGAGGAGGAAGACGACGATGGACATGACGAGATATTCGGGGATGGGCAAATCGTAATCGGCGGGCTGGACATGGACGGCGTGGAGAATCCAGAGGGCGACGGAGCCGAAGACGTGATTGAACCAGACTGTAAGCTGACTGATGTGCTCTTCCATCGATTATTCCTGAGGACGCAGGATTTCGTACACACTGACCGCGATTGTGGCCGCTCCCAGCGCGCACAGACCCAGAATCATGCTTAAAACGGGAACGTTCAGATATTTAAAAATAGCATAAACGGCGAGGCCTATCAACGCGTAGCGGAAGGCGGCGGTGAAGTACGTGGAGAGGGGAACTTGCGGTTTGGGCTGGCCGGCCTGCGCGGTAGCGGCGGCTACGAGGGCGTCGAGAGCCTGCCGGAGCCAGCGGAAATTGAGCCAGGCGAGGATGGCGCCGACGAGGATGCCGGCTCCCCAGGGGCGACTTTTGAGCAAGGCGACGCAAGTGGCGGCGAGGAGACCGAAAAGGATCGTGAGGCGTGCGATCCAAGGTTCCATGTGGAGGCCGGAGGATGGGTTGGGAGTGGGGAGGGACAAGTGGAATTGATCCTTTTGGAAAGGGTGAGAGGGTCCGGCGATAAGCCCCCGGCTTGAAATCTTGCACCGGTTCGCGCCGCACAGGCAAGAGTGCCTGTGCCACCTCGCAGCTGCAGCAAGTCCAAGGCGTACAGCCAGGAATGGATGTGCAGCAAAAACCTAAGTTCCTGAGGAGGCTGTCCGAGCCACGGGAGTTTCAGTTCTTGGGGAGGCGGCGGAGGACATCGCGGACGCCGGCGGCAAAGCCGAGGCCGCCGAAGATGAGCATCAGGAACGGCTGGGTGTGCAGCCAGGCGTCGAGAAAATAGCCGATGGCGCCGCCAACGAGGATGGTGCCGACGAGGACGAAGGGGAGTTCCATGGCCATGGCCAACTGCTGGGAGAAGCTTTTGGCTTTCTTCTCCGCAGGAGTGAGGTTTGGCGGCGAGTTGGCGTCACGGTCCGAAGGCATAGTGGGCAAGGCGCGTGAAAGGTTCAGGATACAGTCCCGCGGCCAAAGTGACAAAGAGCGTGACGCCGAGGGCGACGGCCTGGGCGCTGCTCATCTGGACCTGAGGTGCTTCGCCGGGCTTGCTCATCCAGGCGTGGACGACGACGCGGAAATAATAGTAGAGCGCCGGAACGATGTAGAGGGCCGCGAAAACGGCGAGAACGAAGTGGTGCGTTTCGATGAGCGCGAGGAAGATGAAATATTTGCCCATGAAGCCGGCGGTGGGAGGAATTCCGGCGAGGGAGAGCATGAAGATGAGAAGGAGGAGCGCGGAGGAGGGACTGCGGTAGTAGAGGCCGTCGAGGTCGTCGAGTTCGTCGCCGATGAGGCCGCGCTGGCGGAGCACGACGACGACGGCGAACGCGCCAATGGTCATGAAGGAGTAGGCGATGAGGTAATAGAGGACGCCGAACATGCCAGTTTCGCCGTAGGCGACCAACCCGAGGAGAATGTAGCCAACGTGGGAAATGGAAGAATAGGCGAGCATGCGCTTGATGTTCGATTGCGTGAGCGCGGCGAGATTGCCCCAGGTGAGCGAAGCGATGGCGACACCCGCGACGAGCGGCTCCCAGAGGGGCTGCGTGCCGCCGAAGACCCAGATGAAAAGACGCACGAGGAGCGCCAAGCTGGCGGCTTTCGAGCCGACGCTGACGTAAGCGGCGATGGGCGTCGGCGCGCCTTCGTAAACGTCGGGTGCCCACTGGTGGAAGGGGACGGCGGCAATCTTGAAGAAGAGACCGGCGGCGATGGTGACAAAGGCGAGGATAACGAGCCAGTCCGTGCCACCGCCAGAGGCGAGGATGCGAGAGCGCTGGTCGAGGAGTTCGCCGATTATCTGAATGTTGGTGCTGGCGGTGAGGCCGTAGAGGATCGAAAAACCATAAGCGAGGATGCCGGTGCTGAAGCCGCCGAGGAGGATGTATTTGAGAGCGGCTTCGTTGGAGCGTTTTTCGCGGCGCGCGTAGCCGGCCAGGACGTAGAGGCTGAGGGCCATGGTTTCGAGTCCGAGGAAGAGGACGATCAGGTCGCTGCCGGAGGCCATGAACATCATGCCGATGCAGGCGAGAAGGATGAGCGAATAGAATTCGCCCTCTTGCTCGCGTTCGATATTGAGGTAGCGCACGGAGAGCAGAATCACGAGGCCGGCGGCGGCGAGGAAGAGCGCGGAGAAGAGGAGGGCGAAGCCGTCAATGGCGACGGTGTCGCCGAAGCCGGACAGGCCGGGCAGGCCGGGATGCGCTTCCCGCACGAGATTGAACTGTTTGGCCTGGAAGAAAACACCAACGGCGCCAGCGGCTACGCCGCAAAGCGCGACAGCAGCGTTCCAGGACTTTTCCTTTTTTTCGAGCAGGAAATCGAAGAGCAGAATGCCGAGGGCGAAGAGGAGCAACTCGATCTGCGGCAGGACGGTGATGCCGTCGCCGTGGATGTAGCTGAGGATGGGATCGAGAAGGGAGTGCATAGGGGTTATTTGGGACCCTCAGAGGCGGAGTTGGAGGAGGTTGAGGAGGATGAGGATGAGGATGAGGACGGAGAAGCCGTGACCGATGGCGGAGGAACGGAGGCGTTCAAGTAAAAGGATGGATTCACTTGCTGGACGATGCGCTGGACGGGCTTTTCGAGATAGGCGAAGAAGGGCTTGGGGTAGATGCCGATCCAAAAGGCCATGGCGACGAGGGGCAGGAGGATGGCGTATTCGCGAAGGTTGAGGTCCGGCAGAGTTTTGTTCACTTCGTGGGTGACCGGGCCGAACATGGTGCGTTGGTAGAGCCAGAGAAGATAGGCGGCGCCGAGGACGATGCCGAGCGTGGCCCAGGCGGCCCAGGCCTTGTTGACGACGAAGGCTCCCTGGAGAATGGTGAACTCGCCGATAAAGCCATTGAGAAGCGGCATGCCGAGCGAACTGAGGCTGATGATGAGAAAGATGGCGGCGAAGGCGGGCATGGGAGTGGCGAGTCCGCCGAATTCGGAGATGAGGCGCGTGTGGCGGCGTTCATAGAGGATGCCGACGATGAGGAAGAGCGCTCCGGTGGAGATGCCATGGTTGACCTGCTGAAGAACGCTACCCGAAAGTCCCTGGGGCGTGAGGGCGAAGATGCCGAGGGTGCAAAAGCCGAGGTGGCTGACGGAGGAATAGGCGATGAGGCGCTTCATGTCTTTCTGCATGAGGCAGACGATGGCGCCATAGATGATGCCCACCAGCGAGAGGAAGACGAGGATGTGGACGATTCTGGCACGGAGGGTGGGGTCGCTGGGCAGGAGCGGAAGGGAGAAACGGAGGAAACCGTACGTACCCATTTTCAGGAGGACGCCGGCGAGGATGACGGAGCCGGCAGTGGGGGCCTCGGTGTGCGCATCGGGCAGCCAGGTGTGGAACGGAAACATGGGAACTTTGATGGCGAAGGCGAAGAAGAAGCCCCAGAAGAGCCAGATTTTGAGGGAGTCCGGGAAATTCTGGGCGGCCGCGAGAAGCGTGGGGATGTCGAAGGTGGCGGGCGCATTCGGCGGGAGCGATCTGGTGTAATTGAAATAGAGGGCGAGGATGGCGAGAAGCATGATTACGGAGCCGGCCAGGGTATAGAGGAAGAACTTGATGGCGGCGTAGAGGCGGCGGTCACTGCCCCAAACGCCGATGAGGAAGTACATGGGGACAAGCATGACTTCCCAGAAGACATAGAAGAGGAAGAAGTCGAGGGAGAGGAAGACGCCAAGCATGCCGGTCTGGAGAAGCAGAAGCAGAATGTAATATTCCTTGGTGCGCTGATGGATGGCGCTCCAGGAGGAGGTGATGGCGATCATGCCGAGGAAGGTGGTGAGCATGACGAGGAGGAGGCTGATGCCGTCGACGCCAAGGGAGTATTTCGCGCCGATCGAGGGAATCCATTCGGCGAGTTCCCTGAATTCGTAATTGCCACTGCCGGCGGGGAAACGGATGAGTAACGGGAGAGAGACGAGGAAGCCCAGGACGCCAAAGAGATTGCCGAGGAGGCGGTGGACAAGGGTGGCCTCGCGAGGGACGAGCAGAAGAATCAGCGCGCCCAGCAGCGGCGTGAAGAGGATGACGCTGAGCAGATGATGTGAAAAAAGCGGCATGCCATTCGCCTTTCAGTGCAAACTTTTTACGAATACCTGTACGTGGTGGCCGTAGTAGCCGAGCAAAATCGCCAGGCCGATCAGGATGAAGACGGCGTACGTGGAGAGCACGCCGGTCTGAAACATGCGAACCGGCATGCTGAGAAAGCGCGGCACCCAGCCGAGAAAATTGACCAGGCCGTCGACGATCCATTTGTCCCACCACATGGAAATACGGGAGAAGCAACGGGTGAGCCAGCCGGCGCCGTCGACGCCGAGGCCGTCGATGACCTTGGCATCGAAGAAGCCGAACGCGGTGCTGAGATCCTTGACGCGGTTGACGAACAGGGCGTCGTAGATTTCGTCGACGTAGTATTTGTGGATCAGAAGATCGTGGAGACGCGGCCAGGAAGCGGCGATGTGGGAATGGAGTTTCGGATTTGCGATATAGAGTTTGTGGGCGAGGTAAATGCCGAGCCCGGCAAAGGCAACGGACACGGCCATCAGCGCGTATTCGGCCAGCATGCCGTGGTGGGCAAACTGAATCGCGCCGGTTTCCGGAGCAACGCCACGCAGGGACGGTTCGAGGAAACGCTCGAAGGGGCTTTCCTCTCCCCAGAGGATGGGCAGCGCCAGCCAGCCGGAGACGATTGAGAACAGAGCGAGAATCATGAGCGGAACGGTCATCGTCTTGGGCGATTCGTGGATGCGACCTTCCAATTCGACGGGTACCCGTGACCTGCCATAAAAGACTTCAAAGAAGAGCCGGAACATGTAATAGGCCGTCAGGCCGGCAGTGACAATGCCGACGGCCCAGAGCGCGAAGTACCGGTCGAGCATCAAGTGGCGATTGAAGGTGTGGCCGAGGATTTCATCCTTGCTGAAGAAGCCGGAGAGCGGAGGAATGCCGGCGATGGCCAGAGTGGCGATCAGAAAGGGGCGGGACGTGGCGGGGATGGTGTTCCAGAGTCCCCCCATTTTGCGGATGTCCTGTTCGCCGGAAAGGGAGTGGATGACGCTGCCGGAGCCGAGGAAGAGCAGGGCTTTGAAGAAGGCGTGGGTCATCAGGTGGAAGATGCCGGCGGCGAAAGCACCGACGCCGAGAGCGAGGAACATGTAGCCGAGCTGACTGACGGTGGAATAGGCAAGAATTTTCTTGATATCGGTCTGCACGGTGGCGATGGTGGCAGCGAAGACGGCCGTGGCGGCGCCGATGATGGCGATGACATCCATGGCTCCGGGCGCAAGCTGATAGATGGCGCTCATGCGAGCGACCATGTAGACGCCAGCGGTGACCATGGTGGCGGCGTGGATCAGGGCGCTGACGGGGGTGGGGCCCTCCATGGCGTCGGGTAGCCAGATGTAGAGAGGGATCTGCGCGGATTTTCCGGTGGCGCCGACAAAGAGCAGCAAGGCCATGGCGGTGAAAATCGGCGCGCCGTAGGCGAGCTGGTGGTGTTCAAGCATGCTGCCGAGAGACTGAATGATCCCGGTGAATCCGGAAGCGTCTGGGAGGCCCTGCGTGGTGAAGCGCACCGTGCCGAAGGTCATCGAGACGAGGAGGAGACCGAGGAGGAAACCGGCGTCGCCGATGCGGTTGACGATGAAGGCTTTTTTCCCCGCGTCCGAGGCCGATTTCTTCAGGAAGTAGAAGCCGATCAGCAAATAGCTGCAGAGCCCGACGCCTTCCCATCCGACAAAGAGCAGGAGCAGATTGTTGGCCAGGACGAGAGTGAGCATCGAGAACATGAAGAGATTCAGGTAGCCGAAGAAACGGTAGTAGCCACCCTCATGGGCCATATAGCCGATGGAATAGACGTGGATGAGGAAGCCGACGAAAGTTACGACGATGACCATCACGCAGGAGAGCGGGTCAAGGAGGTAACCCCAGTCGGCGACGAAGTTGACCAGGCCACCAGAACTGGGCATGGCTCCGGGCGTGACCCACTGAAAGAGAATCTGCTGGAAAAAGCGATCGGCGGCTGGCTGCGCGATGAGAGATGCGACCGCGCCCAAAGCGAAGAGAAAAGAGAGGAACACGCTGCCGATGCAGAAAAGATTTACGGCTTCACGGGACAGGTGGCGGCCGAAGAAAAACATCATGGCCGCCCCAATCAAGGGAAAGAGCGGTACGAGCCAGAGGTGCGCGAGGAAGAAACCCGGGTCGGTCATGGAATTGCCTCGCTGGAAGCGACGTGGCGCTCCCATGAGAAGGGCGCCCGCCTAAGAAGGCGGCCGCTACAAAGGCTGTTGTGAACCTTGGTCACCATTTGAGGAGGTCCATTTCGTTGGCGAGGACAGTTTCTCGGTTGCGGAAAAAGGCGATCATGATGCCGAGGCCGACGGCGGCTTCGGCGGCGGCATCGGCGATGATGAAAAGGGCGAAGACCTGGCCGGCGACCTCGCCATAGTAGCGAGAGAAGGCGACGAGGTTGATATTCACGGCGTTGAGAATCAGTTCGATGGACATCAGGACAATAATGACATTGCGGCGGGTGATGACGCCGATGGCGCCGATCAGCAAGAGCGCGAGGCTCAAAACCAGGTAATGGTCGATGGACATCATTTCGTGTCGCTCCGATTTTTGCCCATGACGACGGCGCCGATCATGGCCACCAGCAGGAGGACGCTGGCAATTTCAAAGGGCAACAGGTAGGCATGAAAGAGGCTGTTCGCCAGGTCTTCCGTGTTCGGCGGCAGCTTGGCAGCGGGCGCAGGACTGGGAACCAGAAGACCTTCACCGGGAATTCTTCTTGCGAGATACAGGATGATGCCCGCTTCGAGAAACACCGCCAGAGCCACGAGGATGGCCGACCATTGGCGGAGGCGGGAACGAAGCCGGGGCAAGGCCACGTCGAGGCGCACGAGCATGATTACGAAGATGAACATGACCATGATGCCGCCGACATAGAGAATAATCTGGACGATGAAGAGAAACTCGGCGTGAAGTTGGAGAAAAATGCCGGCGGTGGCGAGCAACGCGGTGGTCAGGAAAACGGCGCTGTGAATGGCGTTGCGGCGGGTGATCATCAGCAAGGCGCTGAGGACGGCGATGCCGGCGAAAAAGTAGAAGATGATGCTATCCAGCATAGGAATCCTCCACGGGGGAGGCTTCGGCGGCGAGGGAGGCCGCGACGGCGTGCCTGTCGTTCCAACGGATGAGGAGCAAGCCGGCGATCACGGTTGCCGTGGTGGTGATCGCGATGGCGAGCCAGCGATTCCAACCGAGGCCGGAGATAAGCGCGAGGGCGATGCCCACGCCGAGGATGTTGACCAGGGCGAGAGGAATGAGGATGTGCCAGCCGAGGCGCATCAACTGATCGAAGCGGAATCGCGGCAGGGTGAAGCGCAGCCACATGAAAACATAGATGTAGGCGCTTACCTTGACGAGGAACCAGAACGCGCCGTAGAGACCGGGATAGATGATGTGCAATGGAGCCATCGCAAGCGGCGCCGCCAGCGCGAAGATGAGCGCCACCCCGAAACAAGCGAATGCGACCGCCCACATGAAGAGCTTCTGCACTTGCGCGGGCTGCTTCCCTGCCCGGATGAGGCAATAGACGCCAACCGCGGCGAGTAGAAGGGCGGGCAGCGCGTCGAGCCAACCCAGCCAATCGACACTGGGAAACGGTCGGAGCCATCCGCCAAGGAAAAGCGTGGTGCCGACAGAAGCGACCACGATCATGTTGGCGTATTCGCCGAGGAAATAAAGCGCCCAGCGGAAGCCGCTGTATTCGGTCATGTAGCCGGCGACGAGTTCGGATTCGGCTTCGGGGAGATCGAAAGGCGCGCGGTTGGTTTCAGCGATGGAGGCGATGAGATAGGTGATGAAGCCAACGGGCGCGAGAAAGGCGTACCAGGCATGATCGGCGCGCTGCTGTTCGACAATGGCGCCGACTCTGAGCGTGCCGGAGAGGAGAAAGCCGCTGACGAGGGCGAACCCCGCGGTGGTTTCGTAGCTGATGAGCTGGGCAGTGCTGCGGAGCGCCCCGATGATCGAATAATGATTGTTGGAAGCCCAACCGCCCAGGACGATGCCGAATGGGCCGAGGGCGCTGATGCCCACGACGAAGAGAAGGCCGATATTAATGTCACGGGCAACGTGGAACCACGGGCCGAAGGCGACCGCGCCGAGGGCGGTGAGCGCGGCGGTCATGGAAAGCACCGGCGCGAACCAGAAGACCAATTTGTCGGCCTCGGCGGGGATGATGTCTTCCTTGATGAGAAGTTTCAAGGCGTCCGCGATGGGCTGGAGCAGGCCGTGCGGACCGACGCGCATGGGGCCAAGGCGGGCCTGCATGTCCGCCATCAATTTTCGCTCGACCAAAACGATATAACCCGCAATCAGGGGCACGAGCGCCACGATCAGGAAGGCGCAGAGGAGTTCGACCCACCAGCCTTGCAGAAATGCGAGCACGGAATGGAGCGCGGGGTTCACGGTCAGCGGTCCACCTCACCGAGAACGATGTCGAGCGTGCCGATGATGGCCACCACGTCGCCTACGAGGTGCCCGCGAACCATTTTGTCGAGCGCCTGAAGATTGATAAAGGAGGGCGGCCGAATTCGGACGCGATAAGGCTGCGTGCCGCCGTCGCTGAGGATGTAGTAGCCGAGGATACCCTTGGGCGCTTCGATGGAGTGATAAACTTCGCCCGGAGGCGGCTTCAGGACCTTGCCGACGCGGGCCATGATGGGGCCCGCGGGAATGTTTTCGATGGCTTGCAGGCAGATGAGGCGCGACTGGCGCATCTCTTCGAGGCGGACGAGGTAACGGTCGTAGGTGTCACCGCGCGTGCCGACGGGAATTTCAAAGTTGTACTGGCTGTAGGCGGCGTAAGGCATGGCCTTGCGCAGATCCCATTTCACGCCGCTGGCGCGGAGGATCGGGCCGCTGGCGCCAAGGGCGATGCAATCTTCGGCGTTGAGGAGGCCGATGCCCCGTGTCCGGCCAATCCAGATGCTGTTTCCGGTTAAGAGGTCGGAATACTCCTGAATGCGCCTCTCGAAATCCTTACAGAAACGCTCGACGTCCTTTTCCAGCGTGTCGTAGGCATCGTACTGCAGGCCGCCGATGCGGAAGGCATGGGTGGTGAGGCGCGCGCCACAATATTTCTCGAAGATTTTCAGGATTTCCTCGCGCTCGCGCATGCAGTAGAAGAGCGGGGTGAGCGCGCCAATGTCGAGAGCGTGGGTGCCGAGCCAGAGGAGATGGCTGGCGATGCGCTGAAGTTCGGCGAGGATGGTGCGAATCACCTGAGCGCGCGGCGGCGCCTCCGCCATCAAGAGCTTTTCGACGGCCTCGCAATAGCCGAGGCCGTTGCTGACCGCGGCAACATAGTCCATGCGATCGACGTAAGGGGCGAACTGCTGATAGCTGCGGCTTTCGGCGATTTTTTCGACCCCGCGATGCAGGTAGCCGATGACGCATTCCGAACCGATGACGCGTTCGCCATCGAGCTTGAGCTTGACGCGGAGGACGCCGTGGGTGGAGGGGTGCTGCGGACCCATGTTGAGGACGAGTTCATCGGCACCCAGGAGGGTGTCGGTTGGATGCAGGTCGTTGTCTCGCACGGTATCTGCCACGATGCTCACACCTTATTGGCCGCTCTCGATGCCGAGATTTTCCCGGACCCAGGCGGTGTCCTGCTGAAGAATGTCGTAATCCTTGCGGAGAGGATGCCCCTGCCACTCATCGGGAAGCAGGATGCGCTTGAGGCCGGGGTGCCCCTGAAAGGCGATGCCGAACAGATCGAAGATTTCGCGTTCGAGCCAGTTGGCGACGGGCCAGACGGAAGTGAGGGAGTCCGCCGTTTGGTCCGCGCCGATGGCGGTCTTGAGACGGAGACGAACGTTATTGGGAAAGGAATAGAGCTGGGCAACGAGATCGAAGCGCTTTTCGCGGCGCGGCCAGTCCACGGCGGTGTAATCCTCGAGCAGGTCGAATTTTTCGGTGTCGCGGGAATAGCGGGCAATTTCGAGGAACTGGGCGATGTCGACGATGAGAATGGCTTGTTTGCGGTCTTCGATGGCGTCGAGAATGGCGCGGCCGAAGCGTTCGCGGTAGCGGCGCGTAAGTTCGTTCTCAAGCGGGACTTGAACCGGGGGAGGAGGCGCAGCGGCGGGCTTGGCGGCGGGAGATGGCAGGGCGGCCGCTGCGGGAGACGCAGGCGTGGCGCCGGGAGTGGCCGGCTGTGAGCTTTCCGGAGATTGGGGTGCCTTGGACTCGTCTGCCATGGACCCTGGGACCTTGGGTGACGCTTGGATGGCCTGGCCGCAAACCAGACCCAGGCGCGGATTTTCTTTCCCCGAGAGTGCCGCCAGCAGCGGCCCGCAAACGAAAGGAGCGAGGCGCGAGCGCCGCTTCTAACAAGAGCAAACGTCGAGACTTGGCGGCAAGTCCAGTCGTGTAGTGGTTTCTAGCACACGCATGGAGTGGCGTCAATGCGAGCCGACACATGGCGGAGATTAGCGGGGCTTTGCGCAGCGGGCTGGAATGGGTCGAGAGAGACTTGGCAGAGATCACGCAAGGTCGAGGGCGCCTTTTTTGTAGAGCCAGATATAACCGACGAGCAGGATGCCGAGGAAAACGAACATGGAGGCCAAGGCGAAGAGGGCCAGATGGCCGGCGAGCCACGTGCGGAACATGATCGCCCAGGGAAACAGGAAGATGGTTTCGACGTCGAAGACGACGAAGAGCATAGCAATGATGTAGAAGCGGGCAGAATAGCGGCCGCGGGCGCTGCCTTCCGGGAGGATGCCGCACTCGTAGGGTTGGAGCTTCGCGGGGCCGCCGCGGGAGCCCGGACGGATGAATTTGAAGACGATGAGCGTGAGGACGGGAAAAGATAAAACCAGCAGAGCGAAGATCAGAAGAGGGATGTAGGCCGGAGGCATTGCGAGTCCTCGCGACGAATGCTAACACGAATCGACGCCGAGCCGCCATTCGAGCAAGCGCACCGGGCCCAGCAAAAGGAGAAGGCACGGGGCGGCGAAAGCTGAAAATGTTTGCTTCTGGCGATGGGATCAAGGCCTAGGCATGCGCCGATCAGTCGGTGCAAGCCGCCGCTCCGTACAAAGCGCGGATTTCGCACTCGCCCCCGCCGGCCACTTGCAGGAAATCCCTGGCCAGTTGAATCGCCTGCTCTTTGGAATCTGCCTTCAAAATGGCAAAGCCGCCGACAAGTTCCCTGGATTCAATGAACGGCCCATCCGTCACGGTAATCTTGCCATCGTCGAGCCGAACACGGGCTCCGAGGGCGCTGGGCAAACAGCCCTCCGTGCCGAGTAACCAGCCGGCTTTCATTCCCTCTTCGATCAGCTTGCCCATCTTCGCTATTTCCTCAGAAGAAGGCGGGGCGTTTCTTTCGACGGTCTTGTATATGCTCAGAAATCTCACTTTGACAACTCCTATGGCGCAAATTTGAGACCCGCAACTGCATCTCTGGCTGTTAGACGAACGAGAAGCGGCGAAATCGACATCCCGCGCAAGGCTTTGGCATTCCGCACGGCGTCCAACCCTTCTGGATTCCTTCGCTCTGACCCATGAGCCCGCGACAATGGACCACGCGCGCTTGCCTGCAGGATGCAGGCGCCACGGGGACGTTTACTTCTCGAAGAGAAGTTCACCGGCGCGCTGGGTGGCTTTGACGACGGCTTTGATGAGGGTGACGCGGAGCTTGCCTTCCTCGAGTTCCATGATGCCGTCGATGGTGCAGCCGGCGGGGGTGGTAACGGAATCCTTGAGGAGGGCGGGGTGGTCGCCGGTTTCGAGAACGACGCTGGCGGAGCCTTTCATGGTTTGCGCGGCGAGGAGGGTGGCGATGTCGCGCGGGAGGCCGACTTTCACGCCGGCTTCGGCGAGGGATTCGAGAATGATGTAGGCGAAGGCGGGGCCGCTGGCGGAGAGGCCAGTGACGGCGTCCATGTTTTTTTCGTCGACGACGACAGTGCGGCCGACGGCGTCGAAGAGAGCCTTGGCGATTTCGAGATGTTCCGCCGAAGCGTGGGCGCCTTTGCAGATGCCGGTCATCCCGACGCCGACGGCGGAGCAAGTGTTGGGCATGGCGCGGACGACAGGAATGTCGTCACCGAGGCGCAGTTCGATGTAGCTGGTGGGAACGGAGGCGGCGACGGAAATAACGAGAGTGTCCTTGCCGAGGACGGGCTTGATTTCCTTGAGGACCTCGCCGACGACCTGGGGCTTTACGCCGAGGAGAACGATGTCGGCACCCCGAGCAGCTTTGGCGTTATCGGTGGCGGCGTTGACGCCGAGAGATTTGGCAAGGGCAGCGGCCTTTTCTTCGTGGCGCACGGTGGCGCAGACGTTTTTCGGAGGAAAGAGATTTTGGCCGAGATAGGCGCGGAGGAGAATGCCGCCGAGTTTGCCGGTGCCAAGGACGGCGAGTTTTTTGCCGGAAAGTTTGTTGGACATGGTGGAAACATTGTCCCGGAGGCGGGGCGGGGGGTCAATACGCGCCTGGCGGGCGCATCGGGTAGAATGCGAACGCTATGGATGCGGCAATCCTTCGAAAGATGGCGGCGCTGGCAATGCTGGTGGGAGTGGTGGTGATTTACTTCCGCCTGTCGAATTCGCTTTTTGAGGGCGAGTCGAAAAAGAACGCGCAGGATGGGTACGTGGTGCTGAACGACGTGGCGGTGCCGATGCGCGACGGCGTGACGCTGCGCGCAGATGTGTGGCTGCCGTCGAAGGAGGGACGATTCCCTACCCTGGTTTACCGGACACCGTATGGCAAGCAGGATGCGCCGAAGGAGTGGACGACGTTTGCGAAATTGCCGGGGCGCGGGTACGCGGTGGTGATTCAGGACGTGCGCGGGAGATATGCCTCGGAAGGAGCGTTTGAGCCGTATCGCAACGAGGGGAAGGACGGCTACGACACGATCGAATGGGCGGCGCGGCAACCGTGGTCGGACGGAAACGTGGGGACGTTTGGACTGTCATACCCGGGCGCGGTGCAGTGGCTGGCGGCGGTGGAGAATCCACCGCACCTGAAGGCGATGATTCCGGCGATGACGTTTTCGACGCCGCGGAATTTCTTTTATTCGGGGGGCGTGTTCGACGGGTCGTGGCTGGAATGGACCTGGATGAACATTGCGCCGGATGCGCGCGTGCGGATGCATCTGGAAGGTCCGAGAACGTACGAGGCGGCGAAGGCGGCTTGGAAGCAGGAACATGCGCGCATGGAAGGATTTTTGCCACTGCGGGATTTGCCGGACCTTAAGCAGGTGGCGCCGTTTTACTACGAGTGGCTGGCGCACCCACCAGCGGATTTGTGGTGGGATTGGGCGGAGTTGCGGGGGAAGTACGATCGGGTGCACTGCGCGGTGCTGAATTTTTCGGGGTGGTATGACGAGACGTATGGTCCGGACGGGGCGGCAACGAATTACGATGGGCTGCTGGCAGCGAGGCGTGGATCGAGGGACCGCGCGACGCGGACGATTATCGGTCCGTGGACACACGGGGCACAGGATGCGCGGAAGAGCGGGGAGCGGGATTTCGGTCCGACGGCGCCGATTGATTACGACGAGTTGATCGTGCGGTGGATGGATCATTATTTGCGCGGCGTGGACAACGGCATTGAAAAGGAAGCGCCGGTGCGGATTTTCGTGATGGGGACGAATGCATGGCGCGATGAGAGAGAGTGGCCGTTGCGGCGCGCGCAAGCGACGGCGTGGTATCTGGGGGCGGATTCGGCGAGCGATCGCGTGGGAAGACTGACCAGGGCGGCGGGCGAGTCGAGGGCAGGCAGCGCCTCGTTTGTTTCGGACCCGGCGCATCCGGTGAGCGATCCGTACGATTCCTACGGCGCGCACGATTACCGGGCGTTGGCGGGGCGCGAGGACGTGCTGGCGTTTGACAGCGCGCCGATAGCGAAAGATACAGAAGTGACGGGACCGATCACGGCGGAGATGTACGTGTCGGGGGACGTGAAAGATTGCGATTTGTGGGTGCGACTACTGGACGTGGCGCCGGATGGGACGGCGTTGAATTTGATGAGTCCGGGGCTGGACGTGCTGCGCGCGAGTTATCGCGACGCGACGGTGCAGCCGGAATTGCTGGCGCCGGGGACGATTTACAAGCTGACGCTGAACCGGATGTTAACCAGCAATACGTTTCGGAAGGGGCACCGGATCCGGGTGCAGGTGAGCGGGGCGTTTTATCCGCATTTTTCGCGAAATTTGCAGACGGGCGAATCGGAAATGGTGTCGAAGGAGAGCCGCGTCGGGCATATTGTGGTGCATCTGGAGGGGCAGCACGCTTCGCGGATTGTTTTGCCGGTGATCCCCGGATCGTGAAGGTAGCCGCGTGGGCGTGGGAGCGCTGCTGTTCGCGGGAGTTACGCGGGGGACGGAAGGTGCGGGCCGAACAGTTTACGGAAAAAGTGTTTTCTGGAAGCTTCAGGGGCTAAACCCACTGCTCCCGTGACAATTACGTGGAGGCTGAAGCCCCCCTCCTGAGGAACCGAGGCTTTTCCTCGAACTGGCATGCCGGTGCTACCGGTGGCCGATCTAACGTTCGGCCATTACAAAAACCGGGGAAAAGGCGGCCGCTGGCACCCCGACGCTGCGGTGCATTCGTCATGTACTTGCAAGCACTACAGGCTGGACGTGCAACTGGAAGACGATGCTGGCGTGGGATACTGGGCTGGAGATGGAGACTCCCTTACAGCGAGGGGCGGCTTCCGCGGCGGGGACGGGGGCCATGGAGCCAACGCGGGCTTCCGCGGTGGGCGCGGCATTTGCGTCTTTCATTGGGTTGATGCTGCAGTTTTGCATCGAGTGGCTGGTGCGGCTGACCGGCCGCAAAGTGCGGCGCAAAGACGCGCCATGGCTGGATTGCGTGCTCGGGGAGCCCGGCTTGATTGGCGGCGGCGTCTACCAGGAGATTGCCAAGGAACACGGGCTGGACTTGCGTACGCCGCCCGATGCTGGACTGATTCCCGATTTCGGGGCTCTGCGTGGACCCTCGTTTGAGCCGGACGCAGTTGATCCGCGCATCCGCCATTTTTACGAACATGCGGCGCTCTATCATCTGGAAGTGTGGAGCGAAGTGTATTTCGCGGGGAAATTTGTGCTGTGGCTGCTGGTGGAGTTCATCAGCCGGCGCATGGATCAACTGAATTTTCCGATCTCGTCGATGGAAGTGGCCAAGGGGATGACCAGCGAGGTCGTCCAACTGCGCGAACCCCGGACCCAGAAATTGGTGCAGACGGGATGGCTGCGGAGGTTTCGGGCGACGGGCAAGGTGATTTACGCCGGGCTTTATACGACGGCGCAGATTCCAGGCGAAGAAAATCCGTGTGTGAAAGTGACATTCCCTTGTTACGGCAGCAGCAACGTGTATTTGCGGCCCTGCGCGTATCCCGATGGGTCTTTTGGGCTGGAATCCACGGGCGCAGCCTTCGGCAAATCCGGATTTTACCGGATCGTGGAGGCAGGGCCGGATGCATGGATAGTGCGCTGCTTCACGACGCTGCACGAGATTTTTCACGTGTACGCGGATGAAGAAGGCGTGTTGCGGACGGACCACGAAATCCGCTTCGTGGGACTGACGATTTTGCGGCTGCACTACAAGATGACCCTGGCGCCCAAGCGACCGGACATGAATTCCAGGGAGGCAAGTTCCCTGTTCCAGACCGCGTAGGATGGGCCGGGCAAAGGCGGCCCCTCGAAAATTAAAGTTTGAAGGGGAGTGTTTGGGGCGCGGGGCGGCTGTGGTGCTAACTGAGGATTGGTGGAGTGAGATGGCCGGGGCAAGAAGCGCGGGAGATTGAGGCCCAGTGCGTCAGGGGTGGGCGGCGGACAAATATACGAGCAGGCTCCGGGGGAGCGTGAGATTGCGTTGAACGCAAAGTTCAGTCGCCCCCTGGGGGCGTTTCGTTTTTGGGTAACGTTTCCCAGGGCCAGTTTTTTTCGGCCCTTCGGGCCTTGCGTGGTGACTTGAACAGTGTGAAGCGCCGGCACAATTCGTGCCACATAGCCAAGAGGGCCGAACACTTCGCGGCTCAGTGCAAGCAAGGTTGGCCCCTACAAAGGCATTGACAGGCACTGGTGCCACTTCCGGTGGCGAGCCGGCCATCGGGGCGAGCTGGCGGTGATGGTTGCGGGCTGTGAGTTGCGTGGGGTGGCGGGGTCCACTACACTGAAACTTCTTCAGAACAAGGCGGCATAAGGCCGCCCCTACACGAGGTGGAACTCGCTTTGCGCATTCTGCTGCGTCTTCTCCTATCCGTAGCTGCCTTTGCCTTGATCCTTTTTGCGGTGGCCGTGTGGTGGCTGGTGTATCGCCCGCTGCCGCAATTGGACGGGACCATCCATTTGTCGGGGCTGCAGGGCGAAGTGACGGTCGGGCGCGACAACTGGGGAATTCCACACGTCCGAGCGGGGTCGGTGGAAGATGCGGTTGAGGCGCAGGGCTACGTGGTGGCGCAGGACCGGCTGTGGCAAATGGACATCCTGCGGCGGGCCTCGCGCGGCGAACTTTCGGAAATTCTCGGGAATGCGACGCTGAAAATTGATAAGGATTTCCGGAATCTGAATTTCGGTCGCGCGGCTGACCGGGATTTACAGGACATGAATCCCGAGGCGCGGAGGCTGCTGGAGGCGTACGCGCGGGGCGTGAACTTGTTCATTCAACAGCACCAGGACACGCTGCCGATGGAGTTCACGCTGCTGAAATACAAACCGCAGCCGTGGAAGGCGAGCGACTCGCTGGTGATTACGGGATACATGTACCGGACGCTGACGGATACGCGGCAGCGTGAAATCGACCGGGCGATCGTCACGGCAAAGGTGGGGACGGAACTGGCGAAGGACCTCTACAACGAAGCGTCGTCGATGGATCATTTTGTGGTGGGCGATCCCAACGTGAAGGAAAAGGCCAATCCGGGCTCCGATGAAGATGACGACGATGACGACGATCAAATGGACCCGGAGGATGTGCTGAAAGCGGGGCTTGCGCCCGGATCGTTGCAAAATGCGATGGCGGAGCCGGACTTGACGGCTTTTTTCGCGGAGCAGGTGAAGCAGTGGCTGGACGGAAGCCAGCACGATATTCGCGGGACGCTGGGCAGCAACAACTGGGTGGTGAATGGAGAGCACACGGCCTCCGGCAAACCGCTGCTGGCGAACGACACACATCTGGAACTGACGATTCCGCCGATCTGGTATGAGATTCACATGACGGCGCCGGGATGGAACGTCAAAGGCATCACGCTGCCGGGCGCGCCGCTGGTGATCATCGGGCACAACGACCGCATTGCATGGGGCTTCACGAACAACGGCGCGGACGTGCTGGATCTCTACATCGAGACGTTCAATCCGGAGAATCCCGACGAGTATCGCGTCAACGGAAAATGGCAGAAGGCCGATGTATACGACGAAACGATTCACGTGAAGGGCGAGCCGGACGTACACGAACGATTGGTGGTGACGCGGCACGGGCCGGTGCTGTGGAACGAGGGCGAAACGTCATACGCGGTGAAGTGGACGGCGCTGGAACCTGGAGGATTGGCGAACAGCTATAACTGGCTGGGACGCGCGAAGAACTGGAAGCAGTTTCGCGAGCTGATGAAGATGGTATGGGGCCCGGCGCAAAACGCCGTTTATGCAGACGTAGAAGGAAATATCGGATACATCATGGCGGCGCGGGTGCCAATCCGGAAGAAAGGACGCGGCGAGGTGCCGGTCCCGGGCGATACGGATGCGTACGAGTGGACGGGATACATCCCGCTCGAACAATTGCCGCAGAGCTACAACCCAGAGAGCGGGCTGATTGTGACGGCAAATGCGCGCGTGACCGGGCCCGATTACAAACCATATCTGACGGATCGCTGGGAAGAACCGTATCGCACAGCGCGGATTTACGACCTGCTGCACGACAAGCACGACTTGCGACCGGAAGACATGCTGAAGGTGGAGACGGACACCTACAGCTATCCACACGTCTTTATCGGCGAACAGCTGGTGGCGGCGGCGAAGATCGCGCCGCCGAAGGACCCGCGCGCGCAGAAATTGATCCAGCAAGCGAAGGATTGGAACGGGATTGCGGAGGGCAATTCGTCCGTGGTGTCTTTCCTGGATGCCGCGCTCTACGAGACTCTCGATCTGATTCTGGAGCCGCAACTGGGGAAAGACACAAAGCTCTATAGCTGGCGGAAGATTGCGTTCTTGCAACGCATTTTGACGGATCGCCCGACGCGCTGGCTGCCGGCGGATTACAAGAATTACGACGAACTGCTGAGCGCGGCGGGGGATGGCGCAGTGAAGCGCCTGGAAAAAGAGACCCACAGCAGCAACCCGGACGACTGGGCATGGAAGCGGCTCAATTATCTGGACATGATGCATCCGATCGGGCGCGAGGGAATTTTGAGGAAACTTTTGAGCAAGACCGGCGAGTCGCAGTCGGGGACGCTTTTCAGCCCGCGGGCGGCTTCGCGGCATCATGGGCCGTCGGAGCGATTTGTGGCGAACCTGGCGGATTGGGATGAATCGATCTTGCTATTGCCGGCGGGCGAATCGGGCCAACCGGGCAGCGAACACTACACGGATCAATTTTCGTACTGGCTGAACGGAAAAGCGATTTATGAGCCGTTCAGCGATGCCGCGGAGACGAAGGTGCGCAAGCACTGGCTGACGCTGCAGCCTGTGAACTGAGTCCACTTCCCTGCCATGCCGGAACTTCCCGAAGTTGAAGCTGTGGCGCAGGCGCTGCGCCCGCTGGTGGTACGCCAGCGCATCCGCTGCGTGCACGTGTTCCACGCGATTGTGTGCAAGCCGCAGAGTGCGCCGCATGTCTCACGGATGGTGGAAGGCGGACGAGTGGAGGAGGTACTTCGCCGGGGAAAGTATCTTTTCCTTAGGCTGGACCGCGGCCTGGTGGAAATGCATTTTCGTTTTGACGGGCAACTGGTGTGGTTTCCCGGCGCGAAGGACATGCTGCGGCGGGCGAACGAGCCGGACGGCGTGCATGTGGACTTGGCCTTCGAATTCGGGAAGGGGGCGCTGGGGTTCAGCGATCACCGGCATTTTGGGCGGGTGCACGCGTGGGAATCGGAAGCGGAGTGCGCACCACTGCAAAGACTGGGAGTGGATGCGTTCGACCGGGAGTTCACGGCGAAATGGCTGCACGCGCGCGCTTCCGGGTCCAGGCGTTCGCTGAAAGAATTCCTGCTGGATCAGACGCGGGTGGCGGGGATCGGGAATATTTATTCGAGCGAAGCGTTGTGGCGTGCGCGGCTCGATCCGTGGCGAAGCGCAGGCTCGCTTGACGGCGCGGAATCGGCGCGGCTTCATAAAGCGATTGTGCGCGTTCTGCGGCGTGCTCTAGAATGTTGTCAGGATCCGGCGCCCGACTTTCGCGATCCGAACTGGTGGTTCCAGGGGCTGGAGAATATTTTGCGCGCGTACCAGCGGGAAGGCTTGCCCTGCCGTCGGTGCGGGCGGCCCATCCAGCGGGTTGAGCAGGGCGGGCGGGCGACCTACCATTGCGGGCATTGCCAGAAATAGGTTTGCGACAGGCACTTTCAGGACAAATGCATTGCGGAAGTTGACAGGCGGAGAGCGTGAACCAACCTGCACCGAAAAAACCCGAAGCGCCGAAGAAGCCGGATTTCGAAAAGTCGCTGGCACGGCTGGAAGAAGTGGTGCGCCGATTGGAGAGCCCGCAGCTTTCGCTGGACGAAGCCATGAAGCTGTTCGAGGAAGGCGTGGGATTATCGCACGAATGCCAGAAGCAGCTTGAGGAGGCCGAGGGCCGGGTGGAGATTTTGCTGAAGAAGGCGGACGGAAAGATGGTGGCCGAGCCGTTTGAGTCCGAAGGCGAGAAAGAAACGTGAGCACGGCGCAGCCTGGGCAATCCACCACTTCGATGAAGCTCCCTGCATTTTTTGAAGAAGACCGCGAGGCGGTGGACGCGCAACTGGAGCGGCTGCTGCCCACGGAGAGCGTGACTCCGGCGACGATTCATACGGCGATGCGGTATTCGGTGTTCGCCGGCGGGAAGCGCATCCGGCCGATGCTGTGCCTGGAAGCGGCGAGGATTTTTACCACGGATGTAGCGCCCGCGCTTTTTCCGGGTTGCGCAATCGAATTCATCCACACCTATTCGCTGATTCACGATGATTTGCCGGCGCTGGACAACGACGACCTGCGGCGGGGCAAGCCGACGTGCCACAAGCAATTCGGGGAAGCGGCGGCGATTCTGGCGGGCGACGCGCTGTTGACGCTGGCGTTTGAGACGATTGCGGCAGCACCGGTGAGGCCGGAGCGGCGCGTGGCGATGGTGACGGAGATTGCGACGGCCGCGGGGACGGTGAACGGAATGGTAGGCGGCCAAGTTGCGGATCTGGAAGCCGAGGGGAAGCCAGTGAGGCCAGAGATGCTCGAATACATTCACCGGTCGAAGACGGCCGCGCTGATTCGGGCTTCGGTTACGGCTGGCGCGATTTGTGCAGGAGCGTCGGTGGAAGACGTGGCAAGGTTGCGGCGTTTCGGCGAGACCATCGGCTGGGCGTTTCAGGTGACTGACGACATTCTGGATGTCGAAGAGTCGTCCGCCGCTTTGGGCAAAACCGCGGGCAAGGATATTGCCCAACAGAAAGCGACGTATCCATCGGTGTTCGGGCTGGAGAAGTCGCACCAGATCGCGAGAGAACTTGCCGAAAAAGCAATCGGTGAGTTGGATGCCTATGGAGCGAAGGCCGAGAGGTTGCGCGCGATTGCGGAATATCTGGTCCTTCGCCGCGCCTGATCCTCATTTCCATGAATGCAAAAGCGGAACGCAAGCGCCTGGACGTGCTGCTGGTGGAGCGCGGGCTGGCCGAGTCTCGCCACAGGGCGCAGGCGATGATTCTGGCGGGTGAAGTGGAGGTGGACCGCCAACGCAGCGGCAAGGCGGGGGCCCTGGTGCCTGAGTCTGCACACATCGAAGTGCACAGCCGGTTGCAGAAATATGCGAGCCGCGGGGGAGTGAAGCTGGAAGGAGCGCTGGAGGATTTTCAGGTGAGCGCCGCCGGAAGGATCTGCCTGGATTTGGGCGCCTCGACGGGAGGATTCACGGATTGCCTGCTGCAAGCGGGAGCGACGCAAGTCTATGCTGTGGACGTGAACACGGATCAATTGAGCTGGAAGCTGCGGGAAGACGAGCGCGTGGTGCAAATTAAGAAGAATGCGCGCGAATTGCGGGGGGAGGACTTGCCGGAGGCGGTGGACCTGGTGGTTGCCGACGTTTCGTTCATTTCGGTGACGAAAATCCTGCCCGGCGCGACGGCTTGCGCAAAGCCCGGTGCCGATTTCCTGATCCTGGTGAAGCCGCAATTTGAATTGCAGCGGGAAGACGTTGGCAAGGGGGGTATTGTGCGGGAGAAAGCGCTGCACGAGAGGGCGATTGCGAGTGTGCGGCGCGCCGCGGAGGCGCTGGGGCTGGACGTTCTAGGAGAAGCCCCGAGCAAGTTGGCCGGGGCCGAGGGCAACCAGGAGTATTTCCTTCACGGCAGAAAACCGGCTGCGGTAGAATCGCGGTAGTCCATGCGGCCCGAACCCACCTTTAAGAGAATCGGCATCATTTCTCGCCCGCGGCGCTCGAACATCGCCGAGGTGGTGCCTCCGCTGTTGCGATGGCTCAAGGACCGGGGGCTTCAGGCGGTCTACGACATCGAGACCGCAACGGTGCTAAAGGGAGATTTTGTCGGCAAAACGCGGCACCAGGTGGCGCAGGAGTCCGATCTGCTGCTGGTGCTGGGCGGCGACGGAACGATTCTTGCGGCATCGCGCGAAGCGGCGCATCACGATATTCCCGTTCTGCCGATCAACATGGGCAGCCTGGGATTTTTGACGAGCTTTACCGTTGAAGAGCTTTACCCGGCACTGGAAAGCGCGCTGGCGGGACAAGCGAAGATTGAAGAGCGCGTGCTGCTGGCCGTTGAACGCACGCACGGGGACGAACTGCTGACGCAGCAGCGCGTGTTGAACGACGCGGTGGTGCACAAAGGCACGCTGGCGCGGATGATCGAAGTGGAGCTGCATGTCAATGGCGCGTTCGTGTGCCGGTATCGCGCCGATGGATTGATTGTGGCGTCGCCGACAGGCTCGACGGCGTATTCGTTGTCGGCGGGAGGCCCGATTGTGCAGCCGGGAGTGGCGGCGATTCTGGTCACGCCGATTTGCCCGCACACGCTGAGCGACCGGCCGGTGGTGATCCAGGACACTTCGGTGGTGGAGTTACGCCTGGCGCAGAGTTCCGACTCCGTCTTTTTGACCCTGGACGGGCAAACCGGCGTGCCGATGCAGATTGGAGATCGCGTGCGGATTGTGCGTTCTGAGGAACGGTTGAAACTGATTCAGCCGCCGAACAAGAATTATTTTGAAATTTTGCGGAATAAGTTGAAGTGGGGCGAAGCGTAGGATTCAACCGAGCACGTCGGTGCGAAGCAGATCCAGGTGCGTTTCGCGGCGGCGGATGAGCTTGGACTTTTTACCGGAGACGAGGACTTCGGCGGCGCGGCACCGCGCGTTGTAGTTGGAAGCCTGCGAGAAGCCGTAGGCCCCGGCCAGCCAAATAGCCAGTAAGTCTCCCCGAGAAATATTTCCCAGCGGCCAATCGAGCAGAAAGGTGTCGCCGGTTTCGCAGACCGGGCCGACGACGTCCACGCGTTTGCGGGAATTCGCGTTGTTTGCTCCGGCTTGCCTGACGACGGTGATGGGATGCGGAGCGTCGTAGAGGACCGGGCGCATCAGGTCGTTCATGGCGGCATCCACGATCACGAACGATTTGCGGCCATTCGTCTTGGTGTAGAGCACGCGGGAGAGCAGGACGCAGGATTCGGCGACGATGGACCGACCGGGCTCGAGCAGCACTTTCACGCCGAGGGGCTGCGCAATTTCGGCGATCATTTTCGCATAGTCGGTGCGGGAGGCGGCGTGCTCGCGCGTGTAACGGACGCCGAGGCCGCCGCCGACGTCGAGAGAGTCGAGAGCGACGCCCTGCTCGCGGAGATCGAGCAAATAACCGGCCAGGCGCTGCAACGCGCGGCGGAAGGGCGGCAAGGCAACGATTTGGGAGCCAATGTGGGCGCTAATTCCCTGCCAGCGGATTGCCTTCGAACGGCGATGCGCCAAATAAAGCTTGCGTGCCTCCGGCCAGGCGATGCCGAATTTGTGTTCTTCGCGGCCAGTGGCAATGTGCGGGTGACCACCGGCGCTGACGTCGGGATTGACGCGGATAGAGACGCCGGGGCGGTTGGATGAACCGCGCCTGAAACGCGAGGACTCCTCGATAAATACGTCAAGTTCGGCGGGAGACTCCACGTTGAATTGCAGGATGCCATGAGGATCGCGGCGATTGGGCCGGTAGCGGAGGGCTTCACGGATTTCTTCGCGGCTTTTTCCCACGCCGGAAAAAACGATGGAACGGCCGGAGATACCGAGGTGGCCGAGGTGCGCGAGTTCGCCGCCGGAAACGATGTCGAACCCGCTGCCGAGCCCGGCCAGATGCCGGAGCAGCGAGAGATTGCCATTGGCTTTGACGGCAAAGCAGACGAGGTGGGGAACGGCGGACAGGCCAAAATCGATTTCGCGAAAAGCGCCGGAGATCGCTTGCCTGCTATAGACGTAGCTTGGCGTTCCCAAGCGGCGGGCGATTTCGGAAAGCGGGACTTGCTCGCAAAATACTTCCGGCGCGGATTTGCCGTGGCGCTGCCAGGAAAAATGGGGGAGATATCGCGCGGGGTCCACGTAAGGCAACCCCCTCCGGGCCTTGACGTGCGCGCTCATTTGACTTTCATCACCACCAGGGTGCGATCGTCGGAGAGCGGCGCGCTTTGCGAAAACCAATCGACTTCGCGCAGAATGCGGTCGGCCAATTCGGCGGAGGTCAATTCATGTTGCTGCTCGATCAGCTTGCGCAGGCGCTCGGTGCCAAAGAGCTGGCCTTCACTGTTGGAGGTTTCGGCGATGCCGTCGGAATGGAAGACAAGGATGTTGCCTGGATCGAGGGTGACGCTCCACTCATCGTAGGTCACGTCGTCAAAAATCCCCAACGGGAAGCCGGTGAGCTCGATGCGGTCGCAGCGGTCGTTCTTGTAGAGAAGCGGCTGCGACTGGCCGGCGTTGGCGACGCGGAGCTTCTGGCGGCCTTTCTGCCAGGTGCCAAAGCACGCGGTCATGAAACGCCCTTCGATGCGGCGCTCGCCGACGAGCTGGTTCATCTGGCGGAGCATTTCGGCGGGCTGCAACTTTTGAGGGGCGAGGCTGCGCATAATGCCGATGGCGACGGCGCCGAAGAGAGCGGCCGCGGTTCCCTTCCCGCTGACGTCGCCCAAAGCGATACCCAACTGCTGGGGGCCGTAGCGCAGAAAATCGTAGAGGTCGCCGCAGACTTCGCGGGCCGAGAGATAGCGAGCAGCGACATCGAGGCCGTAATCGTCGGCGGGCACGGGGCGGAGCAAAGCGCCCTGAATGCGCTTGGCGGCTTGCAGTTCGCGTTCCATGCGGGCTTCGTCGCGCGCCAACTGTTCGTAGAGCCGGGCATTTTCGAGAGCGACGGCAAGATTGGCAGCAAGGATGGTGAGCGTCTGCACGTGCTCCTCGGTAAAGTAATTGAGTTGCGGGCTTTCGAGATCGAGGACGCCGGTGACCTTGCCCTTGAAGATCATGGGAATCGCGAGTTCGGAGCGCGTTTCGGGATTCATCATCAGATAGCGGGGATCCACGGAGACGTCCGGGACCAGCACCGGTTCGCGCAAGGTAGCGGAGGCACCGACGATGCCTTCGGTGGCGGCAACGCGCAGCTTTCCCTGGACGCGCTGGCCGTGCTTGACGTCGAGGCGATGGCGAAAGATCTTCTGCTCCTCGTCGTAAAGCATAATGCTGATGATCTGGTAGTCGATGACGCGCTTGACGAGTTCAGCGGCACGGCGAAGCAACTCCTCGACTTCGAGGATGGAACTGATTTCGCGGCTGACCTCGTTCAAAACCAGCAAGGTTTCCGCCTGGGCGCTGACTTTCTGAAAGAGGCGCGCGTTTTCGATGGCCACGGCGAGGCGGCTGGCGAGTAGGGTGATGACCTTCTGCTGGTCGTCGGTGAAATAGTCGAGGTGGCGGCTTTGAATATCGAGGACGCCTACGGTCTTGCCGCGGAAGACGAGCGGAACGGCGAGTTCCGACTTCACGCTGTCAATGGCGTTAATGTAGCGGGAATCTTGCGAAACGTCGTTGACGCGCACGGGCTGCCCACCAGCCACGGCGGTGCCGGTGATGCCCTGGCCTACGGGAACACGGAGATTTTCGGCGAGGCCGGGTGGATAGCCGATGGCGAAGCGATGTTTAAGATAGGTGCCGGTGTCGTCGAGCATCAAGACACCGAAAAATTCGTAGTCGATGAAGCGCTTGATAAGGACCGCGGTGTGAGAGAGGACCTCATCCAGATCAAGCGAGGCGTTGACCTCTTCGCCGATTTCGGCAAGGGTGGCCAGCACGTCAGCGGACACCTTGAACTGTTCCGCCGTGGTTTGCGTTCCTGATTTCGACTGGGTGGCGTCCATGAATGGAAATAGTATAACAGGCGATTCGCGGCGCCATCGGTGGCGTTGGGCCGCTTACACTTCGATTTTCGTTTTACCCCTGGGCCCCAAACGGACCACGCAGACGTCGGGAAGATTGCGATAGCGCTCGTCGAAATCGAGGCCGTAACCCACCACGAATTCGTTGGGAATGACAAAGCCGGTGTAGTCGGCGCGGACGTCGGCGATGCGGCGTTCAGCCTTGTCGAGCAGGACCGCGACGCGCAGGTGTTTCGGCTTGCGCTCCTCAAACAGGCGCAGCAGATACCGCAGGGTGAGACCAGTGTCGAGGATGTCCTCGACGACGAGGACGGAGCGGCCCTCGATGCTGACGTCGAGGTCTTTGATCATTTTCACTTCGCCGGTGGAGTCCATGCCTTTGCCGTAACTGGAAACGGAAATGAAGTCGAAGGAGACCTCGCCGCCCATTTCGCGGGCGAGATCGGCCAGGAAGAGGACGGAACCCTTGAGCACGCCGACAAGATGCATCGGCTCATTCGGAAAATCGCGGCGAATTTCCTGGGCCAGTTCGCGGACGCGCTCGCGAATGCGTTTGTGAGAGATGAGGATGCGAAGAGACTCCTCGGCGCGCTGGCCGGGCTTGGCTCTGGTGGTGCGCTTGGCAGCGGTGGTAGGCAAGGGCAATCCTCCTTTATTGAAATGCGGGATCTCTTATTCGATCCAATCGGCGACGAAGATGTTGGTTTCGTGCGGCACCTTGCCGTTGCGATTGGAAGCCCAGACGAGGCGCTTCCCGTCCGAGGAAAACATGGGAAACGCGTCGAAATCGGGATCGAAGGTGATGCGTTCCTGGCCGGAGCCGTCTTCGTTGATCAGGTAGAGATCGAAATCACGGCCGTTTTTTGGGTCGGCCTGGTTGGAGGCGAAGATGATGCGCTTGCCGTCCGGAAACCAGTAAGGGGCGAAATTCGCAGCGCCGTTGCGGGTGACTTGGTGCTTGTTCGTACCATCGGCGTTCATCACCCAGATTTCGAGATTGCCGGGACGAATGAGGCCCTGCGCGTAGAGATCTTTATAGTCCTTGAGTTCTTCGGGGGTTTTCGGGTGTTGAGCGCGATAGACGATTTTGGTTCCGTCGTAGGACCAGAAGGGGCCGCCGTCGTAGCCCAGCTCCTGCGTAAGCTGTTTCACGTTGGAGCCGTCGGCATCCATAGTGAAGATATCGAGGTCGCCGTTGCGCGTGGAGGTGAAAACGACGTGCTTGCCATCGCGGGTGATGGTGGCCTCCGCGTTGTAGCCGGCGGCGTGGGTGAGTTGCTTCAGATCGGAGCCGTCGGGCTTGGCGGTATAAATCTGATAGGTGCCGTAGATGGGCCAGACGTAGCCGTGGGAATAGTCGGGCTTGGGCGGGCAATCGGGGCTGGCGGCGTGGGTCGAAGAGAAAAGAATTTTGTCGCCCGAGGGGAAGAAGTAGCTGCAGGTGGTACGGCCCTTGCCGGTGCTGAGAATTTTTGGCACGGGAGGCTCGCCGCCGGGTGTGTCTACGACCATGGAGTAAATCTGGTCGCAGGGCACTCCTTCGCCCTGATGCTGGAAGATTAACTGTTTGTCGTCGGCGGAAAAATAGGCTTCCGCGTTCTGGCCGCCGAAAGTGAGCTGGCGCGCGTTTTTGAGGTGCTTTTGTTCCTGCGGATGCAGGATGGGAACGTCGGGGCGAACTCGGATGAAGACGGGAGAGTAGGGCGCTCCATACAAGATGGCGGCGGACACCAAAACTCCCAACGAGGGACCGATCCAATTGCGAGTGAGCACTATCGCACGGCTCCATAGACCGAAAGATGTAACGGCTATCTTCGCTGTTCGAGCTTCACGTCCGCGGATACTTCCTTGCCATCGCGCAGAACGGTGACGCGGACCACTTCGCCGACCTTGCTGCGCCGCAGGGCATCCGTGAAATCGTAAAGGTTCTTAATGGGCATATCGCCGAATTTGATCAAAACATCTCCGGCTCTGAATCCAGCTTTGGCGGCGGGAGAGCCGGGCTTGATGTCGGAAAAGCGGACGCCGTTTTCCGTTTGGCCGAAGTCGGGAATCGAACCGAAGTACGGGCCATATCCACCGCCGCTGGAAATGCCGCCTGCATGGGGATTCGTGTCGGCAACGGCAATGAATTTGGGGCCTTCGGGCGCGTCGTCCAGCGCGACGGTGGTGGAAGCCACCACATTCAGCAGCCGGGCCGCGGCCTCGGAGTTGATTTTGTCCCAGGTGTCGGAGGGCTTGTGGTAGTCGCTATGGAGGCCGGAAAAGAAAAAGAGCACGGGGATTTTTTGGGTAACGAAGGAAGTGTGATCGCTGGCGGCATAGCCGGTTTGGGAATATTCGAACTTGAGATGGGAGCCGTCATGAGCGTTGTCGAGGACTTTCTGGAAGGTGGAGCCGGTGCCGACGCCGCCGATATATACCTTGTCGTTCTTGATGCGGCCAATCATGTCCATGTTGAGCATGGCGATGGCTTTGTCGAGCGGCCTGGTGGGCGACTTGACCCAGGCTTCGGAGCCGAGGAGGCCCAACTCTTCGCCAGCGAATGAGGCAAAGAGAATGCCGCGCTGCAATTGGCCTTTCATCGGCGCGAGAAGGCGCGCGAGTTCCAGAAGGCCGGCGGTGCCGGAGGCGTTGTCGTCGGCACCGGGATGAATCTGGCCGAATTGCGAAGGGGCGAGGGAATCGAAATTGCCGCGGCCGAGATGGTCGTAATGCGCGCCCAGGATGATGTATTCATCGGTCTTTCCGGGCAGGTAGGCAAGGACGTTGTTGACGGTGGCGCGGGTGGTTTCGATATCAATGGCGAGCGAGGCGCGCAGGGTGTCTGGGAATGCGAAGGAAGCGGGCCTGGAGTTGGAATTGATTGCTTCCTGAACATCCTTGAGCGACTTCCCTGCCGCCTGGAACCAGGGAGCAGCGGTGGCGTTCTTCACCTGGGCGAAAAGAATGCCGACGTTTTCCGGGCCGCTGACGCTGCCGAAACGGGTGAGCAGGTCTTCTTCGCCGTCTCCCAGTTTGCCATTCAGCAGAATTAAACCCCTGGCACCGTGGTTGCGGGCATTGATGGCTTTGGTGATGAACTGGGAATGGTGCGTCAGGCCCTGGTTGCCGGACTTGGCGGCGAATCCCGCGGGCTCGTAGCGGAGGATTACGACGATTTTGTCTTTCGCGTCCAGGCCGGCATAGTCGTCGTAGCCGAATTCCTCAGCTGTAATGCCATAGCCTGCGAAGACCAGCGAAGCATCCGCCTTCCCGGAAGCGGAAAAACTAAAGGGGACGTAGTCCTGGTTGAGCTTCAGCTCGTTTTTGGCTTCGCCGCTCTGGATGTGCAGGTGATTATTGCCTCTGATTTTGGCGCCGGTGGTGACGGTGAAGGGCTGGAGATAGCCCTTGGCGCCAGCGGGTTGGAGGCCGAGACTCTTGTAGCGATTTTCGAGGAAGTGTTGCGCGCGGGTGAGTCCCTTGGTGCCGTCGCCACGGCCTTCCATCTTGTCCTGCGTGAGCGTTTTGATGTCGGTGAGATAGCGCTGGCTGTCCGCAGGGCCGATGGCGGGCGCGGCCGCCAAGGCAAAACTCGCCGCGAGCAACAGGAGCGCGGCGGAGCGGAATCTGGAGGAGAGCGATCTCATGCCGAAGGCGTCCGTCCCTGGACCGCAAGGCAACGGTTGCACCCTTGCGGCGAATTTCCCATCCTATGTGGAGCCTGCTAGCCTGTCAATTCGCGCAGTGTGCCAAAGGGAGCGTTATCGGTGACGTCAAACCACACAAGAAGACCGGAGCCGTGGCTGCGAGGCACGTTGACGGATGTGCCGCCGGTGGCGCGGGGTGTTTTGCACGCGCTGGAACTGGCACGGGAAGATTTACACCGGTGGTGTGACGGCCTGAGCGTCGGGCAGATTCACGCGCGGCCCGGCGGACTGCCTTCGGTGGCTTTCCAGTTGCGGCACATTGGCGGGAGCGTGGACCGGCTGTTGACCTATGCCGAGGGCGGGACGCTGTCGGAGGCGCAGTTTGCAGGCCTTACGCAGGAATCCGCGACACACGAAGAGATGGCGGAGGAGCTACTGAAGGATCTCGACGTGGCACTCGAACGGGCCTGCGAACGGGTGCGGGCACTGGCGACACTGGATTATTCCTTGCGCCGAGAGGTGGGGCGCCAAAAATTGCCGACCACTCTTGGGGGCTTGCTGGTACACGTTGCCGAACACACGCAGCGCCACGCGGGCCAGGCGGTTACCACGGCCAAACTGATTTCGGGTTCGAATTCTTTCTAGCTATACTTTCAACACCTTTCATGATTCCTCTATTCAAGGCCACGATACTGGTGCTCTCGGCGCTGTTTCCGATTGTGAATCCGCTGGGCGGCGCTCCGCTGTTTCTTTCCCTCACGCGATACTACACGACAGAGCAACGCAGGCTGCTTTCGCGGAACATCGCCATCAACAGCGTTGTTCTCATCATTGGGTCGTTTCTGATTGGAACGCATATCCTGGCTTTTTTTGGAATTTCTATTCCCGTAGTGCAGGTGGGCGGCGGTTTGGTGGTGGTTTCGACGGGCTGGGCGATGTTGAAGCAGCGCGACGAGGACGAAACGAAGGCCGACGTCCATCGAAGCGTGGATACACAGGATTTATTCCAAAAGGCTTTCTATCCGCTGACGTTGCCGCTCACGGTGGGACCTGGAACCATCTCCGTAGCGATCACGCTGGGCGCCAACGAGCCTCATCGGGGTCATATGATTTTGTTCTCGATCATTGGCGCCGTGATCGGGTCCGTGCTGGTGGCCGCGAGCGTTTATCTTTGTTATGCGTACTCCGACCGGCTGGCCCGGGCGCTGGGCGCGACTTCGATGAGCGTGATCATGCGGCTATCGTCGTTTTTATTGGTATGCATCGGCGTGCAGATTATGTGGAACGGGCTTTCGGAGATGCTGAAATCGCTGCCGGTGTTCGGGCATGTATAAGGTTGCGGAGTTGCGCAGGAGCGACAATCCCGGGTGAAGAGTTATTTCCAGATCGGCAGTTCGCGCCTGCCGAGCAGTGCTTCCGCGGCCCACGTGCCAAGATAGACGGATTGCGCGACGCCGTGGCCGGAAAAGCCTCCCACGACCAGTGCATTGCGGTTCTGCGGATGCCGCTCAAAGATGGGTTTCCAACCTTGGGTGATGCAGATCGGGCCGCCCCAGCGGCGTGCGATCTGGACGTTGCACAATTCCGGATGCAAACCGTGGATGCGTTTTTCGAGCCGGGCAAACAGTTCGGCGGCTTCCCCTTTCGTGACATCGAGGGCGTAGACATCGCGCCAATCTGCAAAGTGGACCAGGCCGCTGCCGAAGATGATTTGCCGGCCGAGCAGGCGTCCCCAAAGATAAGGAAGATCGACAGTGTAAAAGGATTTTCCTTCGCCGAGGCCGATCGCTTCGAGAACAGATGGAGCGAGCTCTTCGGTGGCAACGGCGAGGGTGAAGCAGGATTCGGCGCGCTGCGTCCAGCCGGTGAGCTCGAAGGCGAAGGCGTTGGTGGCGAAGAGGACGTGTTTTGCGTTTAATTCGCCGATGGAAGTGTCGAGGCGAATGGGGTCCGCGAAATCGCAGCGTTCCACCGCGGCGTGTTCGAACAGGAGCGCACCCGCCCGGGCGGCGGCTGACGCCAGCCCGCTGACAACTTTTCCCGGATTCACCGAGCCGCCGGGGACTTCCTTGACCGCGGAGAGCTGGCCGGAATCGCTCCAACGAATGGGGGAATGCGGGAGGGGCGCGCTGCGGCCGAGTTCATAGACGCCAGGAAGGTGCAAGTCCGCGTCGAGGTCGAGATCCTGGAATATTTGACGATAGCCGGAGAGCACATCGCCGAGGCCCGCGAGATCGCCGACGGCGGATTCGGCGAGCGCCATTCCACCGGTGTGCCCGCTGGCACCATCGCCGACGCGGCCCGCTTCGAGGAGCGCGACGGAAGAGTCCGGAGCGAGGCGCTTGAGCCACGCGGCGGCGGCAAGGCCGGTGAACCCACCGCCGACGAAGGCAAAATCAACCGATGATGGCAAGGGCCGCGGCTCGGCCTGGTACGTGATAGTCCAAGGGCGATTGCCCCAGTTGAGTGTCGGCGTCACGGGCTCGTGCTCAGACCATAAAACAGAGAGGCCTCACTGGTTGGATGCGGCGAGGCCTCGCGGAACTGCAGGAAGGCCGGTTAGAAAAGCGCGGTGGGGCGACGCGTCCAGGACTTCCCTTTGGCCCTGGCGATCTCTTCGACGTCCTTCACATACGCGCCGGCCTGCGTGAGGATGTGGTGCAGATCGTTGCCGATGCTGATGAAGGAGAAACCCTTGTCGAGGAATTCACCGACGCGGGAGGTTCCGAAGAGGAAGAGCCCCAGGATGACGTTGTTGCGGCGGGCGGCGGCAATGAGTTTTTCGGTGGCCGCGCCGAGTTCGGGCGAAGTGTACATGTGGGGAAACTCGTATTTGTCGTAGAGGCCCATGGACATGCACAGGTCGTTCTGGCCGAGGAAGAGGAGGTCGACGCCGGGAACGGCGGCGATTTCGTCAATGTTCTTGATGCAATCAGCGGTCTCCACCTGCAGTGCGACAATGACGTTGTTGTTGGCGGCGCCGGCATAGCCGAGCAAGCCTTCCTTGTTCATGCTGCGCTGGGGAAAGTAGACCGAGCGCGTGCCCACCGTGGGATACCGCGTGCAACTGACCGCCTGGCGCGCCTCCTCGGCGGTATTGATGTAGGGGACCAGGACGCCGTCCGCGCCGATGTCCAGCGACTGTTGGATGCCGGCACGGTCGCTGTAGCCGCCGACACGGACCAGCGATTTGGCGCCACCGTTGGAAATTCCAGAGATCATTGCAGAGAGTTTTTCGAAGCCCATCGGACCGTGCTGCGAGTCCACGAGCAGCCAATCGTAGCCGCTGTGTGCGAGTTGCTCGGCGACGGTGGGGCTGTGCGAATTTAGGAAGAGGCCGAGTTTCGGTGAACCGGCACGCAGATGTTGCTTGAATTCGGCGCCTGTCAGGGTGCCTGCAGCCATGGGAGAGCTCCTTATGCGGAAATGAGTGCGAATAGAATCGCGTAAGTTTACTAGAGGACGGTACAGGTGAGGAAGGGCGGGAAGAAGTGAAGATGAATGGGATGTGAACGGAGGGTGGGGAAGCAGGAAACCGCGAGCAGGTGACGCGATGAGCGTTTGAGGGCGGGCTACCGGTTGGATCGAAGAATAAGCCCTACCTGCCTTCCCGGGTCCGGACAATCCGAAGGAGGCCGCTACAAATACTTGATCAGGACGACCTCATTGCGGGCTTCGTTGTAGACAAGTTCGTCGACGAGTTGCTGGGTGAGCATGAGGCCGAGGCCGCCGGGGCGCAAGCCCTTTTGTTCACGCACGGTCATGTGGGCCATGGGATCGTCCTCGGGATTGCTGACGGCGGCGTGCTTGAGGTCTTCCAGCTTGAAACCCGGTCCGGGATCGTCGAGCCGGTACATCAGGAGCTTTCGGGTGCGGATATAGGAGATGCGCACCTTGAGGTTGGGATCGAGCCGGCCGCCCCATTCGATGGCGTTGTTGAGAAGCTCGCGGAAAGCGTAGCCCACTTTTTCGAGGACGTCGGGAGGCAGATCGGTTTCCAGACGCGACAGAAAACTCTGCACGCGGGCGACGACGGAACGTTCGCAGGGGACGAGAAGCTCCACCCAGTGTTTATTGGCGGAGAGCACTTCGATCGGCGGTGTGGCAGGGTCTTCGGAAAGCGCGTTTTCGACAACGCTGAGAAGGATGTTGGCCTCGATCGGTTTGGCGAGGAATTGATAGACCTGCCCGATGAGCGATTTCAGGACGGTGTCGGAGGTTTTGTCCGAAGTCATGACAATGATTTTGGGGATGTGGCTTTCGCCGTGAAGGGTGGCGATCAGGCCCAGGCCGCTCATTTTGGGCATCCAGATATCCAGCAGGAGGAGGTCGAATTCCTTTTTCTTTAGGGTGCGCAAGGCGCTGGCGCCGTCGCTGGCCGTGCTGACGTCGTATCCCCTTCTCTTCAGAATGCCGGCAATCATTTCGCGTGTTGTGGCATCATCTTCCGCAACAAGGATCTGGGGCATACTCGGGACTCCGCTGGTCGAACTCGAATTTGCCGCGCACCAAGCTCACCGCCGGTGTTTGCCCCGATTTCGGGGATGCCTGGGCCGCTTCCTGGCGGGCCTGGCGGCGGTTTGATTTGCGTATCCTCTCAGGTTTCCGAGGAGATTCGCAATCTCTTCCTTTAACGGAGCGAGAAGGGGTTGGGCGGACGCGAGATCGCCGGTGCGCGCGAGTTCCTGCAATTCCTGCGCGTGCAGCCGGGCCTGTTCCGCTCCGAAAATACTGACCGATCCTTTCAAGGCGTGGGCCAGGGAGGCGAGCGTGCCGGCACTCTTACGCCGTAACGCCGTGCTGATTGCAGAGAGCCGCTTGGGAGTATCGCGGAGAAAGGTGGCGATCATGCGCTTCAAAAGAGCGGGGTCGCCGCCGACACGCTCGAGCAGCGCCGCGTAACTCAATTCGGCGGGCGTCTGCGATTGGGTCAAGCCGGGCGGTGAAGAATGCTGCTTCGCCGCAGTTTGCAAGATGCCCAGGAGATCGTCCATGCGAAACGGCTTGCCAAGTACGGTGTCGAATCCCGCGGCCTTGAGGCGGCGGACGTCTTCAGCACCCGTGTTTCCCGTGGAGGCAACCAGAAACGCGCGCGACTTTTTACCTGCTTCGCTTTTGCGAATGGCGCGAGCCACTTCGTCGCCGGTCATCCCGGGCATTTCCTGGTCGAGGAGAACGAGTTCAAACTTTCTCGAGCGGAAGAGCCGCATGGCCTGCTTCCCATTCGCGGCGGCAGCAACTTTATGACCCTTGCGCTTCAACTGGTAGGTGGTGAGGGTGCGAATATCTTTCTGATCGTCGGCGAACAGAATATGGAGCGGCGGAACCCGCTGGGCGGAAGACCCGGCCGGAGAGTTCGCCGCGATATGTTTCGCGGCGGGAATAGCGGAATCCGAATCGGCGATGGCGCGGGCCAAGCGAAACCAGAAACGCGAACCTTTTACGGGGAGCGTGACGCATCCGATGCTGCCGCCCCAGCGTTCCACGGTGATGCGGCAAAAGTAGAGACCCAGGCCGGCTTTGCCGCCGCTGTGCTTCCCCTTCAGGAAGAGTCCGAAAATCTGTTCCGGCCGCAGATCGTTCGGAAGGCCGGGGCCTTCGTCGTCAATATAGGCCTTCAGAAACGCCCCTTCATCCTCGAAGCCGACGGCGACGCGTGCTCCGGAGGGCGTGTAGCGGAGAGCGTTCTCCAGGAGGTTCGAGAAGATTCGCTGGAGACGCGACGGCTCGGCGCGGACGGGCCACGCGATAGTCTCGTCGGCAGAAGGGGTGAAAGACAGATGCACGCCCTTGGCCACGAAAGTGGGGCCCAAAGCGGCCATGGTTTTTCGGGCGCAGTCGAGAAGGTCGGTGGAGGCATTTTCTTCGGTGCCAGCATCGAGCGAAGCGCGCAGGTCAGCGGAAAACGTATGGAGGATGTCGCGAATCATCGTTTCCTGCTGCTCGCCGGCGAGTTTCCCGAGAGTGAGGAATTGGCGAGAGCGTTCGGTGATGGACTCGTCGGCGAGGCAATCCAAGGCCACATGCATAACGCTAAGCGGCTGCGACAAATCGTGGACAATGCAATGCAGCAGGATTTCTTTTTTCTGGATTTCGCGACCCAGGCGTTCATGATCGAGCAGCGCGTTGCGCGCCGTCTGCAAAACTTTTGTCCGCTCGCGCAAATCCGTCTCCGGGCTGAAGAGGGCGACGACGCGCTTGCCGTCGAGGAGCAGCGCGCGGGCTTGCAGGGGAATTTCGCGGCCGGAGGGCGTTTTTTCGATCCACGTTTCCGAGCGGCAGCCGGCGGCATTCGGCGACTCCCAATAGGCCTCGGCCTCCAGAAGGAAATTCTCGAGAAAAGGCGATTGTTCAGACAAGGCCAGCGGAATCGTGGCGCTTTCCTTTTGGCTCCATAGCTCCAGGAACCACGTGGGAAGTTTGGCAATGGGGAGGAAGGCGCCGTCGCCGCGGTACTCGAGCAACGCGAAGCCCATCTGGGCCAGAAATGTTTCGCGGAGGTCCGGCATGTTCATCCCAGTATTTTCCGCGCAAGGAGAGAGAAGGCCTCTTCGACGCCTTCACCGGTTTTTGCGCTGGACCGCAGCACGCTCCATTGCTGCGCAGCGAGTTGCGATTCATCCGCGGCATCCAGTTCCCAATCCTGCAACAGGTCGCACTTGTTGAGGACGAAAACAAAGGGAATTGCACCGGCTTCTTCGCGCGCGCGCCGCTCGAGCTCCTGCGCTTTATCGAGTGTCGCCTTGCGCGTGCCGTCGGCCACCAGCAGATAGCCGGAAGCGCCACGGAGATAGGTCCAGCGCATTTTCTGGTAGTCGTCGTCGCCGTAGATATCCCAGAGGACGAGCGAAGCCTCCTTGCCGCCGACTTGAATATTTTTCTTGTCGATTTTCACGCCGACGGTGGTCTGATAAACGTCCGAATAGATGCTTTCGACAAAGCGGCGAACGAGACTGGTCTTCCCGACGGCAAACGACCCGAGCATGCAAATTTTCTTTTGGAGCATGGCCGGGCGCTACGGGGTCCGGACCACGACGCGGAAGGTGACGCTGCGGTTGAATTCGCGGTTGGAATCGGAGACCTCTGGACGAAGCGGTTGCGTGGTGCCGACGCCAAGGGTGCTCACACGATTCTCCGGGACGCCGTTCTGGCCGAGTTCCCAAGCAACGCGATCGGCCCGGCGCTGGCTGAGATTCAGATTGGATGTTTCCGCACCGGTGGAATCGGTGTGGCCGACAATCTGGACGGACACATCCTGATGCAACGCCTGCGCGGCCGCAAGAAGCGATTGGATGCTGCCGGCGAATGTTTTCAGCGAGGCGCGTTCGGAGGCAGAAAGGGCGGCGCTGGCAATCGGGAAGCGGACGAGGGCACGCGCAATCTCGGACTTTGCCTGCGTGAAGGCCAACTGATCCGGCTGGAGCTCAGGCGCGAATTGGAGGGAGTGAATGCCGGGAATCAGGGGGGCTTTTGCCTGAACGTCTTTGACCCAGCCGACGGTGGCAGTTCCGGAAACTTGCAGGACGCCGTCTTTGACAGCGAGCTTCGCCCCGGCAGGGGGCGAGAGAAGCGCGGTTGCGCGCTGCTGCACGATGCTGTCGTCGAGCGCGTAGTAGCCTCCCCAGTGAAATTCGCCTTTCGCGGGATTCACTTCGGATGCCTTGATAATTTCGCCAGGGGCGGCCGCCAAGGGATCGCGCATTCCGCGCACGACAAATTTGCCGTCTTCACGTGCGAAGGAGGTGATCACGTAGCCCGGCTGAGCGCGGAAGGAGTCCACCAGGCGTTCCCAGCGGGAATATTGGACGGCGCGCCAGCCGAACCATCCGGCGACGAGCAACAGGAGCAAAGCGGCGGTGGCGTAGACGAAGCCGAAGCCACGGGGCTGGGCTTCTTCGCGATAGCGGTGTTCCAGGCAGCGGGCGAGTTCGGGATTCACCCTGGCGAAGGGGGAAGAGTCCCCCTCGAAAGCGTCGAGCTGCGCGGCGTAATCACGATGAATATTTTCGAGGACTTCGGCCATGCGGTCGTGCAGGTCGCGGGGAGCGATGCCGCGAATCACGCAAGCGAGAATGGCATAAGGGCCCTGCTCGATCCAGACGTCGAGGTCGCCAACGTTCATGCGATTGATTCCCTGCCCTTGCGGGGTGTGAAACGAATCGCGGACGAAATCCTGAATGGCGGAGAGCATGCCGGAAACCAGGCTGGGATCCTGCATGGCGACGGCCGGGGCTACGGCGTGGCCCAAGGGCAACCCGGTTTTCTTGTGAATCAGAAACACCTGTTCAACCCGGAAAACCAGGCTGTGGAGCAAGGCGACTTCCGTGAAGCTACGGCCGGTGCGCAAGGCTTCGAAGCGCCACTTGAGGCCTTTGACAGAGAGGCTCTGATCCAGGACTTGATTGAAGGATTCGAGGAACGAACGCAGGGTTTCAAGAATGCTGCGGCGGATGGCCGGACCCATGACGGGAAAGAGCGCATTGGCGAGAGTGCCGGGATCGTTGCGGACGGATTCCCGCAAGGCGGTTTCGATGGTCGGGGTGAGCGCGGCGCTCAGGGCTTCATCGCCACCCTGCTTGCGGCGGAGCTGGATAGCTTCCGCGACGACGCTGCCTACGTCTTCCGTGCGCGATTCGGGGTCGTCCACGCGCTGCTGCAATTGCTGGAGAGCCTGCTGCTCGGGCGCAAGGATCAGTTCGCGAAGCTCCTGATAAAGCTGCTCGTCGTCCTCGCGGGGAGGCGGTTCGGGTTCGGGCGCGGAGGAGGAATCGGCCGGTTTAGGCCGAAACTCCAGCGGGTCGCGCGAACTTTTCGGGGCGGTGCCCATCGGTTAGAACCTGCCTATTTCTCGGGGAGCTCCAATTCGTCTTTCAGGCGCAGGGACAGCTCGGTGAACAGATCGGCGAGCATGGCGCGATCGGTCTTGTCGTTCCGCAGGGTCTCGGCCTCGCGCTCGAGCGCAGCTTCCAGTTCCTGCTGGGACTTCTGAATCTGGGCGGTCAGTGATTTGGACTGATCGAGAAGCTTGGTGCGGAGCTCGGTGTGGGCGGAGTCGAGTTGCTCTTCGAGCTGCGAGAGTTTTTTCTCAAGGGCCTTGGCGGCGTCGCGGGTTTCGCGGGTGAGTTCCTTCAAGGCGTCGGAGCGTTCCGTCTTCTCGGTTTTCAGACGGGTGCCGAGGGCTTCGAGTTCGTCGCGGACGTAGGATTCCAGGGAATCGAAGCGTTTTTTCAGTTCGTCGCGAAGCGCATCGGAGGATTTGGTGAGGCGTTCTTCGAGGCGACCGAAGCGTTTCTCGTACTCCCGCATGTTGTTGCCAAACAGGATGTCGCGGATTTTGTCTACATTGGCGCCTTCGCGCAGTTCGCCATTGGCGGCGTTTTTTTCGTCGTGATCGGCTGGCATGGTCTTCCGGCCCCCTTTAAAGCGTGACTTCGGCTTCATGGCCATCCGGGGAAGGTACTACGGGCAAGTGTGGTTCGGCAATAACGTGTTTTGACAGAAACCGAGCCCTAACCTGTGTGTGACCTGCAAAACTCATGGCAGGCCTAGTACCTCCCTGGCAGACCGTCGATGCCGGCTCAGAGGGTCGACGCAACACTTGCTTGCGGCGTATCTGCAGGAGTCTGAAATCCTAAGGTTTTTCTCGGGCGTTGATTCAAGAGCAGCTTGACCTGGTCGAGCTGCTCTTTCGTGAGCGCCGGCCGCGAGCGGGGACGAGCTAACGGAGGGATGCCACCACGGGGCAGCAGCACGGCGTGGATCGTGTTATGGCATTTGCCGTAGGCCCGACCGATCTCATGCAGCGTCTGCCCCGCCCCCCCAACGTCGCCACACGTCGGTCTTCTGCTCCGCGGAAAGCCCAAATCGTCTCCCTGGCCTCATAAACACCACCTTTGAAAACTGCTTTATACCAGATGGTGTTGCATCGACCGTTTGAACCGGCAGCGGAAACCGGACATGTGGGTACTAGGATCCACATTTCCGATTTCCCGACTTCACAGGAGTTGGCCGCCAAAGCGCAACTGAACCGCTGAACAGGTTCCCGCAACAGTCAGAAATGCTAACTTGATTGTATGTCCGTCGGAGAGTACGCAACCCTCATTCGCAATTACAACGGAGAAGGTCGCTGGACCGTGGCAGCTGTACAAGCTCGGTACTCTGAATATTGTCGGGAATACGGCGTGGAATCACCTAGTCCGCCTATTCCTCGTGAGCATGTCGAAGGGAAGAAACGATGGGTTTACCCCGTGATGGAGGCTGTCATAGCGGGAATCGAACGCGGCGATAAGGCAAGCATCGCGTTAGGACTAGACTTCATTGAGGAAGATGCCCATTTCCCGTTTGGAAAAACGCTAAAATCCAACACTGCGAGAGCACTGCGCCGAGCCTCTCTCACTCCGGACCAAGTTCTGCGCGTTCGGAAGCGCGTTACGAACCTGCTTATTGCGGGTCAGATATTACACGAGTTCCGAGAGTACGCAAAACTCCTGAGGCATGTTGGGTTAGCAGAGTGCTGGCCCCTTATGCAGCGCGACGCTAAGCTCGATAATCCCTTCGTTAAACGATTCGTCGAGTACTTTCGCGCCTGTGCCCAAAGCGAGCAAGAAAGATAGTTGGTGGCGTTCCAAAGTAAGGGAGTGCGAGCATAGTGTTTTTGGCAGCGGGTCCTGATTAACGCGGAAATCGGGACTTGAAGGTCCAGAGTAAGCTAATGTTAAGAGCCAGGGCGCTCCGGTGGAGAAAAAAACAATGTGCCAAGCCCGTAGTATTCTGATGTTGTCATCCTTGCTGGTAGTTATGCCTAGCGCAATGGCCCAACAGTTTTCGGAAGCCTTGCCAAAGGTCGTTCAGCACTCCGAGCCAATGTATCCGCCTCTTGCACGTCAGGCAAGAATCCAAGGAGACGTGCGCGTCAAGGTCACTACTGATGGAGAATCGGTGCTCAATGCCGAGGCGGAGACGGGGCATCCATTGCTCCGCAAAGCTGCCGAGGACAACGCTCGAACGTGGAAATTCGGCGTACACCCGCCTGGCACCTTCCAAGTGACCTTCCGATATAAACTCTTGTCGAATAATGTAAGCGTAGAATTTCTAGAATCACCTGCCATTGTTGAGATTGCGGCCTCTCCCCCGGAAGTGATTATCGATTACGCATGGATAGGTCTGGGAACGTGGAAGGCACAAATAAAGAGCGCGCATGGCAAAACTTCACGAGTGTTTAAGCTCGCATATTCCGGCCCGGATGCAGACTGGCTGTCTGTAAATGTCGTGGGCCCAGAGGCTGAAACTGAAGAAATCGATTTTGGTCACAGGGAAGGGGATTTTCTGGCATTTACAAAAACGCTCAGCCAGCCCGACGGGCAACATGTGAAGACATTCTTTATAGGGAAAATGTCAGGAGACAAAATCGTCGGGACCTCAGTGGACGATACTGGAATCAGGGGTGAGTGGACGGCGGCTCGGATTGCGGATAGCCCAAGGTCCTGAAAAGTGGCTTACCAGGAGTTGGCACTTCACTTTCTATCTCTTTGGGTGGGTAGATAGCCAAAGTGCAATGCGAGGACACCAGCGACGCCAACAGTCAATGCGATGCTAGAATTTCGGACACGCTTGATGAGTTCCGTTTCATTCACTGAACCGGACCACAATAGACAGTAGAAGATGCCCAGTGGCATTGCCTCGAATACCAGAGGCAGAAAAGACCCGAACAACACGTTGGATTCAACGTCGGGGCTGCCAGCCAAGAATATTATCTGGAAGGAAGCAATTGCTCCGCCGCATATCATGAAGGTCACAATCAACGTTTTTAGCCATCTGGGGCAGGTACTGAACTCATTTTTCCAAACATTTCTATCCTTCATCAGAAAAGATACGGGAAGCATTAACCCGAATGCCGAAAAGAACACAAACTTACCAAATATTCCGTAGAGTCCCTCCGCTCCTAGAAGTGCATTGATGCTTAGGACTACAGATAAAGAAACCAGAAGTAGGTGGAGTGCCAAAAGGACGCCGATATAAATGCGGGCTAAACGGACAATCATGGTTTCAGTTTAGACTAATTTTGACATCCGATTGGCGGGGTGCCGGAGTGGAAGTTAGTACCCGTGTTTCCGGTTGGTTAGGCTACCCGCCTCCCCTCGCAGGAAGGGAGTTCGCATAAGTCATCATGGTCCTGAATGACCGAAGAGATGGTTGGTGGGCCGCACCGATGTGATGAAGCGACACAGATCCGAGCGTGAAGGGTGAACACGCGAACGCAACGATCGAGGCTCTTAGAAGCTAGCGAGTGGGTGTGCCCTGAGGAGGCCAACACCCAAGAAAAAAGCTCTTGCAACGGCCGACCTCGTTAGAGAAAGTCGACTTATCAGTTGTAGGTGATAGCGGGTCGGAATTGCGCCGGAATCAGCACACAACTCCTTCTGATTGCATCTAAGATAAGGCGATGGAAAGCCGATTCTTTGCGTCCGGGTTTTTCTTGTTCCTCATTTTGCCATTGTCTTTGGTTCACGAGGGACGAAGACCCGAAACACCCGTGAAGGTGACAACCGTTGATTCCGTTCTCAATTTTGAAATCTCCGCGTTCAATCTAAACGACGAGACAATCGAAGTAGGCCTAAAACGACTCGCTTCTGGGTCGACGGTTTTCGCAATGGGATTTGAACACGAACTGAAATCCAAACAGACAGACCCGCCAATTCAGGACCCTCGCTTATCTCTGCATCTCACGGCGACCACTGTGCGTGGAGCTTTGGACGCCATGTGCCATGCGGACGGCAGGTATACGTGGTCAACGGACGAAACTTTCATCAATGTCTACCCAATCAAAACCGTGAACCTCGGTTCCTATCTAATGAATCGAAGGCTGACGAAGTTGGACCTGAAAGAATTGACCGATATTCAGCAAGGGCTATTGGCCATCGTGAATCAACTGCCGCCACCGAGAGAACAAGTAGGAATCGCGCAGATTGGGGGAGATCATACTTACCCTACTGAGCCATGGACTACGAGCTACGAAAACTTGAGTGTCCGGCAAGCCATAAACCGCCTTGTACGCCACATGGGCGAACGGGCTTCTTGGGCTTTCAATGGTTCCGTAGATTTCCACGCTTTTGCCTTCAACAGACAAGGTTTCTTCTTTGACTCTTACAACTAGGTCCTTCCATGAGAAGGCCGGTGTGGGTCAAGAGTGAATCGCGCACGTTCTTCGGTTTTTTTCCGTTCAACCAAGCCGCCTCTGTCGCCACCCTTCCATCCGCACTTTTGTTGGGCGGTTTTTGCTCGGTGGCAGTTGGGTGTTCTCGATTCAGTAGGTTCTGCCACCACGGGGCAGCAGCACGGCGCGGATCGTGTTATGGCATTTACCGTAGGCTCCCTCGATCTCCTGCAGCGTCTCCCCGGCCTTCCATCGACTCCAAATCTCACGCTTCTCGATCACAGAAAGCCCCAACCTCCCTGATCCCATAGCAACACCAGCTTCCCCACGCAGATTTACATCACATGGTGTTGCATCGACCTGCCGAATGCACCGGTGATACCAAGGACAACCTTGATTAGCGATGTCCAGGCACCCCGATGTTGGTATGCTCTCTGGATGAATCCCAGTCTGCCTGAGCATGTTCCTTTCTCAACTCGGCTCCTCAGCTTGGTTTTGGAAGGTCTCAAACTATTTGGTATTGCGCTTGCGGCTCTGTTACTCATCGCCATTGCTGTGTTCTTGTCCGCAAAGACCGGAATTGAAATGCCGAAGCGATGGTTTGGGTTTTGCGTTTGGACGGGTCTGCTAGTTTGGGTCGTCTATCGCGTATGTCAACGGCATCGAAGAAAGATGAAATTCTGGCTGGCCTTCGCAGGGCTTATCTCGGTCCACGTCTTGGCATTCGTCGTTGTGCTCCGTGCCGTCCCAGATTGGAGTTTGGGATGGTTTATGCCGGTCTTTCTCGTGGAAGCACCTACCGTATTCGTACTCTTGGAAACAGTCATGACGGGGTCTTTACGAAAACATTCGTTCCCGCCATCAACGAGTCGATAAATCGGCAAACTGCAAAAGTTCGTCCGAGTACCAACTTGGGCGGTTACCCCTGCCGGCTCAGATGGTCGATGCAACATTCTTCAAGTGAGCTGATCTACCAATGGAAGCAGAGCAAGACCCACCGCTGGTCCGATATTTGATTTGACCTAGCGGGGAGGCCTGTCCTTTGCGTTCGCTTTGGCTGCCCGAGTTAGCGTTTGAAACTTCAACACTTAGACTTTGACACGGTGTTGCGTCGACCCATTGAGACCACCGAACTTACCAGGTGTTAGGCCGCGTGGCTGTTGACGCGCTCGCTACTTGCGTAGAGTATTTCGGGATAACGGGAGGGCCTATGAGAAATGCAATAATTCTGGCTCTGGCTGTTGCTGCATGGATTTCGACTATCCGTCCTTCGGCCAGTGCAAATCAACAAACGACGCGTACAACGACGAGGGTTCCCGAGAGTTGTCCTGTCACGCAGTCGTCCCCTCAAGCATTTTGGCCGCCTACACCATACCCCAGTCAACACGGCTCGGACGGTTTCTGGTTCGGCAGCGAAAGATTGTGGGTCCAACTTCCCACGAATGGAACATGGAGTCATCTGCCCCATTATCGACCCAGCGAGACGGCTTTCCGCCAAAAAATTCAATGGTGGCGAAAGGGCTACGACTGGCACGCGGATATGCCATCGAAACTAGTGGTAACGGGAAAGCGATTGGACTCGACTGCTCCACCGCTTGTGTCCCAGTCAAACGCAAGCGGAATGGGGACGAGAATGGATGGCCTCGCATTCATCATGAGTGGCCTTGATATTCCAACCATCGGCTGTTGGCAGATAACCGGCGATTACAACGGCGACAAGCTGACGTTTGTCATTTGGGTTGCGCCATAAATTCCGTTCAACGCCTGATTAACGCGGTGGTCTCAATGGGTCGACGCAACGGCAAGCACAAACCCGCGTAGCATTGAAAGCGAAAGCCGAAATCGCTTGCTATGGTTAGATCAGCCAGAACACTGCCCTGGCTAGGGTTTGACCGAGTACAACCAAACAGATGTTTCTTCGACGGAAGCATTGTCGAATCAATGGGCTGGATGGTGTTGCGTCGATCTGCCGAATGCGCCGCAATTACTGGGATTCGCGAATTTCGCGCCCATTCGTGGGCTGAATCGGCCGAGCGTTCATCGGATAGTGCTTCGCAAACGCCGCAACTTCCGCCTTGGAGAGCGTATCGGTGGTTTTCAGGACAAACCAAGTAACCCCTTCGCTGCAAGGCGGAGTGGTGAGCGAGCCCGCGTAGGTGAAGTAGCCCAGATTGGAAGGCAGCAAATCGCCGGCGTTGATGGTGACATCCGGAACGTCAATGGCCTTTTCCTGGGTGGAGGGGATGTTCTTCCAGACCTTGTCGAGAACCGGGTTTGCGGCCCCTTCGTTAAAGAGGATGGCGACCACGGCGAGATGGCCGTCGGCGTCGGCATGGACCAGGTGCGCGACGAGTTCAAATTTCTTGCCGTTGACGTGCTCTTCGCTTGGATGATGGAAATGAAACTGTTTCAGGGTGTAGACGTGGTCGCCTACGGTCAGCGTGCTGCCAGCCGGGTAGTTCACCTGAATGGTGTGTCCGTTATCAATGATGTTGAACGGGACAGTTTTGTAGTCCATTTTGAGGGCAGGAAGATCGGCAGGCTTGGCGCCTTTGATGTCGATCGGGGATTGCGTCTTGCCGCTCGAACAGGTGGCGTAGGCAGGATCAAGCTTGCCCCAGTCAGCGGGGGCCGCGCTGCCTTTATAGGACCAGTGGGGTTTTGCTTCCTGGGCAGCGATGAGGCAGGGCAGCAAAAGCGGAAGGAACAGAAAACCGGAGCGGACGAATTTGACGGCAGTGTATCGCATGCGGGGATCTCCTTTTGAGCGCATCCGAGCGGACGAACCACGATTCAGTTCGGGGGGCGACCGCGGAGAAGTATAGCGAGAGGGATGACGGCCCCGCCAATAAATTTGTGTTCAAACGGTCGCTATGGCCCGGCGGAAAAGACCGCGACGCCATAGACCGGCAACGTCACCGACGACTTCGTACCACCCTCCAGGACGTCGCGCATCGCTTCGGGCAAAGCGATCGTTTGCGCCTGCTGGGATAAGTTCACCAGGATGTATACCGAGCCATGCGCGCTCCGGCGGATGGAGACTTCCACGCCATCGGGAACATTCGGGAGCGGAGTAGCGACGCCGCTGACCGAAGCCATCCACTTTGAGGCGGCTTTCATCATTTCGGGCTCCAGCCACGCACCAATGTAGGTGATGCGGCCCTTGCCGACCTTACGGGTGATGGCGGCAGGCTGGCCGTCGAGCCAGCCATTGCTTTTACCGTAGCGAAGAAGGACTTCCGTGTCCTTGTCGTTCGCGCTCAGCAACTCTGCCCAAAGCGGGCAATCGCCCGCGCCCCACTGCCCACTGACCGGGACAGGGTCCACTAGCGCGTAATATTGCTCGACTCGGGCTCCGAGAAGCGCGCCTAGCGGGCCGGGCTGCCGCGCCGGCTGGAGACTGTTGTCCTCGTCCTTCATTCCCGACCGCTGGCCCAAGACCAAATGGCCGCCGCCGCGAACATACGCCTCCAGATTCTTGGCGGCGGCATCAGAAAGCACATTCAGGCCCGGTGCGATAACCAGCTTGTACGAGGAGAGATTGGCCGTCGGCGGGAGCACATCCAGGGATTGGGCGATTGGCCGGATACCGGCGTAATAACTTTGCAATTCCATATTCGGGTCGTAGTTCTTGTTATGGCGCTGCCAGTTGATCGCCCAGCGGCTATCGTAGGAGTGGAGGATCGCGACTTCCGATCGGATGGTGGTGCCAGCAAGCGCCGGGCCGGCCTTCTGAAACTCCTTGCCCACTTCGGCGACTTCCGTATAGAGAGGTACCGGAGTGCCATCGGCGCCGATTAACGTGCCGTGATACTGCTCCTGGCCATTCAGGGCGCTGCGCCACTGCCAGTAGCTGACCGCGTCGGCGCCGTGGCCGACGTCGTGCCAAGCCATCGCCCGCACTTCACTTTTGTCCAAGGAATTGTTGATGGGCGCCCAATTCACGGACCCCGGCTGGGTCTCCATTACCCAGAAATTTTTCTGCTTGAAGCCGCGGGTCAAGTCGTGGGCGAAGCCGTTCTTCACTTCGTTCAGATGGCCCTCGCCGACATAGTCGTCCCAGGCGGCCATGTCAAGGTCCTGCTCGACCACGTAGTGATCGTAGCCATCGAACCAGCCCATGGTATTCGTGGTGATGAACTTCGACGAATCGGAATTGGCGCGAAGGACCTCGAGCTGATTTTCCTGATAGCTTCGCCAGGTATCGCTGACGAAACGCATCCAGCTGAGCAAAAGGCCGGGGTTGCCGTAACCCGTCTGAATCGGAATCTGATCCCAGGAGGTGTAGGACTCGCTCCAATATGCGGTGGTCCAGCGGGCATTGAGATTGTCGAGAGTGACGTAGCGCGATTTGAGCCATTGCTGAAATTGCGCGCGGGTATCGGGATCAAACGAGGCCTGCTCGTATTCGTTGTCGATCTGCCAGCCGAGAACGTGAGGATTGTGGCCGAAACGCAGGGCGAGTTGCTCCGCGATTTTGCGGGCGAATTCCCGATATTTGGGATTGGCGAAATTGAACTGCTCACGATTGCCGTGCTGGTCGCGGCGGCCGTTTTCGTCCATGCGCAGGGTTTGCGGATATTTCTGCGTGAGCCAGGCAGGTGGCGCGGCGGTGGGCGTGCCGACGACGGTGTAGATGTGATGGCGCGCGGCGGCAGTGATGGCGCGATCCAGCCAATCGAGATCGTACTTCCCTTCCTCTGGCTCCATGCGGCTCCAAGCAAACTCGCCGACGCGAACCGTGCGAATTCCGGCCTTCTCCATGAGGGCAAGATCTTCTTCCCAGCGGGACTCCGGCCACTGTTCGGGGTACCATGCCGTGCCGAGAATCAACGGCGGAGGAGGCGGAACGGACATCTGCGCACGTGAAGCGAACGCGAAGCCGAATCCGAGCATTGCCGCCAGGGCGACGAGGACCACGATTTTTGAATTTCTGCGAGGCATGGAATTATTCCTCTCGAATGGAATCACCTGGCCGGCCTCCGGCGGAACGGATCGGCTGAAGCCAGCGCAATCGAAGCACGGCCCATCTTATCTCCGATGCTGGAAATGGCGAGCACCAGGTTGGTTGCCGCGAGCAGGTTCTGCGGGGCCCAACTGCCGGTTCGGATCGCCATCCCTTTCACCCCGATTTGTACCGCGGGGCGCGAGGTGGCCCGGCGGACTCAACGCACGTGGAAAGTTACCGAAGATAGCAGGGCGTCGATTCCGTTCCACATGATCTGGACGCCGATGCAGACGAGGAGAAAGGAAGACAGCCGGATAATTACGGTCATCGCGGTGTCTCCGAGAGCTTGCGCGAGGCGATCAGCAAAGCCATAACAGAGAAAAATGCTGATAGCGATCAAGGCGGTGCCCAGCACAGCGGCAAGGACGATGGGAAGCTGGACTCCATAATGATGCGTAGCGTTGGCGCCGAGCGTGATTGCGACGGAAATGGAACCGGGGTCGACGGTGAGCGGCAATGTCAAAGGGTAGAAGGCGCGACGAAATATATCCTGCGGCTGAATTGCCTTTCGGGGCGGAGTTTCCGACGGATCGCTCTGCCGCAGCATCTTCCAGCCCATGGCCACGACCACGAGTCCGCCGCCAATCTGCACGACGGGCAAAGAGACTCCGAAAAATCCCAGGATATGGGAGCCGACAAAGTACGAGCCGAGCATCAGGAAGAAACTGTCGACGGCGACACGGACGGCCAATTCTCGCCGCATCTCCGTTGTGTAATCGCTGGTCAACCCCAGGAAGATGGGACTTCCGCCGAGCGGGTCCACGATCGGAAACAGGGCGCTCAGAATTAAAAAGATGACCTTGAGAGCGTTCGTCATGCAAGCCTACCAAGGAGGAGCCGCAAGGTAGTCTATCCGCATCGAGTTCCGGTTCGCGCAAGTTTTTTGGCCGGTCGATGCGGTTTGGCTGCGCGCGAAGGCGAATCGCGTCAGCGCGGAATTCGAGAATGAGGTCCGCTTAGGATTTGTGGGACTTGGAGGCGGGCAGCAGGGCCACGGAAGCCTCGGAAGTCAGCATTAAGAAAGTGAGCGTTTCCTGCAGATAGAGACGGACCACGGCGTCGGTGTGGCTTAAGTAGCCGATGGAAAGATCCTGGCCGAGGTGAAGTTCGAAGTCGCCGCCGCGCGTTGTCAGGACGAAGGCCCCTTCGATGGCGGGCGACCAGATGATTTTGTCTTCGACAAGGCGCTTGACATGCTCGAGCACGGGGTATCCGTGATCGCTGGTCTCGGCGAGGGCGGTGTAGGCTTCCGCGCCCAGCAGGACGGCGTAGGGGCCGTTTACGCCGACAAGACGCAACTGGCTCAAGCCCTGCGAGATGGCGTAAGGATATTCGCGCACATCCGCGGGGAGTGTCATCTTCGGGTTGCTGGTGCCCTGGCGAATCCCTTCGATGCCAGCTTCGGCATAGCCCTCGAAGATCGCGCCATCTTCGGCGAAGGCGATCTGACGGGCAGCGTCTTTGGCGGGCTGCCAGTCGGAATCGTCGGCGCCGCGCTCGACGTCGTCAATGGCCGCGCGGGTCAGTTCGAAGGGAACGCGCAATTCCACGAGCGCCTTGGCTTCCCGCTGGCGGGCCAGGACGCCTTCTCGCGATGAGGGAATCGAACGCAAATGACCCGTGCCAACGGCGGACAAATGGGCGCCCGCGGGTCCCTCCACGTCGACGGCTCTGCGGCCGGCCAGGTAGCGCTTGAAGGTGCGGGTGACTTCCTCTTCGATCTGCGCCCAGGCCGCATCGGAAATCGGGGCAAGCTCGCGATGCAGGTTATTCATGAGGGCTTTCTCCTTTTAGGGAACCAATTCTGAGCGAGCCATCGCTCCCGGAGGCTTGGGAATTCGCGGAGTCCGGAGCGGCGGGTTCGGGCGGCTGGACCGTGGAAGCGCCGGGGTCTTCCCCAACGGAGTCGAGAAACGAGGCGGAAGGCACAAAAAAGAGACAGCCGGTGAGCGGGCGGCTGAAATCGAGTATGCGGTCGTAGTTGCCGGGCGGGCGGCCGAGGAACATGTTTTCGAGCATCTGTTCGGTGACGCGCGGCGAACGGCTGTAGCCGATGAAGTAGGTGCCAAATTCGCCCTGGCCTACGTGGCCGAAGGGCATATTGTCGCGCAGGATTTTCTTTTCTTCGCCTTTTTCGACGATGGTGGTGAGAGCGCTGTGGGCGGAAGAGGGTTTAACGGAGTCGTCGAGCTCGATATCGGAGAGCTTCTTGCGGCCGATGATGCGCTCCTGGGCTTCGGTCGAGAGGGAGTTCCAGGCGCCCAGGTCGTGGACATACTTCTGCACGATGACGTAGCTACCGCCGGCAAAAGCCGGATCCTCGCCGCCGACCAGGACGGCGGTGACGGCTTCGTCGCCACGCGGATTTTCCGTTCCGTCCACGAAACCGAGCAGATCGCGATCGTCGAAATAGCGGAAGCCGTGGACCTCGTCCACGGAGGAGACTGCCGGGCCGAGCCGTTCCATGATTCGTGAGGCCAGCTCGAAGCAGAAATCCATGCGCTTGGCGCGAATATGAAAGAACAGATCGCCGGGAGTCGCGACGGCGTGGCGCGCTCCGGAGCGGAGTTCGCGGAAGGGATGGAGTTCCGCCGGGCGCGGGGAGCCAAACAGGCGGTCCCAGACTTCCGATCCGAAGCCCATTACGCAGGAAAGGCCGGCCTCGAGGTCGCGGAATTCGACGGCGCGAAAAAGGGCGGAGAGGTCCGGACAGAACGAACGGAGGGCTTCGCGGGGAGCCGGGCCATCGTTCAGATTGAGAGTGAGAAAAATGGCGGCGCGCGTGAGCGGCGCGGCAACGGGCTGGGAGACCACAGGAAGCGAATTCAAAGTGTGGGGAGCGCTCATTCGAAACGATTCCGTTCCACGAGATCGCGATATGGTAGCACAGGCTCGAAAACCGGGAATGGCGCGGATCCGGCGCCGCAGAGAAAGGAAGTCAGGCCCGGCGTTTGCAGCGGAAGGAATGGTTCTATTACCTGCCTGCGGCCGAGCACTTGTTCTGATACCTTTTAGGCATTCGGTCATCTAATGTGCCGAGCCAAGAAAAGTCAGGACGGGGCTGGCGGGCGGCTGGAGCCGAACGCCTATTGCCCGGAGAGGATGCGAGAATGCCCACATATACAAAGGACCAGGCCGCGATTGACCGGCTGACGCCTGAGCAGCGACGCGTGACGCAACATAGCGCCACGGAGCGTCCGTTTTCCAATGCGTTCTGGGACCACCATGAGCCCGGAATTTACGTGGATATCGTTTCGGGGGAGCCGCTGTTCTCGTCGCTGGACAAGTTCGACAGCGGGTGCGGGTGGCCGAGCTTCACCAAACCATTGCAAGCGGAAAATGTCGAGGAACTTTCGGATAGCAGCCACGGGATGATTCGGACAGAGGTGCGCTCCACGCACGCGGACAGTCATCTGGGCCATGTGTTCGACGACGGGCCGCGCGAGCACGGGGGATTGCGATACTGCATCAATTCGGCCTCACTGCGCTTTATTCCAGTCGACGAACTGGAAGGCGCAGGTTACGGAGAGTATCGAAAGATATTTGAAACCAGGGAAAAGGAGTAATCCATGTCAGCCAATCAAGAACGTGCGATCCTTGCTGGCGGCTGCTTTTGGGGCATGCAGGATCTGATCCGGCGCTTCCCGGGAGTGATTTCCACGCGCGTCGGGTACAGCGGCGGCGAAGTGCGCAATGCGACGTATCGGAATCACGGCACGCATGCGGAAGCCATCGAGATCGTCTTCGACCCGCAAAAGCTGAGCTTCCGGCAGTTGCTGGAGTATTTTTTCCAGATTCACGATCCGACCACGCGCAACCGCCAGGGAAATGACACCGGAGCCAGCTACCGCTCGGCGATTTTCTATACGAGTGACGAGCAGAAGCGGGTTGCCGAGGATACCATCGCAGACGTGGACGCTTCCGGCCTATGGCCGGGCAAAGTCGTCACCGAAGTGAAGCCCGCCGGCGATTTCTGGGAGGCCGAACCCGAACACCAGGACTACCTGGAGCGCTATCCGAACGGCTACACCTGCCATTTCGTAAGGCCCAACTGGAAGCTGCCTGTGCGCAAAGCGGAGCCCGCTCGGACGTCCTAAGATCCCCACCGCGGCGATTGTTCAAAGTTGAGGAAACGAGCTGCATGGGAGCCGCAGCCACGGCTCCCATTCTTCTTTTCGTGCCCCGGGCGAATCGATCCGTCTCGTGCAAGGCGGACGAGGCGCAGCGTCCCGGAGGTCCCCCTACCAATGAATCTTGCAGACTGTGGCCCTTGCCTTTTATCCAGGAATTGTTTCCTTGAGCTTCGACCGCTCCTGCAATGGGTAACTCGTGCAGGCGGACAGCGCTAGCGGGCGATTCACGAAGCAGGGATAAAGGGCGAGATATGGAGACTCAAGCAAACGCGCCCTTCGAGGTGGGCAGCGAGCTTGGGTCTTAGATCAATCGAGTGCGTTTGACAACGAGCAAGCCAAAGAGGCCAACGCCGAGAAGCAGCAGGCCGCTCGATTCGGGAACCGGAACCGACCACGAATGCTTATGCCACTTGAATCCATTCCAGTCACGAGACCCATCACCGAAGTACATTCGGCCGGTATCCCAGAACTTCGAATTGAAGCTGAGATAGAAAGGCGAGTCCTGCCCATCGGACGGCTGAACATGACTTACGAAGTCGGCCGAAGCGGAGTCGTATTGTTGACCTGTGTTTTGACCAAATTGGTTCGACCCCCTGGACAAGGCACAATGCTCTCCACAAGCATTCGGGGCCACGTGGGGAGTATATTCGTCCGCATTGGCGCGCATCGGCGTCATCGCCAGTAGAAAAACCGCTGCCAGCGAATAAATCGGAAGCACTCGGAGGAAATCCCCGAACCTCTTCAAGCGAGTTCTTGTAGCGCTCATTCGCTATCTCCTCCCCCAAAATGGCTATGGCCAATATGCAAGCCTGCTTTGGAAAGCCACAACCAAGAACTCAAACAACCCAAAGCCACCCGAATGATCGGGCTCAACCGAGGCCACCAAGTTCGTGAATCATGGGAGCGATGATTCGCACCCGAAAGCGATTCCTCGGATGCGGAATCACTTCGCCATGGCCGCCGAAAGTGTCGAGCAGCGCGAGGCGGACCGGAAGGCAAGGAGTAGAACGGACAGATGGCTCGGGAATCGTCGAGAGGGCGCGAGTTTCGATCTCGCCAGGCCAGCAACACGTGGAGAGTGCGGCTGCTCCCACTTCGGGCAACCTGGGTCTTGGGATGAATGCTTCTCGCTTGAGATAGCGCGAGAACGCAGGCAAACGGCCGAATCGAGAAGTAGAATGGCGTGCCTGAGGGAACGATTTTAGAATTCTTTTCGGTGCCATACCGTTACTAGCCGGCGTGAGACACTTTTGGTGATGCGGTGACCGCCCGCGTCCCTCATTGCTGCGTTTCTCAAGGGGAGCGCAGCGCACGCCTTCCAAGACCGAACGCGTAGGCCGACCCAGCAAGGTCTGTGAACGCTCGGCCTCTGTCGGCGGAAGCACAGCCGATGCTGGCGTTCGAGAACAAAGTCTGATGAAATGACTTCGCTCAAGAATAAAAAATGTCCCGAGTATCCCTGAGCTTCAGACGTTTCTGGATCCGCAGCGCCGCCATGCGGCGGCATGCAAAAAAGAGACACCGCGAAGAGGAGTATGTCATGCCAGTGACCGGATTTCGATTTTGGGATTGCCGGACTACTCTTTTTCTGGCAACGAGCTTTTTGTTATTCGGCGCGCCGCAAGCGAAGGCTCAATTGTGGGACGTGCCTCCGTTGCCGCCAGTCACATATGCCCCGTCTCCGGACGGCATGAGCGCCTCCGTGGGGAACGAACATCTTTATATTTCCGTCTGCCGTCCCTCCGTTATCCATTTCGTGGCGGTCCCCGAAGCAGCCGGGAATTCCAAATCCCAACATCCGTGGATGCTCGATGCGAAGCGATCCTGCCCCGGCGCGAGCTTCCAAGTGGCGCGGTCCGGAGACTTGGTAATCCTCACCACCGGCACGCTGAAACTGGAGTTCTCGCTCAAATGGGGAAACATTAAGTACAGCACGATTGCGGGCCACGAATTGTTGCGCGAACGAAATTCGATTCCCCGCACGTATGAGCACGTCGTACTCAACGGCGAGAACACATTCCACGTGGAAGACCGGTTCGCGCCCAATCTAGCCGAGGGCTTCTACGGGTTGGGGCAACACCAGAGCGGCCTGTTCAATTACCGCGGAGCAACCGTCGAGCTCGGTCAGAACAACACCGACATCGCGATTCCTTTGCTCCTCTCAACCGAAGGTTACGGAATGATGTGGAACACGGCTTCCCTGACCTACGTGGATAATCGCTTTCCGCTCGAGTTGAATTTGCGCTCCCTGGCCGGCCATTCCTTGGATTACTACTTTATCTACGGTCCAGAAATGGACGAAATCATCCACCTATACCGGGAACTGACCGGCCACGCACCCATGCTTCCCAAATGGGCCTATGGCTTTTTCCAATCGAAGGACCGCTACCTCTCGCAAGATGAGGTATTGGGCATCGCCCACAAATACCGCGAAGAACACATCCCTCTCGATGCCATCGTGCAGGACTGGTTCTGGTGGAAAGCGGAAGGCGATCCGGTTTTTAATTCCAACTTCCCGGACGTTCCCGCAGAACTCCAGACTCTACACGACGAGCATGTTCACGCCATGATTTCAGTCTGGGGTCTGTTTGACCCCAAGTCGCAGAATTACCAGAAACTCATCGCGCAACACTTCGACGTCCCCAGGGCTCACGTTTACGACGCAACGAATCCCAAGGCGCGTGATTTCTATTGGAGCAATTTGGTGAGCGAGCTGTTTTCCCAAGGCTGGGATGCATTTTGGCTCGACAGCGCCGAGCCCGAAGAATATTGGCCCCACATGGGCGACGCAATACTCCAAGACAAGCAAATCGCCATCGGCAACGGAGCGGAATACACGAACCTATTTCCATTTATGCACACTCTTGGGATCCAGCAGCACTGGAGGACAACAACCGATCGCAAACGCGTCTTCTTGCTCACGCGCTCCGCCTTCCTCGGCCAGCAGCGCGTGGGAGCCACGGTCTGGTCCGGTGACGTTTACGGCAACTATTGGGGGTTGCGCCATCAAGTCGCCGCCGGTCTGAACTTCGCCCTTTCCGGATATCCCTACTGGACCACAGACATCGGCGGATATTGGCCGCCGCACGACAATCCGCTTGACGATCCAAAGTATCAGGAGCTGTACGCGCGCTGGTTCGAGTACGGAGTCTTCTGTCCCATCTTCCGTACCCACGGTCATCGTCCCCAGAATGAGATTTGGGCATTCCATGACGTCGAACCAATCCTCATCAAGTACGACCGGCTCCGCTATCGCCTCATGCCCTACGTCTATTCTCTGGCGTGGCGGGTCGCGAATCAGGATTACACCATTCAGCGTCCTTTGGTCATGGATTGGCGGAACGACATTCATGTTCGCGACATCGGCGACCAGTTCATGTTCGGTCCGTCAATTCTGGTGAGCCCGGTGCTTCAGGCCAGCGCGACCAACAGCACGCTGTACCTGCCCGATTCACCGGCATGGTACGACTTCTGGACCGGCGCCACTGTAAGCGGAGGCCACGAAATCGATGTGCAAGCCCCGTTAGACCGTATCCCACTCTATGTCCGCGCAGGTTCGATCCTTCCTCTCGGTCCGGAAATTGAATTCGCGAATGAGAAGCCTGCCGGGCCAATTGACCTTCGCATTTATCGCGGAGCCGATGCCCAGTTCAACCTCTATCAGGATGAGGGCGATAACTACGACTACGAGAAAGGAGCGCACGCCCTCATTCCGCTGCACTGGTCCGAGGCGGACAAATTGTTCACCATCGGGAAGCGCGAGGGAGAGTATCCAGGCATGCCCAAGAGTATCGAGTTCCGTATTATTTGGGTGTCACCGGGCCACGGAGCCGGCGAAACGCTCGAAACTGCTGCCGACCGGGTGGTCCAGTACAACGGTGAAGAAATCTCGATCGCTGCACCCTGAGACGACTACTATTTTGTTTGCGCAAACGGGCGCCCTTACTGTCAGGATCAGGTCACCACTGGCACTGGGGACAGAATGACCTCGCACCGATTCGGGCCGATTGACATAAGAGCATCCCAATTTGGGAACTCCAAACAGATGTGAAAAGAACTACGGCATCTGGTCGTCCATATAGGCTAATGAGTTAGAACCTCTCCTCTCTCCTACTCTCCTTCAAACTCAAACTCAATCGCGGTCTTGAGATTGCTCTCCACCGATGCGGTCGGTCAGAACGGTTACCGTCAAACCACGAGAGAGATTTTCAAGATGATCAATATTTCGAGCGGTCCCGGCTTCGCGAGATTCGTGTTATTGGTTTTCTTGTGTTCTGCCCGGTCCGTTAACGGACAATCAGCTTCTTCCTCCCAGAATGTGCTTTCCGAAAACCCGGCACCAAAAGCCTCGGCGCGGGACATGAACGAGTCCGCCGGTGAGTCGGCAAAAGCTGCGGCAATCAACAATCCGGCTGCCAGATCGCACAGATTCACAATGACGACGAACTTATGGATTGCATCGAGCTTGGCCGTTTACACTGCCGCGGCCTTGGACATGAACGCAACCGAAGAAACCGTTCGGCGCGTCAATGCGCTTCATAAACGGGTTCCCTGGTTTCCGGAAAACTATTCTTTTGAATCGAACCCGCTCGCAAGGCCCCTGTTGAAGTTACCTGCCCCCGCCTACTATGCCTGCGGAATTGCACTTGCGACGGGAATAAATTACGTTGGTCTGCGGATGTCGCACTCGAAGCGTTTCCGAAGAGTATGGTGGCTGCCCCAAGCACTCTCCGTGGCCGGGAATACGCATGGCTATCTCTCGTACCAGTAAGAACGCCGTGGTACGAGGGCGGCAGTCGAGATAGCTCGGAGATCTTTTACTAAGTCGATGCCCCGCTCCACCCGCTGATCGTCCATTTGACGGCAGCAGGGGGGTGGGCAGCGCATCCTTTAAAATTCTCTGCAGCGTCAGCGAAGAACCCACTTTCAAAATTATTTCGGAGTAATCACGCTACACCATCCGGGGTGGCCTTCGCTCTTATCCAAGGACACCCCGGAGGTTTCGGAAAGACGCGCCACCCGCCATGGTTGTTGCATGTTTGCACGGATTTCCGCCTGCCTGAGCAGCCACGAAGAAAAGTGCGTTATGTGTCAAAAGTGGTCAAGACGCTTGGGGACAGCGTAGACTGTGGCCGTGCCCCTAGGAGACAAATTGAAACGGCGTGCGGTTGAAGCGCTCGCTGGCCGACGCGCAGAGCTCGAGCGCTTGGAGGCTTTTGCCTTAGGGGATGAACCCCTTGTGATGCATATTCAAGGCATCCCGGGCATAGGAAAAACTCACCTGCTCAATGCGCTGGAGGCAAGCATCGGCGGAAAGCACGTTCGCGTTGTGCGGATTGACGCCCGATGGTGCGAGCCTTCTTCGGCAGCGTTGTGTCGAGCGGTCTGCAGGGAAATCGATGCCTCGGAATGTGAGGATTCCGCGGTCGTAGCGGCAAGTTTGTCGGACGGGGCGAAGCGAACTCTCCTAGTCCTCGACAGTTACGAATCTTTCCGGCTCCTTGACTCCTGGCTAAGACAGGTTTTTCTGCCCATACTCGGCGAGAATGTGCGCACACTCCTGTGCAGTCGCGAGGCGCCCCGGCCTGCGTGGCGTATTGCCCCGGCGTGGAGAGGCCTATTCGATTCTATGGTTCTGGAAACGTTTTCTCCGGGAGCGGCTCTAGCGTTTCTGACCTCGGAGGGTATGCCCGAAGGCAACGCGCGGGAGTTGAATCGGGTTGCGCGTGGGCATCCGTTGGCACTTTCGCTGGGAGTGGCACTCTACTCTGCAGGCGGGCAGGTGCGTGACAGCGCCGCTACTCGTCACGAGGTGCTGGAGTATATGGCGGCGCTCTTTCTGGAAGGTGCCGACCCGGGAACCATACAAGTCGTACAAGCCGCATGCCTGCTCCGGACGGCCACTGCGCCGCTGCTGGCGGCGATGCTGCCGCATATCCCGGCCAATGTGGCGCTGGATCGGCTGCGTGCGCTGCCATTTGTCAGCGCAGGTCCTCACGGATTGCTCGTGCATGAGGCCGTTCGCGGACCGGTGACGGCTGCTCTGAAGTCCAGTGACCCCGCGCGATACCAGTCGTACCGGCGCGCAGCTTCGCAGGTCGTGAGCGACCAATACAGGCAGGCGCCGCGGTCTGACCACTGGCGCTGCACGGCGGACGTACTCTACCTGCTTGAAAACCAGGCGCTGCGCGAAGGCTTTTTCCCCACGACGGAGAGCCCGGTTTCCGTCGAACCGGCCGGCGCCGACGATGCGAAATCAATCTCAGCGATTATTCACAAGTTCGATGGACCACAAACGCGCCAAGCGCTGGAGCAATGGTGGCACTACCATCCAGACTCGTTTTTTGTCGCGCGGGATGAACATGGCGGGGTGCAAGGTTTCTACCAGGCGATTGTGGCGTCCAAGGTTCACAAAAATGTGATTGCGAAAGACCCGCTTGCAGCAAGTTGGGCCCGGGACGTGCCGCGATCAGAAGATAGGGCCGCCACTCTCTGGCTGCGACGCACTTTGGATCGCGACACGGGAGAAGGGCCGTCAGCCGGACAGGCAGCCTGTTGGCTCGACATCAAGCGCACCTATTTGGAACTGCGTCCGCGGCTGCGCTGGATCTATACCTGCTACTGCGATGCCGAGCTATATCGCCGCTCTTTCGAGCAGTTGGGATTTCGGCTGGCGGACGAAGGCCGCCCGGTCCTCGACAGAGTTATGCAACACACATTTCGTCTCGATATGGGCGTGGATTCCGTCGATGGCTGGCTTGGCAATCTGCTCGCCCAGGAAACCGGCATGGCAATTGGCGAAGCGACGTGTTACTCGCCGTTGCTTGATGAGCAAGCGCGTGAGTTAGTGGTGAACGGAAGTCGAATTGCCCTGACCCCCCTTGAGTTCGGACTCTTCGCATATCTTGTGGGCAGGCCGAACAAAGCTGTGGCTCGTTACGAACTCGTGGAGGCCGTCTGGGGATATGGAAAGGAAGCGTCAACCAGCAACGTGATTGAGACGGTGGTGCGCTCCGTGCGAAAGAAGCTAGGAGCGCACCGGAATGCGCTTGAGACGGTGCGGGGAGTTGGCTATCGATATCGGCCAACGACCTGAATTGCGCTCCCCGCACCGGGTTGCATGATGGCTCAGGGGCGAGCCTCAAGAATCAGGTTGAACGGAGTCTCCATGGCCACCCTCGCGCTCCGGAACCCGGCGTCCTTGAGGATTGCAAGCAACTGCGTAGCGCCGGCCTGCGCTCCCAGTGAATACCGTCCTCCTTGAGAGAGTGCGTTTTGGGTACAAAGACCAGCGGATGCAGAGTAGTACATCCTGGCTACCGGGCCGACGTTTTCCTCAGAGCGGTCCTTTGCGAACGGTTCCACCAGCATGAGTGCGCCGGCGGCGGTCATGGCCTGGCGGGAAGCCCAGACAGCTTCCAGCGGATCGCCCATGTCGTGGAGCGAATCCATGAAGCAGACCAGGTCGAACTTCTCCCTACTGCTCGCAAGCGCCCGCGGGGTGGCCACTTCGAATCGAACCTGATCGGCCACTCCAGCTTGCTTCGCTCGTTCCCGCGCCACCGCAATCGAAGATTCGTGGTAGTCAATCCCCACGAACTTTGACTTCGGAAATGCCTGCGCCATGAGGATGACCGAGGCGCCATGCCCGCAGCCAACATCGGCTACGCGCCCGCCCTCTACTAACTGCTCTTGGACGCCGCTGAGAGAGGGGATCCAGGTTTGCGTCAGGTGCGCCCGGTATCCGTTGCGAAAAAAGGCCTCCGTTCCGGTGAACAGCCGGCAATTGTGTTCGTGCCAGCCCACGCCGTTGCCAGAGCGGAAAGCGTCGAGGATTTGATCCTCGTCGTGCCACAACGAAGCCGCCACGTCAAAAGCCGGCGGAAGAAATGCCGGACTATCCGGATTCGCCAAAACAAAAGCGTGTTCCGGCGGCAAAAAGTATCGGCTGGTGCGATGGTCGAACAGGAGATATCCGCCGGCGACCTGCCCGTTCAGCCACTCTCGCACGCAGCGCTCGTTCGTCGCCGTGCGGCGGGCCAGTTCGTCCGAATTGATGGGACCGCTCTCTGCCATGGCCCGGTAAAGACCGAGCTTGTGCCCAAGGTTGGTCATAACACCAGCCATGGCAGCTGCGAGATCGGTTACCACCTGACCGGCGAACTGCTCGATTCTCTGCTGCATGTCTTCTTTCGTGGGCTTTACACTGGAGCTTGACATTACCGGCCTCCTGCCAACAACGCGCTTCGTTCTGAGTCTTGCTCGCAAATCTCCCGCAACGGAGCCCGTGTGAGAGCCGAGAGGGATCTCTCTACGTCCCATAGCTGGGATTGGGTCGACACCACAGCAGGATTGCTGCGCATGGCCTGGATCACCGGGTGGTTCAGGTAAGCCTTGGCAGTCTCACGGTTGGCGAAGAGATAAATGCCTCCCGCCTCAGACACATCCTTCTGGAAAACCCATATCTTCCAGATCAGACCCTCTACCGAGGCGATGGCGGCAGCAGCTTCCTGGCTTTGAGCAAGCACAACGTCTGGCGATACCCGCAACTTGAAGCGCAGGTACAAGACGCTGCAAGTGGTAGCACTCTTGTCTGACATTTCGTTTCTCCAATCTGTTTCTTTGCACCCGTCGCGGATGCAGGTGAGGCGAGTCTAGACTCCTGAAAGGTTTCGAGATGAGAGCACGATGAGAACTTGATGAGAATTGGGCACTGTGCCGACACAACCCCTGCGGCACGCTGCTGGCTTGGGGAGATCGATGGCCGGATGCTCACTGGGCGACGCGCCTGCCAATTGCTGACTGACACCGGGATTCCTGCGTCAGTAGAGCAAATGTCCCACCCATTTTGGGCACGAGGACTGGGGTGTTGGGGATCGGCTCCACGATTCCTTGGCGCAGAAAGGGGTCGTTTTTATTGGATTTTGGTTGGGGCGGTGGGGATCGAAAACAATGCCGGACGGAATTTCAAGGAGTTAGGGGAAACAGTGAGGAACGCGGAGACATTGAAAAGGAACAATCGGGAACGCAAAGGAATCCTTATTGGCCCCTCAATGGCCCCTCGTTTTTCTCGGTCTTGACGGATGAGCATCGACCTTGAACACCAAAATCTCGCGGCGCGGATGGCAAGTCGAATCTCAAGCAGCAAAACGATCCCCGAATCGTAGAACCGCAGGTCGTTGCAAAACCAATCTGGGGTAGCGTGTCATAGGCCATCCCGGTGCCGTAGGTACCGCTCCTCCGCGTGCTCTGCGGCGCTCTATGAGCCAGCAGCACGCTAGGGCGTATTGTCGTTTCAGATGGTCAGTCTCCGGCCTGTTCCTTGGGCTTGCTCTCCACGGTAGCGCCTGACTGCTCCGCTCCCTTGTATTGCCGTAGTAGCTCCCTTAAGGCCGCTACCTGTTGCTGTGTCAGTTTGGCGCGGAGGAGGTTAATTTCCGTAGGATAGCTAGAGCCGTACTCGGCCTGCTTGTCCTTTGCGGGGTACATCGCATCAATGTAGGCGTCTCGGTATGCGATCCAGGCTCTTTCGGCAGCTTTGATTTTCGCCACTGCTTCCGGCTCGCTCTCGGCTTTCGACAGTAGTTTGCGATAGACATCATTCAGCTCGGCATCGACGCGAGCTGCTTCTCCACTGGCACAAGCGTTTATCTCCGCCTGAGTCTTTGCCTTCTCGTTGCAGGCGCGATACCGCTCAGAGTCTTGAGCAAGACCCGAAAATGAATTCAAAGCTATAAAGAGCACAACCGCAAAATATCTCATCGAAGTGATCCTTCCTCGTTGGGTACGTCTGCCGAAGCAACGTAAACATCGGAACTTCGAACCGATGGGATCACGGACCGGCGGGTGGAGGAGAGAATCGACCTGGTTGAGCTGCATGTGCGAAGTATAACATTTGACAGCTTCTCGTAGAGATACTACGTTGCCAGCGAGGGTGCCGCACCCTTTGGCTTTTCAAGGGTGCGGATTTTGACTTTTCTTCCCATGAAGTCCATTCGTCATCCGCTGAAGCGGTTTTACGGACGCAGGGATCTGCATTTTGTCACCTTCAGCTGTTACCGGCGCCGCCCTTTTCTGGGAACGGTCCGTGTCAGAAATCGCTTTGTTCGCATCCTCGATGAGGTACGCTTGCGCTACGCCTTTGCCCTGATTGGTTACGTCGTCATGCCCGAGCATGTGCACTTGCTGATCGGCGAACCCGGCACGGGCAATCCCTCGAAAGTTCTGCAGGTTCTGAAACAGAGAGTGTCGCGCGCTTTGCGCGGAAAGAGAATTGGTTCGTCAAAACAGTTGCGGCTTCCTTTTGCCTCGGCCGAGGAGAAATCGCCCGCGTTCTGGCAGCGGCGGTTCTACGACTTCAATGTATGGAACGAAAAGAAGGTGCGGGAAAAACTGATTTACATGCACCGAAACCCGGTGGCTCGGAAGCTGGTCCTGCATCCGCAGGATTGGCCGTGGAGCAGTTGGTCGCATTACGCGAAAGGAGAGCATGGACTAATCGAGATCGATTCGATCAAAAGGACCGACCCAAGAGAAAATCCGCACCCTTGAAAACCAAAGGGTGCGGCACCCTCTCCTCACTTCGCTGTTTCAAAGGGTGCTCCACCCGCCGGGCACTCCGCTGGATCCCAAGAATGCAATGAATCGGCACCTTAGGCCGGCAGCCGACGCACTCGGAATAAAACTAGGAGGCTGGCACAGTTTCCGTCCTGCATTCTCGACCAAGTTGCCCAGGCAATATCCGGTAAAAGCTGTGTCGGAAATTTTGGGGCACAGCGACATCGAGACAACCCTGTCGATCTATCAGCACCCCGAGGTGGAAGATCGAAGGGAGCCATTGAACGAAATGGCGACTCAGTTGTTACCGGATGTTACCAAGTCCGTATTTGAGGCAGCTTGATTTATTGATAAGAAGGGGTCTGGTGAACCGGGCAGGACTCGAACCTGCAACCCGCTGTTTGCCCTTCGAAACGCTAAGTGCTCAATGTTTCATGCGGTTTCCCCGCTTCGAGGATGGCAGAATCAGGGGCTTTTAGGCGTAGTTGCTACCAAGTTTGATTACCCGCTTTTCGACGAAGCTTCCAGGACCCGCCGCGTACATGGGGCGCTTCCCTGGCCATAGGGTCAACGAAGCCCTCCAACGTTTTGTCCTCGCCGTCACGCGTCCAAAGCCAGTTCGCGGAGAACCTGAGGAAACAAATGGCGCCTGGAGCAGTCGAAAACTGTCTAGGCAACTTCAGGTCTTGGCACTGCTGTGAACAAATCTCAAGGAACCCTCCAGGCATTCACTGAACCTGCCTGCGCGGCAGGGATAGCCCGCTCTCAATTCCAAATCGTTGATGGTTGGGCCGAGCAGTTCCCCGGCGGGCTATCGCCCAACTTGCGCTCTTTTCCGAAGGAGAAGTAACAAAATCCAGAAGGCCGCCGTGCAGTTCCGGAGGTCGAGTCACTTTGGTTATAAAAAACCTCTTGACACGGGATGCGAGATTTGATTAGTGCCTCATAAGCAGGTCGAATGCTTCCTGTGAAAACTTCAATAACCTGTCTAAAAGGGAGGTGTTTCCAATATGAAGAAACTATTTGGGCTCCTGTTTGTGTCCATGCTCGTCTTCTCGGTTTCCGCACCCATCCGCGCCCAGGAAACCACTACCACCAAACAACCTGCAAAAGCTCGCTGGGAAGGAACTGTCGTCAGAATCAATGCCAACAATTCCACGATGGACGTTCGCGAAGTGAGCGGCAATCTCGAAAAGAGGATTCATTTCGATACTGCTACCGTATGGAACAGCCAATATCACGGAAGCAAGACGGTTGACAAAATTGACGCTTCCGATGTGAAGGAGGGTGATCGAGTCATCTGCTTGGGTACCTACAACGATAAAAAGGAGTTTTACGCCACGACAATATCCAAGCGCCTGTCTCATTCTCCCAAGTAAAGAAATGTTTGTGAGTGCGACTGGTTCCACAGCGGCAGCAACGGGCTGAACACTGGTAATGCCTGCCGAGCATTTGACCTCAAGGCCATGGTCGGTCTAGGGTAGGCGAAATAGTCGGTCACCGGCGTTGTTGACTTACCTGCTGTGGGCCAGCTAGCTTTCGCTAAAGAGAGCCTGGCTGAAGAGGTAAGGGAAAGTAACAGAGCAGGCCTCTCGGACCGGAGGTAGAGGTTGGTTCGCCGTGCGCTTCGTCCCTTTCAGGTTACCTATTGCTTAACTATTTTGCTGGTGGCACTGGCTTTCCTGCCGCTCGGGGGAGCCACGACACCTTCAGGCTCAGCACATCCACTGGTGGCTATTGGCGATGTGCACGGCGACTTCAAGGATTTCTGCGGTATTTTGCAGCAAGTAGGGTTAATAGATGAGCAGCACCATTGGACGGGTGGTAAGGCAACGTTGGTGCAGGTCGGTGATCTCATTGACCGAGGGCCAAAATCACGCGAAGTCCTGGATTTAATGATTTCACTCGAAGAAGAGGCCGGGGCGGCTGGCGGACGGGTGGTGCCCTTGATGGGTAACCACGAAGTGATGAATCTAATGGGCGATCTTCGCTACGTCCCTCCGGAGACTTACGCGAGTTTTGTAGATAGCGAATCCGAAAAGCGCCGTGAATCTGCCTACAAAGAGTATCTCGAATGGCGCAAGAGCCATCCGCAGGTGCTGGCTGAGCTCTACAACCCAGTGCTGCCGGAGACCGAAGCGGAGTGGATGACGAAGCACCCACCGGGATTCTTGGAGCAACGCGACGCCTTCGGTCCGAAGGGGAGGTATGGGAAGTGGCTGCGGCAGCGGTCTGCAGTGGCCATGATGAGCGGGGTAATCTTCTTACACGGCGGAATTAGTCCGGAAGTAGCTTCGCTTACGCTCGATGATATCAACTCACGCATTCGCGACGAGATCCATCAATACGATGAGCTTCGCCAGTATCTGACAGATGCGAATGTACTTTTGCCGTATTTTACGCTGCAAGAAGCGGTCGGAGTCGCACAAGCAGAACTGATTGCGGAACGCAAGTCTCATGTACCGTCCAACGAGACGCGCCAGGCCAAGATTTTGCAACTTCTTGGTCTTAACAATTGGCTCTGCGTGCGCGAGGACGGTCCGCTATGGTTTCGCGGTTATGACCGCTGGAGCGAGGACGAGGGACTGCCTCAAGTGGAAAGAATACTAGGAGCTTACTCCGCCACAAACATCGTCGTAGGACACACGGTTCAAAAGAACGGCACGATCCGATCTCGTTTTGGGGGAAGAGTTTTTCTCATCGATACGGGCATGCTCTCTACCTACTACCCGGGTGGGAGAGCGTCCGCGCTGGAGATCGGCGGCGATGGCCGATTCGAACAGTTGTATCTGGGGCAGCGAGTGGTGTCACTGCGAGAGAAAGTGTCTCAATCTGTGCTGAACTAAGGACCAGTGATTGCGTCAAGAAACTCTCCCCGGATCCATACAACAACGATGGGCGCGCTGACGCATTCCGGACCATCGCCTGGTCGGAAGGTGATCGCGGCAATTTCTGTGTAATTGCCTCAATATGGCTGCAAACTGGTGGCCGCGAACGATGAAACGATGGATTGAGCACGGTTTAAATGTACGCCCCGGAGATTTAGGGCGCGGTACGCTACTGAGCGCTTGCCTATTCTTAGTCATTAGCAGCTACAAGATTGGGGGAGTGGCCGCGAGCGCCCTGTTTCTTTCCCGATTCCAGGCGAGGCAGCTTGCCTACGCCGATATTGCCAGCTCCATTTTGGTGGCTGTTGCGGTAATGGGCTACATCAGTATATCCAGGAGGATGATTCTTCGTGATCTTCTCGCAGGGTCGATGGCCGTTTTTGCCGCCACATACGCCTTGTTTTGGGGCTTGGCTCATTACTATCCTCGCATCATTTGGATTTCCCCTGCGCTCTACGTCTGGGTAAAGGCGTTCGGGGTGCTTGGAGCCACGCAAATATGGTCGCTAGCGAATTATATTCTCACGACGCGCGAGGCCAAACGAGTCATTGGGATTGTGGGTGGAGGGGCTGTTGCTGGCGGAATTTTTGCGGGCTTCCTTTCCAAGTTTATGGCCAAGAAGTTCGGAACAGAAAGTCTGCTATTGGCCGTTGCAGTGCTCGTGTTCCTCTGCGCCTGGTTGGTGATCTTTGTCTGGCGGAGTAGCGAAGCGTCGGTAGTTGATGGGCAAGAGATAGCGGATAAATCCAACAAAAGAACTCCGAAAAATCTCCTTGAAAGTTTGCGATTGCTATTTTCGTCGCCGTATTCGCGGGCCATTGCGGCGGTAATCTGCATTTCATCGTTGATTACAACCCTGACGAAATGGCAGTTTTTGGCCATTTCTCAGCAGTTCCTGGTGAAGAAAGATGTAATGGCGATTTTTTTTGGGGACTTCACTTTTTACGTGGGCATCCTGGGACTGCTGTTTCAGCTGCTCTTGACTTCAAGAATCCTGCGCAGATTCCACATTGGCACGGCCCTGTTTGTTCTTCCTGTGACAGTTCTCTTGGGTTCGGTCGGCTTGCTCGCTCTGGGCACGCTGGGCGCTGCCGTGGCTCTTATGGGCTCTGACCAAATTTTGCGATACTCGCTGGACAAGTCCACAACTGAGATTCTTTACCTGCCCATCGCAACCCGCGTGAAGTTGCAGGTGAAATGGGTCATTGATACGCTGATTTGGCGCTTAGGCGACGGTTTGTCCGGACTTATCGTTTTGATCTTTGCTACCTGGCTACACTTATCGGCTCGTCATATCAGCTGGGTCGTTGTTGTGCTGGCCGGCGGCTGGATCATGGCAGTCTCTGTCGCACGGCGACTATACCTGGCAACCCTCACAGAGAGTATTCAACGGCATCGCGTCGATGTGGAACAGGCCACCACCCCAGTGCTGGACCGTTCTACTGTGGATCTTCTGACCGCCAACCTCTCCGAATCCGATCCAGAGGAGATTCTCTATGCCTTGTCTCTATTTGAGATGGAACAGCAAAGAGCCGCACATCCTGCGATCCGCGATTTGCTGAACCATTCCGCTCCCGCCGTTCGGCAGAAGGCGATTGCCATTCTCGCCTCGGCCGGCGACAGAGCAGTTGTTCCGGAAGTACAGCGATTGCTTCGAGACCCGGCGCTCGGAGTGCGGACCGAAGCACTGCTTTTTCTAAGCCATCAGGCGCATCTCGATCCCCTGGCGGTCATCGAGGAATTAGGTGAATTCCCTGATTTTTCGGTCCGATCGGCGGTGGTCGCATTTCTAGCGCAACCCGGCGAGGCTCAAAATTTGGAAGCCGCACGGAACATTCTAGATTCGATGGTCAGTGAAAAAGGTCCGAAAGGTCTGCGCAGCCGAGTGGAGGCGGCCCGGTTGCTCGGCGAGTTGCCCGACAGGTTCGATCCACTGCTCTCCAGGCTACTTGCTGATCCTGACAGACAGGTTGTTTGCGAGGCCATCCGTTCGATTGGAATGCTGCGCAAACGCCGGCTCGTCCCGGAATTATTAGAACGAATCGGACACGATAAGTCAGTTGTTGCGGAGGCTGTGGAAGCACTCGGCAGATGTGGCGACTCCGTAGTGGGAGTATTACGCGACCATCTCGGCGATCCTTCCGTACCGATCGAAGTTCGGAGAGCAATCCCGGACGTGCTCGCAATCATCGGAACAACAGCGGCGGCGAGCGCGCTCCAGGAAAACCTCCTGGAAAGCGATTCGATGTTGCGCTTTCGCACGATCGCGGCGCTTAACAAACTTCGGCGACTGCATCCCGCGATCGAACTGGACCTTCAGCTGTTGGAGACGGTCTTGGCCGCCGAGATTCTCGGCCATTACCGCTCATACCAGATTTTGGACTCGCTCGGCGCGGCGGCGGTGGGCGACGATCCCATGAGCCGAGCGCTGAAGGAGTCCCTGCAGCACGAACAGGAGCGGATTTTTCGTCTTCTAGGCCTCCTTCATCCTCACCTAGATCTGCACAGCGCCTATGTTGGCCTGCAATCCTCGAACGCATCCGTGCATGACAATGCCTTGGAATTTCTCGATAACACACTCAGGTCGCAAATGCGGGACATGCTTGTGCCGTTGCTGGATGCCAAGTTCACGGTTGCGGAACGAGCACAGCTTGCAGAACGACTGGTGCGGATCAGGATCGAGAACAAGGAACAAGCCGTCGCCGCACTAGTAGGGAGTGAGGACTCGTGGCTGCGGTCATGCGGGGCGTATGCAATTGGAATCCTCGGTATGAAATCCTTGGAGGGGGAACTAAACCGATGCCTCCATGATGCAGACCCCTTGCTACGAGAAACCGCACAGGCCGCTAAATTGCGTCTACAGGAAGATACCCTGAAGGCGTAAATTTCCACGCGCGCTTTAAAGTAGAACTCCTACCAGGCCACCCAGCATAACCTGTGCGGAAGGGGCGAACGATTCTGGGCTGTCGAGATTAGTTCAGTTGGAATAGTGCTGGAGGTAACATCCTAAGGAAGTCAAATCGATGTACAAACTCCAACTCGATCGCCGAAGACAACTCGCCACGGCGGCTCTTGTGATTGGGCCAGTTACATCGACCACCACAGACCAACCTGGCCTCAGCGAGGAGTAGCTGAACCATTTTCTTCTCACGGCTTAGGTGGCACATAGCTGAGAATCCTCGATAGGAATCAATCGCCCCTCAACTGGTCACCCTGAGTCACCGCACGCTGCCATACGAGGCCCCTTCCAAGCTATCGATGAACATATGCACTTTTACGAATCCACCCGGCTTGTCAGGAATTGACGGCGCATTACTGTCTTGTCACGGTTGAGGATGCTCTCGGGAATTTGGGCTTTGCTTTCGGCCAAGGTGAGGCTTGATCTCAGTACAACACTTGCGCCTCACCTTGCTCGGCGATTTTGTTCTGGAAGGACTGGACGATGAGGTCACGGCGGGCCATGACGGCCTTGATCTCTTCCTTCGTCAGATAGGGCTTGGCTTTAGCAGTGAATTCATCGGCGTTGAGTGCTTTCATCAGCTCAAACATGTGCCGGTCGCACCGGACGAGATCCTTGGGGTTTTTCAATGCGTGAAACGTCCGGAACGCCCGGCTGAAGTCGATGCGCCAGATTTTCCAGTCGGGACTGATCAATACGTTCGTAAGGTTGACATCGGTGTCGTAAACCAGCTCATCGAAGACGCGGACTTTGTACATCTGAAGGTTCCACGCATCCTGGTCGGGCGGTTCAATCTTCTTGGCAATGCGTTCGACCTCGTCCATCTTGACGGACAGCCACCAGCTTAACGAACCATCCTTGCCTTGGTATTTGCGTTCGACGTACACGGGCATCATGTCGTCGAAACCCACCATTTCGGCGAGAATGTATGCAGCGATGTTGTATTTGTAGGAGTCGACAAAGCGCATCTCCTTGTGGCCATCCGAAAATTCTTTCGCGAATTGGTGTTCGTCGATGGATTGGAAATTGGCATCATGGGTGATCGTGCCTTCGCTCAATGTCAGCCGATGCGTCTCGGTTATGCCTTTCTTGGCCGGGCGGTCACCGACAATTTTGGCGGTGAGAAGGAACTGCTTGATTTGGTCCTTTGTGAGAGCTGGCGCGTCGTCGGCAGTTGAAGGCAGTCCACAGCATAAGCAGAGCAGAGTGACGAGCAACAGTTTTGGCCCGGATTTTTGGAATGTGAGCATTTAACGAACCTCCCGACTTCGCACCCGAGCGACCCTTGAGCCGAATTTTCTTGGGCTCATCTTAGACTTCGGGTCAGGGCAAGTCAACGAAGCTGGTGGCTCTTGACGGCAGCTACATGGTCAGGTCGCTCGTTGAAACCTTCTGCCAATTCCAACGCCTTCTCCAGAACTGAGTCACGACCGAGCTTGAGGTCCTCAAGCGTGACCCGCACTTCGAAGCCAGGCTTGACACCGACTCCTCGAACGGCGAGCGGTCTAGGAAGTAATAATGCTTGACTGCAACCGGAATGGTCCGAGTTGTTGCATTGCAGATAGAAATCTAGACCGGTCGGATCGGTCAAGTTGAGTGGGTTGTCTCTGACGTAGACGTATCGGTTTAGAGCTTGCGGGTCTTACGTATGACCGGCCAGCGGATCGGGCGACATGAACCGCCCAAGGATGCTGCCCATATACCGTGCGCCGAAGTTATCGAGGCCGGATTCGGAGTCGCGTTCTTTGCCGGGGAACTTGCACGGAACCGCTTCGTACTGATGGGTCTCGGTCATTTTGGCGCGTCGTAAGTGTAGCCACTAGCCTCCGGCATGAAGGTCGCAATATCATCAAGAGCGTCCTCCGCTGTTCCGCGGCATTCAGTGTCAGCCAGTAGTTTTCTTACAGCTGGGATAACGGTTTGTAAATCTAGAGACCGATGGAGGCGAGCTAAGTGTCCGATCGCCAGAAGTGCTGCTGTCCGGACTTCCTTTCTAGCATCTCGCAGCGCTGACAAAGACTTCTGTTCCGCCCAGCGCCAGTCGTTCTCCCAAAGGGCCATTCGGATTAACGCTTCGGCGACCGCCGAAGCTTCGCTAGAAGCCAGCGCAATTTCTAATTGCGGACGAGGCAGGGGAGTGGGATTCTCAAATTTGGGTTTCATTTGAAAATGTTACCCCTCGCGTCCGTTAAGCCAGCGTTCTTGAGCGCATTCTGCATTTCCGAAGTTAGTTCGTTCCACCCTTGCACATGACCATGAAACTTGCCTGGGCTTGTCTGATCAAGCACAACAATTTCGTTGTTCGCTTTGTCCACGCCAACACGCCTTGGCGATGTGTCTTTTACCTGAACCGAATTGTCCAGCGCCTCCTGCCCGTTATTGGGGCCTGCGCTCTTTCCGCCCGACGATGATTCCCCGTGGTATGGAGCTGGCTCGAAAACCAATCCAAGCGGCGCGGAAGAATATGCACCCTCGGCTTGCTCAAGGCGCATATGGTTTGCAACGTCCATGACCTGCGTGTTAGTCATGGCATTGAGTTGCGCATCCGTTATGTTCGGGTTCTGGGACTGAATGTACGCCCTCATGTTTTGGATTTTTTCGGGATGCGAAGCGAGCGCAGCCTCGAGGTTTGCGTTCGTAGCGTACTCGCCGTATTTGAACCAGTTGCCTAGTTTCTGCCAAAAACAGTGCTTCCCGTCTGGATCACAGTGCCCGCTGGGGTCCGTGATGTTGAGTGGATTGTTTTTGGCGTAGCTGTAAAGATTGAGGCTTTGCGGATTCTCAAGGTCAGCATAGGGCACAGGTTCCGGTGAGTCAGACCAATCAGGGGACATGAACCGGCCGATGTTGGATGAGTCGTACCTAGCCCCGAAATTATCGAGGTTGGATTCGGAATCCCGTTCTTTGCCGGTGAATTTGTGGGTGGGTGTGATGCTTGTCATCGGGGGCCGCAAAACTAACGTCGCCAATAGTACGCCACGACTCTTATGAAGCCTGCGCAACAAAACAGAAGCAGGACGAATAGCCAAATAACGGCTGGGGGAGTCAACATCAATTCTCTCCACGTAGCTTGCTTGCTGGCGAACCTTCTGCCGCTGAACCAAGCGCAGACCGCAGCCGCCAATATTGCCACGGCCGCAACGGCAATACCGAACCAGTCGTAGCTGCCCGGAAGCATGAAGAGCGCGTTGTACGCGACAAGCAAGGAGAACAGACTCAGCGCGAACAGAAACCATTTCATGGGCACACCGGGTTTCCCTTCTCATCTGTCTTGCACATCTTAACAGTGACTTGTTCGTGCGGCTGTTGAATGGCCAGAAACAGGAGGTCAAACGGGTCATAACCAGAGCGGGGGGATCCATAGTCCCTACCTGTCTTGAAATACCAAGGAAGCTGGCCAAGTATGTTTCGTTGGCTCTTCGGCCCGTATTGGTAATATAGGTCATTGAAAAAGGCGGGTGGCCCGGGCTTGATGGGATGGTGGTTAACATTCAGGTCGAGCTAAGGATATCACTGCGGTACGTCTGGCAAAAGTATAGAGAGACGGGGGTGCTCCAGCGTTCCGATTTTTGGAACCTGGGTTTTGGGGTGGACTTGACCTTCGCGCGGTCGCAGTTTTTCCGCTTGTGGAACACGAAGCGGTGAAATAAAAAAGAAGATCTGGTAGGGGCGGTGGGGATCGAAAATACCGAGAGCTGTAATTTCAAGGACTTACGAGGAAGCATGAGGAACGCTAAGACACTGAAAAAGCACGCTGAGGCATGCACAGGAACTCTTATTGCGCCCTTAAAGCGCCCTCGGAGTCTTGAATTGTGGCAGCATAAAAGATAACTCGGCACGGATGGCGCAACTTAATTTCTACGATTCCCTTTCCATCTCGGTTCGCGACGCTCTCAGTCACCGTATTAGCTGCGGAACCCAATGGGACGGGGACTCGAAACCCACGCATCTACCATGTCAATCTATCGTGAATAGGTTTTACAACAACTTACAAGACCCCGGAGACTGCCAAAATACGCGGAAATCCTACAAGACAGCTTTTACTGCAGGTTGGAGTGTGGGTTGGAAATCTTCATCGCTTTTGACTGAGCGACGCATCGCCTTTATATTCCGACCTCAGCAAACTAATCTTCGAGCATTACATACTAGCACTCGAGAGGCCGTGCCTCACGATGGTTTTTGCTGGACAGCTTCCTTCGCTTTGCGCTGCTGCTCTTCTTGCACAGCGATCAGTTTGTACGCGACGTAATATTTGTAGATGTTCGAGACGTAGGTGGCGGTCTCTGCACCTATGCGCTCCGCTACAATTATCTCAACGTTGTCGCTCCAGACGTTGGGGTTGTAGCCCTTCGCAGCCGCTTCCGCGCGCAACTGCCTCATGCGGCCGGGACCACAGTTGTACGCCGCAAAGGTAAAGAGAATCTTATTCAGATCGTCCATTCCAGGCTCGTTGCCGTAGTTCTTCTCCACCATGGAGTGAAAATATTTGTTGCCAGCATGAATATTGGCTTCTTCCTGTGTGCTGGTTCAGCCGGAAATGGAGAGAGGGCGCTTTCCGTTAGTGAGTAATTCGCCCTTTCGGGCGAGGTCATTGTAGCCTCACGCGTCTATTGGTCTCAACTCCCGGATTGCCCGTTAGCGTTAATCGGGCGTTGGGCAGTTTGGCTTTGCCGATGTGGCATCAGCCCCGGCGCGCCGTTGCTACATACCACGGCTGGGTGAATGCCGGCTTTTCTGCCAGTTTATGGATGTCGGCCAAATCGCTCACCGTCACTTCTGAGAATCCTGCCCCTATTAGCAGGTCGGCGACTGGCTCTACTCTCTCCCAGCGCATTGCAGGTAGCGCCTCGCGTGTCCGGTCCGTGTAGCATCGTTCGAATAGGTCAGCACCCTCCTCTGGCGCCGACTGATCTGTGAGATTCGCCAAGAATGCGTCAATTACCACAACACGTCCGTTTGGGCGCAAGAGCCGACGCCAGTTACCGAGTGCAACCTCTGGCTCACGCAGCGTCCATAGGAAGTGTCGGCAAACAATGGCGTCTAAACTCACTTCATCAATCGGTGGTGCAACTGCATCTCCGATCCTAAAGGACGCCTTCAGGCCACGTCGGTCAGCCTGCATACGTGCCTCAGCAAGCATAGCAGTCGAAAGATCGAGGCCAGTCACACGGTGTCCCAGCTGGCTTGCAATAAGAGCCACAAATCCAGTACCCGTTCCAATGTCGAGCACGTCAGCCGGTTGCGGCGGTAGAAATCGCTTGATCGCTCGAATCCATGCCTCGTACTCAGCGCTCTCCAAGCTAGGTACGTTGCCTGGGTCTGAGTCATAGTATCGTGCGATGGTATTCCAGAAGGTTGTGATCCTGTCCTGAACATCACTATCGTCTAGTGGCATAGAGCGAACCTTCTTGCCTGTCAATCACTACGTGTTTAGCCGTTTCGCCATGACTGTTGATCGCCCAAGGGATTCCGAAGCGATCCGTGAGCAGACCAAAACGGACAGCCCAGAACGTTTCCTGAAGCAGCATGCGAACGGTCCCTCCTGCCGCTAGCTCATTAAACAGACGTTCTGCATCGCCTTCACTTGGGTTGAGCGTGATGTCGAAGCCCCTCGGGGACTCATGTGAGCCTGGAACGGGATCGGATCCCTGCAATCTTGTATTGCCGACGACCAGCGTGGCGTGAACAATCTTGCTGCTCCAGCCTGGGGGCACGTCTCCGGCCATGGGCGAATCTCTCCAGGCGAGCATGAAGGTAATCTTGCCGTTCAAGCAGCGTTCGTTGAGCTTGAATGCGGCTTCGCACTGCCCGTCAAACGAAAGATTGATGCACGGCTCGAAGGTCATCAGGCTCATTATCGCGACCCCCAAGTTCGTAGTCTTGTAAAAATGGGAGTTCGCGAGCAATCCATGCCTTGGGTGAACATCCCGCCAGAGCGTGCCATTCGCGTGTCAAATGGGCTTGGTCGTAGTAGCCGCACGAAATCGCGACATCTGCTAGGGTCAGCCGCTTATCCGCAATCAGGTGGCAGGCGCGCTCGAACCGAAACACGCGGGCGGCCAATTTGGGCGCAACACCGATTGCGTCTCTGAAAAGCTCACTGAAATGCCGACGACTGTAGCCGGTTCCGTCTGCGAGCTGCTGTACCGGCACAGTTCCGTGGGCTTTTGCCAATCTTCGCCATGCCCACGAGATCTCGGGCTTCAGGCTGACCGGGTTGAGTTTCGAGATAAATGCCCGGTCCAGGATGGTGAACCGATGTTGCCAGCTATCGGCCGCAAGAAGCATGTCGATGAGATCCCCTGCGCGCTTTCCCCAGATCTCGGACAGATTCAAAACCAGCGATGATATCTCGGCGCTTGCGACCCCCAGAATCGCTCGAACGCCGAGTGGTTTGATGAAGACGTGCAGCCCAAAGGCATCACCATCCTGCCGTACGATCGCGGGCGTCTGTTGCAGACCGCTTACGAACGCAGTAAAGCTCGACGCTCGTTGCGCGGAGTTGGGCATTTGAACCACCTCAATCGGACGGCCTAGACTGATGATTAAATCGACATCACTTGACGGAAGACCGAAGTGAACGCCCTGTGGCAACCCGGATACCCGGAAGCCGGCGTACTGGGTGATAAAGGGACGCAACAGTGGCACCGGTAGGATTACGGCCGTATCTGAAATCGCACCGTTCATGTCGCTAGATTTTCGCAAGTGTACCATGCGATTGAGCGATTGCCACCGCGCTAGGGTGGGCAGGTAATCGGTAGCTTGCAGTGGCAGTCCCGTGGTCAGACAGTCGCACTAATGGCCAACGGCGCACGGATTAGACTCAGAATTGTCGGCAAACCGGAAGTAAGGAATATGCCCGCACACAGCTGATCAGCGTGAGCATCGGCCCGACATTCGACACTCCTCCGGTACTTCGCAACTTCGGCCTCGCGTATCTCGGTGGAGACGAAAAGAAGTTCGAGCATTGGTCGTTCACGGTTCCGACTCCGGAAAACCTGAAGAAACTGGCCCAAGCCTTCGCGTTGATCTACGAAGAAGAAGACAACCAGATCGCCCACTCGATGAGCACCGTTCTCATTAGACCTGATGTACGGCTGATCAGGGAATGGAATGTCAGCGACTGGAGCGCCGCCGAGGCGGTGGCCGCAATGCGGCAAGTGGAACATGCGAAGAAGTAGCAGAACGGCTCGATATTTCGTTGCGTCCGTCGTCCTGATCGGCCTTTTCTGTTCTGGCTGTTCACGGAACAATCTGGACTATGGGCCAGCCTTCACTTCGGCGGAAACACCTGCGAAGTCGTTTACGAGCGAAACTGCGGCCCCTGCCACGACGCTCAGAACCTGCAACTCCTCAAGCAACCGCCGAAATTAGCTGGACTGTTTCAGCGCCGGCAGCTCCCGAGTGGCGCTCCCGCCACGGACGAACAAGTCCGAAAGACGATCATCGCGGGGCGGGGAATTATGCCGCCCTTCGAGCACACGCTCGACAAGCAACAAGTGGATGACCTGTTGAAGTACTTGCACAAGCTGTGACGAGCCGGAGAACGAAGAAAAGTTTGCAATGGTTTTAGTGCTGATCTTGGTCAACCCGGCATCTCTCTCGACCGCGCAAACCGCGCAGATTCAAAAGGTCGGGAAGCGGCTCCTCGCTCCATGCTGTTACACGCAATCCATCGCGGAACACGGAAGCGATATTGCCGTGCAGATGCGAGGCGAGGTCGCAGAAATGGTCGCCGAGGGAAAGTCCGAGAGCGAGATTGTCGAGCACTACAGAACCATCTACGGCGACCGCATCCTGATCGTCCCCAACGGGTTGACCGGAAGAATTCTTTTCAGCCTGCCGGTGGCAATTGCGGCCCTCGCGTGCCTTGTCCTCTTTGTGTGTTTCCGCAATATGCTGCGTTCCGGGAGACGCGAGCCCACTCGAGATGTCTCGCAATCACGGCCGGTACTCAGCGACGCGCTTAAGGAAGAGATTGAGCGGGAAATCGGAGAACCGCTGTGAGCGACTCGCTCTCAGCGTCGGGAGTGGTGAATATAGCCGTGCTCGTTTTCCGGGAGGGCCTCGAATGCATTCTTGTGCTGGTGGCTCTTACCGTAAGCTTTCGTGGCAAGGAATCGCGGTATCACCGCCCGGTCATCGGAGGCGCTCTCTTCGGAATGTTTGCCACGGCAATTACCTGGGTCATTGCCGTTCGGATTTTGAAGGATCTAAGCGGAGACGTATCGGCGCTTGCGCTGCAGGCAGGTACAGGATTGGTCGCCATTGTCGTGCTCCTTGTCGTTATGAACTGGTTTTTCCACAAGATGTATTGGACGGGCTGGATCTCTCTGCACAACCGAAAGAAGCAGGAGTTAGTCACGAGCGCAAAGGAGGGGAAAGCTTGGAGGCTGACTTTGGGAATGGGGTCTTTAGGTTTCACATCGATCTACAGAGAAGGCTTTGAGGTTGTGCTCTTCCTGCAAAGCTTCCGTTTGCGGCTAGGAGGAAAAGCCGTACTGGAAGGAGTGATTCTTGGCTCCGTAGCGGCGGCGGCCGTTGCAATTCTAACCTTCGTGATCCACCAGCATCTTCCGTATCGCAAGATGTTAGTTGTGACAGTAGCGATGCTGGCGGTAGTTCTTCTCGTGATGGTCGGCGAAGAAGTGCAAGAGATGCAGCTTGCCGGCTGGCTACCAACAACACACCTTTCGCACCTAAGCGACGGGATTCCCGGGTGGGCTGGGCTTTGGTTTTCGATTTTTCCAACTGTCGAAACCCTTGGTTCTCAGGTTGTCGCTGGAGTTCTGGTGTTTGGTTTCTATTTTATAGCGCGACGGCTTCCGAGGACGGCGCAGTAGGAGTGGGCGAAGAACGACGATGCAAAAAAAGGGTTTTCCCATGGAACTGGAATAAGGCCCCGGGTGGACTGGTCTTGGTATTAGCGACGTTTTGAGTTAGGGTGGGTGTCCGTGCGTATGCGATGGCAAAACCTGGCGCGAAAAGCTGCAGCGTGTATTTGCATGCTGGCGGTGGCGCTGCTGTACGCGCCGCTTGCCGCCGCGGCGTTGGCCGCGCCCGCTACGGATTGTTGCATTGGAGGGTTGTGCCCAATTCGCGGGAATCATCTTAAATCGCAAGAGCTCGCGGCTCCGCAAAATGCGATGCCGATGGATTGCGGCCATGACATGAGCGACCGCAAATCGTCCGGTATGAGTGAATGTTCGATGTCAGGCTGCCAGAGCCCTGAACATCCTGTGTCAATCCCGGGCGCGTTTGTGCTGCCGGATGTGACGTTGTTGCCTGCCGCTCGCGAACTGGTCCGGCCAGTCCAAGCAAGCGCCTTGGAAGAAATTTCTCTCATCAGCAAACCGCTTTCTCCTCCACCTCGAAACGGTGCCTCGATCCTCTAGGGACACGTCTTTCCTATCGCACTGATTGGTTCGACGCGGGGTCTTTCGCCTCGCCCGAATCAGTCTGTAAAGGCTTCGCATCCAGCTGTGGCCTGTAACGTTGCCGCGTGCTTCGACGCATTCGTGCAAGCCGCCTTATCTCAAACCACAAGCAGAGCGTTCAACGAAGCTAAGGGTCAGCTAAAAAAGGGAGAATAGCGATGAATCGAAGAGAATTGATACAAGGAATGGGTGTCGTCAGTCTCGTTGGCGGGATTCCTTTCAGCACAAATAGCTTACAGGTCAAAAACTCACAGGGCACTGCGGCGAATGCGTCTCTTCGCAGTCCGAGTCCGCTGAAACCCCCGGCTCACGGAAGCATCCCTGTCGCGTTCGTGATCTCAGAGGGTGCGGTGGTGATCGACTTTTCCGGACCTTGGGAGGTTTTTCAGGATGTGTACATTCCCGGCAGAGAGGAAAGCGCGTTTCGACTTTACACGGTAAGCGAAAGTACGGACGTTGTTCGAGCGAGCGACGGACTGAAAACAACCCCGGACTATACCTTTAAGAGCGCGCCCCTGCCGAAGGTCATTGTCATTCCCGCGCAAAACGGAGTCACGGAAGAAATGCTGGAGTGGATTCGACATTCCAGCAAAACGGCGGACTTAACGATGTCCGTTTGCACGGGAGCCATTGTGCTGGCACGCACGGGCTTGTTGGCCGGTAAAACGGCGACCACGCACCATGGCGCATACAAGACGATGGCTGTGGAGTTCCCGGATATTCGTGTCAAGAGAGGCGCGAGATTTCTGGAGGAGGGCAATCTGGCGACTGCCGGCGGGGTTTCCTCAGGTATTGATTTGGCCTTGCGGGTTGTCGAGCGTTATTTTGGCCGGGACACAGCTGTCAAGACCGCCGACCAGATGGAATACCAAGGCCAAGGCTGGTTGAACCCGGATGCAAATGAGGTCTATCCCAAGGCGCCGATCTCGACGGAGGAGCATCCATTGTGTCCGGTCTGCGACATGGACGCAGACAAGCGAGTTGCGAAATCGGTCTACCAGGGCAAGACCTACTATTTCTGCATGCCGGAGCACAAGGCCCTCTTCGATAAGACTCCCGAGAAGTATCTGAAAACCGAGTAGGCGAGGGCAAATCCATGAAAAACAACTCGCGGCTCTCCCGTGTTCCAGTCGTCATATTTGTTGCTGTTGTTGTGGCGTTGTGGGGTTCAGTCGGTGCAGCGCCGACGCTTCGTGCGCAGGAAGCGGCTGCCTCGATTTCTGGCGTGGTAAAGGACCAGCAGGATGCAGCCATTCCGGACGCCACGGTGATTTTGCTTGATAATGCTGCCGTGCGTTTGCAGCGCGTGAAAACAGACGAGAACGGTGATTTCGCTTTTTCAGGCGTACGGCAGGGAAGCTACGTTGTGGAAGTCGAACGCGCAGGCTTCGCAAGAGCGAGCGTCTCGGTCAACGTTCGATCGTCTGCGGAAGCAAAGGTAGCGATTCAACTGAAAGTGGCGGGTCCTGGCCAACAGGTGATGGTCACGGCGGAGGTGGGCTCATTCCGCGCCGACGAATCGTCAACGGCAACGAAGATGAGCATTCCCATCAACGAGATTCCGCAAGGAGTCGGTGTCGTCAATCAATCTCTCATTCAGAGCCAACAGGACATTCGGTTCGGCGACGCGGCCGAAAATATCAGCGGTGTCAATCGCGATGTACTGGCATCGGGTGATCT
>Ga0335082_10000011_pt1 | contig 215005 bp, 177 predicted proteins | sample Lox_Sample_41_FD_206718 | JGI IMG/M metagenome (GOLD analysis project Ga0335082, IMG submission 206718) | Soil microbial communities from Loxahatchee National Wildlife Refuge, Florida, United States - Lox_Sample_4.1 | ecosystem: Environmental > Terrestrial > Soil > Wetlands | place: USA... | reverse complement strand
CTCCAACGTCGCCACACGTCGGTCTTCTGCTCCGCGGAAAGCCCAAATCGTATCCCTGGCCTCATAAACACCACCTTTGAAAACTGCTTTATACCAGATGGTGTTGCATCCACCGTTTGAACCGGCAGCGTTAATCAGGCGCTACCTCTCAGCAATCAAGAATTGCAGTAGAATCTCTCGTCAGTGACATGGATGGGATTCCAGCAAACCCCCTGCTGTTTTGGACGGTCTACATACTCGGTACCCTGAGTCCGGTGCTTGGCGCTTTCTTGCTTGGCCGCCACCACCCGTTTGACGACCGAGATTTCGTTCTCTCTTGGCTGCTGTGGCTGATTGGAGCAGGTGCGCTCATTTCGTGTGTTTGGTCTGTTCGCTCAATCCTATTCGGCTCTGGAAGAGCCCGAAGCCCGGTCTGGGTGTACCGATTTGTGGGGTGGCTTGCTCTTTTGGAGTCTATCGTTTGGGCCTATACCGTTCTGAGAGCCATTTAGGTACTTTCCGATTACCGCTGCCGGCTCAAACGGTCGATGCAACACCATCCAATTCGTTGATCGGATGATGCTTCCCCGAGAGGACTGACCTGTTTGGCTGCAGTTGGTCAAAACCTAGCCAGAGTAGTGTTCCGGCTGATCTAGCAATGCCGAGTGATTGCAGCCCTTGTTTTCAGTACAAGCTGGGTTCGAGCTGGGTGTTGCGTCGACCCATTGAGACCACCCGCGTTACCGGACAAATGGCTACTAGTACCGAGCTATCGACAGAAGGATTTGCCGTCTGATGGGGAATGAGCGCCATGCAGCACACTTCCCTCTCAAACAAACTCGTGTGTATAATTTTTTCTGGGTCAGTCTCCGGATATTATATTAATTAATATCTTTTGGTAATTGGTCCCCTTCTCTGTCCATCGTGATCGCCTGCACTTGCTTCCCAGCCTCGTGGCCGCATTAGTTACCCGTTCGGGAGAATCTCGATTAATTTTGCTTTCAAGCCGCCGAAAGACTGCGCATCGCTCGGCATTTGCCAGCATGGATGCCGGCGCGGCCGCATCGGGAGAGCGCTGGGCAAAATTGTTTTCACGGACGGAACGATTATTTTCGCGCGGATTTTTGTTGGGCTAGTTCGTAGTCGATGTATTGCTGCAGGGCATGGGGATCGGCTCCAACGACGCGGCGGCCGTTGACGAAGAGGGTCGGGGTGCTGCGGACCTCGAGGAGATTGCCGTTGGCGATGCTGGCGTCCACCTCGCTGGCAGCCTGGGGTGCGGCGATGCAAGACTTGAGGGTGTCAGCGTTTAGTCCGTTCTGGCTGGCGAAGTCCACGACCTTGTCATAGATGTTTGAGGCGGAGATCAGGTCCTGCTGGTCGTAAATGTAGTCGTAATACTTCCAGAAGGCGCCGGGGTTCTGCTGGTAGACGCAGCGTCCGGCGAGGGCGGCGGTGCGCGCCCAGGGATGGACGGAATCGAGGGGGAAATCCTTGAATACGAGTTTGACCTGGGGGTAGTTGGGCAGCAAGCCACGCATGGCATCGTGGAGGTTGCGGCAGACCGGGCATTCGAAGTCGCCGTATTCAACGATAGTGACGGTGGCCTTGGGGTCGCCGAGGACTGGGGCGCCCTTGAGGTCCATCTTGGAAATATTTTCCGTGAGCGGATCCTTGGTCAAGTCCGAGAGCTCGCCCCGCAGCAGGTAGTGGCCATCTTTCGTTATGTACATCTTGACCTTGTCCGAGCCTTGCTCGGTTTTGAAGTCGATGTTGGTCTCAAGCAGGCCGGAGTTCCCTATTTCAGTGGGCGCGCCGACAGCGATCTGGACGTCGGGGCCGAGCGCGAAGGCGTGGCGCAGATACGCTTCAAGGCTCTTTTGGAGAGCCGAGGGAGCGGCGGACTGCGCAGCGGCACCGGAAACGAGGCCCAGGCCGAGAATCATTGCAGGAAAGAGACGGGATAAGATTTTCACGCGAGATTGTTCCTTTGACTTGTATCTTCACAGCTTGCTTGCAGCTAACGCCTCACAGGCTGAAGCCTGTGCTACTGAACCCCACTACGGAACGAAACGCTGGGCGATGGGAAAGGGCCGCCCAAATCCAAAGGCGCGCGAGGTGAGCTTGAGTCCCGGCGCGGCCTGCTTGCGCTTGTATTCATTGCGATCCACCAGCAAGGCAATGTTCCGAACCAGCTGAACGTCGAAGCCGAATTCTTCAGCGATCTCCGCAGGAGTTTTCACTTCCTCGATGTAGGCCTTCAGGATGCGGTCGAGCACTTCGTAGGGAGGCAGCGAATCCGAATCCTTCTGATTCGGCCGCAATTCAGCGCTGGGAGGTTTCTCGATCGTGGAGCGGGGGATCAGTTCTCTTTCTCGGTTGATGTGCTCCGCCAGCTCGTAAACCATGAGTTTCGGGACGTCGGAGATGACGGCCAGGCCGCCGGCCATATCTCCATAGAGCGTGCAATAGCCTACGGCGAATTCGGATTTATTTCCGGTGCTGAGTACCATGGAGCCGAACTTATTGGAGAGCGCCATCAGGTAGTTGCCGCGAATGCGAGCCTGGATGTTTTCTTCGGTGGCGTCGGCGGAGCGGTTGCCGAAAACAGGCTTCAAGGTGTCGATGTAGGAATCGAAGACGGGGGTAACTGGAATGCTGAGGAACTGGATATCGAGATTGTGGGCCAGGCACTGGGCGTCGGTCTTGCTGCCTTCGGAGGAGTAGGGACCTGGCATGGAAACGCCGACTACGTTTTCTTTGCCGAGGGCGTCCACGGCGATGCAGGCGACCACGGCGGAATCCACCCCGCCGCTCAGTCCCACGATGGCCTTGCTGAATCGGCATTTGCGGACATAGTCGCGCGTGCCCAAGACGAGGGCCTGGTAAGCGTAGGCGATCTCGTCCTTCGCCTGGCCGTGGATCTCGCCTTCGCTGGTGACAGTGTCGAACAGGACGAGGTCTTCTTCGAAAGCTCTGGCCTGGGCGGCGATCTTGCCTTCTGGCGTGAGGGCCATGCTGGCGCCATCGAAGATCAGCGAATCGTCGCCGCCGACCTGGTTGACGTAAATGACCGGGCGGCGATGCTGCTGGGCGATGGAGCGAAGCATCTCGATGCGCAGGGAACGCTTGTCGAGTGTGTAAGGAGACGCGGAGATATTCAGAAGGACGCTAGTTCCCTGCTGGATGAGCTCGGTGACGGGATCGCGGGAATAGCGCGGCTTGACCCAGAAATTCTTGTCGTTCCAGACGTCTTCGCAGATGGTGATGCCAAGCTGCTCGCGGCCGAGGCCGAAGACAAAGTGCTTTTCGCCGGGATGAAAATAGCGGGATTCGTCGAAGACATCGTAGGTAGGCAAGAGCATTTTGCTCTGCTCGAAGACGACGCGGCCATCTTTCACGAGGGCGGCCTTATTGGCAATGGACTGGCCGGTGTTCGAGTGATTGTAGCGGCCCGCATAACCCACGACGGCAGGGAGAGGCATGCGGTAGGCGAGATCCTTGAGGGTGTCGAGATTTCGCTGGATGAAGGCGGGGCGTTCGAGCAGGTCGAAAGGGAGGTAACCGCAAATGCAAAGCTCGGAGAAGACGGCGAGCTCCGCGCCGCGCTGGCGGGCCTCCTCCGCGAGCGCCAGAATGCGGGAGGAATTGCCTTCGAAGTCTCCAACTGTGGGGTTGAATTGACAGAGAGCTATCTTCATGCGGGTAGGAGATTAGGATATTGGGGACGCCGCTAGAATGCAAATGGAGCGCTCAACGGGCCCGGCCCGTCTTCTGTTTCTGAGTGGCGGGGGCTATCCGCGCACTGGATTCTACCCCATGCGCTGGCTGTATCAGGAAAGGATCGGTCAACGCCGCCGCAGTCTCAAAAGCGGAGGCCTGGCCTCCTCACCCCAGATTAGTCGGAGGCGGCGGCCTGTTGCTGGGTGAAGGCGGTGATGGTGGAGAGCCCGAAGGCCTGGAGGAGCCCCGCCTGTATTTTCTCGGAGACTTCGTTGATGGCGTCCACGCCGACGTCGCTGGGGCTGACGCGGTAGCGAAGCTTCTTTTGTCCCGGGGGCGTCTCAATGATGTTGATGACGGCGTCGGCCACTTCCTGTGGGTTTCCAGCAGACTTGATCAAAGCGTCGGTGAGCATCTGGGGCACCTGACTGAGGGGGCCGTAAGTGTCGGCACGCCCCGCGTCCGCCCCGGTTACGAACTTGCCCATGATTGGTGTTTCGTACGCCCCCGGCTCAACGATGACGGACTCAATGCCCTGAGAGGCAAGTTCATAGCGATACGCCTCCGCGGCAGCCTCCATCGCGTACTTGGTGGCGCAATAAATACCGAATGCCGGAAAGACCACGCGCCCGGCACCACTGCTGATGTGCATCAGGACGCCGCTGCGCTGGCGGCGCATGTGGGGAAGTGCGGCGCGATCGACGCGCAAGGCGCCGAAGAAATTCGTAGCGAAGATTTGTTGGGCTTGCTCGGTAGTTACGGTCTCCATGAGCCCGGTGACTGGATAGCCAGCGTTGTTGATGGCGACGTCAATGCGGCCTGCCTGGGCGATTACCGAGCGAATAGCGTTCTCGACCGACGCTTCGCTGGTGACGTCGAGTTCCACGACGTGGATGGCGAGCGATTCCTTTTTGGCGAGGGCAAGAAGCTCTCCGGCATTCCTGGCATTCTTGCCCTGAGGATCGCGCATGCTGGCAAAGACGGTGTGCCCCTTGCGGGCAAGCGACTCTGCGAACATACGGCCAAAGCCGGTACTTGAGCCAGTGATCAGAATGACTTGCTTTGCGGACATGTGCGTCTCCTGGGAAGGGTCTCGGGGTTGGATGTTGGTGGCAGGCGATTGGGTATGCAAAAGGGAGACGAGCGGCGGGACTAACGCCCAGCCACTACATAAAGAAAAAGGCTCCTGGAGGCCAGGAGCCTGGGAATACTTGTTGATCGTAAGGCGCCCGCCGCGGACGGCGGCCGCTACAAAATCTTAGACGCTGAAGGAACTGCCGCAGCCGCAAGTGCTCTTCACGTTCGGGTTATTGAACTTGAAGCCGGCACCCTCGAGAGTTTCAACGTAGTCGATCTCAACGCCCTCGAGATACATGGAACTCATCTGGTCCACGGCGACTTTCAGACCGTCGAAATCGAGCAGTTCGTCGCTGTCGTTGGTCTGGTTTTCAAACGCCATGTGGTATTGAAAACCGGAGCATCCGCCGCCGACAACGGCAACGCGCAGCGCCACCGGTACAGGCGACTGCATGGACATGATTTCCTTTACCTTGGTGGCGGCAACAGGCGTGAGATTGATCATAATAAATTGGGCCTCCGCTCGCGGGTATCCCGCGAATCATCCTACGAGATTAGTATAGCACAGCAGCAAATTGCGCAAGTTTCCACGCCCTGCCTGAGAGCAGACCGACAACAGCGCGCGGCAAACAGCGAAGAGAACCTGCGCCAGCACACAGCTTTCCCGGATTGCAACCAGCCTCCCGGGCCCTCTATGTCACTGCGCTTACGAAACACGACGCCGCGGCGCGTTTCCCAACTTGCGCGGCTTCCCGTACTATAGATGCGCCATGAAACATCAGGTTACGTTGTTGCCTGGAGAAGGAATCGGCCCCGAAGTTTCGGCGGCTACCCAGCGCGTGCTGGACGCTACCGGCGTGCACATCGAGTGGGAGATCCTGGGAGCCCGCGCGGAGAACACGGATAAATCCACGGTCGGCGGCGAGGTTTTGAATGCCTTGGCGATCGAATCCGTGCGGCGGAATCGCGTGGCGCTGAAAGGTCCGATGGCCACGGCGGTGGCCGGCGGCGCGCGCAGCGTCAACGTGGCGCTGCGGAAAAGCCTGGAACTTTACGCCAATCTTCGGCCGGTACGGAACCTGCCGGGCGTGAAGTCGCATTTCGATGGGGTGGACGTGGTGATCGTCCGCGAGAACACTGAGGATCTCTATTCCGGACTGGAGCACGAAGTGGTGCCCGGTGTAGTGGAGAGCCTGAAGATCATCACCGAGAAGGCGTCCACCCGGATCGCGCGGTTTGCGTTCGAATACGCGCGCAAGATGGGCCGCAAGAAGATTCACGCGATCCACAAGGCGAACATCATGAAACTGAGCGACGGGTTGTTCCTGCATTCGGTCCGGGCCGTCGCGGAGAAGTATACGGACATCGAGTACAAAGAGTTGATCGTCGACAATGCCTGCATGCAAATCGTGATCAACCCGGACCAATTTGACGTGCTGCTGCTGCCGAACCTTTACGGGGACGTGATGAGCGACCTGGCGGCGGGTCTTGTCGGTGGATTGGGCGTGGTACCGAGCGGAAACATCGGCGATGAGTGCGCTGTATTCGAAGCGGTGCACGGCACGGCGCCGGATATTGCCGGAAAAGGCCTGGCGAATCCGACGGCTCTTTTGATGAGCTCAATCCTGATGCTGAATCATCTCGGTGAACGCTCGGCAGCGGAGCGCGTCGAGACCGCCTTGGTGAAGGTGTACAAAGCGGGAAAGCACGTGACGAAGGACGTCGGCGGCACGGCGGGGACGCTGGAGTTCACCGACGCGGTAATTGCGGCGCTGCCCAAATCGTGAGCTTGCCATTTCCGTGATAATCCCGCAAGGTGCAGTTCCCTTCTGAAAGGCTCCACCCGATACTCTGCCGGTATTGAGGAAGCGGGCTCGCTTGGCGTAGGATTCCGGGCATGCGGAAACCGGGCCCTAAGCGCAAAGGTACGTCCAAGCAGCCTGCGAAGAAACCACTCTCGGCTGGCGAAAACTCCCTGGAATGCATTTACGAGCAATTGAAGGCGATTCTGGCGAAGCATGCGCCGCCGCTGAAACTCTGCGAGATGCAATTGGGCAAGAAGAGCGGCGTACAGCTTGTGGTGCCAAAGCCCGTGGCGGTGGCCGGGGCATACGGCGGGAAGCCGGTCAATCTGCAAATGGCGGCGGCGATTTTGCAAAAAGACTACGTTGGCTTCTATTTGATGTGCATTTACGCGAGCGCCGATGTGAAGCGCAAGCTTTCCCCGGCACTGCTTAAGCTACTCAAGGGGAAGTCATGTTTTCACGTGAAAGCGCTGGATGAGGGATTACGGAAGGATATCGAGGAGGCGCTGGTGCTGTCGGAGCAGGGGTACCAAGCGAATGGGTGGCTATAGACGACAGCCGAAGAACCCTGAGTTCGTTTAGGCGGTATTGCGGCAGGCAGAGTCAGTGGAGCGGCACAGGAGCGGAGTTCCGTTGGCGTCCTGAATGACGACAAAACCTTCCGGAGTAACGGCAGCGGCACCAGAGTTTGGCGCCGGCGGCGGAACATATTTTCTGCGTTGCGCGCGCAAGCGCCGGGCGATTTCGCCCAGAGATGGTTGCGGCTTGGCCTGTTCCTCGAGGATTTTCTTGCCGAGGGCGAGCGCCTGGTCGTAGTCCATGAATTGGCTGGGCTCAAAATCCGGATCGCCATGGGCAGAGCTCACGCCGAAGGGCGGGTGCTCCTGCGGATGATGCATGCAGAAATCGCTGCCATCCGCGATGCCAAATCCGTAGCCGCCCCAGCCAAATCCCGGATAGCCCCCATACCCGCCAAAGCCGCCGTATCCGCCATAGCCACCATACCCGCCACCGAAGGAGGGTCCCGACGGTCCGGAGACAAAGCGTTGTGCGGGGAGTGCGGAGGCGCAGACCAGGAAAAGTGCGGCGAGCAGGCTGGATTTGAGGACGAACTTCACACGCGCCCCCTTCTTCGCCAAGAACCATACTTGAAAGGGCGATTTCTGCCAAGTAAGACGTTTGCGTTCGATTGAAAGGTACACTCGGAAGCTTTCAACGCGATTGCAGATACCAGAACTTCTAGCGGTAATAGCAGGCAGGGTCAGAATTTTGCGCGTGCGGCAATCTGGCGGATTTCCGCGTTTTCGATCACTTTTCCGCGCAGGTTTTCGACAGTGGTTTGGAGCATGGCGCGGCCAAGGTCTCGACCGTGAATGTAAAGATTCGGGAACGGTTTGAGGAGTTTGCCAATGGGATGGAGGAACGCGTAGAGCCGAGGCAGGGTCGAAGAGGGCTTGGCGTCAATGAAGGCGGGGCGCCAACAATCTGCCTCGACAAGTTCGATGAGGTCGCGCTCGGCCTGCGCTTTCACGCGGGCCCAGGTCATGCGGCTGTCGGCGCGAGTTCCCTGCCCCGTGACGTAATGAAACACCGCGCCAGGGCTTTTGGACTTGAGAAAATTGGCGGCGGCGAGCGGGTAGGAATAGGAAATGGTGCGGTAGTCGTCCTGCGAAACCTGCGTGGAGGAAACTCCCAGGCAGAAGAGGCAGGCGTCCATGCTGTGGAAGGCTTCCTCGACAGTGGCGTAATTCAGAAAATCCTTGTGGAGGTACGTGCGCAGCTTGGGGTTGGTGTTCATCAGCGGTCGGCGGGTGATGGCACGCACTTCGTCAACGATGGAGGCGTTGAGGCAAGCATCCAGAACGGCCGCGCCCGCGGAACCCGTGGCGCCGAAGAGGAGGATTTTCATCGAAATTGAGTTTACACGATTCCGATTGACGGCAAGAACGGCTGGGCCAGAATTGCCCTCAGAAAGCCTAACCATCCAGCCGGCATCAAATCACCGTAGAGCTAATGTGGCGCGTAGATCTGGTAGACCATGAAGTAGACGATGACGCCGGTGACGGAGACGTAGAACCAAAGGGGCAGGGTCCAGCGGGCGATGAGGCGGTGCTTATCGAACTTCTCCAGCCACGCGCGGCGCAGCGTGATGATGATCAGGGGCACGATGACGATGGCGAGAATTGTATGGGATAGAAGCAGTGTGAAATAGAACGGGCGAATCCAGCCCTGTCCCTGGAAGTGAATTACCTGGTGAATGCGAATGTGGTAGATCACGTAGGAAACCAGGAACGCGCAGGAAACGAAGAACGCGGAGAGCATGAACTTCTTGTGCAGTTCGCGTTTGCCGGCTCGGATGGCGGAGTAGCCACAGGCAAGCAGGATGGCGGACGTGCCGTTCAGCACGGCGTTGAGAGCGGGGTGGGAGAGCATGGAGGGTCGGCGGATTCCTGTGAATTTGAGATGAAGTAAAAGGATATCAGAAATCAGATTTCAGGAGCCCATGCCCGGAGGGTTTTGCTCGCTGATTTCTGATATCCCGCTACCGCGGCAACTTGTCGTACATCATCAGGCCGAGCAGGATCGGGATGTGCAGCACCGTTGCGTGCATCAGCCACTTGGCGCGGACGTTTGTTTTGGCGTGCGCGGCCCACAGGCAGACCTGCACGAGGCCGGTGCAGGTGACCAGCGCGCCGAAAAAGTAGAGCACCCCCGCGAAGCCCAGGACTGCAGGCAGAAGGCTGATGGCAACGAGCGCGGCGGCGTACAAAATGATTTCGCGGAAGGTGCGCTTCCCTTCCCGGTCCACGACGGGGAGCATGAGGATGCCGGCTCGCGCGTAGTCTTCCCGGTACATCCAACTGATCGCGTGGAAGTGCGGAAACTGCCAGACAAACAGGATGGCAAAAAGCAGCCAGGCACCCGAGTCCAGTTTGCCGGTGGCGGCGGTCCAGCCAATCATCGGCGGAATGGCGCCGGGGATGGCACCGATAAAGGTGGCCCAAACCGTGCGCTTCTTAAGCGGCGTATAGGCGAGCAGATAGGTTAGGCAGGTGAAAACACCAAGGAAGCAGGGCCAGAAGCCGGCGGTGAGATAGAGATCCACGGCTCCGGCCAACGAAAGCAAAACACCGAAACGCAGCGCCTCCGCCGGCATGAGCACGCCCGTGGGCAACGGCCGCGACGCGGTGCGCCGCATGTAGCGGTCGGACTCCCGCTCGATGTAATGATTCAGCGCGGCGGTGCCAGCGGCGATCATCATCGTAGCGACGATGACGTGAATCATGTGCAGCCACTCAATCGGGCCGCGTGCGCCCATGTAATAACCCGCGCCAGTGGTCATCAGGACCAGGAAGGACACGTCCGGCTTGGTCAGTGCCAGATAGGCGCTAAGCTTGCCGGGCTGCGCGAGCGCGGTGACGCGAACCTCACTCATCAGGCCGGCACCTCTTCCTTGGATGTGGCAAGAATCAGTTCCCTTCTCCTGGGCACCAGACGATAGCAAAACAAGACCGCCAGAATCGAAACCGCGAACAATACCGCGCCGACCACGGTGTGCACCACGGTCGCCGTAACCACGGGTGGCAGTGGTTGCGGGTCGTCGGCGGAGCGGATGCGCGTCCAGAGGGCTGCAATGCCCAGCAGGATTTGCAATCCTACGATGCCGCTGAGCAAGACGCGGATGCGGGCAATAGCGCTGGAGCCGGGGAACCGCTTGCGAAGCTCGCGCGCGGTCCACACCACCAGGAGAAACACTCCGAACGCCCAGACCACGTGAGGAGTCACCGGGCTGTACTTGTGGCGGAAGGCAGCCCCTAAAGCGATTTGGAGAAAGATGGCAACGGCATTGAGCACCACAATCGTGTGAATCGTGGGCGTGGCCTTGTCTTCGAACTGAGGGAGTTCGGTGACCCACCATCGGCTGGTAACGACGGCGATGGCTACCAGTGTTGCAAACATGATCTGCGCCATGCAGGCGTGCATGACGGGAAGCCAGTAATGCAGCAATTCGAGAACGGTGAGGCCGCCGAGGATGCCCTGAACAATCACGCCGCCGACGGCCGCGAGGCCCAGCCAGCGAACCCACCGGCGCTCGTCCTTCCGCCAGAGCAGGACGGCGAGGACGATGATGAGCAGGCCGAGAATGGCAGCGATGACGCGATGGGTGTGTTCAAAGGCGATGCCACCGACCATGGGAGGCGTGATGCTGCCGTAGGAGAGTGGCCAGTCCGGAACGGCCAGGGCGGCATCTTCGGAGGTGACGAGCGCGCCGGCGCAGAGGAGAAGGGCCGCCCAGCCAACTACGAACAGAGAAAATCTGTGGACACCAGAGTGATAAGTCGCTTTCATGGATTCCGGGCCCCATCCCGAAATACAGATTATAGCGCACAGACTGCGTTGAAGTTGGACTGCTACCCTGAACCGCCGGGAAGTTTAGCAAAGTGCGGGAGGAGTGGCCAGGAATTTGTCGGTGGCTTGCTACGGGCAGAAGAGAGACTTGACGCGGAGGGCGCAGAGGAACTGCGCAGAGTCCGAGGAGATTCAGGCCACGAAGGAAGAGGCGGTGGTCCGGGCGGCGTCGGGATGGATTTCGGCGGCTCGTAGGACGAGCTGCTTGAGGCACTCGATGAAGTGCGGCGAGTCGCCGACGGCCGGCATCATGCGATAGCGCTCGATGCCGTCCTTCTTGGCGTCGGCGCGGCCTTCGATGTTGATTTCGTGGAGGGTCTCGATGTGCTCGGTGACGAAGGAGATGGGCACAACGAGCATCTCCTTGACGCCTTGATGACCAAGTTTCTGGAGCGTGCCAACGAAGGACGGCTCCAGCCACTTGGCTGGCCCGACTTTGCTTTGAAAGCAGAGCATGTGGGTGCGGGGCCAGTTGGCGAACTGCTCCGTGCCACTTTCGATGACCAGGCGAATCGTCTCCTGGACGTGTCGCGGATAGGGATCGCCATTTTCGACGAGACTCATGGGCAGGCCGTGGGCGCTGAAGACCAGGTGAATGCGCGAGCTATCCGGAAACTGGCGCAGGCATTTGCCGATGTTGGTGACCAACGCCTGGATGTATTCCGGGTGATCGAAGAAGTGTTCGATGGTGCGTTCGGGAAGCGTGTCGCTCGGTTCACCGTAGACGCGTCGCCATTCCTTCAAACTGCTAAGGGTGGTGGCGTAGGAATAGTGCGGATACAGAGGGAGCAGGACAAGCTCGTCGAGGTGGCCGGCCTGCTTGAGTGAAAAGACTGCGTCTTCGGTGAGCGGCTTCCAATAGCGCATGGCAGTGACCGCGACAGGATCGATATAGGGGCTTACCGCCTGGACAAGCTTCACGCGCTGGCGCTCGGTGAGAATTCCGATGGGTGAGCGTCGGCCGATCTGGCCATAGCGCTGGGCGACGGGCACGCAGCGCTTTCTGGCGATGTAGCGCGCCAGCGGTCCGCGGATGAAATTGAGCGGGCCGAGCGGGATGATGTCCGGATCGAGAAAGAGATTGCGCAGAAAAGGTTCGACGGTTTCGAGCGAGTCCGGCCCGCCAAGCTGGAAGAGGACGATGCCGACGCGTTTTTTGGAGTTGGTCATGTAGCGGTCCCTCTCTAGCGCCTAAATCGCGGAATCTATTCAATCCCCCACGGGCCCAAGGCCCATTCTAATGCGTTACCTGAACGCCGGAGCTGAAGCACCGACCCTCAATGGAAGAGGCCCAAAAACCAGTAGGGTACGGCACGCCCTACTTCGCGTGAGGCAGCGAATTCTTGATGCGGTCGAGCTCGGCGCGCAAGTTGGCGGTGCGCTTGGCGATCGTGAGATAGAAGACGAAGTAAGCGCCCCAGCCAATCAAATAGGCGGCGAAGACGCTGTCCAGATTTTTCATTGGGCCTCCAGTTCCCGGGCAAGCAAATCGGCTTCGGTGTGCATTTTCTCGAGCGAGTAACGCTCGACAATCAGAAACGCCATGAACACATGCATGGCAAACGCGGAGAAGAAGAAGACCGCCTTCATGGTCGGCTCCAGGCCGGAACCCTGGCCGCCCATGATGACGGGTTGCGGATGCTGCGTGCGCCACCACCGGATGGCGCCGAAGACCAGCGGCACGTCAATGAACGCGAAGATGCCGAAGAGCGAACTGAGCAGGGCGCGGCGATCGGGCTCATCCACCAGCGTGCGCAGGAGCAGATACGAAACATAGAGCAGCCAAAGGACGAAGGTGGAGGTCAGCCGGGCGTCCCAGGTCCACCAGATGCCCCAAACAGGATGGGCCCAGATTGGCCCCGTAATAAGCACCACCGTGGTGAAGGCCAGCCCAACCTCGGCACCGGATACTCCGAGCCAGTCATATTTTTGTTCGCGCTTCCAGACGTACATCAGATTGCCAAGGAAACAAAGGAAGAACGCGGTGAAACCTGCCCAGGCGCTGGAGACGTGAAAGTAAAAGATGCGCTGGATAAGGCCCATGGTGCGTTCGGTTGGCGCGATGAAGAACGAGGCGTAAGCCGCCGCGACAACCAGCAGAAAAGCGACGGCGGCGAGGATGATGCGTTTGCTCATGGGCGGTTATTCCTCCAGAAGATATTCGCCGAAAAGCCACAGCGCCGTCAAAAAGACCAGATCGAACACGGCCAGAAACGCGATGCCCTTCCATTGTACGACTGGCTGGCGGTCCAGGAGACTGACGCTAACCGTGGCGCTGACCACGAGAACCGGCGTGAGCAAGGGGAGAAGCAGCAGCGGGAGGAGGAGTTCGCGCATGCGGGCCTGCGCGGAGATGGCGGAGAGCGCCGTGCCGGCCACGGAGATGCCGAGACTCCCGAGGAATAGCACCAGGAGCAGATAGTGGAGTTCCGGAAAGATCGGAATGTTGTAGAAGATGGCGAACAGCGGAAGCATCAGAATTTCGGTGACCAGCAGGAAAAGCGTGTTGGCAATCAGCTTGGCGAGAAAGATCGAGAAAGGGTCGCCGACCGCAAGGCGGAGCGAACTGAGCGTGTCGTTACCCTGCTCCCGCAGGAAGCAGGGCTGCAGCATCAAGGAGGCGGCGAAAAGGATCGCCAGCCAGAGTAGACCGGGACCGAACTCGCGGGACTCTTCGCTGGTGGGGCTGATGGCAAAGCTGAACAGGATCAGGACCACCAGGATAAAAACGACCGTGGTGGTAAGGAGTTCGCGCGAGCGGAATTCGGTGCGAAGTTCCTTGTTGAGCAGGACCGCGGTATTGGAGAAGAGGCTCATGGCGGCGGTCAGGCGCTCCCGAAGGTAAGAATCTCGTGCAACGAAGCGCCGGTGTTCGTGTCGGCGATGACGCGGCCGGCGTCCAGCCGCACAGCGCGCGTGGCCAGAGCGGAAATTTCCGATTCGCCGTGGAGGCTCATGACGATGGTGCACCCGGCGCGGTTCAGCTCACGCAAGGAATTGGCGAGCCAGGTGATGCCGAGGGGATCGAGGCCGGTAGCAGGTTCATCGAGGAGCAGGACCGAGGGGCGATGAATCAGGGCGCGAGCGATGGCGATGCGCTGGCGCATACCGCGCGAGAAGGTGCGGACGAGGGACTGGCGGCGTTCGTAGAGGCCGACTTCGCGGAGGAGCGTTTCCGCGCGCGCTACGGGCGATTCGACATTCTGAAGCCTGGCGAAGAGGAGTAAATTTTCCTCGGCGGTCAGTTCGTCATAGACCATAGTGCTGTGGCCGACGTAGCCGGGGCGCGGATTGCCGGCGGTTTCCGGGGCACTGCCGGGAAAGGAGAGCGTGCCGTGCGTGGGGCGGACGATCTGCCCCGCGATACGCAGGAGCGTGGTCTTGCCGGAACCGTTGCGGCCAGCGAGCGCGGCGCATTCGCCCGCGGCAATTTCGAACGAGACGCGGCGAAGGGCGAAAAGCCCGCCATAGCGTTTATCAATATTCTCGAAGCGGAGGCCGGTCGGCGGTATTTGAAAAGAGCTCACAGTCGATTGGTCGCGCGTTTTGGGGCTTTACCCAGATACAGCTCTCTTGTTGCTGAAACCATTCTCGCGGCGGTCCGGTTTCGGTGCTGTGATATTTAACCCCAAGCAGCGTTACCGGCAAGCGCGCGGACGGCACGGCCACCACCCCGCGGCTTTCAGCAGAAAGCCGCCACCGGCATTCAGAGGCCACAGGCTGAAGCCTGTGGCACCTCGGTCAGCCACGTACCAGGTCGCGCAGAAGTTTCTCGACGCGCGATTTTTCGCGCGCGTAGTCTTGGTCGGAGATCGTGCCCGCCTGCTTCCGCAATTCAAGCCGGAAAATTTCGTCCTTCAGGGAATCCAGGCTTGCGTTGACGGTTTCCTGGAGGGACTCGACCGAAGCCCCCTGCCTTTTCCCTTTGGCACCTTTTTTCGGATTCCCCGCCGCAGCCACCGACGGACCGGCCACGGAGGCCACGACCACCTGCTTTCGCGAAAGCAGCAGCGCTCCGAGCGCGAACAGCGCAACCAGGCCGCCAAGCAGCGGCCACTTGAGATCGTCGATGCGCGGCGGAGCAAGGCTGACCTGCTGCCCTGCGCCTTCGGTGCGCGAGTTCCCTTCCTGTCCCTGCTGGCCGCCGGCATCCGCGGCTTGCGGAGAAGGAACGCCGGAAACGGAGACGGTAAGCGCCGATTTCGTCGAGATGGGATCGTGCAGGAAAACGTTCATGCCCTGTTCCTGGCCGGCGGCGGTCACGCCGTCGCCCGTCAAGGTCATGCCCGGAGGCGCAACCAGCAGCAGGCGCATGCCGTTGTAAGCTGCGGGCAGCTTTACCGTAGCGGCATTGTTGGGATACGGAAGTTCGTAGGAGAGTCGAATATTGGTATCCCCTGGCCGGAAGGCGTAAGCAATGGCGTACCGGCCTTTGCCCTTGTCGATGGAAGCCTGCGGGACGTCCATGCCGAGCGTGCTGGTGGCGGTGACGTTCTGGAGCGAACCTTTATCCGGGATGTCGAAATCAAAATTGCCTTCGGTGCGAAAGAATGCGGACGGAGGATTAGAGGTGTTCTTGACGGCGTATTCTTCGGCCCCGATCAACTTATCTCCGCGGGGCTGGAAGATGACCACGTGCGACTCGACGTTGATGGTCTTGGGGTCCTTGGTGACGTTGAAGACCTCGACCTCGACGTTGGGCCGGCCAGGCGGCGCAAAGGTGTTGAAACCAACGTCCTGATAGGTAACACGAATAAGGACCGGAACCGAGCCGATAGCGTCGTTGCTCGCAGTGAAGTTGCCCTGCGCGTCGCTTTTAACCGAAGCCAGCAAGGCCATGCCCCCGGTGGGGCTGAGAAGATCCACGTCCGTGCCAGGGACAGGCTTGCCGGTGCTGCGATTGATCACCGTCCCCTGGAGGGTTCCAGCGGAAGCGACGGCGGCGGCGAAGAGCAAAACGAAAATCGTGGGAAGAAGACGCGGCCGGACAGCCTTCATCGAGCGCTCCGCTCCGCGGGGGCGGGTCGGCCAGGCCGTGGGCGGCGGACCTGGGACTCGGTGACGAGCTCGATCTCCGCGAGAACGAGGGCGGCTTCATTCTCGAGAGTCGTTTTCATGGTTTCATAATCGCCTTCTGAATATTTTCCGGCGCGATATTCGAACTTCAGATCGCGGAGATTATCATAGATGGTGTCGCGGCGTTCAAGCAGTTGGTCGAGCTTTGTGCGGTGTGGAGCAAGGTCCGAAGCATCCGGCTGGATGTAAAAGACAAACAAAAAAACCGCCGCAGCGAGGCCGAGGCACGCGCCCAGAATGGCCCAGCCGGCAGGACCAGCAAGGAAAATAGCGAGCGTGAACGGGGACATGGGCATCAATCCTCAGTGTCGCGGTCGGCCTGGGAACGCGTGCGCTCCAGGATTTCCGGGGAGATTTGCGGGCCACCGGCAATGACGGGAGTGGCCGGAGGGATTTTGCGCCACCTGACGATGACGAATCCCACGATGGTCGCGCCAACGACAAAATAGAAAATGGGCATGAGCCAGGCGACCAGGCTGAAGCCGTGTGCGGGTGGCTCGGCGTAAACCGTGGTGCCGTACTCCTGAACGAAGGCCTCGGTGATTTTGTCCTCGGAATCGCCGCGGTTCACCATCGCGCCGAGTTCCTTCAACATGGAGGCGGACATGGTGCAGCCGACGTGGTTGCACTGCGTGAGGATCTGGTTGCAGCTGCACATGCAGAGGAACTTGCCGCCAATTTGCTTGACGCGGTCCGTCTGGTCGGCCTGCTTCTGGGCGAGCAGGGGCAAAGAGGCGATGGCCAGAATGGCCAGGAACGGAATGAAGCGCAAACGCTTAATCATGGCCTTCTCGCAAGGTGACGCCCGGATTGAGCGCCTGAGCTATCGGCGAGGGGGCCGTTTGTGGAACCGCGGCCATGGCCAGCGAGGGACGCCGGTTGGGCATGAGGGCAAGGAGCGTGCCCATCACCACCCAGACGCCGCCCAGCCAAATCCACTTGACCAGCGGATTCAAGAACGCGTGGATGACCGGAAGGTTCGTGTCTGGGTCCATGCCGGCGAACACGACGTAGACGTCTTCGCGCAGAGTGGAATAGATGGCCACCATGGTGCCGGTCTGCTGCTCGGCGCCCTGGAACTGGCGCTTTTCAGGATAGAGCAGCATGAGTTGCTTGTTGCCTTTCAGGACCTCGACGATCATGCGTTGCGCGGTGTAATTCTTTTCCGCCTTGGTGTCGGCGCTTTGCAGCACCAGGGTGTATGGCCCGAGCTTCATGGAATCGCCGAGGTTCATGGTCTTTTGCACGTCGGTATTGAAGGCGGAGCCGGCCAGGCCGATAAAGATGAGCACCATGCCGAAATGCACGACGTAACCACCGTAGCGGCGGGTGTTACGCATGGCAAGCTCATGCGCGGACAAGACCATGCTCATTCCGGTGCGCGCGGCAATTACCTTGGCGCCGCGGTAGAACTCCAGCACGATGGTCCAGAAAACGAAGCCGCAAAGAGCAAGGCACAGGATTGCGTAGCCCTCGTGATAGCCCAGGAGATACGCGCCTACCCCGCTGAGGAGGCCCGCGATCGCGGGCCAGCCGAAATTCCGCTTGAGGCTCTCGCCAGACGTCTTGCGCCAGGCGAGCAACGGGCCGACGCCAGTGAGGAGCAGAATTGCCAGGCCGACCGGAATCATAATCTTGTTGAAGAAGGGAGCACCGACGCTGATGCGCGAGCCGGAGAGCCCTTCGGAGATCACCGGGAAGAGCGTCCCGGAGAGAACCGCAATACAGGCGACCAGGAAGAGCAGGTTGTTGAAGAGGAAGCTGGACTCGCGGGAAATCATTGAATCAAGCTGGTTCTCGCTCTTCAAGTAGTCGCGATTCTTGATGTAGGCAAGGAAGCAGACCACCAGGATCACCGAAAGGAAACCGACGAACCAGGGACCGATGTGCGAATTCGCGAACGCGTGAACGGAACTCACAATTCCACTACGCGTGAGGAAGGTACCTAAGATACACAGCAGGAACGTGCAGAAGACCAGCCAGACGTTCCAGACCTTCATCATGCCGCGCTTTTCCTGCATCATCACGGAGTGGAGGAACGCGGTGCCGGTCAGCCACGGAAGCAGCGAAGCATTTTCCACCGGATCCCAGCCCCAATAGCCGCCCCAACCGAGAACGGCGTAGGCCCAGTGCGCGCCAAGAAGAATGCCCACCGACTGGAAACACCAGGCGATCATGGTCCATTTGCGCGTCAGGTGAATCCACTTTTCTCCGGGGTAGCGGGCCAGCAAAGCGGCGAGCGCGAAAGCGAACGGAATGGTGAAGCCGGTGTAGCCGGAATAGAGATTGGGCGGATGGATGACCATTTCCGGATATTGCAGCAGGGGGTTCAGCCCGTTGCCGTCCATCCTGGTGAAAGGCTCGAGCAAGCCCGCGGCATTGACCGTGGCCAGGGTCTTGAAGGGATTCTCGACGAAGTTGTTCAGCGTGAGAAAGAAGATCTGCACACCGGCGAGGATGACGCCAACGTAGGGCATGAGTTCGCCGTTTTTGTTGCGATAGGCGATCAAAACCGATATTACGTAGACCGATAGCAAAAAACTCCAGAAGAGCAGCGAGCCTTCCTGCCCGGACCACAGCGCCGCAACTTTATAGAAGGCGGAGAGGTCCCGATTGCTGTGCGAGACTACATACGCCTGCGAGAAGTTGTCGCTAAATAGGAGGTATTCGAGGCTGAATGTGGCGATGAAAATCAGGACGCAGGTGGCGATACCGGATTGGCGGGTGCTTTTGACAAGGAGAGGATGTCGAGTCTTGATTGCGAAAATGCCACCGATGAAAGCATAGGCTGCGCAGACAAACGCGAGCAGAAGTGTAAAGGAACCGAATACATCCATAAAGCTTCCGCCTCTCCCCCGAAGTTTCCGACTTACGCGTTACATGCTGCTCTGCTGCGTGGAACCATAGGCAGCAGGTTTGTCCCCACCCGGAGCGGCTTCGTATTTGGAAGCACACTTGGCCTGCACATGCTCGGCAACAAAGCGGCCGTCTGAACCGGGACGGCCTTCGACAAGAGCCTGGGAATTCCCCTTGAAGGTGTCGGGAAGCGGGTCGCTGCCAACGTAGGTGACGGCAAGGGTCTTGCCTTGCTCGACCAGGGTGAAGTCCACGCGGCCGGAGCCGTGCTTGATGCTGCCATCCTCGACGATACCAGCAAGGCGCATGCGGTGCGCGCGCGCAGAAGCGCTCAAAGTCTGGTATTCGGCGATGGTGTGGTAGTAGGTCTTGCTTTCGCCGTATCCCAGCCAGGCGAGAAACGACAGCGCCACCACAATTACGCCCATGCCCACCCCGAACTTAGCCCGATTTTGCACAGAGCACCTCTAAGCGGCTCGTACCAAGGCACATCTTAGCACCGCAACGAATCGCGATGCCATAGTTAGTGTCCGTTGGGGCATCACGGTTCTCAGTGACCAAAGTCACAGGTTTTCTAAGCATGGGATGCGGCCAGCGATGGAAGCGCGGCCCGGAAGGCCGCAACTTCCTCGGTAAAAGAGACTTGCGAATCCGGCAGGGCGCTCAGGGGGGTATAGAAAACGGGGCAGCCGACTGCGGCCTCGGCCAGCTGTGAGAGAAACTGTTGTAATTCCACGGAGAGCACCAGGACGCGCCTGGGCTTGATGGAGTGGCGAATGCGAATCAGCGCATGGGAGAGATGGCCGCTGAGAAGGGCGTGAGCGGCCGCAGTTCCCTGCCCGGGCTCCACAGGACATTCGAGGACGGAGGCCAGCACAAGACCGCGCTTCTGGAAGTCGGTAAGGACTTCTTCCGAGAGCCTTGCGTCGGTCACGATGCCGATCGCTGCCAGGATGCGGCTGGCCTCCCCCGAAAATGGCGACTCCGGGGTGTAAAGAAACTCAGCGCCGGATTCCGGGGAAGAGGCTTTCAACAGCAGAGCCTGCACATGGATAGGCCGGAAACGCGTGGCCCATTCCAGGCGCTGCAGACGGCGGAAATGGTGTTCTGGAGTCGCGGGCTGGCCGCAACCGTCGCATGGAAGAAGGGCCGGATTCGCCATGAAAAAATGGTAGAGCAACGGCCGGGAAGAGGCAAATGAGGAATGGCGCATCCTGCGACGCCAACAGAATGGGCGGTTGCGTAGCCGGGATGGTATAGGGGTACAACTGCCGCGCAACCGCACCTTGATTTGTGTGCTTCAACCCTGGTTGCGGAGAATAGTTCCGGCGACGAGACGCACTTCCTGTCCCATCCGCTCGAGGTGGGGCTTCTTCCAGAAGCTGAGTTATTTCGAGACGGCAGCGGCGTCGGACGGTAGTTTCGATCGCAGGCACCACCTGAGCTCCTGGCTCATTTCGACGATTTCCATGCCGGGCATGACGATGAACTTGCAGGAAAGCATCTCGCGAGGTTCGTCGTCGTCGGGCAACTGGCAGGTCACGCGGCAATACTGGCAATCCTGATTCCAGCAAAAACGTCCGTAGGGGATCGTCTCCGGACTGATGAACTGAAAGCAGCGGAGAAGCGAATTGCGCTCCGGCACCTGAAACTTTTTGCCGTAGATGGAAATTTCCACGAGTTTTTCGTACGGACGGAACGGTTCCGACATGATCAGCCTGCCCTTTGGTGACAGCACGCAACGCGGCTCAGAATTCCCCGAACTGGTGGAGGTGGCGGTGCAATTTCAGGGTAGTGCGGGAACCCGGGGCAAACAACGAATGGATGCGGCCAGCGTAGCGAATCGGGTAACGGGAGGGACTAGGCGCCGAGGTCGAAGAACTGGCACATGCCGCGGAATTTTTCATAGCGGGAGTCGAGGAGTTCGCGGTGGGACTGCGCGGAGACGGCCAGGAGCTGACGCTCGAGAACGTCGCCCAGGAGTCGCGCGGCAGCTTCGTGGTCGCTGTGGGCGCCGCCGTCGGGTTCGGGAACAATCTCGTCCACGATTCCGAGGTCCTTCAGGTCGGTTGACGTAATCTTCATGGCGATGGCCGCGGTTTCGGCTTTGGTTGAGTCACGCCAGATGATCGACGCGCAGCCCTCCGGCGAAATCACGGAGTAGAAGCCGTTCTCCAGAATGTTGACACGGTCGCCGACGGCAATCGCGAGCGCTCCGCCAGAGCCGCCCTCACCTGTGACCGTCACGATGATAGGGACCGGCAGGCGCGCCATTTCGCGGAGATTCCGCGCGATAGCTTCGCCCTGCCCGCGCTCTTCGGCATCAATGCCAGGGTACGCGCCGGGCGTATCAATAAACGTGAGGACAGGGCGGCCGAACTTCGCGGCGAGCTCCATCACCCGCAGAGCCTTGCGGTAACCCTCCGGCTTCGGCTGGCCAAAATTGCGGACCACGCGCTGCTTGGTGTCGCGCCCTTTCTGATGACCGATGATAGCCACCGGACGGCCGCGGAATTTGGCGAGCCCGGCAATGAGCGCTTTATCGTCGCCAAAGCCACGGTCGCCGTGGAGTTCGATAAAGTCGGTAAACATCAGGTTGATCCAATCGAGAGTGTACGGCCGTTGCGGATGGCGGGCAATCTGGGCGCGCTGCCAGGGGCCGAGGTGGGTGTAAAACTCCCGCCGGAGTTCAAGCACTTCCCTTTTCAGCCGCTCGACTTCGGCCTCATTATCTTCGGTGGAAGCAAGGCGGCGGAGATCTTCGACGTCGCGTTCGAGCCGCTCGATCTCCCGCTGGCGATCCAGGGTCGTCGTGCCCTTCTTACCCTTTTGCGCAGCGCACATTAGGCCACCCTCTGAATGGCTTGCTGGCCGCAGATGCGGCGCACGGCTTCCTCGATCTCCGGCTTGACGCGGATGCGCTTCTGAGACCGCAGCGAAGCGACCGAACCTTCGGGGGAAACCAGTTCAAACACTACCGTAGTCGGCCCCGGCGCGCCCGCAAATAAATTCTCGAGCTGGTCCAGAGTTTCATCACAGAGCACGGCCAGATCGAGGCGCACGCGGAATTCGGCCGGACCGCTGCGATCGGCAAGCTCCTCCAGGCGGCGGGCCTCCTGAAGCGAGAGCCGTGTGCCGGCCTCTTCGATTTGCACGCGTACCTTCAGCAGCAGCGGGGAGCCGGGCTTGAGAAGGCTTTCGAGGCGCGCAAAGCTTTCGGGAAATGCGAGGAGTTCCTGCACGCCGGTCATGTCCTGCAAGGTGTAGATCGCCCAGCGAGCGCCTCTTTTCGAGCGCATCGGGCGTGTGCCGACAATCAGTCCGGCGACGGTGATCTCCTTGCCGTTTCGCTGGCCTTCGACCTCGTCGAGCGACAATGCGCCCAGGTCTTTCAGGCGCGAAGCATATTTTTCGAGCGGGTGGCCGGACACGTAGAAGCCAAGCATGGCGTACTCGCTCGCAAGACGCTCCTCTTCGCTCCAAAACGGGGCATCGCGGAGCGCGAAGTGGACTTTGGGTTCGGGTGTGGAGCCGCCGAAGAACAGGCCGTGTTGGCCGGATTCACGGCTGCGCGCGGCACGCTGAATGGCGCTGATGGCATCGTCCACCGAGGCGAGCATCGCTTCGCGCGGACCGAGCGGGTCCATGGCGCCGGACTTGATGAGGCTCTCGAATACGCGCTTGTTGAGATAGCGGGACTCGATGCGTTCGCAGAAGTCGTACAGCAATTTGTATTCGCCCTCACCGAGGCGGGCTTCTCGAATCGCCTTGGCCGTGTTTTCGCCGACGTTCTTGATCGCGGCAAGTCCAAAGCGAATGGACTCCCCGACCGGCGTGAAATAGAGATCGCTTTCGTTCACATCGGGCGGAAGGATGGAGATACCCATGCCGCGGGCTTCGTTGATGTACTTCACCTGCTTCTCCGCATTGCCCGTTTCCGAGGTAAGCAGGGCGGCCATGAATTCGACCGGGTAGTGCGCCTTCAGATAAGCCGTCTGATAGGCGAGCAATGCGTAGGCACAGGAATGGGATTTGTTGAACCCGTAGCCGGCGAACTCTTCCATCAGGTCGAAAATCCGCACGGCCTTCTTGTCGTTAATCTTGTTTTTCTCGCAGCCAGCCAGGAACTTCGCGCGCTGCGCGGCCATCTCTTCCTTTTTCTTCTTGCCCATGGCGCGGCGTAGAAGGTCCGCTTCGCCCAGGGAGAAGCTCGCCAGCAGGTTGGCGATCTGCATCACCTGTTCCTGATATAGGATGACGCCGTAAGTCTCTTCGAGAATGTCCTTGAGCTGTGGGAGTTCGTAGGCGACTTTCGTTTTGCCATGCTTGCGGTTGATAAAGTCATCGATCATGCCGCCCTGGATGGGGCCGGGTCGGTAGAGTGCGTTGAGTGCCGTAAGGTCTTCGATGCGGGTGGGCTGATAGCGACGCAGGATGTCGCGCATGCCGTGGGATTCAAACTGGAAGATTGCCGTGGTCTCTCCGCGGGAAAAGAGCTTATAGGTAGCCTCGTCTTCGAGCGCGAGGCTGTCGAGGTCAAGCATCACGCCGCGATTCTGCTCGACCATCTTGACGGCATCGTGCAACACCGTGAGCGTCGTCAGGCCAAGGAAGTCCATCTTGAGCAGGCCGATGCGCTCGAGCGCGTTCATGTCGTATTGCGTGGTGATTTCGTCTCGGTTGGTCTTGTAAACGGGAACCAGTTCGGTGAGGGGTTGCGGTGAAATGACAACGCCGGCGGCGTGCGTGGAGGCGTGGCGCGCTAGTCCCTCCAGGCGCAGGGCCACGGCCATCAAGTCCTTCAATTTCTCGTCGCTGTCCACGGCCGATTTCAGCTGCGGCGCCTCTTCGAGCGCGGTCTTCAGTTCGATGCCAAGCGTGGTCGGAATCATTTTGGCGAGCCGATCGACTTCGCCGTAAGGAATGTCCATCGCGCGGCCGACGTCTTTGACCGCGGCCTTCGCGGCCATGGTACCGAACGTAATGATCTGCGCGACGTTGTCCCGTCCGTATTTGCGCGTGACGTATTCGATCAACTCGCCGCGGCGCCGCATGCAGAAATCGATATCAATATCGGGCATCGAGACGCGCTCGGGATTCAGAAAGCGTTCGAAGAGCAGGTTGTATTGCAGCGGATCCACGTCGGTGATGCGCAGCGCGTAACTAACCAGGCTGCCGGCGGCCGAACCGCGGCCCGGGCCGACGGGAACCTCCTGCGCGCGGGCATAGTGGATGAAATCCCAGACAATCAGGAAGTAGCCTTCGTAGCGCATCTTCTTGATCATTTCGATTTCGGAAGAAAGGCGGCGGTCGTATTCGGCCAGCGGATGGCGCAACAGGCCTTCCTTCGCGAGCCGCTCGAGATATGGAACGCGCTTGGCAAAACCCTCACGGGCAACTTGCTCGAAGTAACTGCCCGCGGTGTGCCCCTCGGGAACCTGGAATTCCGGCAGTGCGTTGGGAATGCGGTCGACCTTCACGCTGCAGCGAGCCGCGATGTCCACGGTGCGGGAGAGCGCGTCGGGAAGTTCGCGGAAAACCTTGGCCATCTCCTCGGCGCTCTTGAAATAGAATTGGTCCGTGGCGAACTTCATGCGATTGGGTTCGCTCACGGTCTTGCCGGTCTGGATGCACAACAGAACTTCCTGCGCGTGGGCGTCGCTGTGATGCAGATAGTGGCAGTCGTTGGTGGCGACCAGGGGGATGCCAGTCTCTTTGGACAGACGGGCGAGGTCCTTGTTTACGCGCTGCTCAATCGGCAGGCCCTGGTCCTGAATCTCGAGAAAGAAGTTCCCCTTTCCGAATATATCGCGCAGACGATAGGCGGTTTCCCGGGCGCGATCGTATTTTTCTTCGACGATGTTTTCCGTCACCGGTCCGCGCAGGCAAGCGCCCAGCGCGATCAGGCCCTTGCTGTGCTTCGAGAGCAGATCGAAATCGATGCGCGGCTTGTAATAGAAGCCTTCCAGGAAGCCGAAGGACACCAGCTTGATCAGGTTGTGATAGCCCTCGAGATTTTCGCAAAGCAGGACGAGGTGATTGCTGCCGCGCGTGCCGGGCTCGAAATCGTCGCGATCTTCCGAAGAGTGCGGCCCGGATTTTTCGCCGCGGTCGAGGCGGCTGCCCTTGGCGACGTAGACTTCACAGCCGATGATGGGCTTGACGTCGCGCTTGCTGGCCTCGTAGAAGAAATTCGCGGCGGCGAATAGATTGCCGTGGTCGGTGATGGCCACCGCGGGCATTTTCTGCCGGGAAGCTTCGTCCAGAAGCTCGGAGGTTTCGCATGCGCCGTCGAGCAGAGAGTAGTCGGTGTGAACGTGGAGATGAACGAACTGGGGATTGCCCATGGAAGTTGATTGTAAAGCGCAGCCGAGCGAAATGCGAATGGGATTCTGAGATTTTCACAGGCACCGTACGAATTTTTCCAGCTGCGCAGAATCCCGTTTGTCGCTCCCGCAGGGCTCTCCTGACCCCTCGACTCAAGCCAGGGCTGCGTACTGGATTCACCTGGTTTGTGCCTCCGGACCGCTACGTTGCCGCCGAATGTGCTCGGGTGGAACTTGCAGGAAGAGTGCCCTCTACTTTTTGGATTTGAACTTCAGCGCGGGCTTTGCGGGGGCTTTCGACTTCTCTGCCGGAGCATGCCGCACCTCCGCCTTTTTCTCGAACGCCGGTTTCTTTTCTGAGAGTTTTTCGGGCTTTCCTGGTTTCTTCTCCTTTTCTTTTTTCTTCGGCGCCTCCTTGATGCCGGAGAGCTTGCGCAGAATCTTCACACGGTCCTCGGGAGTCTTCGCGCGGCCATTCAACTGGATGGCGAAGACCTCCTGCACGATCTGGTCGAACTTCGGGCCGCGCGGCATGCCAAGCGCTTCAAGTTCCGTGCCGACCAGGGGCAACGCCTGGCGAATCGGGCGCCACTTGTGCAGATAGGCCTTGAGTTTGGAGAGGGCCGCGGAATTATTTGACTCGGCGAGAAGGTAGGCCAGGTACTCCATGGGAATTCTTTCGATGTAACGATAGGCCTCGATGGGAGTCTTGGTCTTTTTTCCGGTAAGCTCTTTCTGAATCCCAACCGCCGTTTCCGGAAATTCCTCGATTTCCTCAATTTCGGCGGAGCGGTATCCCAGCTTGGAGAGAGTGCCAGTGAGTCCGCGATCCTTAAGGCGGCTGAGGATCGCCAACAGCATTGGAGTAGCCAGGCGCGGGCGGAATCCCGCCATGAAAAGATCGTCGCGAACCTTGAGCAGGCGGTTGATGGCGTCGTAGCCGGGATGCTTTTTGGCTATCGTCGGGCTCAGATAATCCATCAAGTCGTTGTCTTCCCACTCTTTCAAAACCAGTTGCGGGCGCTCTTCCCGGCTGAGCCCGCGAAGCTCTTCGCCGGCATCTTCCGGGGTGATGCTCTTCTGGAGCTCGCGCTCGATGGCCAGATTGAACCATTCCTGCGTGCGCGATTCGAGTTTAAATCCCATGCGGGCCGCAAGCCGCAGCGCGCGGAGCAGGCGCACCGGCTGATTCGTGAAACTATGGATAGTGAGCGCACGAACTTCGCCGTGCTCGATGTCCGAAAGGCCGTTGGTCGGATCGAGAAGGAGTCCTCGCGACGCGGGATTCAGCGAGATGGCGATGGCGTTGAGGGAGAAATCGCGGCGCCGCAGGTCTTCCATGATGGTGGACCAGCGCAATTCGGGACGCGTGCCGGGTCGGACATAGTGTTCGTCCCGCGCGGCCGAAATACTGCCTTCGACGTCTCCGGCGAAAAGGATTTCGACATGGCGGAGTTTCTCGTCCTCGGAAGGCACCTTGGCGCCGCCCTTTTCCAGTTCGCGGGCCATTTTCGAGGGGTTCCCTTCGACGGTGAAGTCGAGGTCCCTCAGGTTCGCGCCGGTGATCAGGTCGCGCACCGTTCCACCGGTCAGATACACGTTGTAGCCCAGCACGGCAGCCAGCTCCTGCACGCGCAGCATGGCGGCGCGTTGTTCGGGGGAGAGTCGGCTTTCCAACAAGAACATGTAATCAGGCATTGCTTTCCTTCCGCTTCAGGGCAGGCATTCGGCCAGCGAATGCGAGTCCCGCGATGAGTCCCTTCCCGGCGCGTCAGGCGCGGGGGTGATGCGCTTTGTAAATCTGTTTCAACCGCTCCTCAACGACATGGGTATAAATCTGCGTCGTGGAGATGTCCGAGTGGCCCAGCATCAGCTGGACCGAGCGCAGGTCGGCGCCGCCTTCCAGCAGGTGCGTTGCAAAACTATGGCGAAGCATGTGCGGAGTCAGGGCTACGCGCAGGCCCGCGCGGCGCCCATAAGCCGACAGGATTTTCCAGACGCCGACGCGGCTGAGCGGGCCTCCGCGACGATTGATGAAAAGTGTGGGCGAATTGACCTGCTTCCCTGCCGGAACCAGCAACGGGCGCGATTCGCGCAAGTAACGCTCCACCAGCGCGAGCGCCTTCTTCCCGATCGGCACGATCCGCTCCTTGTCGCCCTTGCCGATGCAGCGGATGCAGCCGACGCTGCGGTCCATGTCCATCACGCGCAGGCTGATTAGTTCGGAAACCCGCAGGCCTGTGGAATAGAAGACGTCGAGCATGGCGCGATCCCGCAAGCCGATCGGCGTTTTGTCGTCGGGTTGCGCGAGCAAACGCTCAATCTCCTCCAGACGCAAGTAGCCTGGGAGCGACCGGCGAATCTTGGGCGATTCCAGATTGAGCGAAGGGTCGCTGGAAATCAGATCCTGGGTTTGGGCGAAGCGGAAGAAGTTTCGCAGGGTCACCAGGTGACGCGCCACCGTGCGGCTTTCCAGCTTTTGCCGGAACAGACTGGAGAGAAAATCGACCAGGTCGTCGCGAGAGACATCCTCGAGCGTCAGCTTCTTCTTTTTGGCGTAGCTCTCAAATTTCACCAAGTCCCGCCGGTAGGCTGCAACCGTGTTGGGAGACAATCCCTTCTCGACCCGAACGTGGGTCAGGAACGACGCGACAGTGGGTGCGATTTCCATCAGGAACCTGCCAATCCTTCGGCCGCGCCGGGGCGCCGCATAGCGATGCCGTAAACTTCCTCAATCTCCGGGCACTTGAAAACCCAAGTGAGCCCAACGTAGAGCAGCGTCGCGGTGCTGATCATGGCGATGAATACCACGAGTTGTATAAAAAAGGCAGAATTTAGCGTGTAGTTGGCGTAATGGTTGGCGACCAGGCACCCCGCTCCCATGATCAAACTGCACAGCGAAATCTTGCCCAGCGAACGGAAGATTTCGATGGTGCCCAGGGAGCCGTAGCGCAGGCGAAACACCGCAAACAACGTGAAGAAATCGAAGAACGTTGCCAGAGACGTCGCCAGCGCCGGGCCTCCGTTCTGGAAGCGCCTGAAGAAGAACTCCAGGAAGAGGATGTTCAGGAAGATATTCAGGAAAAAAGAAATGCTGGCGACGATGACCGGCGTCTTGGTGTCTTTGGCGGAGTAAAAGGCTGGTACGACGAGCTTTACGCAGGCGAGCGCAGGCAAACCGATGGCGTAATAGAGTAACGGGCGCGCCGTCAGGCGGGTGGACTCGGCAACGAATTGACCGTGCTGAAATAGCATCCGGATGATTGGCTCGCGAAGGGTCATCAGGCCGATCGCCGCCGGAATCGTGATATACGCGACGATGCGGACCGCAAACGTGAGCGTCTTCTTGAGGCCTTCATAATTATTGGCCGCGGCCTGATGGGACATAATCGGCAGGATAGCGGTAGCCACGGCGATCGCGTATCCGCCGAGCATAAGTTCCATCACGCGGTCGGCGACATAGAGAGCCGTCAGGCTGCCGCGAGGCATGCGCGCGGCGTTGGCGAAATAGGTGTCCACGAAGAAGTTGATCTGCGAGATGCCCAAGCCGAAGAAGCGCGGGAAAAGCACGCGGGAAATGTCGCGGAAGCCCGGATGCGAAAAGGAAATGCCGAAATCGAAGCGCATGCCTTTGCGCACCAGCGACGGCACGAGCATGAGAAATTGCAATGCGCCGCCCACCAGGACGCCAACGGCTAACGCGGTAGACGGAGCTTTAAAGTACGGCCAGACCATGCTGGTGGAAAAGATGATAATTACAGCGTTGAGGACCACCGTCGTCGCCGCAGGAAGCGCGAAGTTGTGGAACGAGTTGAGGATGCTGATGCCAATAGCGGCCAAGCCGAGGAAAAATAGGTAGGGGAAGATGATGCGGTTTAGGGCGATGGCTTCGTCCCAGCCCGCGACTTTATCGCCAGGGGAGGTAAAGGTATGAATCACATGGGGAGAAAAAATGACCCCGAAGACCACGACCACGGCCAGAATCAGGGCCACGGTCCAAAAGAACCGATTGGCAAAGTGCCAGAGTTCTTCAGCAGTGCGCTCCCGCATATAATTGGTGAAGACTGGGATGAACGTGGCGGAAAAGGTGCCATCTCCCACTAAGCGCCTGCAAAGATTGGGGATACGGTAGGCGAGGACGAATGAATCGGCGCTCAGGGTAGTGCCGAGGAGGAGAGTAATGCGCTGGTCGCGGAGGTAGCCCAAGGTGCGGCTCGCAATGGTGACCAGCGATATGATGGAAGCGGATTTTAGGATCTGCTTCTTTTCGGACAAAGACCGACCCTCAGGGACCTAACTCCAATAAAAACAATAAGTTGACAGGAAAACTCGGATTAACATAACATACAACTGCAGCCTTCTGCAATCGTTTCCTACCTGAAATAAGGATGAATTGAATTGAAGACGCGAGCCCCAGCCTCGACGCACAAGAAAGTCGTCATCGAATTGGCCGACAAGGCCATATTGAGGGGCTATCTGAACCCTTCCCGGCTGGCCGGAGCGGAAATGTTGGATCTTCTTACCGCGGAGGGAGAGCATGAAGAGGTACCGCTCCTGAAAGTGCGGGCGGTCTACTTCGTACGAGACCTGGAAGAGGAGTTCGCCCCAGAGCGGAAGGCGTTCTTGAGCCGGCCGAAGCTTGACGGGCTGTGGGTCAAGGTGAAGTTCCGTGACGAAGCAACCCTGGAAGGCGTAATTCCGAATGACCTCTTGGCGTTCCTGGACAATGGGCTACACCTGACTCCGCCCGATTTCAATTCTAATACGGATCGCATTTATGTGCCGCGCCCGGCGATCGCGGAACTGACAGTGCTCGGCGTAGTCGGCGTCGCCAGAAGAAAACCTCCCGCAGCGCCGCCGGCGCAGCCGCGACTGTTCATCGAGTAGCTGCGTACCCCACACGGAATTTTCCATGCGGTGAATCCACAAATTATGTTTGTGTCCCTCGCAACTCGTGCTATTGGATTTGTCTAGAAATTCTCGGATGCGATGACACCGGTACGGGTACGAACGAATCAGGACGGCTGGGAAATTGGACGGTGAGATAAATCACATCGGGCAGCGACTCCGTTCCTTACAGTGAACCTTGAAAGAATGAGCGTGCATTCAGCTGAATAAGCGCACACCCTGGGGGTGAGTCCGAGCCCAGGCTGGTCGCGGCAAGCGGGTGGTGACCATAGAGACGCAAGTCTCGCGTCCTTTTTTCGAGGAATATCTGATGAAACTTCTGTTTTTATTGCTCTGGCTGGCCGGAGGCGGCTCTGTGGCCCTGGCCATTGGGCTATGCGTGAATCTTCTTTGGCTGTGCCAGTCGCGTCTTGACGCCGAAGACGAAGCGGTGTGGAACCTCCTCGTGCCCAAGGACCGTGGTTAATCACGCGAACGGCCGCGCTTCCCCTCCTTTTCCACGTTTTTCGTCAGATGCCATGCGGAACACCATGAACAGAAGTACGCGCGCAAGTTCTTCGGGGCGTTCGCCGATCGCACCTGATGCGCAGCCATCGTGAGGGCTTCCCCTTCCGTCTCGTATTTCCGTTTTCCGGTAACCGGGCACCTGGTTTCGTTGCTCTGCATGGAAGATTCCGCAAATCAATCCGCTGCCACCCATCGTAGTTCCAAATTTCGAAAAGTTCACCGGCCCTGGCGATATATGTTCGCCCAAACCCGAACGTCTCCCAGAGAGCCTGGGTTCGAAGATGGCTCGCTTCCCCGTCTGTACTTCGCGGAATGGGGTGTGCGAGACTCACAGTTTGCACTGGCGTTGAGATGGAGTGCTGTGGAGAGGTGTGTCCATGAAGCTGCAGGAACTGGCGGAACGCCTGGAATGCCGTTTGGAGGGTGAGCCGCAAACCGAAGTCAGTGGCGTGGCCGGAATCGAGCAGGCCGGGCCGGGTGAAGTGACTTTTCTTGCGAATCGCCGGTACGCGCCCAATCTCAAGACCACGCGCGCAGCAGCGGTATTTGTCGAGGAAGGCGTGGCCATCGAACGCGACCCGGGCAAGCCACCGCTGGCGAAGTTGCTCACAGCGAACCCCTATCTGGCGTTTGCAAAAGCCATCGAGCTGTTTTATGAATCGCCCCGCTATACCCCGGGGATTCATCCCACCGCGATCATCGCCAAAACGGCGCGAATTGGCGCGGGTGCGCACATCGGGCCGTACTGCTTCGTGGACGAAAACGCAGCTATCGGCGAAAACGCGGTATTGCACAGCTTTGTGACGATTTATTGCGGCGCGCACATCGGCGCGGACTTTTTTGCGCACGCGCACGCTGTGGTCCGCGAATTCTGCCGGATTGGCAATCGCGTGGTCCTCCAGAATGGCGTCGTGATTGGTGGCGACGGGCTCGGCTTCGCAAAGAATCCGGACGGCACGTGGTACAAGATGGCGCAGTCGGGCCCCGCAGTGCTGGAAGATGACGTGGAGATTCAGGCGAACTCGTGCATCGACCGCGCGACGGTGGGCGAGACGCGGATCGGGCGCGGCACAAAGATTGACGACCTCGTGCTGGTTGGCCACGCATCAAAAGTGGGCACCAACTCGATGCTGTGCGGGCAGGTTGGACTGGCTGGCTCCACGCGCGTGGGGGACAACTGTATCCTGGCCGGCCAGGTTGGAACAGCCGGGCATTTGACCGTCGGCGATGGCGCCGTGATTACCGCGCAAAGCGGCGTGCCGAACGATGTGCCGGAAAGAGCGCTCTATTCCGGCTATCCGGCGGTGGAAAATCGCAATTGGCTGCGGATGATGGCGACGCTGCGGCGCCTGCCGGAGCTGCAGAAGCGCGTGGCGGAACTCGAAGAGAAGCTGAACCGGTAGCGCCGGCTTCCAGCCGGCAAGTGTAAGCGTAATGGCCCTGGCCAGGAGACGTTTGGAAGCCGCGCGGAGAACAAAAGCCGGTTGGACACAGGATGCAGGCGCTACCCGTCTACGCGGCGCCGGGAAAGCCGAGAGGGCGCTGGTCGGGCGGCAGGCCCGCGGCGAGTTCGTCGTGGAGGCGCAGGTTAAGCTCCTCGCGCCGCTCCAGCGAGTACTGCGTGGCATCAATCGGCGCAAGAAACTCGACCAGAATTTCGCCGGGATAAATTTTCAGCGAGCGTTTTTTCATGATGCGGTGTGCGTTGGAGCAGGCGACCGGCACCAGCGGCACTCCCGCCTTGATAGCCATTACCGCGGTTCCCTTCTTGAATTCCTGCAAACGTCCATCCGGGCTCCGAGTGCCCTCAGGATAAATCAGGAAGCTCTGTCCGTTCCGGATTGCTTCGGTGGCTTTTTCCAGGCTGCTGATCGCGGAGTCGCGATGGAGGCGGTCCACAGGAATGAAATGGGCCAGATGAAATGCCTGTCCAACAATGGGATATTCGAATAACGAGCGCTTCAGAAGAATGGCGATGCGGCGCGGAATGGCGCCAACGACGGCCGGTGCGTCGGCGGAACTCGTGTGATTCGCGGCAAAAATCACCGTGCCGGGGGGGATGTGCTCGACTCCTTTCACTCTTAGGCGAACGCCCACGGCGCGAACAAAAAACAGGACGCCCTTCAGAGCGGTCCAATAGAGCGGGTTCGGATTCCTGGTGAGGAGCGTCCACAACAGCAGCGGCGGCCCCAGAACAAGGATATAAAGCGTCAGGCCAGTGCACATGAAGATAGCGCGGAGCATGAGTTAGAAAAAGATTCTCGAATCCGTGAGCGCGGGTCAAGTCGGATTCGCGCAGCGAGGACAGCTTGCTCCCGGGACTTGAGACGTCACCGCGATTGCTCTGCGCGAACGGGAACAGCATCGGTGGTTCCGTGATAGAGGCCATCGCGGATATGCCGCGCGCGGTCGCCGGCGCCGGCGGATTCGGCGACTTCGAAATACTTCTCGCGCGACTCGCCCAGCCGGACGTCCACGGACTTCTCTTCCTCATTGCGGCGCACCCGCAAGTGAAGAACGTCTCCCGGAACCTGCTCCGCAGCCCAGCGTCGGGGATGACGCGGAACATCGCCGTCGTCCCAGCGAAGAATTTCGTCGCCTACTTGCAGGCCCGCGTCTGTGGCCCCGCTGTTCGGTTCGACCTCGGAGACGATCCACGGCGCGCTCGGCTCACGTTGCGGCAAAAACCCAAGCGTCGCCCGGACAATCTCATGAGTTCGAAGCTCGAGCCCCGCCCGCGCCAGCAGCGTCTGGTACGGAAGCGGGGCCGCTCCGGCGACGTAGTGATCGAAGAAATCCGCCAGCGACCCGCCGGTGAGTTTTTCCGCTTCCAGGCGGACATCAAGCGAATCGCGATAGAACTTCCCTTCCCTTGCGAAATCCGCATCCATGGCGCGGAGTAGATCATCGAGGCTGCGCTGATTGCCGGTGCGGTCGCGAATTACAATGTCGAGGAGAAACCCCAGAACTTGTCCCTTGGTGTAATACGAAATGCTGTTCTCTGGCTGGTTGTATAGCGCGTACTTTTCCAGCCATGCGTCGAGACTGGACTCCTCGGCACTTTGCCAGTCGTCGGCCGGGCGCGATTCGAGATCGGTAATCTGCTGGCTGAGATCCTGAAGGAAGTCCTGCTTCTTCCAAAGCCCAGTCCGGAGGAGCGTGTACGAAGCGTATGTGTTGGTGACCCCTTCGGCGAACCAAAGCGCGCGAGTATACATTTCGCGCGTGCGGTCGATAGGTTCCAGGGTGGTGGGGCGAATGCGCTTCACGTTCCAGAGATGAAAATACTCGTGGGCCGCGACATTGGGGAGAAATTCGCCCGTGGGGATGGAAATGGCTGTGGAATTCGCGTGCTCCATTCCTCCGCCACCCCCGGCCGCGGCTTTGCCTATGTGAAAGATAAAGGTGTAGCCGGAATAGGGCGCGCCGCCCATCATCTTGAGTTCGTATGCGCAGATTTTGTGCAGCGCCGCTTCGACATCATTTTTCTTGTAATCGTCGCCGTGAATCACCACGCGAACCGGCGGTGAAAGGTCGTGCAGTGTGAATTCCTGAAATTTCGAAAGCTCAATTGGTGTGTCCGCCAGGACGTCGAACCCGGGCGTCTCCAAAATAATCTGCCTAAGACGACTGAACTGCGTAATCGTCGTCGGTGCGGAGGACGCAATTCCCCATTCGGGCGGCACCTCCTGAAACGCCACCGCACACTTTTCCGACCGACGCTCGGGCAGGTAAAGCAGAATCATCGCCGGATTGATGAAGGCATGGTCGGCGTTGAGCTGCGAACTGAAAGGACCGGAGTCGTCCCAAAACGTGTCGTAGGAAAGCTTGATCGTGCCGCTGCCCTGCACCCGCCAGGTGAGCTTGTCCAATTTTTCAATCGCGGCGTCTTGCCCGTTGACCGTGGCGGAGACACGCTCCACGTGGCTGCTGAAATCGCGAATCTGGTAGAGGGCATCCCAGGCGGCCATTTGTAAATCCACGTGTCCGCTCACGTCAGGGACTTCCATCGTCACATGGAAAAGGTGCTGCTCGGGATGGGCGAGCGAGATGGTATAGCGAATATCCGCGCGCGCGGGAACGGCAGCGCACAGCCACGCCGAGAGAACTCCAACTACCAGACAGCGAACCGAGGGACGAGTTGGTTTCACCGGGTATTGGCTCCGGGGGCGGAATCCACGGTGCCGAGCTTTTTCAGCAACTTTTCGCAAAGGCCGTCGAAGCTCCCGTTGGACATGATAAGGAGCAGGTCTCCGGATTTCGCTTCGGCCGCGAGTAACTCGACGATCGCATCCGCGCCGGAGAGTACACGCGCCTCTTTGCCCAACCTGCGAACCGCCGCGGCGACCGCCTCCGGGTCGAGGCGCTGCTCGTCGGAAAGTTGCGATGCCCGATTCACGCCGCCGAGCAACACTTGGTCGCCGAGTGCCAACGTCGCCGGAAGCGCATCCTGAAACACCTTGCGGCGCATGGAGTTTGAACGCGGCTCGAGAATCGCCCACAATCGCCGGCCGGGCCAGCGCAGGCGCGCCGCTTCGATCGTGGCCTTCACCGCCGTGGGATGGTGCGCGAAATCGTCCACCACCAGGATACCGTCCACTTCACCTTTCACGTCCATGCGGCGCTTGACGCTGCGGAACGTCGCCAGCGCCTCCTGGATTGCCTCGCGACGAATGCCGCGGCCTTGCGCGACGATAAGTGCCGCCAGGGCGTTCAGCACGTTGTGGCGGCCCGTAGCGTTCAGGCGAATTTCGCAGTAAGGCTCGCCTTTGTAGCACACGTCGAACTTCATGCCGTCGCCATCGATGGCCACATTCGTGGCGACCCATTCGTTGCTCGCGTTGAAACCGTAGCGAATTACGGGGCAGAACGCGCTGGCGCTGGCCTGCAAGAGCGCTTCGCCAGCCTCCGGATCGCCCCATGTGATCACCCGGCCGCGCCGTGGTACGAGATTCACCAATCGCCGGAAAGCCGTCTGATAGTTCTGGAAATCGACGTAAATGTCGGCGTGGTCGAATTCCAGCGATGTGATGATCAAATCATCCGGATGGTAGTGGAAGAATTTCGCCGCCTTGTCCCAGTAAGCGCTGTCGTACTCGTCGCCCTCCAGGATGAACTCCTCGCCGCCGCCAAGGCCGTAAGCCTGGCCAAAATTCTCGGCGATGCCGCCGACCAGAAAATTGGGACGCTTCTTGGCCACCTGGAAAAGCCAGGCCAGCATGGCGGTCGTGGTGGTCTTGCCATGCGTCCCGCTGACGACGATCGAATGCTTTCCCGGGAGAAATTCTTCTTCCAGAATTTCCGGTAGCGAGCGATGCGTCAGCTTGCGGTCCAGCATCTCCTCGACTTCCACATTTCCCCGCGAGATGGCGTTGCCAACGATGATGAGACCAGGAGCGGGGGTGAGATGCGCGGGATCGAACCGCGTGGCGTACGCGATGCCACGCGATTCGAGAAACGTCGAAGCGGGCGCATAGACGCCCGCGTCCGAGCCGGTCACGCGGTAGCCGCGCTCGCGCAGCATTCCCGCCAATGGGGACATGGCGGAGCCGCCGATGCCAATCATATGAATGTGCTTTGCTTTCGCCAACGTGACTTGCCTCTCCCAGTTTACTCGACGACGGCCGGTTCGAGAATTTCCAGCACTCCCGATCCCTTCGCTTGCAACCTGGCGCGCACACCCAAAGGAATCGTCAGCATCGGGCGTTTCGTGTGGCCGACGGGCGCGCCGTAAACCACCGGAACCTTCAGCGGCGCGAGAATGGCGGCGCAAATTTCCGGAACACTGAAACTGCCGGTCACCGGTGGGTCGCACTCCGGGAAATCGCCAAGCACGATGCCGGTGACATCCTCGAGAACTCCCGCGTGTTGCAGATGTCGCAGCGCGCGATCCACCTGGTAGGGCTTCATGCCGCGATCTTCCAGCAGAAGGATTGCCCCTTTGGTGTCTGGCTGAAAGGAGGTCCCCAGCGTGGTCTGCAGCATCGTAAGGCAGCCACCGACAATTCGTCCCGAAGCCGAGCCGGAGACAAGTGTCGCGGCGCGCAGGGGAATTTCCCATTTCGCCTTCGTCTCGCTGACAGCCTGCAATAACGAAAACGCGTCATAGCCGGACGGCTGATCGGCCCCGTAGTTGAATCCCGCAGCGACCATCGGGCCGTAAAATCCCGTCCATCCGCGCACACTCTGCATAAGCAGTTGAATGACGTTGAAATCGCTGAAGCCCACGATGCACTTTGGACCCTGGAGGCGCGTGGCCAGCCGCAAATCGATTAGGTAGTTAGCGCCGTAGCCGCCGCGCCCAGCAATCACGCCGTCCAGTTTCTTGTCCTGAACGGTCCGGCAAAATTGCCGCAAACGATCTCCGTGGCTTGCCGCGAAATAGCCCTGCGATGCGCTGGCCGATGGTTCTTCGACCTGGAAGCCCAAGCGGCGAAGCTCGGCGATGCCCGCGGCGATCGCACTCGCTTCCGCGGGAGATGACGGAAACACGATCCCCAGGCAAGAACCTCGCCGCAAGGCCTTGGGCTTTTGCAGACCTACCGAGCGCCGGGTCATTCGCTGCGCCCTTCCAACGAGACCAGTTCGGTAAGGACGCCTTCCCGGCTCAACTGTTCGACGATTTGCAGTTGTTGGCTATGACTCACATCCGCCTCGAATTCGACGACGGAGTTCGCTCCCGCCATGGATACGCGGAACTGCTGCGGAGCGATCTTCAGAGAGGCAAGCAGGCGCTGTACTTCGCCGGCGAGGTTTTGCGCACGGCTTGTGGTAAAGCGAAACATCTGGGCGTGGGCTTTCAAATTGAAGCGATCGGTCAGGCGCGCGACGGCGACAAGTCCCAGAAGCACGATTCCCGTCGAAACGCCGGCAACGGCATACATACCGCCACCCGCGGCCATCCCGATCGCTGCCTCCACAAAAATTGTGGCCGCGGTAGTCAGGCCGACCAGTCCGGCGCTGTCTTTCAGGATCGCGCCCGCCCCGAGAAAGCCGACACCTTGCACGATGTTCGATGCAATACGCGTCGGGCTGGAATCGCCATAGAGGCGGCTGATTTCGACGGATAGAATCGTGAACAAGGCCGTGGCCAGGCAAACGAACATGCTGGTGCGCACGCCGGCAGGCCTGCGATGCAGGTCGCGCTCGACGCCTATTGCCGCGCCCAGCAAGGCGGCAATCAACAACCGGAGGAGGATTTCGTGAAAGGAGAGCATCCGGTACGAAAGACCCCGCGTCAGGAAAGATTCTACCGCCTAGAGTTTGAACTGCGTCAATTTCAGGAAGTGGCGTGCCCTGGCGTGTATCTCCGGCTTCTTGAGCTTGAGAAGCCGCTCCAGGCCGAAGCGTTCGACCGTGTAGCTCCCCAAGACCGAGCCGTAAACCATCGCTCGGCGCAGATGCGCGTCGGTGGCCGTGCCCACGCCGGCGAGATAGCCCATGAAGCCGCCGGCAAAGCTGTCGCCGGCACCGGTCGGGTCGTGGGGTTCCTCCAGCGGAAACGCCGGGACGCAAAAGACGCCGTATTTGTCCACCAGCAGCGCGCCGTATTCGCCCCGCTTGATCACCAGCGTGCGGGGGCCCATTTTGAAGATGCGTTTCGCGGCGCGCAGCAGGTTGTGCTCGTTGGAAAGCTGGCGTGTCTCCGAATCGTTGATCATCAGGATGTCCACGTGGCGGAGGGTCTCGCGCAGTTCGTCATTGGTGCGCTCGATCCAGTAATTCATCGTATCCATCGCCACGAGCTTCGGACTGCCCTTCACCTGATGCAGGACGTCTCGCTGGAGGTCGGGCGCGATATTGGCCAGGAACACGAATTTCGATTTGCGGTAGCTTTCGGGAAGTCGCGGCTTGAACGCGGCAAAGACGTTCAGATCGGTGACCAGGGTGACCCGCTCGTTGAGATTCTCCGAATAGCGCCCAGCCCAGAAGAAGCACTTCCCTTCCGCGCGCTCCAGGCCCTCGATGTCAATCGAGCGGGCCTTGAAGATGGCCTCGTCCTGCGGGTGAAAATCGTCACCGACGATGGCGACCAGATTCACATGCGTGAAAAAACTCGCCGAGACGGAAAAATACGTGGCGGCACCGCCAAGCGTGCGCTCCACCTTTCCGTACGGACTTTCCAAAGCATCGTAGGCAACGGAACCAACAACGAGCAGGGACACGGGATTCTCCTAGGACTGATACTTGCCGATGATCGCGGCCAGGTCCTTCCTGGTTTTTGCGGGGATCAGCTTGAAATCGGTGAGCAGCGCGTGCGCCAGCGCCGCGCCACATTTGCACTTCCGTTCCGAGGGCATGGTCTTGATGGCTTCGCGGAGGACATTCTGCGCGTTGGTGGCGTTTTGGTTCAGAGTCGCGATGATTTGCGACACGGTGACGGATTCGTGCTCCGGGTGCCAGCAGTCGTAGTCGGTGATCATGGCTACCGTGGCATAGCAGATTTCCGCCTCGCGCGCGAGTTTCGCTTCGGTGACGTTCGTCATGCCAATTACGTCAATCTTCATCGCGCGGTGGAAATGCGCTTCCGCCAGTGTGGAAAACTGCGGCCCCTCCATATTGATGTACGTACCTTTGCGGTGCACGGGAACCGCAGTCGAAACGCACGCGTCCGCCAGCACCGTCGAAAGCTGCGGGCACGTCGGCTTATCGAATGCGACGTGCGCCACCAGGCCGTTGCCGAAAAACGTGGACTTGCGCCCCTTGGTGCTGTCGAAAAATTGATCCGGGACCAAAAACTCACCCGGACGGAGATTTTCCTGCAACGATCCGACGGCGCTAACGGAAATAATGCGCTCGACACCGAGCAGTTTCATGGCATAGATGTTCGCGCGAAAATTCAGTTCGCTCGGCAGGATGCGGTGGCCCCGGCCGTGGCGGGCGAGAAATGCTACACGCTTCCCTTCGAGAGTGCCCACGACAATCTTGTCGGACGGGTCGCCAAACGGCGTTTTCACGCTGAGCTCCCGCGTATTCGTCAGGCCGCTCATGGAGTAGAGGCCGCTGCCGCCAATCACCCCAATTTCAGCGCTTAGCTTCTTCCCTCGCGCACTCTTCTCCTTTGCTTTTTTGGCTGGCATGCGATTTCTCCTGGGATTTACCGGTTCAAGTCCACCGGTTCGATTTCGATCCTGCCCTGATGCTCGTGCAGCGTGGCAGCGGCGACTTCCGGGTCGTGACCAAACACCACAATCCAGTTCTCCTGGACGATCCGCCGGACCCAATTGCGTTTCGTTTCGAGCGTCTGCATGGGATACAGGTCGTAGGCCATGATCCACGGCAAGGGAATATGGTGACGTGTCGGCAGCAAATCCGCAACAAATGCCAGTGTTTTGCCGCCTCCAGTAAGCAATACCGCCTGGATGTCCGCATTATGGCCGGGGATCAGCTCGACAGAGATGCCGGACAGAACCTCAGCGGCGCCCTCCATAAGTTCCCAGAGGCCGGCCTCCGTAATGGGCTGGAAGTTTTCGGGGAAGTAGCTGGCGCGGTCGCGCTCGCTTGGAGAGTTAGCGTGGGCGAGTTCGCCACGTTGCAAGACATAGCGAGCGCGCGGAAAAGTGGGCACGGCGCGCTCATCCTGGATGCGCGTGTTGCCGCCAGCATGGTCGAAGTGAAGGTGCGTGTTGATGACGAGATTCACGTCATTGGGCCGCACACCGAATCTCGCAAGGGAGTCGATCAGCGGATTCCCGTCCTGGATGGCATAGATGCCGCGCGTCTTGGTGTCCCACTTTGTGCCGTTCCCCGTTTCGATGACGATAATCTTGCCTTGCGCGCGAACCAGCAGCGAATTCGCCCGCATGTGTATCCGATTGCGCTCGTCCGGCGGAGCTTTTTTCTCCCAAAGAACTTTGGGCACTACGCCGAACATGGCCCCGCCATCCAGCCGGAAGGTGCCGCCGTCGAGATACCGGATTTCCATGTCGCCGATATGCATTTTAAAGTGCACAGGCAGCAATGCCCGTGCCCCGCGAATCAGGTCAGGCGGGCCCCTTTCAGGATTTCCGAAACGGCGGTGAAGGGATCCTTATTGCGTTCCGCAACTTCCTCGGCGAGAGCGCGCAAACGCTCCTGGCCGGATTTGCCGCCCACAACTTTTTCGAGCAGCCGCGATTCCAGCATCTCGATCAGGCGATTCTCCCAGTGCTCCACGCGCCTCTTGTGGCGCTGGCCGACGGACTCAAAGTGCTTGCGGAACTTATCAATCGTGACGGCAAGCTCCTCAACTCCCTTGTTTTCGGTCGCCACCGTGCGAATCACCGGCGGATGCCAACCGTCGCGCGGCATCACCAGCGAAAGCATGGCGTGGAGCTGTTCTTCCAGGCGGTCGGCGCCTTCGCGATCGTCCTTGTTGAGCACGAAGATGTCCCCGATTTCCATCAGCCCGGCTTTCATGTTCTGAATGTCGTCGCCGAGCCCCGGCACCAGCACCACAAGAACGCAGTCGGCAAGGCGCACGATGTCAATTTCGTCCTGGCCCACGCCGACGGTTTCTATCAGCACCTGGCGCTTGCCTGCGGCATCCAGTAAGAGAGCGACTTCCGCTGTGGTGCGCGCCAAACCGCCCAAAAAGCCGCGCGTGGCCATCGAACGGATGAAAATCCCGGCATCGCTGGCATGGCCCTGCATGCGGATGCGGTCGCCGAGGATGGCGCCCCCGGAATACGGGCTTGTCGGGTCCACCGCAATCACGCCGACACGCTCCTGCTGCTTGCGATGATGTGCGGCCAGCCGATCCACCAGTGTGCTCTTGCCAGTCCCGGGCGCCCCGGTGACGCCGGTCAAATACGCCTGGCCCGTGAATTGGAACAACTGCCGAAGCAACTCCTCTGCTTCCGGCGCGTGGTTCTCAATGGCCGTAATGGCGCGGGAGATCGCCCGCGCTTCGCCGGCGCGGACTTTTTCGGCCCACTGCGTGACGGCGATATTCATTTTCAGGGAGTCCCTTGTAGGCGAGCGGCAACCAAACGGGGCATGCCACTATTATTTCTTGTCAAAACACCCGCATGCAAGCCAGCCCCCGGGCCGGACGCCCTTTTCTCGCAGGCCTTCCGGCCAGCTAAGCCTCTGAGCACACCTGTACGCTAGGGCTATTCGGCGTGCGGCGCAACCCTCGCACACTGGATATTGCCGGAGTCCGGCAGCCGGCAAGTTTTTCGCGAGAGGACCACCATGAAAACGATCGCTCTTTTGGGACCAACGGCAATCCTCGTAGCCTTGGCCGGGTGTTCGGGCAACCACCCCACCGCTACTTCCGCTCCCGCAGCTTTGCCCGCCGCCTCACAGCCGGCTCGGGCGCCTTCGGCTGAGCCTCCCGTTCAGCTAACGCCCGTCGCTTTGCCCTCGTTCGCAGCCCAACCCACGTTTGCCGAGTCCTGGCGGCCCGAACCTGTAGACGATCATCTGGGCGGCGCCATCGTCCTGAAGCGAGCCTCTCTCGACGGAAAATACGATCTGGTGATTCTCCGAAAGGGCGCGCAGGCGTTTGTCGCTTTCGCTGGACACGGGCGCTGGGACGCGGTTCACCAGCAACCCGCCCATGGCAAGCTCATGTATTTGCGGGTGAAATTCGAAGACGGCTTGGAAAAGCGCGCCGAGTGGGATGAACTCGCGGCGGGCTCCGCGGACTTGCACGCGGTCCTGTGGTCGTACCCTGCCGATCCAGTTGCCGAGCTTGGACCAGCGGCCAACTCCGCAAAGAACGAAGTGGTCGGCGGCGATCAGTTCCTGATGCAGGACATGATGAAACACCGCGCGATGATTCTGGAGATCGAACCCGGCGTAACGACGCAGTTCGATCTGACGGGCCTTGAGAAAGAAATGGGAATGATCCGGCCGTTCAATAGCGAACCAATTCTGAGCGCCAGCCAGACGCAACAGTAATTCCACTTGCCGACAGCGTTTGCACCGCCGGGAATGGCCGAGTTACAGATTCGCTAGCGCTTGCCGAGCAACTGGCGGGCAATGACCAGCTTCTGGATTTCGCTGGTGCCCTCGCCGATGGTGCACAGCTTCACGTCGCGATAAAATTTCTCCGCCGGATAATCCTTGATGAAGCCGTAGCCGCCGTGAATCTGCACGCATTCGTTGGCCACGCGGACGGCCACTTCGCTGGCGAAGAGTTTCGCCATGCTCGACTCGCGCGTGAAGCGCACGTTTTGCTGATCGGCAAGCCATGCTGCCTGATAGACCAGCAGTCGCGCGGCCTCCACCTCCGTAGCCATATCCGCCAGCTTGAATTGAATCGCCTGAAACTCACTGATCGGCTGGCCGAACTGCTTGCGCTGCTTCGCGTAGCGCACGGCCGCGTCGAGCGCACCCTGTGCCATGCCCAGCGCCAGCGCGGCGATTGAGATGCGCCCGCCATCGAGAATCTTCAGGCTTCCCGTGAAACCTTCCCCTTCCGGCCCGAGCAGATTCTCCGCCGGAACCTTGCAGTCCGTGAAGAGAACTTCGGATGTGTCGCTGGCGCGCATGCCCAGCTTGTTCTCTTTCTTGCCGGGCCGGAAGCCGGGGATGCCCTTCTCGAGGATGAACGCGCTGATTCCGTGCGAGGCTTTCGATTTGTCCGTGACGGCCATGGCCACGCATGTGTCGGCATAATGACCATTCGTGGTGAAGGTCTTCGCCCCATTCAGAATCCAATGCGAGCCACTGCGGACCGCCGTGGTCCGGGTGCCGCCGGCGTCGGAGCCTGCTTCCGGCTCGGTGAGCGACCACGCGCCAAGCTTCTTGCCCTGCGCGAGCGGCACGAGATACCTCTTCTTTTGCTCTTCGCTGCCGAACTTAAAAATGTGATTCGAACACAGCGAATTGTGCGCGGCGACGAACAGTCCCACGGAACCATCCACGCGGGAGAGTTCCTCAATAACCGTAGCGTATTCCACGTAGCCCAAACCCGCGCCGCCGTATTGTTCGGGAAAAATCACTCCCAGCAGGCCCATCTCGGCGAGCTTCGGCAGCAGCTCCAGGGGGAATCGCGAGGCTTCGTCCCATTCCATGACATGAGGTGCGATTTCGCCCTCGGCGAATTCGCGCACCGATTTGCGGAGCTGTTGCTGTTCCTGGGTGAAAGTAAAGTCCACGGAGTCCTCGCTAATAGAAATATCTATACCCGGTAAAAGTTTAGCTTATAACCGAAGTTCGCGCACCGGTCCACGCCGGTGAAAAGTTCAAAGCGATTCAGAAATGAAATGAGAAAACCAACCGACCAAGAATCCGAAAAAGCCGCATCCGTTCGCGAATCAGGCCACCTGGCCCTTTTTCTTGAGGACGACTGCCCTAAGCTCCTGCAAGGCGCGTTCGATCCCCGCGCGATTCACGTCCCAGTGCGTGACCATGCGGACGGAATAAAGGGCGGTGTCCTGCGCCCAAATGCCGCGCTCGTGCAGCGCATCGCAGAGTTCCACGGCGTTCATGCCCGTTGGTGAGCAATCGAAAATCACGATGTTGGTCTTCACGCTGGCCGGATCGATTTGCAATCCTGGAATCCTCGCCATACCTTGCGCGAGGTGCTGCGCGTTGGCGTGGTCTTCATGCAGGCGCGCCGGCGATTTTTCCAGCGCGACGAGTCCCGCCGCGGCCATCACGCCGACCTGCCGCATCCCGCCGCCATACATCTTGCGATGGATGCGGGCGCGCTCGATAAAGTCCCGCGAACCCACGATCATCGAGCCTACCGGGGCGCCCAGCCCCTTCGACAGGCAGAACATGACCGAATCCACGCTCTTCGTCATGTTGGCGACGTTGTCCTTCAGGGCCGCCGCCGCGTTGAAGATTCGCGCGCCGTCCAGATGGACCCTGAGGCCGAGCGCGTGCGCCTGCCCGCAAATTTCCTCCACGCGTTCCGTGGGATAAACGGTCCCACCGGCCATATTGCTGGAGTTTTCCAGACAAACCAGCGCTGTTTGCGAGTCGTAGTAAATCTTTGGCCGGATCGCGACTTCAATCTGCTTCCAGGTGAGAATGCCGTCGTTTCCCCCGCGCACCGCGCGCGGCATGCAGCCGGCAATCGCGGACATCGAAGCCAGCTCGTAGAGATTTACGTGGCTGCGCTCCTCGCAAATCACCTCGTTGCCGTGGTGCGTCCAGTTGCGGATGCAAATGAGATTGCCCATGCAGCCCGTGGGAACAAAGAGCGCGCTCTCTTTGCCGAAGATTTCCGCGGCGCGCTTCTGGAGTTGATTGACGGTGGGATCTTCGCCGTAGACATCATCGCCCACTTCGGCGGTGGCCATTGCCCGGCGCATCTCTTCGCTCGGCCGCGTAACCGTGTCGCTGCGCAGGTCCACCGCGCCCTCGATGGGGGAAACCTGGTCGGGATCGGTGAGTTGATTGCCTTTCGCGACGGTGTAGGTCATGGGGGCCTCGATCGAATCGCTTTCGCGTTTTTTTTCGACGACAACAACGAACTGCGCAACGCAACTCGGCCGCCAAAACTCCGTTCAGGCAGCGACCTGCGCGGAGCGCAACAGCTCGACGATAATTTCATTCGAAACGTTGAGCCTGTCCAGCCGCAGCCGAAGCGTCCCGCCTTCTACTTCTACCATTCCGGACACTTGGAGCTGAGCGGCTTTTTCGGCCAAGCTCACTCCATATTGGCATGCAATCCGGCGAAGATCGATGCCCTCGATCTGGCGCAGGCCGAGGAAAAGCTCCTCTTCGAGAGCCATGGACGCGGAGATTTCATCCACGGTTTCTACCGCGCTCTTCCCTCCGGAAATCGCCCCGACATAGGCGGCGGCATCGTGCCGGTTGGCCCAGCGTTGCGCCCCGGAGAACGAATGCGCGCCGGCGCCGAATCCCAGATAGGGCTCGCGCCGCCAGTACTTCTGATTGTGACGCGACTCGAAACCCGCCTTGGCCCAATTGGATATCTCGTACTGTTCGTAGCCCACTGCCTTTAATTCCGATTGCGCCAGCTCATAAAACGTGGCCATCGCATCTTCACTCGGTAGTTCCCGGGCGCTGTAACGCGCGCCGCCCTGCAGAACCTCCAGGCCCAGCCGGCTGCCCTCGTCAATCTCCATCATGTAAATGGAAGCGTGCTCGGGCGAAAGTGCAATCGCTTCCGCAAGCGATTGCCGCCAGGTACTCTCCGTTTGCCTCGGAAGTCCGGCAATCAAGTCAAAGCTGATATTCCGGATGCCCGCCGCGCGCAAAATCGGCACCGCTCGATATATATCCGCCCGGCGGTGCATACGCCCGGCCGCTTTCAGTTCTTCGTCGAGGAACGATTGCGTGCCAAAACTGATGCGATTCACGCCAGCGCGATGCCAGGCCTCGGCCTTGTCTTCCTCAATGGTCTCCGGATCAGCCTCGAGTGTGATTTCCTCGAATTCACACGGAAAAGTGTCGCGCACGGCAGCGAGGAGATCGCCCAGAAACCGCGGTTCCAACAGGCTCGGCGTGCCACCGCCGATATAAACGGTATCCACCGCCGGGTTGCCCGCCGTCGGCGCGTGCAACGAATGCACGCCAGACGATTCGAGCAGCACCCGATGTTCCCGAATTTCATGGCAAATCGCTTCCACGTAAGGTGCAAAACGCCCCGCCGACACCACGCCTGTGTGGAAGTTGCAGTACGTGCACTTCGTCTGGCAAAACGGCACCTGAATGTAAATGCCGAGATTTCGCATCGGTGAAAACTGTAGCACATAGAGGGAAGTACCGCCCCTGCCGCAGGCGGACACTTAGACGCGGTCGGGAAGGACCTTGACGTAAAGCTGCCGGTCGCGCGGGCCGTCGAATTCGGCGAAAAAGATGCCCTGCCAACGGCCCAGGACGAGCTTCCCTTCCTCCACGAAAACGAATTGCGAAGTTCCCACCAGCATTGTCTTGACGTGAGAATCGGAGTTCCCTTCCGCGTGGCGATACGGCCCGGCGGACGGCACCAGTCGGTCCAGCGCGCCTTCGGCGTCCGAGGCCACGTCCGGGTCGGCGTGTTCGTTGATCAGGATGCCGGCGGTGGTGTGCGGAACATACAGGAAACAGGTTCCGGATTTCACACCCAGCGCCGTCACCACGCGCTGCACCTCTTTCGTCACTTCCACCATCTGCGTGCGGCGATCGGTTCGCACACGGATCGATTGCATCGGCGCCTCCTGGACGGCTCAGGGGATGGAAACGATGTAATGTTGCCCGGGCTTTTTCGTGCACGCCAGCCTTTGCAATTCGCCCAGGTTGCCGCCGCCGAGCCGCAGCAGGAATGGGAGGAAGCACAAATCGCGCGACTGGAGCCCTTTGCGCGGGTACAACAGGTTCTCCAGGAATTCCGCGTGCTGTTCGATGATTTTCGAATGGCGATCCAGCGCCTGGCCGGTCTTGGCTCGCAATTTCTCCACCTGATAGCGAATCCGCTTTTCCGCCCGCGCCACGCTGCCCTGAATCGTGGGATCCACTTCGCGAATGGCCTTGTGGAGGCTCTCTACGCTCTTCTCGATCTGCTTAACGCTCCCATCGAACGAACGTGCCAGCTTCTTCGGGATGTTCGCGCCATACATCTTTTTCTGCAGCGTCTGCGGTCCGAGCCACGCGTCTTCCACCTTTAGCCCATATTTCCCCAGGATGCGCACCGCCTTGGGATCGACCAGCGTGTAATCAGCGCGGGGCATCAGCACCGTCATGCGTCCAAGCAATTTACGATAGAGCACTTCAGTCTGCGCGAAATACGCGATCTCCGCCGGGCCCCCGTAATACGCCGCGGTCGGCAACAGAAAATCCTGCACCACCGGACGCAGAAGCGCATTGGGGCTGAAGGTCTCTGGAGCGGTTTCGACCGTTTGGATCAATTCCGCTCTATCGACGGAATTGCGCCCGAATGAGAATTTTCCATTCGCCGCGCTGATCACTTCCCGCTTACCCTCCTGCAGGGTAAAGAGCAGGGTGCTTTTGGAAGTGACTTTGACTTGCGGCGCGTAACCCGCCTTCTCGAGTTCCTTGTCACGCTGCAACAGCGCTTCGTTCAATTCATCGCGCCGCTCAAGAGCGTCGCGTAGAATCGGCGCCGCGATGGCGTGCAGCCTGGGGTGAAGAGGATCGAGAAGGATAAGCCCGTGAGGAGAGAAAAGCCTTGCGAAGAGTTTGCCGAAGGAAGAACCGTACGTTTCGCCGGGGCGACAACACTCGCGAAGCAGCTGGAGCAACTCCTCGCCCCCCGGCATGCCAAAACTTCCCTCGATCTGCCGCAGAACGCCCGCGATCTCGGCCCCTAGCAGTACGTTTCCCACCGGGCCGCCGGGCTCCGCGGGAGGCGGCAGCACCAGGTTCTGCAGCCTGCCTTCGTGGAACCACGTCGTGTGGCGAACTTCGTCCAGGTCGTGGTCCTCGGTGGCCATCCAAAAGATCGGCACGGCCTCCACGCCGGCCCGCGAGAGCTCCCGGGCGGTTTCGATAACCGTCAGGGCCTTGTAAAACGAGTACGCTGGTCCTCCCAGCAGGCCCACCTGCTGGCCACTGACAATTGCCACGGCGCCGTTTTCCAGGCGTTGGAGGTTGCCTTCCGTTTCCGGTCCGCCGCCGAACGCCCGATTCTGTTCGCGTAACACGGCGGCCACTTCCCTGCGGCGCTCCGCCGGAAACTCCAGCTGCCGCGCGTACGCTTCCACCGAGGGCAGTTCCGGCTTGTGCGCGAAAAAGCCCTGCAGTTTCGAAAAATTCTCCGTGAAATCCCGGATGAGGGGAGTTGTGTGCGGAAGCTCGTGCGGCAGCAGGGCGCGACAGTCCATGGGTGTCTTGGGTTAGATGATAGACCCTGAAAAAGGTGACGCCGGGCCTTCCAGCTCAAACACGCGCGACGGCCGGAAAGCGTTCGGCGATGAAGTCGGCAATTGCGCGCTTCTTTTCTTCTTTGACGGGCAGCAAAGGGGCGCGCGGGTAGCCGCCCTTGTATCCCCGAAGCTCCATGGCGTATTTCAATCCCGGGATTCCGTGCTCGCCGAGCGCGGTTTTCGATGCGCTAAGAATTTGAAGTTGCGCTTCGCGAGCTTCTTCGTGGCGTCCCTGCTGGAACATCTCGTAAAGCTCCACGCATTTTTCGGGTAGCAAAGACGCTACGGCAAGAATCGCGCCGCGCCCACCCATTCCTAAGCAGGGATAGATGAGCGCCGCGCCGCCCGTGAGCACCTGAAATTGCCCGGACGCGCCGGCAATCACTTCGCCGATGCGCTGAATGCTGCCGGAGCTGTCCTTGATGCCAACGATATTCGGGTGCTGCGCCAGGGCAATGATTTCCGAGGCCTCCAGCGTGACGCCGGTGAAAATAGGCACGGAGTAAAGGAGAACCGGAATCGGAGAAGCGTCGGCGACCGCCCGATAGTGGGTAAGAAAATGTTCCGCGCGGTACATCGGCTTGTAGTAGTACGGGGTCTTGACCAGGGCCACCTGATACCCCATGGCGGCGGCGCGGCGCGTGCGTGCAATTGTTTCGGCGGTGGATTCCGCGCCCGTGCCGGCAATCAGAATCCTGCCCGGAGCGGCGGTTTCCTTCACCGCGGCGAGAATCTGGTCGGCCTCGTCGCGCGAGATCATCACGGATTCGCCCGTGGAACCGAGTACGACGTACCCCGCCAGCCGGGTTTCGTTGTACAGCTGAATGTTGTGTTTCAGCCCCGCAATCGAAACGCTGCCGTCGGCTTCGAACGGCGTGGTGAGCGCGGGATAAATTCCGCTGACGTTCATGTCAATCTCCGTTTCCTGGGGAGCCGGAGGCGGCGACACGGTTGCTGTGCAGGTCCTGCAGGCAGGACACCTCCCGCTGCAGCTCGATCAGCGCGTGAATGCCGCGCACGGCGGCTTGCGCCGCGGAAAGCGTGGTGATGCAGGGAATATTGTAGCGAATAGCGGCACGGCGAATCGATTTTTCGTCGTAGAAGGACTCGCGTCCGAGGGGCGTGTTGATCACCAGGTTGACCTTGCCCGTCTTGATGAGATCCACGATGTTCGGGCGCCCCTCATTGACCTTGTAGACCTGGTCGCAGGGCACGCCGGTCGCGTACAGGGCTGCTGCCGTGCCGCGCGTGGCGGCGATCTTGAAACCCATGGACACGAGTTCCTTGCCTATGGTTCCCAGCTGCCGCTTGTCGCGGTCGTTCACGCTGATAAACACGGTGCCACTGCTTGGAAGCTTCTGTCCTGCGGCGAGCTGCGCCTTCGCAAATGCATGCCCGTACGACGTCGAAATGCCCATCACTTCGCCGGTTGAACGCATTTCCGGGCCAAGAATGGTGTCCACACCGCGGAATTTGTTGAAAGGAAACACCGGCGACTTCACAGAATAAAATTCATGCGTGGCAATCTCCGCCACTCCGTTTGAGTGCACCAACGGAAGGTTCATATCCGCCAGACGCCGGCCGACCATCAACCTTGCGCCAATCTTTGCCAGCGGCACACCCGTGGCCTTGCTCACATAAGGAACCGTGCGCGAGGCGCGCGGATTGACTTCGAGAACATAAACCGTGTCGCGTTGGATCGCGAACTGCACGTTCATCAGCCCGACCACCCGCAAAGCCAGGGCCAGGCGCTTGGTGTAATCGCGGATCGTGTCAAGGATCTTCGGAGACAAGCTGACCGGCGGCAGCACGCAAGAGGAATCGCCGGAGTGCACGCCGGCTTCCTCGATGTGTTCCATGATCCCGCCGATGACGACGTCGGTGCCGTCCGCAAGCGCATCCACGTCCACTTCGGTGGCCTCTTCCAGGAACTGATCAATCAGGACCGGCCGCGCGGGGCCCATCATTGCCGCCTGTGCCACGTATTCCTGCACGGTGTTCACGTCGTAGGCAATCACCATCGCGCGCCCGCCCAGCACGTAGCTGGGACGGACAAGGACGGGCAGTCCGATTTCGCCAGCGACGCGCGCGGCCTCCTCGGGCACCAGCGCGGTGCCATTGCGCGGCTGCGGAATGCGCAACTCGTCCAGGAGGCGCCCGAAGCGGCGGCGGTCTTCCGCCAGGTCAATCGATTCCGGCGCGGTTCCCACGATCGGCACGCCATTGCGCTTCAGTTCCAGCGCGAGATTCAGCGGCGTCTGCCCGCCAAACTGCACGATCACGCCGGCGGGCTTTTCGCGCTCGACGATAGCCAGCACGTCTTCGAGCGTCAGCGGTTCGAAATACAACCGGTCGGAAGTGTCGTAATCGGTCGAAACCGTCTCCGGGTTGCAGTTGACCATTAAGGTCTCGAAGCCGTCGGCGCGCAAAGCAAACGAAGCGTGGCAGCAGCAATAATCGAACTCGATTCCCTGCCCGATGCGGTTTGGGCCGCTGCCCAGAATCATGATCTTCTGCTTTTGCGTGGGCTCGGTCTCGTCTTCATCTTCATAGGTCGAGTACATGTATGGCGTGAAGGATTCGAATTCGGCGGCGCAGGTATCCACCCGCTTGAAGACGGGAGAGACGCCGTATCGCGCGCGTTGCAGGCGGACGACGGCGGGCGTGGTCTTCCAGATTTGCGCAAGCTGCTCGTCGCTCGCGCCTGCGCGCTTCGCTTCGCGCAGCAGGTCCTTCGAAGCGGTCTCGACGGTCACCGAAGCCACGCGGCGATTGATGGCGGTGAGCTCCTCGATCTGGTGGAGGAACCACGGATCGATTTTCGTGAGTTCGCAAATTTCCGTGGATGGCAGGCCCCGCTCCACGGCGGTCAGGATCCAATGGATGCGGTCGGGCCGCGGCGTGGCCAGCTTTTCGCGGAGCAGCGAATCCGGCGTTTCCCCGGGCGCGCGCCAGGGCGTGCTGGGTTCGAGTGAGCGGATGCCCTTCTGCAGCGCCTCTTTAAACGTGCGCCCGATGGCCATCACTTCGCCGACCGACTTCATCTGCGTGCCGAGGGTGCTATCCGAACCGGGAAATTTCTCGAACTGCCACTTGGGAATTTTCACTACCACGTAATCAATGGTTGGCTCAAAAGAGGCCGGTGTTTTCTGTGTGATGTCGTTGGGAATTTCGTCGAGGGACATACCGACGGCCAGGCGCGCCGCAATCTTCGCAATCGGGAACCCCGTGGCCTTGCTGGCCAGCGCGGAGCTTCGCGAGACGCGCGGATTCATCTCGATCACCACCATTCGTCCGTTTTCCGGGTTGATGGCGAACTGCACATTCGACCCGCCGGTCTCCACCCCGACTTCCCTGATAATCGCCGCGGCGGCGTCACGCATGCGCTGGTATTCCTTGTCCGTAAGTGTCTGCGCCGGCGCCACGGTGATCGAGTCACCTGTGTGGACGCCCATGGGGTCGAAATTTTCGATGGTGCAGATCACCACGAAGTTGTCGCGGAAGTCGCGCATCACTTCCAGTTCGTATTCCTTCCAGCCGAGCACGGATTCTTCCACCAGCGCCTCGTGCACCGGGCTCATGTCCAGTGCGTGGGCGATGGATTCGGCGAATTCTTCCTTGTTGTAAGCGATCGCGCCGCCCGTGCCGCCCAGCGTGAACGAAGGTCGGATCACCAGCGGGAAGCCAAGCTGGTCGCACAGCCGCATGGCGTCCTGCGCGTTGTTGACCAGCGCGGACGCGGGAACTTCCAGGCCTATCTTGCGGCACGCGTCCTTGAACCACAGGCGGTCTTCGGCAACCTTGATGGCGCGCAACGATGCGCCGATCATCTCCACCTTGTGTTTTTCCAGGATGCCGCCCTCGGCGAGCTCGACGGCCAGATTCAGCGCGGTTTGTCCCCCGACGGTGGGCAGAATTGCATCCGGTTTTTCCTTGATGAGAATCTCTTCCAGATATTCCTTGGTCAGCGGCTCAATGTAGGTACGCTGGGCCAGTTCCGGATCGGTCATGATCGTTGCGGGATTGGAATTGACCAGCACCACCTCGTAACCCTCGGCGCGCAACGCCTTGCACGCCTGGGCGCCGGAATAGTCGAACTCGCACGCCTGGCCGATAATGATCGGCCCCGACCCGATAATCAGAATCTTGTTGATGTCTTTGCGCTTCGGCATCCGTTCCCTTCTCAAACGTTCGACTTAGCCTCGGGAACTTCCCGGGGTGGCGAATTCCTTCATCATGTCCGTGAACTGCGTGAACAAATAATGCGAATCGTGCGGTCCGGGAGACGCCTCCGGGTGATACTGCACACTGAAGAAGGGCATGGTCTTGCTGCGCATGCCTTCGTTGGTGTGATCGTTCAAATTGACATGGGTGATTTCCACTTCGCTCGAGGGCAGCGATTCCGGGTCCACGCAGAAGCCATGATTCTGCGCCGTAATCTCCACCTGGTCCGTCAGCAGGTTCTTCACAGGGTGATTCGAGCCGTGATGCCCGAACTTCAATTTGAACGTCTTGCCCCCCAGCGCGAGACCGCACAACTGGTGCCCCAGGCAAATGCCGAATACGGGCACGCGCCCCGCGAGCCTCCGGATGTTTTCCACCGCATACGTTACCGGCTCCGGATCGCCCGGACCGTTCGAAAGAAATACACCGTTCGGCCGCAGCGAAAGCACATCTTCGGAGGAAGTATGCGCCGGCACCACGGTGACGTCGCAGTGATGGTCTACCAGCAACCGCAGGATGTTCTGCTTGATTCCATAGTCGTAAGCGACGACCTTGAATTTCGAGGCGTCCGGGCTCTCGCCGGACTCGCCCATCTGCTCCGCCCACGGCGAGGTCGCCAACTCGATCGAGCCCTTTTGCCAGTCGTAGGGCTTGCCGCAGGTCACGCGGCCCGCGAGCTCCTGCCCGGCCATTCCCGGCAACTGCTTCGCTTCATAGATCAATTGGTCCGCTGGAGTGCCATCGGTAGAGACGATACCGCGCAGCGCGCCAACCTTTCGGATATGCAGCACGAGCGCGCGCGTATCAATGTCCCAGATGACCGGAATCTTGTGCCGGTTCAGATAGAGCTGTGCCGGTTCTGCCGAACGCCAGTTCGACGCGACCTGCGAAAACTCGCGCACAATCAGCGATTCGATATAGGGCCGCGGAGACTCCTCATCGTCGAGGTTGGCGCCCACGTTTCCGATGTGCGGATACGTCAGGCAGACGAGCTGCCCCGCATAGCTGGGATCCGTGAAAACTTCCTGATAGCCGGTGAGGCTGGTGTTGAAAACGACTTCGCCGCCGCGGCGCGTGATGGCGCCGCCGGCGCGGCCGTTAAAGATGCGCCCGTCTTCGAGCGCGAGGATTGCAGGGCGATGCTGAGTTTCCGTCAGTGTGTCCTCCGGACTCCGTCATTTTTCGTCAGCCTCAGTGGTGGAAAGTGAACCGAAATGGTCCACGGGCCAATAGGCAAATACGGCTCGGCCGTAGATATACTGGCCGGCAACCGGCCCAAACACGCGCGAATCGTTGGAACTGATGCGATGGTCCCCCATCACAAAGTAGCTTCCCTTGGGTACTTTCACCGGGCCGAAGTCGGTCACATCCTCGTATTGCGGCGGCACGTACGGCTCCGGGACCAGTTTGCCATTCACGTAGAGCACGCCGTGGCGGATTTCGACCGTCTCGCCCGGCAAACCGATGACCCGCTTGATGAACGATTTCGACCGGTCCAGTGGATACCAGAACACGACCACGTCGCCGCGATTGATGGCCTCAAAGCGATAGACAAACTTGTTGATGAAGATGCGTTCCTGGTCGGAAAGCAGCGGGGACATGCTGGTGCCTTCCACTTTCACCGGCTGATACAGGAACACGATGATTACCAGCGCGAGGCCGATGGCGATCAGTAAATCGCGCGTCCAGACGCGAATTTCGTGACGCAAAAGTTGATGGGTGCCGGAACGGCTGGGCGAAGATTCTTGTGCATTGCCCCCCGGAAAAGGCGAATTCGGGGCGTTGGGGGTGCCGCCCGAGGGAGGAGGAATCAATTTCTCGTCAGGTTTCTGCATCTCCGACTACCTTTAGTTTATAACATGCGCCGCGAACGTCGCGCCAGCGTCCAATTGGAAAAGCGCCCGCGCGATAACGCGCTACATTGAATTTACGATTCCGCCGAAGCCCTCTGGCGCTGCCTTTGTGCTTCCGGACGGGAACGAAACAAACGCCATCAGCCCAAGGTTAGACGGATTGTGCGCGCCTTTGGCTACGTCCGTGTCGCCAATCTGGCAATTCGTGTCCGGCAACCTTTCGAGGCGCGCGCCGGCGCCAACGATGCAAGCTCCGTCGCACCGAGAATCGCTCCTATGCCCCCCGGACCCACTCGACCCAGTTCAGTCAATTTAGATGCGCAACGTCTCGTCAAACGTCGCTTCCCAACGCGAAAGCGAGATTGGCGAGCCCGGCGATCACCGCGGTTTCTGCACGGAGAATCAACTTCCCCAGCGATGCGTCTTGAAACCCGGCAGCACGAGCATGAGCGAGTTCTGCATCCGTCCATCCGCCTTCAGGTCCGATGGCCAATGTCACGAGCGATTCTTTTCGTCCAGGCAGAACTTTCTGCAAGGGGGGCGCGTCGGGGAGTTCCGAGAAGAAAATTCTCAACCCAGCGCTCGCCGAACGAAAAGCTGCTTCCGGCTTCGCCAACGGAAGTAGCCTGGGGACCTCCACCCGTCTGGACTGCTGCGCGGCCTCCAAAAGAAGCTTTTTCCATCTTTCCGCACGCTTGGGTGCCGCGGTCAATAGCGCTTTCTCGCTCCGCGCGGCAGTCAACGGCACAATGGCCTTCACTCCAAGTTCCGTGGCCTTCTCCAGGGCCCACTCAAAGGAATCGAATTTGACGACGGCCAGAAGCAGCGTGGTCTCGATCACCGGGTGAACTGCTGGCAGCTCCTCAAGCAGCGCAAAGTCCACCGCATCACGCGTGACAGTTTCGACTCGCCCGAGCCACACCTGCATTCCGTCACTCAGCTCGTAAAGCTGGCCGGGTTGCGCGCGCAGGACGCGCCCGAGGTGATGCGCCGCCTCGCCTTCCATCATCGCCCGCTGGTTTTCGAATTTTTCGACGAAGAAACGCCGCCGCATGTCGCTTATCTTGCCATGAAATGTAAAGTGCGGGAGCATAGCCCCCGTTTTTGAGGTTCCAACGGCGCCACAACCCGCGGACAGGTCACCGACCGTGCCGACGCTAGCCGAAGATGTCTTTTACCTTATCAAAGAGAGAAGAGTTGCGGTCCGCAGGCTTGTTCTCCACTTTCAGCGTGGCGTCGAGCTGCTCCATCAACTTCTTCTGTTCCCGTGTGAGTTTCGTGGGCGTCAGCACGCGAATGTGATAATACAAATCGCCGCGGCCGCCCCCGTGCGGATCAGGCAGTCCTTTGCTTTTTATGCGGAACACGGCGCCGCTCTGCGTGCCGTCGGGAATCTTCAGCCGTTCCTCGCCACTCAAGCCGGGAACATAAATCTCGGTCCCCAGGGAAGCCTGCGCGATGCTCAGCGGAATCGTGCAATAAAGGTCCGCGCCGCGCCGCTCGAAAAAATTGTGCTCCTTCACATCCAGTACGACGTACAAATCGCCGGCGGGACCTCCGTTCGGCCCCGGCTCGCCTTCGCCTTGCACGCGTAGCCGCGTCCCGGTGTCCACACCCGGGGGGATGCGCAGTTCAATATTGTGCTCGCGATCGATGCGCCCCTGGCCTTTGCAGTCCGGGCAGCGCTCTTTCACGATTTGTCCGGCGCCCTGGCACGCCGGGCACGTGCGATTGATGGTGAAGAAGCCTTGCTGGTAAATCATCTGGCCCCGGCCACCGCAAGCCTGGCAGGAAACGACTCCGGTTCCTTTCTTGGCGCCGGTGCCGTTGCACGACTCGCAGTATTCCTGCCGCGGCACGCGAATCTTGGTGGTAATCCCCGCGGCGGCTTCCTCAAACGTTAAGGTCATGTCGTAGCGAAGGTCCGCCCCGCGTTGTGTGCGCCGCCCCCCGCGCCGCCTGCCCCCACCGCTGCCAAACAGGTCCTCGAACCCGAAGAACTCGCCAAAAATGTCGTGGAAGTCCTGGAAGACGGTGCCGTTGAAGTCCGGCTGCGTTCCGACACCCGCCAATCCTTCATGGCCGTAGGTATCGTAAATCTGGCGCTTCTGCTGGTCGCTCAGAACGCTGTACGCCTCGCTGCACTCCCGGAACTTGTGCTCCGCCTCTTCCTTGTTCTCTGGATTCCGGTCCGGATGCCATTGCAGGGCCGCCTTGCGATACGACGTCTTGATCTCTTCGATCGACGCCGTCCGCGTGACCCCAAGAATTTCGTAATAATCGCGCTGTTGTTGCTTGGCCATATCCGCTTGCTATCGCTTCCTTTGCTTCTCGAAAGATATCAGAGAGAGTGCCCCCCAAACGTTTCCTTCGCACCCGAAGTTTCGGATTAGTTCACGGAACGTTTTGATGCGCCAACCGGATGAACCGCTACGCGCACCATCGCCGGCCGCAGCACGCGGCCGTGAAACACATAGGCAGGCTGGAACACTTCCAAAATCGTGCCGTCGGCATGCTCGGTTGTTTCCGTGCGATCCATTGCCTGATGCAGGTGAGGGTCAAAAGGCTTGCCGAGCGGCTCGACGCGCTCCACGCCGAGCTTCGCCAGGTGATCCAGCATTTGCTTGTAGATCAGCTCAAAGCCTTTGCGGTATCCGGCGTATTCATCGTCCATGTGCGCCGCCAGCGCATGCTCAAAGCCGTCGACCACGGGGATCAGCGCTTCCAGAACCCGCGCCGTAGCACGCTTGGTGTCCTCCGCGCGCTCTTTTTCGATCCTCTTGCGGTAATTGTCGAAGTCGGCCTGGCGGCGGAGCAGTGTTTGCCGCAGGTCGTCCAGATCCGACGACAGCTTTTTCAATTGAGAATCTTCCCGGGCCGCATCTTCGTTCACGGATTGCGTCTCCGCGGCTTCGTCGCCGCTTACGTTAATTTTTATTTCACGGTCGTTCATAACTTTACCCTCAACGGTTCTTCGCTCTTTTAAGTTTCTCCCAGAAGATTGGAAACGCCGCGGCCGAGCTACTCGATCTTCTGCAGCGCCTCGCTGAATAGCTGAGCCACATAAGCAACCGCCGTCATGGCACGTTCGTAATCAATCCTGGTCGGCCCCAGAACGCCCAGCGAACCTTGCACCAGGTCCTGCCCCGAATAGCGAGCGCTGATCAGTGCCAGGTTCTCCCCCGCTTGGGAAATCTCCTTGATGCCGATCTGCACGAACACCGGTTCGGGCGTGTCAATGCACGCGTTGAGCACCGAAACCAGCCGGTGCTTTTCTTCAATTGCCTCCAGCAGTTCGCGCAGATGGCCTTGATCGGCAAATTCCGGAGTTCCGACAATCTGCGCCGTGCCTTCGACGTACACGCGTTGCCCCATCGAATCGCCCAAGACCGCGGGGTCGCACAAAGTCAAAGCGCTCTGCGCAAGGGTCTCGTAACGCTCGCGTTCGGTCGCCAACTTTTGCAGCAGGTCGCTGCGAATGGCGTCGAGGGTCCAGCCCGAGTAATGCCGGTTAAGGAACTCGGCCGTCGCGTCGAGTTCTTCTTGGGTAAAAACGCGCGCAGGCCGCAATATCTTGTCGCGCGTGTTCCCCCCCGGCGAAATCAAAACCACCACCACACGCCCGTCCGGCAACAACCACATTCTGGCGTGCTCCAGCACGGCGCTCCGCAACGGGGGCGCCACCACGATGCCTACTCCCCGCGAGACTTCGGCCAACACGTGCCCTGCCTTGGCGGTAATTTCGGAAGCTGTATGGGCTCCGCTCAATTCACGCTGGATCCAGGAGCGGTCCTCCACGCTCAGAGTGGCCTGCGAAGCAATCTCCTGCGCGAAAAAGCGATAGGCCGCCGCGGTGGGTACCCTGCCTGCCGACGTGTGCGGTTGGTAGAGGTATCCGCCATCCTCCAGGTCCGCCATGATATTGCGGATGGTGGCCGTGCTCAAAGACTCCTCAAACCGCCTGGAAATGGCCCGGGAAGAGACGGGTTCCCCGGATTCGATGTACGCGCGCACCAAGTCCGCCAGAATCTGGCGGTTACGCCGTTCTTGGAGAGCTGGATTCCGCATGGCAGCGTTTACCTTGGATCGCTAATTACTATTCTAAAATCTCTGTCAAGGGTCGTCAATCAGGCTCGAGCAAAGTGGCCCTAATTGTTGTCGATCTGCGCTCGCTGCAGCTTGTCCGAATAATCGATATAGATCGACTTCCACTCCGTGAAAAAGTCGATTGCGGCGACGGCGGCTTCGCGATGACCGTTCCCGGTCTGTTTCGTGCCGCCGAACGGCAGGTGCGTCTCCGCGCCGATCGTGGGCGCGTTGATATAGACGATTCCGGTGTACAAGTCGCGCATGGCCGCGAACGTCCGATTTACGTTCCGCGTATAGATCGAAGCGGAAAGGCCGTACGCCACTCCATTCGCCACTTCGATTCCCTGCTCAAAGCTCTCGATGGGAATCAGTGAGACCACCGGGCCAAAAATCTCTTCCTGCGCCACCCGCATTGAAGGACTGCAATCTCCAAAGACCGTCGCTTCGTGGAACCAACCTTTCGAATAAACGCCGCCGGAGAGCCTATGTCCGCCGGTCAGCAACTTCGCTCCTTCGTTGACTCCGGCTTCGACGTAGGACATGACGGTCTGTAACTGCTGCTCGTTGATGCACGGTCCCATTTCAATCGAGGGATTCAGCCCGTCGCCTACTTTCAACTTGGACGCGCGTTCCACGAACCGTCTAACGAACTCCTTGTACACGCTCTTGTGCACTCCCACGCGGCTCGCGGCCGTGCATCGCTGTCCCGTAGTTCCAAATCCACCCCAAATGGCACCGTCCACCGCCAGGTCCAGGTTCGCGTCGTCCATCACCAGGATGATGTTTTTCCCGCCCATCTCCAGGCTGTAATGCTTGAAGCTAGGCGCGCAGGTCTCCGCAATGATGCGTCCGGTTGCGGTCGATCCGGTAAAGCTCACCACCGGCACGTCCGCATGCTTCGTTAACGCCGAGCCCGTTTCGGGGCCGTCGCCGCTGACCACATTCACCACACCCGCGGGCAAGCCGGCTTCGGCCAGCGCCTCCACCAGGTTGTACGTAGAGAGCGGCGTGTCTTCCGCCGGCTTGATCACCACAGTATTTCCGCACACCAGCGCAGGTATCATTTTCCACGACGGTATGGCCATCGGAAAATTCCATGGCGTAATCAGCCCGCAGACGCCGATCGGCTGGCGCACGCTCATCGCGAATTTGTTGGGCAATTCCGAAGGCGTTGTCTGGCCGAACAAGCGGCGCCCCTCGCCCGCCATGTAGTAGGTCATGTCGATTGCTTCCTGCACGTCTCCGCGGGTCTCCGCGAGCACCTTGCCCATTTCCCGCGTCATGGCGCGCGACAATTCTTCCTTCCGCCGCACCAGAAGTTCGGCCGCGCGAAACAATATTTCCGCGCGCTTGGGCGCTGGGGTTAGCCGCCAGGATTTGTACGCCTCTTTCGCGGAGTCCACTGCGGAATCCACGTCTTCGCGCGAAGAAAGCGGAAAAATTCCAATCACTTCGTCCGTGTTCGCCGGGTTCCGGTTTTCCAGGGCCTTGCCGCTCCGCGCTGCCACCCATTCTCCGTTGATGTAATTCTCGTACCTGCGCGGCGCCGATGCCGTAGCCATGAAGCCTCCCATCCAGATCAAAGTCTAGCGGCGCTTTGCGCGCAGCGTCAAACCGCCGGCTTCTGCAGAGCCTTAGTTTAAGTTTCGTTATTTGGCTGTTCATCGACGAGTAACATAGCGTCGCTAAACTCGCTTGCAACCGTAGTTCGGAACAAGCGTTTGCGATGGGTTGCATCGGAATTTTGGTCCACACTCCCACAGCTTTTGCACAGGTAACCGGCTCCCGGATCCCATGTGTCCCGTGATACATACCTGGCAAGAGACCCGGAGTATCGTGTATTGACCAAATTCCCACAAGCGAGGAAACAGGCCTTATTGATTCTACCCCTTCGTTCCCCCACACCCCGGGGAGCGACCATTCGCTCCATGTATGAATCAGGAATCGTCATTGCTAGGAGGCAATGTGATGAGAGTCACAAAAAAGTGGAAGTGTTACCTCTGGAGATCTTTGCTGGTCGCCCTCGTCGCCATGGTTTCCACGGTGGCGCTTCGCGCCCAGTCGACCACGGACGGAGCAGTGGGAGGAACGGTAACCGATCCTACGGGAGCAGCGGTAGTGGGAGCGAATGTCACGGTCACTAGCAATTCAACCGCGCTGGTCCGCGAAACCGCCACCGATGAAACCGGTTACTATCGTGTCGGCAAGCTCCAGCCCGCCGTTTACACGGTGAAAATCGGCGCCCAGGGTTTCGCCGATTTCACGTCTCAGCAGGTGGTCGTGGTGGTCGGAAGCTTGACCGACGTCTCCGCGAAACTCAGCCTCGCATCGGCCGGCGCTACGGTCGTCGTCACCGCGGAGACCCCCGCGATCAACACCAGCACACCGGATTTCGCTCCCATCGTGGATCAGGCGCAAATCGGCAACCTGCCCATTAACGGCGGCCGCTGGTCCAACTTTGTGCTGCTGACTCCCGGCACCACCAACAACGGGAGCGGCTTCGGCCTGATCAGTTTCCGAGGCATGAGCGTGCTGCTGAATAACAACACCGTGGACGGGGCCGATAATAACCAGGCCTTCTTCTCCGAGGAGCGCGGCCGCACTCGCGCGGGTTACTCCTCGGCTAAAGCCGCGGTTCAGGAATTTCAGGTCAACACCTCGAACTACTCCGCCGAATACGGCCGCTCCGCCGGCGCCGTCGTCAATACTGTCACCAAGAGCGGGGGGAACGAATTTCACGGCGAAGTCTACTTCTACGACAAAGACAACGACTGGGGCGCGATCAATCCGTTCGTGACCATCACCACACAGAACTCGGATGGCACGTTTTCCCGACATCCCGTCAAGCCGACTGACACGCGCAAGATCTACGGCTTCGGCGCGGGCGGCCGCATTATCCGGGACAAGCTGTTTTGGTATTTCGCCTTCGATCGTTACGACCGCAACTTCCCCGGCACCGCCATCGCCGGCACTCCTGCGGCCTTTTACGCCACCCCGCTCGACGCGCTGACCCCGACCTACACGATTGACGGCACTTCCAATTGCTTCCAGGCCGGCGGAGCCAGCAACATCAAGTCTTCCGCTTTCACCATGACCAACGGCTCCAACATCGCCAACGCCACCATCGGCGCCTGCACACTCATGTCGAACCTGGGCTTGGCCGACTATGGCTCCGGCGCGGGCACCTACGTTAACGGTCAAAACGATTTGCTTGGTGAACTCGGCACGGTTCCCCGCAAGGGCCAGCAGACCATCTTTTTCCCCAAGCTCGACTGGCAAATCAATTCCAAGAACCATGCCACGTTCGAAGTTAACCGCATGCGTTGGATCTCGCCCGCGGGAATTCAGACGCAGACCGCCGCCACCTTCGCCAAGAACAGCTTTGGCAACGACTACGTCCGCGACACCTGGGGCGTCGCCAAGTTGTACACGCTCATCTCCAACAACCTGTCGAACGAAGCCCGATTCCAGTACGGCCGCGACTTTGAGTTTGAGTACGCACAGCCTCCCACGCAGTATGAAACCGACAACTTCCTGAACCCGTCGACGGCACCGGGCTACGTCAATCCGCTTGGACTGCCCCCGGACGTGTTCATCACCAACGGCTTCGACATGGGCGTCCCGACCTTCCTTCAGCGTCCCGCGTACCCCGATGAACGCACCACGCAGTTCGCCGACACGGTCACCTGGACCAAGGGCAAGCACACTCTCAAATTCGGCGGCGACTTCCGCCATGTCAACGAACTATCGGAGAACCTCCGCTTTCAATACGGCTCCTACAGTTACACCAACATCGCCAACTACCTGTCTGACCTTCTCTCCCCTAACAGTTGCGGCACGGCCCACACCACCGCCTGTTACAGCAGCTATCAGCAGGCATTTGGCCCCCTGGGCTTTACCTTCAACACCAACGACGTCGCATTCTTCGCGGAGGACAGCTGGCGCGTTCTGCCGAAGCTCACCCTCACGCTCGGCCTCCGCTATGAGTACGAGATTCTGCCGGATGTCATTCTGCCCAATCCCCTGCTCCCGCAAACCACGTCTTTCCCGAGCGATAAAAATAACCTTGGCCCGCGGCTCGGCTTTGCCTGGGACGTCTTCGGAGACGGCAAGACCTCTGTTCGCGGCGGCTACGGCATCTTCTATGGCCGTATCATCAATTCCACCATCTACAACGCCCTGTCTAATACCGGCGTCCCCGGCGCCCAGTTTTCCTACAACTTCACCGCCGCCACCGGAACGGGCCTCGCCGTCTTTCCGCAGATTCTGACGAACCAGCCGACCACCACGTCCGCGCTCAACGTCACCTATCTCGACAAGAATCTGCAGACCCCTTCCGTTCAGCAGGTTGATCTTTCCGTCCAGCGCGAAGTCGCGCGCAACACCGTGGTATCGGTCAGCTATCTGGGAAGTTTTGGCCGCAGCCTGCCGGACTTCGTCGATACCAACACCGGCGCCCCGGCAACTAACCTCACTTACACGGTTGGCACGGGCGGGCCGCTCCACTCCGCCACCTACACCACTCCGCTGTACGCCACGGTGACGACCGTGATGAGTGGGCCCGATTTCCCTGACCCGGTGACCACAGGTGGCACGCGCCCGAATCCAAACTTCGGCGCCACCAGTTCCGTCTTCAGCGGCGTCAGCTCCAACTACAACGCCTTGGTCATCGCGGTGAACCGCCGGATGACCGATCACGTGCAGTTGAACGCCAGCTACACCTGGGCACACGCGCTGGACTACGGGCAGAACGAAAGCACCTTCTCCGATACCAACGACCTGCTTGTCCCGACCAATATCGGCGATGAGTATGGCAACTCCATCTACGATATTCGCAACCGCTTCGTCATCAGCGGTGTGGCGGAGAGCCCGTGGAAGGTGAACGGCTGGCTCGGCTACCTTGCCAACAACTGGTCGCTTGCTCCCATTTACACCTCGCAAAGCGGCCTGCCCTATTCGTTGGTCACCTCCGGCACGGCGCCAACGCTTACGACTACCACGACCGACCCGGACACTGGCGATGTCACCACCATCACTTACAAGGCTCTTGGCGCGGGCGTGAATGGCTCCAACGGCCGCAAGGGCATTGACGCCGTCGGCCGCAACACCTTCCGCCAGAAGCGCACCATCAATATGGACTTGCGCCTTTCGAAGAAGCTTTATTTCGGCGAGCGATACAGCGCCGAGTTGATGGCCGAGGCCTTCAATATCTTCAATCACCAGAACGTGACCGGCGTCAGCACCACCGGCTACAGCATCGTCACCACCGGAACGGTGCCCACCGCAACGGGCAACACCCCCTGCAGTGCAACCGCGCCCTGCCTTAGTTACAACTCCTCTTTCGGCACGGTGAGCAACGTCAACAGCAACTACGCATACTTGCCGCGCCAGATCCAGATCGGGTTCCGTTTCTTCTTCTAGCCCGAACTGGCGATTGCCTGCTTCTCGAAAGCAAAAGGCGGTCTGCGAACGCAGACCGCCTTTTTTCTTGACCGCTAGCTCTTCCTTCAAGGGGTCTCGCAACACTTCCTGATAATTCGCCCGCAAAACTCCGGCAACGCCCCCGTGTTAGATTTTAAGGACGCGGCTCGCGCTTTTTCAGGTTCTTAGCTGTTGTGGAGCGAAGGAATGCGCACGGCATCAAAGCTCTATTTATTGGCGGCAATCCTCTCTGGGACGACCTTTGTGGCTTGCGCCGGTCGCGCTTCGACGCGTGACTCGCGGGGATCCATCGTTGTGGACGGCGTCGAGCGCACGTACCACCTGCATGTGCCGCCCAGCTACGACGGCACCTTACCCGTGCCCTTGGTTCTCGCGCTTCACGGCCGCCTCGGCACCGGCGAAGGCCAGGAACGTCTCAGCCATTTCGATAGTGTCAGCGATTCCCACGGATTCATAGTGGTCTATCCCGACGGCTTGAACCGCAGTTGGGCTGATGGCCGAGGCAAAACCCCCTCGGACGAAAAAGGCATAAACGACATCAAGTTTCTTTCGGAACTTATTCGCAAGCTGGATGGTGAATACAAGATTGATCGCGCCCGGGTCTATGCCACAGGTATGTCCAACGGCGGATTCATGAGCGGCCGTCTGGCGTGCGATCTCTCCCAGCAAATCGCCGCAGTCGGTATCGTGGCCGCTTCACTTTCGAGCAACACTGCCGCTGCTTGCCATCCGGCAAAGCCCGTCGCTGTTCTGATTATGCAAGGAACCGCCGACCCGCTCGTTCCGTTCCAAGGCGGGGAACTCGGCAAAAACGGCGACCGCGGCTTGGTCTTGTCGCATGTCGCCGCCGTCGAACAATTTCGCGTCCTCGATGGGTGCCCGGTCGAAGGAAAGCGTCGGCAAATTCCCGACAGCGCGGGAGACGGTACCTCCATCAACATCGCGGAATTCATGCCCTGTTCCGGTGGCGCGGAAGTACGGAGTTATGCTATCGAAGGCGGGGGCCACACCTGGCCGGGCGGTGTGCAGTATCTTCCCGCGGCTTTCATCGGAAAAACCAGCCACAACCTGGACGCCAGCGAAACGATCTGGGAATTCTTCGCCCGGCACTCGCGCTGACGTGAAGTGGCCGGCCTCTCCCAGATTCGTTTCGTAGCCTCCGAACAACCTTAGACTTGACCCTTGCCGCCGTCCACGCTCAGTTCGATGCCCGTGATATACGACGCGTCTGAGGACGCCAGGAACGCCACTGCTCCGGCCACTTCTTCTGGTTTGCCGAATCGCTTCATCGGTACGGAGTTCACGATCATGGTCGCGAATCCATCCAGCGCCTCCTTAGGCAGTCCCGTCCGCTCAAAGATAGGAGTTTCGATCGGCCCTGGTGCCACGGCGTTCACGCGAATCTTGCGGTCCACCAGGGCTGCGGCGAACGACCGCGTCAGCGAGCGCATGGCCGCCTTGGTTGCGGCATACACCGAGCCTTCCGCCAAACCTTGGTGGCTCACCACGCTCGTGTTCAGAATCACCGAGGCACCGTCGTTCAGGTGCGGCAGCGACTTCTGTATCGTGAAGTACGCGCCCTTCGTATTGATATCGAACTGTTCGTCGTAGTGGTCCTCCGTCACTGCCGGCACGGGAAGGAACTTCGCGACGCCCGCGTTCACGAACAGGATGTCGATCTTCCCCAGCTTCTTGGAAACGCTCTCGAACACCTTCTCGACTTCGCCCGCCCTGGCGACGTCGGACTGCACCGCCACCGTTTCCGGCCCCAGTGCCTTCACCGCCTCGTCCAGCGTGTTCTTGCTGCGCCCGGTGATGGCCACCCTGGCGCCCTCTTCCTTGAATCGCTTCGCCGTGGCCAACCCGATGCCGCTGTTGCCTCCGGTGATCACTGCTACCTTTCCTTCCAGACGTTTCATAGAATCCTCCTGAGAATGGCCGCCCACGGTCGTGAAGATTCACCCGGGCAACTTCGACACTTTGATGAACGTCTAACTTTTAGGTTACACGCCGGTGGCACTTCTTTTGCTCCCGCGTCGCGTTTGGTCTAAGGTAGCGAGGGACATGGAGTTCGCGGAATGAATCTTGGTCAAATTGAGAAGATTGCCAAAGCCCTGGCCGACGAGACCCGGCTGAAGCTCTACGAACAAATCGCCTCGCGCGATCAGGTTTGCTGCAGCGCACTGGTCGAGCAGCGCGGCGTGACTCCCGCAACCGTTTCGCACCATCTAAAGATTCTGTCGGAGGCCGGCCTGATCGGATGCCGAAGAGAAGGCCAATTCGTACTGAACCGGCGGAATCCGGAGGTCCTGGAAGATTTCGCGAAATCGCTGCTGGCGCTCGGCGCCAAGCGAAGGAAATAAGGCGGGTCCGGTCTACTCGGGTTCGTTCTTTGCTTCGTCCCGCTGCACTTTGGGGGAGAGCAGTCGGTTGGCGGCAGCGTTCGGCGGAGGAGTCGGAGCGCCCTTTCCTGCCGTCTCCGATCCAAATCCCAATTTTTGCAAGGTCAGCGCGTCGAACTTCCCCGTCGGGTTCAATCCATTCGCCAATTGAAACGTCTTCATCGCATCCGATGAACTGCCGTCCCACTTCCCCGTCGGTTCGCCTGAGTACACGCCTTCCTGAGCCAGGGCCGATTGGATCTCGCGGATGCGGTCCGGCGTCGGCGCGGCCTGTCCGCGCACGCGCTTTCTCCTGTGGTTCGAATGCCTTTTCGAAGACCTCTTCGATGTGGTGGCGGATTTCTTTCCAGGGTCCACCGAGGAAGACGAATGGGAACTCTTGTGCGCGCTCGTCTTGCGCGCCTTGGTATTCTGGGTCTTCGACGGACTCGCCGAGGGCAGCGCCAGGCTGCCCACGGCCAAGGCCGCAAGAATCCAGCGAGACTTTCGGTTATGGAGCAATTTCCTCATTCTGGAGTGAATACCCCTGACTCGCCTATTTGCTTTCCGTAGGGACCACGCCCGGCAGGAACATGGTCATCACCCGGTCGCCGTTGCGCCGGAAGATCTTGAACACCACGTTCTGCCCCGGCTTTAGCGTCGCAACCGCTTTGCGATAGTCGTCAAGGGAAGTCACTGCCTGCGCGTTCACCTCGGATATGACGTCGCCCGGCGTGAAGCCCGTGTCGTCGGCGAAACTTGCCGGCTCCACTTCGCTCACCACCACGCCCTTTTGCCCTTCGATGCCGACGCGCTGCGCGCGGTCTGGCGTCAGACTCTCTACATGCAGCCCAAATTCCGCAGGCATGCTGTCTTCCGGAGCGGTGCTGACGCGTCCCTGCGTGTTCGGGAAGACGCGGGTGCGATCCTCGACGGTCGCCGTGGTCTCTTTCTCCTGCTTGTCGCGGTAGAAAGTAATCTTCACTTTGCTGCCGATGGCCGAAGACGCAATCGGATTCACCAGGTCATTTCCGGTCTTTACCGGAGTGCCGTTGATCGCCGTGATCACGTCGCCGCCCTTGAGTCCGGCCTTTTCCGCCGGGCTGCCGGGCTCCACGCCTTCGATCACCACGCCATACTGGGCGCCCAGCGACTTCAGGGTAATCTGGTTCGTGCCCAGTTCTTCCTGGAAGCTGACGCCGATCGAGCCGCGCGTAACGCGCCCGTTTTTGATGAGCTGATCATACACGTTGATCGCGGTTGAGGCCGGCATCGCAAAACCCACGCCCTCATACCCGCGGCTGCCGGTGATAATCGCCGTGTTGATGCCGATCACCTGGCCCGCCATATCCACCAGCGGACCGCCGGAATTTCCCGGATTGATGGCCGCGTCGGTTTGCAGGAAGCGCTGGAACTGCTGGCCGATGCCCGCGCGATCCTTCGCGCTGATGATGCCCGCGGTTACGGTCGCATTCAGACCGAATGGGCTGCCGATCGCCAGCACCCAATCACCTACTTGCACACCGTCGGAATTGCCCAGTTTGGCAAACGGCAGCTCGCGGCCCGCGTCTATCTTGATCACTGCCAGGTCCGTCGCTTCGTCCACGCCCACTACCTTCGCGGTGTACTTGGTCGTGTCGCCGTTCAGTTGTACCTGGATCTTCGTGGCCTGCTCGACGACGTGATTGTTCGTCAGAATGAAACCCTTCTTATCCACGATTACGCCGGAACCCAGGCTGCGCTCCGCCCGCGGGCCCGCGTCCGGCCGGCCATCAAAAAAGTGAAAAAAGAAATCCTGGCTGGGATCGTCGTCATCTCCGGGGTGGTTGCGCCGGGACTTGCGGTCCATCACCTGTGTCGTGGCGATATTCACCACGGCAGGTTCCACGCGATTGACGATTGATGCAAAACTGTTGGACGAGGGAATCGGATCCGGCAGCGACAGAGGCGTCGCGGAAGAGGCTCCGGCGAAGGAGAATGACTTCATCGCCGACACCTTTCCCGAAATCACCGTTCCGATCAGGATGCCCACAGAAAGCGTTGCCGTAATTAACCCGGCCACGACGTAGGTGCGTCGCCGTGTCCAGTCCACCTTGTTATTCCACTGCTCCATACAATCTGGCTCCTATCCTTGGTTCCGTGGCCCGGTCCATATCCGGAGAGTATAACACCGCGCCATGCGCGGGGTTTCTACGGTCCTTAGATGCGCCTCGACGTTAACTGGCCATCCGGCCGGGTCTCGCGGGAAATTTCGTACACGACCTACTTGGACGCGAAAAGGTGAGCAATCGGCTTTTCGCATTGCTCCTCGTAACTTTCGACTTGACAATGAGTTCGCGTTCTAGCATAAATGGGTTAGCCGCCGTTGCGGCGTAACGTGGCGATTTAGGGCGACTTGCTCCACGTAAAAAACTGCTAAAGAGCTGGTAGAGTTTAGAATCTTTCTAAGACCCTCCAAGCACTTTGGCACGGAGGGTTTTTTCATTTTACCCCCTCCGCGCTGCCCGACATCATCCCACGTCATTTCAACCGGTGCCCCCGGTTCTTCGCCGTGGCGCTCCGTCGAGGTGACTTATGAAGGAAATACATTTCTTACGATGCAGGGAATGCGGCAAGAAGTATCCCAACCATCCGCAATCCTACTGCGAAGAGTGCTTCTCTCCGCTCGAGGTGAGTTACGACTACGAAGCCTTGCGGCAGAACACCAGCCGTGAAGCTGTGTCGCGGCGTCCATTTAATATGTGGCGGTACGCTGAATTTCTTCCCCTGCCGCAGGGGTACACGCCCCCGCAGCCCATCGGCGGAACGCCGCTGGTGAAGTCGCGGAACTGGGGCCAAAGGCACGGCCTCAAGAACCTCTATTTCAAGAACGATGCGGTGAACTATCCGACGCTGTCATTCAAGGACCGCGTCGTCGCCACCGCCCTGGCCGCCGCCCAGCGCTTCGGTTTCCAGACCATCGGCTGCTCTTCCACCGGCAACCTGGCCAACGCAGTTGCCGCGCAGGGTGCCCAGCAGGGCTTCGACACCTGCGTGTTCATCCCCGCCGATCTTGAGGCGGCCAAGGTCCTGAACACCGCCGTCTATGGCGGCCGCATCATCCGCATCAATGGTAACTACGATCACGTCAATCGGCTTTGCACGCAGATTGCCGACAAGTTCCGCTGGGGCCTGGTGAATGTGAACCTCCGGCCCTACTACGCCGAAGGCTCGAAAACCCACGGCTACGAAATCGCCGAGCAACTCGGCTGGGAGCTGCCGGACAACGTCGTCGTCCCGATGGCGGGCGGTTCGCTGATCGGAAAAATCGCCAAAGCCTTCTGCGAACTCGCGCACCTCGGCTGGGTCGAGCCCAAGCGCGTCAAGTTTTTTGGCGCGCAGGCCACCGGTTGTTCGCCTATCGCAGACGGCGTGAAGCGCAACCTCGCTCGCTTTGAGCCGCAAAAGCCCAATACCATCGCGCGTTCCCTGGCGATAGGAAATCCCGCCGACGGCCCTTTCGCATTGCGCCTGATTCGCGAGTCCGGCGGTTGGTCCGAAGACATCTCCGACCCGGAAATCATTGATTCGATCAAACTGCTCGCCGAATCCGAAGGCATCTTCGCGGAAACCGCGGGCGGCGTCACCGCCGGCGTCACCGCCAAGCTCATCCAGCAGGGGCGCATCTCTCCCGACGAGACTACCGTTGTCAGTATCACCGGCAACGGCCTGAAGACCACGGATGCGATCGCCGCGGACTTCCCTGCCTCCGCAGTCATCGAGCCCCGCCTCGAAGCCTTCGAGGCTCTTTTACAGGAAAAACTCGGAGACAAGGTCCATGCCTGATGTAGTGGCCGGGCTTCAGACCGGCCACGCACAGAACTCATGAAAGCTTTCTGGCCGACCTGAAGATTGGCCACTAAAATTCGGAACTGTTTTAGGAGAAATGAATGGCAATCACGATAGAAATCCCAACGGCCTTCCGGCGCTTCACCGACGGCGAGCCGAAGGTCAACACCGCCGCGGCGACCGTTGCCGACGCCCTGACGGATCTCACCACGAAATATCCCGCTTTGTCCCGCCACGTGCGCGACGAGCAGGGCCAGATCCGTCAGTTTCTTAACGTCTATCTGAACGAAGAAGACATCCGCTTCCTCAACGGCGAGTCTTCGCCGCTGAAGGACGGCGACCGCGTCCTCCTCGTTCCCTCCATCGCCGGCGGATAAGAAGCAGCATAGGCTTCAGCCTGCGCGGGCGATCCAAGCGCACGAAACGCCGCACAGGCAATAGTGCCTGTGCCACAGCTCACTCATCCGGCGGCATTCCGCATCAACTGCGCATAAAACGCGATCATCCGCGTGAAATTGTCCACGCCGATGCGCTCGTTCGTCCCGTGAATGCGGCTGACGTCCTCTGATTCCAGCACCATCGGCGCGAACCGAAAGATGTTCGGAGTTAACCCGGCATAGTGCTTCGAATCCGTAGCCCCTACAAATACGAACGGCGCCACCACCGTCCCGGGGAACACCTGCGCCAGGGTTCGCTGCATGAGCCTGAATTCCGGCGAAGTAGCATTCGATCGCGGCGAAGGTTCCGCGGGAGGCTCGCCGGGAATCGGCTGCAGCTTTACGCGCGGATCGTCGATCACCCCGCGCACATGCTCCATCAAGCTGGCAATGGTATCGCCGGGCAGCAAGCGGAAATTCACCACCGCCGCCGCCCGACTGGGCATCACGTTGTCTTTGGTCCCCGCCTGAAAAATCGTTGCCGCGGCGGTTGTGCGCAGAGTCGCGTTCGAATCCGGCGAAGATTCGAGAATATGCTGCACTACCGGCCCAAACAGCCACAAATTCCGAAACACCAGTTTCATTGGAAACGAAGCGCCATCCGCCGAATATTCCAGAAATTCACCCACCGGCCCGTGCACGTGCGCTGGCATCGGATGCTTTTCGATTTTGCGGATTGCCGCGGCGAGAATGCCGATACTCGATTCCGGCGGAGGTACCGATGAGTGCCCACCGGGCACTTCCACGCTCAACTCCAGGCTCAGGTAGCCCTTTTCTGAAGTCCCGATCATCGCCACCGGCGCCCTCACGCCTGGCACCATCCCCCGCGAAATAAAACCGCCCTCGTCCTCCACAAAATCCAATTGCACGCCACGTGAGTTCAGCGTCTGCGCAATTTTTTCCGCGCCCTCCTGGCCGCCAATCTCTTCATCTTGCCCGAACGCCAGATAAAGCGTGCGCTTCGGCTGAAAACCCTTCGAAAGGAGGATATCGACCGCTTCGAGCAACCCGACTACGGTCATCTTGTCGTCCAGAGTGCCGCGACCCCAAATAAATCCACTGGCGATGTCGCCGGTAAACGGCGGATGCGCCCACTTCCCTTCCGTACCGGGCTCGACAGGAACCACATCCTGATGCCCCATCAGCAGAATCGGCTTCAGCGAAGAATCGCTTCCCTTCCAGGTAAACAGCAGGTTGTTCTCGCCGACGGTTTCGTGGTCGAGTTTGCCGTACACCTGCGGAAATGACTTCTCCAGATATGCGTGGAATCCAGCGAAGGCCTCCTGCGTCGCTTTCTTCTGTGTCTCTGTCCCGCCACCTTCCCAGGAAATCGTTTCAAATGGAATCGAGCCTGCGAGAATGTGCTGGGCAGCCTGCGCGTCAAACGCCTCCGGCGTATAGGCAATCGGCGCCATCTGCTTCGACGGAAGCAGCAGCGTCCGCCCCACCGCCACCAGCAGCAGCGTCACCACCACGAACCCAGCCAACTTCAGCAGTATTTTCATTTCCCGTTCCCCGCCCGCCCGTAGCCTATCATCGTTCACTTGGTAGCGCCGCCATCCTGGCGGCAAGCATCCTGTGGCCACGATTCATCCCGAATCACATCCCTTCGCAACGTGGTACGCTATTCGCGTGTTGGCCCATAGGCCGGTCAGGGAGGCGATCATGGGCTATTACGCCCTCATTTATCATGTCGTCGATCAATTCGTGGAGCGTCGTGCCCCGTTTCGGGAGCTCCATCTCGCGCACGCGCAGCGCGCCGCTGAACAGTCGGGCCTCGTCCTCGCCGGAGCCCTTGCCGAACCCGCCGATTCCGCGCTGATTATTTTTCGCGGTGATTCCCCGGACGCCGCGCGCTCCTTCGCCAAACACGATCCCTACGTCCGCAACGGCCTTGTCGCCGGCTGGGAGGTCCGTCCCTGGAATGTAGTCATTGGCGAGTACGCCGAGCTTGCCACTGCGTCATCGAAAGGAGGCGCATGATATGGTCGTCCGTTTCTGGTCCGCCCGCACGACTGAAGTTCGTTACCCCGAATATCTACGCCACTTCCGTGAGAATGTTCTCCCGATCCTGCGCGCCAAGGAGGGTTTTCTCGAGGCCCGCGTACTCACGCAATCGGACGGTGTCGTCGTCCACTTCGTCGTGGAAACCCTGTGGGAGTCGCTCGAATCCATCGAACGCTTCACGGGACCTGACCTCGAGGCCGCCGTCGTCGCCGACGAAGCCCTGAGGCTGCTGACCTCCTACGACCATCGCGTGCAGCACTACGAAGTGACCCTGCGGGAGAAACACCGCGAAGCCGCTACGGCTTCCTCGTCGCGGCCGGCTTCAGCCGGGCCAAGTTAGTGCCCGGCCAGACCTGCGGCCGGGGCTACCTGAAGGTGGCCGCTACACCGAAATTCGCCACAGTGCTAAAATCCCAATAGACGCCTATGTCAGCCAAAACACTCTACGAAAAAATCTGGGATAACCACCTCGTCTACGAAGGGCCGGGCAAGCCCGCACTCATCTACATTGACCGCCACCTGATTCACGAAGGCACTTCGCCGCAGGCTTTCGCCGGGCTCAGGGCCGAGGGACGAAAAGTCCGCCGGCCCGACCTTACCTTTGCGGTCATGGACCACTCCGTTTCCACCACGGATCGCCTCCTGCCCATCCTGGACACCGACGCGCGGCTCCAATTCGAAGCCCTCGAACGCAACTGCCGCGAATTCGGCGTGCGCCTTTTCGATATGCACAGCAAAAACCAGGGCATCGTTCACGTTATCGGCCCCGAGCTCGGCATCACCCAACCCGGCCAGACGATTGTCTGCGGCGACAGCCACACCTCCACGCACGGCGCCCTTGGCACCCTGGCCTTTGGAATCGGCACCAGCGAAGTCGAGCACGTGCTGGCGACGCAGTGCCTCGTGCAATCCCGCTCCAAAACGATGCATATTGTCGTCAACGGCAAGCGCCCAAAGGGCGTCACTGCAAAAGACATCATCCTCGCCATCATCGGCAAGATCGGTATCGGCGGAGGCACGGGCCACGTGGCCGAATACGCGGGGGAAGCCATCCGATCCCTTTCGATGGACGGCCGCATGACCGTCTGCAACATGACCATCGAAGGCGGCGCGCGCGCCGGCATGGTCGCGCCCGACGATATGACCTTCGCCTACCTGGAAGGACGGCCATTCGTGCCAAGTGGGAAGGAGTTTCAAGAAGCCGTCGAGCGCTGGAAATTGCTCAAGTCCGACGACGGCGCGAAATTCGACATGACCGTGGAGCTCCGGGCCGAACAGATCGCTCCACAGGTTACCTGGGGCACGAATCCCGGCATGGTCACCAGCGTCAACGGGCGCGTCCCCGATCCCCACGATTTCAAGGATCTGAACGACCAGAAAGCCACCGAAAGCGCTCTGAAGTACATGGGCCTCAAGCCCGGTACACCTATTGTGGACATTCCCCTGGACCGCATCTTCATCGGTTCGTGTACCAACTCCCGCCTCGACGATCTCCGCGCCGCCGCGCACCTTGTCGAAGGCAAGCACGTGGCAAGCAGCATCAAGCAGGCACTGATCGTTCCCGGTTCGCGCGGGATCAAGTCCGAAGCGGAAAAAGAAGGCTTGGACAAAATTTTTACCGAAGCCGGCTTTGAGTGGCGCGACGCGGGTTGCAGCATGTGCATCGGCATGAACGCCGATGTTCTACCGCCGCACGAACGCAGCGCCAGCACCTCGAACCGCAACTTCGAGGGCCGCCAGGGCCGCGACAGCCGCACGCACCTCGTCAGCCCGGTCATGGCCGCAGCCGCCGCCATCGCGGGCCATTTTGTGGATGTCCGCGAATTCGACGTCGCCCACGTGGAATGATTTTGTAGCGGCCGCTTTCTGAAGCGGGCGCCACAGTGAATAAGGCGAGCTGCAAACCGCGAGCGGATTGCAGGACAACCACCGGCTCCCGATGACTCTTTCGGCGGATCGGTATTTCGGCTTCTGCTTGTTGTTCGCCGTCAAAATTTAATTGCAAACGTAAAGGATCGCCACCCCATGCAACCCTTCATCACGCACTCCGGCCTCGTCGCACCGATGGATCGCGTCAACGTGGACACCGATCAGATGGTGCCCAAGCAATTCCTCAAAGCGCTCACTCGTGAGGGCTTCGGCCGCATCCTCTTCTACGACTGGCGCTACTTCCAGCCCGGAGACCGCCCCAATCCCGAGTTTGTATTGAATTTCCCGCGCTACAAGGGAGCCTCGGTGCTGCTTGCCCGCGCCAACTTCGGATGCGGCTCCAGCCGCGAACACGCTCCCTGGGGCATCCAGGATTACGGCTTCCGCGCCATCATCGCGCCCAGCTACGCGGACATCTTCTACAACAACTGTTTCAAGAACGGTATCCTGCCCGCGATTCTTTCCGAAGCGCAGGTGGAAGAACTCTTCCAGCGCACCGAAAAAGAGCCCGGCTATTCCCTTTCCATCGACCTGCCAAACCAGACCATCAGTGACAAGCATGGCCTGACCTACAACTTCGAGATCGCCCCTGCGCGCAAGGAAGTCCTGCTCAAAGGCCTCGACGACATCGGCCAAAGCCTCCAGCACGAGCATCACATCACCGCCCACGAAAAAGCCAAAGCTCCCCACGCCCACATGCATCAGCCCGTGGACGTGAAGTACTATGCGAGTAGCCGGTAGTCAGGAGTTTGTGGTTGCTAGTCGGTGGCTTGAGTTAACACATCTGCTCTGCAACCTACCAACCACCGACTACGAACTCTCTTCAGGTTTTTCTCCACCAGGGCTTGAAATAAATTCTTCCCTCAAACACCGGCTCCGGGGACTCCGGCGCGGTGGGGGCTCCCAACAACTCCGCCAGCAATATTCCTGCCGCCACCATTCCCGCGCCCGCCATTGCTCTTGACGTTAGCCGCTCGTGCAATGCCAGATACGACGTAATCACGGCGAATACCGGCTCCAGTGCGAACAGAATCGCCGCGTGGCCCGGCGAGGTGTACTGCTGCCCCCACAATTGCACAGTAAACGCGACTGCCGTCGCAAACACCGCGCAAATCACGATCCCCAGCCACAGTTCCCAGCTTCCCGCGAAGCGAATCGGCTGCCAGTGAATCGCAGCTGAAAATCCCGTCAACGGCCACGCCATCACCGCACAACCCGCCACTTGAATCAGGCTAAGCGCCCGCACGGAATGCTCTTGCGTGTATTCCCCGACCAGGATGATGTGCACCGCGTAAAAGCCGGCGCCCACGAACGTCAGCACGTCCCCGCGATTCAGATACCGAAGCCCTTCCGACGGAACCGTCAGAAAGTACAGCCCCACCAGCGCCGCAAACGCGCCCACGTAGATCCAGTTGGTCAGCCGGCGGCCCCAAAAGACGGCCAGCAACAGCGGCACCAGCACCACGCTCGACCCGGTCACAAATCCCGAATTCGCCGCCGTCGTGTACTGCAGCCCCGCAGTCTGAAAGCAGTACCCGGCAAACATGAAAAACGCCAGACGCATCCCGGCAAAAATCTCCTGCGGCTCAATCCGCCGGATGATGTCCATCTGTAGAAGCGCCATGATCACCGCCGCAATGCTGAAGCGCACCGCCAGGAACAAAAATACCGACGACTCGTCCAGGGCATTTTTCACCACCACAAACGTCACGCCCCAGATCAGCGAGCAGAACATCAGCGCCAGGTCGGCTTTGGGTTTCCGTTCCACGCGTACTCCGTCCTGAAAATGGCCTCGACAGTGTATCCGCAATTCCTTCCCCTTGTATTCCGCTCCCTCCGGGACACCTGGCCCGCGCCGCTCTTGACTCGCTGTGACTCTCGGGTAGAGTGTCTCCATGCTTACCCGACCCACCCCCGTGCTCCCGTTCGCTGCGTTGCTCTGCCTTGCGCTTCTCACACTGGGCTTCGCGCGTTCCGCGGCGGCCAAGGACAACTGGATCGAGGTGGATTCGCCCCATTTCATCGTCCTCAGTAACGCCGGCGAAGGCGAAGCCCGCCGCATGGCCGACCAGTTCGAGAAATTCCGCGCCATGTTCCACGTGTCGTTCCCTTCGTTTCGCCTCGATCTCGGCAAACCGCTCGTGATTTTCGCGGTCAAGAATGAAGACGGCTTGAAAGTCCTCTTGCCGGGCTATTACGGGGTAAAAGGCCGCGTGCATCCCGACGGATTTTTCATGCCCGGCGAGGAACGCGATCTCGTCGCCGTCCGCACCAACGTCGAAACCGACAATCCTTACCAGGTCGTCTACCACGAATACACGCACGCCATCATGGACCTGAACTACCGAGGCCTCCCAATCTGGCTGGGCGAAGGGCTTGCTGAGTTCTTTGGCAACTCCACCATCCGCGACAAAGACATCAAAATCGGCAAAGTTTCGCAGAGTCATCTGCAAGTCCTCCAGGAAAATCGCCTGATTCCCATTGACGCGCTCCTCCAGGCGGACGCGCATTCCCCCTACTACAACGAGCAAAATCGCGCCGGCGTTTTCTATGCCGAATCCTGGGCTATCGTCCATTACCTGATGCTCGATCCCGACGCCCGTAAACGCCAACTCCTCTTCACGTTTCTGAAGCAGTGGGACGCCACCAACGATCAGCTCGAAGCAGCCAGGATGACCTTCGGCGATCTGAAGAAGTTCGGGGACTCCATGGAGCGTTACGCGCGCCAGCGGGTGTTCTATGAAGCAGACATTCAATCTCCGGTGCACGATGCGGCCAAGGCCTACCCTGTCCGCCCGCTTGCCCCCGCCGAAATTATGGCGAACTCGTCCATCTTCCTCACCCACACCGCCCGCTTCCAGGAAGCGCAGGTGCTGTCGGACGAAGCACTCCAGTCCGATCCGAATCTGGCCCTCGCCCATGAAGCCGGCGGCCTCCTTTCGTTCTTTAAACAGGACTTCCCGGCGGCCGAAAAGGAATTTCAGCGCGCCACCGAACTCAGCGGTGCAACCTCGGCCGCGTTCTACTATTTGGCGCTCTGCCCTATGCGCCAGGGACACATGAGTCCCGAGCAAATGGCCCTGGTCACCTCTGCGCTCGAAAGAGCCATCCAGCTCAATCCGGAATTCGCGCCAGCCTATTCCTCGCTCGGCCTCTTCTATTCCCTGAGACCCGCAACCTATGACAGGGCCTTCGCCACCGGCAAGAAGGCCGTGGAGCTCGAACCGGGGAGCCTGCGGTACGCCGTTAACCTGGGCTATGTGCTGGTCAATATCGGGAAGACCGACGATGCAAAGTATCTGGCGAAGCGCATTCAAGCTGCCGCGCGCACGCCCGAAGAAATGGAAATGGCCGGCTCTTTGCTCCAGGCTGCCGACGCGCGTGCGAGCATGAGCCAGTACGTCCGAGTTCACCCGCCAGCGAATTCCTCGACGTCCCCTACGATCAGCGACGTGGATGGCAACGACAACGATGCTGACCCGCCGTCCAAGACTCCGGAGCCCAAGGAGTCGAGCGCTCCTTCCACTGCCGTGCTGCAAACGACGAGCTATCGCCTAACCGGGAAAATCACGGCGGCGGATTGCAAGCCGGCAGGGGAACTGGTCGTCACGCTCTCGGTCAATAGTGTTTTCATGAGGTTTCACGCAGCGGATTGGAAATCGGTTGAAATCACGCCGCTCACAAGAGCCATGGTGCAGGCAAACCCTTCCTGCGGCGGCTGGAAATCGTCGGCCGCCGAAATAGTCTTTCATGGGGATGCCCCGGGAGAATTTGACGGCGACGTCGTCGCCATTCACTTTCGCTGAAATACGGTCCGGCCGCCGACCACCGTCTGCAACACCTGGGTATTGAGCAGTTCCTTCGGCGGAACCTTTGTGATGTCCTGCGAAAGCACGATAAAGTCCGCGTACTCGCCCACCTTCAGCTCGCCTTTCTTGCCCTCTTCAAACTGCGCGTACGCCGACCCGGTCGTATACGCGCGAATGCAGTCGTCCAGGGGAAGTTTCTCTTGTGGTTGCCAGCCCCCCGGAGGCCCGCCATCGGCCGCTTCGCGCGTCACGCAGGCGTAAAGGCCGCGAAATGGGTTGATCGGCTCAACATCGTAATCGGTTCCGAACGCCAGAATCGCGCCCGCCTTCTGCAGCGAATTCCACGCATACGCTCCCTTGATCCGTTCGGGGCCCACGCGCTCCTCCGCCCACCGCATGTCGTTGGTCTGGTGCGACGGCTGCATCGAAGCAATCACGTGCAACAGCCCGAATCGCGGAATATCCTCGGGCGCAACCACTTGGGCGTGTTCGATGCGGTCGCGCCGGTCGCGCGTCCCGTTAATTCGCAATACGGATTCAAAAGCGTCCAGCGCCGCGCGATTCGCCTTGTCGCCGATGGCGTGAAACGCCAGTTGGAAGCCCAGCCGGTCGCGTTCGATGGACATGGCCTTCAGCGTCTCCGGCTCGATGGTCATAATGCCGGTAGTGTTGGGGTCGTCCGAATAGGGCGCAAGCATCGCCGCGGTGCGCGAACCCAACGCCCCGTCGGTCACCAGTTTCAGCGCTCCCGTCTTCAGCCAGGGGTCGGTGGTGCCGCCCTCCGCGCGCAAATTCTGGAGTTCATCCAGAGGCGCCATGAACGGCAGCCATTCCGTGATGCGCACCGTAAGCTTCTTGTCCACTTTCAGGTCGCGATAGACCAGATAATCGTCCCACGAGGAATTGTCCTGTGCCGAGGTCACCCCATTGCTCGCCAGTTCCTGCAACACCAGCTCGATTCCCTGCCGCCGCTGGTCCGGGGTCGGCTCCGGAATTTTCTGCTCCACGTATTCCATCGCCGAAGCTTCCAGCATCATTCCCGTAAGATTTCCGTCCGCGTCGCGCTGAATCTCACCGCCCGCCGGATTCTTCGTGTCCGGCAGGATTTCCGTGCGCTTCAATGCCATCGAGTTGGCCACGCCCACATGCCCCGAAACGTGCACCAGCCATACGGGATTGTCGGGCGCCGCTTTGTCGAGATCGTCCTTGGTGGGAAACCTTTTGTCCGGCCAGCGGGTCTGGTCCCAGCCGCTGCCGACGATCCACTCGCCCGGTTTGTGCTGTGCCACGGCGGCGCGCAATCGTTGTTGCAATTCGTCGATCGAGTCGGTTCCCTTCAGGTCCAGCGCCAGCTTGTCGTGCCCGGCGTTCCCCAGATGCGTGTGCGCGTCGTTGAAACCCGGCAGGACCAACTGATCGTGCATCTGAATCGCCTCGGTATCCACCTTCGCGCCCCCGCAATCCAGCAGGACGTGCGCGATGGTTCCGATGCAGTAGATCTTCTCGTCCCGGACGGCCATTGCCGAGGCCCAGGGCATCTTCGGATCGTTGGTATAGATGTGCGCGTGAAGGTAATACGTGGTCTTGTGCGCGGGATCGGGCAACGGCGCGGGCTTTTGTGCGGCCGCAAACGATGTACCCAAGAGACAAAAGGCGAGCGCGCAGCGCAGTGCGCCTAGGATTATCCGTGGCCCTTTTCCGCCGCCACTCCCGATACTCCGAGCAGCGTCAGCAACACACGCTGCAATCCTAATTCCCGGCCCGCCGGATCGTACCACTCCTGCAAGGAGTGCGCCCCGCCGCCGTTGCCGCCCGCGCCAATGGAAATCGCATCGATCCCCAGCGACAACGGAATATTCGCATCCGTCGAGGAGCGTTCTACCCGCGACTGGTTCCCCAAATAATCGTCTGCCGCGCGCAGTGACGCCAGCAGGGCGGAATCCGGCGGCAATTCCCCGCCCGGACGGCTCCCGATCGAATTGATTATCCATTCCAGCTTTCCCTTGCTGCGATCCCGCGCGTTGTCTATCTCGTCTTTCACGCCTGCGGCCATGCAATCGCGCAGCGCGGTCTCCAGCCGGCTCAGTTCTTCTTCGCTTTCCGAACGCAGGTCTACCTTGAGTGTGGCCTCATGGGGGATGGAATTAACAGAGGTTCCGCCTTCGATTTGTCCTAAGTTGAAAGTCGTCCGCGGGGCAATTGGCACACGAGTATTGATGAACCGCACCGAACCCCTCACCAGCGCATTGATGGGATTCACCATCCCGAAGTCCGACCAGCTGTGGCCGCCAGGCCCGGTAACCACCACCTCCAACCGCCGCGACGCCAGCGCCTTGGTGGTCACATGGTCGGTCCCGGAACCGTCCAGGACGATCACGGCGCGAAGCTTGTTACCGTACGCCTCAATCAACGACCGCATTCCGCGCAGGTTTCCTTCGCCCTCCTCGCCTACATTGGCGGCAAATAGAATGGTGCGTTGCGGCTTGACCTTCGCCACATGCATCGCGCGGGCCACCGCCACCAGCGCTGCAAGGCCGGTGCCGTTGTCCGAAATGCCGGGTGCAATTATCCGTTCACCCTCGCGGCGCGCCACAATCTCCGTACCCGCCGGGAAGACCGTATCCAGGTGTGCGGCCAGCAGAATGCATTCCTTGTCCGTTGTGCCTCGGAGTTCTCCGATCACATTGCCGATCTTGTCTGTCTGCACCGGCAACCCTTCCGCGGCCAGCAGTGCCTTCACCGCCGCCGCGCGCTTCTCTTCCTGAAAAGACGGCGCCGGAATTTCCGTCAGCCGAATCTGCTCTTCGTTAATCCAGTCCAGGTGCTTCCCGAACCAATCCAATGCCGCGCGCACTTGCGCCTGATCAGCCAGGGAATACGATGTCAATGCGCGGGTGGCTTGCGGGAGGGCGGACGAGCGAATCGGCATGTTCAAAAGAATAGCGCAAACGGCTAGGCGTTTCACCGTGCGAAATAGCAAGCCCGTTGCACCAATTTGTTTGCGGGGAGCCAGCGAAGGGACCGAATCACGCACGCCCCCATTTTAACCCACGTCTCCTTTAAACCGGGGCTTTATCCCCGGAGACGAGCAGCAGCAATTCTTCTTCCGTCAGCACCCGTGGCGCCTGCTTCGCCGCATCGAAAATCCGGTTCACCAGATCATCCGACGCTGGAATGTTGTGCCGCGCCAGCCAGTGCAGAACGTTCGACTTCCCGCTCATCGGCCCGACTTCCACCACCTGCTCCAGCCCAAAAAGCCGCGCCGGCACTCCGCTGTACACCTCGTCCGCCAGTTCCATCTCGCCCTTATTCAACGCTTTGATGATCGCCGCGGCATGCACTCCTGTAGCTGTCCGGAACGCGTCTTTTCCGAAGACGGGATAGTTCGGTGGAATTACCGTGTGCGTGGCCTTCGCCACCTTCTCGCAGTACGTCTTCAATTGGCTCAAGTCGTTATCGATCAATCCCATTAGCCGCAGGTTCACCAGAAGCAATTCCATCGGCGTATTGCCCACGCGTTCGCCCAGCGAAAGCGCCACGCCGTGGATCTGGTGCGCACCGGCCGCCACTGCTGCCAGCGAGTTCGCGATATCCAGGCCTCGGTCGCGATGCCCGTGCCAATCCACGCGAATCGTTTCCCCGCTCGGCTCAACCACGTTCTTTAACACAAATTTCACCAGGTTGAAGACGCCCGCCGGAATCGCGTGGCCCACGGTGTCGCACAGCACGATGGCGCGGGCGCCGCTACGAATCGCCGTCGCGTACAGCCGCTTCACCGTATCTGGATCGGTCCGGATGGTGTCCTCGGTGACGTACATCGAAGGCAGTCCGTGCGACACCGCGAACTTCACCGCCGCTTCCGTCGTCCGCTCGAGATGCTCTACGGTCCAGTCTTCCACAAGCCGGCGAATCGGGCTGGACCCAAGAAAAGTCGCTGCCTCAATCGCAATTCCCACTCGTTGCGAAATCTCCACAATGGGGCGAATGTCCGCCTCCACGGTCCGCGCGGCGCAATTCGGGTGGATGCGCATGCGATTCGTGGCGATCTCCCTCGCCAGCGCCTCCACGTGCGCCGCCGCCCGTGGTCCAGCGCCCGGCAACCCGAGGTTCACCGAATCGAGGCCGAGCGTTTCCATCAAATGGAGAATTTCTATTTTTTCTTCGATGCTGGGGTCGTGAATCGAGGGATTCTGCAGGCCGTCGCGGAGCGTCTCGTCGTTCAACAGCACGCGGGTGCCCGGCGCGATGGCCAGCGGCCCGCCCTCGCTCCAGTCGTGCATCCATTCGGAGTGGTTCATCGTCGCGCGGCCTTTCGCGGAGTCTTAGTACCGCAACGTATAACTATTCGGAAGCTGTTTCGGATCGGGGCGGAACAGCACTTTACAAAATTCGCACCGGTAGATTTCCGCGCCCTTTCCCACAATCGCTTCCACTTCCGGTGTCAGCTCGTACCAGCGCTTCAGGTGCCCGGCGCACAGTTTTCCCTTCTCATTGCGCTCGTCGCACGCGCGCTGCTTTGGCTTGCGCACCTTAATCTTGGGCGTCTTCGGCGCTTCCGGCGATTCCACAATTTCGGGAGTATCTTCCGCCAAGGCTTGCTCCTTTCCCGCTATTTCAAACCATGCTCGCGGAAAATCGTTTTCAGCGCCGACTGCGCATACCGCAGCCGAGCGCCCACTTTGCTAGAGAATTCAAACTTCAGGAAAGCGTCCGCGGCGTTCTCCAGATCGCCTCCGTAGCGATACCACCACGGTTTTTCCATCCCAGGCAAGCGGTCTTCGTCCACGTATTTGAGGTGCACCATCTCCCGGAAGCCAGCCTGGCCGTGCGTGCGTCCCCAACCGCTCAATCCGCAGCCTCCGTGCGGAGCCTCCGCAATCGCAAATCCGCTGATCAGGTCGTTCACCATCGCCACGCCGACCCGCAACTCGCGGGCAATCCGCCGCCCTTGTTTCGCGTTGCGCGTCCAGACGCTCGCTGACAGCGTAAACTCCGATGCGTTCGCCAGCCGTACCGCTTCTTCGGCGTCTTTCACCACGCGAATGGCCATGATCGGCCCGAACGTCTCGTCTTGAAACAGCTTCATCGAAGCGTCCACGCCGGTAATCACCGTTGGCTCAAAAAAGTTTGGTCCCAAATCCGGACGGGGACGGCCTCCGCAGAGCACCTTTGCTCCCTGCCGCACGGCATCCGCCAGAAGTTCGCTCATTCTCTGCACGTGCTGCGGCCGGATCATCGGCCCAACGTCCGTGCCCGCATTGCTGCCGGGTCCGAGCTGCAATTTGCCGGTTTTCTCGACGCATTTACCGATGAATGCTTCGCTAACCGTCTCTTCCACGAACAGGCGTTCCACGCTAAGGCAAACTTGGCCACAGTTTGTATAGCTACCCCAGACCGCGGCGCTCGACGCCACCTCCATGTTCGCATCCGCCAGCACCAGCATGGCGTCTTTCCCGCCAAGTTCCAGCACGCTGGGAATCAGCAGCGGCGCGCATGCCTCGGCCACATGCCTCCCGGTGAAAACGCTCCCCGTAAAAAGCACCTTGTCGGGCCGCGCCTCGATCAGCGCCTGTCCGACTTCTCCCCCGCCTTGCAGTATCGTAACCAGATCCGCTGGGAACCCGGCGTCCCGAAACAATTTCCCGATTAAGTCTCCGCATTCCGGGGTGAAATCGCTCGCCTTGCACACCACTCCGTTGCCCGCCGCAACTGCGGCGGTGATCTGGCTCATGGGAATCGCCAATGGATAGTTCCACGAACTGATAATCGCCACCACGCCCAACGGCTCGTATACCACCTTGCCCGATTTTGCCTTCGCCGCCAGGCTGTGGTGCGACACGCTCTCCGCCTTCAGCAGCGCCGGCGCATATTTGGAAAAATAGTCCGCCGAATCCAGCGATACAAATACGTCCGCGAACTTCGCCTCCGCCCGCGGTTTCCCCGATTCCCGCACCACCGCTTCGGTCAGCAGCTCGCGCGACTCCAAAATCTTCTCTTTCAGCGCACGCAGCTGCGCACAGCGCTGCGCCACGGGGCGCTTCGCCCACTCCCGCTGCGCGTCGCGCGTCCGCGCGATGAGTTGCGGCACCGCGAGCGGCGAAGTCCGCTCGTACGACTTCACCACCTTCCCTGTCGCCGGATCGATCGAAGGAACCGTATCCACCACTGCCGAAGTTGCCGCCATATTCCCGATTCTACACTCCCCGAGAAGGCGCGAATAGCCGTGTCCTGTGCTCGCGAAATTCCGATCTCGCCGCTACGTTACTCGATACGGCTGATCGTGGTCCACCTTCACCATAAATAGTCCCTGCGGCGGCACCGTCGGCCCCGACTTCGAGCGGTCCCGGATTTCATACAGCCGGTCAATGTCTTGCGGCTTCAGCTTGCCGCGCCCCACTTCCAACAACGTCCCCACCATCTTTCGCACCATGTAGCGCAGAAACGACCTGCCGTGCACCGTGAACCAAAGCTCCTCCCCATCCTCCGTGCGTTCCATCTCCGTGGCGAAAATCTCCCGCTCCATATTGCGCCCTTTGTCGTCGTCCTCAGAGCCAGTAGAAGCCGCAAACGATGTGAAGTCGTGCATCCCCACAAACCGCGCCGCCGCGTCCTTCATCGCCGCTTCGTCCAACGGAAACGGATAGTGCAGCACGTAGCGCCACAAAAACGGCGGCACCACCTTGCCGCGATAAATCCGATAGCGGTAAACCTTTCCCTTCGCCGACCAACGCGCGCTGAAGTCTGGCCCGGTTTCCTCCACGTCCACAATCCGGATCGTTGCCGGCAGCAGTGCGTTCAGCGCCCGCTGGAATTCCAATGCCGAAAGCGCCGATTGAGTCCGAAAACTCCCGACCTGCCCCAGGGCGTGCACCCCCGCATCCGTCCGCCCCGCGCCCAGCAGGTGAACGTTTTCCTGCGTGAGCCGACGCAGCACGGACACAATTTCGCCCTGCACGGTCGGCTTGTTCGCCTGAATCTGCCAGCCGTGGAAATCCGTTCCGTCGTAGGCAATCGTGAGTTTGAAATAACGCATGAAAGAGGAAGTTGGAAGTTTGTGGTTGGCAGTCTGTAGTTTACAGAAGGCTGGTCTGAAGTTTCGATGTATATCTGCTAACTCCAACCGCCTGGCCGGACTACCGACTACGAACTACCGACTACTGACTTCTTCACGAAGCGGTCCTCGCGAAGCGGCTCCCGGGCTTCACCGCCACGCTTCCCTGGCGGCACAGCGGACAATCATCCGGCTCGTAGCTCTCGATAGCGAGCTCCAGCAGCGCGTTGGATTCTACCGGAAATTCGATCTTGCCGCCGCTCCGGTCAATCAGCGCACCCGCTGCCACCACTCGGCCCCCGGCCTCTTCCACCACGCTAATCGCTTCCTGCGTCGAGCCGCCGGTGGTCCATACGTCCTCCACCACCAGCACGTGTGTGTCCGGCTTCATCTGGAATCCTCGCCGCAGGCACATCGTCCCGCTGGCGTCGCGCTCCACGAACATCGCCGGCACGCCTCCGCCCAGCGCGTCACCGTGCGCCGGCAGGGCCCGTGCCACCTCTTGCCCGATAATCACGCCGCCCATCGCCGGTGAGACCACGGCATCAATCCGCGCATCGGAAAATAGCGCGGCCAGCGCTTGTCCCAGCTTTTCCGCAAACCGCGGATATTGCAGCACCAGTGCGCACTGCATGTACGTGCCGCTGTGCAGCCCGCTGGACAGCTCGAAGTGCCCGTGCCGCACCGCTCCGGTCTTCTCAAACAGCCGCAAAAGTTCTTCGCGAGTCAACATAGGGGCTAACGCCACCCCTCTCCTAAACGTCGAAATGTCAGCAGCCTAGCCTTCGGACCACGCGTTGTCAAGGAAAGGGGCCGCCTGTTAGACTGCCAATTCAATGTTTTGGCGGGGGAAACTTGGCAAGTTCCGGTCCGGGTGCTTCTCCAGCGTCAATTTCCGATGAAACAAATCGCCCTCTTATAACGTTTTAGAGAGTGAAGCCACATCGCGCATCGTGTTCCATTGTGAATGCAACAAGTCCAAAGGTGAGGATAATTATGACGAAGCCGTTTGCTAAGTCCCTACTCGCGGCAGTCCTGGCGGGCATCCTGGTCGGGTCTCCCGCCACTCCGGTGTTTGCCCAGCAGCCGGCGCAGACTCCCCCGCCGACGAAAGCGACTTTACAAGGTGGCGTGCCGATTTCTCTCGGCGTGGAAAAATACCATTACGACCACTCACCCAGCCCGTTTCCGGACATTACCGCGCCCTTCCGGGCGCAGTACGTCAACCCCGGCACGCTCAGCAATTCACCACGCCTCGAGCAGCTCATCCAGGACGGCAAGCTGAACCTAAGCCTTCAGGACGCTATCGCCCTCGCCCTCGAAAACAGCATGGACATCGTCGTTCAGCGCTATAACCCCTGGATGGCCGACGCCAGCGTCCTGAAAACCCAGGCCGGTGGCTTCGGCTACGGCGTGCCCGGCAGCTTGGCGGTTGGCTCCACGGCGACCCTCCCCACGTTGTACTTCGATCCGTACATCACCCAAGCCGTTTCTTTTTCGGACACCCGCTTTCCGGTCAACAACCCGTTCATCTCGGGTACCGGCTCCGCCACGCTCACTTCCCTGGCCACACACAACGCCACGTATAACACCACGTTCTCTCAGGGATTCTGGACCGGCACCACTCTCAACGTTTTCTGGGACAATACCCGCTCCTCCTCTTCCTCCACCTTCAACTTCTTCGATCCCGCCGTGCAGTCCAGCGTCGGCATCAGCTTCCAGCAGCAGCTTCTGCAAGGATTTGGGAAAGACGTGACGCGCCGCAACATTCTGATCGCCGAAAACAACCGCAGAATCGCGGACCTCGCCTTCTCCCAGCAGGTCATCACCACGGTTACCAGCACCATCAACGCTTATTGGGAGCTCGTCTACGCCCGCGAAAACGTAAAGGTTCAACAGCAAGCCGTCACTGTCTCCGAAAAGCTCTACAACGATAATAAGAAGCAGCTCGAAATCGGCACCATGGCCCCTCTCGACGTTACTCGCGCCGAATCGGAACTCGCTACCGATCGCCAGAATATGATCGTTGCGCAGACCACGCAGCTTCAAGACGAGCTTGTCGTGAAGAACTACATCTCCAAGGACCCCACCGCGTCCAATCTCATTGATGTCGAAATCGTTCCCACGGACAAGCCCGATTCTCCGCAGTCCATGCAGGCGGAGCCCTTCGCCGACGCGGTCAAGGAAGCTTTTGCCAATCGCCCGGACGTCCAGGAACAACTTCTGAACCTCAAGAACGGCGAGATCGACGTGAAAGCCACGCACAACGCGCTGTTGCCCATCGCCACCCTCAACGCCTCCTACAGCAGCACCGGCCTTTCCGGTAACTCCGTCATCACCGCCGCCTCACCCGCGGCCGGTGGGCAACTCGTGGATGCGAACGGCAATCCCATCAGCGTAGTTACCACCACCGGCGGCACCCCGGTACCGGTCTACGTGCCTTCGTCCGTCACTGAGGTTACCGGGCTCAACCGGCAGGGATTCCCCGACGCCATGAGCCAGGCCTTCCACAATAACTTCCCCAACTACAGCATCGGCTTCAATTTCCAGATTCCGATCCGCAACCGCTCTGCGCAGGCCGATAGCGTTCATGCGCAACTCACCCAGCGCCAGCTCGAAGCGCAAATGCAGCAGATCAAGAACAGCGCCGTACTGGATGTGCGCAACACGCAGATTGCCCTCGAACAGGGCCGTGCCCAGGTACAGGCCGCCAGCAAGGCCCGGGAACTCCAACAACAGACCTTCGAAGCCGAACAGAAAAAGTATCAGCTCGGCGCATCCACCGTATACAACGTCATCCTCACACAGCGCGACCTCATCACCGCGCAAGGTACCGAGCTTCGCGCTCTCGCCAATCTTGCTGAGGCCAAGGCCAACTATGAGCGGGCTCTCGGCCGCACCCTGCAGATCAACAGTGTCACCATCGCAGGAGCCAAGAAGGGCGAACTCGACCGCGACACGATGATCCCCGGCACCCTCAACGGTGAGGTGGTCGGCACCGATGCCATCTGGAAGGCCCTCGACTCCAAGAACAAGTCGGGCAGCAAATAGCCTCGCAACTTTGTCGACGCCAACGGAACGAACTCGCACAGACCTGGCCTTGCTCTTCGGCCTGGGCGCGGCCACGCTGCTCGTGCATCTTCTCACCGGCGGCCGTTACGGCTTCAACCGCGACGAGCTTGCCATCCTGGATGACGCGCGGCATCTCGCCTGGGGCTACGTCTCCTATCCACCGTTAACTCCGCTCCTCGGCCGCATCTCCCTGCTGCTGTTCGGCACTTCGCTCACGGGCTTCCGCTTTTTCTCGGCACTCCTGCAAGCCATGGCCATCGTCCTGACGGGACTCATCGCGCGGGAAATGGGTGGAGGCCGCGCGTCCCAACTTATCTCTGCCGCGGCTGCGGTTCCCTTCGGCCTCGCCGCCGGCGCGCTCATGCAGTACATCTCGCTGGATTACTTTTTTTGGGTGCTTACGGCCTGTTGGCTGGTAAAACTCCTGAACACGGGCGAACCGCGCTATTTCCTCCTCATCGGCATTTCCATCGGCCTCGGCATGCTCGCCAAATACACCATGCTGTTTTTCGCCGTCGGCGTGCTGGCGGGTTTGCTGCTCACTGGCACTCGAAAATATTTTCGCACTGTCTGGCCCTGGCTCGGCTTCCTGCTTTCGCTGCTTCTGGTGACACCCAACTTTCTCTGGCAGGTTCACCATCACTTCGTCACCTATGACTTCCTCCACTTCATTCACACCCGCGATATCGCCGAGGGTCTCACCCGCTACTTCGTCCCAGGGCAGTTCGAGATGACCTTGCTTTCGTTTCCCCTGTGGATCGCGGGAGTCTATTTCTGCGGCAGGCACGAGTCGGGACGCAAATTCCGTCCACTCCTCTGGATGTACGTCGTTCCCTTCGCAATCTTGCTTCTTGCGAAAGGTCGCGATTACTACCTCGCCCCCGCCTATCCCATGCTCTACGCGGCAGGCGCGGTCTATTTCGAAAATTGGGCCACTCGCTTGCAGCCCGTCCGCACGCGCCGCGTCTACGCTGCGGCCGCCGCAGTCTTATCACTCAGTATCCTGGGTGCGCTTCCTTTCGCCCTGCCTCTCGCTCCCGCCGGCTCTTCCTGGTTTCGCCTCGTGGATCAGGTCAACGTCACCTTCCGCGATGAAATCGGCTGGAAAGAGTTCGTTGCCACGCTGGCCAATGTCCGCGATTCCCTCCCCGCGGCGGAACAAGCCCACCTCGGCATCCTGGTTGAAAATTACGGCGAAGTCGGCGCCGTTAACCTCTACGGCCCCGCACGCCACCTCCCCACCGCGATCAGCGGCGTTAACTCTTCCTGGGCGCGCGGCTTCGGCAATCCCGCTCCCCAAACGTTGATTGTGGTCGGTTTCTCCCGTGACTTTCTCGTTGCCAATTTCGACTCCTGCCGCCTCGCAGCGCAAGTCACCAATTCCTACGGCGTTGTCAACGAAGAAACCACGGAGCGCAAAGACATCTACCTCTGCGGTCCCCCACGCCTCGGCTGGCCCGCTTTCTGGCGCAACTTCCAATACTTCGCGTAGCTGCACGCCAGGTCATTTCGAGCAAACAGATCGAACCGGCCCACCGCGTCTCGGCACCTGAGTCTCCGCGTCCTCCGTTCACCTCTGCTAACTCTCTGGTGAGCTCTTTTTTCCCTCTCATAGCCTCACAGAAAAAAGCCCGGGGCTTGCGAGCCCTGGGCTTCCGTCCTGCTCCCATGGATTCTCTTACGCCCTAGCTGCCATCGGCTGCCCCTTGATAAACGCCAGCAAATCTGCGTTGACCACGTCCGCGTGCGTCGCCGGCATCCCGTGTGGGAATCCCTTGTAGACTTTCAGCGTCCCGTGCTTCAGCAGCTTGATCCCTTCCAGCGCCGCCGCGCCGATCGGCACGATTTGGTCGTCCTCCCCGTGCATCAACAGCACCGGAATATCGATCTTCTTCAGGTCCTCGGTGAAATCCGTCTCGGAAAACGCCTTAATGCAGTCGTAGTGGGCCTTCATGCCTCCCAGCATGCCCTGCAGCCACCAATGTTCGCGGATGCCTTCGGAAATCTTCGCACCCGGCCGGTTGAAGCCGTAAAACGGCAGCGTGATCTCCTTGTAAAACTCGGGCCGGTTGTTGGCGAGCGCGGTGCGCAGCCCGTCAAACACGGAAAGCGGCAGACCGCCAGGGTTCTTCTCCGTCTTCAACATCAGTGGAGGCACCGCCGAAATCAGCACTGCCTTGGAAACGCGCTTGGTGCCATATTTCCCAAGATAGCGCGCCACCTCGCCCCCACCCGTCGAATGCCCCACAAAAATTGCGTCCTGGAGGCCTAACTCCTGAAAGAGCGCTTCCACATCGTCTGCATAGGTCTCCATCTCGTTTCCATCCCACGTTTGGCTCGACCTCCCGTGGCCCCGACGGTCATGAGCGATCACCCGGTAACCCTGCTGCCCGAAGAAAAGCATCTGCGTATCCCAATCGTCCGCAGAAAGCGGCCAGCCATGGCTGAAGACGATCGGCTGCCCTTTACCCCAGTCTTTGTAATAAATCTGTGCACCGTCTTTCACTGTAATTGTTGGCATGGAAGCTCTCCTTAAGATTGGCTCTTACGATCTCGAATCCTGGGGCGGGAACAAACTTGCTTGCCACCACAAGATGCGCTAAACACACCATACGATACAAATTTTTGCTTATCCTTGCTCCCCGTGGCCGTTTCCCATAGCATTAGTTCCAGAAGGGGTCTGCATATCCCGAGCTTATAGCTCCCCCAAGGCTGCTTCATGAGCGATTCCGTCGAGTCCAAAAAGCCCAAGTCCTCCCGCCTCGAAGCGTGGGAGAAAAACACGCTCGAGCCCACCTTGGCCAAGAGCCCCGAACGCCAAAAAGAGTTCACGACCGTCTCCAGCTATCCCATCCGCCGCCTCTACACCCAGGACGACCTTGCCAACTGGGACCCCGCCCGCGATCTTGGCTTTCCCGGCGAGCCGCCTTACACCCGCGGCATACACGCCACCATGCATCGCGGCCGCCTCTGGACCATGCGGCAATTCGCCGGCTTCGGCGCCGCCGAAGACACCAACCAGCGCTTCCGCTATCTCCTCTCCCAGGGCCAGACGGGCCTCTCCACCGCGTTCGACTTGCCCACGCTCATGGGTTACGACTCCGACCATCCCCTCAGCGAAGGCGAAGTCGGCAAGTGCGGCGTTGCCATCAGTTCCCTCGCCGATATGGAAGTCCTCTTCGACCAGATTCCGCTGGCCGACGTCACCACTTCGATGACCATCAATTCGCCAGCCGCGGTCATCTGGGCCATGTATCTCGCCGTCGCCGAAAAACAGGGCGCCGAATGGAAAACAATCTCTGGCACGCTCCAGAACGACATCCTTAAGGAATACATCGCGCAGAAGGAATACATCTATCCGCCCGAACCTTCCATGCGCCTGGTGATCGACACCTTCGAATTCGGCATGAAACACACGCCGAAGTTCAACGTTATCTCCATCAGCGGCTATCACATTCGCGAAGCTGGCTCGACCGCAATCCAGGAACTCGCCTTCACCCTGCGCGACGGCATGGAATATGTCGAATGGGCCATGCGCCGCGGTTTGCCCCTCGATGAATTCGCGCCGCAGCTTTCCTTCTTCTTCAACGCCCACAACGATTTCTTCGAGGAAATCGCCAAGTATCGCGCCGCCCGCCGCATCTGGTACCAAGCTATGACCGAGCGTTACAAGGCACAGAGTTCGCGGAGTTGGGCGCTCCGCTTCCACACGCAAACGGCCGGTTGCTCGCTTACCGCTCAGCAACCCATGAACAACGTCGTCCGCACCGCGATTCAGGCGCTCGCCGGTGTCCTCGGCGGCACGCAATCCCTGCACACCAACTCCCTCGACGAGGCCTGGGCGCTCCCCACCGAACACGCCGCCACCATCGCGCTGCGCACGCAGCAGATCGTCGCCCACGAAACCGGCGTTACCAATACGGTCGATCCTCTCGGCGGCTCCTATTTCGTTGAGACCCTCACCAATGAAGTCGAAGCCGGCGCCTGGGACTACATCCGCCGCATTGACGCCATGGGTGGCATGGTGAAAGCCATCGAACGCAGCTACCCGCAGCGCGAAATCGCCGAAGCTTCGTATCGTTATCAGATGGCCGTGGACAAGAAAGAGAAAATCATCGTCGGCGTGAACGACTTCGTGACGCCGGAAAAGCCGCTCGAGATTCTGCAGATTGACGAAACCGTCGCCCGCCGCCAGGCCGGGCGCCTCCGTAAACTTCGCGCCGAACGCTCCTGCGCCGAGGTCGAGCGCCGCCTCCAGGCCCTCCGCAAAGCCTCCGAAGGCTCCGAAAACCTCATGCCCTTCATCTACGACGCGGTGAAGGCTTACGCCACCCTCGGCGAAATCTGCGAAGCCATGCGCGCTGTCTTCGGCCCCTACGAAGAAGTCGCCATCACCTGAGTCTCCCTCTGCGTACCTTTGGGCGCTCGGCGCCTTTGCCTTATTCTTATTACGTTAATGAAAAATCACTAACGCATACTGTTCTAGGTGCAGCTATCAGCATCCAGCGCTCTCTTGGCCCGGGCCTTCTCCAAGCCGTTTACGAAGAGTGCCTGGCGAGGGAATTCGCGCTGATTGGCCTTAGCTACGAACGGCAAAAGCCTGTGCCTCATATCTACAAAGACCTCAAATTAGAATGCGGTTGTCGGCTTGATTTTCTTGTTAAGCGGAGAATCGTTGTGGAACTTAAGTCGGTCGAGGCCCTGGCACCCATCCATGACTCAATCATGCTAACGTATCTACGGTTATCCGGCGCCCCCTTGGGCATATTGATCAACTTCAATGTCTCTTTATTGAAGGACGGTATCAAACGCTTCGTTTCGCATTATAACTAGGCGGAGAAAGATAAAGCAGAAACGCAGAGTGCCACAGAGATTCGCAGAGCGTACGGAGATATTTGAGGCGGTAACTTATGCCTGAGAAGAAGATTCGTGTGTTGATTGCCAAGCCCGGCCTCGACGGTCACGACCGCGGCGCCAAAGTCATCGCCCGCGCCCTTCGCGACGCCGGCATGGAAGTCATCTATACCGGCCTCCGCCAGACTCCAGAAATGATCGCCTCCGCCGCGGTCCAGGAAGACGTCGACGTGATCGGCCTCTCCATTCTCTCTGGCGCCCACAACACCCTTTGCCCGCAACTCATGAAACTCCTCCACGAAAAGGGGATGGACGACGTCACCGTCCTCGTCGGCGGCATCATCCCCGAAGCCGACATCCCCGCCCTTAAGCAATCCGGCATCGCCGAAATCTTCCTCCCCGGCACGTCCACCCAGGACATCGTCGACTTTATTCACAAGCGTCTCGCCGTCTCCCACTAACTTCTCTTGTGGACCTGACACCATGGTAGCGCCCGCATCTTGTGGGCAAGCACGCCGCGCTCACACCCGAAATCCGGGCTGCAGACTTCCGAATTCCGGCTGGCAGCTGTTAGCAGTTGACAGTCAGCTGTCGACTGGTTTTTCAAACTTCACCCGCGTATACAGTGTCTGAAACCCCTGCCGCGTGATATTCCTCTGCGAGGCGCTTCCCGGCTGCGCCAAGCTCATGGCCAATTCGCAGCCCGCCTCCGCCGCCCGGCGCATCCGCGTCCGTAACAGTGCCGTCTGTACCCCGCGCCGCCGAAACGCCGGCAGCGTACTGGCCCCAAACAGTCCCGCGATCCGTCCCCGCAGCGCCACCGTGGCCCCGCCGGCCACTTTCCCCTCAATCCGCGCCAGGTAGCACTCCGTATGATTTCCGCTCGCGAACATCCGCATGATGTCCAGCAACTCCTGTGTCACCGGAAAGTGCTCCGCGAACCCCTGCGCCACCGTCAGCACCCAGAGATCCAGTTCGCCCGGCCCGGCTTTCTGAATATCAATTCCCGTGGACGCATCCGCGCTCGCCGACTTCTCTACCGGCCGCACCATCACGTTCGAAAACTCGGTGACGTGATATCCACGCTCGCGGTAATGCTGGATCAAGCTCCCATCCGCCAGCGGACACGTCTCCACCCGCACCGGCTCCCGCCGCCCGAAATAAAACTCCTCCAGCCGCTCGAACTCTTCCTTGCTTACCGCCCCATTTAGCCCAAGCCCCACGGCCTGCGTCACTGGCGAATTCGCCCCGCAATACACCGCGTACCCGCCCGCCACCTCCGCAATCGCTCCATCCCCATTCCGACCCGAAGCCCGCAAGCGCTCCGCGCATTCCATCGCCGCTGCGGCCTCCGCCATCTCGATTTCCCGCGCCAATTCCAAGGTTAACAATGGGTATTGCATCCCCTGAGTCTATCGCAACTCTCCGCCTGCTTCTTTGGACCAAAACCTACGCGACGCCGTCATTCTGAAGCCATTCGGTGAGCATGGCTGAAGGATCTCAACCCATGCTGCTCGCCGCCGGCATCTCCCCTGATTCTGCGGTAAATGCCCTCCCCTCTTCTCTGCACCCTCAGCGTCTTTGCGTTTAGTTTTCCGGTCCTCCCATCCCCGAATCCTCACGTATACTGATTCCGCCACTCTCACCTGCGAGGTCGCCGCGTGTCCGTTCCCGTCCTGCAATCCGCCGTCAACCTAGACTCCCCCGATTTTCAGAAGAATTCCAAGCGTATGGTGGAGTTCCTCACCGCCATCAAGAACGAAGAAGAAACAATCCGCGAAGCCGGCGGCCCAAAGGCAATCGAATCCCAGCACAAAAAGAATCGCCTCACGGCCCGCGAGCGCATCGCTCTCCTCATCGACCCCGGGACGCACTTCTTTGAACTCGGTATCTACGCCGCCTACGAAATGTACGAGGAGTGGGGGGGCGCGCCCTCCGCCGGCACGATCACCGGCCTCGCCCGCGTCTCCGGTCGCCTGTTTATGATCATCGCCAACGATGCCACGGTGAAAGCCGGCGCATTCTTCCCCATGACCGCGAAAAAGGTGATTCGCGCGCAGAACATCGCCATTGATAATCACATCCCCACGATCTACCTCGTCGACTCCGCGGGCGTCTTTCTTCCCCTCCAGGAAGACGTTTTTCCGGACACCGACGACTTTGGCCGCGTCTTCCGCAACAACGCCGTCATGAGCGCCATGGGCATTCCGCAGATCACCGCCATCATGGGCATGTGCGTCGCCGGCGGAGCCTATCTCCCGGTCATGTGCGATCACATCCTGATGACCGAAGGCTCCGGTCTGTTCCTCGCCGGTCCGGCACTCGTGCAAGCCGCCATCGGCCAGAAAACCTCCGCTGAAGATTTGGGGGGGGCCAAAATGCACGCGCAGATCAGCGGCACCGTCGATTTTCGCGAACCCGACGACGAATCCTGCCTCAAGCGCATCCGGGCCCTAGCAGATAAAATGGGCGCTCCCAATCCACCGATCTTCAGCCACGCGCGACCCAAGGAGCCCCTCTACCCGATCGATGAGCTCTACGGCATCTTTTCCGGCAATCCCGCCAAACAGTACGACATGCGCGAAATCATCGCTCGCCTCGTGGACGGCAGCGAATTCGACGAATACCGCGCCGAATACGGGCAAACCCTGCTCTGCGGCTACGCCCGCATCGGCGGCTGGGCCGTCGGCATCGTTGCCAATCAGAAGAAGCACATCACCACAAACGCGCCGCACTCCGACCAGAAGCGTATCGAATTCGGCGGCGTGATCTATACCGAATCCGCCGAAAAAGCCGCCCGCTTCATACTGGACTGCAATCAGAACCGCATCCCGATCATCTTTTTACATGACGTCAACGGCTTCATGGTCGGCAAAGACGCCGAATGGAGCGGCATCATCCGCGCCGGAGCGAAAATGGTCAACGCCGTCGCCAACAGTGTTGTCCCCAAAATATCCGTCATTCTCGGCGGCAGCTTCGGCGCGGGCAATTACGCTATGTGCGGGAAGGCCTACGATCCGCGCTTCCTCTTCGCCTGGCCCACCGCGAAATTTGCGGTCATGAGCGGCGACGCCGCGGCCAACACCCTCGCCGAAATCAAATTCAAGCAACTCGAGCGCGAAGGAAAAAAGCTCGACGATAAAGCCAAAACCGATTTGCTTCATTCCATCAAATCCACCTACGACCACCAGACTGATCCGCGTTACGCCGCCGCGCGCCTCTGGCTTGATGCCATCATTGATCCCGCGCACACCCGCGATGCTCTCATCTGGGCCCTTAACGCCGCCTCTCTCAATACCCGTCTTCCCGAATTCAAAACCGGTGTATTGCAAACATGAAAAGCGCCTCCATCACCGTATTCCTCGGCCTGGCAGTGCTGTCCTGGTTGCTCTCTCTCTACTTGTCTGCAAAGAGCGTCCATCTCCACGGCGTTCCCCTCTCTTTCGTCTTTCTCGGTCTCTCCGCCATTCTCGTCATCTGGAGCATCGCCCGCTTCATCGCCAATCAGCGCCGCTGACCTGGCGCCTCCCCTCTCTGTTGCTTCTGTGGACTTTCCCCCACTTGCCAGGAGCGGAATCGCGATGCATGGCTTTGAGTTCGGCCTGCTCCGTGTTCTTCTCCACTTACTCCGTTCCCTCTGTGCTCCCTCTGCGTTAAGTTCTCTCGTTCGAAGCAGCCGACTCTCAGCCCCAGACTAGTGGCTCATCTTCCCCGCTTCGTTGCCTCTTTCCTTCCTCTGATTCCATCTCCCAATCCATTATCGAATCACCTGTGCTACAACCGTTCCATGTCCAAAAATTCTCTCCTGGTCCTCGGCATGATGTCCGGCACCTCCGCCGATGGCATCGACGCCGCCCTTGTCAAAATCAGCGGCGCTCCCCCCGATCTCAAAATCCATCTTCTCCGCCACACCCACCAATTCTTCCCTCCCGCGATCCGCAAGGAAATCCTCCACGTCGCGGAACAAAATCCCCTCACTCCCAGTGAATTCAGCCAACTCCACACCCGTCTCGGTCATGTTTACGCCGAAACCGCCCTCGCCGCCTGCAAAAAATTCCGCGTCTCCCCCAAGAAAATTGACCTCATCGGCAACCACGGCCAAACGATCTTTCACCAGGGCTCTCCGCTTCCGTTTCTCGGCGCGCCAACCGCTTCCACCCTGCAACTCGGCGACGGCTCCATCATCGCCAACCGCACCGGCATCACCACCGTTTCCGATTTCCGCCCTGCCGACATGGCCGTCGGCGGCCAGGGCGCACCGCTCGTCCCCTTCGCCGACTATCTCCTCTATCGCCATCCAAAACTCGGCCGCGTCTCCCTCAATCTCGGCGGCATCGCCAACATCACCGTCATCCCCGCCGGTGCTAGTCTCCAAGACGTCTTCGCCTTCGATACCGGCCCGGCCAACATCCTCCTCGACGCCCTCGTCTCCCACTTCACCCGGGGCCGCCAGACCTTCGACAAAAACGCGCGCCTCGCCCGCCGCGGCCACATGAACAACGCGTTGATTTACCGCCTCATGAAGGATCCCTACCTCAAGCGTCGGCCGCCAAAATCCACGGGCCGTGAATATTTCGGCGCACGTTACGTTGCAGATCTCCTCAAATTCGCGCGCAAGAACGACATTCGCTCTGCCGATGTCCTCTACACCGTCACCTATTTCACCGCGGACTCGGTCGTGGATGCGCTCCGCCACTTCGTCTTGCCCAAGCACAAAATTTCCCAGCTCATCGCCTCCGGCGGAGGCGCACGCAATCCACTTCTTATGACCCAAATCAGGTTGTTATTGCAGTCGCTATCTCTCCGTCAGTCAGCTTCCCCTTCTTCTCGTCGCTCGCTCACCCTGAGCAAAGCCGAGCGGCCGCCTGCCATTCGTTTGCCCCGAACGGAGTCGAAGGACCGCTTCTTCAATCCCATCGAGCTTGTGCCTTCTTCCCAGCTCAACATTCCCACCGAAGCCAAAGAAGCCCTCGCCTTCGCACTCCTTGCCTACGAAACCTTCCACCACCGCCCCTCCAATCTCCCAAGCGCTACCGGCGCCACGCGCCCCGCCATCCTCGGCAAAATCTCCTACGCCTGACCCATCTCTTAGCAGGTGGCACAGTCATTCCTGCTTGTGCCTTTGATCGCTCACGAAGCCACCTCACGTATGAGCCTGGGGAGACACGCTGTGCCTCGAAGGGTGCCCACGTATCGCGTCTTTCGCGATGCCTGAACTCTTCCCATCCAACTGTCACAACCTTTCTCTCTACTCGCCTCCGCTCCCTCTGCTCATCTCTGCTTCCTATGTGGTGAAATCCCCCTATCCCAAAAATAATATGGCGGCTAACCTCAGCCGCCCTCTTCCAATTTGCTATTTTCCATCTTCTAATTTCGATCTTTATCTCTCACGCCGGCACGGCGTCATCCCCCTCCAACGCCTCCTGAATCAGCTCCGAGGGAATCGCTCCTTCTCTCCCGATGCACCAATGCTCCCCGCGCAATTCCACGATCGTCGAAGGCATGAACTCCCCCGCCTCCCCCGCGTCCAGTATCAACGGAATCCGGTCGCCGAGTTGCTCCAGCACTTCTTTCGCGCTCGCGCACGTCACCGACCCCGAAAGATTCGCGCTCGTTCCCGTCAAGGGCACTCCCAGCTCTTCAATCAGATGGCTCACAATTTTGTTTTTCGGCCAGCGCAGCGCAATTCGCCGCGTATTCCCCGTCACTTTCAACGGCAGCCGGTTTGATGCCTCCACCACCATCGTCAGCGGACCCGGCCAGCACGCCGAAGCCAACCGGTAAAAATTCGCCGGTAGATCCTTCGCCAGCATCCTCGCCTGCGCCAATGAGTGAATCAGAATTGGCAGCGCCCGCGATTCCGGGCGGCCTTTCACCCGAAAAATTTCATCTACCGCCGCCAGGTTTACCGGATCGGCCGCCAGCGCGTACAGCGTATCCGTCGGCACCGCCACCACCGCGCCCCGCCGTAGCCACGACGCAGCATACTGGACCGTTTTTTCATCGGGATTTCGCGGGTCGACTTTCAACACTTCCGCTGACAAAGTGTTCACCCCATCCGGTTCCTGGAAAGTGCGGCTCTTGGCCCCAGACACCGCTCGCCAAGGACGCTACCATACCCCTACTCCTCGTGCAATGATGCCCACCCGTCTGCTTTTCCCCCACACTTGAAGCGGCCGCCGCTTGCCCTGCTGGCCCTGAGACGTGAAGGGGGCGAAGTCGAAGGGCCTGAGCCGGGCGCGCCTCCCAGCCCTCCGCCCTCCAGCCTTTCGCTCTCTCTCCAGAGACCGTTGCTTGTTAACTGCCGATTCTCAGCCCCTCTCGGTTTTCAATTTTCGCCTTTAACTGCACAGTTCTGCTACGCTTCCCCCGAATGCCTTCCCCCGCCAAATCCGCCTCCACAATCACCTCGCGCGACAATCGCTGGCTCAAACTCTTCCGCATGGCCCTCCGCGGCGGCCTGCCCACGGAATCCGGCTCCATCGGCGTCGAGGGCGCTCGCCTCGTCGAGGAAGCTCTCACCTCTGGCTGCAAAATCGAAGCGGTCCTCTTCAGCGAATCCGGCGAACGCCACCGCGCCCGTCTCGCTCCGCTCGTTTCCCGCCCCGAAATTGCTATTCCCGTTCTCACCACCACCGATCGTCTCTTCGAAGGAATCGCTGATACCGAGCATCCCCAGGGCGTCGCCGCGCTAGTCCTTCCCCGCCCCACGCAACTCGAAGATCTTTTCTCCGCCCCAGCCAGCGCCTGCTCTCCTCTCCTCGTCGTCCTCGCCGGGGTCCAGGACCCTGGCAACGTTGGCACCATTCTCCGCAGCGCCGCTGCGTTTGGTGCCACCGGAGCCGTCACTTCCGCCTCCGGCCAATCCGGTACCGCCAGCCCGTACTCTCCCAAGGCCCTCCGCGCCTCCGCCGGAGCCGCGTTACATCTCCCGATCGTTCACGGCGCCGCGCTCGGTATTCTCCTCACTCAACTCAAGCTCAACAACATCTCCACCATCGCCACCTGCGTCCACGAAGGCAACGCTCAGCACGCTCTCGCCGCTCCCTGGGAAATCGATTGGTGCCAGCCCATTGCGCTGCTCGTCGGCAACGAGGGCGCCGGCCTTCCCGAAGACGTCGTCCATTCCGCCGACGCCCGCATCCAGATTCCCATGGAGCGCCGCGTCGAATCCCTCAATGCCGCCGCTGCCGCCGCCGTCCTCTTCTACGAAGCCTTCCGCCAGCGCCATCGCGATTGAGTTGGGAAAGTGAGCTTCGGTCATCCCGACCGAAGGCCAGCACATATTGCTGGCCGTAACGAAGGGATCGTGGCACGGTCTCAGCCCGCCTTCGATTCGATTTCCATCACCAAAACCCATAAACTTGGACCGCGATGAGCCTCTTCCGCTCCCTGCCCGAACCTGAAACTTCCGCGGCCCTCCAGCCGCTCGCCGAACGCATGCGCCCGCGCAGCCTCGACGAATTCATCGGCCAGGAAAAGCTCCTCGGCCCCGGCAAACCGCTTCGCGTCCAGATCGAGTCCGACAATCTCTCCTCCATGCTCTTCTGGGGGCCTCCCGGCTGCGGCAAGACCACCCTCGCGCGTCTCATCGCCCGCCTCACCAAATCCGAGTTCATCCCTTTTAGCGCCGTCACCTCTGGCATCAAGGAAATCAAGGAAGTCATGGCCGATGCCGAACGCAAATCCCGCTCCGGCCAGCGCACCATCGTCTTCGTGGATGAAGTCCACCGCTTCAACAAAGCCCAGCAGGACGCCTTTCTCCCACACGTCGAAGCGGGCCACATCCTCTTCATCGGTGCCACCACCGAGAACCCCTCCTTCGAGGTCATTTCCCCGCTGCTCTCCCGCACCAAGGTTTACGTCCTCGAAGCCCACACCACCCCGCAACTCGTTGAACTCCTGAAGCGCGCGCTCGCTGACAAAGAACACGGCTTGGGAAACGAAACCATCTCCGCCTCAGAAGATATCCTCTTCCGCATCGCTTCCTTCGCCAACGGCGACGCCCGCACCGCCTACAACACGCTCGAACTCTGTGCCAAGAGCGCGAAACCCGATTCCAACGGCACGATTCTGATCACCCGAGAACTCCTCGAATCCGTTCTCCAGCGCAAACTTCTCCGCTACGACAAGGCCGGCGAAGAGCACTTCAACCTCATCTCCGCTCTTCACAAATCCGTTCGCAATTCCGACCCCGACGCCGCCCTCTACTGGCTCGCCCGCATGATCGAATCTGGCGAAGATCCCCTCTATCTCGCTCGCCGCATGGTCCGCATGGCCTCCGAAGATATCGGCCTCGCCGAACCCGGCGCTCTCGCCGTAACTCTAGCCGCCAAGGAAGCCTTCGATTTTCTCGGCGCTCCCGAAGGTCACCTTGCCCTGGCGCAAGCCGCCGTGTATCTCTCTCTTGCTCCCAAATCCAACGCCGTCTACGTCGCGTATGGCAACGTCCTCGAAGACGTCCGCAAAACCGAAGCCGATCCCGTTCCGCTCCATCTTCGCAACGCCGTCACCGGACTCATGAAAAACATCGGCTACGGCGAAGGCTACCAATATGCCCACGACTCCGAAGACAAAGTCACCAACATGACCTGCCTCCCGGACAACCTTTCCTCTCGTACCTACTACAAACCTACTGATCAGGGTTTTGAGGCTCGCTTGCGCTCGCACATGGACGAAATTCGCAAACTCAAATCGGCAAAACCTCGGTAGTGCCTGCTGCACGCAGCCCAGCTTCATCCCCCTGCGGCTCTTTTCCGGGCAGCGGTCATTTTTGTCCCCCGCGAAGCAGGGGCTGAGGCGGGCGCGGTTTTGGCCCCCAATAGTGGACGGTCGCTGCAAGAGCAATTTTGCAGCCCAGCTCGACATTTTTTCCGCTCTTGCAACCGCCTCCTCAATTGTTCTCTTGAACCCGCGCTTTTTGCGGGCCAGAGGACTGCCAAGGTGGGTGGCGCCAGACTCATGGGCGCGACAACGCTGGGGCTTTTTCCTGTCCCAATTTTTGCGATAACCTTTACGTACGGTCGGGAGAGAACATTGAATAGGTTTCTGCTCGCAGCCCTGATTCCCGCAATCGCCCTCCCTTGCCATGCGGCCCCTGCGCCGGAGCGCCCGGAGATCTTTGGCATCGCCTATGTCAAATTCAAAACCACCAATGTCGAGAAGGCCAGACAGTTCTATGGCACCATTGTCGGCCTGCAAACCCAGGGTGGGAGTTGCGCCGGTGTTCCCGGCCCCTGCTTCGCCGTCAACGATCAGCAGCACATCGAACTCGTCCCCACCAATCCCGGCACAACCGGACCCTACCTCGTCGAAATCGCCTTCTCCGTGAACAACCTCAACCAGATGGCCACCTTTCTAACCGCCAACCACATCCCGACCTCGAAAATCCTCCGTCGGCCTGACGGCGCTCCCTACCTCGAACTCCTGGACCCCGAGCACAACAAAATCGTCTTCGTCGAAAAGCGCGGCGAACCCAACTCCGGCTACTCCGAATCCGCCATCAGCCACAAAATCATCCATGCCGGGTTCATTACAAAAGACGCCGATCTTGAAAACAAATTCTACGAAGACCTGCTTGGCTTCCACCCTTACTGGAAAGGCGGCCGCACCGACGGTGACATCGACTGGTTCATGAACCAGGTCCCCAATGGCGATAACTGGATCGAATACATGCTCAACATCCCCGCCAACGCCGATCACCGCGAGCTCGGCATCCAAGATCATTTGTCCCTCGGCGTCCAGAACATCGACTCCGTTGCCGTTGTGCTCAAATCCCGCGGTGCCGATTTCCCGAAACCCATCACAGGCCGCGACGGCAAGCGCCAGCTCACTCTCTTCGATCCCGATCAAACCCGAATCGAAGTGATGGAATTCGCTCCCGTGGAAACTCCCTGCTGCAGCCCTTACAACGGCCCCCATCCCAAACCATGACCACCGCCGCTCACGTCCCTCTATCTCGTACGAACCCTTCCCCGCCTCGCCAACCGCAGGCTGGAAGAACCGCGACCTCCGGGTCTGCCCTCCCCATGTGGCACAGGCATTCCTGCCTGTGCATCCGATCCGCATCCTCGAAATCCAACTTTTCACGAGCCTTCAAATCCAGCACTCAACTGCTTCCCCATTTTCCATTCTCTATTTTAGCTTTTCGCTTTTCTTCTCTCGCCACTTCTTGCCGCTTCCCGCTCGCTGTTCTCTGCTCGCTGCTCGCCTTCTGCCTGCTATCCGCTTTCACGCCCGCCATCGCTGCCCAAAACCTCGACAAGCCAGCCATCTCCATCGACGACGAAGTCACCGCCTTCGCCTACGCCCCCGACGGCCGCATCGTCTACTCCGTCCGCCGCATGTTCAAAACCAAAAAATACGATATGCAGCGCGACGACATCTGGATCATGGAGCCCGGCGGCAAACACAAGCGCATCTTCGAAGGCCAGAAGTTCACCAATGGCCAGAAGCTCTTCACCTATCAGGTGGACTCCTTCGCCTGGTCCCCCAATAACCACATCATCGCCGTCTCTCTCTTCACCACTTCCATGGATCCCGACTCCGGCTCCCGCGAAGACGCCCCTGCCATCCTCCTCCTCGAAGACAACGGCCACGAACTTCGCCCGAACGGCAAGGATCCGCTGGTCCTGGATGCGCAATTCCCCATCTGGCTTCGCGACAGCCAGACGTTCGTCTACCTCACCGCCAGGGACAATCCCCAGGGTCTCTACTCCCTCCAATATTTCAACGTGAACTCCGGCCCGGCCGGAAAGGTCTTCGAAGGCCGCACCTTCCAGGGAGCATCGCGCATCTCCGGCAGTAACGCCTGCATCGCCGTTGAAGAAAGCCCTCGTTTCGACGTCCCAGCCCGCCTCCAGCATCTCAACCTGCTCGAGCAGGACGACAAGGAAGTCGCCACGCTCGACAATTATGCTGGCGGCCTCTCGGTTTCCCCCGGCGGCAATTTTGTCGCCTACTTTATCGACAAGGAAGTCCTGGAAATCCGCGACCTCAGCGTCCCCGTCCGCGTCGCGCGCCTTCGCGTCGGCCTCGGCGTTCTGCACTGGACACCCGATGAATCTCGCATCTATCTCAAACGCACCATCGAGAAAAAATCCGCGGACCTGGTTTCCTTCCGTGTGCCGCAGCTCCGCGCCTACCCGCCACACTCCCAGATTCCCGTCGCCGAGCCCGAGCCTGAAATCCTCCTCCACGGCCTGACCGTCCGCGAATATTCCATCTCCCCCGATGGCCGCTCCCTCGCCATCGTCCTTCCCGGCAAGCGCAACCTCCAAATCTTCCCCTTCTAGCCGCGCTTCCGACAGGGTCGCCGCCCCCCAGGCGGGCTCCGTACCACCCCAGCCTCCGCTCCTTCCGCTTATCTCTGCTATCTCTGTGGTGAACTTTTTCTCTCTTTCCATCTTCTTTTGTCTCTCGTGTGTCACGTCCTTCTTCCCCAAAAACAAAAACGCCGCCCAACCGGCCGGCGCAACCTCTTCCCAATTTTCTATTTTCAATCTTCTATTTTCGCTTTCGTTCCGAGGCCAATCACCTTCTCCTCTTATGCTCCACCAGCATGCACGCGTTCTCGACCACGATCAGCCCCGCTGCGCGCGCCCGCTCGGCCGCTTCCGCATTCTCAATCCCCAACTGCATCCACAGCACCTTGGCTCCAATCTTCACCGCCGATTCCGCGACAGGCGGAACATCTTCGCTCTTCCGGAACACGTCTACGATGTCCACTGGCCCGGGCACATCCTCCAGAAGTGCGTACGCTTTCTCTCCGAGCACTTCTGTCTCGTTCGGATTCACCGGAATGATCCGGTATCCCGCGCCCTTCAGATACGCCGCCACCTCATTCGACGCTCTCGCCGGATTCGACGACAGTCCCACCACGGCAATCGTCTTCGTGTCGCGCAAGATCTGCGCCACCGCATCCCCGCTCCGCTCCCAATTCTCCGGCAAATGTATCCGCATACCACCCCAGGAGCACACGCTTCCGCCCGTTTCTCCGCTTTTCGATGATCCGCCCACCTCCATCGTCACACCCTTCGCCCGTCTCCGTTCCCTCAGCTGACCTCTGCTATCCCTGTGGTGAACTCTTCTCTCTTCTAAAACCACCATCTGCAGACTAACGACTCTATTCTCACACTGACCGGTTCGAATAGACATCCCCTTCCGCACGACCCGCCCGGGCCCGCTCCGGACGCGCCACGGCTTCCGCCATCGCTCCCAGCAGTTTCGTATTCTCCGCGGGACTCCCCACCGAAATCCGGATCGCCTCCGGAAATCCCATCCATGCCAGCGGACGCACGATCACGCCTTCCCGCAGCAACTCATCGCAGAGCCCCTTCGCGTGCGGCCCGATCGGCACAAACAGGAAATTCGTCTCGCTCGGCACCGGCGAAAGACCGATCTTCCTCAATCCCTGATACAGCCGCTCCCGCTCCATCCGGTTGATCTCCACGGACCGCTGCACGTGCTCGGCGTCGTCCAGCGCCGCCAGCGCCGCCGCCTGCCCTACACTCGTCACATTGAACGGCGTCCGCAGTTTGTTCATCTCCGCCACCAGCGTCGGATGCCCGATCCCGTACCCGATCCGCAAGCCAGCCAAACCGTACACCTTCGAAAATGTTCGCAACGTCAATATATTGTTGTACTCGCGGAACAGTTTCATCGCCTCAGGCATATCTTTCCTGTCCGCGTACTCCCTGTACGCCTCGTCAAGCACCACCAGCACGTCGCCCGGCACCTTCTTCAAAAATGCGCCGAACTCCTCCGCCCCAAACGCCGTGCCTGTCGGATTATTCGGATTCGCCACATAGATAATCCGCGTCTGCGGTGTCACCGCCCGTGCAATGGCCTCCAGATCGAAACAGAAATCCTTCTGCGGAGTCAGCACCAGCCTCCCGCCGCTCGCCCGTATGGCGATCGAAAACAGCGCAAACGATCCTTCACTCGTTATGCCTTCCCGCCCCGGCCCCAGCAGCACCCGCGACGCCAGGTCAATAATCTCGCTCGAGCCGAGCCCGACAAAAACTTCCTCCGCGCGGACGCCGAAGCGCTCCGCCAGTACTTCGCGCAGCCGCTTGCTTCCGCCGTCCGGATACCAGTTTGCGTCGCCAAGCGCCCGCCGCGCCGCCTCCATCGCTTTCGGGGAGGGCCCCAGCGGATTCTCGTTCGACGCCAGCTTCACCGCGTGAATCTTCAGTTCCTGCTCGACCTCTTCCACGGGTCTCCCCGCTACGTACGCTGGCAGTCCCTGGATGTAATCGGGTATCAACTCTTCGAGGGTGTGGGTCATAACTAAAGTTTATTCGCATTATCACCTTTTGCGAAGTCCACCCGTCCCTCCTTGTCACTCCCCATGCCTTTGCCCTCCGAAATTTCGTATTGCCCGCTCACCAGGCCCCAGTCCACCCGTCCCATGGCCCAGTCTGCTCCCTGTCCTTCCGTACCTTCCCCTCCCCCTCCCTCTGGCGTATTGTCTTTTGGGCAACAACCTTGCACTCTTCTGCTCGCATCATTACAATGTATCGTGCAGCGATATATTCCCGGAACCCAGCCTCCGATGGTATTCTTTCTACTCCGGTGGATTTCGCTATTCGAAAATTTTGTCTGTGTCTTAGGAGGACACGCATGATTCAGTCACGCCGCCCGTTCCATAGGTCCCTGCTCATATTCACTTCCGCCGCCCTGCTCTTTGTGGTTGGTTGTCACAAAAAGACGCCGCCGCCACCTCCACCGCCGCCTCCGCCGCCTCCAGCCGCTGCGAAGCCCACGGTCAGCCTCTCCGCCGAGCCCACTTCCATCAATAAGGGACAGTCGGCCAAGCTTTCCTGGACCACCACCGAGGCCAACAACGTTTCCATCGCTCCTGAAGTCGGCGCGGTGACTCCGCAGGGCTCCACGAGCGTCTCGCCCTCCGATACCACCACTTACACCATCACGGCTACCGGCCCCGGCGGCAGCGCCACGGCCACGGCTGAGGTCAACGTCACTACGCCTCCGCCTCCGCCGCCTCCGCAGCCTTCGTTTAACGAACTCTTCACCCGCGAGGTCACGGACGCCTACTTCGACTACGACAAGGCCGATATTCGTGCCGACGCGCAGCAAGCGCTCCAGAAGGATGCCGACTTCTTGAAGAACTACCCAAATCAGCGCATCACCATCGAGGGCCATTGCGACGAGCGTGGCTCCACCGAGTACAACCTCGCTCTCGGCGATCGCCGTGCCAACGCCGTCAAGCAATACCTCGTCAATCTCGGCATTCCTGCCGCCAACATCAACACCGTCAGCTACGGCAAGGAAAAGCCTTTCTGCACCGAGTCCAACGAGACCTGCTGGCAGCAGAACCGCCGCGGCCACCTCATCCCGGCGCAATAAAAATCACCGCTTCCGCAAACAAAAAGGGGCCGCGCGGAGCGCGGCCCCTTTTTGTTTTCAACTCTGCCCTCTTTGCCTTGTGTAGTCGCGGGTCTTTAGACCGGCGCTTTTCTTCTGGCCCCGTCCACCGACTCTGCGTCTGCCTATTTTCAATTTTCGATTTCTCTCCTGCGATTCCCGGCCAGCCACCCACCACTAGTCCCCTGTCACCGCTCACTTTCCCCCTCTATCCACTTGCTCCTCGTCCCGTCTCCCGTTACATTGGAATATTGGGGGGTTCCTCGCTCTCTTCCCCATTTAATTCCTGGCCGTGCTCATCTTCGGAGGTTTTACTTATGCGTGTCCGCAATCTGCTCTATTTATCCGGCGCTCTACTCGGCGGCGCCCTTATCGGTAATCTTATGGGGCCCGAGCCGGTCATGGCCGTGGCCCGCGAAATCATCGAGCTCCAGCGCGACGTCACTACGCTGCTTCAGGGTCAAAAGGACATGCAGACCCAAATGACGCAGGACCATACCGTCCTGAAAACTTTGGTCCAGCAGTCTACCGACAGCGTCGACAAGCTCAATACCACCATGTCCGGCCTGCAAAAATCCGTTCAGGACGTCCAGGCCAACTCCGGGACGCGCCTTGACACCATGTCCACGCAGGTCCAGGGCCTCTCCGACAATCTCGAGGAAATTAAGTCCCGGCTCGGGAAGCTCAATCAGCAGCTCGTGGATCTCCAGAACTCCGTGCAGAGCATTGACGCGCGCCTCGCTGGCGGCAATCCCACGGGAGCGCCTGCTGGTGCTCCCACCGGCGCCACGGGCTTACCTGCTCCCGGCGCCGCCGCTGCCTCTCCGGCAGGTCCGGCGCCATCCGCCGATACGCTCTATAACAACGGCATTCGCGACATCACCGGCGGCAAGTTCGAACTCGCGCGCGCCGAATTTCAGGACTACCTCAAGTATTACGGCGATACCGACCTCGCCTCCAACGCGCAGTTCTATCTCGGCGAAATCGCGTACTCCCAGCGTCAGTTCGATCAGGCCGTTTCCGAATATAACAAGGTCATCAACGACTATCCCAAAAGCTTCAAGCTCGCTCCCGCGCATCTCAAGAAGGGCATGGCCCTCCTCGAACTCAACCAGAAAACCGCCGGGGTCCGCGAACTTCGCGAAGTCGTCAAGAAATATCCCGGCACCGAAGAATCCCGCCGCGCCTCCGCCAAGCTCAAAGACCTAGGCGTCTCCGCCGCCGCCCACTAACCCACTCCGCCTCGCACTCCAGTGGCGGCCGGTTTCCGACTTGCACTTAGTCACGACGCGTGGCCCCGCACCCCCCGCCGCGTGTAGTTGCCATACTTTGGACCGGCAACCCTTCGTCTTTCGTCTCTTCCTCCGCGCCTCTCCGGGTTTCTGCGTTATCCCGATCCCCAAAAAGAAAAAAGGAGGCCACCAGGCCTCCTCCGCAATTCCGAAACCTAAAACTGAAAACTTACAACTTACAACGATTCCTCACCACGTTCCGATCCGCAGGACCGCACCCGTCGTCACCTTAATCCCATTCTGCGCGTGGATCATGTCCACGTCCGGAATCCATGTATGCGTATACTCCACATTCAGCACTCGCCAGGCAAACGCGCGCGTCAGGACCACGTCCACGCCGCTTCCCGCCGCCAGGCTGAACCCGAATGCCTGCCGCTCGACCGACCAGTCGAACCGCGTCGGGTAATGCGCCAACGTTCCCTCGCCGTCGGCCCATTCCTTCATCAACTCCGTGCGCAGCGCCGTGTTGTCAATCTCGTGCGTCACGCGGCGTCCACCGATCAGCAACTGCGCGTACGGCGAAATTTTTTCCGAAGCCCTCGGCGTCCAGCGCGGCCCCGCTCCAAAAAACATGGAATCGCCACTCTGGTTGCTCTGCGGCATGTGCATGATCAGGCAGCCACTCACTTCCGTCACCACCTGCCACTGCCCGTTCACGCGCGCTGCGCCTTGTCCGCCGCCTCCAACACAACTCCCTCCGCCCAGAAAGCTCTCGTAATACGGAAACGCTTCCAGTTCGATCGGCGCCGCCAGCGGGTACTGCTTCCGGAACTCTGTCCCGTAATCCACCGGCGTTCGCTTCACAAATTCGAAAGGCTTTTCCCCGCCTTCATCCTTGTACTCGCGCAGCAATTCTTTCCGGAGTTCGTACTGCTCCCCAAACAGATTCAGCCGCGTATCCCGCACCCAGGGAGGCCGGAATGCCATCAGGTTCGCCATCGTGCGTCCGGGATTCAGAAAACTCCGCGCCAGGATAATCGCCGCCCGGTTGCTCGTCCGGTTCTCGAGTCCCATGACGACGTACCGGTCCGCCGCATCTTCCGCCAGCATCGTAATCGCGCCCAGGGTCGGCGTATCCACCAACGTGATAAATCCCGGCGAAGCATGCAGCATCACGTTCCCGAGCGACGCCTCGCTCGCCGGGCCGATCTTCCATTGCGTGTGCCACAACGCCGAGAACGCCATTGAGCGCAGCAGGCTCACGTAATAGTCCCGCCCGTCGCCCAGTTGCACCGTCCGGTATTTCGGATCGTTCTGTCGCAGGATGTACCCGAACACCGACCCTTCGATCGGGTGTCCCACGTACGGCGCCATGAATGTGTCGCCGTCGCTCCAGCCGCGCAACTCGGATACCGAACTCGACCAGTGCTGCAGCCAGTGCCCATTCAGCGTGTCTCTCGTTCCCGGCTGCATCGAAAGGTTGAACGCGTGCATGATGCCCGTGTAGTACAGGGCTTCCATCGTTGCTGGGCCCCAGCGCACCCTGGTGCCCTGTTTCTCGCGTTTCAAAGGCTCGGCGCTGGAGCTTGATCCGGAACTCGCACTCGCACCCGAGCCGGAACCGGAACCGCTTTCATTCATTGCACCCGCGCCACGAGACCCCGGCGACGGCTCGTCCGGCGCGCCACCCTTTTCCCATAAGCTCGGATTGCTCAGCGGCAGCGCCAGCCCACGCTGTGCAGCTAGAGGGTCGCCCGGCCAGAGGACGTCATTCGGAAACGTCGCCTTTAACCAGTCGGACTGCGCATAGAGCGCGTCGCGTTTGTTCCCGCCCGGTGCCGCGGCTTCTTGTGCGATTGCACGGGCGGAGAATGCGGCAATAGCCGCTACTCCAATGAGTACGAGTCTTCCGTTCACCAATTTCTTCCAGTTATAGTCCCGGGGCGGGGCGGTCCTTGGGCTAGCTTCCTGTTTACAGGTGTAATTTTCCGAATTCGAGCGGAGGGAAAACTACTGTATCTTTTACTAGTCTCTCCTACTGTAAATTACAATCCGCCCCGAATCAATAACTTCTCCTTGCTCACGAGGTCGTGCCCCGGCCTCCCCACGCCGCCATATCCCCCGCCGCCCTTGATTCCCTTGGTTGCGCTTTCCCCTAAGTGGGATGCCCTGCTTCGAAAGCGCCATCCTCACCCCGTTTCCTCTGCCTCTAACGCTTTTCCCGAACTGCTTCCCTTTGGACGATACCCTCACCTCGCCGGTTCCGCGAAAACTGCTCCGATAAATCTTTTCGTTCGCCTATTCCCGCTCTCTCAGTAAATCCACTTCCCGGTTGTACCAAAAACCATACATTGCCCATGTCCCTAGACTGAGCGCAATCGCAAGCCCGCCGGCAAGAAAACCCTCCGGACCCTCGGACATGAATGTCGCCCCAGCAAGTATCACCTGTGCCGATGCCACTACAATTCCCACCGGGATTAGCAGCAACCGCCTTGCGCTGTTGAAAGAACTATCATTCGATCCCTTCGAGAATTTCCCGAGGATCGTGAACGGTATCCACGCGAGCCAGATCAGAAGCACCTTTGCGGCCACCAGCATCTCGTTGCCGATCGAGGCCTTCGCTAATCGCGCGTTCGTTATCGCGAGAATTACGAGCAGCGGTACCCACGCCGCCGTCCGCACCAGGCTGGCCTTCGCCATGACCCGGCTGCCGCGGCTGTATCCCAGTGGATACGTTGCATACATCGGTGCGATTTTTCCCGAAATCCACGCCGGACTCGTTGCCATCCACTTTCCCCCACCTACGGGCAGTCCCATCAGAATGGAGGCGAACATTGCAACTACGCCCAACCACCGCCAGTCGGCCTGCAAAACATTCATCAGTAAAATTCCCACTGCCAGCGCAATCACCGAATTCTTCCACTGGTTTGACCAGTCCGGTAACTTCCCACCGGTCAAAAACCAGAACGTATCCTGCTCCTCCTCATTCAACCAGTGCGCAACCGCTCCTTCGATCCACTTCAGCTGCGACCAGTCCCCGCGCTTCAGCCAGTGACCTTGCCGCACCAGCTCGCCCCACTCTTCCCCAATCGCAGCAATTTTCTGCCGCTGCCAGGTTGCCTGCATTGGCAGTGGCTGCACTGCCCCGAACTCACCCTCTTCTTCGATTCCCGCCATCTCCGGTTCTTCCAGGACAGTCCAGCTCCCACCCGGCTCCTGCGCGCCCGCTGCCTCCTCTCCGGCGCGTGTCTCTTCCCCGGCTTCCAGCGATTGCTGGAAGCTCTCAACCAATTCCTCGCCACGTCTCTTGGCCAACAGCCACGCCGCGCCTCCGAACACTCCCGTGGCGATTACAAGGGCCGCAATCCTCTCTTCGTCCCGCCCGGACTGGAGCACCACCAGATTTACCCAGCCGGTGGGCAAGGCATTGACCCAGCTCTGTTGGCTGGCAGTGTATTGCGTTGGAACCATCAGCCACAATGCGGCCATGCCGAAAAAAGCGAGCGACAACCAACGCGGAATGACCTCCAGATATCGTTCCAGGCCGTACACCAGCGCCAGCACCACAAACATTTCCGCAATCGCTGCGAGTCCCGCCAGGATCCATACCGCGGTCGAGTCCTCCCTCTGCAGTACGCGAAACACGCCCAGCCCGAGCAGTGGCAGCCACCACAAATCCCTCGCGGTGCGGAACAGCGCCCCCGTTACAAACTCACTCTCTGGAACCGGATAAAAGTAGCTCTGCGCTCGCTCAAACGAGAACGTCAGCGCTTTTCGCAGGCTCTTCATCCGCTGCAAGGCCACTCCCGCAAACGCTAATGTCGCGCAACCGGAAATCACTGTTGCTCCCGTCGGCGAACCTGCTCGTTCCATCATCATGCGGATTGCAATAAATCCCAGCCACAGGTACAAAAACCGATTCTGGCCGCCTGTTCGCGATCCGCTCCACCAGCGCTTCCGGTAACCTCTGATCCCTGTTTGGTACGCCCGCTCTTTCGCCGCCTTCCGCAATTGCCGCACGAGGCCCGCGTCATAGAGTCGCCAAATCAAGAGTTCGCCTCCGGATCCCGAAGCTTCAGCAGCATCTCCTCGAGCTTCCCTTCTCCTTCGCCCATGCCGGCTTGGCCGGTCCGCCGCTCGAGTCGTAGCCCGCCGTGATCCAGCACGCAGATCCGGTCCGCCAATTTTTCCGCGATCTCCAGAATCTGGGTGGTGAAAACGACCGTCCGCCCCCGGCGCGTCGCGGCTCGCGCTTCTCTCTTGAAGACCGCAATCCCCATCGGATCCATTCCTGATGCCAATGGCTCGTCGAAAATCCATAGCTCTGGGTCGACCGCCACGAGTCCGGCCAGCGCCGATTTGTACACTTGCCCGCGCGACATCGCGCTGAACGGCATCCCGGTCAACGGCAACAGGCTAAGGTCCTCCAGCAATGCCGCCACGTTCCGGGGATCGGGAGCCGGCCGCTCATACAGCCGAACGCACATTGCGATATGCTCCAGCACGTTCATCCGGGCAAAGGCCAGTGGGAAATCCGGCAGGAACATCAGCCGTCTGCGCAATTCCATCTTTCCGCGATGGAATCTTTGTCCGTCAAACAAAATCTGCCCCGACGACGGCACCGCTACCCCGGCCAGGCAATTCAGCAGGGTTGTCTTCCCCGCGCCGTTTGCGCCCAGAATGCCCACGATCTGCCCGGGCTCTAGTTTGAGCGAAATCTCTTCGAGCGCCCACGCGCGCCCGAACTTTTTTGAGACCTTTTCGATCTGCACGTCCATCCGCGCGTCCCCCGCACCGCTCCGTCGAGTAGCGCAGTATAGCAAGCGAGTCCTTCCTCACGCATTTCGCTTTTCTTCCCCCGCGTGTTATCTTCATCTTCTCTGGGTGGCGGAAACCGTTTCTTCTCTCCCGAGAAGCAACATCTGTGCCGGCGAATAAAGCGGCGATCCAGCGAGGCTCGCCGTCCTGAGAAGCAGCGTGACGTAGGACCCCGTCCTTCTCGATTTCTGGACTAGGAGCAGAACCGATGTCAGTCAACAAAGTCATTCTCGTCGGCCGCCTTGGCCGCGATCCGGAAACCCGTTACACTTCCGGCGGCCAGGCCGTCGCCAATTTCTCCGTCGCCACCGACGAGTCTTACAAAGACCGCAACGGTGAGCGCCAGAAACGCACCGAATGGCACAAGATTGTCGTCTGGGGCAAGCAGGCCGAAATCGCCCAGCAATACCTCAAAAAGGGCTCCCTCGTTTTTATCGAAGGCCGCATTCAATCCCGCGAATGGCAGGATAAGGAAGGCCAGAAGCGCACCAGCTTTGAAATCGTCGCCAATAATTTCCGGATGCTCGGCGGTCGCGGCGACGGCATGGCCGCGGGAGCGGGCGCTGGCGCCCCCGGCGCGGCATCTCGTGGTGGTGGCGACGACTTCGCCCACGACTCTGGCCCTTCCGAAGACTTCGCCGCTCCCTCTGGCCCCGAAATCTCCGACGAAGACATCCCCTTCTAGCGGCACTCGTAGCGCCTGCTTCCAGCAGGCAAAGTTGGCTCCGCCTTTCCGCGCGGCACAGGCTTTAGCGTGTGCACCTGTGCCAGCGCTATATCGTCGTGCGCACGGCCGGCCCCTCTTAATTGGTCGGTCATACGCCCCTGTAAAAGTTCCTTCCTCTCTCGTATACTCTCCTCAATATCACTAAATCTTTACTCGAGGCCCAAATGCGCGCAAACCTCTTCGCGGCGGTTCTCCTCATTTCCGCAAGCGCACTCTCCACGCACGCCCAGGAGTGCAAGCTCAAATTCTCTGTTGCCTATACCGACGGCAAATCCATCCAGGTCGGCCTTACCCCTGAACAAAAGAAAATGTGGGATCATGATGGCCCTAAGAAATTCAAAGGCATGTGCCTCGACGACAAATCCCCCAGCTTTATCATCCTCTGGAACCAGGGCCTCAACGGCTCCGAACTTGCCCAAACCAGCCTCGACAATTTCAACAGTGCCCGCACCACGGATGCAAAGAACAATGGGCCCACTGCCGGCAGCGCTACCTTTTACGTTGTCCCATCGAGGCAGGTTCGCGGAAAGGCCATCTATTTCATTCTTGATACTTCAAAAAAGCCCTATCCTCTTCTCCATCAGGGCGAAGGCTACCAGGACGTTCCCCAAGGCACACAGAACTCGCCCGGCGAAACCCTCAGCACCTCCGATCTCGCCTCCACAATTCCCGATCCCGTTGACGCCCTTTCCAACGCCCTTAAATGGCTCAAGAAAGATAAAAAGCTCTAGTCAGACTTCACAGCATTAATCCCAGCGTACCGCCTTCTCTCCTCACACTCACCGTTTTTCCGGCTCTACACTGACACCTTTGCAGTGAACTCTCCCTCTTCCTCCGCGTCTCTCCGCCCCCTCTGCGTCTCTGCGTTATCTTCTCTCCACAAAAGAAAAAGGAGGCGTCCCACCGCCTCCTCTTCATTCCTCTCCGAAACTACAAACTTATAACTGCCAACTACACGCTCCTCTCCCTACTCCATCGTCAGCACCACCCGAAATTCCGCTTTCCCGCTCATCATCCGCTCGTACGCCTCATTCACCTTTGCCAGAGGATATTTCTCAATCATCGCCTTCACCCCCGTCAACTCCGCGAACTGTAGCGTGTCTTCTGAATCCATCGCCGTCCCGGAAGGCCATCCTTGCACGCGCCGCTTCCCCACGATCAGCGGTACCAGCGGGACCTCCAGTGGCTCGCCTGAGACGCCGATCGTCAGCAGTTCTCCGCCGGGCTTCAGCCCACCCAACAACTCCGACATCGCCTTCGCGCTCGGCGCTGTCGCCAGGATCACGTTCGCTCCGCCCATCTTTTGCAACTCCTCGGCGGCGTTCGAACTCTTGCTGTCAATATACGCGCTGGCGCCCAGCTTTTTCGCCAGCACGCCGTTCTCCGGACCGCGCCCGATTCCCACCACGCGATACCCGAACTTCGCGCCAAACTGAATGCCCAGGTGCCCCAGCCCGCCGATCCCCTGCACCGCTACCAGGTCTCCTGGCCCCGCAATGCTGTTCCGAAGCGCATTGAACGTCGTGATCCCCGCGCAAAGCAGAGGCCCCGCCTCCACTGCGTTCATGCTCTCCGGCATCCGTGCCACCGCCTCGTGCCGCGCGATCATGTATTGCCCGTATCCCCCATCTACCGTCACCCCGTGAATCTGCTCGTTCTTGCAGGTAATGAAATCCCCGCGCCGGCACGGCTCACACACGAAACAATGCCCACCGTGCCATCCTGCCCCCACACGGTCGCCCTTCTTCCATTCCGTCACGCCCGATCCCACCTCATCCACGATTCCCGCCACCTCGTGCCCCGGCACGCGCGGATAAGAAATGTTTGGGAAAAGGCCTTCTTTCGTAACCGCATCGCTGTGGCACACACCGCATGCCAGCACCTTGATCCGGATCTCACCCGCTTTGGGCGTTGGCAGTTCCCGCTCCACCAGTTCAAATGGCCCACCAGCCTTGCCCACTTGTGCCACTAGATTCTTTGCCATCCCTTTCCTCCTCACGATTTTTGAAGCTTCAATTGACTCGGCCAATCCGCTGCGTACACACCACCGCCGGACCAGGCTTGCCCCGGTTGGGTGTGCCGCTTCCACCCTCCGTTAAAGGTCTCTGGGAACCGCTTCGATTATCCAGTTTCGAAGTCAATTCTTCCCTGCGCGGGCCGCCTCCACTCCCAGCAGCGAATTGTGCAGATTCAGGATGTACCACTTCCCCTGTGCTTTCCGGCACATGGACATCCCATGCCCCACCACGTGCTCCCTGGGAGCCGTAATCTCATACTCGTACGAATACCAAAGCGCATCCCCAAAACGTTTCACATCTTTCAGTGTCATCTTGTAGCAGAGATTCGGTGCGTATTTCATGTACCGCTTCTGCAGATACTCCACCGTTTCCTCGCGCCCTCGATACTCTCCATCCGGCGTATAGAGCACGATCTCGGGATCGAAACACGTTGCCAGCTCCTTGCCATTTCCCTGTTCGAACGCGTCCGAACAGCGATGCATCTGCGTCTCCATCTGCCCGAACAGCGCCCGCGCATCTGCTGGCTCCGTTTCCATCGAAGCCACCTGTCGCTTCAGATCGATGGTCACGCCCATCCGGTCCAGCAGGTCCACTCCCAGAATTCCATCAATCTTCGCGCCGCATGCTTTTCCTATCGGACTCAAGTCAATTGCCGGCAATTTCAAATCCCGCAGCGTATGGTGCCCGAGCACCATCTCCGGCAAATGCACTTCGCGCGCGCTCGTCACCACGGTCCCGCTCCACGATGTCACGGAGATCTCCTTTGACCTTCCTTTGGTGAAGGAACTCAAGTTCAGAATCGTCGTTGCGCCGGTATCCAACAGAAACCTCATCTCGCTCCCATCAATTTTCACCTGCACCACCGGCAACACGTCGCATTTCTCGATCGGAATCTCATCGCTCTCGGCGCTGGCGTGCGCGCCCGATTTGTCTTGTGCCGCGACCTCCGCCTGCAGGCTTACACACAACCATGCCACCAGGAACAACACCCCAGCCCCTCCTGTGCATCCGCGGTTCATGCTTGCCACACCCTGCTGATTCTCCGATGCGCGCCGTCTCCCGCCGTTACGCCACTCATCCGATATTCATCTCTTCCGGCGCCTTCGGCCCCAAGTAAATCGCTATTCCTTTCTCCAACTACTCCCTCTATTGACTCCGAGTGGCCCAAAGTTGGCGGGCACGGGCGTGTGGGCCGCTCGTCCTTCCCCACGCAATTCACTCGATTACAATTTTCATTTTCGCCTTCCTGCCCGCTGCTTGCTGCTCGTCATTCCCCGATAGCGGATCTCTTTTATCGAGTTCCCACACGCACACGCGGCCTCCCATCTTCACTCCCCACTGGTGTACACTGGCCCCACATGGTTCACATCCCGGCACGTTCCGCCGCGCGCGCCGTGTGAGGGCTTCTTGCTCCCCTCAGGCAAGTTTCCACGGTTCGCTCTTTTCGCTGCGCTCTCCGCGGCACTCCTTCTCTTTTACGATCTTGAATTTGTCCGCAACGCTTTCACGCGTCTGCTCCTCTCCAATTCACTCGACGATCTCGTTCTCATCCTCGCCGCCTTTTGCTCCTACTACGTCGCGTTTCGCTCCACAGGTTTCGCACGTCAGGCCTGGCTTCTCCTCGCGATCGCACTGACCATCGAAGCCGTTGGCATGTCCCTCAGCACCTACTACCAGAGTTTCGTGCCCGGCTCCTCCCTTTCCGCCGAGCCTTCCGACATCTTCTTCTTCATCTGGGCCGCGCCCATCATCATGATCTTGCTCCCGCAGTCGGACGAGCAATTCCCCGGCCTCGATCCCCTGCGCGTCCTCGATTTCCTGCAGATCGCCATCGTCGCCGTCACCGCGTATCTCTACTTTTTCTATTTCACTTCGCGCTGGAAGTCCGATCAGGACGCCCTCGTCCGCGGAATCCTCCTGATCTACATTTTCCGCGACCTCCTGATCGGGTCTGCGCTGTTCTTCCGCTCTCGCAATCCAGTCCCTCGCTGGTTTCGCTCCTTTTCACGCGTCCTTGGTATTGCTTTGATTGCCTGCGTTGCTGCAAACACCATCTACCTGGTCACCCTCGCAGCGGCGACCGGCAATGCCAGTTGGGGCGATCTCGTCTGGATGCTGCCCTATCTTTTCATCATCGGCCTCGCCGTCTTCTGGAAGTACGACGCCCCCGCCTCCCTCCCTGCTACACCCACGCGTGTAGATCGTTTCCTCAATACGCAATTCTTCCCGATACTCATGCCCCTGCTGGTCATCTTCATGGCTCGCGCCATCGCGCGTAACCACGTCCCGCTCGCCTGGCTCACCGTCACCGCTTCGGTACTCTGCTCCTCGATCCGTCTGATTCTCACCAACCGCCGCCAGCGCCGCATCTCCGATAACCTTCTCTCCACCCGGCAGGCCCTGCATCGCTCCGAGCATATGTTTTTCACCGCCTTCCGCAGCAGCCCTGACGGCTTCGCCATAACCATTTTTCCGGACGGCACCTACCTGGAGGTCAACGACGGCTTCACCGCGCTCACCGGCTTCACTCGCGAAGACGCTCTCCACAAATCGCCCCTGGAGCTCGACCTCTGGGTTGATCCCGCGGAACGCGAACGCCTGCTTCGCCTCCTCCGCGAAAACGGGGAAACCCGCGACTTTGAATTTCAGTTTCGCACCAAAGCCGGCAACATCCGCACCGGCCTTCTTTCCGGTTCGCTTATCACCCTTGACGGCCGCCAATGTTTTCTCGTCGCCGTCCGTGATATCACCGACAGCAAGGCCGCTCAGGAGATCATCCGCTCCAGTGAAGAGCGCTTTCGTACGCTCGTCAACGATCTTCACGTTGGCATCGTCACCTGCGACGTGCAGGGTCGCGTACTCTTTGCCAACCAGGCGGTCCTGAACCTTGTCGGGCTCCCGAAGGACCAACTGATTGGCCGCAACGTTTACGACCTCGGGCTGACCGCCGTCCGCGAAGACGGCACCCTGATTCCTGATTCCGACCGCCCAGTTTCCACCGTCATTCGCACCGGCAAACCGCTTCTGAATCAACTCGTCGGCTATCGGCACAATGACGGTCCCGACCTTGCCTGGACTATCCTCGACGTCGTTCCCCAACTGGCGTCTTCGGGAGAACTTCTCGGAATTCTCGTTTCTCTCACCGACGTCACCGGACAACGCCACGCCACCGAGGCCCTCCGTCAAAGTGAAGAACGTTTTCGCTCCTTCGTCGAACACCTCCACGTCGGCGTCGTCTCCTGCAACGAAAGGGCGGAAATCCTGTACGGCAATCCGGCGGCCCTGCACATGTTTGGCCTCAAGCTCGACGAAGTTCTCGGCAAGACGCCCCTCGGCCTGAATCTCGAACCCCTTCGTGAAGATGGCTCGGTGCTCCCCGATGCCGAAGGTCTCGTTCCCACCGTCATAGCTACGCGCCGCCCCATTCATAATCGCGTGATCGGATGGCGCCGCATCCATTCCACCGAAGTCCTTTGGACCCTGATTGACGTCGTGCCTCAGACCAGCGCTTCCGGCGAAGTCGCCGCCATCCTGGTTTCTCTCACCAACCTCACCGAGCAGCGCCGCGCCATCGAAGCACTTCGCGAAAGCGAAGAGCGTTTCCGCACCTTGGTCCGTGACCTTCATGTCGGCGTCGTGCTTCATAATCCCGATGGCACCCTGCAATTCGCCAATCAGGCTGCCTACGCCATGTTCGGTTTCACTTCCGAAGAGGCCTTGGGCCGCACTCCCATTCAACTCGGCCTTACGCCCTTGGACGTCAACGGCCGCGTAATTCCGACGGAAAACCTTCCGGCGTCTACCGTCATCCGCACAAAACTCCCCGTCCGCAACATCGTCATGGGTTGGCGGCTCAGGGACCGCGAGGACATCATCTGGATCTTCGGTAACGCCATCCCCCAATTTGGCCCCGATGGCTCCATCCTGCGCATCATTACTTCGTTCTCCGACATCACCGAAATGAAGAATGCGGAGCGCTCCATCCACCAGCTCTCCACCGAACTCCTCAAGCTCCAGGATGAGGAACGCCGCCGCATCGGCCGCGAACTCCACGACGGCATGGCCCAAACCGTCCTCGCCGTCAATCTGAGCCTCGCCCAGCTCCGCCAGTCCGGCCAGCCGCTCACGGACGCCTCCAAGGCCGCCCTCGACAAGGCCCGCGAACTCCTCCAGCAGATGTCCCGCGAAATCCGCACCCTTTCCTATCTCCTCCACCCGCCGTTGCTCGACGACCTCGGCCTCGTCACCGCCCTCAAGGAATACGCGAACGGCTTCAGCGAGCGCAGTGGCATCGAAACCAATCTCATTCTTCCCCCGCGCTTTCGCCGTCTGCCCCAGATGGTCGAAACTGCGTTTTTCCGCATCACCCAGGAGAGTCTCGCCAACATTCAGCGCCACTCCGGCAGCAAACGCGCACGGGTATGTCTCCGCGAGGAACCCGATTCCGTCGTCCTGGAAATCACCGACTTTGGCCGTGGCATCGGCGCCCCTCGCAACGGTGACACTCCTCGCCCCGCCCGGCTCGGCGTCGGCATTCCCGGCATGCGCGAACGCATGTCGCAGCTCGGGGGCGATCTCGAAATTGATTCCGACTCCACGGGAACCACCGTTCGCGCTCGCATTCTCCTCTCCGCCCCTGCGCTCAAGGACACCTTCTATGAATCCCCTTCGCCTTCTCATCGCGGATGACCACGCCGTCGTTCGCGCCGGTCTGCGCGCCCTTCTGGAATCGCGCAAAGGCTGGGAAGTCTGCGCCGAAGCCGCTGACGGCCGCGAGGCCGTCGAAAAAGCCGCGAAATTCAAGCCGGACGTACTCGTCCTCGATATCGGCATGCCGCTCCTGAACGGTGTAGAGGCCGCCCGCCGCATCCACAAGGCACTCCCCAAATCCGAAATTCTTATTCTCACCATGCACCAATCTGACGAGCTCGTGCAGCAGGTCGTCGAAGCCGGCGCTCGCGGCTACATCCTCAAGGACGAGGCCGACCGCGTCCTCCTTGCCGCCGTGGATGCCCTTCGTCTGCACAAGACATACTTTTCCGCGCGCGTCGCCGAGGTCGCCGATGTCTCCGATTCCACCGACCCCGCAAAATCCTCGCGTTCCCGCCTTACGCCCCGAGAGCGCGAAATACTCCAGCTCCTCGCCGAAGGCAAAAGCAACAAGGAAGTCGCCAATCTCCTGAACATCAGCGTCAATACCGCCGAAGCCCACCGCGCCAACATCATGCTCAAGCTCGGCTTCCACTCCGTTGCCGACCTCGTGATGTACGCCGTCCGTAACAAAATCATCCGCCCCTGATCCTTTGTAGCGCCGCCTTCCGGCCGCGTTTCCTGCTTTCCTGGCGGCCGGGCTTCCCCGGACCGCTCCTTCCTCTTCCCCACCAAGTCCCTACCAATCACAAATCGCCGGTTACGCCTCCTAGTGCTTTTTCACTAGGCAATCTCCTCAATTCCCTTCCGCCTTCGTTTTCCTCAATATTAAATCGATGTAACGAACGTTATTTCGGAGTAGCAATGCTGAATTCCACCCCTATTCGCGTCCTTGTCGCCGACGATTCGCCCACCGCCTTGCGTTCCGTCTGCGATTACCTGGAATTCGCGGGTGGCTTCGATGTGGTCGGCACCGCCAGCGACGGCGTCAACGCCGTTCAACTGGCTTCGCGCCATCAACCCGATCTCGCGCTTCTCGACTTCCGCATGCCGCGCCTGAACGGCCTCCAGGCCGCCAAGAAGCTGCGCCAGGAACATCCTGATCTGCGCGTCATCATCTACTCCGAAATCACCGGGCCGGCTCTGGAGGAAGAGTGCCGGATGCACGGCGCCGATGGTTTCATCGCCAAAAACCGGCTACCCGAAACCCTCCTCTCGGAGATCCGGCGCTTGTTTCCAAACGCGGTCTTGTAGGTTTTTGTGTCCTCCGGGGCTGCGCATCTTTCGCACCCCGAGCTTCGCCATCCGCTCGCGGTGTCCTCCTGCGTGCCGGAAGTGGCGCTGAAAGTTAGGAGTGGTTACAACGAACGATGTCCATCGCAAGTTCGCAGGTTTTGTTCTTGGGGGAGTTGCCGTTTTGGCTCAAGGTTTCACAAGCGATCGTCGAGGCGCCGGCTGCGCCCTTTCAGATCCACCGCTCCCCATCTCTTCGGGACGCCCTGCGGCGTCTCGATGGCGAGCAGTGGCAAGCGCTGCTGCTCGATTTCAGTCACCCGTCTGCACAGGAGCTTCTGGCCGCCCGGAAGCTCCACGACGGGCTGAATTCCGTTCCGCTGCTCGCACTTCTTCCCATCGGTGACCCGCAGTTTCACGGCGCTGCGGCAACCGCCGGTGCCGCCGCCATGCTCGTTCTCGGCGACGTCACCTCCGCCTCCCTCCAGCACGCGGTGGTTTCGGCCATCAACAGCAACACGCTTCGCACGAATTACAGAAAGGGCACGAACATGACGCTTCCGCTCGAACCAGCTTCCAACGGATTAAATCGCCTCCCCTCCGCCAACCTTGACGCGATTTCTCACGCCGTCAACAATCTTCTCTGCGTCATCAACGCCAATGCCGACATCCTCACCGATCAGCTCGACGCTACGCACAACGCCGTCCGCAGCGTCTCCCAAATCAAAAAAGCCACCAAGTCCGCCGCAGACCTCATGCGCCTCCTGAAAACTCCTTAGGTAGCACAGGCTTCAGCGTGGGCGGCTGATCCGATGGCGCAACACAAAGGATCTTGCGGGCGCCCTGAGATTCGCGGGTACTGCGATATCTGGGCTCTTGCGCTCCAACCTCGCTAACGCTTCCTCTCTTGCTCAATTCTCGAATTCCGATTTTCAACTTTCAATTTTCTATTTCTGCCTTATCGTACTACTCTTCATTCATGCCCAACACGAATCGCCAATGGAAGCTCGTCCATCGTCCAACCTCTCTTGTCACACCCGACGTCCTCCATCTCTCCGAATCTCCTATCCTCCCCGTCTCGGACGGCCAGGCCCTCGCCCGCGTCAAATATCTCTCCATCGACCCCACGATGCGCGTCTGGATGGCCGACATTCCGCAATACATGCCCCCCGTCCAGCTAGGCGAAGTTATGCGCTCCTTCGGCCTCGCTGAAATCATCGAATCCCGCCATCCGGACTTCAAAAAAGGAGACAAAGTCTCCGGCCTCACCGGCCTCCAGGACTATGTCCTCATCACGGGCGATGAAAAACGCTCCTTCCAAAAAGTTCCTTCGATTCCCTTCCTCTCGGATACCAATTTTCTGAATCTTCTCGGCATCAACGGTCTCACCGCCTATTTCGGCCTGCTTGAAATTGGCAAACCGCAATCCGGGGAAACCCTCGTCGTCTCCGCGGCCGCCGGCGCCACGGGCAGTATCGCCGGCCAACTCGGAAAAAACCACGGCTGTCGCGTCGTCGGTATCGCCGGCACCGATGAAAAATGTAAATGGATCAAGGACGATCTCGGCTTCGACGCCGCCATCAACTACAAGCATTCGGATTGGAAGGAACAATTGACCGCAGCAACGCCTAAGGGCGTGGACATCAACTTTGAAAATGTCGGCGGCCCCATCATGCAGGCCGTCCTCGACCGCATGAATCTCCACGGCCGCGTCGCCCTCTGCGGTCTCATCTCCGGCTACACCTCCGGGGATCCAAGCCTCGCCAGCTTCGGCCAGGTCCTGATCAAGCGGCTCCGTGTCGAAGGCTTTATCATCCTCGATTACGCTTCCCGTTTCCGCGAAGTCGCCGAAAAACTCGGCATGTGGAAAATGACTGGCAAACTCAAAACTCGCGAAACCCTTGTCAAGGGCCTCGAAAAAGCCCCCGACACCATCAACATGCTCTTCCAAGGCGACAACATCGGCAAACTCATCCTCGAACTCTGAACCCCGTGGCACAAGCACCGCCCCAAATCGCCATTTCTCCGTTCCGCCACCCCCCACCAAGTTCCGAAGGCGCGTCACAATTTAGCCCAGCACGCAAGTGCTGGGTTCCTGTCACAGAAAACGAAGCGCCGTAGGTGCATCTTGCGGAGGGCGATGAACTCTTTTCTCTTTTCTTCAGTGCCTACGGTGTTGAACTGTTCGACCCATAACTCACAATTCTCCAATAGGTTACAAACCCATCGCTGCCGCGACCGCAACTCTTCCTTGCCCCTTGGGTTTAAGGCCATGTAACCAAGTTCTCCGGCCAGGATCGTTGAACCCAGCCGACCGGGACCAGAATCGAGGGACACCATGCGCTACTTAAAATATGCTGCTCTGCTGGGAGTTTTGCTCTTCGCCACCGCCAATGCCAACGCGCAAGTCCGCGTCGGCGTCGCCATCGGTGCGGGCCCCGTTGCGGTCGCAGTCGGCCCCGCCCCCGTGTGCGCATATGGCTACTACGGCTACGCTCCGTACGCCTGTGCGCCCGCGGGCTACTATGGCCCCAGCTGGTTTGCCAACGGCGTCTTCATCGGCGCCGGCCCCTGGTATCACCACTACTACGGAGCCCAATACTACGGTCCGCGCTACTATTCGCGTCCAGTCTACGGCCCGCACCCGATCTATCGCGGCCCCGCAGTCCGTGGTCCTGTGGGCCACCGTCCCGTCGCTCGCACCTACGTGCATGGCTACGCCAATGGCTTCGCCCACGGCTATCACGCCGGCCATCGCTAATCGCACCCGCCCAACGAAGCTTATTCATTTCCAGGTCCATAAAAGAAAAGGCGGCTCGCGGGAGCCGCCTTTTCCTTAATTCACCCCAAAATTTAGCACACGCCCCATTGTGACCTCATTCACTGACGCACGGCGCTATTCCTGTTATCTAATGCTTGAGTCGTCTCCGCGTGCCTGGCGACCTCTGCCTGAAAGGAGCCCCCCATGATCGTCAAAACCAAACAGGGCTACCAGGTCCTCTCCACCAACGGCCGCAATCTCGGCGGCCCTTACAAAACGCGCGAAGAGGCCAAAAAGCGTCTTCGCCAAGTCGAATTCTTCAAGCGCCGCAAAGCTTGACGCACCTACCATCTCGATCGGTGTCCTCTGCATCTCGCCGCGCCCACCACGCAGGGCCGCAGTTTCTATTTTCAGTCATGTGCATCGGCTCGCCGTTATCAGATGTCTGCTGTCTGATTTCTGATATCTAATTTCTCCCTGTCCTCACTCCACCGGCACCAGGTACAAATTCCTCCTCACCGTCAGCCGCGTGAATGCGTATACTTCCGGCGAAATCGCCGACTCCACCGCCACAGGCGACATTTTCAATTTTCGCTTTTCCAGGACCCCCGGGCTCGACGCCACCTCGGTATCGCCAAACTTTGCTGTTTCTCCGTCGGTTCCGAACGGCACGAAATACGTTTTCGCGCCCTGGATCCCCTCGACCATCACCATCAGGTTTTTGCCGTCCAGAGCCCATGCCCCGATGCAAAAATCGCTGCAGATCTGCACCTGTTTTTGATCTTCCAACCGTTCGGCCACCAGTTGTGAACTCGGCTGATCCTTCGCGGTGTTGTCCACCAGCAACGCCGCCCACTTTCCATCCGGCGAAATGCCTTGCAGTTCCAGGATCGCGTCCTGAAAAAGCTTCCGCTCATCGCCTCCGTCCGGATTTCTCCCGCATAAATAATTCTTCGTTCCCTCGCCGCACCGGTAGACCAGATCTCCATTCGGCAGAAAATAGGGTGTGTCTGCAACTCTCCCTGAGCCTAGCAACCGTGGGGAACTCCGCCGGTCGATTGGCGCAATCCACAAGCTCGTCCCGTTCTTTCCATCCCGCATGATAAACGCCACGCGCTTCTCGTCGGCCGACACCGTGTAGTTCTTCCACCCAAACGTTTCGGCCACGTTGTACCCCGGCAGCAATTCCTCGCTCCGCCCGCTGGTCAGATCGGTTCTCCACAACTGTGCCAGCCTTCTTTCGCCGCTTTCCTTGAGAAAGTAGATTCGCTTCCCATCCTTCGAAAGTGTGGGCCCATACGTTTCACCCTCTGTCGAAACCTGTCGCTCACCGCCCGTATCGTGGATCCAGACGGCCGAATCCGTCGTTCCCACGGACGTGATGAACGACTTCCCGTCGCTCGACATCGCAACTCCTTCTTCCTCCGTCAGGCCTGAAGTCACCTGCTCAAGTAGTCCGTCCGAAAGCCGCTGCCTCCACACGTGATACACGCCGTCCTTCTGCGCGCTCACGTACACCCACTTGCTGTCCGGGGTCCACGCCCCGCCCGTGCATTTCCCTTCCTTCGGCCCCACTTGCTTCTCCGGGCCCCCTCCTTGGAATGGCACCACCACGCATGGCGTCAGCCTTCCGGCTCCGTCCATCATCACCATGAGCACCCACTGCCCGTCCGGCGACAAATACGAATGGTGCACCATGGCTCGTTCACTCGCCGGCCAGTAGACCTCCCGAAGTTGCCCTCGCCCTTCATCTGCGGTTACCAGCCCCATGTGTAGCCCGTTCCTGATTTCTGAAAACAAAACCCGTTTGCCTCCGTCAATCCACGACAACGATGAAGAATTGCTCATCATCGGCCTGGCTTCCCCGCCCAACACCCCCACTTCCCAGGTTTCCCACGGCGCAACCGTGCTATACGCGATTTTTGTTCCGTCCGGCGAGAACACCGGGCTCATCTTCATCGTGTTGTCGTGCGTCAACTGCACGGGTTCCCCACTTGGCAGAATCATCACGTAGATCTGACCCAGCCCGAAAAACGTATCCTTTCCCCGGATGAAGGTCAGCATCCTCCCGTCGGGCGAGAGCGCTGGATACACAGCGGAATCCGTGAAATACGTGAGCTGCCTCCACTTTCCACCGTTCGTCGTCGCCAACTCCCGCGGCCGCTGCTTCCACAGGACCATCGCCGCAAGCGCTGCCACTAATACAAGCACCCCGCCGCCTGCCACCCACCCAATCCACCTGCGCCCGCGCGCTTCTCTGCTCGCGCTCCCTGAAGCTCGCGTCTTGCCGCTTTCCGTGTCCCGCTTCAATCGTTGCAGGTCCGTGCGCAGTTCCCCCGCTCTCTGGTAGCGCAGCGCGCGATCCTTCTCCAGCGCTTTCAGAATGATCTCCTCGAGCCTGGGCGGCACGCCCGGATTCAGTTGCGAAGGCGGCACCGGCTCGCGGTCCAGAATTGCTTGAAAGATCAATCCCGTCGTGTTCCCCGGAAAGGGCAGCGTACCTGTACTCATTTCGTAGAGCACCGCCCCAAGCGAAAACAGGTCCGTCCGCGGATCCAACTCTTCCCCGCTAACCTGCTCCGGCGACATGTACGCCACCGTCCCCACCGTAGACCCCGGGCTCGTCAAATGTTCCGCCACCTCCAGCGTCACCGAACTCGTTCCATTGCCCTCCTTCGCGGACATTTTCGCCAACCCGAAGTCCAGAATCTTCGGCATCCCACGATTCGTCACAAATATATTTGCCGGCTTGATGTCCCGGTGAACGATCCCTTTCTCGTGTGCCGCTTCCAGCGCGTCGGCGATCTGGGTCGTCAGCCCCAGCAGCGCGTCCAGCGCCATCGCTCGCCCCGCTATCAGGTTCTGCAGCGTCTGCCCTTCCAGGCACTCCATCGCGATGAACGAGTGCGCGTCCTGCTCGCCAATGTCGTAGATCGTGCAGATGTTTGGATGATTCAGGGAGGAGGCCGCCTGCGCCTCGCGACGAAACCTCGCCAGCGCGTTTTGGTCGCTAGCCACGGACGGCGGAAGGAATTTCAGCGCCACGAAACGGTGCAGCCGCGTGTCCTCGGCTTTGAACACCATGCCCATTCCGCCACCGCCAATCTTCTCCACAATGCGGTAGTGCGAAATGGTCCTGCCAACGAGCGCATCGTTTCCGGCCATTTGCAGCCCATCTTAGGGGCCGCCAAAACCCAAGTCAACGCAATCGCAGCTTACTGCGCGCACGCCAGAGTTGTTGACCCTACTTCTCAATTTCCACTCCGTAACGCAGACGTAAATTCAGGGCCCGCAGCTTGATGCGGCTGCTCTCCCCCGACCCCTCCACGCTTCTCCTGATCCTTCAAGCGAATCTGGCAGCTCTCAGGTGCGCCGATCTGCAAATACGCTTCTTCGAACTAGCCGTTCTCGACTCGCGTCTTTATATCCTCGTATGCCGCCTCGATAAGCTTGCCGAGCGCTACCTCGTTAGTGGCCGTTCCTGGTTTCAGCTTCACGTGACGCATGAACTTTCCGCTGCCTTCCAACAAGCCGGCCGGATCAGGCAACGCTTCGCCGTGAAAGAATCCGACGTTGACATGCGATGTGAAGACGTTGACGTACCCGAAAGGCGCATTTCCCAAACACGTGACCGGACAACCGTCGTGCAAAAGCTCCCGTACTTCGTCTCCGCAGTTTCGCATCACTTCAAACCAACGTCTGGCAAACTCTCCTAGTTCACCGGTATGCTTTTTCAGCCATGCATCAACGGCTGGAGCTCGCTCGACCGAGCCGTTGAACCGCAACAATTCCATTCCCATCTCCGCTCCACCTCCCGGGCGTTCCCGCGGACTGCAGTTCGCGTGCCTGAGCGACCAGCTTTTGCAGCTCATCTTCGATCAGAGCGTCGCCAAGATGCTCTTCCCGCAGCACCCCATCTGCGTCAATGATGAAAGTGCGTGGGATGGCGGTTACCTCGAACATTCTCGCCAACACTCCATCAATCCCCGCCTCGCGATATTGCGGCCAGGTCATTTCGTGTATGGCAATGAAAGCTTTCCACTTCTGTTCGTCGCCATCCAGGCTCACGCTCAAAATCACCAATGGCTGTCCCTGAAATTTCTTGGAGATTTCCCTGAGATGCGGCACCGCCGCCCGGCAGGGCGGACACCACGTTGCCCAAAAGTCCAGCAACACGACCTTTCCCTGCAGATCGTCCATGGAGAAGAGCTGTCCATCCGAGGTGGTGACGGTGAAGGGCGGTACTAGGCGGGCACGGGCGAGTTCCGGATGCTCGATGTATCGCCCGGCCCGCTTGCGATCGTAGTCGTTCCCTACCCCGGTTTTAACATATTCCTCGAAGCGCGCTCTTGCCCCTTCGTCCTGCCGCAGATTTGCAAGCGCCCTCCCGTCCAGATACAGCGCGGCGGGAAAATTCCGATAAGCTTCAAGCGCCTTGCCGATCTCGTCGTGAGACCGTGCGAACAGCTCTTCTTTCCGTTTTTGCAGCCCCTCTTCCAGGAGCACTTCCGCAAATTGATAGTGAGCCAGGGCTTTCTCTTTGTCGTTCTTCGCCTCTCCTACCAGCTCCTCCGCGGCGACCTCGGCGGCCTTCCAGTCGCGGTACTGCACCCCGTATTTGATCATCTGCTTCTGGCACACGACACAATGTCCCCCATCCTGTTGATCCGCTCTCTTGAACCGGATGAGTGCTTCATCACTCCTGTGTTCGGCCAATTGTTTCAGGCCATTCTCGTAGGTCTTATGTGCTTTTTCGTTAGAGGGACCATCGTTTGATTCCTGCGCCACAGCCATTGCCGGCGCCAAGACACAAGTGAGCACCAGGATGGAAACGAATGAGCGCATGGTAGGGCTCAGCTCCTTGAGAAAAAGGGCTCTACTGTTTCCTTTAAGCCAAGATTACCATGGACTCATGAGCGCACGTCGCGTTTGTAGTCACCCTGTCCATACCCTACGCAACCACTGGCCACGGTTCGGCGGCTGAGAATTTTCCTCCTCCAACCGGGTGATCAGCATCCAAAGATGGAGACAAAGTAGCTCCGGGACATCTGGCCGGTCAGCGGACCCCTTGCCGCCCGCCCGCGCTCGCCTCCATCAGGCACCGCTCAAGTTCCAGGTGTGCGAAATCTACTTCTTGCATTGAAACACAACGACCCTTCAGATACGCGAGTGTTGGCTCTACTGTCCGGAAAGACTGCGCCGCCAAAATCACATCAATTTCTTTGTATTTGTCCCATTTCTTCCATGATTCCGGAACCAGGATCTTCGCACTGGGCTCAAGTTCCAAAATGCGCCGCTGCAGATCCGGATCTGGCGGATCGTAGTGGGAGAATAGCCCGCTGATTTCCATTCCTGGCGGCGGATTCGGGGCATAGTACTGCACCATGTATTGCAAAAAGTCCGGCGCGACCACCACCAACCGCGGAATCTCCCTTTCCTGCAAAACGTATGCCGTCACTCCTCGCCAGTCGTCCTTATGGTAGCGACGCGGAAATTCGAAACACGACGCCACGCACCCCACCAAAACCAATAGTGCAACGGTGCGGTAAGCCCATGTCCGCGGGCCCCTTGGCTCCGTAAACGGCAAACAGAACACCAGCGGCAGAAAGAAGGACGAAGCCAAAAGATATCGCGGCTGGAAGATTGGCGTCGAAAACCTGCTTTGCAGAAATACCAGCAGTACCGGCAGCACCGCATACGCCACCAGCGACAGTATCTTGCGAAACTCAACCGGATTTTTCCGCGCTCGCACAAGGAACACCAGGAACACCGCCACCAGAATCGGGCCCCAAGTCCATGCGCCGAATAGCGTATGGGTGTGGAGGCGCAGCTTGTCCCGAAATACAATTTGGAATGTCTGCAGGTCCAGTCCGCACAGCGCCGAAAACGTATCCAGCAGATCCACCGCCCTTGGCATTGGATACCAGAAGACTCGGTGCACCGTATGGATCTGCGTGCGGAGGCTCGGTAACCACGGTACATAGGCCAGCAGGACGATCGCCGCCGCCACCGCCGCGTCCTTGACCCGCGTCTTGAGCGACAGGTCCGAGGGATAAAACCACCAGATCAGTGCAAATCCGGGCATGTAGAAAAGCGCCATGTTGTGCGTGTACAGACTCCCCGTCGTGCACACCACGACTCCAGCCAGCGCCACCAGCGTCCGTTTTTCCAGATACGACAACAGGGAGTAGACGCCGCCCAGCAAGAAAAACAACAGGAGGCCATAGAATCTCGCCTCCTGCCCATACCAGATTTGCAGAAATGAAAATGCGGTAAACCCGGCCGCAACCACTCGCGCTGCCCATTGCGAAAGAATCTTCCGGATGAGCAGATATTCCAGCGGTAAGCTGAGCGTAACAAAAATCGTGGACAACGCACGAACCGCAACTGCCCCGCTTCCAAAATGCTGCATCCAGTAATGCTGCAAGACGTAGTAGAGGGGCGGGCCCGTATCCCACAAGAGGTCGTGCCAGATCGTCCCTGGCGGCAGCCGCGAAAGCCACACCGTGTAGCCCTCGTCTCCCCACATGCTTTGGGCATCCAAACCCGTCCATCGAAGGCAGACGGCGATTATGCCCGCCACGGCGATGGCAGCCCCAACCAGAAATTCCGGCCTTGCGCGGCGGTCCTCCATATTCGGTTCCAAGTTCTCCACGTCTGATGGCGCGCAACCCTATCAAGTTTTGGTTGCTTCCACAAGTGGCAACCTTCCGGTTTCCCGCACGTTCCGCGCTGTGCTTGCCGTTCTGCGGCACGAGCCAGCTTCCACGTGAGACCCTCGTCAAGTTGTTCAAGTTCTCCGACTGCGCGCCATCCCTCGTCGCCAGCATTTCTTCGCTTGTCCCCTGCTATTTACGGACGCATACTCCCCCAGGGGGTCCCCGATGGTCTCCGGTCACGCCCATTCCCCTCATTCCGGTCGCGTCGCGCTTCACGTGCTGAACGCAGTCGTCTCACTCACTGTCGGCGCCGCCTTTTTCGTCCTATGGTTCTGGCTCCTTCCGGACTGGCTCGGCTTTCAGCGCGAAATGAATTCCATCCCCGCCTGGCGCTGGCTTGCTGCCATTCCATCCATCCTTGGCTTCTCCGTCGCCCTTCGCTGTGTTTGGGATTTTGGCTGGACCGGCCACGGCACACCGGCGCCCTTCGCCCCGCCGCAGCGCCTCGTCGTTGTCGGCTGCTATCGCTTTGTTCGCAATCCGATGTACGTTGGATTTTTCAGCGGCTGGATTGGGCTATGGGTCATCTTCGGCCGCGCCAATGCAGCGGCTCTCATCGCCGCCGTCGTCGCTGTACTCGCCGTGAACCTGTTCGTCCGCTTCTACGAAGAGCCCACGCTCCGTCGCCTCTTCGGCGCCGACTACGACCTCTACTGCCAGAACGTCCACCGCTGGCTACCCCGCCTCCGCCCCTGGCACCCGTGACTCCCAACGGCCCGGAACTCTAAGCCTCTCATCCTGCGGGTATCCGACGAGAGCGCCGGAAGGTTCTCAACATCCAGTTGATCTAGCCTTTATTCGGGCGCTCCCCGCCCCCGGTTCGCTGTACTCCGCTCGCTTTTAGCCATTCTGTATTGCCTTACTTCTTTACTTCCTTCCCCGCTTCCACCAACTTCACAAACCGTGCATCTCCATGCAGCGAAACCAAATCCGTATCCTCCCCAATCTGCCCCGCGATGTCCGGCCCCAACCCGTGCTCCATCGCCTCACTCAGCAAAGCCAACGCCTTTTCCTGCTCTCCCGCCCGAGCCGCGAAGCACGCCATGTTGTACGTCGTCGCCGCCGTCCGCGCGTCATCCGGCCCGTACTTCTTCGCCTGGATCGCGCGCAAATCTTTCAGGCACTTTTCAGCCTCTCCCAGCTTCTGTTCGCGCGCCAGCGCCGATGCCACTTCGGTCATCGTGGCCAGCGTCCTCGCATCCTCATTTCCAAACGCGTGCTGCTCCACCTCCAGAATCTGCCGCTGTGCCTTCGTCGCATCTGCGAAGCGGCGTTCTTGGGTGTAAAGCACGGGGAAATACCCCATCGTTCGCAGCGTCAATGGAGCCGCCGGCCCCAGCGCCCGCTGCGCAATCGCCAGCGTCTCTCGCGCCAGTTGTTCGCCTTCTGCTTTTCGGTCCTGCAAATTCAGCGACACGGCAATGTTCAGCATCGTCAGTAGCGTATCCGGGTGCTCGGGCCCCAGCGATTTCTTCTCGATCTCCAGAGCCTTGCGCTGCAGTTTCTCTGCTTCGGCAAACTTGCCCTCCCGTTGCAGCGTGTATGCCAGATTGTCCATCGTCTCCGCTGTGTACGGATGCTCCGGCCCCAGCACCCGGCGCTCGACTTCCAGCGCTTCTCGCCGCGTCTGTTCCGCATCCGCATACCGTTGCTCCATCGAATACGTGGAAGCCAGATTGTCCATCGTCTGTAGCGTGTCCGGCTGATCCGTCCCTAACCCCGTTTTCTCCAACTCCAGCACTCTGCGTTGCAGCCGCTCCGCGTCCGAATACTTTCCCTCTTCCATCAGCGTCACGCCCAGGTTCGCCATCCCCGAAACTGTGAGCGGATCCTGCTCCCCGAATTGCCTTGCCTCCAACCCGATCGCCTCGCGGTCCGTCTTCTCCGCCTCGTTCTCTTTCCCCTCTTGGTGCAGCGTCCAGCCCAGGTAGTTCATCGTGCGCAGCGTTTGCGAATTTTCTGGCCCCAGCGTGCGACGCTGCGCTTCCAGTGTTGTCCGCTCCAATTTTTCCGCCCCCGGATACTTTCCTTCGTGGTCCAGCGTCCAGGCGAGGTCTGCCTGCGTCTTCAGCGTCGCCCCTTTCTCCGGACCCAACTCCCGCTTCTGGATCTCCAAGGCGCGTTCCAGCAGCGTCTGCGCGCGCGAATAGAGCCCAAGGTTCTGGTAGACCGTCCCCATCAAATCCATCAACTGCGTGCGCACTTCCGGCTCCTGCGCCAACTCCTTGTCAATATTCGCAGCCGCCTTGTCCAGAATCTCCCGCGCTGTCACCGTGTTCCCGCGCGACTCGCTGGGGTCCGCCACACGAAACATCTGGGCCATGAAGTCGGCGATCCGGTTTGCCCGGTCGCGTTCCCTCCGGATGCGCCGCAATTCCACCGTCTGCATGGCCACGAACGCGATCAGCACCAGCCCCGCCGCCGTCCCCGCCGCCACACCCAGCTTGTTCCGCTGCACGTATTTCTTCAGCCGGTATCCCGCGCTCGCCTTGCGCGCCGTCACCGGCTGGTTCGTCAGGTAACGCTCGATGTCCGCCGCCAGCTCCGTCGGCGTACCGTACCGCCTCACCCGGTCCTTTTCGAGCGCCTTCATCGTTATCCAGTCCAGGTCGCCACGCAGCAGGCTAACCAGCTCGTGCGGATTGCTCGACCTCCGTTCCGCCCGTTCCGTGGAAGTCTTCCCCTCCGATCGCAGCTTCGCGCTGGGTGTCGGCGGGTCCTCCTGCCGCAATTGCCGCAGTACTTCGTCAATCGGCCGGTTCGTCCATTCCTGCTCGTCAAATGGCAACGTCCCGGTCATCAGCACGTACAGGATCACCCCTAGTGAATACACGTCCGTGCGCGTGTCCACGTCCCGCACGCCTGGGTCGGCCTGCTCCGGGCTGATGAAACCCGGCGTCCCGATCAGCGCTCCCAGCCGGGTCACCTGCGCCCGTTCGCCGCCTTCGTCGGACTCGATCGCCTTTGCAATACCGAAATCGATGATCCGCGGCACCGGCTTTCCATCCACCTCTTCCACCAGCACATTCGAGGGCTTCAGATCCCGGTGAATGATCGCTTTCTGATGCGCGTGCTGTACGCCATCGCACACCTGCAGGAACAGCCGCAGCCGCTCCCGAATCTTCAACCGCTTGTTGTCGCAATAGCGCGTGATCGAGGGGCCGTCCACGTACTCCATCACGAAGTACGGTTGCCCGTCCGGCGTCGACCCCGCATCGAAAATCTTTGCGATCGTCGGATGATTCATCACCGCCAGCGACTGCCGCTCGGCCTCGAATCGCTGTATCACCCGGTTGTCGTACATCCCACCTTTGATCAGCTTCAGCGCCACACGCCGCCTCACCGGCGCCGTTTGCTCCGCCAGCCACACCTGTCCCATGCCGCCTTCGCCCAGTATCCGCAGCAGCGCATACGGTCCGATCGACCGCGCGCCCACACCCACTCCCGTCGCCGTTCGCGGTCCCCCTTCCTGCGCATTCGCGGCGGCGCCGCCCGTCTGCGTTGCTCCGCCCATGCTCTCTTTTTTGTCGAGTGTCGAATCGCTCTCAGATTGTGAGCGCGATCCTTCGGCAGGCTGCATGTTCTTCTTTTCTCGGATGGGCTCTTTGTTGTCTGCGCTTGCGGAGTCGGGTCCCGGCTTGGAGTTTTCTTCCCCCATGCGTCCCTCACACCCACGAATTGAATTGGTCCTGCGAGCTTAGCACGCCCTCCGAGCAAAAATGCGGACATCCGTCTGTTTCGCGCTCCCTGTCCCAACTCAGCGCCAGATTCTCCGTGTCCTCTGCTCAACTTTGCGCTCTCTGCGGGGAGCATTTCTCTTCAGCTTTTCTACAGAGATTCTCCAAAGCAAAAAAAGCGGCCCGCACCACGTGGCCGCCGTTTCCGCATTCTGTTTTCCTGCCAATGCCTACCGCATCTTGCCTCCCGCCGTCAGCGGCGACAACAACTGCACCGCCACCCCCCACTCCCCCTCGCGTTCCGCATCTACCCGGATCACCTGCCCGACGTACTCCTGATTCTTTAAATTCCCCGGGCCAAGATACGGCAACGTCACAAACAGCCGCATCCCCTCCTGATACAACTTCCTCGCCGTCAAAAAATAAATCCCCTCGCGCGAGACGTTTTTCGTCGTGCTCAGGTCCTCGAACATTTCTCCGTGGGGATCGGTCGGCCGCACCTTCAGCGGCTGGCCCATTTTCAGGCGTCGGCTGCGTCGCCGGTCCTGCGTTCGTGATTCAGGCATGTAGCCATCACATCACACTTTTCACCGTCACCAGTAACCATGTGCTCAATAGAACAGGGGTGCGGCCCACTCGCAAGACCGCTCCCCTCCGACCACCCGCAAACTGCACCCGCCAAACTGTTGACTGCCGGCTGTGAACCGCTGGCGAGGAAAGCTCCCCTCACCGTCAGTACCTGATTTCTGCAATCTGATTTCTGATTTCTCCCACAATCACTTCCACGGCTGCACATTCACCGCCTTGATATATTGGTTCCCGTAGCTCTCGATCTCATACTTCCCGCTCTTCTTGTTGAACCGGATCTTCGCCGCGGCCATGATCTGGCCCGCCCCTTTGCCCTCGCTATCGAGCTTCACCTGCATATATCCGAATGGGTAATCAACGCTCCGGTTGTTGCGGTAAAGTTCGATAAACGGCATGTACCGCGCCGTAATGATGGTGATGATGGTCTGATTCCCCACCACTCGTTTCCGCGCCACCGCGATTTGCGTCCCGGTTGAACCCACCGGATTGACTCGCCCTTTGTCCTCCTTCTCCAGCGCCCGCCGAAGCGCATCGGTCCCCTTATCCTTCACTAATTCCGCGAACTGCCGCACCTCGTCATCCGTCGTATAGCTGGTAATCCGAAAATCAAACTGCATCGTCTTCCCGCCTACGGATCCACCGGTCCCCACAGCTACGCCGCTGTAAACCTCCGGCTTCATCCCTTCCTGACCTGCAGCGCTCAGCGCAAAGAAACTAGCCGCCGCACAAACCCACAAAACTTTCCCCAGCAGTTTCCGTCGCATTCCCCACCTCCTGTCTGGTCACCCATCCTAGTGCAACCCACCGCCACTTTCCATCTTCTCCTGAGGAGCTACGCAGCGGTCTCTCCGCGCCATTCCTTACTTCGTTATCTCTCTTACTTCATTACTTCCCTCCAGCTGCCCATGCCAACCCGTCCGGAAATCTCCCCACTTCGATCAACGTCTCCACCTTCCAATCCTTTACGTCAATCGCCGCCACTTTCCCCTTCTCATTTCCCATTGCACAGGAAACGTACGCCGTCTTTCCATCCGGGGCGATCAACACCTCCTGGGGATTCCCCGGCACGTCCACCATCTTCGCCACTTTCAGTGTCGCCAGGTCCACCACCGCCACGCCCTTCAGTGTGGTCACCACCAGCCATTTCCCGTCGAGCGTCGCTCCGGTCCCGTACGCCACCGCCGGCAGCTCCACCCACGTTTTCATCTTATTCGTCGTCGTATCAATCACCGCCAGTTGCGGCTTCGTCTGGTCCGCCGAGAACACCATCTTCCCGTCGCGCGATACCGCAATCCGCTGCGTCACTTTCGAAATCGGAATCACCGCAATGGTCTTCCGCGATTGCATGTCCAGCACGGAGACCGTCCCCGGCCCCACATTCGCCGTGTACCCGCGCGTCCCGTCTGGCGAAATCGCCAGCATGTGCGACTCGGCCTGCCCTGTCGGAATCGCGCCCACGATCTTCAGCGTCTTCGGATCAACGATTGTCACGCTATCCTTCAACTCCGTTGTCACGTACAGCATCTTGCTCACGGGGTCGTACACTACGCAGTGCGGCCGCACGCCCTCGCCAAATTCCACGCGGTGCGTAATTTGTCCGCTCGCTATGTCGATCACCAGCATCTCGCGGCCGTCAATCCCCGGTTTGCCTACACCGCTACTTCCGTAGATCGGCACATACGCCGTCTTCCCATCCGGCGAAGCCTCTACTTCATGCCCGTGTACGCCGCTGACCTCTTCCGCAATCGTCCGCACTTCCTTCTTCTCCACCGGGTCCACCACGCTTACACTCGCGTCTCCCTGATTGATCACCAGCAACACCGCCTTCTCCTTCGGCGCTTTCGCCCAGGCGCTCGGTTCCCTGCCCACCAACAGCAACACGAGACAGATCACCGCTGCCAAAACCACCAAGCCCCGGCGCCATTCCGCGATCTCCATGATTTATCCTCCCGACCATCTTCCCTGCTGCCGCTCTGCTTCACTGCAGTCTCAGTGCCAATTCTTTCTGCCTGATAGCCTGAATTCGTCCGCGATGTCACGCGCGCTGCACTCCGAATGCTTTACCTTCTCTACTTCTCTCCGTTTTTTATTTCAATCTTTTCATCAACGCTTCCTTCCACCTCGCAATATCAATCGTCCACATAATCTTCGCCTTTCGTCCCCGCTTCGTCGTCTCCGCCCACAACTCGTAATTCCGCTCGTCCCCCGAAACGTTCAGCCGGTCCACCACCGTCATCCCCCGCGTCAACTCGCTCTCGGTCTCCACGTCCCAATAATGCTCCGATTCCGACGTCACCACTTCCGGCTCCAGCGCCACCGTCATCGCCACCGGATCGGGCAACGAAATGCCATGCTCCCCCGTTTGCACCAGGTAAGCCTCCTGCGCGCGGCTGTTGCAATCGATTGCAAACTTCGCCACCGGCGTTCCCAGCGCCAGCACCTCCTGAATCTCCCTCAGATTCAGCGCCGCTTCTCCGCGGCACAGATGCCAGCCCACCATCTCCACCGGCAGCGCGCTTCTCGCTACCATCCGTCCCGCTTCCGGGTCGCACCAGATGTTGTACTCCGCCGCCGGCGTCACGTTTCCCTCGCAGCACGGCGCTCCTCCCATCACCACGCACCGCCCCACCTTCTCCGCAATCCTCGGCTCATTCTGCAGCGCCAGTGCCACGTTCGTAAGCGGACCCAGCGTCACCAATACCAGCCCTGGATTCGCTTCGATCAAATCAATCAGCGCCTCGGTCGCTCCCAATTTCTCCGGCTTCCGCCGCGGGACCGGATACCCGTGATCCCCCAGACCGTCCGCGCCGTGGAACCAGTCGGCGCTTTGATGCACGCGCCGCAGCGGCTTCTCCGCTCCCGTAAATACCGGCGCGCTCGACCCACACAGCTCCGCCGTGTAAAGCGCGTTCCGGGTTGCCTGCCGCACCTGCACGTTCCCCGCCACCGTGGTAATCCCCACGACCTCCACATCCGGCGACCTCAGCGCCATAATCAGTGCCACCGCGTCGTCCGACGCCGTATCCGTATCAATCAAAAATTTCCTCTTCATATTTTCCCTTGGCTGCGCCTGTATCTATGTTCCAGGACTTTGTAGCGGGCGCTCTCTGAAGCAGGGCTTTTCCCCCGGGTACAGCCGGCGCTGGCCGTTTTCTCCACCACTTTCGTTCTCCCTGCTGAGGACCCTGCCCCTTCCGCGGTAACGCGATTCTGGCCTCGAACTCTCCGCTAATGCTGTTCTCCTCTGCTAACTCAGGTTGCTCTGAGCGCATTTGGCGAAGGGTGGTTCGCTTCTCCCTTCTTCCCGCGCCGCCGCAGAATACCAAATCCCCTCTCTTCTCTCGGGAACTTTCTGCTCATCCGCCGGGAATACCCTGTAGCAATAGCAACCGAGCTCCCGCACGGGAGCACACTTACAAGTGGCCGGCCCCCGGACCGGCCACCCTCCTCTTACCGACGAATGACCACCGCAAACAATCGCAAACCTCTTTCAGCCCCCCAATTCGCTCCTCTCACGCCTCCGATCCTTTCTATGCTCGCCTTCCTCTATGCCCTTCCCCTGCTCTCTCCGACGCTCGCTTCCGCCCAACAAGCTCCTCCCATCACCGTTAACGTAAACGCTGTCAATCTGCTCGCTACCGTCCGCGACAAACACGGTGCCATCATTAACACTCTCTCGAAAGGAGATTTCCTCCTCGAGCAGGACGGCAAGCCCCAAACCATCACGTACTTCGCCAAGGAATCCGACCTACCGCTCACCCTCGGTCTTCTCGTCGACTCCAGCCTCAGCCAGCGCCGCCTCCTCGACCAGGAACGCGCCGCCAGCCGCTCCTTCTTCGAAAGCGTTCTTCGCGAAGGCAAAGACAAAGCCTTCGTCCTCCATTTCGATCATGAAGTCGAGCTCCTCCAGGACCTCACCCCGTCCCGCCAGAAACTCGAAGCCGCCATTGACCAGATCCACACTCCGGAACTCTCCCAAACAAGCTCAAGTGGTGGCAATTCCGGCGGCAGCTATCCCGGGGGTGGAGGAGGTGGCGGCTACGGCCATGGGGGCCACGGCCGACACTTCCACGGCGGCGGCACGCTTCTCTACGATGCTGTCTATCTCGCTTCCGATGAACTGATGAAAAAGCAACAGGGCCGCAAAGCGCTCATCGTTCTCACCGATGGCGTGGATCGCGGTAGCAAGGAAACCCTTGAAGAAGCCATCGAAACCGCGCAGCGCGCCGACACGCTGGTCTACTGCATCCTTTTCGCCGATAAGGAAGGCTACGGCTACGGCGGCAGCGGACATGGCGGCTTTGGCGGCCCGCACATGGGAGGCATGGGGGGAGGTTACCCCGGTGGCCGCGGCGGTGGTTACCCACGCCGCTCTGAAGAAGAGCGTCCCGACGGTAAAAAGGTCCTCGAACAGATGGCCAAAGCGTCCGGTGCACGCTTCTTCGAAGTCACCAAAAAAGAGCCGCTCGACAAAATCTACGCTGCCATTGATGAAGATCTCCGCAACCAGTACGTCCTCGGCTACACGCCCGACAAACCCGACGCCACGCCCGGCTACCACACCCTCCGTCTGACGGTGAAACCAAAAGACTTCGCCGTGCAAACCCGCGCCGGTTTCTACCTCGACGCCCTCCCTTCAACCCCGCCCGCCTCTAGCCCCTCCGCCACCCAATGACTCCGGCAGCTTCTCGTTTTCGGCTTGCCGCTATCTGTCCGCTGATTTCTGTTTTCTGACATCTGCTTTCCGATATCTGATATCCAATTCCAAAACAAAACCGGCGCGAACCTAAATCCGCGCCGGCCAATCCCCGATTTTCTATTTTCCAGGTCCTAATTTCTAATTCAATGCCCCTGCTGCATTTCTTTTTGTTTCTTCCTGTCGGAGTCCAGGCGGTTCACGAAATCCTCGAATTTGGCCTTTTGTTCCGGCGTCAGAAAATCCCGCATTTGGTTGCGAGCCTTCATCCGCACGGCGTCCACTTCCTCCTCGCTCTTGTCCCTGATCGCGTGGATTTCATGCTGCGCGTCGGCGATGATCGCGTCCACTTTCTTCGATTGGTCCGCGTCCAGCCCGATCTCCCGGGTCATCTCCTCGACCTTCTTGGCCCGGTGCTCCGCTTCCGAGAGCATGGGCCGCCGAGTCGCGGCGGACACATGCCTCGCCAGGTTGTAGCCGAATACGCCGCCGGTCGCCAATCCCAGCACGAACAACAATGCCAGCCAAATCGCCGCTTTTTTCCGCACTTCCGCCGTCACGGCCGAATCCCTCCCATCACGCTGAATCCATCGTCATATCCGGGCGCCTGCGGCACCGCTGAGTCGAACACCATATCACCACCGCGGTGTGCCGGGCGAGCCGGTTCCTTGCTGCTCTGTTGCAGGCTCCACCCGCCACCCACAATCAGCAGCAACACGCTCAACGCCGCCACCCGCGGCGCAAACCGCCGCACGACGATCCAAACTCCGTCCCGCGCTTCGTCTTCGCGTTCCTTCGCGGCAATCGCCGCCATGATTCGCGCCGTGAACCAAGGCCCCGCCGTCCGCACCGGCATCGCGCTCAACGCGTTTCGCGTTTCGGCGAACTCTCCCAGCGCAATTCGGCACTCCTCGCAGATTTCCGCGTGCCGCGCAGATTGCTCCGGCAACTCCGCCCGCCAATCCTCCACGGTCAGCGGCACGCCTCCCCGGACGGGCAGTCCTTCCAGCGCGTCCCGAAAGCTTTCGCAATGCTCATTTTCCCGGTGCAACATGTTTCCCATGGTCCCTGTTTACCTCATTTCTGCCTGGTGCCTCTCTTGGCCCTTTTGCCTAGCGCTTCGCTCCCAGTCGTCTCCTGACGCGTTCCGTGATCTTCTGCCGTGCCCGGAACAGCCTTACTTTCACCGTATTCGCGTTGCTCTCCATGATCTCCGCGATCTCTTCCACCGAAAACCCCTGCACTTCCTTCAGGACCAGCATCGTGCGGTCCCGCTCGTCCAGCAGGCTTAGCAATTCCTCCACCTGCTCCCGGGCCGCCAGTTGCTCGCTCGTGTCCGGCGCGCCATCCGTGAGGTCCGACGACGCCTGGTACATCTGCGCCTGCTCTTCGCTCAACTCCGCCTCGTACGTCAGCGGCCGAACCTTCTTCTTTCGCAGCAGGTCCCAGCACTCGTTCACCGTGATCTTGTACAGCCAGGTGCTGAACGCTGCCCGCTGGTCGAATCTCTTGATTGAAAAATAGGCCTTCAGGAATACCTGCTGGGCTATATCTTCCACGTCCTCCCGGTTTCTCAGGATTCCTCCTGCCACCGCAAAGACCCGACTCTGGTGCCGCCGCACCAGAAGCTCAAACGCTTCCTTATCATCCCGCTGCGCGCTCCGGACGAGTTCCCTGTCTTGCTCGGCCCGCACCGCTGCTCCACCCGCGCCGTCCCCGGTTTTACCCAGTTCCGGCAGCGCCAGAGCCTCCGTTTTTGGGACGCGAGCCATATGTATTTGGTTACGCTATTTTCCTTCCCCTGTCCACCCTGCCATACTCCCCACCCAGCCGTCCTATCCGCCAATTTCCACATATTCCACTAGTTTCGACTTGCTACTGATGACTATCTATGGAATACTCCACCCATGATTATTGGTGACCGTCTTCGCGCTCTGCGCGAGGAAAAGAAACTCTCCCAGGGTGATATCGAGAAGCGTACCGGACTCTTGCGCTGTTATATCTCTCGTGTCGAGAACGGTCATACCGTTCCTGCCATCGAGACGCTGGAGAAATTGGCGCGTGCCCTCGAGTGCCCACTTTATCAACTCTTCTACGATGGCGAAGAACCTCCTCAACTCCCGAATCTCCCCAGGCGCAAGTCCTCCGACGACATCGCTTGGGGCAGCTCTGGGAAAGAGGCCCGCTACCTCAACAAGCTCCGCCGCCTGTTGAGCAAAGCGGACGACGAGGATCGCAAGCTGCTGCTGTATATGGCCCAGAAAATGGCCAATCGGTAGCTGTTGGCGACCCGCCTCCGCCTGAACTAGAAACAACTCATCGCTCCAAGGAGCCGCTCCTCTCCACGCCCGAGCGGCTTCTCCTTTTCTGTGCCTCTCTGTCTTAGATTCCTCTAATTAACGCCTGAGGTTCCCCGAGCGCCTGCTCTTCCGCTGTTCTTCCGCAGCAGCCTTGCGATTCACCGCGCCCCGCTCCGTTTTTATCTTGGTTCTCAAACTGTCGACTGTAACCTGTGGACTGTGGGCTCTCTTCTCATTCCCACTCGATCGTGCTCGGTGGCTTGCTGCTCACGTCATACACCACCCGCGTCACTCCCGGCACCTCGTTCACAATTCGCGTGGACATCCTCTCCAGCACTTCCCCCGGCAGCCGCACCCAGTCCGCCGTCATCGCGTCGTCCGACTGCACTACGCGCACCGCTACCGTCAGCCCGTAGGTCCTTCCATCTCCCATGACGCCGACACTGCGTACCGGCAGCAGCACGGCAAACGCCTGCCAGACCCTTTCGTACAATCCCGCCCGCCGGATCTCCTCCACCACAATCGCGTCCGCCTCGCGCAGCGTCTCCAGGTCGTTCTTCGTGAGCGGCCCCAGCAGCCGCACCGCCAGCCCCGGCCCCGGGAACGGGTGCTTCACCAGAATCTCTTCCGGCAAGCCCAGATCCCGGCCAATCCGCCGCACCTCGTCCTTGAATAAATCCCGCAGCGGCTCCACCAGCGCGAACGGCATCTTCTCGGGCAGCCCGCCCACGTTGTGGTGCGTCTTGATGGTCGCCGAGGGCCCTTTCACCGACACCGACTCGATCACGTCCGGATACAGGGTCCCCTGTACCAGGAACTTGATGTTCCCATGCGCCTCGCCCTTTTGCAGCTTCTCCGCTTCCGCGGCAAACACGTTGATGAACTCGCGCCCAATGATCTTCCGCTTCTGCTCCGGGTCCCTCACGCCTGCCAGCTTCTCCAGGAAATGCTCCGATGCGTCCACGCCAATCACATGCAGCCCCAGCCGCTCGCGGTACATCTCGAGCGTGTGTGCGAACTCGTTCTTCCGCAGCAGCCCGGTGTTCACGAAAATGTTCGTCAACCGCTCGCCCATCGCGCGGTGCACCAGCACCGCCGCCACGGTCGAATCCACTCCGCCGCTCAGGCCGCAAATCGCCCAGTGCGACCCCACTTTCTGCTTGATGGCCTCGACGCTCTCTTCGATGAACGCCTTCCCGCTCCACTTCGGTTCCGCCTGGCACACCCGGAACAAAAAGTTCCGCAAAATCTCCGTTCCGCGATCCGTGTGGTTTACTTCCGGGTGGAACTGCACCGCGTACATCTTCCGCTTTGGGTCTTCCGCCGACGCGATCGCGTTCGCCGTCTTTCCCGTCAGGTGGAATCCCTCCGGCAGGGCCAGCACGTTGTCTCCGTGGCTCGCCCAGATCTTCAGCGCCCGCGGCAGCCCGCCCAGAATATCGCTTTCCGCTTTCTCCAGCTTCAGCTGCGCGGGCCCATACTCTCGCCGCTCCGCCGGCTCCACTTTCCCGCCCAGATTCCGCGCCATCCACTGCATCCCGTAGCAAATCCCCAGCACCGGAATGCCCTGAGCCAGCACCGCCGGGTCGCACACCGGCGCGTCCTTGTCGTACACGGAACTCGGCCCGCCCGACAGAATGATTCCCGCCGGCTCCAGCCGTCGAATGTCCTCCACGGAAGTCGTACACGGCAAAATCGCGCTGAAGACCTGCTGCTCGCGCACCCGCCGCGCGATCAACTGGGTGTACTGCCCGCCGAAATCCAGGACCACAATCCCGCCACGCTCCGCCTTCATCGCTGCCTGTGGCCCCATTGGATCCTTGGGATTGTCTGCCGCCATCTTCGCCGTCCCTTCCATGCTCACCTCATCCCACCACCAAATTCAGCATCTTGTCCTTCACAAACACGACCTTCCGCAAAGCCTTTCCATCTAAATGCCCCGCAATCCCCGCGTCCGCCTTGGCCTTTTCCAGCACTTCCTCCTGCGCCGCCCCCGCCGCCACCGTCACACGCCCGCGCACCTTCCCGTTCACCTGCACCGGAACCTCTACCTCGTCTTCCGTCGCCAGCTCCGTATTGAACTCCGGCCAGTTCACGGTCCACAACCCGTTCGCGTGACCCAGCATCTCCCACAACTCTTCCGCCAGGTGAGGAGTCATCGGCGCCAGCATTAACGTCACCAGCTCCAGCACTTCTTTTTGCACCTCCGGCCGCACACCTTCTTCCAGCGGCTCGGCCGCATAGATTGCATTCACCAGCTCCATAATCTGTGCGATTGCCGAATTGAAGTGCCACCGCCCCTCAAAATCCTGTGTGACCCGCCGCAGCGCCTGGTGCGCCTTCCGCAGCAATTCCTTCTCTTTTTCTGTGTAAATCGGCTCCTTGCGCGCCTTTGCGCTATCCGTACTTTTCAAACTGTTGGCTCTGCGGTCCACCAGCCGATACACCCGGTTCAAAAACCGCCACGCCCCCTCGATGCTATCTTCGCTCCATTCCAGGTCCTTCTCCGGGGGCGCCGCAAACAGGGTATAAATACGCCCGGTGTCCGCGCCGTATTTCTGCGCCATCTCTTCCGCGCCCACTACATTCCCGCGCGACTTCGACATCGCCACGCCGCCCTTTTGCACCATCCCCTGCGTGAACAGCCTTCCGATCGGCTCGTTGTGCTTCACCAGGCCCAGATCCCGCATCACCTTGCACCAGAAGCGCGAATAGAGCAGGTGCAGAATCGCGTGCGTAATCCCGCCGATGTACTGGTCAATCGGAAACCAGTACGCCACCTTTGCCGGGTCAAACGGCGCCTTCTCATTGTGCGGATCGCAATACCGGTAGAAATACCACGACGAATCCACGAACGTGTCCATGGTGTCCGATTCCCGCCGCGCCGGCCCGCCGCACTTCGGACACTTCACGTTCACAAACTCCGGATCGGTCGCCAGCGGCGATTGCCCTTCGCCCGTCAATTTTGGATTGGCTGGCAGAACAACCGGCAGATCCTTGTCCGGGACCGGCACCAAGCCGTCCTTCTCGCAATAAATCACCGGGATCGGCGTGCCCCAATATCTTTGCCGCGAAATCCCCCAGTCGCGCAGCCGGAAAATCGTCTCCTTATTTCCGAAACCGCCCTTCTCCGCATCCGCCGCCATCCGTTCGATGGCTTCCTGGCTCGTCAGCCCCGAATACGGCCCCGAATTTACGCTCATCCCGTACTCGGTTAAAATCTCTGCCCGCTCGGGAGGCATCGTCTCGCCCACACGAGATACCACCACGGGTATCGGCAACCCAAACTTCACCGCGAACTCGTTGTCACGCTCATCGTGCGCCGGCACCGCCATGATCGCCCCGGTCCCATACTCCATCAGCACGAAATTTCCCACCCAGATGGGGATCTTCTCCTCATTGAACGGATTAACAGCATACCGCCCGGTGAAAAAGCCGTCCTTCTCCGCGGTAGCGATGTCCTCGCCCTTCACCGAACTCACCTTCATCTCTGCCAGTTTCCGGCTCCGTCCCTCCGCCGTGTAGTGGCCGGGCTTCCGACCGGCCTCCGAATCTTCCGCCTTGGACGCAACCAGCTCCGCCACCAGTGGATGGTTCGGCGCCAAAATCACCGCGCTCGCGCCATAAATCGTGTCAATCCGCGTCGTGAAAATCTCAATCTTCCTCTCGGGGGTCGGAGCTTTAGCTCCGACAGTTTTCGCCGCCGAAGCCTGGGATTCAGCCCCTGAGGAATCGCTTCCTTCGTCAATCACGAACCAAACCTTCGCACCGATCGACTTCCCAATCCAATTCCTCTGCATCGCAATGACGCGATCCGGCCATCCGCCTTCCAGCTCCTTCAAATCCTCCAGCAACTGCTCCGCATACGCCGTGGTCTTCAAAAACCACTGCTCGATCTCCCGCGCCTCCACGCGCGTATCTTCGTGCCGCCAGCAGAATCCGCCGTTAACCACCTGCTCATTCGCCAGCACCGTGCAGCACTTCGGACACCAGTTCACCCGGCTCTTTTTCTTGTACGCAATCCCCTTCTCCAGCATGCGCAGGAAAAACCACTGGTTCCACCGGTAATATTCCGGCTCGCACGTGGAAATTTCCCGCCGCCAGTCGTAGGAAAACCCAAAGCGCCGCAGCACTCTCTGAAATTCCGCGATGTTTTTGTTGGTCCACACACGCGGATGCGTGTGGTTTTTGATCGCCGCATTTTCCGCCGGCAGGCCGAACGCGTCCCACCCCATCGGGTGCAGCACGTTGAACCCGCGCATGCGCTTTACCCGCGCAACCACGTCTCCAATCGTGTAGTTGCGCATGTGCCCCATGTGCAGCGTTCCCGAAGGGTAGGGCAGCATCTCCAGCACATAATATTTTTTCTTTGTCGGGTCGCTTTCCGTCTCAAATACGCGGTTTTCTTCCCACCGCTTCTGCCACTTCGCCTCAATCTCCTGCGGCTTGTAGTCCCCCACGAGTCCCCGTCCCCTTTGGAGTGCGGAGGCCCGGCCTCCGCTTTTGCGGCTGAATCCTTTCCCAGGTCCTTAAGCCGAGCATCGTGAATTCTTGGCTATTGCCCTCTCCGTGCCCTCGGCTTGCCTCGAGCGCGCTTCGCGAGGTGAGCAAAGCCTTTTCGGCGCTTTCCTTAGTTCGGTGCTTCTTTGCCCCTTACTTCTTTTTCCTTTTTGCCGCCGGCAGGTGCCGCGAACTCGCCCTCTTCCCCTTTCGCTCCATCATCTTCTTCATCGCCGTCGTCAGCATGGAAAAGCCTTTCTCCCCCGCCGGACCTTCCACGCCGGCCAGTTCCCACAGTTTTGCCACATTCTTCCGGTCGTCCCCCGGATGATCAATCGGCGTCTCCAGCAGAAACGCCCTCCCGGGCAAACCCTCCGGCGCAGCGCTGCCCAGCCGCGAATGCTTCAGCATTCGCTCAAACGCATCCGGGCCAATCTTCCCGCGCCCGATATTTTCATGACGATCCACGCGCCCGCCCAGCGGTATCTTCGAATCGTTCGCGTGAAACACTGGCACGTTCTCCAGCCCCAGGATGCGATCAATCTCTTCGATCGTCCGCTCCAACCCCGCTTCGCTCTTGATGTCGTAGCCCGCCGCGAACAGGTGCGCCGTATCCAGGCACGCGCCAAACTGTAGTGGCCTGCCGTCCGCATCTCCCAGAAGCGAGCGTCCCTCAGACCGGCCAGCCCGGTTCAAGCCATAAAGAATGGCCGCCACTTCCTCCAGCCGCGAGCCCACTGCCGTTCCCATCCCCGCGGTATTCTCAATCAATACTCGCATCTTGCCCAGCGGCACGCGCCGCGCCGCCGCCTTCACGCTTTCCACAATCGTCGAAATCGCCTGCTCGATGCCCATCTCGCCGCGTGAACCCGGATGCACCACCACAAAGTCCGCGCCCAGGTCTCGTCCGCGCACCAATTCCTCATGAAACGCCTGGATCGACCGCGTCCGCAGCATCGGCTGCCCTGCGGCCAGATTGATCAAATAATTCGCGTGAATCACTAGCGGCCCCAGCCCCAACTCTTCCCGCCGCGCGCGAAACGCCTTTGCGTCCATCTCCGGAATCTTCACATTCGCGAGCTGCCACATCCGCGGACTCGCCGAAAAAATCTGCAGCGCATTCGCCCCCAACTTCCGCGCGGACTCCAGCGCGTTCAGATAACTGCCGGAAATGGAAGTGTGTATGCCGATCCGCAGGCTGCCGTCCATCCACGCCGGCGGCCCTGGCTCTGGCTCCGGAACCGGGATGTATTCGTCATCCGGCTCAAACTTCGTATTCTCGATGATTGGATATTCCGCCATCTCTATCGTACTCAACGCAAAATCCCTCTCTCGTGTTAAACCTTCATTCTAACACACCCCTCCAGTGGCACAGGCTTCAGCCTGTGCAGCCACAAGTCCAGCTGCCAAATCCAGTTTGGCTGGCTATCCTCGACTCAATATCGCGATGGCTTTTCTGCCACCTTCTCTTTGGTCATCGCCTTCTACTGGCATCACTTTTGTCTCGACACAAAGCAACTTTTTCCCTACATTTCATTTTGAGGGCGTTGTTCTTAGAAGAGGGAAATGATCACAATCGATCCGCGTGCCGCGGAAAAAATCCAGCCTGAATTACTTTCCGGCGAAACCATCTATTGGGCCGCCATGCCCAATCCCAACAAAATCTTCCATTCCGATGACTGGAGTATAATCCCGTTCTCCCTGATCTGGACGGGATTCTTTGTTTTTATGGAGGGCCAAGCTTTTGGTTACTGGACGTCTGGTTCTAAGTCCGCCGACACTGATATTTTCATGGCACTCTGGGGAATTCCGTTCTTGGTCTTCGGTCAGTACATAGTCTGGGGCCGGTTCCTGCATGACGCTTGGTTGAAGCGCCGCACATTCTATGCCGTAACAAATCGGCGTGTGCTGATCATCCAGGAATCTTGGAAACCGCGGTCTAGTTTCACATTTCTGGAGCACATTGGGGAGATCTCAACAGAAGGCACCGATGTGGGAACTCTCTGGCTGGGCCCAAAACTACCCATCCTCGGTGGAAGGAGAAGCCCAAAGCGCAGCATGAGCCGGTTCGATTTGTCAGGCCGGACACCCGTGCTGGCCGACATCGACAACGTCGACTACGTCAATCGACTGATTCAGGAACTACGACCCAAATCACAGAAAGTTACCTATAAATCAGAACCGAATACCCTGACTTATCCGAACTTCGGTTGATGACGTCAATCACCAGTCACACTCTTCAGCCCTTCTTGCTCATCGCCCTAACATAATTCACCACGTTCCAAACCTGCGCCGGCTTCAGCCGTCCTTCCTCTCCAATCATCCTTCCCTTGCCTTTATCAATAATCTCGTACAGCTCCTGATCGCTCTTCTCCTTCAGCGTCGAGGGGTCCGCCAAGTCCTTCAGGTCCAGGGTCATCTGCTTCGCCAGGTCGCCGTCGCCGCCGCCCTTCGGTCCATGACACATCGCGCAATCCACCCCATATGTCTTCTTCCCTGCCGCCAACGAATCCGGGGTCGCGGCCACGGGATTCCCCGATTTCGAGGCGCTCCCGCCCGCCTGCTCCTGCGCGGCACTCGTAGTATCAGCGGGCTTCTTAGAATCCGTGGAAGGCGCCTGCCACAACCACACTGCCGCCACACACAAAATCACCACTCGCATGGCCGATCTCCATTCTCGACGCTACCCCGCGCCGCAGGTCTATCGGGCCCACTTTCGCCTAAGTATAGTCCCGCCTCCCCTCCCCCATTCCACTCCTAATTTCAGAGTCCCACGCCACGGAAACCGTCGTCCCGTTGACCAGGCCACCTCTAACTCTGTGGCTCTCTGCGGACTCCGTGGTAATTCTTTTCTGCGCCTCTTCCCTATTTTGCTAGTTCCTTGCTTCATCTCCTCCACGCCATGCCATCCGGATCCTTCCCGATCGCAAACGTCTTCGTCACCTCCAGCGTCTGCAAATCGACAACCGCCACCTTGTCGTCTCCGCTCACCGCCACAAATGCCCGCTTCCCGCCTGGCTCCATCAAAATTCCCTCGCAACTCTTTCCTAGCTTCAGTCGCTTCTCCACCTTCCTCCCCGCAACGTCCACGATCACCAACTCCCCGCTTCCCAAATCCGAAATGAACACGCGCTTCCCATCCGGCGTAAACTTCAACCGGTTTGAGTGCTTCGTCTCCACTCTGATGGTGCTCAAGACGCGCCACGCGGGGAGGCCCACAATCGAGACCGAGCCATCCCCCGAATTCGCCACCCATAATTCCCTTCCGTCCGGTGAAACGTCCATTCCCTCCGGACCCTTTCCCACTGCCAGATTCGACGCCTTCGGTTCCCCAGGCGTTTTCAGCGGGAGGTAACTCACCGTGTCGGAATTCACGTTCGTCGTCACCAGGCCCAAGCCGCGCCCCACCAGCGCCACCATGTGCGTCCGCTCCTGCTCCGTGTGCACCACTCGCTCAATTTTGTTCTTCTCCGGCGAATAGAGCGCCACCGCCTTTGCTCCCTCGGCCGTGAACCAGGCCGCATTCCCCGCAAACACTACGCCGTGCGGTCCCTTCAGTTCACCCAACTCCACACGGTGAATCTCTTTCTGCGCGTTCAGATCAATCACGCTCAGCGTCGTCCCATCCGCATGCGCCCCGTAATTCGTTGCCACTGCGTACTTCCCATCGGCACTCACCGCCACTTCATGCGGCACCGGACCTGTCGGCACCGTGGCAACCACTTCCAGCGTCCTCGGATCGACGATCGCCAGATAATTCCCGTCCTTGCTCAATACCACCAGCGCCGGCCGCGGCGTCTTTTTCGCCTGCGCCCACGCGCTTTCCCCCAACATCCCCATCATCAAAACTGCAGCCACCACCGCAAAAATCTTACCGCTCCAGTTCTTCATTGCATCCTCCCGCACCCTCTCGAGACTCCGCGTTCAAGGTGGCTTCTTCGCCCCAGCATGCTTCTTCGCCGCGGCCTTTTCCGCCGCATTCACCGCCTTGCGAAACTCCTCCACCGCTGTCACTTGCGGCGGCCGCAACGCATTCTTCGCCGCATACGTCCACACGGGCGCCGCATCCAGCGGGTACTCCTTACCGCCCAGATAGACGTGAAACACGTCATCCGGCATACCTGCCTCTCCGCCGACGGTTACGGGACTTCTCGCTCCGTTCGGCGTCCCCTCATCCGTCACGTCCCCTCCCGCTCGCCCCTGGCCCCCGGCAATCCGGATGGTGTCCCCGCCTTGCTCCACCGTCACCGGTCGCTGATCCACCGGCCCGCCGCCGATCGTTGGCGCCACTGGCCGGTCCGTTCCACGCTTCACCGCGATGACCAGGTCCGCTGTCATCGCGTCTTGGGTCAGCCGAAACCGGCCCCACTTCATCAGCGCCTTCTCCACATCCTCCTGCGCCCGCCGGTTCGCTCCCGGATCGGCGATCGGCTCGCCCGCATCGGGCAGAATCACCACCAGCACCGTCTCTGCCTTCAACACCACTCCGGGCAGCACGGGCTTCTCTTTCTTCTTCGCCGCGCCCGGCAGCGCCACCAATACCGCGGCTAAAATTCCGCAAGCGGCCAGTCCGTAGCTCGCGTTTTGCAATTTCATAATCATTCCCCGCGCATCCAATCCTGCACACTACCTCACCAGCAAACTCTCCGCCACTCCTGCTCACTGATCTCCGATATCCAGTCTCGGATATCCGATATCTGAGATCCGATCCCCCGTTCTGCGCACCGCCAATCGCGACTCACCACTCCCCAATTTGCCCGCTCGCCGCCTTCCAGCTACACTGGCCTCACCGCACCCTAAGGACATCGCCCATGCTCGTCGTCATGCAATCCAACGCCTCCGAAGCCGAGGTCCGCTCCGTCTGCGAAAAAATCGAATCTCTCGGCCTCAAAGCGCATCCCATGCCCGGGGCCGGCCGCACCGCTATCGGCATCACCGGCAACAAAGGCGCGCTCGACCTCGGCATCCTCGAATCCATGCCCGGCGTCGTCGAATGTATTCCCGTCACCAAGCCTTATAAACTCGTTTCTCTCGAAGTCAAACCCGAATCCACCATCGTCCGCATCCCCACTCCCTCGGGAGACGTCCTCGTCGGCGGCCCGCATCTCGCCATCACCGCCGGCCCCTGCGCCGTTGAAACCGAAGAGCAATGCCTCGCTATCGCCGAACAGCTCAAGCCCACCGGTATCCGCCTCTTCCGCGGCGGCGCCTTCAAGCCGCGCACTTCTCCCTACTCCTTCCAGGGACTCGGCCTCCCCGGCCTGAAAATCCTTGACCAGGTCCGCCGCCACTACGGCTTCGGCATCGTCACCGAAGCCATCGACAACGAAGCGCTCGACCTCGTCGAAGAGTGGGCCGACGTCATCCAGATCGGCGCGCGCAACATGCAGAATTATTCGCTCCTCAAGCGCGCCGGCCGCGCCAGGAAACCCGTGCTGCTCAAACGCGGCATGTCCGCCACGCTCGACGAATTCCTCATGGCTGCCGAATACGTCATGAGCGAGGGCAACTACAATGTCATCCTCTGCGAGCGCGGTGTCCGCACCTTCTCCGATTTCTCCCGCAACACCCTCGACCTCGCCGTTGTCCCCGCCGTCCACAAACGCAGCCATCTCCCCATCATGGTCGATCCCAGCCACGGCACCGGCAAGCGCCACAAAGTTCTTCCGCTCTCCCGTGCCGCCGTGGCCGTCGGCGCCGACGGCCTCCTCGTCGAAGTCCACCATCAACCCGAAAAAGCCCTCTCCGACGGCATGCAATCCATCCTCCCCGCCGAATTCGCCGAACTCCTCTCCGAAGTTCGCCAAATCGCCGCCGTCCTCCACCGCCGCGTCAACTAGGCCGGTAGCGCCGGCCTCCAGTTCATCCTGGAAGGGCCGGCAAGGAATCCTGATGCTGGGTGCCACATCATGCGGTGTTCAGGGTGCGCGTTTTTCTTCTCCTTCCTCCTCCGCGAATCTCTGCGTCCTCAGCGTCTCTGCGTTATCGTTATCCCCTCTCCCCGAAAAACCAAAAGCGGCGCGAACCACTCCCGCGCCGCCCAACCCGCTTCCTGCTCTCTGCTCCTTGTTACCCGCTATCCCTAGCCTGCCGACTGCAAACTACAGACTACCGACTACCGACTTCTCGCTTCCCCCTCATCCCTCCACCCAATTCGTCCGCTCGATAAACGTCGGTGGCTCATACGTCCGCCCCGCCGCCAGCCGCTTTTCTTCCCGCCGCGCCGCCCACAACAAAAACGGCCCAGCCACCGCTGCCGTAGCCCGCGCCGCCACGGGAAACTCCCGTTCCACTTCGCGCCGCAATCCATGAATCTTCTCGCTCACGCTCGCATTCACCCGCCGAAATTCCTTCTCCATCGCCCAAAGCGCCGCGTTGTACGCGCTCCCCAGCTTCTTCACCTCCCGCGCAAACCGCTCCCGCACTCGGGCGTCCGGATCATTCTTATAGCGCTGCCACCCTTGCAGCATCGTGCGGCACATCCGGTACAAGCTCGGCCCATTCATTTCAAAATCCCGCCAAAACGCCCAATCCAGCAGCTTCTTCGAGTCCTCCCGCGAAATCGCCACGTGCCGGAAATTGAATTGGAATTGGCCATGAATGTCCGCCAGGCCCACGCCCGGCAGCATCCGCCCCTGCTCCGTCATTTCCTTAAATAGCGGCGTGCCCGGCACTGGCGTATACAACATGAACTGGTGAAAATCCGTCTGGTAACTCACCGCGCGTTCAATCTCTTCGCCAATATTTTCCGGCGTGTGGTGCTCCAGCCCGATGATCGTGGACCCCTGCACGCGAATCCCGTGCTCCCGCAGTTCCCGCGTCAGATCGCCCGCATCCGTCCCCTGCAATTTCCCGTACGAGCTCCGCGGCGACTCCAGCCCCATCCACACCCACGAAATCCCCAACTCCACCAACTCCCGCATCGAGTATTTCCGGATCGCATTCGCTGAAGCGAACACCGAAAGCCCCCAGCTTTTCCCGGCGTCCTTCATCCGCTCCAGCAAGCGCATCGCCCGGGTCCGGTGAAGCAGAAAATTCTCATCCATCACGAAAAACGTCTGCACCGTCAACTCCTGCTCCGCCTGGCACATCACCTCAAATAGTTCATCGCCCGTGTTGTAAAAATTAAAGAACTTCCCCTTGCCGCCAAAAAACGCCGAGGTGGTGCAGAAATTGCATCCCATCGGGCAGCCCACCGAAGGGATGATCGTCGCCGCCGTCGCGCCCTTTCGCTCCGGCAGGCGCACCCCCATGATTCGCGTCCGCATTCCGGAAACAATCGCGGGATGCTTGATTGGCGCATGCTCCTCCTCGCCCAGATACCGCCGCATCCACGAAATTCCCTCGCCCTTCACGATATAGTCGGCGTCCAGCATCGCCTCGATCCCCGGAATTGCCGCCACGTGCCCGCCCACCACGATCACCGACTCCGGCGAAATCTCCCGCACCATCCGGCACATCTCCCGAGCCTTGCCCACATTCACTATGATCGAGGAAATTCCCACGATGTCGTAGCAATTCTCCCGCAACTCCCGAGCGAAGTCCTCCCGCGTCGGAAAATCCAGCACCGTGCATGGAGCCGAGATGTTCGCCTGCATCAGCATGATCCCCCACGACCGGTGAAACATCCGCAGCGAAAAACTCCCCTGCGCCCGCGTCACCTGGTTGTGATATAGCTCCATCGGGTTCATCGCCCGGCTGCCATACTCGTCGTCCTGCGCATACGGCCCGAACACCGAGCTCAGCAAGACACGCGCACTGCTCCTTTTGGGATGTACAAGCACCGTCCCTCTTGGCTTATCTTCGGTTTTTCCTTGCGAGGTCGTCTCTGGCTGGTTTCGGTCTGACCCGTTCCTGATCGTTTGAAGTCCTGTGGCGTCTATCTCTGACAATTCTTCCCGGTTCTCTCGCAGTGGCGTATCCCCCCACCATGCATCATGCCCGCAACCCGCTCCGGATGATGTGACCGCCGATACGTTTTAGAGAACTCTGTCACCCCGACCCGAGCGGCCGGCTTTCCCTCTCGCGCCGCACTGTGGCGCGCCGACAATGGAGTGGAGGTATTCAGGAAAATCTCAACCAATCCTCCATTTTCACTTTCCCACCTTCTATTTTCGCCCTTCTCGCTTCCCTGTGCCCTCTATGCTTGAATCCGTCAGGCCTCAGCCAGCCCGCGTGCTCTTCTCCACTCCTGCTGTAGACTGTAAACTGTCAACTGTTAACTTCCTCCATGCCCAATTCCAAAAACTTTCGCGTGTACTTCCTGCTCGCCGTTCTGCTCCTTCTCTCCGTCATCGTTATCCTTCGCCAGCATCGCCCGTCCTTCCTCCGTCCCGACCTCCACCTCAACGCCTACGTTGCCACCTCGGACGGCTCCATCTCCATTGTCGATCTCGCTTCCCTTAGCGTCATCGGCAAAATCTACGCCGGCCCCGCCATCTCCGACCTTCGCGAACACGCCAGGCGCCCCGAAATCTGGGGAGTCAGCCGCGCCGGCGGCTACCTCTTCGTCCTGGACGCCCCCACCGACCAACTCGAAAAAATCCCTGTCGGCCCCGATCCCCTAGAACTTGATTTCTCCGCCGACGGCAAGCGCGTCTTCACCACCTCCGCCGCCGCCGATCAACTCATCGCCGTCAACGTAGCCTCGCGCTCCATCGCCGGCCGGGCACGCACCGCCTCCGAACCCGTCCAGGCCCGCATCACGCCCGACCAGAAAACTATTGTGGTCGTCAATCGACGCAGCGCCGTGCTCACGCTCCACGATGCCGCCACCTTGCAACTCCGCGCTTCCATCCCCGTCATCCCGCAGCCTGACGCGGTGGCGATCCTTCCGGACAGCTCCCTCGCTTTCGTCATGAGCCGGGCGCAAAATCGTCTTTCTGTCGTGGATCTGAACCGCGCCGTCCTGCTCACCAATCTCGAGCTTGCCGGCCGCCCCTCCCAAATGTTGCTCAAGCCCGATGGCGGCGAACTCTACGTCCTCTCGCCCGAAGCGCACGTCCTCCAAGCCATAAATACCTGGACGCACGAAGTCGGCGACACGCTCATGATCGGTGATGCCCCGGCCAGCGCCATCCTCACCGAGGACGCGTCCGAAATGTACGTCGCCGATCGCACCGCCAACCACGTCTTTCCCGTGGACATCATCAATCGCCGCGTCGCCAAGCCCGTCAATGTCGGCGCATCTCCCGGCCCTATGCGCTTCGATTTTTCCAAACCCGGTGCCAAGCCCACCATGCTCCTGGTCGCCGACGAGTCCTCCGGCGATCTCGCCGTCATCCGCCTCCGCACCGACTCCCTTCTCACTCTCGTCCCCATCGGCTCCAACCCCGAACGCCTCGCCGTCAAACTCTTCTAAGTCGCCTTTGTAGCGGCCGCCTTCCGAGGCGGGCGACTTTCTCACCCTCGTAGCCGCCGCCTTTCTAGGCTGAGCGGAGCGAAGGCAGGGTGACTACTCCGCATTCCGCACCGGGTTTATTCTGGGCAAATTCCAGGAACGATTCCAGAATGCGTGTCTCTTCTCCGCGTTACTCCGTGCCCTCCGCGCCTCTGCGTTAATTCCCTCTTCGTCTTTCTCTGATTGCCCGGCTTGCCTTTAGCTTCGAAGGGAGCGTAGTCCGCGAAGTGTGCCCTCGCTGCTCTTCATCTCTTGGCTCCGTGTTAAACCCCCTCTTTCCCTGTACCGCGCCCCGCCTGCCGCCTGCCGCCTGCGACCACACATCGCTGCATCCAAAAAAATAGCGCCGCAATCCGCGGCGCCTCTCTGATCCCTCTTGTCCGTTTCCGAAAACTTAAAGCTACGAACTAACAGCTAAATCTTCTCTCCCTCACGGATCGAACCAAAACTTCACCGTCACCACTACTCGCGACGCCACCGGCTTCCCTCCCTGCGTCGCCGGCGCATACTCATACTGCTTCAGCGCATCCTTCGCCGCCTGCCGCAGCGCCTCCGGTCCAAACAGCACCCTCATCGCGCCCACATGCCCCTTCGCATCCACTTCCGCTTCGATCCGCACGTCACCCGTGATGTAGCTCCGCATCGCATCTGGCGGATACACTGGCGACACCGGAGCCAGCAATTTCGCCGGAATCACCGGCGCGTCGCTTGGCACCACCTCTTCTTCCTTGGGTTTCGACTCCGAACTCGTCTCCGCCTTCCCGTGATTTTTTCCCGGTTTCTTGATCGAAGCCTTTGCCGGAGCCTCGCTTTTCCGCTCCTTCGCAGGTTCCTCTGGCTTCGTCACGGGAGTCTTCGCCTCCACGTGAGTTTCTCCCTCGCCCGCTCCGTGCGCCTCCGGCTTGCTTTCGCCCGTCGTTGCCGCCGGGGTCGCCGCGGTCCCGGGTCCCGCCGCACTCGAATTCGGTGTGGATGTCCCCACGTGGGTGTCGTGCTCCTGATTCTCGCCCTGGGGCTTCGCAACATTCGCCACTGGCGCCTTCGCGCCATTCGTGAAAATCGGATGCTTCGCCACGGGTTCCGACTTGGGCAGTGTCGGCATTTCCGGAGCAATGCGGTGCAGGAAAGGCAGCCAGTTGTTGTACCAGGCCAGCGCGCCTCCACTAACCAGAAGGATCACCACAATCCCCGCCGCAATGATTTCCGACCAGCCGGCCTTTTTCCGCAGCGGCTTGTAAATGTTATAGGGATCGTTCGGGTCGAGTCCCTTCCGCGCGCGCGAAAAATCCAATGCCGGCTTCGGCAGTAACTCTTCCAAGGGGTCTGTCGCCCCATTCCCAGAGTTGACCGGTGGCGCTGCCTTTGCAGGCTCCGGCGTAACGGCCCCTGACGCGCTGGTTTCCGTGTGTGCCAGCGCCGCCGCGCTGGGCAGTCGCATCCCGATCTTGGGCATGGCCGTTGCTTCCGGCGTTGCCGGCGCTTCCTGCTTTTCCCCTTCGGGCTTCGCGCGTTCCGCCTCTTCGCGCTCTCTCCGTTCCCGTTCCTCGAGTTTCCGCCGTCTCTCCGCCTCAATGGCGGCCTCTTCCCACCGCCGCGCCTCCTCGGAAGCCTTTCGCTCCTCTTCACTCTTTGCCCAGGCCTTCTCTTCCGCCTCCCTGGCCATTCGTTGCGATTTCTCCCACCCCTCCCGTTCACCTCGTTCCGACCGTTCCTTGGCTTCGTTCTCCGCCGCCGCGCGTGCCGCTGCTTCTTCCTCCGCCAGTTGCTTTGCCTCTCCTTCCAAATGCTGCGCCATCTGGCGGCCTTCCGCGGCCATGCGCTCCGCACGGGCGCGAGCCTCGCGCTCCAACCGAGCGGACCGCTCCTTCGCCTCATTCTCTGCTGCCGCCCGCGCTGCTAATTCCGCTTCCGCGAGTTTCCGCGCCTGCTCCTCGGCGTCGTCTTCCGCGGGCTTCTCTTCCTTGCCCTTCATTTCTTTCAATTCGCGGAGTTGTGCCCGCAGCGCTTCCACTTCCTGTTTCAATTTCGCCACGTCTTCGGATTTGGGCGAACTCTGCCGTTCGTTGGTGTCGTCTTCAGTCGTCTCCGCGGCTTCCAGCGCTTCGGCCGTGGGCGGGACTTCCTGGCTCTCGCCTTCCTGCGGAAACGTGACCCCCCAGAAATTCTTCACGTCCTCCGTAAACTCCAGCTCCACGTAACAACTCATGGGCCGGTGGCTGCGCTTGTGCACCACCTGGCAAACCACCTCACGTTTGGACCGCTTGTCCGTCAGGAACAGCAGTTGCCCCACCGCGATTGCTGCCGATAGCTGAATCACCGCGCCGTCTTTGAACACCAGCACCGTCGTGGTTTCTTCCGTGAATAGCTCGCGCTTATCCTCCGCCGTCGTCGGACGCGCCCCGGCCACGCTCACAGGCACTTCCAGCGCAACAGGATTCGGCCGCCGGGTCTTTGGCATGTCTTTCCCGGCTGCCCCTGCTCCATCTTTCAAGTTAATGTCTGTCGCCGATGACACTTCGCTCGCCCTCAGGTACCAAGTCCAAGAATCTGCAGAATTACGCTTCGCTGGCAGGACACGCCTGCAAAGCCTGCCGCCCAGCGAGACGAAGCTCCCCTCTCGCGTCCGCTGCTCGCCTCTCTAGTCTTTCAGCCTGCTTGTGGGCCAGCCATAGTCCATCCGTACAGGCGTGACCAATCTGCCCACACCCTCCGACACCCGCATGGCGTGCTCTATCCGCCACTCCCCGCGCAAAATCTTCGTTCCAATCTTCATCAGTCCAGCGGCGATGGTGTCGGCAACCCCATGTGCGCACGCAACTCCTGCCACTGTTCGATCGTTCGCGGATCCTTCGAGAGCCGCGCCGCCTGGTGCATGGCCTCCTCCGCCTTCGGCAGATCGTTCAGCGTGAAGTAGCAATATCCCAGCCCCGCCCAGGCATACCAGTGCGTCGGGTAATCGCGCGTCGCCTTCTCAAACACGGGCAGCACCTCGCTGCACCGCCCCTGTGCCACCATTCCCAGCGCCTGCTGCACGCGCGCATCCTCAAGGTTCGCGGCTACCCACGGGTTGTTTGGCGCCAGCTCATGTCCTGCGGTGAAAAGCGTTAAATCATCCTTCCACTGCCTTTCCTGGGCCACGCTTAGCGCCGCAAACGCAATCGCCACGTAGCCCGCCGCGTATAGCATGGGACGCCGCCACCTTCCCGCAAGATGCCACCCCGCCGCCAGCACCATCATCAAGCCCACCGATGGCAAATACACGTATCGGCCATGCAGAAAATCGCCAGGGTTCAACGCATTCAAATTCAAAGCAAGCAGAATGGGCAGCACCAGTAGCAGCACCCCGAGCAACAATGCATATTCCACGCGCGCCGCCTCCGCCGCGGGAAGTTCGCGCCGCGCCTTTTGCCGCGTCCACCACACGAGCGCCGCCAAGCCGGCTACCAAACACGCAACGCCGAGCCCTGGCAGCAACACCCCACGCACCGAAAACTTCTCCGCCAGTGTCGGGTCCGCATACGCGTACGAACGCACCGGCCACAGCAGCACCTTCGCGTAAAACCACAGCGTCACCGGCCACGACAGCACCACCGTGCTCCACGGAATATGCTGCGTCAGCGAGCCTAGCTTTCCCCCGAACGCGTTCAGCCGCAACATAAAGTAAGCCACCGTGGCGACGCCAAACGGAATCGTCCACCGCACCGCTGCCAGTAATGCGCCCCCAGGACTTGCCGCTTCACCCTTCTCGTCTCGAGTCTTCGGAGGTTCGTCGCGCACCAGCAACAGCGTCCAAATAAACAGCTCTACCGGCAGAATGATCGCCGTCTCCTTCGTCAGCAGCGTCAAAAAGCAAGCGACCGCTGCTGCAATCAACCACCGCGGCTCTCGCCGTCCTGCTGGTTTCTTCCCGCCCGCCCGCGCCTCTTTCTTTCTCTCCTTTCGGGTCTGCGCATGCCTGCCGCTGGAAGCTCCCTCCGCATACCGCAGATACAGCAGCAGCGTCGCCAACACCCCAATCGCCAGCAATGGATCGGGCACCGTCACCCACGCCACGCTCTCTGTCTGCGCCGGGTGCAACGCAAACAGGGCCGCCGCCAGCAGCGCCGCCGCTCGGTCCCGAAGTAGCCTCCACACCAGCAATCCCAGCAGCGCCGCCACCGCCACGTGCTTGCAGATGCTTAGAAAATGCCAGCCCCATGGCGACATTTCATTCACGACGAAATTCAGCCTCACCCATAAAACGAACATCGGCCGGTAAAAACTCGCCGGCCCTCCGGTGAATTGCGCCCAGACGTAGTTCGTGAAGTAGTCCCAGAGATGTCCGGACGATTGAATCCGCGGATCGCCCGTGAACCGGTGGTCGTCCAGAATGAAGTGATACCCAAGGGAAGGCGCGTAGACGGCAAATATCGCCGCCGCCAGAATCAGGCTGGCAATCAAAAAACTGGACGGGGAAAGAAGATCATCGCTCGCCGGCGGCGTCGCGAGCTGCAGTTTCGTTGGCCGAGGTGTCGCGGCGGGGCTCACTCCCGAAAAATGTTAGCAGAGAACATCTCTCGCGGCGACCCGACCGGCGGGAATCCGGCCGGGCACCTTCGTGCTTTTCTCCTTCTTGGTCATCCCATCGCGCTATTTCAATGCCTGACATTCCTCTCTAAGCGACGTCCACCACCACCAGCGTAATATCGTCCTGCTGTGCCATCGAATTCGGCCGCCACCCTCGGACCTCTCCGAGCACTTTTTGCGAAAATTGATCCGCTGTCCGCGCCCGGCTCTCCAGCATTATTTGCTCCACCCTCGCGTTGCCAAACGGCTGCCCTTTCCCGTTTTCCGCCTCGATCACTCCGTCCGTGTATAGGAAAAATCGGTCGCCCGAATGAATCGTCAGCACGCGAACGGGATAGTCGGGTTCTGACAGCACTCCAAACACCAGGCCATTGCTTTCAATTGCTTCCACGTGCCCATCGCGAAGCAGCAGCATCGGCGGATGTCCCGCCGCCGAGTAAATCGCCCTTCGCTCCTCCATATCCAGAAAAAGATATGCTGCAGTCACGAATTGATCCGGCATCTGCTCGGAAAGTGCGCGATTCAATCCGCGGAGCACCGCACTCGGATCCGAGGCACACGGCACCACCGAGCGCACCGCCACTTTCAGCATGGAGGCAATCAGCGCGGCCGGAACACCATGTCCGGAGACGTCGGCCACGAGCACCCCCATCCGGTACGCATCCACCGGCAGAAACTCATAAAAGTCGCCGGCGACCTCCGTCATGGGAAGATACGCCGCCGTGATCCGAAGGTTCTCAATCTGCGGACTACCGTTCGGCAGAATTGACGTCTGTATCTGCCGCGCGATCGCCAGTTCTCTCTCCATTGAAAGCCATCTCCGCTCATTGGTGAAAACCAGCTGCACGGCGACATAGGCGATAGCCAGTAGCAGAGCGGCGAATCCCAGGGAATCCCAGATCGTGGGGATGCGATACTCGGCCCAACCGAGCACGTTCGAAGCCAGCGCTTCCACCGCGAAAATCAATGTCCCCGCTTGCAGAACCCTGCTGTTCGGAATAATCAGAAACCGGCGCGCCAGCTTTGGCATAACCACCACAACAATCAGAATTGTCAGAGAGCATGTGGCAAGCAGGTTGTTGTACGGCCGGAACCGGCCATGCCCGCCCGACAAAAAGTAATCCAGCATTCCCGCGAACGCGATCGCCAAGCCCGCATAAATCACACCCCACAGAAATGTCCGCAGTTTTCCCAGGCTCAGCTCCACCCAGGCTCGCGTCGCGACCACCAGAATGAGAAAACCGTTCAGCGTATTCACGTAGGGGACATAGATCTGCAGCCATGCCGGAAATTGGGCGGCCGCGGCCAGCGGATTCAAAAGCCGCATCATTCCATACATTCCGCTCCATATCCCTAGCCAGACCAGGATCTTTGCACCGCTCCTGCGGCGCAGTGACGCGATCCCGCATAGAACCACGCCGAGGAACAGAAAGACCGTCCCCAGAATGATCTCCACGAGTCCGTTTCGAATCGTCGTTAGAGCTGCGTCTTGCAGGTGCGCACCTCCTGCTCCAGGCACGCTAACAGAACGCGTCAAACAACAAAGTGACCTGCAACCAATCAAGCTTTTCCGGTGGTAGGCGAGAGGCAGGCGAAGCGCCCATCGAAAGGGCTGGGAATGTACTCGTCGCAAGGAATGATGGCATGGTGTGACGGCACTTCTTCGCCGGCGCGTAGTCAGCGCGCGAAATCCGTTTCGGCTTCTTAAGTCAATCCCGTCAACCTCAGTGCGAACTCGGCGTGGCGGCGTCGTTTCGCACCACTTCTCCGCCTTTCATCACAAATACGGGCGACTCCAGCAGCTTCACGTCAGTCAGCGGATCGCCTTTCACCGCCACCAGATCCGCATAGTGCCCCGTTTCCAGCACTCCCACTTTGTCTTTCCATCCCATCAGATCGGCGGCGTTTAGAGTTGCGGCCTGAATTGCATCAATGGGCTGCATTCCCCATTCCACCATCTTCGTGAACTGTTTCGCATTGTCACCGTGCGGATAAACGCCCGCGTCTGTCCCGAACGCCATCTTCGCTCCGGCCTGAAACGCCTTCCGGAAATTTTCACGCTGCAGTCGCCCAACCTTCTTCTCCTTCTCAATGGACTCCGGCAGCATCCCCGCCTTAGCGCCCTGCTGCAGAATGTAGTCGTCGTTGTAAATATCGAATACCAGGTACGTCCCGTGTTCCTTCGCCAGCGCGATTCCCTCGTCGTCGATCAAGCTGCTGTGTTCGATCGAATCGATACCCGCCCGAATGGCATCTTTAATCGACTGCGTCCCATGCGCGTGCGCCGCCACCTTGCGCCCCAGCTTGTGCGCCTCGTCCGCGATGGCCTTCAATTCCTCCGGCGTGTACTGCGGCGTCCCCGGCTGATCGCCCTTGCTCAGCACTCCTCCCGACGCGCATACCTTGATCAGGTCCGCGCCGTATTTCACCACTTCCCGCACCTTGGTCCGCGCCGCCCACGGCCCGTCGGCCACTCCCTGGTCGCGGAAATGAAATTCGTAAGGCAGCAGATTGTTGTCGCAGTGGCCGCCGGTGATGCCCAGAGGCGGGCCGGAAACGAGCATGCGCGGCCCGGGAATTCCTCCCGCGTTGATCTCGTCGCGCAGCGCCACGTCTGTGAAGCTGCTCGCGCCCACGTTGCGCACCGTCGTGAATCCCGCGTGCAGGGTCCGCGCCGCGTTCTTCGCGCCGATCAACGCCTCTTGCGGTGCGGAAACTCCCAGCGATGCATAGCCGGAATTTGCCGGGTCGCTCGTCAGGTGCGTGTGCACGTCGATCAGCCCCGGCAGGCACGTCTCCCGCGAAAGATCAATCGGCGTCACGCCGGCCGGCAGCGTCACGTTCGCCCCAACCGCGGTGATGGTGCCCTGGTCGTCAAACACAACCGTCTGGTCCGTCAGCAATTTTCCTGTGCGCACGTCCAGCAATTTTCCGCACCGCACCGCTCCAGGCACCGCCATTGCTCCGGGAGCCACGGCAAGTAACAACACGGCGAGACGTCTCATAATCGGCATAGGTTTCTCCAAACAAAGATGCTTTCGCGGCCGTCAGGATACCCGAACTCACCCTTCGAATCACAGCCTCTCAATTTCCCGCCAGCTTTTTTTCCATTGCTTCCGCCAGTTCCGTCTGAAATTCTGGCTGCACCGTCTTCGCCATCGTCAGCGCTTGCGCGTAAGCCGCCCGCGCTTCCTCCTTCCTTCCCGCAGCCTCCAGCGCCTTCCCCAGCACCGCTTGCGCCGACGCCGACCTCGGCATCAAGTCCACCGCCGTCTGCGCTTCCGTCAGCGCCTCCTCCGTCCTCCCCTCCGCCAGCAATTTCGACGCCCTCATTCTGTGCCCCGTCGCGGCGGCCAGCGGCACGGAAAACTTCCCCTGATACACCAGCACGCCGTATTCAATTAGCGCCACCGGCTTCACTTTCTGGAATGGCTCGTAGTAACTCAGCTCTCCGCCGCCAAACTCGAATCCCGACCAGTCCCCCGCGCTCACCAGCACCGTTCCCTCGATCACCGGCGGCACATCCAGAATCTCGCGGTCCCATAACGTGCCGGAAGACGGCAGCAGTTTGCACGGAATCCCGTAGTAGCTGGCGTCCACCACGCCGCCCGCAAAATAGCCGAACCAGCACTCCTTGATTCCGTGGTCGTCCAGGTATTTCTTCACCGCGTGCAACTGTTGTCCCCAGTCCGCGTTCGAATCGGTCAAGTATTTGTATGTCTGCGTCGGCCCGCCCCAAAGTTCGTTCGCGTAGGCCATGTACGCCGGATACGTCCTTGCGCCACTCACCGCCTGAAACGCGATCAGCGCAATCACCGCATACAGCCAGCGCCGGTTCCGCTCTGCCAGCGTCCACGCGCATCCCGCCAGCAACACGTAGAGCAGGAAATATACCGGCAGCACGTGCCGCAGCCCGATGTTCATTCCCGCCGTCATCGCCACGAACAGATACACCGCCACTGGTACCGTCAAAAACAAAATTTCCCGCCACTTCGTCATCTTCCGCGTAGCGATCACCCAGATCGCGACTCCCAGCAGGATCAAAAATGTCAGCGTGGACTTGATCGCCATCGCCACTGGAAAATAGAACCAGACGCCGCGCGGATACACCTTCCCCAGCAAAAAGCTGGTGTAAAAATCCGACATGTACCGCACGTCCGCCAGTCCGTAGAGATACGATTCGGGCAGCAGCTTGTACTTCCCCACGGTATCCAGAATCCAGATGTCGTGCGGCCGCGAAAGCGTGGCCACCTCGGCCGTGTACGCCGGATTCATCGCCAGCCCGTTGCCCCGCGCCGAATACCGGAAGCCATAAAACGCCCACAGCACGCCCACCGCAATCGCGCAAGCCAAAACAAACGCGCCCGCCAGCCGCAGCATGCGGCGCCTGCTCGCCTCCGCCCCTTCGTCCCTGTGCAGCAAGGCGTCGCACGCCGCCAGCAGAAACAGGATCGGTATCACCAGGATGGCCGTATGCTTCGAAGCCAGCGCGCACCCTGCTGCAACTCCCGTCAACGCAATCTTTCTCCACGACGGCGCCTTCACGTAACGGTAGAACGCATATACCGACCCGAACAGGAAGCACGATAGCCCCATGTCCGTTCCCACCACCGCGCCATGCGCCAGCACGTTCGGATCAAACGCCACCAGACCCAACGCGATGAATCCCGCGCCCGTCCCGAACATCTCCCGCGCCGCCAGAAACACCAGCAATGCCAGCAAAATCGTCAAGACCGAAACCGCCAGCCGAGCGCGAAACAAGATCGCGTCGGCATCGTTCTGAAACAGAAATGTCCGCCCCGCCCGGAAAGCTTCCAGTTTGAAGTTCCCCGGCGCCGGTTCCGGCACTTTCAGCTTCATATCCAGCAGCGGCAGCGCCGCCAGCATTTTCACCAGCGGCGGGTGCTCCGGATTCAATCCGAAATCGCCCCGCGTCAGCGATCGGTACCCCGCAAAGATGTGATCGTCTTCATCCCAGGTAATCGAATTGCGATGCGTCGAAAACGCCAGTTGTAGCCACATCGCCGCCAGCAGGCACACCACGCCCCCAACCATCCACCCGCTCCGTCCCATTTTGTTCATGAGTCCAAGCAGCCCCCGCTGCAATTCCGCCGCGATTCTACCTCAATCGCCACGCAGTCGGCCGAACTGAGAGGTTCGAATCCGGAATTCAGAGCCCGAACATCGAATTGACTCCCGCCCGCTGCCGGAGCGGGTCCGGGCTTGGCTCCTGCAGCCCCGGTGTGGCCGTCGCAGGCGGCTGTGCAACCTGCTTTGGAGCTGCCGGCTGCCCCGCCTGAGGTTGCGCCGTGGCCCTCGCGGCGCTGCCAGGAGCGGTTACACTCGCCGGGGACGCATTCTGCGGCTCTGCGATCGGCTGCAGGTACGCCATGTCCCGGGCCTCTTCCGTGCCAGGTTGTACCGCGGGGAACGACAAATTCATCTGGTGCTCCATCGCTGTCGCGATGCGATGCAGCTGCCAGATCAGCTTTTCCAACTCTTTCGAACGTCCCAGTTGCAGATTGCGGTCCCACAAAAAGCGGATTGCGAGCAAGAGCAGGATCGGCAGGCCAACGGCCAGCGAAAGGAGCACGACATTGAGGAGGAGTGGGTCGGCGGATGTCAGCATCTGATTCATAACGCCTCCAAACTCGGTGTTTCGTCGTCAGACTACAGCAATGTTCCCGCGATGACAAACCGCAGCCTTCTTCCCTTCGATTCCGCCACGCCCGGGCTTACTTCGACTCCTGCACCGGGTAATCCGCCCACAAATATTCCAATGCCTCCGGCAACGTCTGCTCCACCACCGCCCGGTCTACGTGCATCGCATTCCGCGCAAATACAAACTGATAGCGATACCCTTTCGCCGCCAGCGCGCTAGCCATGTTCTCGTTCGCCACCACCCAGTCATGCATCCCGTCGCGCATCACGTTCGGATTCAGCAGGTCCCGGTCGCCCACTTCCATCCAGATGCGGATGGGCTTCGCCGGATTCTCCGCAATCAAATGCTCGTGAAATTCCCACGCACCGTGCGGAGCCTGCGGATTGTACGGCCACTGCTGGTTGATAAATGTGCCGGAGTACGTCAGCACGCGGTGATAAAGCTCCGGGTGATACCACGCCATGATCAGCGCGCACGCCCCGCTCGAGCTGTACCCCATCGCCGCCCGCCCGTCGGGATCCTTCGTCAGCGTGACGTGCGCCTCCGCCTCCACCCTCGGCAACACTTCCGTCTCCACAAACTCCGCGTACTTCCCGGACATCGTGTCGTACTCCAGCCCCCGCTCGCTGCCCTGCGCGTCTCCGCCTCCATTCCCGATTGAAACCACCACCATCGCCGGCAGTTTGTGCTCCGCGATCAATCGATCCACCGCCAGAAACAGCTTCGGGTGCGGCCCGTCGCCATCTACCAGAAACGGCATGGCCGTCCCGCGAACATATTTCCGCGGAACGTAAACCGCCACTTTCCTTGTATACGGAGCCGGATGGCTCGTCGTCACCACCAGCTTGGCCGGGTCGCTCGGGTCCGGCGTTCCAAACGTTCCCGGCTCCCGCGCAATCCCGGGATAAATCTTGCTTTGCGACGACTCCATCGTGAACTCGACGACCGTCCCCGCCAATCCCCCGCTTGCATCAGGAATCGCCGAAGGATGCGTCGGCCCGAGGATGAAATTGCCGTCCGCTGCCGCTGAAGGCACGCGGCCGTCCGGCAACTCCACCGCTTTCACATAGCCCGGCGCACTCGGATCTCGCACCGGCGGCGCCGGCCGTTCGTTCTTCTGCCCACTCGCGGCAACTCCGCTGGCCGCAGGGACCGCCAAAATCACCACCGCAAGGCACGCGGCTCCCAGAAAACTCATGCCTCCCTTAGTTCGCATCAGACTCCGCATGCGTTCTGTCGAGCTTCTCCTGGCAATCGGCAAGCGTTCGAGGAATATCCAACATGAAAAACACCGGCGCAATTTGCCAAATCATCGGCCAAGTCTACTGCGCAAAATCACCGGCCAAACCGTCTAGAGTTTCACGGCACTTATTTGAATCAACGGCTCTACATTGGTGTACTTCGGAACATCTGCGACGATTTCCTCCGCGTGCGGAGCCCAGGCCTGCAGAAAATCCTCCACCGAGTCGAAGTACAGGTGTCCCATCGCGATGTAAGTCGCTGCGGTGCCTGGAGCTCCCCCCGCGAGGCCTTCCTCCACCGCTATCTTCTTTACTGCCCGCCCTAGTAGCCGCTGGACCAGCGGCATATGTTTCGTGCAGTAGTAAGCCATTTCGAAATGAGCTCCCGGCCCGTTGGGGTAAAATACGGTGACTTTCACCATAGCAACCTCGTTACAGAAATCAGCCTGCCGCGAGCCTACTTAACCTTTCCGCCTCTAGTCAACCAGGCCTTATATTTTCGCCGGTGACTCCTAAGCCCCGGAGCACGCCGTGCAACTGCCGGACAATCTCAATCCCTCTGCCTTCGTCTGTCAGTATTACCAGTAGAGCCCAGCCAACGCCTTTTCTACTCTTACCAAAACGCGTCCGCAGCTTCTCGCTCCGGTCGTGTTCATAACAATTTACGGAAGTGGGCCAATTGAGCAACGCCGGCGCGCCGATAATCGGCGCTCTGTTCCGGCTTCCTTGATTCAGTTGCCTCGATCGCGCGGGAGGGCTCGGCCGTGACCACGCAACACCCTGCAAGCGGCAAGTCCCAGGTAGACCTGGCGCTGGATGCCTCTATCCACATTGGCCTGGCAATTTTGCTCACGGTCTCCTGCCTTCTGATACTTCGCCCGTTTATCCCGTTGCTGAGCTGGGGCATTATTATTGGCGTCGCTGCCTATCCGGGATTCCAAAAATTACAAAAGTGGATGGGCGGCCGCGGTGGCCTGGCCGCCATCGTATTCAGCCTGGTCCTTCTCGCTCTCCTGGTCATACCCGTGGTCCTGCTCACGGGAACGTTGGTCGGCGGCATTCAATCGCTGGTGGCCCACTTCAAAGCCGGAACTCTGATCGTCCCGCCTCCCCCCGAAAGCGTTGCAAGCTGGCCTCTCATTGGCGCTCCGCTGAAAAGTGTGTGGGATCGTGCCTCCACCGATCTCACCGCCGCCGTCCAAACTTTTGCTCCTCAAATCAAATCGTTCCTTCCGGGAGTATTCTCCGCGTCCGCGACCGTCGGTCTCACCGTGGTGCAATTTGCCCTCTCCATCGTTGTAGCCGGCCTGCTTCTGGCAAACGCTCCTGCCGCCTACCAACTCACCCGCTCCCTGTGCATTCGCCTCTTCGGTGAAAAGGGGCCCGATCTCCAGCAACTGATGGGGGCTACGATTCGCAGTGTCACCACTGGAATTCTGGGCGTGGCGTTCATCCAGGCCGTTCTGGCGGGTCTCGGATTTCTAGTTGCGGGTTTGCCTGGCGCGGGATTGTGGGCGGTTGTGTTTCTCGTCGCTGCGGTGCTTCAGGTAGGCGCGGTGGTTCTCATTCCCGCCGTAATTTACATGTTTACGATTGCGGGCACCACCAAAGCCGTCATCTTTCTGGTCTGGTGCGTCTTCGTCGCCGCGCTCGATAACGTCCTGAAACCTCTCCTGCTCGGACGGGGCGTAGCCGTTCCCATCGCGGTTGTCTTTCTCGGCGCCATCGGAGGCTTCCTTGCTTTGGGGCTTGTCGGACTCTTCGTCGGTGCAGTCGTTCTTTCGGTCGGCTACAGGCTCGGCATCGCGTGGCTCGAGCCAAGTCGCGCGGTCGTACAGGAACCGTGATCGGCATTGCGGTTGCACGTAAATTCATGAATCGTGAATCCTATAAACTCATCGCTCTCCCGCAGACATACCTGCGCCGCCGCTACGCGCTGCTTTTTTACACCCTCCTGTTCACGTTCGTTTCCGCCCCCATCCTCAGCTCCCTGAAGTTCAATGGCACCCTGGAGGAAATGCTGCTCGCCGCGTGCCTGCTGGCCGCAATCCTCCCGCTCAGCGCGGTCAGGACTCGCCCCTACCTATTAGCTGCCTTGGGGGCCGTGTGGCTCGCTCGTCCTGTAGCGGAGTGGCTCGATCGGCCCCTCATCTCCGCTTTGACGCTTGCCGTCTGGACACTGATTGGCCTGTTGGCGGCCGCGGCGGCATTGCAGTTCGCCATGCGCGCCGTCGAGATTGACGCGGAACATCTCTATGCCGCACTCAGTGCTTATCTTCTCGCGGGGATTTACTTCGGCCTGCTCTATTGGGCAATCGAACAACTCCACCCCGCCACCTTCTCTGGACCGGGGCCATTTTCCCGCACCAGCGCCCTGTACTTCAGCTTCGTCACTCTCGCCACGCTCGGCTACGGCGACATCGCGCCCCGGGCCGACATTGCTCGCGGCCTCGCTATCGTTGAAGGAGTCGGCGGCCAACTCTTCCTCGCCGTTCTCGTCGCCCGCCTGGTCAGCTTGTACTCCAAGCCCGGAACCCAGTCGACCGAATCTCACGGCGCAGGCACGCCGATTCCGTAAAACACGGGCGCCTTGAGAAGTTGCGCCTAGATTGCTTTCGGGCTGGAAACCTCTTCTTTCCCGTGTCTTCCCGCATGCAGGACTTGGGGCATTTTCTTGAGAGACCAGACAAAAAATCGATGGTCACATCGTTCACAACGAAATGGCCTGAGAAAAACCATCGCAAGGAGCCATTTCTCCTGCAGTCCTTTGCGTCGCGACGGATGGATTCGGTGACTAGCGCAACTTGGGCATCTGATCATTGGAGCCTCCCCAACCAGGGGAATGAACTCGTCTCCGTCGCTCAAGCGGCGGATTTCCATTGCCTGGTCTTATCCCTGCTTCCCCCAGGTCTGTTGTCCCTCGGGCCGAGCCAAGCTGCATTAATTGGATGAACTGAACGGTAGGAAACAAACGCTGCCTCAACAGTTCATGGGCAAAATCGCGCAAAAGCAGCTGCCCATTGCTCGACTCGCCGTGTACTTCCCTATATTCATCAATCTCTCGCAGCAGGGCGATCAATTCGTCTAAAGCTTGCTCGTCAAGTATGGATTCGTGCTGGATCAAAGTAACCTCGAATTAATTTTTTGCGGCGCAACTTACACTGACGCGGGCGTGTGTTGTTTCCTGCTGAAGTTGCAAATCGGGGCGGGATCGGCGCCAACTTCTGCCGGCAACATTGGAAGACTGGGCCTTAAGCCTAAGTGATCATCCTTTGGCTGTCAACCGGCCAAAACTCAGAAACTCGCTAAAAGCTGGGGACTTCAACTATTGCCGAACAATAGACGAGTTCAACTGTCAAAAGTACTAGTTCTTGGTCACCTTCGACCCTGCCGGCCGATGCGAGCTCCTCAGGGAAGGGTGGCACCAAGACTGGCCGTGACGCGGAAGCTCTCCCCCCGGTCACCAGCCCATCTGCCGCATTCGCTAAAGAACGAGTCCGCTGTTGCGATTCATCCGATCGGGTCGCCGCTTCAGCGGCAGCGTCAGAATCGGGGGGGGGCGGGCAGCCAACCGCCCTGCAAATCGTCTACTGTGGTTGTTCCCAACGTCTGCCAATCGAATCCGTCTTGCTGATAAAGGCTCGCGACGTTAGCCAGAGCATTGACTTGGTCGCATTCGCCAGATTAGGATGAAGTTCCCTCCTGCAAGCTGGAATAGCAGCGCCTCTTCGTTCCTTCTTGTCCCCTCTACAGTGATCCATTCCGCCGGCGCCTCTCACGGCCTACCGGAGAAAGCAAAGTGCGCTTGTTTAGAAAACCGGTGATTAATAAAGAGAACACCCTCGCAACTGCGTCCTTCCACACCGCCGGAAATGGCGAAGAGTTGCAGGAAGTCGCTGAAACGCCAGAGCTGCACCGCTTCGCGCAACTCGAAGAGCAGGTGAGGACCTATCGCACCTGGTTGCAAAAAATCGAAGCGGTGGCCGAGGATGGCGCGAATGGCAATCTGGAGGCCCGTCTGCTGCACCTCCAGGAGGCCGGGGACTTCGCGGTGCTCGCCAATTCCGTGAACCACCTCTTGGACATGACGGACGCCTTCCTGCGCGAGGCGGGAGCGACACTGGAACACGCCAGCCATGGGAAATTCTATCGCCGGGTTCTGCTGCGGGGCATGCTCGGCACCTTTCGCCATAAATCGCAGCTGATCAACGACGCAATTGAGAGAATGGCGGCCAACACCGCGTCGCTCAAAGAGGTGGAAAGGCTCGTCCAGCAGTCCGCTGAGATTGCCACTGGAGCCGCGGAGGAATCCCGGCAGGCCAACGTGCTGGTAAAGCAGCTCTCCGACGCCTCCGCAAAAATTGACAGGGTGGTGAAGTTCATTTCCCAGATAGCCTGGAAGACCAGCCTGCTCTCCATGAATGCGACGATCGAAGCGGCCCGGGCCGGAGATGCCGGCTTGGGTTTCGGCGTAGTCGCACAGGAAGTAAAAGACCTGGCGGAGCAAACCTCCGTCGCCGCGGATGAAATCGCTCGCGAGATCGGCGTCATTGGCACCGAAGTCAACCGGACAGCCCAGGCAATCGGCGCCATGGATCAAACCATCAGCAAGTTGAAAGAGATTTCCGCCACCATCGAGCAGTCGGTCATCAAGCAAACCGTCAAAGCCGGAGAAGCCCACGGCCCGGCGCACACGGAGAACTGCTAGAGCCCTCCTGGACAGGGCAATTCATTCCACATGGCGACTGCAATGAGCGCCCGCTCATCAAACTCTCTACGCCAATCTCCCCCACTACCAGCCCATCTGCCGCATTCGATCCAAAATGAGTCCACTATAGCGATTCATCCGGTCCGGCCGCCGCTTCAACGGCAGCGGCAGAATCGCCGCCAGCCGCGCCCCTTCGTCCCTGTCGATAGTCCGCGCCGGCATTCGGTAATAGTAGCGGCTCGCCGCCTCCGCGCCATACACACCGGGCCCCCACTCCACCACATTCAGGTAGAGTTCCAGAATCCGCCGCTTGCCCAGCGCCAGTTCTGCCACCGGCACCAACGTAAACTCCGCTCCCTTTCGCAGGAATGACCGCCCGGTCCCGAAAAACAAATTTTTCACCAGTTGCTGTGTCAGCGTGGACCCGCCGCGCAGGCGCTTGCCCTGCATATCGTCCTCGGCAGCGATTTCGATGGCTTGCCAGTCGAATCCATGGTGCTGATAAAAGCGCGCATCCTCCGCCGCGATCACCGCATGCTGGAACTCCGGCGAAATCTGGCTGAGCGGAACGAATTCGTACCGCTCGTGATACGGCGTGCCGTGAATCCACGCCTGCAGCCGGCGCTCCATGTGCACCGCGGTCGTCGGCGGATCGACCCATCGCGCCGCCACCAGTGTCAGCGCCGCCGCAACCCAAAGCAGCGCCACACCGACGAGAAACCACAACGCAAAAGTTCGCAGTGGGCTTCTCCGAACTACTGTCTTGCGCTCTGTCTCTGGATTCTCCGTCACCACGCCAGAATAATAGCTCGCCCCATTTTCCCCTAGCACCACTCACGCGACCGACCCCTCCAACGCTCTCCCGTTCGCGCCCAATTCTTCCGCCGATTCGCCGGCTAGCTCCTACTCTAGGAAGCAGGACTTCCCGTGCTACTGTGGCTATGCGTACGCCAACCATAATCTCTTGAGGATCGCCCAATGTTGCGACGAGTGGGCCTGGCAATTTGCTATGCCCTTACCACCGGCTACATCCTTTCCGTTTTGCTTCCAGCTGTTTACTGTTTCCGCCATGGCTGCAAGGGAGCGGGTGAACTCGACGCCTTTATGCCCGCCTTCCTTTTCACTCCCCTCGGCGCAATCGTTACCGGCATCTCTGGGATTCACGCTGTGGAACAGATCAAAAAGGGACGATCCCCTTGGCTCTTCTGGCCCCTCACGATCATTTTTTCCCTGATCTTGCTCGGCGTACTCGCGTTAGTCGCCGCCCTGATTTATCACACTGTTCTTCATCGTTAGATGGGAATGCACGGGCTCGTCTTTCCTAACCCCGCAGGGGTTCGGCGGCCCATCGACTCGCTCCCCATCCGCCCTTGGTTCCTTCCGTCCTTCGGATGATGGACGAATGGACGGCCCAGGGTGTGGCCGTTGCGATTAAGTCCAGCTTCTCCTGGACTGCGGACTCACCCAGACAACCGCCCGATGCTCGCCTTGGCGGTCTCCGCAAAACGGTGTACGCTCTCGTCTTCGTTCAACCTCACCAGGTCCAGGCGTTCTCCTGTGTGAAACTCGGAGCAACCCTCATGATGAACCAGATTCAACAAAAGCTCGCGCTCACACTCGTGATTCTTGGTGCAGCCGCCTACCTCGGCGCGGCCCAGCAGCAAACGGATTCCTCCAAAGCCCCTGTGCTGCCGCCAACCACGCCGATGTTTTCCCCGGCCGAACTATCCGCCAAAGTTCCCGCGCCCAAACCTGCCGATGTGAGCTCTTCTGACGCCATCATCCACGCCGCCTATGACGTCATCTCCGGCCCTGCCGGCGCGCGTGATTGGAGCCGCTTTCGCTCGCTCTTCCTCCCGCAAGCCCGCTTCACCGAAGTCGGCAAGGCTCCCGACGGCGCTACCTTCATTGCCTCCTGGAATGTCGAGGAATTCGTTCGTGACGCGGGCGAGATCTTCCGCAAGGATCCCTTCTATGAAACTGGCATTGTGAACGTGCCCAGCGGCTTCGGTGGCATGCGCCAGGTGCTCAGCAGCTACGAATCGCGTCGCGCCCCGGAGGAAAAGCCTTTCCAGCGCGGCGTCAATTCCTTTCAAGTCCTGAACGACGGCAAGCGCTGGTGGATCGTCTCCATCTTCTGGGATTCCGAGCGCCCGGGAAATCCGGTTCCCGCAAGGCTCGCCGGGAAATAGCCGCCGCCTAATTCACGCGCAGCGAATTGATCCGGTTATTCCAGCTATGCCCCGGCAATTGCCGCACCGGCAGGTCATGCAGGTTGGAAACGTCGCGCGAAATCCCCTCGTTGGCGCCGCCAAAATTCCGGTCGTCGAAAATCCACACGCGCGCGCCGCCAAACAGGCGAATCGAAGAAATCTCGTCCCCGTAACCCGGCACGTTGTCCCGCTGTTCTCCGCGCCGCATGCAAAAATAATCGCCTCGGAAGTTCGGGTCCTTGTAAAAGCACGCGCCGCCCGAGCCCCAATTTCCGCCGTGCCAATCGCCGCGCGGTGGCCAGGTATCGTTCGGCCCGGGATGCCACCACACATTGTCATTTCCCCCCGGTCCGTAGCCGCCCCCTCCGCTCACGATAAAATATGCCCGGCAGCCTTGGTCCACCCACAGCCCGCGGTTATCCACTCCCCACGACTGCCCCTGGATGCACGGCGATCCGCTTATCTGCTTGTCTATGCGCACTTGGTTGTAGTTGTAACTCCCGCAATAATTCCGTTTTCCATTATTCGATTCGCACTTCAGCGAACTCCCGCCTCCGTCGTAGCCCGGACCTCCATTTCCATAGCCCGAGCCTCCACGCACGTTGAAATATGCGCGGCAGCCTTTGTCCACCCACAACCCGTTGTTATCCACGCCCCACGTTTGCCCCTGAATGCACGGCGACCCGCTGATCTGCCGGTCAAACTGCACCTGGTTGTAGCTGTAGTTCCCACAGTAATTTCGCCGACCGTTGTTCGACTCACACTTCACCGGACTCCAGCCGCCTCCGTGGCCTTCGCCTCCATGACCCGGACCTCTGCGCACGTTGAAATACGCGCGACACCCTCTGTCCACCCACAGCCCGCCATTATCCACGCCCCAGGTTTGCCCTTGAATGCACGGCGAGCTGCTGATTTGCCGGTCGAACTGCACCTGGTTGTAGCCGTAATTCCCGCAGTAATTCCGGCGGCCATCATTCGACTCGCATTTCACCGAACTTCCGCCTCCATTATTCCCGCCGTAATTTCCCTGCAATCGGTTCTCCGCCTGCGCCCCGGCAAATACTGCCGCCGTCAACGCTACAGCACCAGCCATGGAATAGAGCATGCGCGCTCGCAATCTCATGTGATCTCCTGTTCGTTTTACCTTATCGAATTTCTTTGCTTGCCCGCATGCGTCACCTGGCGCGTCGCACACGCCAAAGAAATTCATTTCGTCCGGATATCGCTTGTGTCGGCTGGGCGGTCTCCCCGCGCCACTTGGGGGTCTCTGCGAAGAATCTCTCAATCCGTTTCGCCTTTCAAGCCTTTTCCCCTCGCCTGGTGCGACCACTTCAAACACTTCCCTTCCTTGTTTCGTTGACTTGCCAAAACGCCGCAACCTAAGATGGCACCAGCGTGCCGGACAGCGATCCACTGATCGGTAAGACCATCTCCCAATACCGCGTCCTCGAAAAGCTCGGCGGAGGCGGCATGGGCGTCGTCTACAAAGCCGAAGACACCCGCCTGCACCGCCACGTCGCTCTCAAATTCATGCCTGATAATGTCGCTCAGGACGCGCAGGCCCTGGCGCGTTTCCAGCGCGAAGCCCAGTCCGCCTCCGCGCTGAATCATCCCCACATCTGCACCATCTACGACATCGGCGAAGCCGAAGGCAAAGCCTTCATCGCCATGGAATATCTCGACGGCTGCACCTTGACGCGCCTCATCTCCGGCGAGTCCATCGAACTCCACCGGCTCCTCGACATCGCCACTGAAATCGCCGACGCGCTCGCCGCCGCGCACGCCAAAAGCATCGTCCATCGCGACATCAAGCCCGCCAACATTTTCATCACCGAAAACGGCCACGCCAAGGTTCTCGATTTCGGCCTCGCGAAAATAGTCAGTCCCGGAGAGGAATCCAGCGATCTCGCCACCCTGACTCTCACGCAAACCGGCATGGCCATGGGCACTCTGCCGTATATGTCCCCCGAGCAGCTCCGCGGCGCCCGCGTGGATCATCGCAGCGACCTCTTCTCGTTCGGCGCCGTGCTCTACGAAATGGCCACCGGTCGCCGTCCCTTTCCAGGCGCCAGCTCCATGGAGGTCAGCACCGCCATCCTGCGTGACACGCCGAAACCCGTCACCGAACTTCGCGCCGACCTCCCCAACGGCCTCCAGAAAATTCTCGATCGCTGCCTCTCCAAGGAACTCACCGAACGTTACGCCTCGGCCCGCGAACTCCGCGAGGCGGTCGAACGTCTCAAGGCCGACCTGCAATCCGGCCCGCACAGCGGCAGCGTCGCCACTCCGATGGGCGAAGCCTCCATCGCCGTGCTCCCCTTCACCAACATGAGCGCCGACCCGGAAAACGAATTTTTCTCCGACGGCATCACGGAAGAAATCATCAACGCCCTCGCGCAGCTGGATGACCTCCACGTCGCCGCCCGCACCTCCGCCTTTTCCTTCAAAAACAAGCATGTAGACCTGCGCATCGTCGGCGAGCGCCTCAACGTGAAAACCGTCCTCGAAGGCAGCGTGCGCAAAGCCGGCAACCGCGTGCGCATTATGGCGCAGCTCATCAACGTCGCCGACGGCTACCATCTCTGGTCCGAGCGCTACGATCGCGAACTCGAAGACATTTTCCAGGTGCAGGAGGAAATCGCGCGCGCCATCGCCAATCGGCTGAAGGTCACCCTCAAAGCCGGTCAGCAGCCCTCCGTCAAGGCCGGCACCAACAACCTCGAGGCCTACCAGTTCTATCTAAAGGGCCGGGAGCTTTTCTATCGCCGCCTGCATGCCCGCCGCTCCGCCGAATGCTTCCAGCACGCCGCTTCGCTCGATCCGCAGTACGCGCTTGCGTGGTCCGGCCTCGCCGACGCCAACAACATTCTCGGCATGTACGGTTTCGAGCCCCCCGAAAATCTCATGATGCCTGCCAAGGAAGCGGCCACCCGCGCCGTGGCCCTCGACCCGAGCCTCGCGGAAGCGCACTGCTCCCTCGCCTGCTCCCTCTTGCTCCACGACTGGCAATACAAGCAAGCCGAGGCGGAATTCCTCCGTTCAGTCGAACTAAACCCGCGCTACCTCCAGAATCTCGCCTGGTACGGACTTATCTGCCTGGTGTGGACGCAAGGCCGCTTTGACGAAGGCATCGCCTGGGCACAAAAAGCCGTGGACTACGATCCCTTTTCCGCCTACGCCCACGGAGAGCTCTCCCTCGTTTACGGCCACGCCGGACGCGGTCCCGAAGCCGTGAAAACCGGCCTCGCCGCCAAGGCTCTCGAAGAATCCTTCTTCACCTATTGGGTTTTGCAGCAGGCCTATCACTCCAATGGGCAATTCGAGGAGGCGGCAGCCGCCGGAGAACTCGCGCTCACCTTATCCGGCCGCCGGACCATCTCCCTCTCCGCGCAAGCCGCGATCATGGCCGATTGGGGAAAGCTCGCCGATGCCCAGGCGCTCTACTCCGAACTCCAGGCCCGCGCGCGACGCGAATTCGTTTCCCCCACGCACGCGGCCATCACTGCCGCCGCCGCCGGAGAAATCGAACAGGGCATGGCCTACCTTTTCGAAGCCGTCGAGCGCAAGGATCCCATGGTCACCACCGTCAAGTATTGGCCAGACCTCGCCCGCCTCCGCCGCCATCCCCGTTTCCCCGAAGTCCTCGCGGGCACCGGCCTCGCCTAGCCTTCGATAATTGCGTTCCGGCCCGCCTTCGCCTTACGCAATCGCGGACGGCCGCCGCGGCTCCCTCTACGAAACGGGATGGAGGACTTTGTAGTTCCATTCGACGACCCCGCCAACCAATTTCGAGTTGAGTTCAAGAATAATCGGCTCTCCTCCGCGCACCGCGGGCTGCTCAAGCAGAGGAAAGTAAAGCTGTCCCCAACTCGACATCCCCAAATTGGGAGAGTTGGCAAGCGTCACTCCAGGACACAGGGTGGCTTCAAACCAGCCGAGAAACCCGTCCAGACGCCCATCCCGGCTGATTCGGAAAGGCACAATCGCTTTTCGCGGTATCTCCGTATCGCTCCGAAAATCGATTTTATGGGCTGGCCCAGGCGGGCTGAGCTCTATATAGGGCTGATCGGTTGCATGCACGGCAATGGTGCCGCCAAACAGCTTCTCCCGAAACGCCTGAAAGTTGATCCCGTAAAATATTTCGGGGATGTTGCCCAATCCAAATGCATCGGAGGAAATCGGCACCAGAAATGTCTCCGCCGATTCAGGAATGATCCGCGCATCGGGCTTAAGCAGTCGTTTGCGCGCGTCATGCATATACGCAATGGTGTTTTCCGCGTCGAAGCAGAAAGCGCTCAGCGTCTCGGAAATTAGCACGTCGCCCAATTCCGGTAGCCGCGCCCTTGTCGACATTTTCCGGATGAGCGTGATGCGCTTCTGAAAGCCATTCGCTTCAATCAGTTTCTGTGTAGTCCGCGCGATCCGACTAAATTCGATGGCGTAAACATGGCGGGCGCCCGCCTCGAGGGCGAAAAAAGAGAGCAAGCCGGTCCCCGCGCCGAGGTCCACCACCACGTCTCCCGGTTTCACCGTCCTCTGAATTGCTTCCCGAAAGGCCTCGCAGCGTGCGCGGTCCGCAAGTAACGCCCCCTGCTCCGCGGGATCGGAAAACAGGTCGACCATCCACGGCTTGCGCCGCAACTTGCGCTTGACCCAATTTCCCAAGTCGTGCAGATTCGCCAGCAAGTCGCTTTCTCGCCCTCGGGATGTCATCTGGAAAAGACCTCGACCGATCGCAACGCGGTCCCCCCTGCGGGAAGCAAATCCGCCGCCAAAGCAAGTGCGAACTGTCGGGCTAGAAACCTCTGGCTTGGCTGGTCATTTGACAACCCGCAGCTGGTCCACCTGGATTGCTTGCTGAAATTAGCACGATCGAGGCCGAATAAAAATCCATCCCACATCCAACTGCCCACCCACCTGCCCGGAATTCTATCAATCGTCCTTCTGGCTGGGCAGGCCCTGTTAACCGCTGCGAACACAACTGCCCTTCGGGCCAGTTTCATCCCGCAAATCGCTCCCGCATCATTCCCCCGTGGACAACCATCCAGGCACCGCCCCCCGCCGGCGTAGCGTCGCATGGTATTTCTGCGCCCTCGCGGCCACATCGCTCCTGTTGGTGCTCTCCGTGCATGCTCAGGATCCCGCGCCTCCCGACACCTTGGCGCTCAAGTTCGCTGCGGCCAATCTTCCCGAAGGCATCACGCCCAAGGCGGAGACTCCCGCTGCTTCGCCCGCCATCCAGCCGCGCATCCAGCCCAAAAACGATCGCCTCTTCTTCATTCTCCCGAACTATCTGAGCGTCGAAAATCATGTCCACGTCGCTCCCATCTCCACGGGCACGAAATTCAAGCTCTCCGAAAAAACCATGACCGATCCCGTCACCGTCTCGTTCCTCGGCGTGGTTGCGCTGATGGGCCAGGCGCAAAACACCAATCCTTCTTATGGGCAGGGACTCCAGGGCTACGGAAAACGCTACGCCACCGTCTACACCGACACGGCCATCGGCACCGTCATGACCACGTCCGTCTTCCCCACGCTCTTGCGCCAGGATCCGCGCTATTTCCAACTCGGCAGCGGAGGCGCCTGGCATCGCACCCTCTACGCCGTCAGCCGCATCTTTATCACCCGCTCCGACGCTGGTGCAACGCAATTCAATTACTCCGAAATCGTCGGCAATGCCGTCGCCGCCGGCATCTCCAACACCTACCACCCCCAGGACCAGCGCACCTTTTCCAACACCTTGAGCATCTGGGGCACCGACATCATGCTCAACACCCTCTGCAACGTCGCCAAGGAATTCTGGCCCGACCTCCGCCGCAAGCTCCACAAGCCGAAGGCCGACTAGCCCCCGTTCTCATTCCACGAAACCCGTGACATCCATTTCCACGGACCCGCCATTCAAATTCGTGGTCACCTCGGCCGCGACGCACGTGTGTCCGTCCGCTCCCGGAAAAACCAGCGGCGTTGGATACGGGATGGCCAGGGTCTGCGACGGTTGCAGGTAAACTTCGAATTTGGGTCCAGTTGATCCGCTGATCGTGCCGTCTCCGCACCCGCCCGACGAGAATAGCGGTTGAAATAGGAACACTTGCTGGCGTGAGCTCGCGAAATTCGTCAACGTTATGTTCGTCACCCCCAGTCTCCCGCTATCCGGGCCTACGGACGCCGGGGTGTTCAGGAGTATGACCGACCCAAAATACGGATTGCTGGGACCCACCATTTGCGTGGGCACGGGGTTCGCGGATGTGTTGGCGACGGTGACCAAAGCGCTCACCACCGCCTGCACAGTTCTTGGCGCGATTAACTGGGTCACCACCGCGCCCGCGGCGATCGCCAGGACTCCAATTCCGATGTTCCGAAGCACGCTCATACCAGATATCTCCTTATTCTCAGTATCGATTTGCATTCGAAGTTTACGTCCTTGCTACCCTCGAAACGTCACCCGCGCTTAGCCAAGAGCAGATACGCTATCAGACCAGCGCACAGGAGATTCAGTGTGCTCGGCTCCGGCACCGGTACCTGATTTGACTCCGTCGTCAGGTCGAAAGCCCAATTGCTCGTATCGTCCACGCAGCTGAATGCTCCGGTTGCATCCGTGTTGCACGTTTGAAATGCACCGCCGGTCAAATCCGTGAAACCCTCGTCCAGTGTGCCGTTGTCGAAGATGGCATTCGGCAGGTACGCGGCATCGCTGAGCAGCAGCGTGTAATTTCCCGCCGCCAGATCCAGCGTCATGGTGATGTCGCCGCAGACCGTGCCCCCGATATCCTGCGTGCCTGCTGGGGGACATCCCGTGAACGAACCGTAATTGGAAAGGATGTCCGAGGTCCCGTAAGGATTCCCCGACGCGTCGGTGAGCAGGGTGGCCCCGGAACCCGTCCCGGAAAATAGGGCCACGAGTGGGTCGAATCCGCCGGCAGGGATGCTGGTTCCTGCGCCGTTCGTTCCGCCTCCAAATCCGAAGGTCTGCACGCTAACTGCCTCGGTGCCGGGCCCTGGGAGTGAAAACGCCAGCGTGAAACTATCGGCGGAATCCGACAGCGTTCCGGTGTAGGAAGTCGTGTCGGCGGAAGCGGCAAAAGGAAACAAGCACACAACTGAGAGAGTCGCGGTCAAATATCGTAGGCGAGACAATGGTCCTCCTGTGAGTCCACACAAGCGGGCCCGGCGGCGGTTCCCGGGCGGGGACCAGCAAACCCGGGAACGGGACCTCTGTGCGACACACCAAGAAATAATCGCGGACGAAGAGCCCGTCAATTTATCCGGTATTCAACTCCTTTTGAACAGCTAATAGTTTTGTTTCGAGTGACTTCCAGAACTCTTTGAACTGCCCGACGAAGCAATTTGCCCCTTCGGCTGTCCCCGAGAACCTCTCCGGCTGCGCACCTTGGGCGCCAAGTGTACTCTGGTTCTCTCTTGTCCGTTCCTCGAAGGGCGGTCGGCCGAATTGCGCCGCGCCAGAAGGGTGGGGGTATGAAAGCAGCCAGGATTCGCACGTTCGGTTCGCCCGAAGTTCTCGTCGTCGAAGACATCCCTACGCCCTCGCCCGCCTCGGGCGAAGTGCTCATTCGCGTAAATGCCGCCGGCGTCGGTCCCTGGGATGCCTGGATCCGCGAGCACAAAAGCCAGGTCAGCGTGACGCTTCCGATTGCGTTGGGATCAGATTTGGCGGGAACCATCGCACAACTAGGTAGCGGCGTTTCCGGCTTTCAGCCCGGCGAGCCGGTCTACGGCGTCACCAATCCGCTCTTTGTTGGAGCCTACGCGCAACTCGCCGTCGCGAAAGCGGGCATGATCGCGCGCAAACCTGCGACCATAACCGACGTCGAAGCCGCCTCGGTCCCCGTCGTTGCCGTCACCGCCTGGCAGATGCTGTTCGAGTACGCCAAAGTGAAGTCCGGCCAAACCGTCCTGATCCAGGGAGCCGGCGGCAACGTAGGCGCTTACGCCGTGCAGCTCGCCAAATCGGCCGGACTCCGCGCAATCGCGACCGCTTCCGCACAGGATGTCGCCTACGTGAAATCCCTCGGCGCCGATCAAGTCTATGACTACCGTGCCACTCCGTTTGAAACCCAGGTCTCCGGCGTCGACGCCGTTCTCGATCTGGTCGGAGGCGAAACGCGCCGCCGCTCGTTCGAGGTGCTCAAGCCCGGCGGCTCGCTCGTGTCTGCCGTCTCGCCGATTCCTCCGGAGGAAATTCCCGCCGGCATCCACGCCACGTTCTTCCTAGTCGAGGTCACCACCGCACGGCTCAACGCGCTCACGCAGCTCTTCGAGCAACACCATCTCTCCACCCGGGTCGGCGCTGTCCTACCGCTCGATCAGGTCCGCGCCGCCCACGAAATGCTCGCCGGTGCGCCTCACCCTCGCGGCAAAATCGTCCTCCGCGTCAATCATCTCGCATGACCGGCAACGATCTTTTCGCGCAATCCGTGGCAGCGCGGTCAATTCTTCTTCACCACCGCCCACGCCGAATTTTCTTCCCCCAACTGTACGTCGAAAAAACCCTCCGCCGGCAGCACGTCAATGGGCAAGCCGCCGTGCCACAGCGCCACACCCACGGTGAATTTCGAAAGTCCCTCGAGCGCCAGCGCGTCCCGCTTCACCGCAACCTCTAGTGTCCGCTGGAACCCCACTTCCACAATCTCTTCAGGGTTCAGCAGGCACACACGGCCCTTCTCTACGGCGAATTCCTTCACCCTCCCACGCTCCAGTTTCACCATCACCGTCAACTCTTCCTCCGCGCCAAACACGATCCGGAATTCCGGATTGTCCAGTTCGCACAGGCTCTCCGCAAAACAATCCACGCGCAGCGCGAACCGCTCCTCCTCGAATCCATACCGCAATTCCTTCAGGTAGTACGTTCGTCCGTGCATTGAGCCGTCCCGCCGCTCCGGCGAGTACACGCCCGCGCCGAGCCACTCGAAATAGCTGGAATCCACCCCGTCCACTTTCACCTTGAGAATCTCGGACGGCGCCGTCTGGTACGCGCGCTCCGTCACGTGTTTGATCGGCTTCGCCAGCTCTTCCGGCGCCACCTGATTCAGCGCCAGGTAAACACCCGTCAAATGTTTCCGGTAGAGCGCGTCAAATTCTGCGTCGTTCGCCGTGCTGTGCTCTGGTCCAAACCACCAGCACCAGTCGCTGCCTTCCGCCGCCAGCAGCGACTCTTGCGCCTCGTTCAGTCCTTCTTTCGTCGGTCCGTCCGGCCGTCCTTTTTGGAATGCATCCAGGGACTTGGCGTACGTCTCTCTCGCGTCCCACAGCAGGTCCCAAGCGTCCACGTCTTCCTTGTCCCCAATCCACACGTCGAAGTTCGCGTTGATCCACGAAGCTGGGAAAATTGTGTTTGTCGTGCCGAGGCCATCGGCCGCGGCAATCGCTTCGGTCGCCGTCAGCGCGCGAAAATCCTGGTCGCCCGCGATCCGCTTGTAGAAATCGCGCAGGAATTCGCGCCCGTTCCCCGGGTAGTATTCCCAGGCGTTCTCGCCGTCCAGAAAAATGCACACCGTCAGCGGCTTTTCGCTCTTCACGGACTCGCCGATATGCCGCAGCCTTCCATGCAAATCCGCCACCGCGCCCTTGCTGTCCATCCGGCTGTACACGAATCCGATCAGGTCGGAAATGTGGTGATCGCGAAACAAACCCGTGATTCCCGTCGACGGCATTTGCACCCGCCACGGCTGGTACAAGCGCTCCGCGTTTGCCGCAATCCCCGAGGAATCCCGGAAGAATCCCACGTTCAGCGTCCTGCCGAGCACGCCTTCATCGGTACCGAACCACTGGAACCCTTCTTCCGCCGCGATCGCCATGGATTGATCGGACACCGACCCTTCGCTCGGCCACAGCCCCGCTGGCTTCGCCCCGAAAATCCGCTCGTGATACTCCCTCGCCCGGCGCAACTGTTCCCGCGCGTCTTCCGGCCTGCGAAACGCCCGCCGCGGCAGCGGCGTCCCCGGATTCGCCACGCGCGCCACGTCCGAATCGCACAGCAGCGGCAGGATCGGGTGGTAAAACGGCGTGGTGCTGATTTCAATCTGTCCGCGGGTTGCCGCTTCGCGATAAGCCGGCAGCACCAGTGCGAGTAATTCCAACTGCTTGGCCTTCAAATCCGCTTTGTCCTTCGCAGTAAAATCCTTCCCACGATTCGATAGCCGGCTGATCACCGGATCCTTCGAAAACCACTCCTCCTCCATCCACGCCAGTTGCGAGAGCACCTGCAAATCCCGCCAGTCCCGTGCGCGAAACGTAATCAACGCCTGTGCTCCGCCTGCCGCGCGCGACCACTCGTATAGCTCCAGAAATCTCGGCCACCTCGTCAGCAGCCGCTCGTGATTCACCTGGAACGCCCGCGCCAGGAGTTCGGTCTTGTCTTCCCGCGTTAGTTGATCCGCGTCTTTGAACGCCAGCTCGAACCACGGCTCCTTGAATTGCCCGCTCGCGTACTCCTCGAGTTGCATGCACAGCGACGGCACCATGTTGAACGTGGCATGGAAGTTCGGCGCCTCTTCCATAAGCTTGACCATGCCGTAGTAATCCTTCGTGGCGTGCAGCCGCGTCCACGGCAGCACGTAATGTCCCGTCTCCGGATCGCGGTATTGCGGCTGGTGCATGTGCCACAGCACCACCAGGTGTACCCGTTGCATCAGTGTCCCTTCAGTCGGGTCATTGCGATTTCCAGTTGGCCGTTCGACTGCCTAACTTGGAAGCTCTGCCCTCGCCACCGGTTAGCAGCGAACAGCGCGCGGCAAACAAGAATCATTCCCCACTCAGTCGCCCGTGCGCAATACTTTCCCTTCCGCCGCTTGCCTTCTGCTCGCTGCTCGCTGGTTATCGCTCGCCCGGTCCGCCGCCTACTACTTCAAACAAAAAACAAAGCGCAAATTCCAGCCCCTCCACAACTTCCAGAGACTCCCCCATGTTACACTGCCCATTCGCGCCATGCGCATCCTCGATCGGTACATAGTTCGCGAAATCGTTCGTCACGCGCTCCTTGGTCTCCTCATCTTCACCTTCGTTCTCTTCGTTCCAAAACTTGTTCGCCTGATGGAGTTGTTCGTCCGCCATTCGGGCTCCGGCTCGCAAATCCTGACCCTGTTCCTTTGCATCCTCCCCGGCATTCTCGTCTTCACTATCCCCATGGCCGTCCTCATCGGCGTGCTGCTTGGTCTCGGCCGCATGTCCATGGACAGCGAAATCATCGCCCTCACCTCCCTGGGCATCAGCCGTAAGCGCATCCTTCTTCCCGTCGGCGTCCTCGCCGCCGTCGGCGTGGCGCTCACCTTGCTCATGACGCTCGTGCTCGCCCCCCGCAGCCTGCGTGCCCTCCGCGACATCGAAACCTCGCTTATCACTTCCCAAATCTCTTTCCAGGTGCAGCCTCGCGTATTCGACGAGCGATTCCCTCACATCGTCCTCTACATTAACGACGTTTCCGCCAGCGGCACCCACTGGCACGGCGTCTTCCTTTTCGAAACCAGCGGCGAATCCGGCTCCCGCATCACTCTCGCCCAGGATGCCATCGTCATCGCCGAACCCGCCCTCGGCAAACTCGAGCTTCACCTCAACGCCGGCACCACCCACGAATTCCAACGCGAGCATCCCGACCAGTATTCCGTCACCGCTTTCGAGCGCAGCGATTGGCCCATCGAGTTCAGTTCACTCACCTCCGCCAAGGAGCGTGCCCTCACCATCCCCGAACGTTCCCTCCGCGATCTCTCGCGCGACCACGGTCCGCGTTGGCGCGACGCCCGCGTGGAAGTCTACCAACGCTTCGCTTTCCCTTTCGCGTGCTTCGCCTTCGCGCTCATCGCCGTTCCCCTCGGAGCGCAGCCCCGCCGCGGCGGCCGAGCCGCGGGCACGCTACTCTCCGTGTTGATCATCGCCGGATACTACCTCATCTTCGTCGTGGGAGCCGGGCTCGCCCGCCAGGGGCTCGTCACGCCGTTCTGGGGTATGTGGGCGGCGAACCTCATTCTTACACTCGTCGGGCTTGCGCTGCTCCCGCGCATGGAGCGCTATTGGAGCGAACTCACGCCCCTATCTTTTCTGGCCCGCTTCATCGCTTTCCGCAGGCTGCTCCGGCGCCGCCGACTTCTGCTCAAGACACGCGCTCCGCTTCCCTCTGAAAATGGCGATCTGCTCCCGGAACCGTTTCCCCGAAGCTCCTCCAATTTCCCCACGATTGTCGACCTGTACGTGCTCCGCCGTTTCTTCTATTACTTCCTCGTCATCCTGGCCGCATTTATCTTTCTGTTGGAAACCTTCACTTTCTTTGAACTCCTCGACGACATCGCGCGTCACCGCATCGCCTTTCTCGTCGTCGTCAGCTATTTTCGTTACCTGATTCCGTACCTCCTCTATCAGCTTTCTCCGCTCACCGCGCTCGTCGCCACCCTCGTCACGCTTGGGGTCCTCAGCAAGAACAACGAAATTGTTGCCTTCAAGGCCAGCGGTATCAGTCTCTATCGCCTGGCCTTGCCGCTGCTGGTTTGCGGCGTCGTCCTCGCCGGTGCCTTGCTCGTGCTCGACGACACCTACCTCCCTTACGCCAACCAGCGCCAGGACGCCCTCCGCAACCAGATCAAAGGCAAACCGCCGCAGACCTACACCCGGCCGCAGCGGTGGATTTTCGGGGAAAATTCCAAGGTCTACAATTACGACTACTTCGATCCCACACAAAAAGTCTTCGGCGGCCTCAGCGTCATCGAACTCGATCCCGCCACCTTTCAGATGAAGCGCCGCGTCTTCGCCAATCGCGCACAATGGCTGGACACCGAAAAAGCCTGGGCCCTCGAGACTGGGTGGGTCCGCGATTTTTCCGATGGCACGGTCGAACATTACGCGCCCTTTAAGGTGACTTCCCTCCCTGAACTTGTCGAGCCGCCTTCCTACTTCAATCGCGAAGTCATCCAGGCCTTCCAGATGAGCTGGCGCGACCTGCGCCACTATATTGACGGCTTGCGCCTCGCCGGATTTGACGTCTCTTCCCTCACCGTGCAGTGGCACAAGAAAATCGCTTACCCGCTCATCGCTCCCATCAGCATGCTGCTCGCGATTCCCTTCGCCATCCTCGTCGGCAGCCGCGGCGCCATCGGCGGCATCGCCCTGGGAGTCGGCATCGGCATCACCTACTGGGCCATCGCCGCCCTCCTCGAAGCCATGGGCGGCATCGGCCAACTCCCTCCCTTCCTCGCCGCTTGGTCCCCCGACCTAATCTTTTTCTTTCTCGGCCTCTATTTCTTTCTAAAGATGCCCACCTGAGCGCCGCGATTCAATCTGGCTCACCGCCGCAGTCATATGTTTCGCAATCGCTCTCCCATTTAATCCGCGTGTGTGCGCGCCGAACTTCCGTTCCTCTCTTGTTCGCGACCGCCTCGGTCCACCACCCTCTTCGAGAAGATATTTTTCGATCGCATCAACTTCAACGTTCCGCGGCAGATTTTTCCTCGTAACCCCCAAAGCACCAGTACGTATTTACTATGCAATCGGTACTTGACCTTTTTTCCACAGGCGTTATTCTGCCACTCCCATTTACCGAAGTTCTCCCGCTTCGTCCTCTCCGATCGGGCAAGGAGAAACCCGTGTCCCAGTCGGAGAAACGCTACGATCCGCGTCAGCCGCTCGAAATTCCTCTATGGTTCCAAATTATTTTGTTGGAGTCCGATCTCTCGGACATTTCCTCGAAGACCGCCAACATCTCCCGCGGCGGGCTTTTCCTGCGCAGTCCCCTGCGCTTGAAAATCGGGTCGCAACTCTCGATGAAGCTCCGGGTCCCCACCGCCATCTCTGGAAGCGCGCGCGCTTTCATACATTCGCTGGGCGAAGTTGTCCACGAGCGACTGCTGCCTGATGGCCTGCTCGGATACGGAATTCGCCTCACGCACCCGTTTCGCCAGGTTCACATCCCTCCGCTGGCCCCGGCCCTTGCCGCCGTGTACCCGAGTGGGGCCGGTCCAGAAGATTCGCGACGCACTTTATCCGGCAAGCTGCCTCACCCGTAGGGGCTTCCGGTGTTTGCGACGTAGGGTGAAATCTTCTCGGCAACGCCGCCTTTCGCCTGCGACTCCATTCCTTCGCTCCCAGCCTCCGGTTTTCCCCTTCACCCCAAAACATCCTTCCTCGGAAAATCTCCCATTTCAGGCGGATTAGAAAGCTCCAATTCTATTGGTACTTGACTTTTCTCCACCATAAGCTATCGTTCCTTCCTCACCCTTCCCAAAATTCCAGGTTTCGCGGCGGCCTCTCCGTGCGCGTCAGGAAACGCCCGTGCAGAAACTCGAGAAACGCATTTGTCCCAGGCAAGCCTTGCAGATCCCGTTACGCTTTCACTCCAGTGATATGGGCACGGCCGATCCCGAAATCGTCTCGGAAACCTCCAACATCTCGCGCACCGGTCTTTTTATGCGCAGTCCCCTGCGCCTGAAAATCGGCGAGCCGCTCGCGCTGACCCTCCGCGTTCCCACCTATCTTTCCGGCAACGGACGCGCCACGCTCGAATGCAGCGGCCGGGTCGTCCACGAACGCAGGTTGCCCAGCGGCGATCTTGGCTATGGCATCCAGTTCGAGGAAATGCTCAGCTTTCAGCACACGCCGGTCTCCGCGCCGGCCCCCTCTCCCGTGTAGTTCCCGGCACAGACCCCTTCAAGAAATCGAAACAATACAATAACGGCGTGGCGAAGTTCGGACGCGGCAGGCAGGCCCTCGTGCATTTGGGTTACATCGCTACTTCGCTAGTTCATCACTTCTTTGCTTCCATGCTTTCCACGATCTTTCTCATCATCCCCAAGAACACTTCTGCATCTCTCGCTTCCATCGAAAATCTCCTCAACATCCGCCGCAACTTTTCCTCCGCTAGTTCCCTCTTGCGCGGCCCCACGTACCCGCTTTTCACCAATGCCTCCAGCATCACCTCGCCGACCCGCTCCACTACTTCCATCTCTGCGAATCTTCGCGCCACAGGAAGCGTGGGTGCCGCAACCTCCGTTATGAAGGGTGCGGGTTTTTCTCCTGTGTTTCTTTCCGCGTCCCGCGTTGAGATCTTCCTGCCCTTCTTCACTTCACTCCGCGTTCTCTGTGCCTCTGCGTTACGCCCTTCTTTCCCAACGGTGGCGGACACAAACTCGGGCCCCACATCACCGAATCCCTTGCCTCGTTCACTTCCCAATTCGTACAGCACCACCGCCGCGGCCTGCCCCAGATTCATGGACCGGTGCTCCTCCCGCGTCGGAATCCGCAAGAGCCAGTGGCAATAGCTCAGATCCTCGTTTGAAAGACCCCGCTTCTCCGACCCGAACAGCATCGCCACGCGCCCGGTTCGCGCCCGCGCGCGAAGCAAAGGCGCGGCCTCTGCCAGGTCCCGCAGAGGATGCTTCAGCTCCCGGTTCCCGACCGAGGTCGTCCCCACAACCAGCGTGCAGTCCGCCACCGCTTCGGCCACCGTTGCGAATTCTTTCGCCCCGGCCATCACTTCGCTCGCGCCCACCGCCGACCGCGCCTCTCTCCACGCCTTCCCGAACGGCTGGACGGCGCGCAGTTCCCTCGCCCCGAAATTGCTCATCGCTCGCGCCACCGCTCCCAAATTCAGCGGATTCCGCGTGGTCACCATCACCACCACCAGGTTTTTCAGTTCTTCGTGCACGGTCCGCAGTCTATGCCATCTACCCACACGCAGCAACGCAACTGGCCCATCGCCCGTCACACCAAGACGTTAAAATCGGGGACCGATTTTTCATTTTCTACGTGTTATTTTCTATTGTCTTTTTTTGCGTTCGAGACCGATCAGTGGTAACGGGAAATGTGTACTTCCCACTCGTTCAGATATCCAGCATGGTCCGGAATAGCGGCAGCCGGTGGCACTTCTCCGTCAATACCATATCCTGCTCGGCGCTCAGACCAAGAAATGCGAATCCGTAAAGGTGTTTGTGAATCCGGCGCACTTCGGCGGCCAGGTTCATGCCCATCACGTGCTCGAACTCCACCCGTTCGCCCACTTTCATCGCCACACCCATCAAAACAGCCGAAATTCCTCCTCGCCCGATCTCCACACTCGTGCCTTCATACAGCTTTCCATCGCCCAGCCGCACCAGCACGCGTTGCACCCACTGATGCCTTGTGTGCTTTCGCCTCTCCGTTACGACACTTGGCGGGCCCGATGTGGCAGCTTCGGACAAGTTCCAGTCCGCTCCGTATGGCAGGTAGTCCGTGCATGCCGCGGACCACAACTCCGCCTACGTTCCCGTACGTACCGCTTTACTCTTTGTTTTTCAGGCGAATACGGACTTCAGGCTGGCCGCGCTCGCGAAGGGTTTTCAAGTAGAGAAATATGCCCCATTACGGAGCATCGCCGCGGAACCACTTCCCCAGTTTTCTCAATACGAAAATTCATTCCCGGCTTCGCGCGGCGGGAAGAGCGAAGTGTCAGCTATTACCCATTTCCTCGTACCTGCCCGCACTCACCCTATCGCGCCACAACCGCCTTCGGCACGAATACGCGCTTCATCGGCTTCGCGCCCGCCGAGGGAAACACCATGCCCCAGAAGTGCGTTTCGGCGCATAGCAATTCAAACGCTCCAAGCAGCTTTCCTTCTTTGCCCGCTCGCACGGACACGATCCGGCACGCCGCTTTCTTGCGATTGAACTCGTTCACCATGTGGAATTTCTGGCCCACTGGCAGCGGAACATCCAGCTGGATCACGCCGCCATTGGCACTCACCGAAGTCGTCTTGGTCAAGAATTGAAATTTGTGTTTCGTGTCGTCCAGGCCGGTCACCACCATCTCGATGGTCACCACCGCACGTGCCGTCCGTCGCCGTTCAATACTTCTACAGTGCAAAATCGCCATGCTGCCTTGACCTCCGCCTGCTCTCCAGAATTCCGCTGTTCAGCCTCTGCCAAGCGTTGCATCCTGCCAGGCCCTGGTGCGCGTCGAGATCCAGCCGAACTGGGCGAAGCCCAGCGTGGACGCCACGAGAACGAACCAGTTCCACACTCTCTGTATGCTATGGAAACCACACGCCCCTGCGAATAGCGGACCGGTACCAAATTGAACCTCACTTTTCTGGTACTCTCCTACCAGCACCATTGGCGCCCCACTAGCCCTGCCTCGGCCTCCCCGGGGAACCATAGCACCATCCCAAACAGTGTGGCGATGCTCCCCCAGCCCCTCGTTGGGCTCGGATTCGGCTCGTTTTCGACCATTTGCGCGACTTTCTCCGACCATTAGCAAATTCCCAGATTGACACTGTCTAATTTTGAGCGATAATCCTCTCCAACAATCGGTCTTTCCCTCCCCGCCCGAAACGACCGCCAGGCCAAATCTAATTACGGTGGTTCGTCATGCTTACGCCTAGTTCTCCTGCTCGCAGGCGCATACCCCGGCTTCCCTCCTCTGGAGTATGGGTCTATTGGGAGGCCCATCCGCACCACGATGTCTCCCGGGTCCGCGATTTGAGCCCCGCCGGGCTTTTTCTCGAAACTCGCTTTCGCAAATCCGAGGGCGACGTGGTCCAACTGCATTTCCTTGTCCAAGAGGGGCGCATCCGCGCGGACGCAAACGTGCGCTACGCTACGAAAGGCGAAGGGCTTGGCCTGCAGCTTCGCGCCGTGTCGCCGAACGACATTCCTCAATTTGAAGAGCTGCTTTCTCGCCTGCGCTCGTTCTTGCCGCCCTCAGCGTTCGCGTATTAACAAAATTTAAAATCCGGCCAGCGGGTGCCTCCGCCGTTTTCGTCGCATCCAATTCATTGGTGTCGAAATTTTCCAAGGAAGCGGGTGCGCCTCCTCCCGGTGTCGCACAGGGCCCTCGGTGTTCCGGTCGCGTGGTATGATTTGATTCCCGCCACTCGCTCCCCTGTCTCGCCGGCAGCTTCCCGGCCTTGGAAGGAACTCGATATGCCAGAAGCTTACAAGAACATCATCATTGGAAGCGGCGAAGGCGGAAAATTTCTTGCCTGGCACCTCGCCTCCTCGGGCGAGAAGACCATCGTCGTCGAGCGGCGCTGGATCGGCGGCTCCTGCCCGAATATCAATTGCCTCCCCAGCAAAAACGAGATCTGGAGTGCCAAGGTTGCCGACCTGGTCCATCGCGCCGACAAGTTCGGCAGCGTCCCACACTCAGGCCCCGTGGACCTGGGCGCCGTTCGCGCTCGCAAGCGCGCCATGGTGGATGGCCTCATCACCTTGCACCGCGACCGCTACCGCGCCACTGGCGCGGAACTCCTCATGGGCGAGGCGCGCTTCACCGGTCCACTGACGATCGAAGTCAGCCTCAACGAAGCCGGCACGCGCTCGCTTGCGGCCGAGCGCCTCTTTCTCAATCTCGGCACCCGCGCTTCCATTCCTCCGATTCCTGGTCTTCTCGAGTGCGGCCCACACACACATATCGAAGTCCTCGAGCTCGATCGCCTTCCCGACCATTTGATCGTCATCGGCGGAGGCTACGTCGGCCTGGAATTCGCGCAAGCGTATCGCCGCTTCGGTAGCCGCGTCACCATCCTGCAAAACGCGCCGCAACTCATTCCCAGGGAAGACACCGAACTCGTTTCTGAACTGCAACAGATTCTTGCCGCAGAAGGCATCGAAATCCTGACCTCCACCGAGACCCTCAGCGTGCGGGGGCGCTCCGGCGAAAGCGTATGTCTTCAGGTGCGCACCAACTCCGGCGAACGTAGCATCACCGGCACCGACATCCTGGTCGCCGCTGGTCGCAGTCCCAACACCTCCGGCATCGGCCTGGAGTTAGCGGGCGTCGATCTCAATCAAGACGGCTACATTCGCGTGAACGATCGCCTGCAAACCACCGCGCCGCACGTCTGGGCCATCGGCGAGTGCGCCGGCAGCCCGCAGTTCACCCACGCCTCGTTCGACGATTTCCGCGTGATCCGGGACACCCTCGCGGGCAAACATCGTTCCACTTCGGGCCGCCTGATGCCTTCCTGCCTGTTCACCGATCCCCCGCTGGCGCAAATCGGCCTCTCGGAGGCGCAAGCCACTCTGCTCGGCCTCCCCGTTCGCATCGCCAAACTACCGATACTTGGCGTGCTTCGCACGCGAACCCTCGACGAAACCCGCGGCATGATGAAAGCCGTGATCGACTGTGCCAGCGACCGTATCCTCGGATTCACAATGTTGGGACCCGAGGCCGGCGAGGTGCTCGCCGTCGTACAAACCGCCATGATGACAGGCGCGCCGTTCACCGTGCTGCGCGACGCAGTTCTCACTCACCCAACGATGGCGGAAGGGCTCAACGCGCTCTTTGCCGGCATGAAACCTGCCGCAACGCAGCAAGCCGCCACCGAAGCAGCAGCATCCGCATCGGCACGCAGCGCAGCGATCGGAGTTCCCGGGATTGCGCATCATTACGTCGAAGCCGACGGCGTCAACGTCTTCTACCGAGAAGCCGGTCCCGCCGACGCGCCAGTCGTGCTCCTGCTGCACGGCTATCCCACATCTTCTTTCCAGTTTCGTGCACTGATTCCCCGGCTCGCCGACCGCTATCGCGTGATTGCTCCGGACCTTCCCGGCTTTGGCTTCACCGAAGTCCCCGAAATGCGCGACTACCGCTACACATTCAACGCACTCGCGCAAACCATGCTGGCCTTCACCGACGCGCTGCGCCTGAGATCTTACGCTCTTTACGTTTTCGACTACGGGGCGCCCACTGGCTTCCGCCTGGCCATGGCCCGTCCCGAACGTGTCACGGCGATCATTTCGCAAAACGGAAACGCCTATGAAGAGGGCTTAGGCGACGCCTGGGCGCCCATTCGCCGCTACTGGTCGAACCCGACCACGGAAAATCGCGAACTCCTCCGCGGCGCCTTCACCACGGAAGGCATCCGCCGCGAATATGGGGCAGGCATGGCGCGCCCGGAACTCATCGCGCCGGAAAGCTACGCCCTCGACGCCGCGCTCATCGCCCGTCCCGGCAACATGGACATCCAACTCGATCTATTCCTGGATTATGCGGACAACCTGAAGCTCTATCCCGAATTCCATCGCTACTTCCGCGCCTCTCAGCCGCCGCTTCTTGCGATCTGGGGACAGCACGATCCCTATTTCATTCCCATGGGGGCCGAGGCTTTTCGCCGCGACAATCCCAACGCTACGGTGCAATTCCTCGACACCGGCCACTTCGCCCTCGAAACACACCTCGACGAAATCGCCACCGCCATGCGCGAATTCCTCGCCAAGTCCGTCGGCGCCGCCCGTTCCGCCACCGCCTAGCGCATATTCGGGTCACGGTAAAGTTGCCGTGTCATCCCGAGCGCCTTCCGCGAGGGACGAGGATGGGCGAAGGATCTCAACGTATTGTTCTTGCTTGGAGTTGGCTGAGGCGACTTATCCACTCGCGGCACCCCGTCTACCAGATCCTCACGCGCTCGTCCGGCGCCAGATAGAGCTTCTCGCCCGGCTTCACGTCGAACGCCGGATACCACGCGTCAATGTTGCGTACCGTGTCGGTGCGGTATTCCGAAGGTGAGTGGGAATCGGTCAGCACCTGCTGGCGCAGCGCGCTTTCCCGCGGCTTGCTCGCGCGGGTCTGCCCATACGCCAGGAAAAATTGCTGCTCCCCGGTGAAGCCGGCCTGTTCGGGAGCTTTCTTTGTTCCCAGCGCCGCGTGATACGCGTCGTAAGATGCCGCGATTCCCGCGACGTCCGCGATGTTTTCCGCCAGCGTCTGTTTTCCGTTCAGCGCCAGATCGGGGAACGGATGGTAAGTGTCATATTGCTCCGCCAATTTCTGCGTCGAAGCCTCGAAATGCGCGAGGTCCTCCGGCGTCCACCAGTTGCGCACTCGGCCCTTCGCGTCGAATGCCGCGCCTTCCGTGTCAAACGTGTGGCTCACCTCGTGCCCGATTACCGATCCGATCGCGCCGTAGTTGAACGCGTCCGTGGCCTTCGGATCGAAAAATGGCGGCTCGAGGATCGCGGCTGGGAAATTCAGCGCGTTCTGCAACGGCAGATTCACCGCATTCACCGTCTGCGGCGTCATGGACCACTCGCGCCGGTTCACGGTCTTTCCCATCCGCGCCAACTTCTCGTGATAGTAAAACAGGCTCGCGCGCCACTCGTTTCCGAACGCATCGTCCGGCTTCACCTCGTAGCGCGTGTAGCCCTGCCACTCGTCCGTGTAGCCGATGCCCACATACAGCGTGCTCAATTTTTCCTTCGCCTCGGCTTTCGTCGCCGGATTCATCCACGTCAGCGCGTCAATTCGCTTGCGGAACGCCTCCTTGATATTCGCCACCATCGTCTCCACCTGCGCTCGCGCCGCCGGCGGGAAATATTCCTTCGCGTACATCTGTCCGATGGCATCGCCCAGATGGCGGTTCTCCAGCACAATTGCGCGCTGCCAGCGCGGACGCTGTTGCGCAGCGCCCGTCAGCGCCTTGCCGAAGAATGCGAAACGCTCGTCGGCAAACGCCTTGGGCAGAACATCGGCATACGCCTCGATGTAGTGGTAAGCCAGCCAGTCTTTCCACGCATCCAGCGACTCGGAAGCCACCAGCGCCGATTCGCCCGCGAACGCGCTCGGCTGCCATACGATGAAGTTATCCCATTTCTCAAGCCCCGCTCCGCGGAAATATTCCGCCCAGTCCAACCCCGGCGCTTCCGCAGCAAACTCGCTGCGCTTCCATGGATTGTTCGCATTGTGAATGTCTTCATTCTGCGCCAGCGTCAAATGCTTCTCGGCGATGGCGTGCTCGAGTTCCACGATCTTCGCCGCCCGCGCCTCCGGCTCGGAAAATCCCGCCAGCTTCAGCATCGCCGCCACGTGCGCCTGGTATTCCTCGCGCAGCGTTTTCATTCGGTCGCTCTGCCCCAGGTAATATTCCCGGTCCGGCATTTGCAATCCCCCCTCCAGCAAATACGGAGCGTAGTGCTCGGAATCGTTGAAGTCCGGGGCCACCCACACGCCGAACAGGTTCGGCGTGTGAAAATTCGTGTTGTTTAGCGCGTCGACGTCGGCACGCAGCGACTTCCCGAGAGCGAACGCCAACTCCTTTTTGTCCTTGATCGCCGCAAACTCGGCGAGTTGCGCCCTCAGCGGCTCCTTGCCCTTCGCTTCGATTTCCGCTTCGTCCATGTATGCGTTGTAGAAGTCCGCGATCTTTCGGGTGTTGCTCCCCTCGGCGCCCTTGGCTTTCACCGCTTCCTCAATCAAGCCCTTCACGCGCTGATCGCTTTTGTCCCGCAGCTCCAGAAAGACGCCCACCGCTGCACGATCCGGCGGGATCACTTGCCGCGCGATCCAACTTCCATTGCAATAGCGGTAAAAATCGTCGCCGGGCTTCACCGCCGGGTCCATGTTCGCGACCTCGACGCCGTGGACCGCCTCCGGTGTCTGCGGCGGGGCTGCCTTGAGCCAGGCGCCCGAAACCAGCAAGCCCACCGACAACGCCGCTCCCAGCGCAGCCCATCCTGCCAATTGCGATTTACACGTCAGGCTCATCGCTCTCTCCCTCGATTTTCGCGTCCTCCGCTCGAGCCCGCTGCTCGCAAATTCCCAGGCCGCGCCGGAGAGGCAACTCTTTGCTAAATGTGTGGCTTCCAGTCTACTCCCCTCCGCCGCATCCCAAAACCCCGAGGGGTTTAGACGTCCGCGCTGGCAGAGAAATACGTACCGGTACTCATGATTCCCTTACCTCGGTATTCTCAATCTTGTGCTGGAGCCATAACTCATCCTGGTTTACAATCCCCTGCGCTGTTCGATTTTTTGCGGGATTTATATGGCTTCATCCACTTTCGCGCCGTCCAGCCGAAAGTCGCTGACTCTGAGCCTCACTTGGGTTCTCACGGCATGTGTCGGTGCCGTGTCTGTGGAAAACGTGTGGATCGATCCTTGGGTTCAGACGCGTTTTCAGGATTTTCCCTCGCTTGTCCCTGAGCCGCCGAGCCCGCTCTGGCTGACGATGTTTGCTGCGATGGGTATCGGGTGTGTCGTGCTGCTGGTCGGTCAGATCCTGTTGCTGCGACGCCCGGGCGTATCCACCGCTTCCCGAATCGTGGCCGGCCTGACGGTCGCCGCAACGGTGTTTCTCGCCGTCCTCTGGTTCTGCGTCACCTCCGGCATTGCTCACCCCCCGCATCTTTAACCTCTGAAACCATGCTCAAAGTTTGCCGAGGAAGCGAAGGCGGCCGGTGAACGCGCGGCCTTGTCCGCCCTCAAACGTGAGATATCCCGGGTTGACGCCGATCGCGTCCACGTTGTTCACCACCACGTCCGGATTCTGCCGGTCGGTAATGTTGATCACCGAGCCGCGCGCCGCAAACAGATAATGGCGGAAGCGGAATTTCTTCTCCAGGCTCAGGTTCAGGCTCGCGTAATCCGGAAATCGCCGATCATTCGGCGCGCCAACCAGAAACTGCTGCTGGTTGATGCTGCTGAACGGGTACCCGGTGCGGTATTCAAACAAATAGGCCACTTCGATGCCCCAGATTCGCGTCGGAAACGTGCCCCAGGAGAGCACGCGATTCGGCGCATCCCACGAAAGCGGGCCTCCCTGCTGCGCGGCGAAATAGAGTTGGCCCAGGACGGGATCGAGGTCTTGATCCGTGTTGGCCTTCGAACGCGTATAGCTTCCGAACAGAGCAGCGCCATTGGCAAACGAGTGCCGGGCGGACACGGTGGCCGCGCGATATTTGTCGCGCCGCGAAGTCTGCAACAGAAACTCGCTGCCGATTTGTCCGGGGGCCAGCGTTTCATACGCCAGCCCGCGATGCCCGTTGCGGGCCAGCAATTCCACGCTGACGATCGTCTTGCGACCGAAGCGTTGCTCCCAGCCGGCGCTCGTAATATCAAAGTAGGGCTGTCGCAATCCCTGCGTGGGCAGCACAAACGAACTGGCAGCGGGTCCCGCCGTGACCGCCCCGGTCGCCGGGTCGTACAGCGTATCGACCTGCCGCTGGTCCAGCGTCTGCCCGATGACGGAAAGATTCAGTGGAATACTATAGATCCCCCACCCAATGGAGAATTTCGCGCGGTCGTTTCCGAACGGCAAATAATTCACTGAGGCCCGCGGCTCCGCCATCCCCGCATGCACGAACTGGTCCCAATCCCCGCGAATTCCCGCCTGCAGCACCCAATGTGGATTCACGATCCAGTTATCCTGCAGGAATCCGCCCGCCAGATCGTTCGATACGTCAAATTCCTCGTAGCCCGCGAAGGTGGTGCGTCGCACCAGCCGCTGCTGATTGTCGTAGGCCTGAATTTCGCCGCGATCGCCATATTGAATCAGTTCGACAATCGAGAAATTCACGCCGCCGGAAATCGTATGCGTGCCATGCCATTTCAGGTTCGGATGGATCACGTCCGCGAACACCTGGTGCCGCCGGCTTTTCTGTTCCGACGACTGGTAGTAGTTCCCTGCCGCACCGTTCACGAATAACTGGTATGGCGCGTTGCCCTGCGGATTCGAATCGCCGTACGTGCGATCCTCGGCGAAGCCCACCTCAAACAAGGTTCGGTTCAGCCACAGCTGATTCTTCACCGAACCGAACAGCCGGTTATTGCTGATGTCCAGCGTCGTGGTCTGCGGGTGCAGCGCGTCCAACCCGGCGTTCACGTCGCTCTCATTGTTATAGAGAAAGCTGACGTGCACGCTGTCGTTCTGCGAGGCGTTCCAAAGCAGCCGCGAAAAACTGTCGCCGCCCCAGTTTTCCTGGGTGTTTGGCCCCGTGGGGATGTCTTTCTGCACGGCGAAGGTGTGATTGACACTGAACGACTGCAGGAACCAGAAATTGTCGCGCACAATCGGCCCGGAAAACGTGATGCGCGGGTAGTAATTGCCCAGGTGCGCGCCTTCCTGCACGTTGATCCCGGGGATGAAATCCGTGGCGTTGAAGCGCCAGTGGTTGTCGCCCTCCGGCGTCTCGAACTTCAGCAACGCCGCGCCAGGGTGGGCGTATTCCGCGCCAAATCGCCCCGTCTCCACCTCCGCGCTGCGCACGGCGTCCACAATCAGGCGCATGGTCAGGGAGTTGTCCACGGGGCTGCCCACCTCGAAGCCGTCCATCAGGAATTGCGACTCCGTGGACCGCGCCCCCGCCACGTGCAGGATGTCCTTGGCGTCGCGCAGGACTGGCGGCAGGGCGATCAGACTTTGTTGCAGGTCGTGCGAACTGGGGATCGGAATGTAGAAAATTTCGGTGGAGGTGAGCGTCGCGGACTGTTGCGTGTCGGCAGTTTCGATGCGGTTGGGGTCGGCAATCACGTCCACTTTTTCGCGGACTTCCTGGACGTGGTTCAGGGTAAAGGAAAATTCCGTCGCGTCCGGCGCAACCTGAATGGATTGGCCGCGCAAAATGAAGAAGCCGGCCTTCTCGATCTCGACCGAATAGGCGCCTGGTGCCAGATTGGGGACAGAAAAATAGCCGGCATCGTCGGAGGACGACACAAAATTCGCGCCAGACAAACCTTCAAGTTTTACTTGAACGTTTGCCACGGGCAGCCCGTTTTCGTCTACCACTCGCCCATGGAGTGTGATCGGCGCCGCACAAAGCATCCGCGCGCCTAGCGCCGGCAGGCACGCAACTCCGGCAACCAAGAGAAGGAGTCTTCTCCACACCGCGACGCACCCCGCGGAATGCGGTCCACCCTGGCTCCGTGCGCCCTCCGCGGAAACACAGGGCCGGAGTGCAACCCGGCCCCTGAGCCTTCTCGAAAGGCGGCGGCTTCGCCGTCGCACTCCAGATGATTACTTGCGTTTGGTCTTTGCGGCCTTGCGCTTCGCTTCGACCACGGCCTGCGCCGCCGCCAACCGCGAAATGGGCACACGGAACGGCGAAGCGCTCACGTAGTCCATACCGACCTGATGGCAGAACTTCACGCTGTCCGCGTCGCCGCCGTGCTCGCCGCAGATCCCAACCTTCAACTTAGGACGCGTCTTGCGGCCGTTTTCGATGCCCCAGCGGATCAACATTCCCACGCCTTTGACGTCCAGCGTCTGGAATGGATCGCCGGCGAAAACGCCCGCCTTCTTCTCGTCCACGTAGTCGGGCAGGAAGCGGCCCGCGTCGTCGCGCGAGAGGCCCATGGTGGTCTGCGTCAGGTCGTTTGTACCGAAGCTGAAGAATTCGGCTACTTCGGCGATCTCAGCTGCCAGCAACGCCGCGCGCGGTAACTCGATCATCGTGCCGACCAGGTAGGGCAACTTCACTCCGGCCTTCTTGATCAGGTCGTCGGCCACGCGCCGCGTGGCATCGGTCAAGATACCGAGTTCCTTCTTATCCAAAGTGAGCGGGATCATGATTTCCGGCAGCACCTTGGCCTTGTTTTTCTGGCACTCGATGGCCGCCTCGATGATGGCGCGCACCTGCATCTCCAGAATTTCCGGATAAGTGATGGAGAGCCGGCAACCCCGGTGGCCGAGCATGGGGTTCGCTTCATGCAACTGCTCCACGCGGCGCGCCACGGTTTCGACCGAAATGCCGAGTTCCTTGGCGAGTTCCGCCTGCTTGGCGTGATCGTGCGGCACGAATTCGTGCAGCGGCGGATCGATCAGGCGGATGGTGACGGGAAAGCCGTCCATCGCTTTAAAGATACCGATAAAGTCACGTCGCTGAAAAGGTAACAACTTGTCCAGCGCCTTCACGCGCGCTTCCCGGTGGTCCGCCAGGATCATCTCCTGGATGGCCCGCTGCCGCTCCGCGCTCTTCTCCGGAAACTCGAAGTCGGTGAAGAACATGTGCTCCGTGCGGCACAGGCCGATGCCCTCCGCGCCGAATTCAATGGCCTTCCGCGCGTCCTGCGGCGTGTCCGCGTTTGTGCGCACGCGCAGGCGGCGGATGTCGTCGGCCCACTTCATGATCGTCTGGTAAGCCTTCGGGAATTCCGGCGTCACTAGAGGCAGTTGATCGGCGTAGACTACGCCTTCGCTGCCGTCCAGGGTGAGCCATTCGCCTTCCTTCACCGTCTTGCCGCTCTTGCCGTCAGTCATCTTCTTCGCGGCGTAATCAATATCCAGCGACTCGGCGCCAACGATGCAGCACTTCCCCCAGCCGCGCGCCACCACGGCCGCGTGCGAAGTCTTCCCGCCGGTCGCCGTCAGAATGCCCTGGGCCACGGCCATTCCGCCGACGTCTTCGGGACTGGTCTCGCGCCGCACCAGAATCACCTTTTCGCCGCGCTTGGCCCACTCTTCGGCTTCGGCAGCGGAGAAACACACCTTCCCGACCGCCGCGCCGGGCACGGCATCAATGCCGTGCGCGACAACTTTGGCCTCCAGCGATTTCCTGTCCACCTTCGAATCGATCACCGGGTAGAAGAGCCGCTCGATATCTTCGGGCTTGACGCGGAGTACCGCATCTTCCTTCGTGATGAGCTTCTCATTGGCCATGTCCATGGCGATCTTGAACGCGGCGGCCGGGGTGCGCTTCCCGGTGCGCGTCTGCAGCATGTAGAGTTTCCCCTCTTCGATGGTAAACTCCATGTCCTGCATGTCCTTGTAGTGACCTTCAAGTTTTACTCGAACCTTTTCGAGCTGGGCATAGGCCTTGGGCATGATCTTCTTTAGTTCGGTGAGGTGCACCGGGGTGCGGATACCGGCCACCACGTCTTCGCCTTGCGCGTTGGTCAGATAGTCGCCGTAGAAGATCTTCTCGCCGGAGCTCGGGTCGCGCGTGAAGCAGACGCCCGTGCCGGAATTGTCTCCCGTGTTGCCGAAGACCATCTGCACCACGTTGACCGCGGTGCCGAGCAGGCCGGTAATCTTTTCCACGCGGCGATAAGTGACCGCCTTCTCCGCCATCCACGATCCGAACACCGCGCCGATCGCGCCCCAGAGCTGCTCCATCGGATCGTCGGGAAAAGTATGCCCGGACTTCTCTTTGAAATACCGTTTGTATTCCGCGACGAGATCTTTCCAGCCGCTGGCCGGAACTTCCGTATCGCTTTTCACGCCGATGCGCTGCTTCATGGCACGCAGACGGTGTTCGAGGTCTTCCTTGGACATGCCCATCACGACCGTGGAATACATCTGCACAAAGCGGCGATACGCGTCGCAGGCGAAGCGTTCATTGCCGGTTGCGCCGGCCAGGCCTTCGACCGATTTGTCCGTCAGGCCGAGGTTTAGAATCGTTTCCATCATGCCGGGCATGGAGCGCGCGGAGCCGGAGCGCACGCTGACGAGCAGCGGGCTTTGGGGGTCGCCCAGCTTCTTGCCGGTGACCTTCTCGAGCTTCTTGACGTTGTCAATCACCTGCTTTTTGAGCTCGGAGGGATATTTTTTGCCGTTCTTATAGAAATAGTCGCAGGTTTCCGTGGAGATGGTAAAACCCGCGGGCACGGGGAGACCAATCTTGGTCATCTCCGCCAGACCCGCGCCTTTGCCGCCCAGAAGATCGCGCCATTCGCCGTCGCCTTCCGATTTGCCTGCACCGAAGAAATAGACCCACTTTTTCACGTTACGCCTCGCTTCAAATGTAGACTGCCTGCACTGGCGGGCGACGCCGCGCTCGATTGGGATTGGAGCGCGGCAGCCGAACCGCCGAAAGAAACTCATTCCTGCCGGGAGCGGTCTTACGACGTCTACCCTTGCAGAAACCTTGCTGAACTTAGCGTGGGCGGGATGGACCCGCCGCTACACCACAATATGTCGGCGCGCCGACATTTAAAGTAATTTCTGAAGGTTTACCTTGGAGAGCGGAAGCGGCGCTTCCGCATTTGGGATCGCAAAACCGCCTCCCAAATCCAACCTTCAACTAAACTCTTAACTCCCCAAAAGCGGCGTCGAGCCGCCGCACTCTAAAAATGTCGGCGCGCCGACATTTAAAGTAATTTCTGAAGGTTTTCTCAGTTCCCTGGGCGCACCGGAAATTCCTCTATCCCTCGCCGCCGAGTTCCGAGAAGTCCGCGATGGTGGTGAACTCACGCAGCAACTCCGCCAGAAGTGCCAGGCGGTTCTTCCGCACTGCTTCGTCCTCGGCCATCACCATCACTGCCTCAAAGAAATTGTCCACCGCCTTGCGCAGGCCGGCAATTTCCTCGAGCGCTTCCTGATACTTTCCCGCCCGCCTGTCCACGCTGACGCTCGCCGCCGCCTTGCGCACCGCGATATGGAGCTGTTTCTCCGCCTCCTTCTCGAACAGCTGCGGATTGACGCTCTGCAGTGCCTCGGCGGGCAGGTTGGCCTTCTCCAGAATCTTGCGGATGCGCTTGAAGGAGATAGCCAGCGGCTCGAAGTTGCGCGATTTGCGGATTGCCTTTAGCGCCTTCAGGCGCTTCTCGACGTCCACCAAATCGTCGGCGCCGGTGCGGAAGACCGCAGCGACCTCGTCGTATGCGTAGCCGGACTTCTCTTTTAACACGAACTTCGCGCGCTCCTGCAGGAATTCCAGCACTTGCTGCTCCTGCTGCGGCGTGACCTGTTTCTTCGGTGGATTGGTGAGCAACGCGCGGGACGCGGCACCCACGGCAAGTGAGAGCGACACCGGCAACTTCTGGTCCAGGATGATTTTCACGATGCCCAGCGCCGCACGGCGCAAAGCGTATGGATCACTCGAGCCGGTTGGGATCACTCCAACGCTGAAGCACCCGGTGATGGCGTCGAATTTGTCCGCCAGTGCGACGGCACACCCGATGAGGTTGCGCGGGATCGGATCGTCCAGGCCAACCGGACGATAGTGATCGTAGACGGCATCGGCAACCACTTCCGGCTCGCCCTGCGCGCGGGCATAGAGGCCGCCCACCACCCCCTGCAGCTCGGTGAATTCGCGAACCATTTCCGTAGCGAGGTCGCATTTGGCAAGTTCCGCGGCGCGGTCCGCATCGGCCACGTGCGCCTGCACCATGCCAAGGTTGTACCACTGTTCGGTGAGCCAGCGGGCGATGGCGCGCATGCGTTCGACCTTGGCGTGATAACTGCCGAGACGCGATTCGTATGTAATCTTCTCGAGCTTGGGAAGAATGTCGGCGAGGCGCGTTTTCTGGTCGGATTCCCAGAAGAAGCGCGCATCGGCGAACCGCGCGCGCAATACGCGTTCGTGCCCGGCGCGAATCAGGCCTTGCGAGTCCTTGGCCAGATTGATCACCGCCAGGAAGTGTGGCGCCAGTTCCCCGCCTGCGCTGAGCCGCGAACCGCCTTTCTTTTCGACGGCAAAATACTTTTGGTGACCTCGCATTACGGTGATCAGAATCTCGTCGGGCAGCTCCAGGAACGCTGGATCGAAGCCACCTTCGATGACGTGTGGAAATTCGTTGAGATACGTCACGAGTTGCAACAGGTCGGGATCGGGATGCACGTGGAATCCCGTGCGCTTCGCGTAGGCAGCCAACTCACGCTCGATCTTTTCGCGGCGCTCGGCCGGGTGGACAATCACGCCGTTCGCCCGCAGCTTCTTTTCGTAATCGGCAAAACTCTTTACCTGAATTTTCGGCTTGCCCAGAAAGCGGTGGCCGACCGTAGTGTCGCCTGCAGTGAGGCCGCCGAAGGTGAATTGGAGCGGCTTACCATCGAGCACGCCGACCAGCCAGCGAATCGGGCGGATAAAACGCGCGCCGTCGAGGCCGGTCCAGGTCATGGTGCGAGGCCAAGGGAGGTCGTGGATGACCCGAGGCAGGATTTGCAGCAGGAGTTCGTGTGCCGTGCGGCCGCGCCTGGTGACTTTCGCGGCGAGATATTCGCCCTTGGGCGTCTGCACCAGAAAAAGCTGATGCAGCGCTACGCCCTGGCGCTCGGCAAAGCTGACCGCGGCGCGCGTGGGCGCGCCGGTTGGATCGTAGGCGACCGATTTCGGCGGGCCGGTGACTTCATTTTCGGCGTCGGCTTGCTTGGCGAGGAGTCCGCGGACCCGGGCGGTCAAGCGGCGCGGCCCGCCAAACGTCTCGATGGCTACGCCCTGCTGGAAGTTTTCCGCGGTCAGGTGGCGCTCGAGGATGGCTTGCAGGTCGCTAACGGCCTTGGGCAGCATCCCGGCGGGAATTTCCTCGCTGCCAATCTCGAAGAGAAGCTCGACGCGCTTGTCTGCCTTGGGTGCTTTAGTCTTCGCGGCGGATTTCTTCACCGGAGTCATTGCCCCACCATCAAAAATGTCGGCGCGCCGACATTTAAAGTTTTACTTGAAGGTTGTTCGAACGACCCTCTGCCCAATTCCCGATTTGGAACGGCTCCCGGCTTCACGCGCGCACCCCCGCTTTCGGGGTCACGCCCGTCTGCTGCTCGAGATATGCGGCCGCGGCGCGACAAGCCAGCGCCCGAACGCGCTGCATCAGCGCGGCGCGCTCAGTCACCGAGATGACCCCCCGCGCGTCCATTAGATTGAACAGGTGCGAACACTTCAAGCAGTGGTCATAGGCGGCCAGGATCGGGTATCTCTTTAGCGCAGTCGCCGAACCACCAACGGTCTCCCCGCGATTCTTCCAGCCATCGAGAAGCTCTTTGGCTTCCTTCTCGTGCAGTTCAAATTCCGAGCGCAGGGCCTTGGCATCGCTACGGTCGAAACTGTATTCGGAGAGCTGCTGCTCTTCGGCCAAACGGATGTCACCGTAAGTCTTGTCGGCGGTCCAGCGGATCTGGTAAACGCTTTCGACGTCCTGCAGGAACGCGCAGATGCGCTCGAGGCCATAGGTGATTTCGACGGAGATCGGGTCGAGGTCAATGCCGCCACTCTGCTGGAAATAGGTAAATTGCGTGATTTCCAGGCCATCCAAAAGCACCTGCCAGCCGATACCCCAGGCGCCGAGGGTAGGCGATTCCCAGTTGTCTTCCTCGAAGCGGATGTCGTGAGCGCGAAGGTCTATTCCGATGGCGCCGAGACTCCGGAGATAAATGTCCTGAACATCCGCCGGTGATGGCTTGAGGATCACCTGATACTGGAAGTGCTTGTACAGGCGATTGGGATTTTCGCCGTAGCGGCCATCGGCAGGGCGGCGCGAGGGCTGCACGTAGCCAACACGATAAGGAGCGGGGCCAAGGACGCGCAGGAAGGTTTCCGGATGCATGGTGCCGGCGCCGACTTCGGTGTCATAAGGTTGCTGGAGCACGCAACCTTCGCCGCCCCAGAAGTGGGAGAGCCTGAGGATCAGGTCCTGGAAGAGGAGGCCCTTAGGCTTGGGCTCGTTTTTAACTTTCAGCTTCACTTTCGCTCCATCATTTTCTTTTCGCGAGGTCTGCCTTGGAGTGCGGAAGCTGGCCTCCGCTTTTGCAATTTAAACGCCGCCACTTGGCCAACGATACGGCTTGCCCCAGTACGTGGTAAAAGCGGAAGCTGCGCTTCCGCACTCCAAAATGTCGGCGCGCCGACATTTAAAGTAATTTCTGAAGGTTTGGTATTGCCAATTCGGGCCTTCCAAACCCGTCAGACTAAACACCGGTCACCATCCCTCGCAGCGTCCCGAATTGTGAAGTGGCCTAGTTTTAGCTCGGCCACCCCGACGGGTCTTACGCCCCGCCACTACCGACTCCTACCGGACCAGCTACCACAACAGTCTCACGGCGTCTCCAGCAGTTCGCGAGTGGCGAGCTTTCGCTCCGTGTGATGCTCGATCCAGTTTAGCGCGGCCTCGCGCAGTTCCTTTACCCACGCCTGCGATTCCAGGGCGGCATCGAGTCGGTCGAGCCGCTCCCGCGTAAACACTTCCGCAAAGTCGCGGGCTTGCTTCGAGACCGGTTTCATCCCCGGGCGGCGGTGCTCTTCGCACAGCAGCCCTGGATGCCAGGAAGCCTGGAACGCCGGACGGTCGCCAAACGGCTTGCCGCACTCGGCGCACACATCGAAGCGCGGCAACCAACCCGCCAGGCGCACGGTCCAGAACGCGAAGTATGCCAGGGGCAGCGCGCCATTCCCGCGACGTTCGACCTCGCGCACGGTCAGCAGGATGAGCCGGAACATCGGTTCGCTCTGCTCGTGCTCGGGCAAAACGAGTTCGACGGTTTCGCTGACGAGCGCCAGGCTGGTCGAGAGGACGTAATCACTCTGGGCCTTGTGAAAGGACTCGAGCAACTCGGCCTGCTGGATGCGGACCAGGTCTCGCGTTTCGCGTTCGATGTACCAGAGCTGGACGTGCGCAAGCAGCTCTAGCGTGGAGCCGTAGCGGTTCTTAATGCGACGCGCTCCGGCAACCACACCCCGCATGCGCCCCGAACTGCGACCCAGAAAACTGACCAGGCGATCGGCCTCGCCCAGCGGGAAGGTCTTCAAGATGATAGCTTCCGTTTCGCGGGCAGGCATGAAATGTCGGCGCGCCCGATTGAGAAGAGGCAAACAGCGTATCTCTGCGCAAGCGGGACACACATGCAGGACTAAATTACATAGCATAGAACGGCAAGCGAGAGCAATGCGGGTGTGCGGAGGGTGTGGAAGAAAGCGGACGGAAGTTCGTAGCTCAAAGTTGGAAGCAGGAACATCGGAACCCCAGCGATAGGGTTCCAGTTTCAAATTGGGAATCGCCTAAGGAGCGTTCGAACAACCTTCAAGTAAAACCTTAGATGTCGGCGCGCCGACATTTTCAGGTGCGGCGGGACGCCGCCGCCTTTCCGGGGTAACGAACTGCCCCGAATCGTTTGATTCAAATCGCGGTTGACATCGCAAAATCGGAAACTGCGCTCCCGCACTCCAAACAAAACCTTCAGAAATTACTTGAAATGTCGGCGCGCCGACATTTCGGGTTTCGGATGCCTGCCAGTCGAACAGGCAAGAATCCCGGCGCCACCGAGCAATGCAACTAAAGGACGCGCATTCCTGGCCGATGACTTTCCCAGGGCATCCGGATGGGAGCACGAGCATGGGAATTTCCATGGGACCGGTCATCGTCATCGCTGGAATTGCGAGCTTGTTGGGATGCCACAGCATCGCCGGCCAAACCCTCTCCTGCGGGGGACACGACGGGCAGGAGCACCACTGTGCCGCCGAAACGAGCCGCGGCGTGATCCTTCTTGGCGAGACCGGCAGCGGGCGATGCCTTCGCGGGTACAGCTGGGACTACGAGGCGAACGAAATCTGGGTGGATCACGGCTGCGCGGGAGAATTTGCGTTGATGAGCCGCAGGCCAGTGGCCTGGCAGCAAGAGATCTTGCCAGTGGGAAAGTACCTGATTTCGTGTGCGGCGCCGGCTGCCCAGGCGATCTATTGCGCACCACTACCCAGTGCGAACGCGGAGTTGGTGCGGCAGACCGGCGAGGCGCGCTGCGTCGAGGGCAAGAACTGGGGGGTTGATCCGCGCGGGCTTTGGCTGGCAAATGGCTGTGCCGCGGATTTTGTGGTGAGGCAGCGGCAGGAGACGGAGTTGAGCGCGATGGCAACACGGCGAGTGCTGGAATGCGATTCGTCGGACGGACGGAGAAACTTCTGCCAGGTAGACGCACGCGGGGGCGCCGTGCTGCGGACTACGCTCGGGCATCAGCCGTGCACGCTTGGCAAGTCGTGGGACTACAACGAAGGCGGCCTGTGGGTGGATCGCGGGTGCCGGGGGGTGTTTGAAGCGGAAGGCGCGCCAGAGACGGGGCGCGGGGCGGTGATGGTCCGGCGCTGTTACCTGACGGTGGGTGAAGCGCTGGCCTCCGAGTGGGAAGCGGAATGTTATGCACTGAGGCCCGGGCATTTTGGTTCGTGCAACGCGAACCAATCGTGCGCGGCGTTGACGGCCACGACGCGGCGCGGATGCCAGGCAAAGGGAGATGCTGCTCCCGAATATTGCGAAAAATATTTGCCGGGCGAAGAGTAATCGGGCGGCAGATCCTGTTAACCGGAATATTCTCGCGAGAAAAATTATAGGACGCCCACTGGCGGGGCAGGCGATTCCCTGCCCCAGCGAACGCCGAGATCCACGGCTCCACGTGGCGCCATTGAATGCTTTTCCCCTGGAAGCCGACGCTACCGTGGCTTTCGCTTCGGCCGCGGCAAGAACCTTCAGGTTTTACTTGAAGTGTCGGCGCGCCGACATTTTTGGATTTTGGGTGGGGCGGCTGGTCGCTGCTTTTGAGGTTTGGGAATCGCCGTGAGGCTTATGTCTTGAAGCACGGCCTAAACCGTAAAAGCGGAAGCGGCGCTTTCGCACTCCAAAAGGTGAACTCTGTTATGCTGGCGGGAATCCATGATCCCGCTGAAGGATATCAACCCCACCCGGACGTTCCCGTTCGTCAACATCGCTCTGATTATCGCCAACGTGGTGGTGTTCGTGTACCAGGCGACGTTGCCGCCGCAGGCATACAAGATGTTTGTGCTAGCCAACGCCACGATTCCGGCGCGCGTGCCGCTGTTTTTAGCAGGCCATACTTCGGCTCACGTTGCGTTGTATCCCTTGTTCACCAGCATGTTTCTACATGGCGGACTGATGCACTTGCTCGGAAACATGCTGTTTCTCTATATATTCGGGGATAACGTGGAGGACGTCTTCGGGCACTTCGGATACCTGCTTTTCTATATAGTCTGCGGGATCGGGTCGGGGCTGCTACACGTGGCGTTCAACTTCCACTCGGCGATTCCTGCCTTGGGGGCGAGCGGCGCGATCAGCGGGGTGATGGGGGCGTATGCGGTGTACTTCCCGCGGCATCGGATTCTGACGTTCTTCTTTATTTTTCTGATCCCGATTCCGGCAATCTTCATTTTGGGGTATTGGTTTGTGTTGCAGTTTCTGGAAGGAATTAACGGATTGGGGATGGCGCAGCAGGGCGGCGTGGCATTCTGGGCGCACGTCGGGGGATTTGTGATGGGCGTGCTGATTGCGTTTCTGGTCAAGAGACGTTAGTGAGGGATACGAAGAGAGGATTTCACCACAGAGGGCGCGGGGGAAAGCAGAGGCCGGGGAGGCTTCTCGGCTGGCCAACCAGTTGGTGCTCGCGGGACAAACTAGCTCACAGGAGAAACCTTCAGAAATTACTTGAAGGTTTGTGCTACCCGGTGAATGCGGGCATGGCCGAGGCCGGTCGACCGTGTGAGGTGTGGAGGGGGCAGAATGGAAGAAGGCCGGGCAGGCCCGGCCCCAACAAGTTGATTTCCAAAGTTATGGCGAGAAGCCTCGCGATTCAGGAATGTTTCGCCAGGTAGTTGGCGAGGTAGTCGGAAACTTCGGTGGTGGATTTGGAGCCGCCCAGATCAGGTGTGGTGACGTTGTCGTTGAGGGCGGATTTTACGGACTGCTTAAGCGCCAGAGCTTCGTCGTTCCAGCCGAGAAATTCCATTAACAGTCCGGAGGTGAGGACGGCCCCAAACGGATTGGCAATTCCCTTCCCGGCGATGTTCGGGGCGGAGCCATGGACCGGTTCGAAAAGCGAGGTGCGACCGGGATGGATGTTGGCGGAGGGGGCGAGGCCGAGACCGCCGGCGAGCTGCGCGGCGAGGTCGCTGATGATATCGCCGAAGAGGTTGTTGGTGACGATGACGTCGAACTGCCGCGGGTCGCGGACGAGTTCCATAGCCAGGGTGTCAATAAAGAGATGGCGCGATTCGATTTCGGGATAGTCAGCGCGGACGATTTTGAAGACGCGCTGCCAGAGGTCGCCAGCGAAGGTCATAGCGTTGGACTTGTCGGACATGCAGACCCGCAGTGGTTTGGAGGAGCCGCTTGCCGGCTGAAAACCGGCGCTACCCATCGTGTGGGCACGCGCGAACTCGAAAGCGTGGCGGATGATGCGTTCGACGCCTTTGCGGGAGTTGACGTCTTCCTGGACGGCGATTTCGTCGGGCGTGTCCTTTTTGTAGAAGCCGCCGACGCCGACGTAGAGTCCTTCGGAGTTTTCGCGGAAGACGATGAGGCGAATGTCGTTGAGGGTGACGTCCCGAAGCGGGGTATAGCGCGGGTGAAGGAGTTCCGTGGGGCGGGCGTTGACGAAGAGATCGAGCTTGAAGCGAAGGCCGAGTAGGATATCCGCGGCGTGCTGATTCGAGGGCACGCGAGGATCGCCCAACGCGCCGAAGAGGATGGCGTCGAATTCGCCGCGCAGCATCTCCAGCGCACCGGGGGGAAGGCTGATTTTTTCGCGGAGAAATTTGTCGGCGCCCCAGTCGAATTCGACGAATTCGAGCTGCCGGTGGCGCTTCGCGGCGGCGGCCTGGATGCATTTCACAGCGATGGGCGTGACTTCCTTGCCGATGCCATCGCCGGGAATGACCGCGATGCGCGCGGTGGGACCACCATTGCGGAAAGGGATATTGGACACGAGCGTGACTCCGATGAGGAGACTGGTTTGCGATGGTACGGTAGCACAGATAACTGGGGATATCAGAAATCAGATATCAGCGAACAGCACGCGGCGAGCACTGGCGACAAAAGAATGTGTTGGGAGAATGGGGAGGGTTGAGTAGAATCGCCGGAACCGCGGAGCGGCGAGGAGGAAAGTGCATGAGAACGTTTGCAAAGTTGGCGATGCTCGCAGGAGTGGCGATGCTGTTTACCGGCATGCTGGCGAAAGCAGCAGCGGCGCCGGACGACAAGGAAATCATCGAGTTGACGGGGATTCTGGTGAAAGTGTCGGCAGTGGGCGCGGAGACCACCGGATGGGAGCTGCACATGGCTAATCCGGTGACGATCGACGGGCAGACGGTGAAGGCAGTGGAGCTCGATGGCGACGCGAAGAAGTTTCAGAAGCTGGAGAACCTGCGCATCGGCGTGAAAGGAATTGTGACCCACCGGCCAGGAACGGAAACAGGCGACCGGATCGTGATCAAGGTGCAGAAGATTAAGGAGAATGTTTAGCCATTGAGCAGTGTTTGGCGAGTGGTCACTGCTGCGTGGTGACTGGTGAGCCATTCGGCGGGCGCATTCCACTCTAGCCCGGAGCCCAAATTTCCTGGTCGCTCCCGCCGGCTGCGGCATCGAAGTACCGCACAAGCCTTGCGCCGGCAATGGCGCGGAGGAGCGATCCCATGCGAATGAACCTTGAAGCGGGGCCAACGCGCCGGGAGTTTCTGAGATCCGCGGGACTGGCGGCGACCGCGCTGGCCTTGCCCTACGGTGTGCGCGGAGACGACGACGTATCCATCCCGGGGCTGGTGCAGAAGGCGCGCGACACCGCGGCATCCGACCAGGTTACGGCGCAGAAGCTTCGCGGCGGGGTGCACGTGCTGATGGGGGCAGGCGGGAATATCGCCGTCCTGCCGGGGCGCGACGGCAAGCTGCTGGTGGATGCGGGATTCGCCGGAGCGCGTCCGCAGATCAGTAAAGCGCTGGCGGGGATCAGCGCGGACCCGATCCAGCAGCTCATCAATTCACACTGGCACTTCGACCATACCGACGGCAACGCCTGGCTGCATTCCGAGGGCGCGAAAATTCTGGCGCATGTGAACACGAAAAAGCACCTATCCACGGATACGCTGGTGCAGGGCTGGGCGTTCACTTTCGCGGCTTCGCCGGCGGGAGCGATTCCGTCCGAGGTATTCACCGGCGAGAAAAATCTGGAATGGAACGGGATGAAGCTGGAGCTGAAAGCGTACGAACCGGCGCACACCGACAGCGACATTTCGATTCTTTTCACAAACGCGGATGTGTGGCACGTGGCCGACACCTTCTGGAACGGCTACTACCCGTTCATCGATTATTCGACCGGAGGAAGCATCGACGGGATGATCCGCGCCACGGAAGCGAACCTGAAACGGGCGACGGACAAGCTGATTATCGTCCCGGGTCACGGAGCGATTGCCAACAAACAGGACCTGGCCGTCTACCACGAATTGTTGAGCAGCTCGCGCGAGAAGATCGCGGCGATGAAAAAGCAGGGGAAGACACTGAACGAAGTAGTGGCGGCGAAGCCGACGGCAGCGTACGACGCGAAGTGGGGCGGCGGGTTCATGAGCCCGAAGATGTTCACCGGGCTGGTATACGAAGGGGTCTAGGGAATCGCGGCGGCATAGGCACGAGTGCAGCTCCGGCATCCTACTTGGGGCTGGGTTCCGCGGGAGGCTCCTTGGGCGCGGCGATTTTCTCGCCGGTCTCCACGGCGAAGAGTTGGAAGTCGCTATAGGTGCGGCGCTCGCGCAATCGTTCCCCGCGAAAATCGGCGATGACCACCGCGGACTTGGGAAGCCAGAGCGTGGTATGGCGCGCCTTGAACGAAACCGCGCCGTAGTCAATCGACTGATGCAACAGGTTGAGTTTCGCCTCCGGGATGGGCTGAAGCAAATCCGCATTGAGATGGACCAGTTGGTAGTTTGCGGAATCGATCCAGGCGGTGCCGGAGAGCAACACATCGTAGAGCCGGTGGCCGTCCATGAAATTGGTGATCGTCACGGGACGATCCTTGCGCTGGCGGAAGTGGACCTCCCAGGCCTTGCGCCCATCGAAACTGACCAGGTCCCCGCAGCTCATATCGAACTCTTCCAGATGAGTGGGATGAAAGATCAGTGCCAGGGCCGGCGCGCCATTCGCGGAGAGTCCGGCACGGACATTCTTCCCGCCTTCGGTGACGTTGCGAAATTCCTTGACGGAGTAGTTCCTTTCCCCGGCGTTCAGGATGGAGACGACGTAGTCCGCGCGGTTGTGCAGACGCGAATAGGGACGGCCGTCGGCGGCGAGCCGCTCCTCCTCGACAAGTTCGGTGGCCGTGAAGTGGTTCATGTCTTCG